>Ga0185299_10000122_pt1 | contig 243684 bp, 213 predicted proteins | sample PaiPotPPA55metaG_FD_128002 | JGI IMG/M metagenome (GOLD analysis project Ga0185299, IMG submission 128002) | Iron sulfur acid spring bacterial and archeal communities from Banff, Canada, to study Microbial Dark Matter (Phase II) - Paint Pots PPA... ...
TGCGGAAATCATACTCACTGTCGTAGTCGTCTTCCACAATCCAGGCGTTGTTACGGAAAGCCCAGTCTACGAGCATCATTCTGCGCCCCGCGCTCATGGTCATGCCCATCGGGAATTGATGAGACGGGGTAATGAATGCCGCTCTCGCTTCGGGGCAACGCCTAATGCCTTCTTTGACGTCCAGCCCTTCGTCATCGACCGGAACCGGGATCAGGTTGCTGGTTACCCCGCGCAAAGCTTGAAATGCCCCCGGATAACCCGGTTCTTCTATCCAGACGGGGTCATCGGGATCTAGCAGTGCCCGCGCGGAAAGCTCCAGACCTTGTTGGGAGCCGTTTACAATCATCACTTGAGAGGCATCGCACCGTACGCCTCGAACCGTAGTTACGTATTCGGCGATAGCCTCCCGGCATGGCCCGAAGCCCATGCGATCGCCATACATCAGCATCTCTTTCTTAGGCTGTCTCCAGCGCCGAGCCACCAGCCGCGACCAGATAGTTATCGGAAAATGATCGAGCGCAGGCAACCCCACCCGGAACGCCTCGATACCAGATGGTAGAGTCGGAAAGGGAGATAATTTAGCGCTGAGTTGCGAAATCCTCCGTGACCCGGCGCATTGAGAATGATTGATCAATCTTGGCTGCTTTCCGAATCCTAGCCGAGTTACCTGATCCGGGTTCGATTTTGCAACGTAGGTTCCCGAGCCGGCGGAACTCTCGATATAGCCTTCGGCGGATAATTGTTGGAATGCGTATAAGACCGTAATGCGGGAGACCTTTAACTCAGAGGCTAAGTAGCGCGTAGAAGGGATCTTCTGCCCGGGACGCAATTTACCGGTTAGTATCGCTGATCGAATCCACTCGTATAACCGGCGATACATCGGGCTTGACTCGCCATTTTCAAAGATGATCGAGGGGAAAAAGCCGGCGCCATCTTGTTGCATAGGCATTCCAACCGTTCCACCCATTCTCGGCGTTCTAATCGTACCGGCCATGGTGCCGCACCCAGTCAGTTAGGTGATGTCTCGGTCCCGTCTCGTTGCGACCCTTCGGTAAGTGGTCGAGATAGCCGTACACGCCACCGACCAGCTCACTACCTCGGGCGTAAACGGGATAGGTGTGGAAAATAGTACCGGACGTATCGCGATAGAACATGCCAGTCCCAGTTCATCCATGGTGATCGGACTGACGTCGTAATTGTAATAGACTTTTCCCTGCGCTATTTCGTCTAGCGCTTTACGAGCCGGAATCCAATCATCCCGTGAAACCACGGGGTGAATAGAAAGGTCGTCTGTTGATCTCTGCGTTTCTGAAGTCATCTGGTTCTCCTTTTGAAACCGGGAGTGGTCACGCGACCAGTCCTCAGCTTGCTTAGCAGCCTATTAGTTCGACGAATCAGCCGTGCCGTTCTGGACACTAGCGAATTATTCTTGTCCTTATCGATCGTGGGTGCCGGGGGCAGGCCATGGTGAAAGGCAAACCGTCTTGGTTCCGGCCCTGTGGTACGAGATCGAGGTAATTGTAGACGCCGATCAGGAATTCCCCGCCGCGAGCGTAAGTGGAGCAAATGTGGAGAATATTGCCTGCGGTATCCCTGCGGAAAACGCTGAGTGCAAGAAGGCGGTACGGGGTAAAGGGGAAGGGGAGCCGTGAGCGTCGGGGCGTTTAGCTTCATCAAATGTAAACTGTAATCCTGTGTACATTGCACACCTATAACGGTCAAGCGGAAACGCTGATCCGGCGTTTATGGCTTGATTTAGCAGGAGCTATGCGTGCAGCGTTAAGATTCCCGATGGCCAGGCAACGAAAATTTTCAGGAGAGGACGAGTCTACAAGCGAGCTCGAAACACACAGTGTGCGCTATTACTTAGTGGATTTACAACGATTGGAACGGCTCGCCAAAGTGACCGGTATCTTACCTGGGGTATGGTTGCGGCAGTGTTTACGCGCACTGGTAGACGCATTCGAGAGAAAAGGAACCGTCAGTGTACCTTTTGTAATAGTGGGGCGGGCCGAAGCGGAGCAGGCGGGCTTGGTGCCGCCTCTCCCGCCAGACGGTCCGGCATCGGACGTGCCCACGAAAATAAAAGGTTAGGTTATTTTAGTCTTGTCCAGCTGGCCCGAATTGGGTTGAATTTCATCATGCAAACCAGGCACAAGTACGACGTGGATAGCTTGGAAGCACTTCAGGCGACTTTAGCTTGGAGCCGCACGAAGCGGCGGGCAAGACAATGGGTGCTCATGGTGCCAGTCCTTACTGTTGCGATTGGACTTGGGTGTTTCGACGCGTTGCATCAAACAACCCCAAAGTCACAGCATCCAGTGCTGGTGGGACCCTGGATGCTCAAAGCCGACAGGTCTTAACCCTTTTTCGGTAGTCCAAGCATGGGCCGTGGTGGTGCCTGGAGGGTTTCCTTTTTGGCCGGGGTATGTTGTACTCGCGCCTGCTCGATGATGTGTGCCGTATGATCCAGGGGCGATCTTCGGAGAAGATGGATAGTCGAGGCTGCCATGCCACTCGCGGTCACCGCGAGGCCTGCAGCGATAAGAGTAAGTGTTTTCATCGGGCCATTTAATCGCCGCTCGGTCTTCAGTGTGTCACTAAGGTGGTGCGCTCAAAGACGATTTTCCAACCTTCTGGAAAGCGGCGAACTGTTGCGGTGTCGTCGCAGTAGTAAACGTAATTCTGAGTTTTAACGACGTAGCTAGCGATGGTGTTAGCGAAGTCATCACCTATGACTTGAATCTTGAGGGTGTCTAAAGACATTGACCCCATGATGTTTGGGTCGGCAAAGGCTGCAAGCAATTCCTTCTGAAGAGCAGCGAAGCCATGCGTCTCGTCATTGTTTGAAATGGAGATGAGATTCGGGCTATTCCAATAGACTGAAAGACAACCCTGAATGTCGTGGTTGTTCCAGGCATTGCATTCGGCTAGTTCTAAGTTCAGTACGGCTTGTGCAGCCTGGCGCTGTGCACCGGTTGCGTCCCCGCTAAGTTTGGTGGTTTTCGAGTCATAGGTCCAACTGCTGGAAGTCAGACTCTTCTGAGTCTCATTGCTCTGACCGAGCATAGCAGGGGCGCCGGCCATGAGTGCCAGGGCCGCAATATAGATACGCAAATCCATAGATCTTTCGCGAAGGTGTTTTCCTAGTAGCTATAGGGAATTTGGACCGGGCGAGTCAATATGTAAACACTTCCGGATCATGTTGTAAAGTGTGCTGAGCATACGTATTCTTTTCAAACTTAAGTGATGACACGTCGATATTGCTCAGTGGAGATCCGGTAATATTATAAAAAATCGGAATATTTTTCTCGCATTAAAGGTGTGCAATGCATACCTATTTTGCAGGACATGGAAAAGAACCATTGTGGACGTGTACCACTGGGGATGGCTGCAGCTTTATTCTTGGCTGTCCTGAGTGTCAGAGCTCAAACCGCCGCACCCTCCCCTGCGGCCGCCAATTCGTCGGGTGCGACACCATTAGAACGCCGGGAACGCTGGTAATGGGGGGAACGGTTCGAATCCCTATGAAACAAAATGGCTCCGGTTTTTTCCCCTCGATCTTCTCTGAAAATGGCGAGTCCAGGCCGATGTATCGCCGGTTATACGAGTGGATTCGTTCGGCGATACTAACCGGTCAATTGCGTCCCGGGCAGAAGATCCCTTCTACGCGCTACTTAGCCTCGGAGTTAAAGGTCTCCCGCATTACTATCTTGTGCGCATTCCAGCAGTTATCCGCCGAAGGCTATATAGACAGTTCCCCCGGCTCGGGAACCTACGTTGCAAAATCGAACCCGGATCAGGTAACTCGGCTAGGATTCGGGAAGCAGCCAAGATTGATCAATCATTCTCAATGCGCGGGATCACGCAGGATTTCGCGACTCAGCGCTAAATTATCTCCCTTTCCGACACTACCGTTTGGTATCGAGGCGTTCCGGGTTGGGTTGCCTGCGCTCGATCATTTTCCGATCACTATCTGGTCGCGGCTGGTGGCCCGACACTGGAGACAGCCTAAAAAAGAGATGCTGATGTATGGCGATCGCATGGGCTTCGGGCCGTGCCGAGAGGCTATCGCCGAATACGTAACTACGGTTCGAGGCGTACGCTGCGATGCCTCTCAAGTGATGGTTGTGAACGGCTCCCAACAGGGTCTGGAGCTTTCCGCGCGGGCACTAATCGATCCCGATGACCCCGTCTGGATAGAAGAACCGGGTTATCCTGGCGCATTTCAAGCTTTGCGCGGGGCAACCAGCAACCTGATTCCGGTTCCGGTCGATGACGAGGGGTTGGATGTGAAAGAAGGCATCAGGCGTGGCCCCAACGCGAGAGCGGCGTTCGTTACTCCGTCTCATCAATTCCCGATGGGCATGACGATGAGCCCGGCGCGCAGGATGATGCTCGTAGACTGGGCTTTGCGCAACAACGCCTGGATTGTGGAAGATGACTACGACAGTGAGTACGATTTCCGCAATCGTCCGATCGCAGCAGTCCAGGGCTTGGACACCAACGCGAGAGTAATCTACGTAGGCACCTTTAGTAAGGTGTTATTTCCATCACTCCGAGTTGGCTATTTGGTCATACCTTCCGATCTGGCTCCGGCTTTCTGTCGAGTCCGGCAGGCTTCGGATATTTCTCACTCGACGCTCGAACAGGCCGTACTGGCGGACTTTATCCGGGAGGGACACCTTGCCCGGCATATCCGGCGGATGCGCGTGCTATACCTGGAGCGCAACCAGAGGCTGGTCGCCGAAATCCAAGAGCAACTCGGCGCCACGGTCGAGATAGTCAGCGCCCAAGCCGGCATGCATTTAGTTTGTCTGCTGCCTGCCGGGGTTGACGACACGATTGTCTGGCAGCGCGCCGCCAAGGCCGGCGTCGCCTCCTGGCCGTTGTCGATTTGTTATCAAACAAAGCCGCAGCGAGGAGGACTGATTCTTGGTTACGGCGGCGTCGATCGAAAGCAAATCCCAGATGGAGTGAAGCGACTGGCCGCAGTGATTCAAGAGTTTTGAACGGCGGTAACCTTTGCTCTCCGGATGGGATCGATCAGTTATCGCCGAGACCGGCGCGGAAAAATTCAATCGCTTCTTCGCAGTGGCCGCCGAAGGAGCGATACGGATGAATCATTACGGTGGACGTAATGCGCGTCTTTTTTAGCTAGAATTCTTTCTAGCCGAGCAAACCCGGCCGCTTCACCGAAGAGCAGGAATTTTTTTCGATAGCCGCGACCAAGCTTGCCGGTACTGATCTACTCAATGATTAATAAAGCAGATATTAGAATTGTGATAGGACCACTCTAGGCAATAAAAATGTAACCAGTCTCCTCTCAAAACTTCTTCTCGATCTCAACGTAGAAGTATCGCTGGAAAGGTGTCCCATTGGCGGTATCAAAGCCGACGGTTGCGTCCTCAAAGGGAGGACGGGTATCGAAAATATTGTTAATGCCAAAAGTTAACTTCGTATTGGCTAACCAAAATCGGATTCCTTTGTTCGATCCTTCCGGCAGAGGGGCCACGGCCTTTTCCCCAACCATTCTTTTTCCTTCTTTGTTATAGCCGGGTTTCGGCATTTCCGGCGTCACGGTTTCTGGTTTTCCGAACTCGTAACTGATTTGCCAATCGAATGTCAGCCAATTGCCAACCGTGTGAACCTGCGGAAAGCCGAACGCGGCCACGAACTGCTGCAAGGTCAAACCAAGCGCCCGGAAATCGTTAACGTCGTGCTCGGAATCAATGTAGTTCAAAGTGAGTCCGGTCTTGAAAGTATCTATGCCAAACAAGGTTTTCGAATAGAAAGTGCTGGCAGTTAGTTTGAAATCCGGACCGGTGTAAATGCTGCCGCCAAGCGAGTCCGTGACATTGTTCACCAGACCGCCAGGAACGTCTTGCTCACTGACGTGATAAAGGTACGAAGCATCAACCTCAACCGTCACCTTCCCCCAGCCGTATTCCTTACTAGCGTAACTGGCCCCGAAATCGATCGCATCCACTCGTACTGCGCCTAAGTTGCTAAAAGGCGTGAAAACCGTTTCGATGATGTTGCCCGGGCCCCGAATAACATCTCCGGGGAACGCGGAAGGATTGTTCACGACGAATTGAGCCGCCGGCTCTGCGATCACGTTGCGCCTTGAGATCTCGGTCCAATCAACATACGCCGTGAACCCGTTTAACCAGCCAAAAGGGCTATGCTCCGGGTCGGCGCTCCCGGGTGACCAGACCGCCCCGGTATAGTAGCTGTAACCGGTTTCTGGCTTGAGGTGCGGATTACCTAGTCCCTCCACTTGAACATCAAATGCATTATTCGGAGGGGGCAGCTTTGGATCAATCACCGTGATGAAACCGGAGGTCGCTCCAGAGAAGAGCTCCGGGAGGGACGGAGCACGAAAACTTTCGGAATAACTGGCTCGCAGGGTCAGGTCGTCAAACGGCTTATAGCGCACGGAGAACTTTGGTTTAGCCGCCGAACCAAAGGAACTGTAGTCGTCATAACGCTCGGAAATGTCTACCTCGAGAACTCTGGCGCCTGGCCAGGACCATTGCCCGCCCAAAATCGGGATAATAATCTGTCCGTAGATGCTCTTAACATAGTCCTTACCTTGCGAGTTTTGCTGCGTACCAACCCCAGTTACGTTGTGCGTGTTATCGTTAGGATCCTGTATATATATGAAACTTTCCGAGCGATATTCCGCACCGCCACCGACTGTCAAGGCGCCAGATGGCAGATAGAACACATCCCCGCCCAAGCGAATCGACCATTGCGTTAGGTCGGTCCTAGCCGAGAAGCGTGGATTATAGCGGAGCGCATTTATAAATTGCTGGTTCGGGTTCAGTCCGGAATCGACGAAAGGGTTAAAGTATTGTCCGACAAAGCCTGAGAGCGTTCCCGATAGCGCTTCGTTAAGGCGGGAATCAAGTGTATAATTGAAATCGTGCCGGGTGCCATCGCTCTCAGCATAAAGAAAACTGGCATCCGCAAACCAGTTGTTCGGCAGGTTGAAGAGACGAATACCCCCGATATTCCGGTAAGTATTTATAATGGCCTGTTCTTTCCGCGGGCCAAGTTGCAGCATTCGCCCAAACCAATCTAACGGTTCTCCGAAAGGATTGAACGGGTTGTTGGCTGGGACAACAATGTTGTCGGTGTTAGAAATTGGTAACGCCGTAAAGCTGCTGTTCTCTTCCGTTCTCTCGTATAAGAAATCGTCGTAGAGCTGGAGGTATTTAAAAGGCTGAAACGTGATCTTATCGTAGGTCGCGATACGCTGCTCCCGTGCGATCAACTGTTCACCCGGAACCGGGGTATACAGATTGAAGAAAGGACTGTTGACATTCGTGATGACAAAATTTCCTGGCGTCACGTTTGGCCCAGCGGTTCCAGGGATTAAGGCATAAACATTTCCGGTATTCTGGCCGATGAAATTGCCCGCCGGTGCACGGACCGATCGAAAATCCGTTAGATCGGGCCCGAGCAGAGCATGATCAATATTGCTTGAATAGGGACGATCGATGGCGTCGATCGGCGAAGTTTCATCGAAGTCGAATGTGGTGAGAATGCTCAGTTTGGAATCGTCGTTCCAAAGCTTTTGGGAGATTCCGGCGGTTAACGAAATATGGTCTTCTTCGTAGTCGCCGCGCTGGCTGATACCGAAATGATATTTTATATCCGCGCCGTTGTATCCGTCCTTTAAAACGACATTGATGACTCCCGCGATCGCGTCTGAACCATAGATAGAGCTGGCGCCGTCCTTGAGGACTTCGATGCGATCAACGGCCGCCAACGGGATCGTATTCAAATCAACGAAAGGAATAAAACCGCCCTGGGGGAAAGGGAAGAGAGTTTGGCGATACCCGTCGATAAGAACCAAGGTCGTGTTGAACCCCAATCCATACAGGCTGGCGCTCGATGCTCCCGGCGAGAAACTAGCTCCGGCATTTACAATCGGCGTAAACGAGCCCTGATTTTGCGGTAGTCGCTGGATAACTTCCGAGACCGTCTGATCGCCTTGGTTCTCAATAAAGGTTTGATCAATAGTCGCTACTGGCTGAGTTCCTTCACCGATTCGGGGCACGATGTACCCGGTCACGGTTACGGTCTGTAATTGACCCTGGTTTTCCACCCCGCTGCCTACCGCCGGCGAGTTGGCAGCAGGTGAGGGTTCGGCAGTTTGTGCGATGGCGTTAGTGCCCGCAATAGTTAAGGCGACGGCGGCAACAACAACCGCACGCAGAGCCGGATTTTTTCTCATGCGCTATCCCTGGTTCAATCGTATGGATTTTCTCTCGACAGCAAATCAGAGAACCGACTAGCGCAAAATCTGGTTCCGCAAAATGACCACTTATTTAAAAAATGGCATAACCACTTTTTTCCGCTCGGACTCAGCTTTCGCCGTTTGCAGCGGTAGTTTAAAAGATACCTTTTCTCATGATCCTAATCAGACCGGTCACTCTCGAGGACGCGGACGGCCTTGTTAAGGTCCTGAACCCGCTAATAGAGTCGGGTGAGAACACCGCTCTTGACCGCGTCTTTACCGTTGAAGAGGAACGCGCTTTTATTGCCGCTTTCCCGCCTCGAGGCATCTTTCACGTGGCCGAGCGAGCAAGTGACGGTGTGATCGTTGGGTTTCAGAACGTTGAGCCATTTGCTACCTATAGCGATGCCTTCGCCCATGTAGGTGTCATCGGCACTTACGTTGACCCGTCCGGTCACCGCCAGGGCATTGGGCGGCTGCTCTTCGAAGCCACGCGACTAGCAGCGAAGGATAGAGGTTACGAGAAATTCTTCGCATTTGTACGCGCCGATAATATCGGTGCGCTGGCATTCTATAAGCGCATCGGCTTTGAAGCGATCGGAGTAGCTAAGCGGCACGCAAAGATAAAAGGTAGGTATATCGATGAGGTGATGATTGAGAGGGAGGTTTGAGGAGGAGCTAGGAGGGACAGGGGTAAGGGTGGCGTAGGGTGGAAGGTCGCGTGTAGTGGACTTAGTGGACGCAGTGGACAACTTTGATCGCGGGTCCACTCACGTCTACTAGGTCCACTTGGTCCACTCAGTCCACTCGGTGGCAGCTCGCCACCCTCAATCCGGAATTAGGTGCAGCTTTTGCAGCTCTTTGGTAGTCGGTAGCTGCCCTGTATCCCAGCCACCGCCCAAAGCCTGCACGAGGGCTACACTGGCGATCAGGCGTTGTTCCTGGACCTGAAGGGCGGTCTCTTGGTCGTTCAAGAGGGTGACTTGGGCCGTTATGACCGTTGTGTACGCGATGGTACCAGCTTGATATTCATTCAGCGAGATTTGTACTGCTTGTTGCGCTTTCTCCACAGCGTCGCGCTGCACGCCGATCTGTTCGCCTAACACTCGCAATGCGACCAGTTCGTCTTCGACGTTCTGGAAGGCAGCCAGGACGATTTCTCGATAGTTAGCGACGCTCTGATCATAGGCGGCACGAGCAGCCGTCACGGCAGCGGAGCGTTGGCCTCCGGTGAGGATGCTTTGGCTCGCGCTTGCCATTATCGTCCAAACTTCACTAGAAGTGGAAAAAAGAGCGGTGCCTGGGTTACCGGCATAACCAAAAACCGCAGAGAGATTAATGGTGGGAAAGTAAGCGGCAACCTGCACTCCGATCAAAGCGTTCTCTTCCTTCATCTGGCGCTCCGCTTCAGCAATATCAGGTCTGCGTTCCAGCAAAGTTGAGGGAACGGTTGCGGGCACAATGGGAACCCGCTCAAGTAACGAATCCGGTGGGATAGAGACATCGGCAGGTGTCTTTCCCACCAGTAAAGCAATAGCGTGTTCATCCTGGCCGCGTTGCACACCGACGTTGATCTCCGCTGCCTGTGCCGCCAATAGTTGAGCTTCAGCGTTGATAACGTCCGACTTAGCAGCCGTGCCAACGGCATATTGGTTCTGAGTGATTTTTAGCGAGTGCTCGAAGCCGGCAACCGTATCCGCCAGCAGCTGCCGAAGGGCGTCAGCATAACGCAATTGGAAATAGTCAGTGGCAAGCTGGGCTTGAGCCGAGAGTTTCGCCGCCGCCAATTGGGCTGCGCTCACCTGGGCACTCGCGACACTACTCTCGACCGTACGGCGAATCTTGCCCCAGATGTCCGGTTCCCAGGTCGCGGTACCTTCCAATGAGTAAGAAGTAATGCCTTCACTGTTGAAACCGCCAGAACCACTACCACCGGATTTTTGCCGCTGAACTTGCGGGGTCACGCTCAAAGAAGGAAAGAAACTCGATTGCTGTTCGTGCACCACCGCCTTGGCTTGCGCATATGCAGCTTCAGCCTGCTTGATATTCTGATTGGATATCTCCACTTGATGCTCAAGTGAGTTGAGCGTCGGATCTCGAAAAATCGACCACCATGCTCCCCGGTTAATCGTGTCGTTCGGGGTGGCCGCTTTCCAGCCTTGGTATTCTTTGTACACAAGGGGAACGGGAGCAGAGGGACGATGATAATTCGGGCCGACGGAGCACGAGAGAGTGGCGATTGAGAGCGCAGTCAGGATGAATGTACGAATGGGCGAGTGGGCGAAAGGGCGAGTGGGCGAAAGGGCGATTTGAGACTGCGGGGTCAGTGAATGGTCCATTAATGTAGTCGTTTAGATTCGGAGCTAGAAACGCTCCTCGAACATCATCAGCATCTCGCCGCATCGCCCGTTCGCCCATTCGCCGTTTCGCAGATTCATGCTAGCCGACGTCGATTTCCTGACTGTTTCCAATTTACGAACCGGAGCCGGAGGCGATCAAGGTAGAGGTAGATCACGGGCGTAGTATAAAGAGTTAGTATTTGACTAATAACTAAACCACCAATGATGGAGACGCCTAAGGGGCGCCTGAGTTCGGAGCCATAGCCGTTGGCGATCACCAGTGGTAACGCACCGAGGATGGCAGCAAAAGTGGTCATCATGATGGGACGAAATCGCACCAAACTGGCCTTGCAGATCGCGTCGTATGAACTGAGGAAGTCCTCCCGTTCCACCTGAAGCGCAAAATCGACCATCAATATTGCGTTCTTCTTGACGATACCGATCAAGAGGATCATCCCGAGCATGGCGATAATACTGAACTCCATATTGAATAGAATCAGCGCGATTAATGCGCCTAACGTCGCCGAGGGCAAAGTGGAGAGAATAGTTATCGGGTGGATGTAGCTCTCGTATAGAATTCCTAGGATTACGTAAACCGCGGCCAATGCAGCCAGGATTAAGATAGGCTCGTCTTTTAGAGACGACTGAAAAGCGTTAGCGGTCCCGGCGAAAGTGCCGTGGATGGTAACCGGCATATGAATTTGCGCGGCGGTCGCCTGTATCGCCGCCACCGCGTCACTCAGGGAATATCCCGGCGATAGATTGAACGAAATCGTCGAAGCTACAAATAGTCCCTGATGATTTACAGACAGTGGCGTGTGATCGAACTCGTAATGACTGAACGCGGCCAAAGGGACCATCGATTCGCCCTGGGTACTTACGGCAGCGCCGCTGGATGCATTGCCTTTGCCGCCCACGGCCAATGAGTTCGTTGCCTGATTTACCGATGAACTCGTGCTCCGGGAGATGCTGCTATTGGTGGAGCCGGTGGCTGAGTTCGAGTTGCTTGCAAAAGTGCCCATTACCGCGTTAGTCGATTGGGTACCGGTGGCATTTTGGCCTTCGGTACTAACATAGAGCTTTTTTAGTGTATCGGGATCCTGCCAATATTGCGGCGCTAATTCCATCACCACCGAGTACTGGTTCATGGCGTTGTAAATGGTGGAGACCTGGCGTTCTCCGAAGGCATCGTACAGCGTGTTATCCACCGCACTAGGCAGCAGGCCGAAGCGGCCCATGGTGAGACGATCAAGCTTGAGATCAGCTTGGAGCCCGTTCTGTTGTTGATCGGAATTTAGATCGGTTAGTTCAGGTCGTTCTCTCAGCGCGGCCAGAAGCTTTGGGGTCCAAGTCAGAACTTCACTGGTTTCGTCGGCCTGCAAACTATATTGATAGGCGGATAAACTTTGCCGGCCGCCCACGCGAATATCTTGCATCGGTTGAAGAAACAATCGGGCCCCTGACACTTGAACCAGTTTCGCTCGTAAACGAGCCGCCACCATGGTAATGGGATCTCTCTCCTGGAGAGGCCTCAGGGTCACCCAGACGTTACCGGAATTGGTCTGTCGTCCGCCCGTATTCGCCACCACGCTATCGACCGCTGGGTCGTCCTGCACAATGGTTTGAATCTCTTGCATCTTTTGCCGCATAAGCTGGAAAGAAATAGCCGAGTCGCCCTGGATGCCGCCGATCAGGGCGCCAGAATCTTGATCCGGGAAGAAGCTCTTCGGCACGACGTTGAAGAGATAGAAGTTGAGCGCGGTGCTGCCGATCAGGATCAGCAGTACCAATAGCGAATGCTTCAACGACCAACGCAATGTCAGCTCATAGCCTCGCAACATCCGGTTGAAACAACCCTCGGTAACCCGCGAAAACCAATTGGTTCGTACGAATTTCCCTTCCAGCTTCGCCGAGCCGCCGGGACGACCTGTCCGTCGCAGTAGCTTCGAACACATCATCGGAGTAGCCGTCAAAGAGAGCACGAGCGAAATTACGACGGCAACCGATAAGGTAATCGTGAACTCGCGAAATAATCGGCCGATAATCCCGCCCATCAGAAGAATCGGCAAAAAGACACCGATTAACGAGAGACTGATGGAAAAGACGGTAAAAGCGACCTCCTTGGTACCTTCCAAAGCGGCTTGTAGCCGGGTTCGGCCCATTTCCATGTGACGGGCAATATTTTCCAGAACCACGACGGCATCATCCACCACGAACCCGGTCGCGACCGTCAGTGCCATCAGGGAAAGATTGTTTAAGGAGTAACCCAGCAGGTACATGGCAGAGAAAGTGCCGACTATGGAAATCGGCAACATTACGCCGGGAATCAGCATCGCGCGGCTATCTCGCAAGAACACAAGTACGACCAAAATGACCAGCACCACCGCGATCACCAAGGTCTGCTCGGTATCAGCTAACGAAGTGCGGATGGTCGCGGTGCGATCGCCGCTTACGATCATGTCCGTGCCACCTGGCAATGATGCCTTTAGGAAAGGCAAGATGGCTTTGATACGGTCCACCGTCTGGATCACATTAGCGCCCGGTTGCTTGTAGATGACCAGCGTTACCGCGGGTTTGCCATTGATAGAGCCGGCATACCGCAGGCTCTGGACCGAGTCATTAACTTCAGCAATATCGGAAAGCAGCGTTGCCCGGTTGTGGCGATAGGCGACGACTAAGTCGCGATAGTCCGCCGCGTGGGTTGCCTGGTCGTTCGTGTAAACCTGAAACTGGCGATCTCCTACCTCAACCGCGCCTTTTGGACTGTTCGCGTTAGCCGCAGCTAACGCGGCTCTAACATCCTCCAATCCAATTCCGTATTGGGATAGTGCGTCCGGGTTTAGTTCGACGCGAACCGCCGGCAACGAACTACCGCCCACGTCGACGTTACCGACTCCTTCGATCTGAGATAACTTCTGTTGCAGGACGGTCGCCGCCGTATCATAGAGTTGACCCGAGGTACGGGTACCAGAGGTTAGGACCACCAACAAGATCGGTGCATCCGATGGGTTATATTTTCGGTAGGTCGGATTGCTGCGGAGATTGGCAGGTAGATCGGCTCGGGCTGCATTGATAGCGGCTTCCACATCGCGAGCGGCGCCGTCAATGTCACGATCAAGCGCAAATTGCAGCGTAATCTGGGTCTGCCCCAGCGAGCTGCGTGATGTCATTTCGGTGACATCAGCAATAAAACCCAGATGGCGTTCTAGCGGAGCTGCCACGGTAGCCGCCATCACATCGGGACTCGCTCCCGACATTGATGCCTGAATCATCAAGGTCGGAAAATCAACCTGGGGCAATGGCGCAACCGAAAGATGGAAAAGCGCCAGGACACCGGCAAACGCCACCCCAATGGTGAGCAGGGTGGTCGCAACCGGGCGTCGTATGAAGATTTCGCTGAAATGCATCCCGAAGCCCCGAATTTAGGATCCGCAGACTAGAAAGCCCTGTTTTAATATCCGCAGATTACGTCCGGGGTTTGGGCATGCTCTGCAAAAAAGAAGGCACGTTTCCTGGCAACTCGATTTTCTTTGGCCCACCGGATTGCCCCACATCGAACCGAAATCTGCGTAATCTGGGTAATCTGCGGATATTTCCATCTTCGAGATCTGTGGTTGGTTAATCTTCTACGTTTGACCCGCGAGGCGAAATTCGGCGGCCGAGACGATCCAAGGCAAGATAGATAACCGGGGTAGTGAATAGGGTAAGGACCTGGCTTAACAGCAAGCCCCCCACGATGGAGATGCCCAGCGGTCGGCGCAGCTCAGATCCGGTACCAGTTCCCAACATTAGCGGCAGCGCTCCAAACAGTGCGGCCAATGTCGTCATCAAGATCGGGCGGAATCGCAACAGACAAGCTTCATAAATCGCTTCCTGCGGCGATTTGCCATGGTCCCGCTCCGCCTCCAAAGCAAAATCGACCATCATAATGGCGTTCTTCTTCACGATGCCGATCAAGAGGAGGATGCCGACAATCCCCATCACATCCAGGCCGCATCCGGTGAACATCAGAGCTAACAACGCCCCCACCCCGGCCGAGGGTAGGGTCGATAGAATCGTAATGGGATGGATGAAACTCTCGTACAAAACCCCGAGGATGATATACATCGTCACGATGGCAGCGATCAGTAGAAAGATTTCATTGCTCAAAGAGGATTCGAACGCTGAAGTCGCTCCCCGAAAGCTGGCGATGAAACCGTCTGGAAGGTTTATGGCTCGTTGAGCTTCCCGAATCTTCCGTACCGCGTCTCCCAAAGACGCCCCTGGTGCCAGGTTAAATGAAATCGTCGCAGCCGGAAATTGACCCAAGTGCTCAATCCGCAGCGGCGTTTCCTTAACCGACACCGTGCTGATGGCAGACAAAGGCACCTGACCCGCGCCTGAAATGGTGCTGGTTGATCCGGTCGAGCTAGGGACATAAATCGAGCCGAGCGACGCCAGACCACCCTGCAGATTAGGCGCCGCCTCCAGTATTACCCGGTATTGATTGGATTGGGTAAAAATAGTGGAAGCAATGCGCTGACCGAACGCATCATATAAGGCGTTATCAACGGTCGCAGGTGTGATCCCGAAACGCGCAGCGCTTTTTCTATCGATGACGATATCCGCGGTCAAACCGCTCTGCTGAAGGTCGCTGGCCACATCGGCAATTTCAGGAACTGCTTGTAACTGGGTGACCAATTTAGGGACCCAAATATTAAGTTGGCTCAGATTAGCGTTCTCCAGCACGAATTGATATTGAGTCGCACTGACAGTCGTATCAGTGGTTAGATCCTGGGCGGGCTGCAGAAACAGGGCAATTCCCTCGACTCCCTTCACCTCGTCCCCGATACGCCGGACGATATCCTGGGAAGGTAGCGGTCGTTCGTCATGAGGTTTCAGGCTGATCAGGAACCGGCCGCTATTAACCGTGGTGTTGCTTCCGTCAACCCCAACGAACGAGGATAGATTGACGACATCCGGATCGGTTAGGATCTTCTCAGCCAACGCGGTTTGCCTTTTGGCCATGGCGGTATACGAAGTGGACTGAGCCGCTTGAGTAACGCCTTGGATCAGCCCGGTGTCTTGCACGGGGAAAAACCCTTTGGGAATGATGACGTAAAGCCAGATAGTGACCACCAACGTGGCGACAGCAACCACGAGAGTCAGACCCTGGTGCCGTAGAACCCAGGTTAACATTCGGCCGTACTGCTTGATCATCCCTCCGACCGTTTGTTCGCTCACTCTGTCAAACCGACTCGTCGGTCGGCGGTGACGCAGCATTTTGGCGCACATCATTGGCACCAGGGTCAATGAGATGATCGCGGACAAGACAATGGTTATGACCGATGTAACCGAGAACTCGTGGAACAGGCGTCCGATCACATCGCTCATGAAGAGTAGCGGAAAATGGACTGCGATCAGAGAGATGGTGAGCGAGACGATAGTAAAGCCGATTTGTTTTGAACCCTTGAGAGCCGCTTCCAGTGGGCTATCTCCCATTTCGATGTATCGGCTGATGTTCTCGATCACCACAATGGCGTCATCCACGACAAAACCAGTCGCGATCGTAAAAGCCATCAGCGACAAGTTATCGAGATTGAACTTAAGCAGATACATCGCGGACAAAGTTCCGATCAGCGAGAGCGGCACTGATAAGCTGGGTATGATCGTTGCGCGCAGATTGCGTAAAAACAAAAACACGACTAACACGACGAGCGCAACGGACAGACACAGTTCGAACTCCACATCTTTAACCGAAGCGCGGATCGTAACCGTGCGATCCGTTAACACCGCCACCTGAACCGCCCCCGGGAGGGTGGCTTCGAGCGCCGGCAGTAACGTTTTAATATTGTCGACCACACTGATTACATTCGCGCTCGGTTGCCGCTGTACTTCCAGGATGATCGCCGGTGTAGTATTAACCCAAGAGCCGAGCCTGGTGTTTTCCGCTGTCTGCGCCACCTCGGCAACATCGCGCATCCTGACTGGCCGCCCGTTCTTATAGGCGACGACCGAATCCATATATTCTCGCGGATCATGCAGCTGGTCATTCGCGTTGATGGTGTAGGACTGCGCCGGTCCATCAAAGTTTCCTTTGGGCGTATTGACGTTTAAATTGCTGATGGTGGTGCGCAGGTCATCGATATTCAGACCGTAGGCAGCCAACGCCTGTAGTTTCGCTTGGATCCGCACGGAAGGCCGGTGGCCGGAGCTGACTTGCACTAGCCCGACACCTGGAATCTGGGACATCTTTTGCGCTAGCCGCGTGTCGGCCATATCCGCAATCTCCGGTAGCGGCAGGGTCTTCGACGTTAGCGCCAACGTCAGTACAGGCACATCGGCCGGGTTGACCTTCGCGTAGATAGGTGGAGCCGGTAAATCGGACGGAAGCAAGTTATTGGCTGCATTAATCGCGGCCTGTACTTCTTGTTCAGCGATATCCAGGTTCAGATTCAGACTAAACCTCAGTGTGATAATCGATGCTCCAGCCGAGCTCGAAGAAGACATTTCTTCAAGACTAGGCATCTGTCCTAACTGGCGCTCGAGCGGCGCAGTAACCGAGGTGGTCATGACCTCTGCGCTAGCACCAGGATAAAACGTCTGAATCTGAATCGTCGGATAGTCGACTTCCGGGAGAGCGGAAATGGGAAGGAAACTGTACGCGACCAAGCCTGCCAACATGATCGCGATCATCAGCAGCGAAGTCGCGACCGGGCGGAGTATGAACAGACGGGACGGGTTCATCTTGCAGGAGCTGGGAGCTAGAATCTAGGAGCTAGGAGGAACACAACAACCGCAGATGAACGCAGATTGACGCGGATACGGCTAGAGATTGAGTGCCGTCCGGCAGCTAAAATACATATACGGATGCCTGTAGTCCCCTCCTGTTCCTTGGCCCGGTCCGAATTGCAAAACGAAATCTGTGTAATCTGCGGATCTTTCCATTTCTGTCCATCGCGGCTCATCTGCGGCTCCGGATCGAATGGGACTCATGGGACTTATGTGTCTGTCTACTCCTAGCAATCTTACCTCCCGTGAGTTCCATCTGAGTCACGTGACTACGGATCGCTTACTAGCTCCTCGATTCTAGCTCCTGGCTCCTAGTTAGCATCCGGCGGGCGCTTCGGTTGCCCGTTTCCGTTCCACGCGCCTCGGTGATGTTCTCGGGGGGAACCGCTCGGTCCACCAAAGGGGTGATGTGGTCTCCCGGCAGCTTCACTTGAAGGCGTATTATTGTTGGGTAGCTGCACTTTAGCGCCGTCGTACAATCGGTCGACACCATCGGTAACGACGGTCTCGCCGAGATCAAGCCCCGAGAGGACCGCAGTTCGTTGCCCATCGGTGGGTCCAGTTTTGACTACCCGAACCGAAACGGTAGAGTCAGAGTTTACTGCGTAAACATAAGATCCCGGCGCACCCAACTGGATGGCAGGCGTCGGTACAAGCACGGCACCCTTCGAGGTATCGACCAGTAACCGGGCGTTAACAAATTGTTGGGGAAAAAGCTCTTCCTTGTCATTCGGAAAGATCGCTCGCAGTTTTACGGTGCCGGTCGATGTGTCTACCTGGTTGTCGGTGGTAGCCAGAGTCCCGGTGGCAATTTGGGTTGTGTCGGTGCGATCATATGCCGTGACCGGCAAAGTGGCCCCCTCATGGATCCGCTTGGTTACTTGCAAGATTTTGTCTTCCGGCACGGTGAAGATAACTGACATCGGCTGCATCTGGGTGATAACCACAATGCCGTTCGGGTCACTGGTCTGCACATAGTTACCTTCATCGACCTGACGGATCCCAACCACGCCATCAACCGGCGTTTCGATATGGCAGTAAGCCAAGTTTACTTTAGCGGTATCGATTTGCGCCTGGTCAACGAGCACGTTCCCTTCATCTTGTTTCACCGTGGCCTGCTGGGTGTCCACCTGTTGAAACGCGATTGAATCCTGCGCAGCCAATTTCTGATAACGAGCCAGATCTACCTTGGCATCCGCCAACAGAGCCTGATCGCGGACGAGTTGGCCCTGAAATTGTTCCAGCTGAGCTTGGTAAAGCCGGGGATCGATTTGCGCCAAGAAATCGCCTTTTTTGACTAATTGCCCTTCTTTAAATCCGATTTGCGTCAATTGGCCGTTGATCTGGGTTTTTATAGTCACGGTCGCCAACGGCGTCACGGTTCCCAGCCCTTCTAAAGTGATCGGAATATCTCCCTTTGCCGCGACTGCTACGCCCACGGGCATGACCGAGTTCATAAACCCGCGGCGCCCAAACTGAGCAGGCGGTTGCTGCTGGTTCGTACGCGGTCGAATCACCCAGAACCAGAGAGCCCCCAAGCCTATCAGAATTAGAGCGAACACTACGAGCCGGCTCCGGACTCTCGATTTCCGCGGCGGCGGCGAAAGAGGAGACGGCTTTAGCTCAATTGGCTGGGTTGTCTGGGTACTCATCCTAGTCTGACGGCCAAATCGCGGACCTCGCTACGCGATCGTTGATTCTCGTATTTTACTGGAGATATCAAAACAATTTTCGCGAGACAAGCCCTGGAAAAACCAGTCACATCGATGACGTCATCAACTTCGTTATGACAGGATTTTACGATAAACGGCCCATTCTCGGGACGAAAGGTTCGGCAGAAGAATGGTAGGGCCAGGCTCCCGATCGACCTGGAAAGTCTGGCGAAGGGAGGCGTTTTCTAGGACGACCCGGAGGTTAGGCCCACAGACGCGCCGAGCCGTGGCCCATTTTCATCGCAACCCTCCGGGCCGTGGCCAGGTGGCTGTTTTTCTGCGTTGCTCTCTCCTCACGTATCAGTTCAGATATGCTCGTCGTTAGGGCCAGTGCTGCTCGCACCGCCTTGAAAAACAGCCACCTGACCGACGGCGAAAGCCATGCTATTTATGGGACAGGACACTGGGGCTTAACTCACGGAAAGGCTAAGAATGAAGTTCTCTCTCCGCGAAGGTTTTCAGGTTGTTCGAGAGCCTCGCCCTACCCTGAGATCGCTGCGCGCACGGTGCTCCATTTGGCAATCGATTGGGACCGTTGGGCTGGCAGCCGGGGAGATTCTGTTGTCCTTCGACGACGGGCCGAATCCAATCGACGACACAACCGCGCGGCTACTTGACTCTCTCCGACAGGAGGGCGTTCGAGGTGCGTTTTGCGTTTGCGGTAAGTCCGTTCGGGAAGCCCCGGAATTGCTGCACCGGATGGTCATTGAAGGGCATCTGCTGGTTAACCATAGTTACTGGCACCAGCCTTTTGCCGCATTTTCTGAGCCCGCGTTAGAAAAAGAGATCTTGGATTGCGACGCCGCCATCGCCGCGGCACTGAATATCCCGTCGTTTAAGAGTCCGTTTTTCAGGTCTGCTTGTGGCTGGCGAACGCCAATCCTAGGTCGCGTACTGTGCCGACAGCAAAAAAAGCTACTTCCAATTACCGATTTCGGGTTCGACACGAATATGACACGTCACACCTACCGTAAATGGGTCGATCACACACTCGGCGTAGCTAGGCGCGACCGAGGTGGAATCTTTGTCTTGCACGACGGGCGGCTGCGTTTCTGGGGTGAGTGCTGGTACGATCCGACGGATAGAGATAGCAGCGCCTACCGGGGGTGGGTGCCGGAGGCAGCCGCGTTACTCATTCGGCGATGCCGCGCGGAGGGATTTAGGTTCCTAGATCCGCATGCGGCTGGTAGGGCGAGACTCCGAAAAGTACTGTGACGATTTGCAGGGCGATTGCGCAGGCTTTGTTGATATCGAGAGGCCATTTATATCGGCCGGAACTTCGCTGTGAAATGTCTTAGGAACGGAGGCGCTTCGATGATCTCAAAGCCGCGGAGCTCTTTTTTCCGTGCGTCAATCTCCAGGATAGCTTCCACGAGATAGTCGATGTGGCTCTGGGTATAAACCCGGCGAGGGATGGCTAGGCGCAGCAGCTCCTGTTGAGCGGCATCCCCGAACATCACTGACCCGATCTCGACCGAGCGAACGCCAGCATGCCGATAAAGTTCGATAGCCAACGCTTGGCCGGGGAATTGGTGTCTGGGAATATGCGGCAGCATGAGACCGGCATCGATGTAGATGGCGTGGCCGCCAGGCGGCTCCACGATGGGTACACCAGCGTCCGCAATATGACGTCCCAAATAGGCGGTAGAAACTATGCGGTACTCCAGATATTCAGGCTGGAGCACTTCCTGTAGACCAACGGCGATCGCATCCAAATCGCGACCAGCCAACCCGCCATAAGTCGGAAATCCTTCCGTGAGAATTAAAAGATTGATTTCCTTTTCGGTTAAGAAATCGTCGTTGTTACAGAGGAAGCCACCGATATTAGCAAATGCGTCTTTTTTGGCAGAGAAAGTGCATCCATCGGCCAAGGAAAACATTTCGCGGGCGATTTCACGGGGTGACTTGTCGGCATAGTCAGGCTCACGTTCTTTGATCAGCCAGGCATTTTCGGCGAATCGACAAGCATCGAGATAGAACGGTATCCCATGCTTTCGGGTGACGGCGCGAACCGCTTTAAGGTTAGCCAGCGAGACCGGTTGCCCACCACCTGAGTTGTTAGTGACGGTAACCATAACGAGCGGAATCCGCGCAGGTCCTTCCCTCTGAATGAGGGTTTCAAGAGCGTCGACATCGATATTACCTTTGAACGGAAGCCGTGCCTGGGTATCGGCAGCTTCCCGAACCGGCAGATCGACTGCTTTTGCCCCCATAAATTCGATATTGGCTCGGGTGGTATCGAAATGGGTGTTGTTGGGAACAATCTGACCTGGCTTACAAAGGACCGAGAACAAGATGCGTTCAGCGGCACGACCTTGGTGGGTGGGAATGACATGCCGGAAGCCGGTAAGATCCTGCACCACTTTCTTCAGCCGAAAGAAGCTTTCACTCCCGGCATAAGACTCGTCCCCGCGCATGATAGCAGCCCACTGTTCCATCGACATCGCGCTGGTGCCGGAATCCGTGAGCAAATCCAGCAGGACATCAACAGCTCGAAGCCGGAAAAGATTGTATCCGGCTTGCTGCAATAGCACTTCGCGTCGGCCTGGGGTGGTGTAGGTGAGCGGTTCAACGCTCTTGATGCGGAAAGGTTCAATGATCGTTTTCAAGGGGGTAATCCAAAGTAAGAATCTGAACTTACAAGGATTACAACATTGAGAGCGGCACAAAAGGCAAATGATTCACAGCAAGGCCACGAAGGTCACAAAGAGGAATTTCCTTCTCGGATCTTTTTCGGGCTTATTGTGAAGGGGTTCGCAAGGCCACTTTTGACCTCTCGAGAAGATCCACAGCCGCCAAGGAAGTCGGTAAATCTCCAGGTAAAACTAGATCCGGCAGCTTCTAAGCTGCCGGATCTGCTTCTTCCTAACGTGAGGGACGGGAAATATTTGCTTCCCTGTTATGCAAGTGTCTTAGTAACTAGAATGACAGAACTACTGCGCCGTCTGAAACTGGATGGGATAAGGAATCGCGTTATAACCACTGGCATTAAAGCTCCACCCCCAGAGGTTGTATGGGGTGTTAGGCATTAAGCCATCTATGGTGAGCTTAGTTTCCTTGGTGACAAAAGTTCGCACGGTCGTCTCATAAGGACCTTGGGAATACAAAGCCATCACATAGGCAGCCGAGCCGACGGAATTGGCCCACGTTACCGCAATGCTTTTCCGCGTCACTTTCGGGGTATTGAACCAGAAGTTACGAGGTGGTGTTCCCGGCTGGGTCTGGCTGATCAGGATCTGCGCTGCTAACCCGCCGCCCCAGATTGATCCGTTGCCAGTGGTATTGCTATAACCAGGGCCATTTGTATATCCAGGGTTCAGGCCATACCCGTTGGAGCCCTCGGTTACGTCGTATAACCAGTCGCACGGGAGGTAACCTGAATTGGGGCCCCCAATTGCGTATAATCCGACGTTAAAGAGCCCCAGATTCCCAATACCGGCATAGGTGAAAGCAGCATTGATCGTACTGAGATACCCCGCCCAAACCGGACAGGACAGACTAGTCCCACCGACCTGAACCCAGCCGCCTTGGTCTTTTACATAAACTCCGACACCGGTTCGTGGGTCGCCCACCGCAGCAACGTCCGGTATATTTCGCATCGTCAAAGATCCGCCATTCCCGGCGACGTATCCCGAGGGAGGCTCTGTGCTTTGGTAGGAAGGAATCGCCCAGTAAGAACTGATCCCCCCGCCGGTTGCTCCGCCAAGGTTGCCCAGGTCGTTCCAGGCCTGTTCGCTGAGGTAGATCTCACCCGGGCCTGTGTAAAGCGTAGTTCCACCAACACCTGTGACATCGGGTTGTGAGGCCGGGTCTAAGACATTGTACGGATAATTGGGGCCCCCACCCCCATAGGCACCCCCGTCTCCGGAGCTGGCCAAAACGGTAATTCCTTCCGCCGCACATTGCTGGAGAGCAGTATTTTCAGCCTCCATCGCGCTATTACCTTGGAGGCCTTCATCCTGACCGTAGGAGATACTCAGAATTTGGGCCTTATTATCGTTGGCAACCGCAGTGATAGCAGCAGGCATGGCGACATTGAACGGATCGGTATTGTAGTCATCGATATACACCAGCACCTCCGCCACATCGGGGTTAATTCCGGCGACCGTGTCGACGTCGAGGCATGCCTCCACCTCAACCGCCGGCTCCACTTGAATCGGAGAATTATTTACAGCAATTGAGGTTTGTTTAACCCTAGGCAGATTGTTCTTTTCGAAGTAAACGTTGGTATCGGAGACCTTGTAACCTCCCTGCTCAAACACTGCGATGACCGTTTTTTTGCTAAGGTTGCCGAACGTCGGAATACTATAGGCAGTACGCAGATCTTTCGCGCTGTAGGTTCCACCGGGACCGGTTCCACCGGCGGTATCCGCTCGCATTTTGTCGGACCTTCCTACTGGATTCTCACCTAGCGTCTTAGCAACTTTAACCTGCGAGGCGAGTGCTTCGGTCGACGTCAGTCCGATAACACCAAAAACCCTCGACGTGAGCTCAGCCGGGATGGACGGTTTAATACCCGCCGAGTAGAACGTCTGCCCATCAGCCGCCCGATAGGTATTGAGCTGGGTCTTAAAGATATTTTCTAACTGCGAGGCGCTGCCGCGCACCACCAGATTAATACGACTGACGGATTCCTGGGATATTTGTAACCCGTTAGTAGTCGCCCAAGTTTTGAGGTAGGCATAGTCGTCTGCATTGCCACCGAATCTCTGCGCGAATTGCTGCGGGGTAATGTATTGATGGTAAAGCGGATCTCCCGACGTAGAAACATGATGGACAAATTTAGCGAGACCCACGGGATCTGACGAGGGTAACGCCATCATCACACTGATTTGCTGATTCCCATTAACAGGAGCAACCAGGGTGGATTTTGCAACCAGGGGTGAGAGTTCGATAGTATTAACGCCCGCGAACACACTGTTGGTTAGGAGCAATAAAAAGGCGGACAGAAGTCCGAACAGTGCAGCAGCGCTAGATTGGCGCCGGACGGCGCCGTTGACGGACGAGACTGGGTGTAACCGGTCTCGATGTATAAGTAAACCTTGCATACGAGATTTTAAGATTGAATTCAGGGCCCTTATTTTGAGTCTTGCCAGTTAGGCAAACTCGAGCCGACTACTGTTTCGGGGTTGTGAAGGTGACGGTCGAATCGTACTCGCCGCTGGCATTATAGGCGTACACATCGATCACGTACGCCGTGTTAGGAATTAGGTTTCCTATTGTATAACTGGTAACATCGGCCGTTGCGAGATACGCGTTGGCAAAGGGCTGACCAGGACTATAGTAACCGCCAGTATAGGGATCACTGTGATATAGGGCCACCGCATATGCCTTTGCACCGCTAGAGGCGGTCCAGGTAACTTTAACGCTGGTTGCCTTCGGTTTCCCCTCGATAGCGACGGTGAGCGGACCAGGATGGGTTCCAGGTTGCATTCCGAAGCTCAAGAGCTGAACCGCTAAGCCGGCACCCCAGATTGAGCCGCTGCCGGTGGTATTACTATAACCGTTGGCGTTGTGGTAACCGGGCCCGCCGAAGGGTAGGTAGCCGTTTGAACCGCCCTGGACGTTGTATAAGAACTCGTATGGCACACTGTAACCTCTAGGAATCCCCATAGCGTAGAAGTACGGATTAAAGAACCCGAGATTTCCTAGACCGGACCATTTGAAGGCCGCGTTGATGTCACTTAGATAACCGGCCCAGATCGGGCAGGAAACACTGGTCCCGCCGATTTGAACCCATCCAGCATAGTCTTTTACATACACCCCAACGCCGGTCAACGGGTCAGCCACGGCTGCCACATCCGGCACGTTCCGGTACGTCAATGATCCACCATTATACTGGGGGCCAATTGCGAATTGGTAGTCAGGTATGGGCCAGAACGAACTGACTCCGCCACCGGTAGCTCCATCATTGGGGAAGCCATTCCAGGCTATTTCGTATTCATAGTTTTCGGCGAAGTCGGTGTACAGCGTTGTGCCTCCGACGCCAGTTACGTAAGGGTCTGAACACGGGTCAGAGGTATTGTAAGGACGATTGTAGCCATTGCCAAAAGCGCCACTGTCTCCCGAGCTAGCGAACACCGTGATCCCTTCGGTTGCTAACTGTTGCAGGGCCGTGTCTTCCGCGTTCTCTGCATCGCTACCGAAGTACCCTTCGTCGGTTCCATAAGAAACGCTGACGATTTGAGGCGTACCATCGTCGGCGATCGCCTGGAAGGCATCCACCATCGCAACCGGGAAGGGATCGTATTGGTAATCGTCGATAAAGACTTTTACTTCCGCGATATCCGGATTCATGCCGACGAGCATGTCAATATCGAGGCAGTCCTCGCCCTCAACAGCGGGCTCGATGTCAATGGGGGACTGGTCGACGGCGACTACGGTTTGCTTGGTATTCCTGCCAATGCCAAACTTATTGAAGTATTTCTTAACGTCCGAGGGGCGGTAGTACCCTTGTTCAAACACAGCGACGATCATGCCTTTCTCAAGAACACCCCAAGTCGGGACAGAATAAATGTATCGTAGATCTGTGCAGGAATACGTTCCGCCAGGACCGGTTCCACCCGCGGTGTCAGCGCGCATCTTTTCTGATCTCACCTGCGGATCTTCACCCAGCACTTTGGCAACTTTAGCCAATTGGGCGAGCGATTTACCCGCCGTTAGACCGATAACCCCTGAAATCTTCGACGCGATTTCGGCCGGAACCGTCGGCTTAATGCTAGCTGAATAGAAGGTCTGGCCGTCGCTTGCTCGGTAAGTGTTAAGCTGGGTCTTAAACAGCGTCTGAAATTGAGACACGCTGCCGCGCACCGTTAAATTGGTGCGGGCAACGGACTCTTGGGAGACAACTAGCCCGTTAGCGGCTGCCCAATTCTTGAGTGCTGTATAATCTGCTTCATAGCCACCAAACCTTTCCGCGAACATTTGCGGGGTTATGTATTGATGAAAAAGCGGATCACCCGGTGTGGAGACGTGCTTAACCAAAGCCGCCAAACCTGCCGGGTCCGAGGACGGTAATGCCAGCACCACACCGATCTGCTTATTCCCGTCAACGGGGGCAACCAGGGTGGATTGCATAACTAATCGCGACAACTCGATGGATGTCACTTCCGCAAACAGCGTATTGGCTGTCGATACCAGCGAGGCAGACACCAGTGCGCCAAGCACCGCATCTCTTAATCTGGCCGGAAAATCCCGGCCTCGATTCTTGAATTGATATTTCATGGTTTTTAATTCTTTGGGCGCTGGGCGGAAGGAGAAACGCAGGTTCCTAGACCCGGCGCAGATTTGGCCGCCGATAACGGCAGTGAGTGGTTGAAGCGGAGGGATTGATACATAAAACGCCTCTATTTCCCGAAAAAAATTTGGAAAGTTGCAGGAAATTTTGAAGAAGGAGCCAGAATCCAGAATCAAGGAGTCGGGAGGACTGGAGGTCAGGCATGCCTTGAGGCGATGGACGCTCCCGGGCGTGAAGGGTGAAAAGTGAAAGGTGAAAAGGCGGCAAGCGCCTCATGGGATGCCAACCTTATTCACCTGTCGGCCACCAATCACCTTTCACCAATCACTCTTCACCTTTCACTTCTCACCTCTCACTTCTCACGTATGTTCTACGGGGATGACCGGCTGGCTGAGCTCAAGTGTGGGGGGACAACTTCGATTCGAGACCACCCAATGGAGCCTAGTCTCTGCCGCGTCCGACGATGAACAGAAGCGCGGCGCGCTAGCAGGCTTGTACCGGAGCTATTGTAAGCCGGTCTATTTTTTTATTAGGCGGCGGGGCTACCGACGCGAGGACGCCCAGGATTTGACCCAGGACTTCTTTGTTCATCTCGTCGAAAAGAACGCCTTTAGCCGAGCTGACCCCAGTCGCGGCAAGTTCCGGACCTTCCTACTAGGAGCACTAGGTTTTTTTCTTCAACATGACTCCGAACGTGCTCACAGCCAGAAGCGCGGAGGCCAAAGCAGCTTGGTGTTTGTTGATGCGGCCACGGCAGAGGTACAGTATCAGCTAGCAGATTCTGCGTTAACGGCTGAACAGGTTTTCGATGCGCGCTGGGCCGGAACATTGATCGAAGGCGCCCTGGCTCGATTACAAACGGAGATGGAAGAAGCAGGCAAACGCGAGTTATTCGATCAGATCTGGGGCTTTGTAGCCGAGGATGAAGAGAGCTCCTATGCGGATGTCGCGCGGCGCACCGGTTTGACGATGTCTGCAACTAAAACCGCAATTTATCGGTTGCGAAGCCGTTACCGGGCACTATTGCGCGATGAAATCGCTCGCACTGTCACTAGTTCGGCCGATTTCGACGAAGAGATCCGCGCGTTGCGCAGCTCGTTGGTTGGCCGGCGTTCCCGGCGTTAGTGGCGACACGGCGACACGGCGATTGGGCGATACAGTCTTGCCAATTCACGTTCTTTTCGATAACACCGGCCAAATGCGCAGCCGCCCATTTCAGCGTTCTCCTCGCGCTGTCTCGCCGCGTCGCCGTCTCGCCGTGTCGCCGTGTCGCCGTGTCGATTCCTGTATATCCGGAGCCGCGGATGAGTGCTAGGCCCACCATTTCTGAGGAGATCACCTGCCGGCTTTGCCACGAGAGCATTGGCCCGGACGACTCGTACCGGGGTTATTGCTTCGGCTGTTTATTAGTTCCCGCGCTGGATTTAGACGATCCGGATGAGCACGATCAGAACGGCTGGTTTGATCCTTACGAGATCTTAACGCACCCGGACGGCTCTTTTGTCGAACTCGGCCGAGGATCAATGGGGATCACCTACCAGGCGCTCGATACCACGCTTCAATTTCCGGTGGCGCTCAAAGTGATCGATCTCAAGGCGGCGGGCCTGGACGCTAACCGAGAACGATTCTTACGCGAGGCGCGGGCAGCAGCCCGACTACGCCATCCACATGTGGCCAGTGTTCTCTATTATGGCGTCCGGAAAGATGGGCAATGCTTCTACGCCATGGAGTTAGTTGACGGCGAGACGCTGGCTGAACGGGTTCAACGTCAGGGCCCATTGCCGGTGAAAGACGCTTTAGAAGTGATCGCTCAAGTTGCCAGTGCCCTGCAAGCTGGGGAAAAGTTCGGCCTGGTTCATCGCGACTTGAAGCCGGCAAACATAATGTTAGTCAGCGGGCCGGGAATTAATGTTAAGGTCATCGACTTCGGGTTGGCTAAGCTCATAAGCGGCCAAGAGCCGGCCGATCGAATCACTTACAACGGTTTTGTCGGGACACCGGCGTTCGCCAGTCCGGAACAGTTTTCCGGCGAGCAGATTGATCAACGCTCCGATTATTTCTCGTTGGGAAGCACGCTTTATTATCTGTTAACCGGAAAACCACCCTTTAAAGCGGATCGGCTTAGCGAATTGGCCGACAGCGTGAGTGGCGCAACGGTTCCGATCGATCGCCTCAAAGCCGTAGGAATAACATTACCGGTTCGCCGCTTATTGGGTTCTCTTTTGAGCACCGATCCAAAGCGCCGGCCGGGCGACGGACAAGCTTTGACGGAAGCGGTGGCTAAGTGCCAACGCGAGACGACAAATCGAGGCAAACGTAAATCAGCTTGGTTGCTCGCAGCGATACCGGCGGCCCTACTGGCAGCAGCGGGAGTAGTTTATGTCGCGAGCGGAATTCATGGCCGAAATACTACGCCAAAATCGATTGCGGTCTTACCCTTCGATAACCTCAGCCCGATGGGCGACAAGGCTTATTTTGCTGACGGTGTCCAAGATGAGATCCTCACCGACCTGGCGACAGTAGCTGATCTCCAGGTAATCAGCCGGGGCAGCGTTCAGGCTTATCGGAACCGATCAACTCGGCCGCTTCCACCGGAAATCGGTCAGGCCCTGAACGTTAACTATCTGGTAAATGGAAGTGTTGAACGTGACCTCAACCGGATCCGGGTGACCGCTCAACTAGTGGAAGCAAGCACCGGTCATGAGTTATGGGCACAGCGTTATGACGGTGATCTAACGGACGTTTTCACCATTCAGACGCAGATCGCGGAAGTCATTTCTCAAGAATTGCGAGCAAAGCTTTCGTCAGCGGAAAAGGCTTCGATTGAAGAGGCCCCGACCCGCGATATTGCTGCGTACGAGCTTTACCTCCACGCCAAGGAAATCTTAGCCAATTATTACGAAGAGACTCAAGGCTGGGAACCGATCGACAACGCGGTTCGACTGTTAAACGAGGCGGTTCGGCGCGACCCGGGATTTGCCATGGCTTGGTGCCGGCTGGCGGCAGCCCATGATTACGCCTATTGGTACGGAGCAGATCATACTGAGGCCCGGCGCGCGCTCGCTGAAAATGCGTTGCAGAAAGCTTTAAGTTTGCGGCCGGATCTCGGAGAGATCCACCTTGGGGCAGCACTGCATTTGCTCGTTACTGCTGATGATTACCCGGCGATTCGTCAGCAACTGGAGATCGCCCGCCGCACCCTGCCAAATTCGGCGTATGTATTTGATTTATTGGCAACGGTCGATTCGCGTGAGGGACGTTGGCAGGATGCCTGGCAAGACTACGAGAAGGAATCAAAGGTAGCCCCAAAAAGCCTGGCTTTGATTATCCATCGGTACATTCTTTATAGCTACCATCGACAGTATGACGAGCTTCGCCAGATGACGAAGGATGTATCCAGTTTCTCTGCGATCCTTCATCCACTCGAGTTCATGAAGGCCCTGACCTTCTTTGAGGAGAAAGGAGACACCACCGCGTTTCACTCTCTCTTTAACGATCCAACTGGCTCTCTTCACGCCGTTGGCCGGGCTACCCTTACCAAGATCATGTGTGCACAGGTGGACCGTAATTTTACCGAAGCTGAGAAAATTCTGGCAGCGGATCCGCAACCGGAATTTGACGCAGGGCAACGAAGATTTCTTTGCCGCGATTTTCTGCTTGGCTCGATTAAGTACTCAGCGGGCGACCAAACGGGAGCAAAAATGGCCTACGCAAACGCCCGCCCATTACAATTGGCTTACGTTCAAAAGTGGCCGGACGATCCCAATCCATTGATGATACTGGCACTTACCGACGCGGCCATTGGGGCTAAGGAAAATGCACTGGACGAAGCTCGTAACGCCATGAAGATGAAGCCAAAATCGGAGGATGCGATCGAAATGCCGTTATTGGCCGTTGATCTAGCACGGGTCTATCTTTTGTGCGGTGAAAACGAATTGGCGATCAAACAACTCGAATCTCTGGAACAAGTCCCCCAAGCGTTAACTTTTGGTGACTTGGCTAAGTTGCCGGACTGGGATCCGTTGCGAAGTGAGCCGCGTTTCCAGAAGCTGCTCGCAACACTTAAACCGATCCCGATCACCAATCACCTATCGGCGCAGAATTAAGGCAATTTCACTTGCCCTCTTTAAAGTCGAGACAGGCGCGGATTTTTCGCAGCAGTTTATCAGGAGCGAATGGTTTTTCTATGAAGTTTGGGTCCCTGCGCAGTTGAGCGTCGTTGCCTAAGACATCATCGGTATAACCACTGCAAAAGATAGCTTTCAGATCAGGTTTTTCTGATCGCATTTTATCAAACAAGGCTCGACCACTCACGCCTCCGGGAATGACAATATCAGTCACAATCAACTGAATGGACCGATGGTGTTGCCGCCAAATCTTCGACGCTGCCTCGGCGGACAAAGCAGTATAGATCTGATAGCCATAGCGTCCCAGCATGTTTCCGAGTGAACGCTGGACAGCTTCCTCATCTTCAACTAACAGGATCGTTTCCGTGCCGCCGCGTATCGCTGGTTCTTCAACTGGTCGAACCGAAGTTATTTTGTTCTTGGTCGATCTAGGTAAATAAAGATGGAAGGTCGTGCCCGAACCGAGTCTGCTCTGCACTTCGATCCAGCCTCGATGTTGTTCAACGATCCCGACCACGGTGGACAGTCCCAGCCCAGTGCCTTTACCAAACTCTTTGGTAGTGAAGAACGGCTCAAAGATGTGCGGTAAATGTTCCGCAGCGATGCCGGCGCCGGTGTCGGAAACTGTGAGGCGCGCGTGTTGTCCAGGGCGGCCATGGCGTGACAGGAGCGCTTCCGATTTCCCTACCTGGACGCGAGCCGTCTCCAAGATGAGCTGCCCGCCTTTGGCCATTGCGTCCCGAGAATTAACCGCAAGATTGACCAGAACCTGTTCAAGCATGCTGGCATCCGCGTAGACGGGTACCGCTTCCGGGGCATAACGGGTTTCCAAAATGATGTGCTCGCCGATCAACCGCCTCAGCATGTTTACCACCGCAGCCACGATTTGGTTCAGGTCCAGCGCTTGCGGTTGCATGAGCCGGCGACGGCTAAATGTCAGCAGGTGGCGGGTGAGACTGGCAGCTCGGTCTGCCGCATCGGAGATTTCGTTGGTAACTGCTGCTCGCTCAGGTTCGCTAAGTCCTCCATCGACCTGCAGCAGCGATACGTTACCCTTGATGGCAGTGAGGATATTATTGAAGTCATGCGCAATCCCACCGGCTAGCTGGCCAAAAGCTTCCATTTTCTGAGCTTCGCGCAGACGTTCTTCGAGCTGCGCTTTCTCTATAGCGATACCGGCAAGATGCGTCGTCGCCCTGGTTAACTGCAGCTCAGCGGGGTTCGGTGACCGCACCTCTCGATAGTACATGGCAAATGTGCCGAGTACTTTGCCCTTTTGAGAAAAAATCGGCGTAGACCAACATGCTCTAAGACCATGCGGCTCGGCTAGGTATCGATAATCGTTCCAGAGAGGATCGGTCTGAATATCGGTAACGATTACCGTCTCTTTGCGGTAGGCAGCTGTACCACACGAACCGGCCTGCGGACCGATCGGCGCGCCATCGACTGCTCTAGTATAGGCCGCGGGCAAGCTCGGCGCTGCACCGTGGCGCAAGCATTTACCATTCGGATCCAAAAGCAAGATAGATGCAAGCAGCCCGGGGAATTCGGATTCGTTCAGCAGCATCAGCCGGTCAAGCACTTCGGACAATAATGCCCCGCGGGCAATCATCTCCAGGATAGCACGTTCGCCGCCGTGCAAACCTTTAGCACGCCGACGCCGGAGCCTGGGGATGATGGTTCGTGACATACCTCTAAAGCCAGCAAACGAGTCCAAACCCAAACTAGGAGAAACCACAGCGTTTAGCTAGTTAGATTCGGGAGCGACATTCATTCCTGACGCTTCTCCTAGCGTAAGGCATCGTTATTCTGTATTCAGCAAGCGGAGTCCATGAATTTAAGCTCTTTTCTCCAGCGATTACCGGCTGCCAGGGTTCTTAGCAAGACCAAGGACACTTTAGTGGCAGTTGGCGCGAAAGAACGGTTTAATCAATTGATCCGGCCGTACGGCAAAGTGCTTGAGTTCCGGCTAGATACCAGGGAACGCACTGTGTTCGCATCATTCCGCCTCAAAGGAGAATTAGAAGCGATCCAGTTTTGGATTCACCAGTACGAACTGGTGACGAACAAAAAGGGCCAAACCTTTATTGTGGTAGAGGGCAAAGACATCGAAACATCCCGGGAATGGTTAACCAAACTCATCGGTGACCAGCTCGGACGGCAAAAGGTGTTGGTGCCGGAGCAATTCGGGTGGTTGGTTCAGATGCTGAGGTGAGGAGCTAGGAGTGTAAGACTGCAGCGGATCGTAATCGTCCTCGTCGTCGTCCTCGTCCTCGAAAGGCGGGTGTTGGGAGGATGGTTGTGATCGTCCTCGGAGTGGATCTTCGCCGACAGTCGCAATCTACGGTCTGAAACAAGTCGTGGGAGAAAACCGTCTTTCGAGGACGTGGACGATTACGATCCGCTGCAGTCTTACACTCCTAGATCCTAGATCCTAGATCCTAGATCCTAGATCCTAGATCCTAGATCCTGCCTTCCTTGACACCCTTCCGGCTGGAGGACTATAAAACAGCTATGGCGGCTAGCATTGCAGTTCCGGTCGGTGCTGAATTAGAACTCGATCGGCCTGTAGCCCGGGCGCGTCGCAGCTCGTCCGGTGCGACCAAACAAAAGCGTTCTACAGCCCGGGCAAAGACCGCGCCGCGCACCAGAGCGACTCCAAGAACTTCGGAAATTCTTCGCCGTTTGTTACAAGACGAATCACGTAAGTCTCTTACCGTTGAAGAGATCGTCGCCGGCCTCGGACCAAGATCCTTGCCGGCTTCTCTAATGCTATTTACCATCCCGGAGGTACTACCCATTCCGATACCGGGGCTTTCTGCGGCCGTCGTCATTCCGACTGGAATCATTTCCTACCAAATGTTGCAGGGGAAAGAGGAAATTACCTTGCCCAAATGGTTGTTGGAGCGTTCGATTCCGCGTTCAGCTTTTGCCGCATCGGTAAAAGCAATTCTACCGTTTCTAGAGAAAGCGGAGGGAAAAGTTCGTCCCCGCTGGCGTTGGGTTTCGAGCAAGACAGCAAAACGCTTTATCGGATTCTTCATTTTAATGATGGCGGCAATTATTGCGTTGCCCATTCCGTTTACAAATATGCCCTGCGCGATCGCTATTTTCATTATCGGGCTGGGATTAGCGGAGCAAGATGGAGCGATGATCGCGCTCGGTATCCTGCTGGGGATCGCGCTGATCGGGCTCATCGGTGTCGCTGCGGTTGGAATTCTGTCTCTATTCGGCCTGGCTCCTGAAATTGTGGCGTAAAAGGTAGGACAGGACAGACGCTAACCGGGAGGGGAGCCGTCCCGCGGCCGCGGGATAAATTGGCAGATCTATCAGTCGCTAGCCACCGAAAGCCTTCGGGGTAGACAGGCGGCTCCCGCGAACGTCCCATGATTTGCCAGTTCTAAGCGTCGGGGCCACACAACAACGCCTAAACCCAGTCGCTAGAGCGTAACGCTGGGTCGTTCCCGGGAGCCGCCTCCAAACAACCTATAGATCAGCTAACCTACAAAGCGGCTCCCCTCCCGCACCCGCGCGCAATATTAACCCGATCCTTCCTGGCTTCTCCCTGCTAAGTGCTTGACTCACAGAAAATAGCGGCCAGAGTGTCACACATTTGTAACAATGGCTGTCTTGTGGGTAGTCAGGGCATTAGCTAAGGTGGACCTTTAAAGCCTATATGAGCACAAAATCCGGGGCATCGACGGCCAATGTATTTTCGATGCTGGGGGACACATTAGAGTCCGCAGCCGAGGCCTTCGAAGAGGCGAGCGTTAACTCGAGCGAATCCGCTAAGAGGGCAGCTCAGACGACCAAGCGAGCAGTAGGCAATTTCGTTCACGGAACGGCTTACGGTGTTGCTTATGGGTTAGTTTACGCGGGCGTTTTCGTCACTGAGTTAATGCCGGAAAGCAATGTTGTGCGACGAGGTTTAGCCGAGGGAGCCGAAGCGGCGTTAGGTGCTCGGAAAAAGGTGGCGACAGTAAAGAGTGAGGCTAAAACCAAGCTGGTTAAAGTCACTCCAGCTAAAACACAAAAGAAACGCGCCAAAGCTTCGCCCCGGGCAAAAAAAGTCGTAGAGAAGCGGGCGGAAGAGTTTGACGCAGCCGCGGCCGCAGCTTCCTGATAGTTACGGACTTTGTCTACGGTAAAGTCGCGGTCATTGCAGGCGACAAATCGACGTCCAAGCTTGGGAAGGAGCCGGTCCGATTATAATGGGAAATCTGCCGTGGCCAAAGCTCTTCTGGTTGCCAAGCTAGAAACTACGGTCCCCTCTCAAAACTCTGGACCAAAACGCTCGGTCGAGTCTACCGAAGCAGCATCCAAGACGGAAGAATGGCGACCGGAGCTCCGCCAGCGAAACGGCAACGGCTTGGCGGCGCTTGGCGATGCCGGCATCAGCGACCCGGATTTGTCGGTTTCTTTCTGTGAGCCGAACCGGATCGTCTTCTACAGTCCCGCTCATTTTGCGTCGTGGGAATCCTGCGTCACTCGAAACTTTGCCGAGCTCAGCCTTGGAATCCGAGAGGTGCGAGAGATCGAGATCGATACCTTTAGTAAGACCGCAACTCTTTCGGTGAGCAAGACCGGCAAGAAGGTTCTCCGGAAAATTGCCGATGTTTACCAGGGAGAGCGAGCTCCGGACATCTTGGTAAATTATTCTCCTAAACTAGTACGAATCCTTTCGCGGCAAATCTCCCGCATCCGCCTTTTTCGCTATGGTAAGACGATCAGTAGCTGGGAGCTTCGAGTCAGCGTGCCGGGTTGGATCCGTCTGCGGCACGCACTGGTATTAAACAAGGTTCACCTGGTTGACGCTTTAGAACGAGAACTATTGGGCCTGATAGGAATCGAGGAATTCCGCCCCCATCGTCAGGCTGGTTCTATCTCGATTACCTATGATCCGAACCTGGTCAGCACCGAACAGATCATCCGGCACCTGGATGAAGCGCTCACGAAAGTCCCTAAGCGCCGCAAGAAATCAGTTGTGCTTAGCCGGGTTGGGTTGCCGGTAGCGACCGTATCGCTGGGTCTGTCAGTGGGAGCGACCTTTTTCTTCCCGGCGTTGCTCCCGATTGGCACTTTGCTGATGTTCTACACCGCGATTCCTAGTTTTCGCCGTGCCTGGGATTTACTGACCAAAGAACGCAGGCTTGGTGTCGATGTTCTCGATGCAATTATCTTCAGCGCCTGTCTATTCACCGGACAAATCTTCGCCGGAGCCATGACGGCCTGGTTTCTGAGTTTCGGACGGAAATTGCTACAGCAGACTCGCGCTGATTCGGCTCGGATACTCCTTCAGGCATTCGGTAAACAGCCGGCCTATGCCCGCGTAATCAGGGGAAATATAGAGCTAGAGCTGGCTCTGGCCGACGTCCGGCGAGATGACCGGGTATTAGTTCACACGGGAGAGGTAATTCCGGTCGACGGCATTGTTGAAGAAGGAGACGCACTGGTCGATCAACACGCGCTAACCGGCGAGTCTGCTCCGGCTGAGAAAACTAAGGGAAATAACGTTTTTGCTGCCACGGTGATGTTAGCAGGCAAAGTTATTATCCGGGTCGAACGGGCAGGAAAGGATACCGCCTCAAGTAAAATAACCGCGGTGCTTCGCCGAACGGTTGCGTACAAACTGCGGTCACAGTCCCGGGGGGAAGATTTGGCAGATCAAGCCGTCGTACCGGCGCTGGGCTTGTCTACGCTGGCCGCGAGCCTGGTTGATCCGAGCGCAGCGTTGGCAGTTATTAACTCCGAGATGGGCACCGGAATTCGGATGGCTGCGCCTCTGGGGTTGTTGAGCTCGCTAACCTTGTGCGCGCAAAACGGCATTTTGGTCAAGGACGGCCGCGCATTGGAAATGATGCGCCAGATCGACGTCGTCTTATTTGATAAGACCGGGACTTTAACGCAGGACCGGCCGGAGGTCGGACGGATCATCACCCGAGGAAATCATACCCCAGAAAGGATCCTGACGCTGGCGGCAACGGCCGAACAGAATTTCAGTCATCCGATCGCTAAAGCGATACTGGAACGATTCAACGAATTAGGGGTTCCGCTGCTCCCGATCGAGGCTTCAGAATACCAAATGGGTTTGGGGATCTCCGTTACGATCGAAGGTGAGCTCATCCGGATTGGCAGCCGGCGATTTTTGGAGCTGGAGCAAATCCCGATTTCGTCCGACCTGCAGAGTGAACTGGCTGCTATTCACGAAGAGGGAGATTCTTACGTCTGTGTGGCGATCGGCGAAGAAGTAGCCGGGGTGCTCGAATTGCGAGCTGCTCGCAGGCCGGAGGTCGAAGGGATCATCACAGGATTGCGAGCTCGTGGCATCAAACATATGGCCATTATCTCCGGCGATCATGACGCCCCAACTCGACGATTAGCGGCCGAGTTAGGAATGGACCGATACTTTGCTGAAGTGCTGCCGCAGCATAAGGGAGACTTTGTCCAGTTGCTGCAAAAGGAAGGACATCGAGTCTGCTTTGTGGGGGATGGTATCAACGACTCCATCGCCTTGAAGAAGGCGGATGTTTCCATTTCGCTACGAGGCGCTTCTTCCATTGCCACGGACACAGCTCAGGTCGTTTTTATGCAGGAAAGCATCGAGAAACTGTGCGCCCTGGTCGATATCTCCCGCTCCTTGGAAAAGAACGTGCAGCGGAGTTGGCATATGATTCTGATCCCAAACGGGCTCTGTATTGCCGGAGTTTTTTTGTTCGGGTTCAACATTTGGCATTCGGTTATGTTCAATAACGCGTCTGCCATCCTTGCCTTGGCCAATGGGATGCTGCCCCTGCGAAAAGCTCGACGCATCCGAGAACTGAAGGTTTTGTCGAACCAAAAACTGCTGGTTCCTTGATAGGCTGCGGGTGTAAGCTTTCTCCTATGATCCAGTTGCTCAAGCCCGGTGGGGACTCTTTGACACCAACCACGCTGGAGGAACTGCGCGAGTCCAAGCACGAAACCACCGATGCTTTCTGGATTGATTTGCTGAATCCGGAACCGGAAGAAGAACAATTCATCGAAAAGACTCTGAGCGTTAACATCCCTAGCCGGGATGAAATGCATGAACTCGCGGCTTCAAGCCGCCTTTTCTCCGATGACGGGACTATCTATCTCTCTTGTTGGCTACTGTCATTCGAATCCCCCATTCCGGTTAATACCTCCGTGGCCTTTGTGGTCATGCAGAAACAATTTGTCAGCATCCGCTATTCCGACCATCACGCCTTTCGGATTTTCAAAAGCGCGGGCAGCCGCCTACAAAGCCGCCGATTCAGGCATTCCAACGACGCCCTGGTAGAGCTCATCGAAACCGTCGTCGGGCACATAGCCAGCATGCTCCGATTAGTGGAACAAGATCTCAATTCGCTGTCTGTCGAGATTTTTAGCGAACAACACTCCCAGCGAAAACAGTTAAAGAAGGTCGGTTTGAAGCGGATGGTCCAAAGACTGGGCAAGCAGAACTCTTTGATCGCGTGTCTGCGGGAAAGCTCCGTCAGTCTTTCCGGCCTAACCAAATACTTTCTGGAGCACGGCGAGGGACTGTTGCAACCGGGTGTCACCGCTCGATTGAAGACGGTAGAGCAAGACATCGGCTCTCTGCGTCAGTATGATGCCGAGCTTTCCGCTGAAGTCAGTTTTCTCCTGGATGCAACTGTCGGGCTCATCAACTTTGAACAAAACCAGAGTATGAAAGTGTTGAGCGTTGCCGCCGTTTTAGTGGCCTTGATTTGAGAAAAAGTTGGTTCAAATCGAGGGGCAGCAGAACGTCAATCTCTTCGTAGTATGGCTGGCATTCTCGATGACAATTTGGTCTCCCGCCGATCCGTTCCGGAGGCGAAGCTAAGCGCCAAAATTTACGAAGACGGATCGATCATCACGTTGTCCGGCCGGCTGTTGATGACAGCATCCTTCGTTTCTAAACGGAGGGAGTTGATCGATCGCCTATTTTCAATCCCGGACTTGGGTCGCGCCAAGATTCAGCGACGGATAGGCGCCATTACCCTCTGGTTCTTGAAAGGGGGATTCGAACGCTCGGAATTGTTGGAAGCGCTCGCTGCGGCTATGCGTCTCTCCGAGCCCCCCGCCCAGTCGTTCCCCAACCAACATCTGCTTTCTCGTCCCGAGTTTCGAGAGGAGTTCGAGGTCCATCGTGCCGGGCAAAAGCTCACGTTGTGGGAAATCAGCCGAGATGGTCCAAACAATTTGAGGCTCTTTCATGAGTTACTCGGAAGCAACAAAGTCAGGGCGGCGGTGATCGATGCGATTTTGTCTCTGGTTGGAGTGACGGCGGCCCTTTCTCGGACGCGTGCGATTCAGGTCAGTTGCCAACCTGGATTGCTCTCTATGTGGGCGTTACTCGACGTCATCGAATCTGCGCTCGCCCACGCTTTACCGCTTAGCAAACGCTCGAACCACAGCGTTGGTCTCAAACGCGCCCTGATACAGGCAAACTTGGCCTTGGCGCCCATTGCTGATTATGTCTTTCCCCCTTTGGGATTGGCGAACGCCGCTCTCGTGATCGGCCTGAGCGCAAATCACGTCGGCCCAGCGGCTCGGCGATTGGCTCAAGGAAAGGCTGGCCTCGATCTCCTCTACTCCTGTATCGCCCTCTGCACACTAAGCACGTTCACCTTCCTGCCATCTGCATTGATGTATTGGCTACTGACTTACTGGCCGGAGTTGACCAAAAAGGTTCGCCAGGAAGGGGAACTGAACTTTCTGGCTCGTTTACGCCGCCGGCCGAGACGGGTGTTAGTCGAACGCTCCGGAGCAGCGGTCGACATCCCGGTGCGTGACTTGAAGCCAGGTGACCTCGTAGTTTTGCAAGAAGGTGATACGGTTCCAGCTGACGGCACCGTCACTAGCGGAGAAGGTAGGATTCAGGAAAACTTGTTCACTGGCTTTCGTAAGCCGGCAAAGAAAAGCGAAGGCAGTGAGATCTATGCCACCACTCAGGTCACTGAAGGCAACATCCATTTTCGGGTTGGCTCCGGTCAACAGCGAGCCGAGCGTTTGTTAGAGCTTTACGCCGCCGCTTTCAGCCACCCAAAAACCGAACCGCAAGCGACCCGCATCGCCGAGCTCCTCGTGGGCCCTGCTCTCTTGCTCGGCCTCGCGGCACTAGGCAGAGGGGGGATCCATATGACGAAAGCCGTGATCCGGCCCGACTATTTTTCGGGGCCGGCCATGGCCGAGGAATTCGGTGACTTGTCGATGATCCTACAAGCAGCCGAGGCCGGTATCGTTGTGTTAGATCCGAATGCGTTGGCCCCGATTTTCAAAGCAGATTACTGGGTATTCGACGACACCGTCCCTTGGCATTTCACTAAGGCTTCAGAGGAAGCCCTGCACTCGTTCAATGATAGCAACGATCGGGAAATCGTCTTCTTATCGAGTCGTGGCAGCCAACAGATAGTGGAGCGGACTGAGGGTGTGCGATTTGCGCGATTGGATACCGGTGCCTCGACCGCCGCTAAGAAGGCGTTCATCGCCCAACGACAGGCCTACGGTCAGAGCGTGGTCTATTTCGGAGATCGCCAGCAAGAGCCCGATTTAGCGGCCATGGTGGACATCGCCGTCAGCGTGGCAAACAAACATCACCAAGTGACAACAGAAGCGCCGATTGTCTTTTTATCTCCGGATCTAGAGAAATTCGGCTCGCTCCACGCTCTTTCCCAAAAGCGCAATGCTCAGGTCAAAAGCGCCATTGCCACCGCGGCGCTGCCAAACATTGCGGCCATTGGTGCAGCTGTGTTTTTCAATGCCCCAGCGCTGGTCTCCGTAATGTTGACAACGCTGGGCGCCGTCACGTGTTACCGCCAGGCCTCGAGCGTTTTACGCCAGGCGTCGGGCGGGTAGAAGCGAATCGGCGAATGGGCGAAACGGCGACAGGCGCTGGGTGCAGACCTATTGGACCCATAGGTACCGCGCCCCTTCGCCCGTTCGCTCCTAGCTCTGGCCGCCGCCTTGGTCGCCCGTGTTGAACGCGTGCGCCTGGCCGTCTTTTACGATAAATACCTGTTCTATGGTACCGCCAAAGGTCCCCATCGGGACCCGGATCAGTTTGAGGCCATCCAGTTCTCCGGTTGAATCGGTTCCCAACTGCCTATGTAGTTCGATGAGTTGTTGAATCATATGCTTGATTTCTGCAGAGCCGTGAGCGGCTCACTTTGGTGTTTAGGTTGATAAAGCCCGATTCAATAATCGATCCTTTGATAGGAGAGAAATATATGTTTACTATCCCTAGGATAGGTACTGCCTATGGAAATGCATCAGTTGCGCTATTTTGTTGCGGTGGCTCGTTCCGGCAATTTCAGCCGGGCCGCCGACGAATGCCGAGTGGCCCAGCCGTCGCTGAGCCAACAAATTTTGAAGCTCGAAGATGAAGTGGGCGAACCGCTCTTTGAACGCACGCGGCGGCGAACTATTCTTACTCCGGCTGGAACGCTCTTCTTGCCGCATGCCCTGAATATTCTGGAGGCAGCGAAGCGAGGCCGCCAAGAGATCCAGGAGATGGGCGGCCAAGTCAGGGGCAAAATCGTTCTGGGAGCACTGCCGACGATCGCTCCCTATTTTCTTCCTGAAATTATTCGCCTTTTTCGGGAAAAATACCCAGGAGCCGAGCTAATTCTTCACGAGCAAACCACCGAGCAGCTTCTGCGTAGTCTCGAGGAAAATGAGATCGATCTCGCGCTGATCAGTGATGCACCGGCGAATCCGAACATTCAGATCGAACAGCTTTTCAGCGAAGAGCTGCTGCTTTGCTTGCCAGCGGAGCACACACTGGTGCATCAAAAGTCGGTCGTAGCCGCAGATCTGCGACAGGAAAAATTTATTCTTATGCACGATAGCCATTGCTTAGGAGCACAGGCGCAGCAATTCTGCCAAGCTAAAGGATTCAACCCGCGAATTAGTTGCCGCAGCGCCCAGATCGGCACTGTCCTAGCAATGGTGAAAGCTGGGCTAGGCATCTCGCTGATTCCGGAAATGGCCCGTGAACACGGTCCAGAAGAAGGGATTGTATATCGCTCCCTGACTGGTGTCCGTCCGAAACGCCCGATTGCATTGGCAATTTCCAATCAGCGAAAAGTTAGCCGCGGTACGATCGAGCTTTCGAAATTCATCCGAGAGAACGGCATGGGTTCGAGCGCCGACATCGCCGAGAGCGCCGGGAACGCCGAGAGCTAGCGGGAACGGATGGGCCGTTAGCAGCCGTTAGGGATTGTTCCCGGCCCCACTAAGGATTCTTCCGCTCAAACGCGAGGGTGAAGGGGTGCAACTCGATTGTCACTAGACCGGCAACTACCGTAGGATCACTATTCATGAATTCCGCTGCAGCTTCCTGATCTTTGGCTTCCAAGACTACGATACCGAAAGTCTTGTCTAAGGATTCTGCGGTGCGGCCTACACAAATGACCTGACCACGATCGGTCGCTTGCTTAAGCCGATTGAAATGTTGATCAAAGGCTGCATCGTCTTCTTTACTCCACGCGTGTTCGTCGTAGAGACGAGGAACCAGCCGGAGCACGCAGATAAATTGTTTTGGCTTAGAAGGGGTTTGATCTTGGCCGAACAGACAGCCGGCCCCGATGACCATTAGCACCACCACCAAGTAACGGACCATGCGACGACCATAAGGGAGCATTGCAAAAAATAACAATGCTGATCTCTGGCAGCATCTGGTGGCAGTTCCCACCACTCCACCACTCCACCACTCCACCACTCCATTACTCCATTACTCCATTACTCCATCACCCAACCACTCCGCCCCAATTCGACCCCAGATATACACACATAATTCTTGCACGTTATAATTACTGATTTATCATGCGTTGTAATAACGTGAACACCGTCGATTCTTCCATCCTTGCTACACTCAAGACCGTCTTCGGTTTCGATCAATTCCGGGACGGACAAAACAAGATCATTGCAAAAATCCTCGAAGGTAAATCCGCTTTGGCCGTCTTCCCAACCGGGAGTGGTAAGAGCCTTTGCTACCAGCTAAGCGCGCTTCATTTGCCGGGCTTAACTCTCGTGATTTCGCCTTTAATCGCGCTGATGAAAGATCAAATCGACTTCTTACGGGCCCGCAAAATTCCAGCGGCCAGACTGGATTCGAGCATCGATCTTCAGGAGATCCGGCGTACAGACGCTGATCTGCGGGCCGGGCGTCTGAAACTCCTCTACGTGGCGCCGGAACGTTTTTCAAATGAGCGGTTCATTCAGAAGCTGCGCCAACTCCAGATTTCTCTCGTGGTTATCGATGAAGCCCACTGTATCTCCGAGTGGGGCCATAACTTTCGTCCGGACTATCTAAAACTGGCTCGGGCGGCAAATGCGCTTGGAATCACGCGAGTACTTACACTGACCGCTACCGCGACTCCGGCGGTAGCTAATGACATCTGTCGCGAGTTTAAGATCGAGGGCGATGCCTTTGTGCACACGGGATTTTATCGGCCCAACTTGACCCTACGCATCACACCATGCCGAAACGGAGAAAAGACTGAGCTCTTGTTAGACCGGTTAAAGAATCGTGCAGCGGGCCCGGCGATCGTTTACGTCACCTTGCAACGGACCGCTGAGATGGTGGCGGCCGTGTTGAGCAAGAAAGGATTGCCGGCGCGACGTTATCATGCCGGACTAGACGGGGAAGAACGTGCTCAAGTACAGGATTGGTTTATGAAGTCTTCAGATGCGATTGTGGTTGCTACAATCGCGTTCGGCATGGGGATCGATAAGTCCAACCTCCGCTATGTTTATCATTACAACTTGCCGAAGAGCCTGGAGAATTACTCACAAGAGATTGGCCGGGCCGGCCGCGACGGCCAGAGCTCTACCTGCGAGATGTTGGCCTCGGTCGACGATGTGACCGTCCTGGAGAATTTTACTTACGGCGATACTCCGGATCACGGGAGCATTGGTGCGATCATCGACCGCATCATCGCCAAAGATGATCAATTCGATGTTTCACTCTACGAGCTATCCCGGACGCACGATGTGCGTCCGCTAGTGATCGAGACTTTGCTCACTTACCTGGAGCTGGAGGACGTAATCGAGGCCACAGAGCCGTTTTATAATGAATATCAGTTCGTGCTGCTGAAATCGGCGAATGAAATCTGGGGCCGGTTTGACGCCGAGCGGGCAAACTTCATTCGCGGCGTGTTTGCCAACGCCACCAAACAACCAAGTGGTCCTCAATCGATCTTAATGAAACCGCGGGTCGACTTTCGACCACCCGGGCTCGCATCATTAAGGCGCTGTTGTACCTCGAAGAGCAGGGCGATCTGCAGCTCAAAGTAGCAGGGATACGGCAAGGGTACCGCCGAAAACTCCAGGTGGTGGACTCAGCAGCACTAAAAGCTAAGATGGCGGAGCGTTTCGAGGTCAGAGAACGAAACGATGTCAATCGGGTGCGCCAGGTAGCCCAACTGGCGGAACACCCCGGTTGCGTTGTGCGTTACTTGCTCCAGTATTTCGGAGAAGAACTCGGGCGGGATTGCGGCCATTGCGAAAGTTGCCTCGGCAATGCTCGTAGAACTTTTCTGTCGCAGCGGACAATGAGCACGCCGAAGTTGGATCATCAATTTTGGGCCCTGCGGCATAACTATCCCGATGCCCTCTCTTCTCCGAGACAAATCGCTCGTTTCTTGTGCGGGTTGAGCTCGCCTCTGCTCACCCAGACGAAGCTAAATCGGCACGCGGATTTCGGCGTACTCGCCGAAACCCCGTTCCAGAATGTCATGCAGGCGGCTGAGCACCTGGTATTAAACGGGGCGTCAGGCCCGACGGAGAAGCAGTAGACGATACTAGACTAAGTAAGACGAAGTGGACGCAATGGACGGGTGCAGCCACCGACAGATCAGCACCAAGCAGCCCGTGCTCTAGCAGCTCTACGCAGTACCTAGGATCTGTCCGTCTTAGCCCGGCAAACTTGTGTCCACTTTGTCCACTTTGTCTGGTAGCGTCCACTCATCCCTTTCGCCCGCGCCTACCGTTCCTACTTGAAAAAATCGCCAAACCAGTCCAATACAGGTCGAAATTTTTGCTTCGTATGACAAAATCCCGCCTCCGAGCCCTCCTCCTGGGAACCGCCTCCGGTATAGCCCTTTTGACCGGCTGTACGACAACCGAAACGACCTCAACCAACGGTACATTCCCAGGCAACTATACAGTTGTAGCCTACAAACCGAAGGATCCCAGTGCGGTTCGAGTTAAAGTTTCTCTCGAAAACGCGATGATTTACGTGATGGAAGGTGACCGTCCGTTACTAGTAACGCCCTGCACGATTGGCGTTCCGGGTAAATCAACCCCGACCGGCGCCTACCACGTGCTCGACAAGGAAAAGGACAAACGCTCCGCTTCATACGGGTTCTGGGTCAAAGGCGGTCAAATTATCGTGGGAGAAAGCACCAGGGCGCCAGGGAGTGGATATCACTACGTTGGCTATCCGATGCCATACTGGGTTGAGTTTAAACCGGAATACGGATTTCACGCCGGAGCCGTTTGGCCAGTCCCGCGTAGCCACGGCTGCATTCACGTACACCCGAACGTCGCACCAAAGTTTTTCGCCCTGGTCCATAGCGGCACTCCAGTCACGATTTCCAGATCCCTTCCGGAGGATGCAACCATTGGAAAGAACGTCGCACGACCGAAAGACTATACCTGGAAAGACCCGGTAGCGTCACTGCTGATCTCAGGTCCTTCAAGCCACTCGTTCACCGGGCCGCAAGAGCCAGCTTTGGCGAATCAGTAACCACTTTTTTAGTAGCTGCGAACCGGCATAGCCGGGTTTAGCCTCACCCATGTCTGTACCCGAGAGTACTGCTCCTGCAAAAGCGAGGAAGATCAATCTGCGTACGCCAGATGTCATGGCTAAAGTGCAGGAGGAAGTAGAGTCCCATTATCGAAGCACTATTGTCGAGAGGCTCCGAGCTAACGGCGGGATTCTTAAGGTCCAGGACACGACCGTCTTACTGGCCAAGCAATTTGGTTTCTGCTACGGCGTTGAACGGGCCATTGATTTAGCGTATGCCGCGCGCAAGGTCTTTAAGGACAAGCGCTTATTTATTCTCGGCGAGATTATTCATAATCCACTGGTGAATGATCAGATTGCTACCATGGGGATCAAAAACCTTATCGGGAAGCATCGGGAAGCTGCGATCGAAGACTTGACGGCTGATGACGTGGTTATCGTCCCGGCATTCGGGACTGATTTAGACACGCTGCAAAAAATTCACGAGCGCGGTTGTCAGATCGTTGATACGACCTGCGGCGATGTGATGAGCGTGTGGAAGCGGGTGAGACAAAATGCCTCTGAGAGTGTCACCTCCATTATTCACGGAAAAGCCGAACATGAAGAAACCAAGGCGACGGCATCGCGCGCTCTGGGTAAAGGTCACGGTCATTATCTCGTAGTCCTGACACTAGCCGACACCGATTATATCTGTGATTACATCCGGCACGGCGGGGACAAGGACGCTTTGCTCGAGCGATTTAAAGACGCGTGTTCGCCAGGGTTTGATCCCGATATCCATTTGAAGGCCGTTGGAGTGGCCAACCAGACCACCATGTTACGGGGCGAGACCGAAGAGGTTCAGCGCCGGGTGCGGGCCGCCATCATTGACCGAGATGGACCAGGGGGAGGAGGCAAGAACTTCCGTTTCTTTGACACGATCTGCGGAGCGACTCAAGAACGACAGGATGCGCTTAGCTTACTTCTGAACGAGAAGATGGATCTGCTTTTAGTGGTTGGCGGCTACAACAGTTCGAACACTTCGCATCTGGCAGAGATGGGAGAAGCGCAGCTTCCTACCTATTTTGTTCGTGGTGCGAACAAGTTGGAAAGCACCAAGCGGATCACTCACTATGATCTGCACCAGAAAGCCGAGACTACGACCGAAGATTGGTTGCCGGCCGGGCCAGTAGTAATCGGGATTACCGCGGGCGCCTCGTGTCCGAACAATTTGATCGAAGAAACTATCTTGCGCGTCTACGAGCTGCGCGGGGTTTCGTCCGCCGAGATTTCAGCGGCGTAGAGGGAAGGCCGAGAGGACTACCACCTGGCCCTCCTCCGCTTTTCGTCTGTCTTCAAATGCGGACAGTGGGTAACTTCTCCGCGTGTCCGAGAGCTTCCTCATCGTGGACGGTCATAGCATCATTTTTGCATGGCCGGAGCTGTTGGCGTTGCATCAGCGGAACACGTCGGTCGCTCGCGATACCCTGGTCAAGACATTGACCGCGTATCAGGACGTTTCCGGAACTCACGTGGTGGTCGTTTTTGACGGCAAAGGCCCGATGGTTAACAAGATCGAAGAACCCGGAGGCATACAGATCTTTTATTCAAACGCTGGACGCACCGCCGACGAGATCGTCGAGCGTTTAGTGGCGAAGTATGGCAAGACGTTTACGATCACCGTAGCAACGGCAGATCTGCTGGAGCAACAAACGGTGGCGTCTTTCGGCGGCCAACCGATCGGATCCGAAGGGCTGCGCCGATTGATTCAGGATGCGCAAGCGGAATTTGCCGCGGAGATGAAGAGGCGGAGGAAAAGGAACCAGTGAAGGGGCACCGGCATGAGTCATTCTCGTCCTCGTCCTCGATTTGGGCGATACGACGTCTGCGCGCGGATTGGTTGTGCCCGAACGGCACGGTGGCCAGTTTTTAGTCACTTCCGATGCGGTTCCAAAGGTGCCTGACAACAGGGTCTGTTCGCGCAAACCCAGTCGAGAACGAGGACGACGACGAAGGACGAGGACGATTTCGATCGCGCTGCGAACGCGCCTCCTAGCTCCTAGATTCTAGCTCCTCACTCCTAGCTCGCCTGATAGATCCTGATCTCAGAATCGAGCTCGCGATCTAGGAGCTCCTTCAGTTCGCGAGGCGATTCCAAAGCGGCCAAGACCCCGACGCCGGGTAATACGACCAGGTTACTTTGCCGGGCGACTTCGCGGAGACGGTACCCGGCGTGCACCGACGGAAATTTTGCCTCCTCCCCCCAAACCAGCGTAACCAGTTGGGTTACTTCGGCCAGATGCCGCTCGAGATCGACGTTAAGCTTTCCCCGAATCGAATGTAGAACTGCGCGGTTAGCGCCGAATTGGCGAGCGTAAGTCCAGAGAACATCCACAATCTCATCATCGATCTTTTCCGGATCAGCAAAGCAAGCCGTCGCTAACCAAAGACGGATTCGAGTTTTGGTGGCCAGGAAACGGTAATAGTACGTTTGGCGCGCCAACGGAAGCGCCGCCAGCCAACGGTTATAGTCGAAAAAGGCTTGGCGAGAGCGGTTACCCGCAGCGCCCACCGGCATTACGAGAACCAACCGCTGAATCAATTCCGGGTGGCGCTCGGCCAATAAAGTCGCGAAAGCCGCTCCTAAGCCGCTAGCTACGATCACCGCCCGCGTCTGTCCGGCCTTGGCGCGAATAAACTCGGCTAAAATCTCGGTGTGCTCTGATGCACCAAACGGCCGATTCGGCCGGGAGGATTCACCGAATCCGAGGAGATCCGGCGCCAGGACTTGGAATCGATCCGTGAAATGCGGGTAGACCCGTGACCATTCAAATGACGACGCGCCCGGATAAACTCCATGGAAAAAAACCAGTGGATCTCCTCTCCCGGACTCATGATAGACCAGCTGGCCGCGACCGGTGTAAAACACTCGGGTGGCAAAAATCGCGGGAGCAACTGTATCCGGGATTTTAGCGGATTTGGGAGCTTTGAAAACGTAACGGAGAGCCAAGAAAACGGCGCCAAGCAAGCCTGCGCCGAGACCTACTCCCCAGAAGCGATACTTGGAACGAACTCTCAAGTCAGAAGCACCTTACCCGACCCCGGCGTGATTTGTCCAATCACCTTTGCTCCGGTCTTGGAGGCGACTTCTTCGGCTTGATGTCTGGCGACAACTAAGACCATCCCGATACCCATGTTGAAGACCTCAAACATTTCCTCTGAGGAAATATTTCCACCGCGTTGGATTAGCCGAAAAATCGCAGGCACTTTCCAAGAGGACGTATCGACCAAAGCATCGCAGGTTGGAGGCAAAACTCTTGGGATATTGTCGATCAGCCCGCCTCCGGTAATGTGAGCAGCTCCTTTGACCCGCCCAGGGGGCACCGCGGCCAACAGGGGTTGATAGTTTTTGTGGATCCGGAGAAGCTCTTCTCCAAGCGGCCGAGCCAGCCCCTCGGGTTTCGCCGTGAGATCGAGCCGCATTTGATGCAACAACACTTTGCGGGCTAAGCTGTATCCATTCGTATGCAGCCCGCTGGAAGGCAGCCCTAACAATAAATCGGAGGGGACGATCCGGGAACCATCTAAGATCTTCGTCCGGTCAACCACGCCAACAATACAACCGGCCAGGTCATACTCTCCATGGTGATAGAGATCCGGTAACTGGGCCGTCTCTCCGCCAATCAAGGCGCAGTTGCCGGCCTTGCAAGCCTTGGTAAAGCCCGAAATGAGCTGGTCAAAAACGCTCGGATCGAGTCTCTCGGCTCCGATATAGTCCAAAAAGAAGAGAGGCCGGGCACCAGCAACCGCAATGTCATTGATGCAGTGATTGACCAAGTCCTGAGCGACCGATTCATGGCTATTCAAGGCGACGGCTATCTTCAGCTTGGTGCCAACGCCGTCGATACTGGAGACCAGTACCGGCTCTTTCATTTGCCCGAATTCGGCCCGAAACAAGCCTCCGAACCCACCAATCCGTCCTAAGACCTCAGGACCATAAGTCCGCTGGACCTTTTCCTGTAGGCCTTGCTTTACCTGATTGCCGAGCGCTATATCGACACCCGCGGCCGCATAGGCCTTCTTCTTGGTTGCGGGTCTCATTTAGTAGGGACGAATAATCGAGGCTGAGAAACATCCTCCTGCAATAACTGCGATCGTCCCTTACGACGCTCCATGATGAATTTGTCCAAAACACCGTTGAAGGGCACCGGATAATCGCCATCAAAACACGCCAGGCAAAAATGATCCCTGGGCAGGCCAGTTGCTCGAACCATTCCGCCAATGTCCAAGTAACCGATTGAATCGACACCGAGGTACTCCTGAATCTCTTCCGTGGTGTATTGATTGGCGATGAGATTCTTGGGGTCAGGAAAGTCGATACCGTAATAACAGGCATGCCGATGCGGAGGACAACTGATGCGCAGATGGACTTCCTTAGCCCCCGCTTCTCTCAGGTTGACCACCCGCGCTCTGGCCGTGGTTCCTCGAACTACGGAATCGTCAACGACAACCACGCGCTTCCCGGTCACCAGTTCCTTAATCAGATTGAGTTTCACTCGCACGTCGAAGTCGCGAATGAGTTGGGTCGGTTGTAAGAAGGTTCTCCCGATGTAGTGATTGCGAACGAAAGCTTGCTCATACTGGATCCCCAGCTCCTGGCTAAACCCGAGCGCGGCGTAGACACCTGAGTCCGGGACCGGGACTACAATATCGGCCTCGACGGGGTGCAAGCGAGCGAGCTCTCTACCCATCGCAACCCGCACCTTACTGACATTCCGATTCTGAACCAGACTATCGGGACGGGCAAAATAGACGAACTCAAACATGCAGAAAGCTTGGCGTTCTTCTTTGAACGGCCATTCCGAATGGATGCCATCGTCATTAATAATGACGACTTCGCCCGGCTCTATCTCGCGGACAAACTCGGCATGAATGAGGTCAAACGCACAGGTCTCGGAAGCCAAAATAAAAGCGTCATCCAATTTTCCCAGAACCAACGGGCGAAAACCAAACGGATCCCGAACTCCGATAATCTCTTTTTCTCCCATGACGACAAAGGAAAACGCGCCATGGATCTGGCGAAGCGCGGTAAGCACGTTCCGGTTTCCCGAGGGTTGGGCCAACAGATGCAAAACGATCTCACTGTCGACCGTGGTTTGGAAAATCGAACCCTTGCTTTCCAGTTCATCTCGCAGCGGCCCAGCGTTGACGAGGTTACCGTTGTGAGCAATCGCTAACTGACCGCGAGCGCAATCCACTACGAACGGTTGAGCATTTTTTAGAGTACTGGAGCCGCTGGTCGAATATCGAACATGGCCAATCGCTCGGGACCCCTTTAAACCGAGTAATTCTTTTTCACCGAAGACTTGGGAAACCAAGCCCATACCCCGATGAATCCGAAATGGTTGAGCCGAACCCACGGTAGTAACGATACCCGCACTCTCTTGCCCCCGGTGCTGAAGAGCGAACAAGCCGTAATACGTGAGCGTGGCGGCGTCGGGATGGCCGTACACCCCGAAGACACCGCATTCGTGGGTAGGTTTTAGGTGAGTTTTCACAAATCCTGCTGAGACAGAGCGAGCGCAATAGAACCATACCACGTCTCGTGGATTTGATCCAAAGGCCAAGAAAAAGCGCCGGTTGCGGTCTCGATCTCGAGGGAAGAGCCGCCGACGCTACCGAGCTGGATCAGGGGAATCTGCCTTTGAGCAGCTTCCCTTTGCAGGGATCCCACTGCGTCACCGGCGATACTCACAATGATCCTCGATTGCGATTCGTTGAATAAAAGAACATCCGCGCGCTGATCCGAAGCAGCCAGATTGATCTTGGCCCCGATCTTGTCCGCCCCACTGATACACCCTTCGGCCAAGGCCACTGCCAAGCCGCCCTCGGAACAATCGTGGGCGCTTTTCACGAGACCTTTTCGGATCATTGCTTGCACAAATTTTTGGATCGCCAGCTCCCGGTCAAAATCCAGTCTAGGAGGTCGACCTGCCTTTTTTCCATAAACGGTCTTGAGAAATAACGAGCCTCCAATTTCGTCTCCGATGCCGCCAATAAGAAAGATCACATCGCCCTCTTCACGGAAGTACTGACGGGTGATCCAGCGCTCGTCTTCAATCAAACCAACCATGCCGACCGTTGGCGTCGGATCTATCGTCCCTTGAGGACTCTCATTATATAGGCTGACATTTCCGCCGGTAACGGGCGTTTCAAACCGCCGGCAAGCTTCAGCAAGTCCTTCCACCGCTTCTCGCAGTTGCCAAAAGTTTTCGGGACGATAGGGATTGCCAAAATTGAGATTGTCGGTCACCGCGAGAGGAACAGCCCCCGAACAGGTCAGGTTGCGAGCAGCTTCCGCCACGGCAATTTTAGCGCCTTCACGTGGGTCTAGCCGGCAATACAGATGATTACAATCGGTCGTCGCTGCCAAATACTTGTTTGCCTCGCGAATATAGAAAACCGCGGCGTCGGAACCGGGCGGAACGACCGTTCCCGCGCGGACCGTGTGATCGTACTGCCTAAAGATCCAATTCTTGGAGGCAATGGTGGGGTGCGCCACAAGTCGCAACAAACTTTCCTTGGGATCGCGTAACGGGAGATCCGAAACCGTGACCGTTTCGGGTTCCGCAGGGGCCGCCGCCTCCCGCTCGTACACCGGGGCATCGTCGGCTAGCTTTTTTGCCGGTATCTCCACCTCCACCGAGCCATGATCCAGCACCCGCATAAAACCGTCGTCCGTGACCACGCCGACCTTCGAGTAAGGAAGATCCCATTTTTCAAAGATTTCCTTTACGCGCTCCTCCTCGCCGCTACGCACAATAATTAGCATTCGCTCCTGAGATTCGCTCAACAGAATCTCGTACGGGGACATACCGGTTTCGCGTTTTGGGACGAGAGCCAGGTCGATTTGAACGCCGGTACCTCCACGGCTGGCGGTTTCACAAGTCGAACAAGTAAGACCGGCCGCTCCCATATCCTGGATGCCAGCGACTGCACCGCTGGTTAAGAGCTCGAGACAAGCCTCTAAAAGCAATTTCCCTCGGAACGGGTCGCCGACCTGGACTGCAGGCCGGTCCGCCTTTGATTCTTCAGTCAGATCGCGAGAGGCAAACGCTGCACCGGCCAGACCATCTCGACCGGTCTCGGACCCGACATAGAATACGGCATTCCCGACGCCGGAGGCAGCCCCGCGCGCGATCTCTGTTCGCTTCAAAATGCCCAAACAGAAGACGTTGACCAAAGGATTGCCATTATACGACTCATCGAAGTAGACCTCTCCGCCAATGGTCGGAACGCCGATGCAATTCCCGTAATGAGCGATCCCCGCCACGACGCCACGAAGTAATTTACGGTTCTGGCGAGCACTTTCGCTGTCAGCTTGGATCGGCCCAAAGCGGAGCGAATCCATCAAAAAGACGGGCCGTGCACCCATAGTAAAAATGTCTCGAATGATCCCCCCGACCCCGGTGGCTGCTCCCTGGAAAGGCTCAACGGCACTGGGATGGTTATGGCTCTCCATTTTGAAAGCCACGGCCCAACCGTCGCCGATATCGATTACTCCAGCGTTCTCTTCACCGGCTTTTACCAGGACGCGGGGGCCGGTAGTAGGGAACTTCCTGAGCTCTCGACGTGTATTTTTATAGGAGCAATGCTCGCTCCACATGACTGAGAACACGCCTAACTCGGTAAAGTTCGGTTCCCGTCCAAGAATTGATTTGATGCGCTGAAATTCCTCCTCCGACAGACCGTGTTGGCGTATCAGCTCGGGCGTAAGCGTGGGAGTCATGCCGCAACCGATAACAGAGTATCGACCAAGGATCTAAATAGTTGCAGACCGTCTTCACTGCCCAGACGATGGTCCCAGGAACGGTCCGGATGCGGCATAATTCCCAGAACATTGCCGGCAGGATTACAAATGCCCGCGATGTTGTTCCGGCTTCCGTTCGGGTTCGCCTCGGGAGTTGGCTGTCCGTGCTGATCCACGTAACGGAACACCACTTGTCCCTCCGCTTCGAGTTCTCTCAAAGTTTCGTCATCAGCATAGTAGGCGCCCTCGCCATGGGCAATCGGCATATTCAAGAGCGCGCCCTCCTCGGAAGAGCGCGTAAACGGGGTCCGATTGTTTTCCAGCTTTACGGTCACCGGCTGGCACAAAAACAGAAGAGAACGATTCCGGATTAAGGCCCCGCGCAGCAGACCGGTCTCACACAAGATTTGGAATCCATTGCAGATGCCAAAAACGGGCATACCGGCTTGAGCTGCCTTAATGACAGACTGCATTACCGGTGAAAAGGTGGCAATGGCGCCACAACGAAGGTAGTCACCGTAAGAAAACCCTCCTGGCAGAATGACCGCGTCATAACCCGAAACCGAGGTTTCTTTGTGCCAAACATAGTCAGCTTCGACGCCGAGGCCGTCGGTTAGAGCGCGCAAACAGTCCTGGTCGCAATTTGAGCCGGGAAAACGAACAACGGCAATTCTCATCGCGATCCTACTTCGGCACAGCCCCTAAAATGCGGTAATCTTCGATCACCTGGTTGCAGAGCAGGTCCCGACAAATCTCATCGAGTTTTGCCTCGTCTGGCTCACCCGTGAACTCTAACTCGATAATCTTTCCTACGCGAACCGTTCCCACGTCGGTCAAACCGAGTTCCCGGACAGCGTTGCGGACGGCGACCCCTTGAGGATCAAGCACACTTCGCTTCGGCATCACCACAACCTCGAGTTTCACGGCGAAAAACATCAAGGCTGACTGGGGCTGCGTAAAGAAAAATCGTCTGGAGAGGGGGTGGTTTGTGGGTGGGACGAAGCCGCTTTGCAGGGTGGCAGATCTGTATCACCTGGAGGGGAGCCGCTTTGTAGGATGGTAGCTCTATAAGATGGCAGCAGGCGGCTCCCCTCCCGTCCCGCACAGACTATGGGACATGCGTTTCCCCAACAAAATGCCAGTCTCGAGCAGCCCTGTGAAAACAAATTACCCCAGTGGAACTCCAACCCGGCAAGCGAGAAACGTTTCGTAGGGCTGGACAGGTCCAGCTCTATTGATAAACTGCGGTGCATATGCCCCCTCTGTGGAAATGGCTATTGCCGAGCATCATCGCAATTTTGTTGGTCGAGTCCTCTGGTGCGCAGCAAGCCACTGACGGCACCTCCGCCACCCCGGCGAATTCCCCGTTGACCGAGGCCCAACTCAAGGCCGCGATCGCTCTGGATTCCCTTACCGTCCCAACACCGGGAGAATTTTTCAAAGCTATCGACAAAACCGGCAAACCAAACTGGGTATCTCAATTCCGTCCGCCGACACCGATCGGCGGGGTCAATAGAGCCCAGATGGCATTAAACCTAGGCACCTTGATTGCAGATGGTTACATCGCCGTCGAAGCCCAAGACGGCCAACAGGTTAAGAACATCGGGCGGGATGTGCTGGCTTTGGCGAAGAAACTGAGCGTCTCGGACAGCGTTCTGGCGCGCGGGAAGAGCATCACCCAGTTTGCCGAGGACGGTTCGTGGGATCAGCTGAACGAAGAGCTTGAGGCCACCCAGAACGAGGTAAAAAAAGCGCTCGAGGAGAATCGGGACAATGATTTGATCACTTTGGTGAGTATCGGAGGCTGGATTCGCGGCACCCAAGTCGTTACTGGATTGTTGGTCGAAAGCTACAATCCCGAGACCGCCAAGCTCTTGCGACAACCTGCGCTAGTTGGCTACCTGAGAAGTAAGCTGGAACAACTACCCAATAAGCTCCGCCAGGACAAACTCGTCGTTAAGGTAAATGCCGATCTTCAGAACATAGCAAATTTGGTCTCATTTCCGGCGGATCATGTTCCCACGGCGGATGAAGTGAAGACCCTCAACCAGGCTACTGCAAAATTGACCAAGGAAATCTCGGCCGGCGAATGAAACGTCTCTTACTCTCCATTAGCGTCCTGCTTTGCGGGACGGCGGTCCTGTTTGGCGCCGAAACCGATGAACAGACCAAGGCCCACAGCGAGGTCCTGGACCTAGCCGGCGCATTTCAAAATGATGGTTTCAAACTTCGGGATGGAACCTGGTATGCACAAGCTTCGCAGGGGCATCCCATGGTCATCCAAGTGAACCTTTATAGCGGCAATGCTTATTGGTTTGCGGTTGCCAATGCCAATAGTTCTACTGGTTTAACAGTCTCAGTGTTTGACGATCACGGTAATCCGGTCGAGGTTCAAAATTACCAAAAGGACAACAAAGCTGCGGCGGGTTTTAGCCCAGACGCCAGCGGATTATATTACGTCGAAGTCTCGAGCTCCGCTCCGGCAGCGACCTTGTTCTGTTTGATCTATTCGTACAAATAAGTTTTTGCCTTTTCGATGGCCACGGCCGGAGCTCAAGTTAGAGAGTCCACTTCTGGACCTGTTAAACAGTTTTCTGTTTTTCTGTTAAACAAGGTCGGGGCGCTTCTCGAAATCGTTCGAGTGCTGAATGAAAGTCAGGTCCATGTCATTGGCCTGAACTCCCAGGATTCGACCGATTCTGCCCTGGTCCGTTTCATCGTCAGCGATCCGGAGGCGGTGGAACAGATCTTTGATCTCCACGAGGTCGCTTACAGCATCTCAGAGATCTTGGTGGTAGAGATGCGGGAAGTCGCCGTCGACCTCAAGAAACTACTCGCCTGCCTACTGATGGCCGAAGTTAATATCCAAGTTTGTTATCCGCTATTGCTCCGGCCACACGGCCGTTCGGCCTTGGCTCTCCACCTGGATGATGTCGAGTGCGCCAGATCAGTTCTAGGCGGACAAGGCTTTACCATCCTGAGTCAGACGGATTTGTCGCGGTAGGGAGTCTTTTCCTTTTCGTAATCGTCCTCGTCCTCGATTGAAGCGACACCCCATGGCCTGGAGGGGAGCCGTCCCGCAGCCGCGGGATCGTGTGGCTGTTCTATCAGTATCTAGCAGGCGGCTTTCGGGAACTACTCACAGCTCGCCATCTTCTATCGTCAACGGTCCGACCAACTCCGCCTCGTGATGATCTGGGAACAAATACATCCGGGGTAGTTCCCGGGAGCCGCCCGCTGCCTCATGGTTAGGACTGACACGCTTCGAGACGAATATTGGGAGGTCATCTGGTGCGTGCCAAAGCGGCTCCCCTCCAGGCTGAACGTGCTCGCCCGTTACGCGGATTTGCGCCCGTAGCTTGGAAAGCTAACGATCGCCTCTTCCGATTCTTTCTCGCTCTCTGGCTCTAAATCGCTAAATCCGATGCCCAATCGGTGATCTCGATAGAGGGTGATGGCCACGTTCCGATTTACCCGGATGCACTGTTTCACTGCTTCCGGCTCTTTTTCGCAGAAAAGCACGGTCTTCCAGGAAAAAATATGTTTTGGTTTGTGGAAATCACTATTCGCCACAAACGGTAATCGCTTTAACCCAATCGGATTGAAAATGTCATCGCGATTGGCGACTTCCCATGCATCCAGCAAGGGAGCGTATTGATCGATGTGTTCCCAAAAAAAGAGGGTATTTTTACCCCAGTGCGTTTTGAATTCGTGGGGATGAGAAGCGATTGCTAAGGCGCCTTGGCTGTGAATCTCGGCAATCGTTCGGGTTATACTCAGGCCGGGATCAATAGGCCCTTTGAGGTCAACGGCCAAGAGATGAGCCGACGAACGCTTGGTTAATCCGTCTTTATTGAACTCGAGACCCGCCATCAGGATCATTCGATATTTATCCAGGGCCCTCTTCTTTTCTTTTTCCAGAACATCAAAATATTCCGGAACCTGATCCAAGGTCAGTACCAAGCCGCTGAGGTTCGTGACTCGGCCGATCAGTTTGGTGTAGTCACAGATATGGTCGGTCACGCAAAGGACATCAAAACCGCGTTGGCCGTAGAAGTCGACTAGTTCCGGAATAGTTAATTTACCGTCCGAATAGACCGAATGAGTATGCAGGTCACTGAGGAGGATCGAAGGCGATTTCTTCCGGGGCGATCTCGCAGATTCAATCCTGGGAACCAAAACTCGACGGCGGGGCTCGGTAACTTCGAGACTAAGAATAAACCGAGCGATCTGCAAAGAGGCTGCAGGCCGGCTCAACTTGGAGACGTTCTGAGTCCATCGTTCCAGCTCGGCGCCGCCATTTTTGAACGCGCTATCAAGTGCGTCGACAATCGAATCCGGATCGGGAGCGAGTCGTCCACAATCGTTTTCGACGATCAGCCTGGCGTTACCTTCCTCTTGGCCCGGCACTACTTGGCTGATTAAGACAGGGGTGCGGGCGGCGATGGCTTCTTGAATAGTCGCCCCTCCGGCCTTGGTAATCACCAAATGATGACTCGTCAGTAATTCCGGCATCTTGGTGGTCCACCCCAGAATCTCCACCCGGTGACCAGGCGCTCTAACCTCGGCTTCGATTGCCCGCCGAAGAGCGGTATCTCTACCCACAGTAACGGTGAGGCGGATATCTGACCGCTTGCTAAGGCGTCGAACGAGCGACGGGGCTTCCTTTTTGCCAGAGTTAATCAGGTACAGGACCCGTTTCGGACCAACATCTTCGCTGGTGAACCGATGGTCCACCATTTCAGCGAAACGATGAGTAACCGGAAAACCAAAAGTATGGATCCGGTCGTCGGTCACTCCGCCCGCCCGCAGAACCGCAGCAGTGTCGTCGTTGGCGACAATAAAGTGATCACTGCCACAACGGTACCAGATCGAATTGACCGTTATGGAATCGGTCACTACCGTGATCTGCGTAAACGTCCGGGGTTCACCCATCGGTAAAACCTGGTCGATGATGTAGCCGTAGAGCGGATAAGTGGAAATCACGGCGTCGGGCTCGAATTGGCGAAGAAGTTCGGACATCGCCCGCTTAAACCTGGTCAGCATCGGCATGTTCGTTTCCACGAACTGCGTTCCATCAATGACGTTATAAATCTTGCCCCAGACGCGAGGGGTACGATTGATGGCTGCGATGTAGGCGCGCCGCAAGAACTCGTTCAGACGGCCGTAACAACGGTCGAAAAGGTCGATGATCTGTACTCTGACCTCGTTGCCGGCCGCAACTTCCAGCGCATCTCGAATATTTCGAGCCGCCGTGTTATGGCCTTCGCCGAATCCAGCAGTGAAGATCAGCACCTGCTTCATGCGTCGCAAAAAAAAGAAGTCCGGACCGGTTTATGGTTTGGGAGCGGAAATTGTTCGGATATAATAATGAGCCGGTGAGAGTAACTGAATGACCCACTACCTTCCAGTGAATTTCGCATATCTCAGGGTAAGGCGAACTATCCGGAAAGGTACGAGCAAAGGAGCTGAGTTTGCTCGGTCTTAGCGTTCGAAACCCTAGGCGTCGCGTTCGCAAGGGTTATTTCATTGTCGTATTAGCCTGTTTTTTCGCCACGTCGTTTTCACCTGGGCAATCTTCGGACGAGGAACAACGGTTACGTCAACTATTCTTAAAGAGCCGGCAGGAAATGCAAATTGTTCCTAGCCCGACTCCGACGCCTAAGCCAACGCCGGTCCCGGCGACACCGCCTCGCAAATCGTTTCATAGTCGGAGCAGCGAGAGTGAGACTCCGGCGAACCGATCCGAGGAAGAACCTCGCGATTCCAGTGAGCGCCCCGCTACCACTGCGCGCCCCGCGGCAACACCGGCCCCCACGCCACTACGAACCCCGGTGCCAGAGCCAACCGAAAAGGTAGAAACACTTCCTTCCAGACCAGAGGCGACCCCGGAAGAGGAAAGCCGGGCAGAACCAACTCCCCAAAAAAAGCACCATGGCTGGTTTTTCTTCCATTTCCGTTCAGACGACGATGAAATCGTCATCCAAAAGTCAGGCAGCCAGAACGAGAGCGTCCCCGCCGGTCACTACAATGGTCGCTGGCGATATCTGACTCCCGCTGTGCGGCGCGCCATTGATGACGCACGGGTGGCCAGGAATCGCTGGAAATACATCGTGGTGCACAATAGTGGGACTCGCCAAGGGAACGCCCGGATCTTTGACTACTATCACCGCCACGTCAGGCGCATGCCGAATGGTCTCGCCTACCATTTTGTCATCGGCAATGGTACCTCTTCCGGCGACGGCCAGATTGAGATTGGCAACCGCTGGGTGGTTCAACTCGCCGGCGGCCATGTCCATAGCGACTATCTCAACTACATCGCACTCGGTATCTGTTTGGTCGGCGACTTCAATCGGGATCTTCCTACCAGAGCTCAGTATGACGCCCTGGACGAACTGATCCGGTATCTGCGACAGCGAGTCGGTAAAGTCGATGGTCGCTATTCGATCGTATTAGGCCACAAAGAGATAAACCCTCGCCCCACGGATTGCCCTGGGAACCGATTCCCACTCAATTGGTTGCATCGGACTTTTCCTAGCAACTGAGCAAGCGCCTGCTTGCAAATGACAGATAACCAATGACGAAAACATCATTCGTCCGACAAAAATCTGTCATTTTTCATCTGCAATTCGTCATTTCTATGGGATTGCGGCGCTGAATCGGCTACTTTCATCAAATGGAAATCGGCCTAACCGGAGCCTCAGGCTTTCTAGGCCGGGAAATCATCAATCAGTCGACATTACGTGGTGACAGTATCATCGCGTTTTCGCGGAACCCACATCGCCCGATCCCCGGCTGTGTCCGGACCGAACCATTCGGCGCTGGATTGCACGTTAATGGCCTCGACGCAGTCGTTCACTTAGCCGGAGAGTCGATTTTCGGGGTTTGGACCAAGGCAAAAAAAGAGCGCATTTTCAAAAGCAGAGTAGAAGGGACGCGTTCTATCGTTAAAGCCATCCAAGGCGCACCGAACCCGCCGAAAGTTCTGGTTTGTGCCTCTGCGGTTGGGATCTATGGAGACCGCGGCGATGAAGAGCTAACCGAAAGACACACCATCGGCGCCGGAGACTTTCTGGCCGAGGTGAGCCAGAGTTGGGAAGCTGAAGCCCAGGAAGTGGTGGCGGCAGGGACTCGAGTCGTTTGCGTTCGGATCGCTGTCGTCCTTGGCGCTAAGGGTTCGTTAACGGTAATGAGCCCGGTTTTTAGGATGGGATTGGGCGGCCGAATCGGAAGGGGCGATCAGTGGATGTCATGGATCCACATTCGCGACATCGCCAATGTGTTCCTGCACGCGATCCGCACTAGCTCATTATGTGGGCCACTCAATGGCGCCGCGCCGAATCCGGTGCGGAACAGTGAGTTCACCAAAATGTTGGGAATGGCTCTCAATCGGCCAACCTTTTTTACCGTTCCATCATTCGTGTTGAGGACACTGTTCCCAGAGCAATCTGGGTTGGTGCTTGATAGCCAGCGCCTGGTTCCGGAGAAACTGGTCGCGTCCGGGTTCCAATTTCAATTCCCTTCTTTGCCTGAGGCGCTAGCGGATCTGATCAAGCCGAAGAGGACTTCGAGTCAGGATCCCGAGGCCGCACCGGCCACGTGAGGGTTAAGAGCCCAGGATCCGGTAGGGCGAAAATCTCGGCGCGCCAAAGGTGTGGCCAGCTCCTTGCTTGCAAATCGCGCCGGATTTGAGCTGCGCCGTGGACATGGCTTCACCGAGGATGTGTTCTGAATCCAACCGCTCGTTTTCGAGGAAAAATCGTAAAATGGCGAACGCCCGGCACGGCTCAAATCCGGCGCGAGCCACCCAAGGGCGTAAGCGATCCACGGCGCGCCGAGATTTTCGCCCTACCGGTCCTGCAGCAAAAGCTGTTCGAACGATCCCTTTAACGTCTCAATCCCGTCATTTTCTTTGGCGGAGATAGGAACAATCTTGCGGTCGGGAAATCGCTGTTGTAGCGCCTTCAGGTTATCGCCGGCGTCAGGTATATCCATCTTATTCGCCGCAATCAACCAAGGCCGCCGGCTCAGCGTCGGGTCATATAAGTCAAGCTCCCGGCGAAGTGTCTGCAGGTCGTTGATCGGGTTGCGCCCTTCGCTCCCGGCAGTATCCAACACAAAAACAAAAAGTTTACACCTGACGATATGCCTCAAAAAATCATGACCCAGCCCAACATTGCGATGGGCGCCCTCAATCAATCCGGGAATATCGGCTACCGTCAGTCTCTGGTAACCGCCGAACTCAACCACGCCGACGATCGGGTTCAGCGTGGTGAACGGATACGGAGCTACTTTGGGACGGGCCGCGGACAGTTTTCCCAACAGGGTTGATTTCCCGGCGTTAGGATAGCCGACCAGACCGACGTCGGCGATCATTCTGAGCTCTAGAAGGAAATCTCCTTCCTCGCCCGGTTCGCCTTCGGTGTACTGGCGCGGCACGCGGTTCCCGGAACTCTTAAAGTGAGTGTTACCCTTCCCTCCCGCCCCTCCTCGGCAGAGGACAAAACGTTGTCCCGGTTCAGATAAGTCAGCCAACACCTCCTGATTGGCCAAAGCCGTACCGGCCGGTTCACTCGGCTGCTCAGTTTCACTTTCCGAGACTTTGGCTGTTCCTGGCGAATGACGATAAACCAGTGTCCCCAGAGGCACCTTGAAGGCGGAATTTTTCGCGCCTTTGCCATACATGTCTTTGCCCATTCCATGTTGGCCTGACTTGGCGCGGAGCAGCGGCCGGTAAAAGAAATCCACCAGATTGTCGGTGTGCACGTCCGTTTCCAGAATAATGTCTCCTCCCTTGCCTCCGTCTCCTCCGTCAGGGCCGCCTTTTGGCACAAACTTCTCTCGACGGAAACTGACACAACCGCTGCCGCCATCGCCGGCCCTCGCGTGAATTTTTATGCGATCGACAAACATTTAGAACCTACTTAATCAATTCCTCGTACAGCTCCTTGGTCTGGCTCGCGATCGCCGCCCAACTAAATTGTTCCACCGCTCGCTTACGGCCAGCTTCCCCGAATTTCTTCCTCAATTCCGGGTCCTTCATTAGCAGGTTGATCTTCTCGGCCAGATCGCGAGAGAACTTATCCGGGTCAAGCGGCTCAAACGGGCTTTCCTGCATTTGCTCGATCGGCACCAGAAAACCGGTTTCACCGTCTACGACGACCTCTTTGATTCCTCCCACCGCACTCGCGACCACAGGCGTTTCACAGGCCATCGCTTCCAGATTAATAATTCCAAAAGGCTCGTAAATGGAAGGACAACAGAAAACCGCAGCATGACTGTAAAGTTGGTAAACCGCCGACTTGGGAACCATGGTGTCGATCCAAATGATATGGGGATTTTGGGCTCGAGCCGCCTCTACAGCTTGCTTCATTTCGGCCGCGATTGCCGGCGTATCGGGAGCGCCGGCGCAAAGTACGACTTGGGTACCGGGGTCCAAATAACGAATCGCTCGCACCAGATGGATAATCCCTTTCTGACGCGCAATCCGCCCTACGAAGAAGACATAAGGCTTCGTGATATCGATCCCGTACTGCCTCAGGGCATCGGTTTCCGTTACTGGCCGGTATTCGTCGGGATCGATCCCATTGTAGATAATGGGGACATGTTTCTCGTCGACGTTAAACAACCGCATAACGTCATCCTTGGTACCCTGCGAAACCGCAATGACAGCGTCCGCCATTTCAATGGCTGTCTTTTCCACCCAACTGCTGAAATCGTAGCCGTGGCCAAGCTGTTCTCGTTTCCATGGCCGCAACGGTTCCAAAGAATGGATCGTAATCACTAATGGGATCCCGTAGTTCAGCTTTGCCAGGATTCCGCCGAGGTGAGTGTACCAGGTGTGGCAATGAACAACATTCGCGTCGGTCCCAGCAGTATTGAAGTCAGTGCACCGGCGCACAGCACCAAATACCGAGACCAGGTTCTTCGGGCACTGAAACGATGATGTATCCAACGGGAAACCACGAACCCGCAAGTTGCCTTCATCCAAACGTTGATCGCCGAAGGCTCTCACATCAACCTGCATGAGCTTAGCTAACTCGCGGCTGAGATAATCAACATGGACACCGGCGCCTCCATACGTGGATGGGGGGTATTCGTTTGTAAGGAGAAGGGTTTTCATAAGTTGAGAAGCGGCAGCGGCGTGCAGCCTGTCTTAATTTCAAAGGCCTAGCCCGGATCTTAGTGCCACAAAATAGGTTACCCCGGGTCCGTTAACAAATGCGGCTGTGTTTTGTGCGTATCGGCGATCTCTGTCCCAAAGGGCGCAGTCGGATTTATCCCGAAGGGATGACAGGACTCAGCCAGGGGTTTTAACCTCTGGTGCCTATAAAAAAACCGCGCCGCCCCTATAAGGGGCGGTAGAGCAAAATGTTCCGTTGGGCACCGAATGATTTATCTGCCGCCCTTGCAGCACCTCAAGCCCCGCGTCCGCAGGGTGCAATTCGGACTTCGCGCAACACTCCCGCACTCCAATACTCCATCACTCCGCGTGGCCGGACCCGAGGACGACGACGAAGCGCCGGCCCCTACCCTTACCGGAAAATGATCGGGATGATCAGGATGGCTACGATGTTCGCCACCTTAATCATCGGATTGATGGCGGGGCCGGCCGTGTCTTTATAGGGGTCACCAACCGTGTCGCCGGTTACTGCGGCTTGGTGAGCGGGAGATCCTTTGCCTCCATGCTCACCGTCTTCAATCAATTTCTTGGCGTTATCCCAAGCTCCACCGCTGGAAGTCATCGAGATGGCGACGAAAAGACCCGTGACTATGGTCCCTACCAATACTCCTCCCAGGACTAATGGACCCAGGAAAGCCGCCCCGATCACAAAAATGACGGGCAGCAACGCAGGAACGATCATCTCTCGTAGTGCCGCCTTGGTCACGATGTCGACACAGGCCCCGTACTCCGGATTCTCAGTACCATTCAGAATACCGGGCTTAGCTTGCAATTGCCGTCTCACCTCCTTGACCACAGCGCCGGCGGTTTTTCCTACTGCCTGCATGCTGAGAGAGCTAAAGAGAAATGGCAACAGCCCGCCAATGAAAAGCCCAATAATGACCTCCGGACGTTCGAGCGAAAAATCGAGCGCATTGTGTGCTCCGCCAAGGTGGGCTCGCAACTCAGCCACATACGAGCCAAAGAGGACGAGAGCAGCCAATCCAGCGGAAGCAATCGCATAGCCTTTAGTAACCGCTTTCATCGTGTTGCCGATCGCATCCAGGCTGTCGGTTGCCGCTCGCGTCTCTTTCGGCATATCACTCATGACAGCGACTCCACCGGCGTTATCGGTGATAGGGCCAAATGCATCTAGAGAGATGATAATCCCCGCCATCGAAAGCATACTGGTGACCGCAACCGCTACCCCATAAAGACCAGCGGCGTTGTAACTGAGCAAAATCGCTAGAGCGATGCACACTACCGGCAAAGCCGTCGCTTGTTGCCCGATCGCCAGACCGGCAATGATGTTGGTGGCATGTCCGGTCTCAGACGCTTGGGCAATCTTCTTAACCGGGCCGAAATCTTTAGACGTGTAATAGTTGGTGATCACAACGATAACACCGGTCATGGCTAATCCGACTAGGGCCGCGAGATAGACGTCAAATGAAGTGTGAGTCTGATCGCCGATCTTGAAACTGCCTGGAAATAACAAGGTCGTAACTGGTAAATAAAGAATCGCTGAAACCAAACCGCTGGCTACCACCGCCTCAACGAGCACTCGCCCAGGGCTCGTCTTTCTTTTGTTCACGTAGAAAATTCCGACGATCGCGCCGATCACCGAGATGCCACCCAATAGAAATGGGTAAATTACTGCTTCGGGAACGTCCCGGAGCGTCAGGAAGGCCACGAGCATGGTTCCAATGATACTAATGGCGTAGGTCTCAAACACGTCTGCCGCCATCCCAGCGCAATCACCCACGTTATCGCCGACGTTATCAGCGATCGTAGCGGGGTTGCGCGGATCGTCTTCGTCCAAATTGCTCTCTATTTTCCCGACCAGATCCGCACCAACATCGGCGGCCTTGGTATAAATACCGCCCCCCAGACGAGCAAAGACGCTGATCAAGCTCGCGCCCAACGCCAGACCGACCAAGCTGCTAATGGCTTTTTCAAGACCGAACAATTGTTGGCCAACCAGGAAAAAGATCCCGACCGAAAGCAAGCCGAGCCCTACCACTAGTAGCCCGGTTACAGCTCCTCCGTTGAAGGCAACCCGTAACGCCGCTTCCGTTGAGGTGGTTGCAGCCTGAGCAGTCCGACAATTCGATATAACTGCTATCCGCATCCCGATATATCCCGCAGCCATAGAACAGACCGCACCGATCAAGAATCCAAATGCGGTAAAGAAGTCCCGGGTAAAACCGAGCAACAGAAAGATGATGACAGCAATTACGCTAACCGACAAAATCTGCCGGTTCAGATAGGCCTTGGCTCCTTCCTCGATCGATCCCGCAATTCGGCGCATGGTTTCATTGCCGGGCGAATAGCCAACGATTATTCTGATTAGATATAACGCTGCTCCCAACCCGATTAGAGCGCAGACTAAGGAAATCCAAATTCCGGTGCCGAGGGGGAAACTAGTGGCCAAGGAAGGAGCAATCATACAGGTAGGTGTAAGGGAACAACAGATGCTCAGGCTGTGACATTTTTGCAACCTGAACTAACAAAATGGCTAAAAACATTTACAGGGGGACGCCAGCTAAATAGCGGATTTTGAGAAAACTAATCTAGCTTTTTCGGCTGTGGATCCGCGACGTCGCCAAAGAAACCAAACAAAAACTCATTGGTTTAACGCAGCTACGATAGCTTTTTGGGCATGCAAACGGTTTTCGGCTTGATCAAAGATGGTGTCAGCATGCGCCTCGAAAACGGCTTCGGTGATTTCTTTTCCTCGATACGCGGGCAAACAATGCATGACCAAAGCGCCCGGTCGAGCAACTTTCAGTAACTGTTCATTGATCTGATAAGGAGTAAATGCCGCTAAGCGGTCCTGCATTTCCGTCTCCTTACCCATGCTCACCCAAACGTCTGTATACAACACGTCCGCCTCGGCTGCGGCTTCCTCTGGCGACTCGGTGAGAATGATCTTCCGGCTCTTGAGCTTCGCCCGAACAGCTTCACTCAATCCATATTTCGCCGGAGCTGCGATCCGGAGCTCGAATCCGAGATGTTCGGCGGCCCAAGCCCAAGATCGGGCAACATTGCAATCTCCGTCGCCCACAAAACACACTTTGACATCCTGTAGCTCTCTGCGCTCTGAAATCGTGAACAGGTCCGCGATGATTTGGCAGGGATGTTCATCATCGGTTAGGGCGTTAATTGTGGGTACTTTACTAAACTGAGCGAACTCTTCTACGTCCTGCTGAGCAAACGTTCGGATGACAGCGCCGTGTATCATTCGGCCAAGCACCCGCGCGGTGTCTTTAATCGGCTCCCCGCGTCCAAGTTGAATATCCTGTTGCGCCAAAAACAAAACCTGGGCGCCCAATTCTCGCAGTCCGACTTCAAAACTGATTCGAGTCCGAGTCGAAGGCTTGCTGAAGATCAGCACCCAGCTTTGCCCAGTCAGCAGTTCCGCCCCATACCGCCGATCGGCTTTAAAGCTCCGAGCGCTGGCAAGCAGTTCGAGAATCTCCTTTTGATGACACTCCTCGATTGATAGGAAATGCTTCATGACGCCGAAAGGGGATCAGCCGAGGGAAGAAAGTAACGACCGAAGCGTAATCTGAATAATATCCAACGCCTGTTGGATCTGTTCCTTTTCCACAATTAACGGCGGCAACAGACGAATCACTCTGGGTCCAGCCGGAACGGTCAACAGCCCGTTTTCAATGAGCCTATTGACCACGATTTGCGAAGGTAACCGCTTCCCGTCGCTCAAACCTTCAAATCGCGGGTCCAGCTCAACTCCAATCAGTAATCCTTTTCCCCGTACCGAAACAACTCCAGGAATGGAGGCAAGCTCTTGAACGAGATAATTTCCCAGAGCCGCGCTCTTTTCCACGAGACCGTTACTGCGGATGGTCTCCAAAACGGCTAGGGAAACAGAACAGGCCAGCGGCGTTCCACCATAGGTCGTGGCGTGGTTTCCGGGTTGTAAGATATCGCAGATCAGCCCCTCTGACCCATCTTGGCGAAGGAATGATTTTGCTCGGAACCAGGAAGCCCCCAGTGGGAAACCTCCGCCGATCGCTTTTGCCCAACTAACCGCGTCGGGAACAACTTGAGGTGCAATCGTTTTCCAGCCGCACCAATTACCTGTTCTTCCCAGGCCACACTGAATCTCATCGAACATCAGTAACAAGCCGTGCTGATCACAAAGCCGGCGGAGGCCGGTGAGGAATTCCGGAGTAGCCGGATTGATTCCGCCCTCACCCTGGATTGGCTCGACGAGAATCGCTACCGTCTCCTCAGAAATTCCACGTTCAACCGCCGCGAGATCATTGAACGGCAAATGTCGAAATCCAGGCAATAGCGGCGCAAAGCCGACCTTCACCTTCTCCTGGCCGGTTGCAGAGATGCCGGCCATCGTGCGGCCATGGAAAGAGTTCTCAAACGTCAAGATCTCGAAGCGTGCGGTACTCGATTTTCGCTTCTCATCGTTGCCATATTTTCTGGCAAGCTTGATTAGCGCTTCATTTGCCTCCGCACCGCTATTCGAAAAGAACACTTTTCCTGGGCTTCCAACGATTTCGACTAGGCGTCCAGCTAACTCCCCTTGTGGTCTAGTGAAATAGAGATTGGAAGTGTGAATCAATCTCCGGCTTTGCCGGTTCAGAGCTTCCAACATCGCAGGATGCCCATGCCCGAGCGCTGACACAGCAATTCCAGCTCCGAAATCCAAGTAACATTTTCCGCGCTCGTCCCATACCCGTACCCCTTCACCACGCTCCAACACCAAGTCATATCGACCGTAGGTCGGGGCCACGTAATCGGCGAACAGTTGTTTGGTCTCAGGGTCACTCATGGAAAAAGCCGGACCATAGGTCAAGGAGTTCAGGAGTTCAAGGAAGACGTCAGTAGGGAGGGGAGCCGTCCCGCGGCCGCGGGATCGCGCAGCGGTTCTATCGGTGTCTAGCAGGCGGCTCCCGGAAACTACCCACCGCGGCCCGGTAGACCCAGGACCGTTGGCTATTGGACCGCAAAAACACGCAAAGTCGTTGGGTTAATTCTTTATCCTGGGTCGTTCTCGGGAGCCGCCTGTTAAATTACAAACAGAACTGCCGCGCTATCCCGCGGCCGTGGGGCGGCTCCCCTCCCAGTCGTGGATGGCTACGGAATGATTTCCGTTCCGATCCCTTCAGCGGTGAACACCTCTGCTAAGAGGGCATGAGGGATACGGCCATCCACTAAGTGAACCTTGCTGACTCCGTGTTCGAGTGCGGACAACGCGGACTGCAACTTTGGAATCATGCCTGCCTCAATGATGCCTTCTTCCATTAGCCCAAGACTGGATTCGCGATCCAAGCGCGGAATCAAGGACGATGGGTTCTTCACATCGCGCATGACCCCTAAGACATCGCTCACGTAGATCATTTTCGATGCCTTCAACGCTCCGGCCATGGCGCCGGCTGCAAGATCCGCATTAACATTCAGGAGCTGGCCATCTTCAGAGCGAGCAACTGGAGAAATTACCGGGACCACTTCCCGCTCAATAGCCTCTCGAACCTGCTCGAGCTCCAACGAGATGACTTCACCTACGAAGCCGACATCGACCATCTGCTTGCCATCCGGCATCGGAGGCAATCGTTTGGCGAGAAATACGTCGTAACCGGAAAACCCTTCAGCTTCGCCATTGAAACTCTTCATCGTGGCGACGATTCGTGGCAGTATCACCTTATCAAGCACCTCTTCCACAATCGCGATCGTTTCCTGGTCGGTAACTCGAAGTCCGTTGATGAAGCGGGGCACTTTTCCGATCTCCCGCATCCGTTGGCTAATCGTTTTGCCGCCTCCATGAATGACCACCGGATTAATGCCGACTGCTTCCAAAAAGACCACGTCGCGCAAAAGGCGCTCGACCAGGTGATCATCCTCCATAGCCGCACCGCCGTACTTGATCACGAAGGTGTGGCCCCGGAACTTTTGAATAAACGGCAAAGCGTCGATTAAAGATTCTGTCTTCTCAGTATCAATTCGTTTCTCCATCTCTCTGTCCCCCCAGCAGACACCCAGTCACTCGGACATGTTTAGGCGAACGTATTCGGGCGTCAGGTCGGTTGTGAATACCTTGTATTCCGCTGTGCCGAGGTGCAGGTCAACGGTGACCGTAAATTTTTCGTTCTCCAGGATCTCTTTCAGCTTTTCCGATGGAGTCGAACTGGCCATACCGTGCTCGACGGCAATCACCCCATCAAAAAAGATGTCCAACATTTCTTCCCTGACTTTGGCCGCAGAATAACCGACTGCCGCCATGATCCGGCCCCAGTTCGGGTCTTCGCCATACCAGCTACACTTGAGCAGATTAGAATTCGCCACTGCTTCGGCTGCCTTGCGCGCGTCCTGATAAGTCGCGGCGCCCTTCACGTGCACCTCGACGAACTTGCTCACACCTTCGCCATCTTCCACGATCATTCGGGCGAGATTGCGGGTTACAAAATTCAGGCCCTCACTGAAAGTCTGATAGCTTTGATCTTCAGGTGAGAGGACGGGAACGCCCGCCTGGCCATTGGCTAGACAGATGGCGGTGTCGTTCGTGCTCATGTCTCCGTCGACGGTAATGCAGTTGAAAGACTGTTCGACGCTCTGCAAAAAGAGGCGCTGCAAGTCCCGCTTCTCCAGCATCGCATCGGTGGTAACGAAACAGAGCATGGTAGCCATATTTGGGTCGATCATGCCTGCGCCTTTGGCTGCACCTCCGATCCGGACACTCTGCCCTCTTACCGGAAATTCGATGGCGATCTCTTTGTGAAAAGTGTCACTAGTCATGATGGCTCGAGCAAACGCAGAGCCCGATTGGCTATCCAGACCCGTCAACAGCTCAGGGATCGCCAGCTCAATCTTTTCGATTGGCAATTGCCGGCCGATACGACCGGTTGAACAGACCAAAGTATGGCGTTCCGGCCAGTGTCCATTCTGGCCAACCGCCTTCGCCATCCGTTTAGCGCTTTGAATGCCGGTAGCTCCCGTACAGGCATTCGCATTCCCGCTATTTACGACGACGGCCCGAATTTCGGCGGAACGCAGATGGTTTGCTGAAACCCGGACCGGTGCCGCCTTTATCCGATTGGTTGTAAACGTGGCAGCGGCTACGGCCGGGACATCAGACACTATTAGGGCAAGGTCAGGACCGGGTTTCGTGTCACCCTTAATGCCGCATCGCACCGCTGAAGCTCGGAATCCTCTGGGCGCCGTAACACCCCCGTTTATCTCAGTAAAAGCAAAGGCCATCTCTGTGAACTCTCTCCAATACTTCAGAGCAGGCTACGGATCGAAGACAATAATCTGATGTTTTTTTATAGTGAGGGGGCATGACCATCAACCGAGGTGACGAGGTGGCCCCGAGGCCGGGAGGGGAGCCCATCGCCGGGTGGCCGCCATCGCCGGGCAGGCACCACCCTTTCCCTAATTCAATCCAATCCCCTCGTCCCAGCCTTGCATGACATTTAAGCACTGCATCGCTTGGCCGGCTGCGCCTTTAACAAGGTTATCCTCCGCTGACATCAAAATCACTTTCCCCGTCCGCGGATCAACGCGCCAGCTCACCTCGATCGCATTAGTGAACGCCACGTTTTTGACGTCTGGGAAATTCGGAGCCGGCAAGAGTCGAACGAAGGGTTCTTCGCCGTAAGCTACCGTCAGCGTCGCTGCGATCTGCTCTTCAGTAATCGGAGACGAAGCGTCAACGTGAATCGTGGTTGCAATCCCTCGAGTGATGGGCACTAGATGAGGCGCAAACTGAATCTGCACTCGTTCACCCGCTGCGATCGAGATTTCTTGTTCGATCTCCGCCAGATGTCGATGAGCGGGTAAGCCATACGGCCGCACACTTTCATTGCATTCCACAAACATCAGGCGTGATTCGAGTGCCCGACCTGCGCCGCTCACCCCGCTCATACTGACGGCCACTATGGATGAAGGGCGAATTTGGCCGGCGCTAATCAAAGGCAGTAGCGGCACTAGAATTCCGGTCGGAAAACAGCCGGGACAGGCCACTAAATTTGCCCTCCGGATCGCGGTACGGTAACGCTCAGGCAGACCGTAGACCGAGTTTGCCAACAGAGCCGGCGCCGGGTGCTTGCGCGCGTAGTACTGTTCGTAGGTCTGCGGATCTTTGATCCGGAAATCAGCACTCAGATCGATCACCCGAATCCCGGCCTCCAGTAAAGGAGACGCGGTTTCTGCCGCGATTCCATGCGGTAATGCGAGAAAAGCGACCTCGATCCCTCGGCTTTTCAGGTTCGGGATCTCTGGGGTTTCGAACTGAATCTTGCCCACCGCGCTGCGACGATCCAACCAAGGAAAAATATCGGACGCGACCTTTCCGGCTGATTGGCGCGAAGTCATCGCCACAATCTCCACCAGCGGATGCCTTGCCAACCGGCGAACAAGCTCTTCCCCCGTGTAGCCGGAGGCGCCGAAGATAGCAGCCTTCAATTTATTCATCGGATGACAGATGTTAAAAACGAGGGCGAAGATCGACTGGAGTAGAGTAGGTTGCAAGACCCAGCGCGCTGGGCACTAAAATTCCGATTTCACCCCTAAAAACCATCTGGTCTTCGCGTGGGTAACATGTAAGTTCCCTCCCCTTCCGATGAGCGACAAGAAAACAGCGCCGATGACAGATGTGGAGCGGTTACGACACTCCACCGCTCATGTGTTGGCTACCGCCATCCTGCGGATTTGGCCGGAAGCTCAGTTCGCTGCCGGTCCGCCGGTGGAAAACGGTTTCTATTACGACCTGGACTTAGATCATCGAATCACCCCGGACGATTTCACCCGCATCGAGGCGGAGATGAGCAAGGTTATCGATGAGAACCAGCCTTTCGAACGGATTTCGGTTAGCCGAGAACAAGCGCTCGATTTAGCACGCAAGGGCGCACTGGCTGCCCTCGGACCGCGAAATGTGCCGAGCAAATTTAAATTAGACATCTTGCAGAGAATTCCCGAGGACGAAGAGATCACCCTATATCGCAACGGCGATTTTACTGACCTCTGCGCAGGCCCTCATGTTTCCCGGACTGGGGAGATCGGCGGTTTCAAACTGACCAACGTGGCCAGCGCCTATTACCAAGGAGATGAGAGTCAGCCACAACTGCAACGTCTGTATGGCACGGCGTTCAAGACCGAGCAGGAGCTGAACGATTACTTCACCCGGTTAGATGAAGCCAAGAAACGCGATCACCGGAAGTTAGGCCGCGAGTTGGACTTGTTCCACGTCGACGAACAGGTCGGCCCCGGGCTGATCCTTTGGAAGCCAAAAGGGGCAGTGATCAGGCGGGAACTGCAAAATTTTATCTCGGACGAGTTACGCAAGCAGGGGTACACCGAGGTTTTTACACCGCATATCGGCAAACTGAACCTTTACCGGACTTCGGGTCACTATCCCTATTACCAAGACTCGCAATTCCCACCATTGGTGGAGCCAGACGTGCTCCAGCATCTGGCCGACGAGGGATGCTCCTGCGCAACCCTAGCCAACCTGCTCAAGGACGGCAGCGTCGATGGCTACCTGCTGAAACCGATGAATTGCCCGATGCACATAAAGATTTTTGCATCGTCGCCGCATTCCTACCGTGATTTACCGGTTCGGCTAGCCGAATTCGGGACCGTCTATCGGTGGGAACAATCCGGAGAACTGGGAGGCTTAACCAGAGTGCGAGGCCTGACCCAAGACGATGGGCACATCTTTTGTACAGACGAACAGCTTCCCGAAGAACTGTTTCGTACGCTCGACCTGGGAATACGGGTTCTACGTACTTTGGGGTTAACCGATTTCCGTGCTCGCTTGGGACTGCGAAATCCTGATTCGTCCAAGTACGTCGGCTCTCCCGAACAATGGGACAAAGCAGAGGAAGCACTCCGCCAGGCTGCAGAAAAGGTCAATATTACCTGTACCGAAGAGCAGGGAGAGGCGGCCTTTTACGGGCCAAAGATCGATTTTGTGGTCAAGGACGTGATCGGCCGAGAATGGCAACTGGGGACGGTCCAAGTCGATTACAATTTGCCCGAGCGATTCGATCTCCACTACGTGGCCAGTGACAATTCTCCGAAACGCCCGGTCATGATCCATCGTGCGCCCTTCGGTTCGCTGGAACGTTTTTGCGGCGTGTTGATTGAACATTTCGCGGGTAGTTTCCCGGTTTGGCTTGCTCCGGAGCAGGTCCGGGTATTGCCTATCTCGGATAAACATCTTGAGTATGGACGTAAAATAGAGCGGATGCTGCTCGATGCAGGCGTCCGAACCACGGTTTCTGATACTTCGGACAAAATTGGAGCCAAGATTCGCCTTGCTCAGCTCGATAGGGTTCCTTATATGTTGGTGCTCGGCGCACGAGAAGAACAGGCTGCTAACGTGGCGGTGAGGAGCCGTTCCCGCGGCGACGAGGGAGTTGTTAGTGCGCTACAATTCGTGGACAGGGTTCTGAGAGAAATTAAGGAAAAAAAACTTGAGTGAGCGAGCTTTCCAGCTCCCTAGCCCGCTCTGCAGGAGATAAGCTATTCAGCAACAGCAGATTCGAGTAAATGGCAGAATTCGCGCTCGAGAAGTGCGAGTCATATTGAGCGCTACCAACGAACAGTTGGGAGTAATGAAACTCCAGGATGCTTTGCGCCGCGCGCAAGCAATTGGCCTGGACTTGGTTGAGGTGGCCCCAAACGCAAGCCCACCAGTCTGTAAGATCGTCGACTTCGGAAAGTATCGTTACGATCTTTCCAAGCAAGACAAGGATCGGAAATCCACCGGTTCTAAGCTTAAAGAGATCAAGTTCAGAGTTAATATCGATCCGCACGATTATGGAATTAAGGTGCGGCACGCGGAGGAATTTCTGGATAAGGGAAACAAAGTGAAAGTTCACCTCCAATTCCGGGGCCGTGAGCTAAGTCACAAAGAGCTAGGCTTCCAGCTGATGCAGCGCTTAAAGGAAGACCTTTCCACAATGGGACAGGCCGAAATGGAACCGAAATTAATGGGCAAAAGCATAGGGATGACCATCTCGCCGTTACCAGCCAATAAGCGAAAGAGACGCTTTGCGCCTCCTACGGAAGACCTTCCCCCCGACACTGACGACGATGATGATGATGATTCGGAGGAATGAAGCTCTTCCTGTTTGACATTGACGGCACTCTTTTGACCACGGACGGAGCCGGCCGCGCCGCCTTGAGGTCCGCCGGAGCCGACCTTTTTGCGATCGACGAGGATCTGCACACGATCAACGTGTCTGGGAGCACCGACACCGCGATCGTGCAAGAAATCCTTCAGCATCACTCCCTGGAAGTGTCCACCGCGAACGTAAACCGGTATCTGGGCGGTTACTTGGTCTGGTTAAGGCGACATCTGGCGTCTCAATCAGGAGCCATCTTACCCGGCGTGATATCGCTCCTGGATGTTCTAGCTCAGGACGGACACGCGATCGGGCTGCTCACAGGCAATGTTCGTCGCGGCGCCGAAATTAAGCTGACGGCACACGGCATCTGGGACCGATTCAGTTTTGGCGCTTTCGGAGACGATAACTCCGACCGAAACCAGCTCGGCCCGATCGCTAAACGGCGTGCTGAAGCCGCTCTCACAGTCGAATTCGCCGAAAAAGATATTTTTGTAATCGGCGATACACCCAAAGATATCGCCTGCGCCCGGGCCTTTGGCGCAGTCGCAGTGGCCGTTGCTACCGGCCGATATTCGTTAGCCAACCTGAGCGAACATCACCCGGATCATTTGTGCCGGGACCTGGCCGACACCAAGGACCTGTTGTTTCAGTTTGGGTTAAGGTAGCAAGGAGCGTCGACCCCATTGCTATTGCTGCCCCAGGTAAAGAATGGTATTAGCTAGCGCCCATGTCCGCAGAAGTCCTGGAATTAAGGGGCGACATCGATCTCAATGAGAAGCCGAAAGTCGCAGCTCAACTCGAGCCTTTGATCGAACGTCAGATCACAGGCATCGTGATTGATCTTTCGCAGGTTCCTTATGTGGACAGCTCTGGGCTGGCCATCTTTATCGACGCCTTGCAACGTGTGCAACAATACGGCGGCAAACTGGCTTTAGCCGGTCTCCAGGATAACGTCAGGCTCGTGTTCCAGATTTCCAGGTTGGACAAAGTCTTTCCGATCTTTACTGACTCACAATCGGCGCTGGCGGCAGTGACGGTTCAGCACCAGCAATAACCGATAGTTCACTGGTTCGGCATGCTTCCCTGGTTTAATAGCCCGTTCTGTCCTCTCTTCTTGGCGCCGATGGCCGGCGTCACCGACTCAGTTTTCCGCCGGTTGTGCCAGGAGCAAGGCGCAGATGTCATGGTCACGGAGTTCGTTTCTGCTGACGGCATCCTTCATCGCAATGAGCGCACCCGGGAAATGATCTCGTTTCAGCCTGCGGAGAGGCCGCTCGGCGTCCAACTTTTCGGTGGTGATCCAGACAAGATGGCCAGTGCCGCGCAGGCTGTGGTTGATTGGGTTCAGCCCGATTTCATCGATCTTAATTTTGGGTGCCCGGTTAACAAGGTCGTCTGCAAGCATGGCGGTTCGGCGTTGCTGCGGGATTGTCCTTTGTTAGAAAAAGTCGCCAGCACCGTCGTCCGGCAGCTGCATCCTTTCCCGGTGACCGCAAAGATCCGACTGGGATGGGACCAGGGTTCGATCAATGCGTTACAAACCTCAAAGATCTTAGAGAACGCCGGCATTCAAGCCATCGCCATCCATGGACGGACTAAAGAACAAGGTTATTCCGGTGATGCGGACTGGGACCAAATAGCTCAGGTCGCCGGAAACCTATCGATTCCCGTGGTGGGAAATGGCGATTTGCGGTCGGTGACAGATATCGCTCGCCGGATTCGAGAAACTCGGGTCCGCGGCTTGATGATCGGACGAGCCGCGATGAACAATCCTTGGATTTTTCGCCAGGCAAGAGCTTTCCTGCGATCGGGCATCATCGTTCCCGACGTCGGGCTCGAGGAGAAATGGGAACATATTCTCCGTCATTGCCGAATGGCAGTTGCCGAGAAGGGAGCAGAGGAATTCACCATGGCCAGCCTCCGCGGCCGGTTGATGGCTTATTCCAAAGGCATGCACAATGGCCGGCAACTCCGCAGCGAACTGCAGCACGTGACAAAAATCGTAGAACTGGAAGAGATCCGCATCAGACACCTGAGCCAAAGCGACGAAGCCGCTGAATTAGCAGCCAACGCGCTTGAGGAAACTTAGAGGCTCATGCTGGCTCTCGTCCGTAAAGAGAAAGTAATCAGTTTGAAAGATACCCTCTGCACTGGTTACTGATTGCTGGTTACTGATTACTCCGCCTGGCTATGCCGAGGTGTACTCTTCGCTTTGAGAAAGCGCTTCATCGGGATGGCGCCGAACGGATCGCCGGGATCGATGAAGCTGGCCGCGGACCGCTGGCTGGTCCGGTGGTTGCCGCCGCCGTCGTTCTCCCGCGAAAATTTTCTCTGCCAGGTCTGACCGACTCGAAACTCCTCTCCGCGCAGGTTCGCGAAGAATTTTATCTCCACCTCACAACCAGTGAAAAGGTCGAGTTTGGCGTTGGCATTGCCTCTGTCGATGAGATCGATCGCCTGAATATCTTGCGCGCATCCTATCTGGCCATGGAACGGGCGGTCGCTTCGCTACGCGCCGCTCCGGAACATCTCTTGATTGATGGTCTTCCAGTTCCGGTATTCTCGTTCCCGCAGACTGCCATTGTCGGCGGGGATATGAGATCGCTCAGTATCGCGGCTGCCAGCGTCATTGCCAAAGTAACTCGCGATCGTATGATGCTCAGCTGGCATGAGGAATTTCCGGTCTACCAATTCTGCGACAACAAAGGATATGGTACACCCGAACATTTGGCATCGCTTCGCACCTACGGTCCCTGCCCGCTTCATCGGCGCTCATTTGCTCCAGTGGCGCAGAAGTATTTCCCGTTTGCGTAGCCGTTTCCGCTCGAAGGCGTCTTTGGCCCCCCATCTCCGTTTAGGCAGGAAAGGCGAGGCGGCCGCCGAACGGTTTCTCAAAAAAGAATCCTTCAAAATCCTCTATCGCAATTTCAGGGCGCGAAGCGGCGGTGAGATCGATTTGGTGTGCCGCGATCGTAAGGAACAAGTGCTTGTGTTCGTCGAAGTAAAGACGCGCAGAAACGAAATGTTCGGACCGCCAAGCGGCGCAGTCACTTGGCGCAAACGGAGGCGAATCATTCGCGCCGCTAAAGAATGGCTGCGTTTGCTCGATCTTCCGGATATCCCGTTTCGCTTCGATATCGTCGAGGTCGTGACAGAGCCGAACCCGCAAATCCGCCTGATCCGAGGCGCATTCCAAATGGAAGAGAACATCTACGGCTAAGTTCACGATTCGCGGTTCACCGTTCGCGGTTCACGGTTCAAGTCAGCAGTTACCCGTTGGCGGTTTACAGTTAGCAGCTCCAACCTATCTGAATCGCATGAGCCCAACGCATGGTGAGCCAGAAAACATCTCCATACGGTGAACTGTGAACAGTGAACCGCGAACGGTTGAACGGTGAACTCCTTTGATTATTTGATCGTGGGCCAGGGATTGGCCGGAAGCGTTTTCGCGGGTTTACTGTTAGAGCGTGGTCGGTCGTTCGTCGTGGTTGACGATCATCACCGCAGTGCAGCTTCAAAAGCCGCCGGCGGGATCATCAATCCGATTACCGGCAAACGACTAAATCGCCCGGCCTTGATCGGAGAGCTTCTGCGGGAAGCGTTTTCAATCTACCCGACGATTGAGCGGATCTTGGGAGATGCCAACCTGTTCGCTCAACGCGATGTACTCCGTTTATTTCTCGACGACGAAGAACAGCGCCGCTGGGAGGCAAAACGGCAGCTCTCGGAGTACAACCAATACGTCAGCCCCACGCGGCCCGAGATACCACCAAACTTGGTCAACACGCATGGCGGATTCGAAATCACCATCGCCGCCCAGCTGGATATCCGCCAACTGATCGGTCGAATGCGGTCCGTTTTGATCGCGCAAAACCGGTTACTGGAGACGCCTTTCGATCACGGCCAGATTCGGATTTCTGCCGCTGCCGTAGAGTGGTGCGATATCCGCGCCCAATACCTGGTTTTCTGTGAAGGATACCGGATGAGAGAGAACCCGTACTTCAACGCTATTCAACTAAACCCGGCAAAAGGAGAAGTTTTGACGCTTACGGCGCCAGAGTTCCGAGATCCTCGCATTGTTCAACGAGGTAAATGGATTTTCCGCAGCCTCTCCGGCGATGTTCTGGCCGGTACGACTTACTCCTGGGACCGGTTCGATGAAACGCCCAGTCCCGACGCCCGAACCGAGATCCGGACGGGTCTCCAGGGTTTCTGCAAGTTCGACTTTAGCATCGAGGATCAACGAGCCGGTGTGAGAGCGGTTACTAAAGTAGATAACCGGCCGCTAGTGGGAGTGCATCCAAACTGGCCGAGGCTCGCCATCTTAAATGGATTCGGCTCCAAAGGCGCCCTGCAAGTACCCTTCGCGGCGCGACAGTTGCTAGAGAATTTGGAAAGGAAGGAGTATCTTCATCCTGAAATCGCTGTATGTCGTCCATCGCTTTGGAAGTAAGCCAGGTTCGATTGACTAGGGTCGCAGCGGAGTGGGTGAGCGCTGCTATTCCCGAGGGAGGATTCGCGGTAGACGCGACCGTTGGGAACGGGTACGACACCTTATTCTTAGCCGACCGGGTAGGAAAAGGCGGAAGAGTTCTGGGCTTTGACGTTCAGAAAATGGCCCTGAACAACGCCTCGGAATTGATTCGCTTCGCTGGAAATCTGGATCGTGTTCGCCTGATTTTAGGGTGTCACTCCGGGTTGTCTCTAGCATTGACTGGCTATCCCAGGGTCGATGCCGCCATGTTTAATCTCGGCTATTTACCGCGAGGCGATCATCGAATCGTCACGAGACCATCCACGACCATTCCCGCCATCGCTGCGGTTATCGAGCACCTCTCACCAAAAGGGAGGATCTCGATTCTTGCATATCGAGGACACCCGGAAGGCCCGGAAGAATACGAAGCAGTCCGAGGATTCTTAGAGCACTCACCAGGGCTCGAAGTACGAGAGTTGGCCGGAAATACCGAGAACGAAACCGGACCGCGCCTGTTTTTGGTGCAGTTGGGGAACGTGTAACAAGTGCTTCAGAAAGAGGACATTAGTGGACTGAGTCGACCTAGTGGATTTGATCGGCGGAAACCTGTGATCACTACGTCCACACAGTCTACCTGGTCCACTAGGTCCACTAAACGACCCACCCAACCCGTTGCCCGCAACATGTTGACGCATCAACAAGTGAAAAATTTCACAAATACTTTTGACTTACCGGTCCACCCGTAGTTAAGGTGGGACCGTTAAGTGTTACTGATGAGGGTTTCACCCTGAGCGCAAGCTTGAGGGTGAGCACAAGTGAAAGGTGAAACCCTTATGGAACACAAAACAATAAGCACAGAGGTAAGAGGGACAAAGCGGGTACTCTCACTGATCGCCGGGTTAAGCGCGGTTGTGAGCGTTGTCGCCGCCGTAGTCAGAGGGATCGCGGGGTCGCAGATACACGATTACTCCCACCCGATTATCGGGTTCTTGGGAGTCTGCATGATCCTCGGTCTATTCGTCGCACTGTTGGCGCTCAACACGCGTCTGCAAGTGGCTTTTGACGAAGCAGAAGATCGTTCGCTAGCAGAAGACGCAGAAGGATAACGCCATGCCAGCGATTCAACCCTCCCCCCGGAACGTGGAGAACAACCGAGACCTAAATCGAGAAATAACGGGAGGGAATATGGATATTTTTACTCTTTTAATTGCTAAATCTATTAGTAAAACCCCATTCGCCATCAATCAGGATGGAATGGAAAAGCGGCCGCAGTCTGAGCCGGAATTGCCGGCGATTGATTTCGCGCTTCTTTCGAAAGTGACGCGCGAAGCCAAGCAGTCCGATCGCAGCCGCGGAGCGTTTGCCGGCAGACCTGCTACGGCAACGATGTAATCAAACCCTCGGCAGCTTCGCCCCGAGAAACGACGGTTCAGACCCGGCGAAGCAGCGCGGATAACGGTAGGACGAGCCCTGGCTCGTCCGCTGATCGAGAAGGAGTATCTGCGTTAATCACGGATGAGCAGGGTGCCGCCCATTCACAAGGGCGTGCCCTGCGGGCCTGGCATTTGTCGGCGGCGCAGGCTAGCGTAGTATACTCGCGCATATGGCAGTCCAGCGATTCATTGTCCTATCCTTAGTAGCTTGCAGCATAATTGGCGCGCGAGCCGATGAACTTCTTGAAGGCTATACCGTCCTCAAAGGGGACGGCTATGCCTTTGAGCTGAAAGCTCCATTCGGATGGGTCTTAGATGACAGGGTGGCAAATTCTCAAGGCTTGAATGTTGTCTTCTACCCGGAACACGCATCCTGGGACAAAGGCGATGCCGTTTGTTTTGCTCGGGTCCGAAGCTTGGACAACCAAGTGACCAACATCGAAGACCAAGTCAAAGAAACGATCAAAACTCTTCGCGGAAATGGGAGTCCGAAAGTCGAGGCGAAATTCATGAAAACCTTGACGACTCAGGACGCCAGCAAAGCTAAGATTTACTATTATACCGGAGACCAGTTTGGGAATACTGAAGCGACCGCTTATATCCAGGCGAAGGCCTCCGTGCAGTACATCACGCTTTCGGCTCGAAGCTCCAAGGCTTTTCATGATGCGCTACCTGCATTCGATGCGCTGGTGACTTCTTACGAAGATCTGACCAAGCCGGCACCAAGCAACTAGTCTTCGCCTTCCACAGGGTAATGATCGAACCACGATGGATAAGATGGGCGAGAGAATTGCAGGCGATTTCTCAGACCGGCAACCATTTCGCTACTTCAGACTACGACCGCGAACGTTACCAGCGCATTTCTGAAATAGCGGCTGAGATCTTCGCCGAGCAAGGTGATATCGAAGGATCCAAGGTCCGCACAATTTTTGAGGCCCAATCCGGGTACGCCACCCCAAAGGTTGACGTGCGAGCGGCGGTTTTTCGAGACGGCAAAATCCTGCTGGTGCAAGAACGATCAGATGGACTCTGGACGCTGCCGGGAGGATGGGCCGACGTAAACGATTCCCCATCCGAGGCGGTACAGAAAGAGGTTCTGCAGGAGAGCGGCTTCCACGCACGGACGGAACGATTGCTGGCCGTTTTTGATCGGGCGAAACATCCGCATGATCCCCCATTTCCGTTTCACATCTACAAGATGTTCTTTCTCTGCAAGATCGAGGGCGGAGAGGCTACGCCTTCGTCGGAGACATCCAGCGTGGATTTTTTCGGGGTGGAAGCCTTGCCGCCACTGTCGGTGTCACGGATAACGGAAGATCAGATCCGTTTCTGTTTCCGGGCGGGGCTGAATGCAACCGTCCCAACGGCATTCGACTAGGAACTAAAATATTCACCATAGAGACAGACATTGAATAGAACTCTAAAACTTTGCCTCCTCTGTGCGCTCTGTGTCCCTGTGGTGAATATTTGACCTCACATGTTCGCCGCGCTTCTCCCCGGCCTGATTGTCGTTGCACTGACGATTGTCGCAATTCGCTTTGTGTTCGGCTTTTTGCTGAGACCGGCTGGGTTTAAAAGGCCTCCGAGAAAAAATTTCGGGATTCGCACCCGGATTGTGCGTGCGCTGGCGTACATCGTGAGCCAGGTGGCACATCGTCTTCGATAGGACGGCCGACCGCCGAATGGGCGTCCGGAAGGGACGCCCACCGCCGGATGATGGCCCCACGCCGGGAGGGGAGCCGCTTTATCGGTTAGCAGCTCTATCGGTGTCTACCAGGCGGCTCCCGAGAAGGATCCTTGAATTTGAATCACCCATGTCGGTCTGAATTCGCGTTGCCTGCCCGGTTTTAGCCTTGAAGCAGCAAGCGCGTCGGATCCTCGATGCAGTCCTTAACCCGGACCAGAAAGGTGACTGCTTCCTTGCCGTCAACCACCCGATGGTCGTAGCTCACAGCCAGATACATCATTGGGCGGATCTCGATTTTGTCGCCGATGGCCACGGGGCGGTTTTGAATCTTATGCATACCCAGAATGCCGCTCTGGGGCGGGTTCAAAATGGGAGTACTGAGAAGTGAGCCGTAGATTCCACCATTTGTAATGGTGAACACCCCACCGGTGAGGTCATCGAGCTGTAATTTACCATCGCGGGCTTTGGTGGCGAACCCCGCGACCGTATTCTCTAACTCCGCGAAACTCTTTTTGTCTGCATCCCGAACCACTGGGACAACAAGTCCGCGCTCCGTCCCAACCGCGACGCCAATATCGTAGTAACGGTTCTCGACGAGGTCGTCCCCGTCGATTCTAGCGTTCATCGCCGGTACCACCTGGAGAGCGTCAACCACCGCTTTAATGAAGAACGACATAAAACCAAGTTTGGTACCATGCCTCTTCTGGAAAGCCTCCTGGTAGCTGGTGCGAAGATGCATGACGGCGGTCATATCGCACTCGTTAAAGGTGGTCAGCATGGCTGCGCTCTGCTGAGCCATAACCAGTTGCGCCGCGATTTTCTTTCGCAGCGGCGACATTTTACGGCGCACGCTTCTTCCGTCCTTACTATCCGCCGCCGGTGAAACTGTCTCCTTGGTCTGCACCACCGGGGCTTCGGTGGGGCTGGGTTTGGCCTCACTGATTTTTGTCTGAGCCGGCCGCTCGAGATAGTTCACCACATCTTCTTTGGTGACCTGACCGTGTTTCCCGGTCCCGGTCACCTCGGCTAGAGGAATTTTCTCTTCCGCCGCTAAGCGCCGAACTGCCGGGCTCAGTACCGTTTCCTCTTTGGCCTGCTCCTCTGATTTCGGCGCTGCTGCCGGCACCGCGGTTGTGGTCGCGGATTCCTTTGGCTCTGACTTGTTTGCTCCGGCAGCTGCGTCAATCACCGCCACGACCTGACCAATCTTCACTTCTTCGCCGGCCGGCACCATGATTTGAAGGCGCCCTGACGCCGGAGACGGCACCTCGGTTGCGATCTTGTCGGTTTCCAATGCGAAGATCGGTTCGCCATCGGCAACGGTGTCGCCGTTCTGCTTAAGCCATCCGGATAACACCCCTGAGGTAATAGACTCGCCGACGGAAGGAATTTTAACTTCGGTGCTCATGTGGGATTGCTGGGACCTAGAGAGAAAAGGCCTGTTCAACTAGTTCTTTCTGCTGACGATCATGCCAAGCCTTGGATCCAACCGCAGGGCTGGCGGCGGGCGGCCGGCCGACATATTGAAGCGGTCGCGGCGTTAAAGCGTTCAGCAGTGGCGAAATATAGGACCAAGCCCCCATATTCTTCGATTCTTCCTGGCACCAGACCCATTTCTCCACCTTGCTCAGCGGCTCGACTATCTCTTCAAGCCGCTCAGCGTTGAGCGGATAAAGCTGCTCGATTCGAATCAAGGCCACGTCTTTTGCTTTGCTGGCCTCAGCTTGCTTCAACAGATCGTAGTACACTTTTCCGGCAGAGAAAATGACGCGGCTCACCTTGCCGGGCTTATCAAAGAGAGTCGGTCCAAGAATCTGTTGGAACGAAGAAGAAGTGAAGTCTTCCAGATGGGAAACCGCCCGTTCGTTTCTGAGCAACGATTTCGGGGTCATCAGGACCAATGGCTTACGAAAATCTCTCTTCATCTGGCGACGAAGTACATGGAAATACTGAGCGGGTGTTGTGAGGTTACAGACCTCCATATTGTCCTCGGCACAAAGCTGAAGGAACCTCTCCAGGCGAGCGCTGGAATGCTCGGGCCCTTGTCCCTCATAGCCATGCGGAAGCAGCAGAACGATCCCGCTTGGCCGTTGCCACTTGGATTCGGAGCTGGCGATGAACTGGTCAATCACGACCTGAGCGCCATTGGCAAAGTCACCGAATTGGGCTTCCCACAGGCAAAGCATTTGCGGGAAGTCGAGCGAGTATCCGTAGTCAAAACCCAGCACGGCTGCCTCGGAAAGCATGCTGTTATAGACACAGAAACGCGCTTGATCGGGAGTCAGGTTCGCTAACGGAATGTAACGCTCGCGCGTCTCGAGATCGTAAAGCACCGAATGCCGCTGGCTGAAAGTTCCCCTGCGGCTGTCCTGGCCAGAAAGCCGGACTGGCGTACCTTCCACCAGTAAGGATCCGAAGGCCAGCGCTTCAGCGTAGGACCAATCATAAGGCCCGCCGCTAGCGTGCTGACCACGCCGCCGATCAAGCAGCATCTTCCGGATCTGTGGCTGAACGCGAAAGCCATCGGGCACCCTGGTGATACGATCGACGATCAAATCAAAGAGTTCCTTCGAGATCTCGGTGGTTGGCTCGCGATGTGAATAGTCAGGCTGAAAAACCGCCGTTGAGTCATCAAAACTGCGGTGCAGATCTTTGCGGGATGTGATTTCGCTGGTTTGAACGTCGTTGAGGGCCCGTTCTAGTAATCGCCGAAACTCTTTCTCCAGATTGTCCGCGTCTTCTTCGGTCAAAACTCCGGAGGCGAGCAGTTGGTTTTCAAAAATCTTAGCGACCGCCGGGTGCGCCTGAATAGTCTTGTACAACCGAGGCTGAGTGAAACTTGGCTCATCCGTTTCATTGTGCCCATACCGCCGATAGCAATACATATCGACGACGACGTCGCGCCCGAACTGCTGGCGGAACTGGAAAGCGGTCTTCGCCACGAACGCTACTGCGATCGGGTCATCACCATTCACATGAAAAATCGGCGCTTCGATCATTTTGGCCACGTCGGTGCAATACGCGCTTGAGCGAGCATCAGCCGGGAGCGTCGTGAAGCCGATTTGGTTGTTAACGATAATATGGACCGTGCCCCCAGTTTCGTAGCCGGGCAGCTGGGAAAGGTTCAGGACTTCCGCCACCACGCCCTGTCCGGCAAACGCGGCATCGCCGTGGATCAACAAGGGCAGCACCTTCGTCCGATGCTCGGTGTCGCCGACGATTCGCTGGCGCGCGCGCGCCCTCCCTTCCACAATCGGGTTTACAATTTCCAAATGGCTGGGATTGGCAGCCAAATGAATACCGATCTCGGTGCCCCCATCCAAAACCCGAACGCTTTCGTAACCCAGGTGATACTTCACGTCTCCGTCACCCGCCACCAGGTCTGGGACATAGTTTTCAGAAAACTCTTTAAAAATCGTGGGGTACGATTTCTTTAAGAAATTGGCCAAGACAGTCAAACGACCGCGATGCGCCATTCCCATGATGATGTCCGCGACCTGAGCTCCAAGACAATCATTAAGGATGGTCTCCAGAATGACCATCAAGCTTTCTGCGCCCTGTAAGGAAAACCGTTTCTGGCCGATAAACTTGGTATGAACGAACTGTTCAAAAGTCTCAGCCTCCATCAGCCACCGGAGTAACTGTTTCTGCTGGTTCGCATCGGGCCGAAACGAATCAAAACGGCCTTCAATTCTTTCTCGCACCCATTCCCGAACTTGCTCGGTCTGAATATGCATGAACTCTACCCCGACTGTGCCCGAGTAGATTGCATTGAGAGTGCTTATTAAGTCACTTAACTTGAACGCTTTACCGTTCTGAAAGTAGCGCGATGCGACCACCGTCGAGCCCGGCACATCGGCCAGACCGAGCGCCTCAAGAGTTAAGGCCGGTTGCACCGGGTCTGAAACCGCCAAAGGGTCCAGTTTCGCCTGAGTATGACCAAGAATGCGGTAATTAGTGACCAACGCGTCGACCCGGTTCTGCAGTTCGGCGTCTACAGACAGCGCATAGGGAGCAGCAGCGGTTTTATGTCCGTTACGATTCGGTGAATTCCCAAGCTCAAATCCTTCAAAGAAAGCGGACCAGGTTGCGTCGACCGATTCCGGATCTTTTTTCCAACGTTGGTGGTATTCGTCCAAAAGATCGGCGTTCCAATCGTTCAAATACGATGTTCTCATATTTTTTTGCTCTTCAGAAGAGCAGAGGACCTGAAATCTAAACGATTCAACAGAGTCCCCAAACGAATTTTGACTAAAAATTGGCTTGTGCAAACAGGCCGAGCCTTTTGGGCAGCCGCTGGGATCACGGTTTGGGAGCGTCTATTGACGTGTACACCTATTCATTTATTGAACCACGGGCACCTTTGCGGACCCTGTATATTGTTCAGTAGCCTCACCCTTCCCACCCCAATCAGCAAAGCACATGAAAATAGCTCCCAGCGATTACCAACTCGACTTCAAAAAGAAACGCGCCTTGGTAACCGGCGCCGGCAAAGGGATTGGCCGCGAAACTGCGGTCCAACTACACGGGTTTAATGCCGAGGTTGTTGCCGTCGCCCGCACAGAATCGGATCTGAAAGCGTTGCAGGACGAAATCGGTTGCCAGATCATTATCGCAGAGCTGGCAGACCCGGGTGACGCTAAGCGCGCCGCCGAGGAGGCGGGCGATATCGATCTGTTGGTCAACAATGCGGCTATCGCCATCCTGCAGCCGTTCCTGAAAACGACCGTTGAGGCTTGGGATGCCACTATGGCGGTCAATCTACGGGCGATTGTCATTGTTTCTCAGATCATCGCCTCACGAATGATAGCAAGGGGAGTTCACGGTTCGATCGTCAACGTCTCCAGCATGGCTCGATTCCAAGCCTTGCGAGACCACGCCGCGTATTGCGCTTCCAAGGCCGGCCTGGATCAATTAACCGCTGTAATGGCGGTGGAGCTCGGTGAACATGGTATTCGCGTCAATTCGGTTAATCCAACCGTCGTTTTGACCGAGATGGGCAAACGAGCCTGGAGCGATCCAGCTAAAGGTGGACCGATGTTGCAACGGATCCCATTAGGCAGATTCGCCGAGTGCGAAGATATCGCGAGTGTCGTCTGTTTTCTCCTCAGCGATGCGGCCGGCATGCTGAACGGCCTGGCTCTCCCCATCGACGGCGGCTTTCATACGACGTAAGGGTTCGCCGTTCACCGTTCACCGTTCACCGTTCGGCGTTCGGCGTCGACGGTTCGCGGTTCGCGGTTCGGGAACGCCTGGGGTTGATATCTCGAATGGGACCTATGGGACTCATGGGACCTGGACGGAGTCGCTTCGTTGGGCGGCGATGGGTTGCAAACCGCAAAACGGCGAACCGCGAACCGTGAACGGTAAACCTACTCCCCCGCCGTGCCCATGCGCGTTTCGTCCACGAATTGCTCCGTCGTATTGTCGATCTGACGGGCAGATCGGCCATGGGGCGCATGGATGTACATCGTTTTCCGGTCGAAATTTTCCGTGCGAGGAGGCGGCATAGAAATCTCGTATTTCACCGGCTGATGGTGATCTGCGATTTGGAGATCAGGGTTGTATACGCTGTTGAACTTCCAGAGCATCTTCACAAAGTTTGTCTGGCCGCGTAGCAGGCGGCCGGCGGCCAAACCGGCTGCTTCCCGTAGCGCGGAAAAGCCCAGATGTTTGATGCTCAGGACGCGCTGAGTTTCGACTAGCTCCCGGTAAAACTCCGGCAAAGACAGACGCGTGGGCATGACCGCGTGTTGAATGTCAAACAAACGATAATCTCGGGTATTAATGTTGCGGGACTCAGTCCGCCAGCTCTCCGTGCCGGGATACGGAGTGTTTACGCTAATATTGACGATCTCCGGGATTTCCATGCACCAATCCCGGATCACTTTGAAGCGTTCGCGGTCCCAAGACGGGTCTGCAATGATATTAATGGCGACGGAAATCCCCAGGGAACGGGCAAACTCCAATGCCTCGAAATTCTTCGAAAGACTGACCCGTTTGCGAAATTGCTTCAGGCCTTCTTCATCAATGGCTTCGATTCCGAGAAACATGTACTCCAGGCCTATTTTGCGCCAGAACTGGAACACCTCCTTATTGCGAAGCAGGATGTCGCCTCGCGTTTCCAGGTAGTACTGTTTGCGAATTCCCTTGCTCGCGATCAATTCGCCAATTCGCATCCCGTGCTCGCCTTGGATGAAGGCGACGTCGTCTAAAAGAAATACTCCGGGTTCACGAATCGTCGCGAGCTCCTCGATCACTCTTTCGGGAGACTTCGTGCGATAACTCCTGCCGTAAAAGGTCCAAGCGCTGCAAAACACGCAGTCCCAAGGGCAGCCACGACTGAATTCTATTGAGGCGCACGGATCGAGTACTCCGATGAAATATCGCCTCCGGTGCCGCAACAGATCTCGAGCTGGAAGCAGCTCATCAAGGCTTTGCACAAACCCGGGCCTTGGTCCCTCACCCTCTAGCGTAACGACGCCAGGAATTTTGTGCAGGGAGGCGCGGTCGTTTTGCGCCGCTTCGAGTAGCGCCGTCATCCCAGGCTCGCCCTCACCTTTTAGGACGCAGTCCAAAGCTCCAGCAGCGTGCTCCAAAATTTCCTGAGCGGTAAAGGAGGCGCTATGCCCACCTACTACGATCAGGCTCTTCGGTAGCCGAGCCCGGGTGGCTTTGGCCAGATCAATAATTTCCGGGACATTTGCCAGATAGTTGCACGAAAAAGCAACGGCATCCGGTTGCCATTGGTCGATCATGCGGAAGTAGTCGCGATGGGTCTCCGCTTGCAAATCGATGATCTGAACGTCGTGGCCCGCTTGCTGGCAAGCCGCAGCAACTAGCTCGAGACCAAGCGGTTCCAATCGCAGATAAATCTTGGAATACATTAGAGAACTCGGATGAACGGCGAGTAGTTTCATAGTGCCTGGACAGAACTCCGTTTCTGTTTATTCACGCATTCGAACGCAAAAAGGTTTCATTTTGCGTTAGCAGCATTTATCAAGCCGGTTGTGGCGGCCTATAACCTTTCGTCATTAATGCTTGGTTCCAGCCGGTTGCCCTTTTATTCTCCGGTCTCGTTCGTTTTCCGGTCGTGTAATGGACCTGCTAATCACTTTATGTCACTGTTCCCTCGGTGGAATCCGGCTGGCGTCGCGGCCAAGCTACTTCACGTGCGAAACTTGAGCAAGAAAAGGCCCTCTCTAGGAGGAACACTCGCAACTCCGGTTATCGAGGGCTCGTCTCTTACAGTCGATGATCAAGGTTGAAAATCTGACGAAAGAATACGCCGGGATCGTCGCTATTAAGGAGATCAGCTTCGAGGTTGCTCGCGGAGAGATCGTTGGATTCCTAGGTCCAAACGGCGCCGGGAAGAGCACAACCATGCGAATCCTGGCCAGCTACCTCCCCCCAACGTCAGGGCGGGCCATGGTCGCGGGTTTCGATGTGTTTAGAGATTCCTTAAAGGCTCGTCAGCGCCTTGGCTACCTGGCAGAAAATGTTCCCCTCTATCACGATATGCGGGTAGACGAATACCTGCGTTATAGAGGAACTCTCAAAGGTTTGTCCGGGCGGAAACTGGCTGGCAGAGTCGGCACCACCAAAGAACTTTGTGGGTTAAGGGAGGTCGGTCGGAAAAAGATCGCCGGGCTTTCGAAAGGGTTCCGCCAGCGGGTGGGACTGGCAGAGGCCATGATTCATGAACCCGACCTGCTCATTCTGGATGAACCGACGATCGGGCTAGATCCGAACCAGATCCGTCAAGTGCGCGAACTAATAAAATCCTTAGGCGAGCGGCACACTATCTTGCTTTCGACTCATATTTTGTCGGAAGTCGAGGCGACGTGTAACCGCGTGTTGATCATCAATCGGGGTAGAATCGAAGCTTCAGACTCGCCCAACAATCTGGTGAACCAACTCCGTACCGCCGGCCTGGTGAACCTTGAAGTCAAAACCGGGGCCGAGGATCCCATCCAATATTTGCTGAAGATACCGGGGGTGAAAGAGGTTCAGCTTGAAACCGACGGCGTGTGGCGAAAAGGCTGGATCCGCATTGAGGCAAATTCAGATCTACGCGAGGAGATTTTTGGTCTGGCAGTCGAAAGAAGGTGGGTCATCCGGGAACTGAGTAAAGAACGAGCAACACTGGAAGATGTGTTCGTGGAGCTCACGCACACAGAAAGTTAGTCAATGATAAGAAGACTTAGCGCGCTGTTAGTCCGAGAGCTTTCCGCTTTTTACTACTCGCCGACGGCTTATGTAGTGTTGTTCTTTTTCCTAATCCTGAACGGACTCGCGTTTTGGTTTTCCATCGCGCCGCTGAGCCACGGGCCGTCCGAATTGACGGTGGTGCAAATCTTTTTTAACAAAGTTTCGTTTTGGATCGCGTATCTCCTGGTCTTCCCGCTCATTACCATGAGGTTGTTTTCTGAGGAATTTAAACTGGGCACCATCGAAACATTGATGACCGCTCCCGTTCGCGACTGGGAAGTAGTAGGCTCAAAGTTCTTAGCGTCACTTCTGTTTTATCTCACCCTTTGGCTGCCCAGTTTGCTCTACTTCCTAATTTTTGGGTGGCTGGTGAATCGGGAGGCAGCCGGTTCTGGCGCCCAACTCTGGGCTCCATACCTTCTGCTGCTCGTTATGGGCATGTTCAACCTATCTCTGGGCTGTCTGGCGTCGTCGCTCACTTCCAACCAGATCATCGCGGCGATGATAGCCTCAGTTTTGGTGATGGGAATTTTCTTCCTAACCATGATCGGCTATGCGATCGGCAGTACTTCACCGGTTCTGCGTGAGATTACTTCCTACGTCGCCCAGCTCGACCACATGGACACTTTTTCCCGCGGTGTGATCGACAGCCGGCCACTGGTTTTCTACCCTAGTTGCACGGCCTTTGTCTTGCTTATCACCTATCACGTCTTCCAATATCGCCGATGGAAGACTTAGCCGCCCACCAAACAGACCTTCATGCGTGAAAAAGCCTCTCGCCAGATCCCCAGAGTCCGCATTGCGCTGAATGTCGGTATCCAAATCGCCCTTGCCTTGGTAATCGTTCTACTACTGAACTATCTGAGTTTTGAACGGTTTAAGCGCTGGGATCTTTCTCACAATCGGAGGTACACGCTCTCGCCGCTAACTCGCCGGGTCCTAAGCTCACTGAAGAAAGAACTTAGGATCTATGTCTTTTCTTCGCCGCAGGGAACGAAATCTCCGGGGGCCGAACTGTTCGATGACACGGTGTCGTTGCTAAAAGAATACCAGTACGCCGGCGGGCACCGAGTCAAGGTGGAGACAATTGATCCGTACTTGAATCTTACCCGCATGCTCGAGCTGCGGGACAAGTACAAATTCGGAGCGAAAGACAACACCGATAGTCTGGTCCTGCTGGACTACGACGGGAAACAAAAGAGTATTCCTACAGCAACGATGGCCGACTACGGCGACGAAGAAACATTGGACCCCGATCAGACCCCGGTCGTAAAAGATTTCAAAGGTGAACAAGTCATTACCAGCGCTTTGATTAGCTTGACTGAAGAAAAGCAGATCAAAATTGCCTTGATCAGCGGCCACGGCGAGCTTCCGGTTACGGATGAAGCCGATCTCGGTCGCTTCCGTAGCGCACTTGAACATCAGAACGTTGTGCTCCAGGAGCTCGGGTTGGAGGGACTCGACAAGATCCCAAACGATTTCTCAGCCTTGATTTTGGCGGGACCACAGTACGATTTAACCGAGCATGACGCCGCCATCCTTCATCATTACTGGGACGAAGGCGGTCGCCTGCTAATCCTTTTGAACGGCCGCGCTAAAACACCTATCCTCGATAAATTGCTAACCCAGCTCGGCATAGTGCCAGCCAGGGACCTGATCGTCTCCAATTTCCAGACCCAAACCGAGGAGCGGATCACTCTCGATGTGTATACCCATTTTTTGGGAGCAACCCCTTTATTAAAACCGCTAGCTGGAGTTATTGGCTTCTTCCCCGGCGGCACTCGTTCCATCGAGGTTAACGAAAGCCAACTCAAGGAAAGCGGCATTCGCGCGACCCAAGCGTTGGTGCCTGCTATCGATTCCTACTGGGGCGAAATGGACGATTTCCTCAGCAGCAATGCAGATCCCGTCTTTCATCCGGGGGTAGATTTAAAGCCTCCTCTGACCGTAGGTTGGGCATTGGAGAAAGGTGCTGTGGAGGATCAGAGTATCCAGGTCCGATCATCGTCACGGTTGATCGTCGTTGGGAACGCCGATTTCATTCGGGATGAGTGCTTGAATCGCTCGATCCCAGATACCAACTTTCTGTTGCTGTCGATCAATTGGCTGTCGGACCGGCAGACTCTACTCGCCATCGCGCCTAAAGAGACCCCAGTTTACACCCTGGATTTGAAACCCGGCCAGATGGATCGCATTGTTCTGATTGTGGTTGCCGGGATGCCAATGTTAGCTGCCGTATTCGGCACTCTAGTTTGGGCTGCACGCCGGCGTTAAGCAATGAAGCTAAGCACAACGTTGGTCCTCTTGGCCATCGCCATCGGATTGGGAATCTTTGTTTGGGTCCTCGATCGCCGGAGTCCAGGAAACAGGGGATTGGCTCGGAGCGCGTACCTGGTTAACCTCGATCGCAACGATGTCACCCAACTGGAGATTGAAAACGGTGACACGAAAACCCGACTAGAAAAGACATCCGACGGTTGGCGTCTGACCGCGCCGATGGCCGATCGAGCTGATCCTAAAGTCATCGATACGCTTCTCTATTCCGCTCAATTTCTGAAACGAAGTGACTCCATCACCAATCTGGGTAAGGGAGATCAGAAAAGAAATTACCTGAAACAGTTCGGGGTATTGCGATCCCGGCTCATCCTGCGTTGCATCGGGAAGCAGACTCATGTCGAGCTGCAATTCGGGGGAGAAACGGCCGTCGAAGGTTCCTGTTACGTTCGCGTGGACTCGAAAGACGATGTTTTTGTTACCGACAACGACTTAAAAAATCTCGTCTCCAAACCGACAGACTTCTTTCGGGACCACGAATTGACACCTTTCCTTGCTCCTGAGATCGACCGGATTGTTTTGACCCAAGCGGCGGGCGAGATCGAGTTAATCAGGCAACAAGATCAATGGCAAATTGAACGGCCGATCAAGGCGCGGGCAAGTCAGGCGGCCGTCAGCCGGATGCTCAAGAAAATAAGCGAGACCCCGGTACTTCAGTTTCAGGACGAAGAAGCGGGAGGGGAATTCGAAACCGAGACATCGCCGAGCGCTATTTCGCTCTTTTCTGGGCAGTCGAAAGTAAGGATCGCCTGCGGCGCACCGGTTTCTAATCAACCCGGCCATATCTACGTTCGGGTATCAGATCGGCCTTCCACTTTTATCGTGGAAGAGAGTTTAGCCCAAACTCTAGACCAAAGGCCGAATGACTTACGTGATCGGAAGATAGTGCGGCTTAACCCGGACCTAATCGACCGCATTACTATCAACACCAAAGGCCAACCTTCCGCCCAATTGAGCCGAAAAGAAGGGCGCTGGGTGATCTCCGACCAAAACGATGCCCCGGCAGACACCGACGCGGTGAATCACCTATTCAATACGCTCAACTCAAACGATGTTAGTCGGTTCGTTTCCGACAGCGCCAGTGACCTGATCAACTACGGACTGGACGCGCCTTCGTTGGAGTTCGCGTTTAGTTCCTATTCCTCCGAGAACACCGCAGAAGAGAATGCCGGGGAAACCAGGCTGGCGACTCTAGCCATCGGGCGCGCGGAGAACGAAACCTATTACGCGCGGGTAGAGGAAGAACCTTATATTGTTGCGTTACCCAAGCGGATCGTTGACCAGCTTCCCACCAATGATTTCAGCTTCCGGTCTCACGAAATTCTGAATCTGCCCAGGACCGAGTTGGCGTCAGTCGAAATCACCAGGAAGGGAGCAACCGTTGTGCTGACTCGCAATGCTAAAGGCCAATGGGTTGTAGCGGGAGGAAACGGTGGCCAGAACGATCTCGCGATTCAAACCTTCCTTAATACTCTCAGCGGGCTGCAGGCAGTGACTTGGGTGTCCGAGAAGAGCTTGCCCTCCGAGCCAACCGAAGAAACTATCGTCATTCACCGGAAAAGTGAGCCTCAGGAGATTGTTCTCCAAATCGGCGAGAAAGCTCCGGAAGGGGACGAATACGCCACTATTTCGATGCTGCCCGGTACCTTTCTAATCCGATCGTTAGACTTCCAAAACCTGCAGGATTCTTTGGTCCGTTAGGTGGGAAACGAGCGGGATCGCCGGGATCGCCGGGAACGATGATCCTCGTGGGTTCCGCGCCTTGGGCTGACCGTTCGCGGCGCTCACGGCGTTCCCGCTCGTTGCCCTCACGCTCGTTGTGCCGAATATGCGGTTACAATCCCACCGGAAAGCTGCCGAGCGGTGCCGTTCGAGAATCCAGTTTGTTCTAACAGCGCCGTCATCGCTGAGCCTCTTGGAAAACGCTCGATGCTTTCTCCTAGATACTCATAGGCCGCTGGCTCTCCCGTAAGCCAACCGGCTAGCCGCGGGAGGATCAAGTGCAAATAGAACCGATAAGCCGGTAGCAAGAGGCCCGATGGTAGTGAGAAGTCTAATATGACGATGTGTCCGCCCAATCGGGTTGTGCGCGCCATTTGAGAAAGTGCGCGTTCTAGAAAAGCCATGTTCCTGAGACCAAACGCAACGGTAACGACATCGAACGAAGCGTCGGCAAAAGGTAGCGCCAAACCGTCTGCAACAACCAGGCAATCAACATTTCGCTTACGCGCCACTTGGAGCATCGGGATACAAAAATCAGCAGCTACAACCAAAGATCCTGGGTTCGTCACCGCCAACTCCTTAGCGAGAACCCCGCTGCCGGCGGCTAAGTCGAGAATGCGGCTCGGTTTCCAAGCCGTCACCGTTTGACAAACGTACTTTCGCCAACTCCGATCCAGCCCGAGGCTAAGAACTTGGTTAGCTAGGTCGTAGCGGGGTGCTACCCCAGCGAACATCTCGCGAATCGACTTCGAGTTGGCCGCAGAAAAGGGCGATCGCATTTACGTTCATGCTCACGAGAGGACTCGAACCTCCACGGGTTTCCCCATACGGTCCTGAGCCGTACGCGTCTGCCAGTTCCGCCACGTGAGCGAGGAGGGCAAAACTAGCAAACAAATAGTAGATAGCAAGGGCTTGGTAGGGCGAGGCTCCCGACTAGGCGAGACGGCGAATGGGCGCACCGGCGAAAGGGCGAAGAAGTGAGCAAGAGAAGAAATGGAGCGTTTTCTCGGTTCCAGACCGATTATCTGATTGCCCGTGCGCAACAATCAGGACGAAAGTGAAAGTCTTAGTAGATAGCATGGCATCTTCCTCATGCCGGATCCATCGCCCTTTCGCCGGCGCGCCCATTCGCCGTCTCGCCTAGTCGGGAGCCTCGCCCTACCAACCTAGCTGAGCCTCATCGGCATCAACACGTAGAGGAACGCCCCGTGGATCTTAATCACGCCCGGACTCATCTCATCGATCAGGTCTAAAAACACCTCATCATTCGGAAGGTTCCGCAGCGGAGCCATCAAAAATTCGGGGTTAAACGCAATGGAGAAATCTTTCCCTTTGTACATGACCGGTAGCGACTCTTTCGCCTCGCCGACGTCAGGAGTTACCGCCACGATATCCATATTCCCTTTGCTAAATATGAGCTTCACCGAGTTCGACTTCTCGCTGGCAAGCAAGGAAACGCGCCGGACCGCGTTCAAAAAGAGCTCTCGCTCCAGGGTGATCCGTTCTTTCGCTTCCGCGGGAATGACCTGGCGATAATTCGGATAATTGCCTTCAATCAATTTGGAGACCAGCAGCGCATCGTTCAGTTCAAACGCGATCTGGTTCTCGCCGATGCTCAGTTTGACTTCGCCCTCCTCCTTGACCAACCGCTGGAGTTCCAACACCGCCTTGGTAGGAATAATGACTTCGATTTCTTGGCTACGAGGAAACTCCAGCTCGAGATCTACAAGCGCCAGCCTGCGTCCATCGGTTGCGACCGCGGTGAGTTTGTTATCCTTAAAGGAGAACAGGATACCGTTTAAGACGTAGCGGGTTTCGTCGGTCGAGATGGCATAGGAAGTCTTGCGGAGCGCATCCCTTAGATCTTTCTGGGCGATCAAAAATTCTTTCGCATTTTCAAAGCGAGCCAGAGGCGGGAACTCTTCTTCGGGCAACCCCAGGATCTTGAAATAACTGGAACCGCTGCGGATGGAGGCCAGATTCTTGGTATCTATTTCGGCGTAAATTTCCGCGGCCGGCAACTCGCGAACGATCGAAAATAGGCGTCGGGCCGGCAAAGTCGTGGCTCCGGTACGTTCTACTTGCGCTTCTACCCGTCCGCGAACACCCACATCCAGATCGGTAGTGGTCAATCGTAACTCACCTTCGACCGCTTGGAGCAGGACGTTGGACAAGATCGGAAGAGTAGTTCGAGTGCTGACTACATTCTGAACGGTGGCTAGACCCTCGAGTAGCTTGTCCTTACTGACGCTAAATTTCATGGTTGAGCTTTATAAAATCACGCGCGCACTGGCTCCGCAAGTTGTTGGCAATAAGCGTGAGGACGCGAACAACCAAAGATTTAAATGCGGAATTCTCTCCGCTGATTAAAGAAAATTCGTCAGAAGGTCAATCTTTCAGAATGAGGGTTACGCTTTGAATAAGCGTGGCGGCGAATCCGCGCAAGTGAAAGGCGCGAAGCATCGACAGGAATTTAGCTTGGGTTTCGCGGATCTTGCCGTGAAGCGGCTAAAGACCATAGCCCTGGGGTCACGAAATCAATAGATCGCCCTGAAAGCATCCCCACCCTCGCGGTCGTGAGGTGCAATTCGGACAAGGCGGATTACTCCAGTACTCCAAAACTCCATCACTCCGCTCGCCAGGATTCGAGGACGACGACGAGGACGAGTACGAAGCGCCTGTCGAGTGGCGGCCAAGCGTTGTGTTCACTGCGGGTCGGGTTGATTTGATCCTTCGGCCAACATCGGGTGCCACTCACTAGGCGTTTCGCGTTCGGCGTTCGGCGTTCGTGCTCGTGCTCGTGCTCGTGCTCGAACGTTGTCGCTTGCAGAAAAGGCGTGTCAACCCAATTAGAAGCGCCTTCCCGGAATTGCACCCGCGTAGCGAGTTGAAGGTGCTCGTGAGGCGCTTCGTCGTCGTCCTCGTCCTCGAATCCTGGCGAGCGGAGTGATGGAGTTTCGGAGTACTGGAGTATTGCGCATTGCCGGAATTGCACCCCGCGTCCGCGGGGTTGGACGTGCTTTCAGGGCACCGCTTTCTAATCAACCGACCCAAGGCTTCGTAGAGGCCCTGGGCTATGATGTTTAACCGCTTCGCGGTAGTTCGACAGACTCCTAGCTATATTCTTTTCGCCCACTCGCCCGTTCGCCGCGTCGCCCGTTCGCCATCCCTACCGCTCCAGTTGGCTAGCCAACAGAAAAACCAAACTCCGGATTTGGTCCTCACGTCCCATTCTCTCTTGCACGGTTTTACATGCATGGAGGACAGTTCCGTGATCTCTGCCGCCGAATGCGTCGCCGATCTCGTTCAGAGAAGACTTCGTATGCTTACGCGCCAAGAACATGGCCACTTGTCGCGGGAAGGCGATGTTGGCAGGACGCCGCTTACTGGTCATATCCGCAAGGCGGACATCGAAATGCTCGGCCACTTTCCGTTGGATTTGATCAATCGTGATCGTTTTTTTGGCTTCTTCCTGGAGGATATCCCGAAGAAGGTGCTCTACGACTTCTTTGGTTACCTCCCGGCCGCTCAACGAAGCGAATGACGCCACCCGCATCAGTGCTCCCTCAAGGCGCCGAACGTTAGTCCGTACTCGCTGGGCTAAGAATTCGAAGACATCAGGGGCTAGTTCGACTTGGAGCGACTGCGCCTTTTTCCGCAAGATCGCCATTCGGGTCTCGACGTCCGGAGGTTGGAGCTCTGCCGTTAACCCCCACTCAAATCGCGAAACTAATCGCTGTTCTAGATTGGTAATCTCGCTGGCAGGCCGGTCGCTCGAAAGCACAATCTGCTTTCTGCCGTCGAACAAAGTATTGAATGTATGAAAGAATTCCTCTTGTGACCGTTCCTTGCCGGCCAGGAAATGAATATCGTCGATCAACAGGACATCTGCCTGGCGGTACCGCTTCCGAAACTTGACCAAAGTATTGTGCTGAATGGCGTCAATAAACTCGTTAGTGAACTTCTCGCTCGAGAGGTACATCACTTTGAAGTTCTTCTTCTTGTCTGCCACCTGCTGACCGATCGCTTGCATCAGATGCGTCTTACCCAGACCGACCCCACCATATATGAACAACGGATTGTACGTCTTTGACGGGGACTGAGCGACCGCCAGCGCGGCCGCATGCGCAAACTGGTTGTTCGAGCCCACCACAAAGGTATCAAAGGTATTGCGCGGGTTCATCCCGAGGACCGTCGCGGCCTCAGGATCTTTATCCACCGATCGCGTCACCTTCGTCTCGACTTCGGGACGTGGTTCCGGTTCCGTCATTACCGGGCCAGCCGGTGTCTCCGCCACGCAAAACTTAATCTCCCGGTGTCCGCCCAATACTTGCATGGCCGCAGCTTGCAGCAGCTGCAGGTAATTACTTTCTATCCAGAGCTGATAGATGGTGTTCGGCACCTGAAAGATCAGCTGCTTCTCATCCGCATGCGCCAGCTGAATACCAGCGAACCATCGCTGGAACGCATCCGAGCTGACATGGGGGCGAATACCCGCAGCGACTTCCTCCCAGGTGCGTCGAAAGCTCTGTTCTATCGGTATTTTATCCACATCTATGTCGCCCATTCCTGTCCTGGTGTTGATGACATTTCCCTCCATGGAATGCTCAGCAAATGTTACGTTCAAAGCAGTCGATTGATTAAACACGTGGGTTAGAGACCTGCTAACTCCCTATGGTCTAGAGGGTTACCGTTATCGACATCCGGTAGCTGATCCTGCGCGCCGGTGTTCGTCACCTTTACATGCAACCCGTTGTGTCCCTCCTTCCCCCTTGGGTCGACCGTTGCTCAACATTCTTATTCACAAGTTATTCACCACTGCGTCTCCGCCATCTACCCGTCGAGCAAGGGAGAGACTACTTACCACCCGAATCGGCGGCAAGAAAAAACTCGGTCCCAACCAGCAATATATTTTGTCGGCCTCGCAACTACCGCTTGACGCCCCCTCATTACTTCTCCCCTAACCAATTTCCGTCTCCTGAGCTCGTTGTAATTGCTCCCGCGCCTTCTCCAGCCGGCTCACCGGCGTCCTAAACATTGAACTAATCAGGAAACATACCGAGCAACCGATGAAAACCCACCAGGAAAACGCAATATGGGGAAAACCCGCGGGCAGCCAACCGCCTAGATTCACACTAGTTAACACAAATTTACCATGTCGTACCACTTCTCCCGGATCTAACCAGGGCATTTCTACTCTCCCAATTATCAAAACTGTTACTATCGATACCAACATGGCCACAATATTGGTCCGATCATTGCCTCGCGTCTTAGTTAACATCCCTACCAAAAAGACGCCCAACAGCGCACCGTAGGTGTAACCGAGGATGCCCAATGCGATCGGCAGGATGGTCAACTTCGAGTCATGCAACACGCTGTTGGCCGTCGCCGTCGCCACCAAAATCATCAAGCCGCCGAAAACCAATGTCGCCAGCCGAGCCGCCCAGATAGCTGATCCCGGGCTCTTATCGCGCGCAAAATATGGGAGAAAAAAATCTTTGGTGAAACTCGTCGCCAGCGCGTTCAACGCCGCCGAAGTCGATCCCATCATGGTGGCAAATAGACCCGCTACGATGATCCCCCGGACGCCGATCGGCATCTGGGTAACGATATAGTGAGCAAAAATTTCATTTTCTGCCTCCGGAACTGACAGCGACGAATTGACGTGATAATAAACCCACAACAGGATGCCAACTAGCAAGAAGCTAGTGGCGATCGGTATATCGGCTAAACCACTAAGAATTAGGGAAAGACGTGACTTCTTAAAATCCTGGGCAGTTAACATTCGTTGCACCATATCCTGATCCGCGCCATGGGTGGACATGGTTAAAAAAGTGGAGGCAACTAACGCTGCGGCTAATGTGTACGGTTGTTCTAACATCGACTTCAAACCGGCCCAGAAATCACCCGAATGATCGATACCGCTTTGAAAGAAAGGCGGGATGCCTCCTAACTGTTCTTTCACGGTGCTGAAGCCGCCCGGTATGTGAGTCAGAATCAGGCCGATAGCTAACAAAACCGAACTAACCATTAGACTCGCCTGAATCATATCGGTCCATACCACCGCTTTGATACCGCCGATCGCCGTATAAATAGTTGTCAACACGGTCACAAAGACGATCCCCCAGAAATAGATCCAAATATCGATAGGGGTCCCCGGGAAAAGATATTCCCAGATCACTTTAATGATCGCCCCGCCCAGATAGAGCCGGACGCCGATGCCCAGGACGCGAGTCAACAGAAAGATGCCGCTAGCCAGGTTCTTGGTGAGAGGGCCAAATCTGATGTCGAGAAACTCATAAATGCTCTGGACACCATAGCGGTAATAGGGGCGGATGAAGGTAAAGGCGATGATGATTCGCGCTAAAACCGCTCCGATCGCCAATTGGCCGTAGATGAAACTCCGCGTTTTGAAACCTTCGGCCGGGGTACCCAGAAAAGTGGCCGCGCTGGTCTCCGCGGCGATGATCGATGCCAGCACCGCCCACCAAGGAATCGAGCGCCCGCCCAGCGCAAAGTCCGTTAGGGTTCGATTCCTTCTCCCGGCCCATAGGCCGAGCCCGACGATACCGAAAAAATAGAGGCAAAGAACAACAAGATCGATGGTTAAGGCGAGGGGGCTGTGCCCGAAATCGGCCATAGGTGTCGAGTATCGCAGATTTTGCCGGGCACGAAATGCGCAGAACGCTCTCCACCCGTTTCACCGCAAGGTTGGACTATCCGGGAACGGCCAAGAGCCTGGACGCGGGTTCAGGCAGGAGATTCTTAAGCAGGATCCGGGAGTTTCTCCCGCTGGCCTCATATTTCGCCCTTCTGGCCGGAGGCAACATTTCAGGACCAGCCTCAGAAAATCCCCCTTTTTGCTGGAGGTAGACGAATGCCTGGGTAGAAAGGGCGAATAACCGCTCGAAACCGCGTTCTCGCGCCAAGTTGTCTACGAAGGACATCAATTTGCGGCCGAGTCCCTGATTTTCGCTCGAACGGCTTACGTAAAGGCAGGCCAGTTCCGCCATTTTTTCCTCGGGGTACGGGTAGATCGCCACACAGCCGACAATGTGCCGATCGATCTCCAATACCCAATAATGTTCTATATCCGCTAGAATTTCGGCTCGAGTCCGCCGAACGAGTTCCTCGTCTCGAATGGATTGTTGGATCAAGGAAACGACCGCGCGGACATCTTTCTTGTACAGGCGGCGGATCTGCTCGTACTCATTGGAGTAGATCATCGTACCGATCCCGCCATTGCTAAAAATCTCCGCTAAGAGCGCTTCGTTAACGTTGCCGTTTACGAGATGGACCCGCGGGATGCCGTACTGACACGCTCGCACCGCGTGTTCCAGCTTGGACATAAGATTGGCCGAGAGTTCAGCTCTCCGTTTACGGATAACGTCGGCAACCTCTGACGAAAGAATGTGACCGATTCTTTCCCCGTCCAAGACGAGACCATCATGGGCAGACAAATAAATCAGCTTAGTCGCGTGCAGGGCCTCGGCCACCTCGAGAGCAATCAGATCAGAGTTGACCCGAAAAGTGCGGCCTTCACCATCGAACCCCAGCGGGGGAACTACCGGCACAAAATCCTCTCTCAACAACAGCTCCAAAGATTGGGTATCGACTTTCTCGACCTTGCCCGAGTACTGGTAATCTACTCCATGGATAATGCCTGCGGGATGAGCGATGACGCAATTAGCGTAAGCGGCGCGGAGATCTACCTGAGTCAGCCCCTCCATGATCTCGTTGGTCAAGCGTATCGCCACATCGATCGATACCTGCAGAGTCGCGGCATCAATGATCCCGGTTCCGTCGATATTAGAAACGGGCGTACCCCTTTCTTCCGCCGCCCGCTGGATTTGAAAAGCAGCTCCGTGGACCAGAACAACTTTGATGTTCAACGATCGTAGGACGGCGATATCCAACAGGATATTGGGAAAGTTCTCCGACTCTAAGATCTCGCCATTGATCGCGATAATAAAAACCTTGTCTCGGAAACGCGTGACATACTGCAGAATGCCACGGAGCTCTGGAAGTTTCATTTAGCGGAGAGACTGAACGCGTGAAATTAAAGGAGTCCGACCAGCCGCTCAAGGGATAACCCTTTAGCCGATGGAACAACTAAGTCCGCCATCGATAAATCTTGGCGTTCGCTAAACTGGTTAGGGATAGCCACGGCCCGCATCCCGGCCGCTTTAGCGGCGCGACACCCGGGCTCAGAATCCTCCAGGGCAACCGAACGGTCCGGCGAGACTTGCAGCGTCTCAGCCGTCTTCAGGTAAACATCCGGCGCCGGTTTAGGATTGAGCACCATGTCCCGGGTCACGATCGCGCCGACAAATCCGCGCAGGCCCAGTCGCTCGAGACCGTCGTTAACCCAGCCAAACCCGGAATTGCTGGCTACCCCAATGCGCATACCCGCGTTAACGGCCGCATTCATCAGCTCTCGGATACCAGGCAACACCGTTTGTTTGAGGGTCAATTCCCAGTTTCTAGCCTCCCTTTTCGGAGCCAAATTTCCCCAGTCCAACTGCCGGCCAAGCAAACCCTCCAAGTGGAGCGCCGGATCAAACCCGCTGACGTACCCGGTGGCATGCCTCCAATCGTCTAGGGTCAGTTTTTGGCCGAACTCGCTATAAAGCTCGTTCCAGCTGTCAAAACCCGGTTTCTCCGTGTCTACAATGAGACCGTCGAAATCAAATATCAGCGATTGCAGGTTCAAAGCGCCTGGTTCTGTGGTCCCGTCTAGGGATCAAACGTCCTTGTCCTTTCGAAACCTAACTACCTTCCCTCGTCGGGAACCTACCGTTTAAGCGCCTCTTCGAAGAGCTCGGAATCGGAAAAGAAACGCTTCAATTCGATGGCAGCGTTCTCGGGCGAATCCGAACCATGAATGAGGTTCATCATCGCATCTTTCCCCAAATCTCCTCGAATGGTTCCTTTGGCTGCCTTTCGCGAATCCGTGGGTCCCATCAATTCGCGCACTCTCTTGACCGCGTCTTCACCGCTCAAAGCCAGGGCAATCACCGGGCTTTGTTGCATAAACGAACGCAGTTCGGGGAAGAACGGGCGATCGGCAACGTGGGCATAATGTTCCGCCAGTACTTCATCGGTCAGCAGCAGCATTTTGCACCCGACGATATCCAGTCCGGCTCGCTCAAACCGGCTTATGACCTCACCGCAATGCTTCTGCGCAATACAGTCCGGCTTTAGCAATACTAAAGTAGTTTCCACCATACGTATGTGACAGCCTATCGGTACGCTGAGAATGACAAATGACAAATAACAAATGACAGACCGAACCGCCCGCGGTGGATGCCAATCTGGCAATTGTGATTTGTCATCCCTCATTTTCGCGGTTGTGCGGCGACGTTTGCCGCTCTACAACCGCGAAATAAGCAGTTCTCTCTGGTAATGCAGTTCGACCGGCAAATCATCGTGGAGACGGAGAAACAGGGAGTCCTGTGACGATACTTCCTTTTTCCATTCTTCCAGATCGATACTGAGTACTTCCTCTACATCGGCGACGGGAACACCCAAGTCTTCTATATCCAGGTCTTCCGCGGCAGGCATCCAGCCGAGGGGCGTTTCGTTGGCGCCCACGCGACCGCGGCATCGGTCCACAATCCACTTCACCACCCGCATGTTCTCACCGTAGCCAGGCCACAGAAACTCTCCTGTCTTCCGCCGGCGAAACCAATTCACGTGAAAAATCTTTGGCGGCTTGGTGATCAACTTCCTCATCTTCAGCCAGTGACCAAAGTAGGAGCCCATGTTGTAACCGCAGAAAGGCAACATTGCCATCGGGTCTCTGCGCAAATTCCCAACCTCACCCGCAGCCGCCGCGGTGGTTTCCGAGGCCATCGTAGAGCCTACGTAGACTCCATGGATCCAATTGAACGCCTGAAACACGAGCGGAATCGTCGTTGCTCTGCGGCCGCCGAAAATGATCCCATTAATGGGCACCCCGGCCGGATCGTTCACTTTAGGATCCAATGCAGGATTGTTTTTCGTCGGTGCGCAAAACCTGCTATTCGGGTGGGCCGCCGGCTTACCTGAGGCAGGATCCCAAGGTTCGCCCCTCCAATCCAGAAGGTCTTTTGGAGGAGCATTGTCTTTACCTTCCCACCAAACGTCCCCATCTGGGGTCAACCCCACATTCGTGAAAATGGTGTCCTGACGAATCGATTCCATGGCGTTCGGATTCGTCTGGTAGCTGGTTCCAGGCGCGACCCCGAAGTAGCCAATCTCCGGATTAACCGCATGAAGCCGCCCATCGGCGCCAGGCGACATCCAGGCGATATCATCGCCGACCGTAGTAACCTTCCACCCGGCAAACCGTTTCGGTGGAATCATCATCGCAAAATTGGTTTTTCCGCAGGCGCTGGGAAATGCCGCCGCCAAATAGGTCTTCTCTCCCTTGGAGTCTTCTATCCCGACGATCAACATATGTTCGGCCATCCACCCGGCGTGCTGGCCCAGATAGGATCCGATGCGCAAGCTGAGGCATTTCTTCCCGAGCAAGACGTTGCCGCCGTAGTTCGATCCGATCGAAATGATCGTATTGTGCTGGGGAAAATGCGCAATGTACCGGCGGTCCGGGTTGATATCGAGCATGCAATGAAGTCCCCGGTTAAAATCATCGCGGTCTCCAAGTTCGGCTAGAGCGATCTCCCCCGTGCGGGCCATTACCCCCATGCTCAGCACCGCATAGATGGAATCAGTGAGCTCGATCCCGATTTTTGAGAGAGGCGATCCCGGCGGCCCCATTAAATAGGGAACCACATACATGATCCGGCCCCGCATGGCTCCTCGGGCGAACCCGTATAACTTCTCGTACATCTGCGCGGGTGGCGCCCAATTATTGGTTGGACCCGCCTCTTCCTGCTCCGGCGTGCAGATAAATGTGTATTGCTCTACCCGCGCGACATCGTTGGGCTTAGAGCGATGATAGTAACAACCGGGCCATTTCTCCTGGTTGAGCTTGATGAGCACCCCTTTGTAGACCGCTTCCTGGATCAGAAACGCACGCTCCTCCTGAGAACCGCTGCACCAGAAAATAGATTCTGGCTGGCAAAGCTGCGCCATCTTCTCGATCCATTGACCGACGCTGAGGTTATTAGTGTTCTTAACGCCAAGCATTGCATTACCCATGGTGTCTCCTCTACCTGTCCGCCAAGACACACGCGCATTTCTAATCGCTGCCGCATGTCCTTCGGCGCGACAAGTTTTGCATTCGAAAGTATGATGACACCCCAGCCGAGGCCAACAGCATTTCGGAATGGATCATTCGCATGCCGCATCAACCAAACGCCGCACTTTCCCCTAAAAACCACCCTATCATTCAAGATTTACCCATCGACGAAGTCGCGTTTGGCGGAGCCGGCGTTGGCCGTTCGGACGGAAAAGTAATCTTTGTCCCTTTTACTATCGACCAGGAGATCGTTGATGCTCGGCTCCATACGGTCCGTCGTAGCTACAGCCTCGGCCATTTGGAGGTAATCCGGCAATCTTCACCTCACCGGATCACGCCCCCCTGTCCTTACTTTCAAAAGTGTGGCGGCTGCGATTATCAACACATCGCCTACGCTCATCAACTAGCCATCAAGCAAAGACAGATCGAGCAAGCACTCCGGCGAATCGCGAAGCTTTCCCCTGGTGAGATTCGGCCCATCACGCCAAGTCCGAAACCTTTCGGATACCGGAACCGGATCTCCGTTCATAGCGATGACGACAGAGTGGGATTTTTCCAGAAAGGTAGCCGCACCGTGGTCGATATCTCCAATTGTCTACTCGCAACTGAGAGTGTAAATGCAAAACTTCGCGCTTTCAGAGATACGCAGCCACAGGCGGGCGCCCACGTAACGCTGCGAGAAAATGACGAAGTCACCACGTTTTCGCAAACCAATGACGAAATCGCTCAGCTCCTCCTCGACTTCGTCCGCAGCCGGGTTCAAGGACCAGTCTTGGTGGATGGGTACTGCGGGGCCGGGTTTTTCGCGCATAATCTGGCGGCAGCAGTAGACAAAGTGATTGGCATCGACTGGAGCCAGCCGGCTATCCGGCAAGCGGAGAAAACAGCCGGACCGGCCGAAACTTATCTTTGCGGTGACATTGGTGAATTGCTCGACCAGGTTCTTGCTGCTGAGCATCCCAACACCGTCATCATCGATCCATCGGCCACCGGCATCTCCGACGAAGTGGCCTCCACATTGAGGCGCTACCCGCCGCCACACCTCATCTATGTCTCGTGCAACCCGGCGACATTTGCTCGAGATTTACAACGCCTTTCCGATCGCTTTCGGGTCCAGGAAATCCAGCCCTTCGACATGTTCCCACAAACCGCCGAAATCGAAGTCGCCGGGGTACTAGAACGTCTCTAAGGCGGCAGAACGTGTGGGCGTATGGCGTTTGGGCGTATGGCAAGAGCCCAGCGCAATCGTGCTCGTCGTCGTCCTCGTCCTCGAAAACCGTTTCACCCAGCGGGTTTGAAGTATCTTCGATTCAAGCCCTGGGCTAATTCTGTACGCTGGGGACCAAACCCACGTTGGCAAAAGCTTTGCATCCTAACCAATGCTGCCCAGCAGAATACCAGTTAGAAACACCAGGATACCTCCAATGACAGCCTGAAAGAGAGCTTGCAGCAATGGAGTGTCCATGTACCGCTTCCTGATCCACGCGATGGCGGCCAACTCAATCGCCACAACGCCCATCGCAATCCACATTGCTATATAAAACTGCGGTATCAAAAACGGCAAAGTATGACCAATCCCGCCCACGAAGGTCATGACACCGCAGACGCTTCCCCGAAGCCATGGCTGGCCGCGGCCGCTGATAACACCGTCGTCCGAAAGGGATTCGGAAAAGCCCATACTGATGCCGGCGCCCAATGAGGCAGCGCAACCGATGATAAAGGCTGTGAATGAACTATGCGTGGCCAACGCCGCTGCGAATACCGGCGCCAACGTTGATACCGATCCGTCCATCAAACCCGCCAGGCCGGGTTGAACAACGTGCAGCACAAACAGTTTTCGTTTTACGTGAGGATCATCAGCCGAACGACTGGCATGACGCTTAGCCGCCTCTTCGTCCTCGCTTGGCGAACTCTTAGCCTTCGCGGTTTTTGCCCTTGCTGCCCGGGAAGACAAGCCGTAAACGCACATCAATTGCCGCAGTTGGGCCGACTGCCGCTGGCGCATGGTGAGCAAAACTGAAGCAGTTTCGGGGCTTTCGACGCGAATCCGATCCGCCAGTGCAGCGTAAGCCCGGCCATGCTCTTCTTGGAGGGCGAGAGCGGCGGAAAAAGGACCGCTAGGAGAATCGACTTGAGCTGACATAATCACAATTTAATAAGATGTTTTCGCCATACCAACCAAACAAATTGGTTAACAGAGATCCTGATGGCGTCGCAGTAGCTAACCTCGTTCTGAATCGTTGGCTACTCTCATATCGTCTATCCCTAAAATTGAGAAAGACTCACAGTTGCAACGGGCTACATCAGCGGCAGTTCGATCCAGTCTGAGACAGACCTTCCATCACTCCACCACTCCCGCTGCGCCCTGACCTTACCTCCCTACACCACTTTCTCCAACGTTGGATTCGCCGACAGAAACGACCATAGCCTCTCAACCAACGGTCGGGTTCGATCCATCGATCGATAAATCCTTACCTCCATGGAACCGTTTGCCGGAATGTCCATCACCTGAATAGTCAACCGGCCAAGCTCTTCTCGTACGGAGGTCTCCGGTAGCCAGGCTATACCATGGCCGGCTAACACCATGGCCTTTACGGCTTCGGCCATTCCGTTTTCATAGACCTTCCGCAGTTGCAGCCGCCGGCTGGGATCGTTCAACATCACACTGGAGAGCCGGCCCAGGAATGATTCAGCCGTGTACCCTAAAAACGGGATGGGCGAACTCACAAACTGCGATAGCGGAAAATATGGATTCCCGTCCACGTCGACACCGGTGACCAACACCAAACGGTCAGCACCCAATGTCACATAAGGAAACCGCACCGGATCCAGGAATACTGGCACCATCGGATGAAAGTAAGTCAGTAGAAAATCGCATTCTCCTTCTACCAAGCGGTTGATGGAGTCTTGAAAATCGTCCGTTACCAGGTGGACGCCGATCGAACCAAAGGAACGTTCCAGGCGTTTCAGCCACTCTGGTAAAAACCGAAGCGAGAGCGCATGTAAGGCGGCGATCTTAATGCTCGAGCCAGTGAGTTCGTTCTGACTCTGCAAGCTGCGCCGCTCTTCCTGTAACATGCGGACGACCTCTTCTGCTACCCCTCTGAATTGCCGTCCCGCTGCGGTAAGCGAAGTCGGATAAGTACTCCGATCAACCAGCGGGGCGCCGATCCAAGTTTCCAGCGCTTGAATTCGCCGGCTCAACGCGGACTGAGTGACATGTCTTAGAGCCGCCGCTTTAGAAAAGCTATGCGTGCTAGCTAAGGTCAGAAAGTCTTCTATCCACGTGAGATCCACAATCGCCCAGGGTATTCCAGCTTGAACCAACTCACTCGAGCCCCCACTCCTTAAGCTTCTCACTCACTCGCGCCCTCGTCGCTTCGTCCATGCGGACTAACGTTGGCCAGCCACGGTGGTAACCTTCACCAGGTAACTTACGCGTCGCATCGAAACCCATGTGTGAACCGACGTTGGGAAGTGTCGGCGCGTGGTCGAGGCTGTCGGACGGATTTTTAATGAAGGTGGTATCGCGTTGCGGATCGGTGTTAGCACAAAGCCGGAACAACACCTCGCTGGTATTATGGACGTCACAGTCTTCGTCTAACACGATGATGTACTTGGAAAACATCATCTGACCCATTCCCCAGAGCCCATGCATTACTTTGTAGGCTTGGTAAGGATATTGCTTGCGGATGCTGACAAACACCAGGTTGTGGAATACGCCCTCTGCCGGCAGCGCCATGTCTACGATCTCGGGAAAGTTCATTTTAAACACCGGTAGAAAGATACGGACACTGGCGCCGCCCAGATAGAAGTCCTCCATTGGCGGAATCCCGACGATCGTCGCGGGATAGACGGCATTCTTGCGATGCGTGATCGCGGTTACGTGAAAGACCGGGTACGGATCAATGGCGGTGTAAAAACCGGTATGATCGCCAAACGGGCCTTCGTCCCGCAACTCACCCGGTTGCACGTACCCTTCTATTACGAAATCCACATCGGCGGGCACGCGAAGATCGTTGGTCTCGCATTTAACCAAGTCGACTGATTTCTTCCGAACAAAACCGGCGAAAAGAATTTCATCCAGACCGTCGGGGAGCGGCGCCGTCGCTGCTAACGTGTAGGCGGGATCTCCCCCAAGGCAAACGGCGACCGGCATCGGTTCATTCCGTTCGTAATAACGTTTCCCGTGCCTGGCGCCCACCTTATGAACCTGCCAATGCATGCCGGTAGTCGTTTTATCGTAGATCTGCATTCGATACATACCGACATTGCGCTGCCCATTGTCCGGGTCTTGAGTATAGACGTTGGGCAACGTGATAAAACGGCCTCCATCATTCGGCCAACACCGGAGCACCGGTAGATCGTCCAAGGCAAACTCGGAATTAGCGCCCCGATGGATTACTTCCTTGCACGGGCCGGACCCGACTTTCCGAGGCCGCGCATGCAACAAATCAACCCCTTGACGGAGCAGACCCCAGCCTTCCTGCAAAGAGTTGGGCGGTTTAGCCTTTAGTATTGCCTGCATCTGATGAGCAAGCTCATCCACCGAGGCTATTCCAAGCGCCAAGGACATTCTTTTCTCCGATCCCATCGTGTTAATCGCCACAGGAAATCTGGAGCTGCGCCCGTCGATGGTGGGCTGTTCGAAAAGCAGGGCCTTTCCCCCGCCTGCCTTTTTCATCTGGCGATCTGCGATCTCGGTGATCTCAAGCTCAGTCGCAACCGGCTGGCTAATCCGGAGTAATTCTCCGGCTTGATCTAGTTTCTTAATAAAAGCAGCGAAGGAGTCGTAAGACATGAGACGGGGAAGAATGACAAATGACAGATTACCAATAACTAATAACTAACCGGACTAAACACTTCTTTAATTTGTCATCTGTCATTTGTCATTCCTGAATGAACTCCCAGCCGGTGCAACGGTTACCCTCGAAGAACGCGGTCTTATAAGGAACTTCGACGGAAACGAAATCGATCTTGGCGACCATATTTGCAAAAATGCGTGTTGAGTTTGACCGCCCGCAAGCGAGGTAATGGGCAGCGCCTGGAGGGGAGCCGCTTTATCGGGATGCAGTTCTGCAGTCAGGCAGCAGGCGGCTCCCGGAAACGGCCCTATTGTGCGGCAGTTCTATGGGTTGTGCCGAAATCGGCAGTCCGATGAAACCGCGGCACTGGGCAAAAAGGCACGCTGGGTCGTTCCCGGGAGCCGCCTGCTGCCTTCTTATAGAGCTAACAGCCTACAAAGCGGCTCCCCTCCAGGCAGGCGTCCGGCAACTCCTCGCCTACTTGCACCCTCATTCCCGGCGGCGTAGGCTCTTTGAACCATGCAGGACAGGTTTGGCCATAGGATCAGTTATCTGCGAGTATCTATTACCGATCGTTGCAATGAGCGATGTCTTTATTGCATGCCTCGCGAACTGCAGGAATGGCTACCTCATGGCGAAGTTCTGACCTACGCAGAGATCACACGACTCGTTGGCATTGCCGCCGGCCTCGGAGTCACCAAAATCAGAGTGACTGGGGGCGAGCCCCTGACCAGAAGAAACGTCTTGGAATTCTTTCGCCAGTTGAGCCTCATCGAATTGATCCGGGATATCGGTATCTCCACTAATGGCACTTTATTGGCCAAGCCGGTTGAACCCGGACGGAACGTTGCCGACACACTGGCCCGGCTGCGAGTGAAGAATCTGAACGTCTCCCTTGATACTCTGGATCGGGAGACTTATGCGATGATCACAGGACGCGACGCCTTGCCTCAGACACTAGAGGGTCTGGAAGCAGGTAAACGTGCCGGATTCACTCATATCCGGCTCAACAGCGTCCTCATCCGGGGCAAGAACGAGGGACGCCTCGGTGAACTCATCCAATTCGCGCGGCAAGAAAACTTCCTCCTGCGTTTCATCGAACTGATGCCAGTCACTACGTCAGATGTTCTCTCGGACGAGAATTTCTTTCCAGTTGCTGAAGCCAGAAGAAATATCGAGGCCGAGTTCGGGCCGCTGATTCCTGAGCCAGATTTCCATACCAACGGCCCGGCTTTGTACTATCGGTTCCAGAACCACCCGCAACGTATCGGGTTTATCGGCGCGCTAACCAATCTCCATTTCTGCGACAACTGCAATAAACTGCGGCTGACATGCGACGGTCAATTGAGGCCATGTCTAGGCAGTCACCTGGAGTTCGATATCAAAACGCCTTTGCGCAATGGGGCTTCGGACGAGGAGCTTCGTCAGATATTCCTCGACGTGGTGGAGCGGAAGCCACAAGAACACGATTTCCGATTTAACTATCAGCCTGGCCGTAAGATGGTCGCAATCGGAGGATGAGCTCCGGGTTTACACACATCGGGCCTAGCGGAGCCGTCCGCATGGTCGACGTTTCTCAAAAACCAGTTTCTCGCCGGACGGCGGTTGCCGCCGGCCACATCCGCCTGCAACCAGGCACGGTTCAAAGAATCAACGAATCGACGATTGCGAAAGGAAATGTTTTAGCGGTTGCTCACATCGCCGCGGTGAGCGCCGTAAAACGTACCGACGAACTGATCCCACTCTGCCATTCATTGCCCGTCCAACATATAGAAGTCATTTTCCGGGAAAATCCGGAGGGGTTCGATATAGAGTGCTCGGTGACCACCACTGCCCAAACTGGCGTTGAGATGGAGGCTTTAACCGGTGTCGCGGTCGCAGCGTTAACCATCTACGACATGTGCAAGGCCGTGGACAAAACTATGGAGATTACAGGCATACGCCTGGTCTCTAAGAAAAAAGAAAATACATGAACGCGATAACCGTCGGGATTATCACCGTCTCGGATCGCGCTGCCGAAGGAATCTACGAAGACTTAGGCGGCCCGGCATTGGTGAAAAAATGTCGTGAGCTAGGCTGGGAAATCCAATCTGAAGCCATCGTCCCCGATGACGCAGCGAAGATTCAGACAGCGATCCGCAGCTTTTCCGCTCAAGGTTGCCAGCTCATTCTCACGACAGGCGGCACCGGCATCGCCGCCCGTGATCGTACCCCCGAAGCTATCCGATCGATTATGCGACTGGAAATACCGGGCTTCGGCGAAACCATGCGATCCGAGTCCTTCAAACTGACGCCGAACGGCATCTTGTCTCGCGGGCTAGCGGCGATTGTCGATTCATCCCTGGTAATCGCGCTGCCCGGAAAGCCGCAGGGCGCCGTTGAATGTCTCACCTTTGTCGCAGGAGCAATCCCGCACGCGGTTAAGCTAAGCCAGGGCATGCCGACTTCTTGCTGAGGGGGCGATCCCACGATGGGTAACTCAACCCGGCGCGACGAGCACGAGCGCTGCTGCTGCGCCACGAGCTTGGCGAAGGCATGCGCGGCCTCTACCTTCCCACCAACAGCGCTAACGCCGGCAGGAAGAAGAACAGATCGGCCACGAAGCTCAACGTGATCGGCTGCACATGGGAGAAGAAAGCCCAAAAAATTAACGCAGCTCCCACCGCCAGGCTGCTTGGCACCAGGACATCAGCAGCACCATGAAAACCTACCATCAGACTGGTCAGCACCGCCAGCAACGCGAGGGCGCCAAGGAAAACGACGCTCCAGTTTGTGCCGAGTAACACCGCGGCCGTCCTGGTTCCAGTCCGGAGATCGCCCTCTATATCCCGAAGATCAAAACTTAGGCTGTTCACGGACAAAATGATTAGGCACCAGAAAAAGATCAGAATTTCTCTGAGATCCAAACTTCTTCTAAGCTCTAGCACTGGCCAGAAAACCAGGACCGTGGCGATTAGCACTGGTGCGATGAAGGTCTTTAAGACGGGTAGATCCTTCATTCGTTTGCGAACATAAGGCAACGGGCGTGAATAAAATTGCAAAGCTGCAATCACGAGACCAAGCAGCGGGATGAGCCACCAACGGCCAGTGAGCCCCGGCCAACCGATCAGCATGGCCACGCTAAACCAAATTACGATCAGTCGTTTTGGCCGCAGCGATTCCCGACACAGAAAACGAGTCGGAGTATTCACTCGATCAGCGGGATCGTAGTGGAGTCGATCTAAATTATATACCAACAAATAACCACCTAACCAGAGAGGAGCAGACCGAAGCCATGAACTGCCGGTCAAGCTGCAAGAGACCCAGCCTAAACACGTAATCCCAATACCCCCAATGATTTCCAACAGATAGACTTGGCGTAGGAACGTGACTAGGTTCTGCCCTACTTTACCCGGTCTCAACTCCACGATTTGGTTTGCTCCCTCACTTTTTTCCTTGTCAGATTGTTTCCTTGACGATCCGGCACTCGCTACCTAGATACAGGCAAGCCATCATAAATTTGGTTCTGGATTTAATTGGATACTGTGGCTCACCTACACTCGTGAAAACTGGCCCTAATCACAAGGGAGTGCTTAACCAGTTGGAACGTTGATGTAACCACAAGCAAGAATAGAAGGTGGACTTTTAATGTTTAATGGTGTTTTCGGGTTATTTTCGAACGATATCGGTATCGATCTCGGAACGGCGAACACGCTCGTATACGTCAAAGATCAAGGTATCGTTCTGCGTGAACCGTCGGTCGTTGCTGTCCGCGCTGGAAGCAGCCACGTCCTTGCTGTTGGCGATGAAGCCAAGCGGATGTTGGGGCGAACTCCAGGAAATATAGTGGCAGTGCGGCCATTGAAGGACGGCGTCATCGCCGACTTCGAGATGACCGAAGCGATGCTTCGGCATTTCATTACGAAGGTCCACAGCAGCAAGTGGGTCCGCCCTCGGGTCGTGATCGCAGTACCTTCAGGAATAACCGAAGTAGAAAAGCGAGCGGTGAAGGAATCGGCCGCTCACGCTGGCGCCAGGGAGGTTTATCTAATCGAAGAACCGATGGCGGCCGCTATCGGAGTTGGCTTACCGGTTCAAGATGCCGCCGGAAACATGATCATCGATATCGGAGGCGGCACCACGGAAGTTGCCCTCATTTCTCTTTCCGGGATCGTCTTTAGCCGCAGCGTCCGAGTCGCCGGCGACGAGCTAGACGAGGCGGTGGCCGGCTATATGAAGCGCGCCTACAATTTGATGATCGGCGAACGGACCGCAGAAGAAATTAAGATCAAAATCGGTAGCGCCTATCCGATGGATAAGGAAACCAGTATGGAGGTCAAAGGGCGCGACCTGGTGGCGGGTCTACCCAAAACTCTGACGATTACATCTCAAGAAGTTCGTGAAGCATTGCTGGAACCGATCTCTACGATCGTCGAATCAGTGCGGGTAACCTTGGAGCGTTGTCCGCCGGAGTTGTCAGCCGACCTCGTCGATCGTGGGTTGGTCCTAGCCGGTGGGGGAGCGCTGCTTCGAGGACTAGATAAACTGCTTCAGGAAGAAACCGGTCTACCCGTGCATGTCGCCGAGGATCCCCTAAGCGCCGTGGCGGAGGGAACCGGACGCGCTTTGAGCGAGATAAAATTCCTCCGGCAAGTTGCCTCTTCCGATAAGCCCATCCGTTGACCCGCGAGTAAGCCACTTTCATGAGGGGCACATCGATCGCAGCGTTGATCACGTTTGTGGTTTTGGTCGCTGTTGTGCTGGTCCTGCCGATGGGCTGCAAACAACAATGGCAGGCAGCATTCCTGCAGACAGTCTCACCGATCTTCCAGGCCACTTCCTCTGTAACTCAGGGAATCGGCGGCGTTACCGGAGGCTTCAAGAGACTCGATGAGCTTGAGAAAGAAAACCGTGAGCTCAAAACGGAGAACGCAGAGCTCCGGACCTCAAACTCGCTTCTGAAGAACCTGCAATCCGAGGTGAACCGATTAAACCGGGCCCTAGGGTATCGGGAACGATCGCCGTTCAACCTCTTACCTGCTCATGTCGTCAGCCGCGAGAATGCCGCTTGGTGGAACAGCTGTACCATCGACCGAGGTTCGGCGGATGGTGTCGCCATCGATATGGCGGTCGTGACCGAGGCAGGGTTGGTCGGTAAGATTGTGAACGTGTCCAAGAATGCCGCCGTCGTGCTATTGGTCTCCGACGAAGGACTGAAAGTGTCGGTAAGTATCGAAGGGACCCAGGAACAAGGTATTATCAGCGGTACCAGGGCCTCTTCCAATTACGCCCCGGATCTTCGCATCGGGTTCATCAGTAAAACCGCCGAAGTAAAGCCAGGCATGAAAGTATCTACTTCCGGTACCGGTGGGGTGTTCCCCTCGGGAGTGCTAGTCGGTACCGTAAAAGGGTTCGCCATTAAAGAGCTCGAAGGTGTGGCCACGGTCGAACCGGCCGTCGACCTGACTCGCGTTGAAGACGTCTTTGTAATTACCGGGACAAGATGATACGCTTCACTTTGGTCTTAGTGGTGCTGATTCTCCTAGCTTCCATTCTGCAACGCTACATTCCCCCCATCATCTGGATTAAGGGAGCCGCCATTCTTCTCGCGCCGGCCATTCTGTTCTACGGATGCTTGGCCCTGCCGTTTCCCCAAGTGCTAGGCCTCACCTTTTTGACCGGTCTGATCAACGACCTTCTGACGGTCCCGCTCACTCCGGAAAGCAATTTCAGCATCGGTACTTCGATTCTGCTTTTGCTGATCCCTGCCCTCGTAATGCACGGGTTCAGCACGATCTTCCTACGAGGAAGATGGTTCACGAATCTTCTCCTCGCGGAGCTGGCCGCTGTTTTGACTCCTTTTCTTTTGTTGGGCCAATACGCTATTATAAGCTTTGAAAGACGAGCGTTTTTTTACAATGACGTAATAATGTGGCGGATTTTGGGTCCTGGAGTGATTGCAATTGTGATTAGCCCGTGTGTATTCCTGGTTCTCGCCTATCTGTCGGATCTGGTTCGGTATGAACCGCAACTTGAGCGACCACGGCTAGGCTGACAGTTATGGCACGCCCTAAACCATCTGCGACCCTCGATTTTCGGATCCTCTCCCTAGCTGCACTCATACTCCTAGCGTTGGTCGTGATCGGGTTCCGGCTTTGGTGGGTCCAGGTTCGGCTCTACGCCCATTACAAAGCCAAAATACAAGGCTCCTCTGAGGTAACCGTACGCGTACCCTCTGTACGCGGGGAAATCCGAGACCGGAACGGCGTCGTCCTGGTCACCAATCGCCAAAGCTACGAAGTCGATTTCTATCTGCCGGAACTGGTGAGCGGCTACCGTAAGCAGTACGGAGCTCCGCCCATGATCGACTATCTCGGCAAGGGATCAGACGGGATGTTACGGGCGCGCAAAGAAGAAGATATTGTCCAGATTGTCGATCAAACCATTATTCCCAGGCTGGAACAGCTAAAGGTCGCGGAACCCTACAACTCTCAGCGCCTGCGTACCCATTATCGCAACAACACGTTAGTCCCTTTTATCTATCGAGAAGACCTCGATTTTTCCACGCTCTCCAAGTTCGCGGAAAAGGACCTTGGTCTCCCGGGTGTGCAAGTTAACATTCGCCCGGTTCGGAAATACATCTACAACGCCCTGGCCGCTCAGATCCTCGGCTATGTTGGCGCTCCGAAAGACATCAACAAGCTCCCGGATATTAAGGACTTCAACTTTTATCAGCCCGACGTTCAGGGGCGCACCAACATCGAATATTTTCTCGACGACGACCTTCGCGGTAAACCGGGGCGGCGCATCCTGAAAAAGGACGCCAAAAACCATATTGAAGGAGAAAAAGAACTCATTCAACCGACCCCCGGTGCGAACGTCTATCTCACCATCGATTCGCGTATCCAATACATCGTAGAACGGACCCTCCGGTCCGTCGGCCGAGCGGCTTGTGTCGTGGTCGATCCCAACAATGGCCAGATCTTAGCCATGGCTTCGGTTCCGTCCTATGACCCTAATAAGTTCATCCCCTCGATCTCCGCTCGGGATTGGGCTGCGATTAAGGATGCGGACGCTGATCCTCTCACCAATCGCGCCATCAGTGCCTATGCTCCGGGTTCCTCATATAAGATCGCAGTTTCGCTGGCCGGACTTACCCGAGGTCTAGCTAAGGCACAGTTCACCTGCAGCGGTGGCGTCACCTACGGCAACACCTATATGAAGTGCTGGATTGCCGCTAAAGGAGGAGCACACGGCACGCAAACCTTGACCGAGGCGATTAAGAACTCGTGCAATGCGTATTTTTACCAGTTCGGGAATGCCGCCGGCATTGATGCCATCGACAAGGTCGGCGCCACCCTCGGTCTGGGTCAGACTTCCGGAGTTGAGCTAAGCGGAGAAGACCCCGGATTATTGCCCTCGCCCGAATGGCTTAGGGTCACCCGAAACGAGAAGTGGAGCCAAGGCCAGACTGCGAACACCTCGATCGGGCAAGGTTACGTCTTAGCCAGCCCGTTGCAGATGGCGATGGTCGCCGCAACCGTAGCCAACGGCGGCACCGTCTATCGGCCCAGCCTGATCTACGAAGTTCAAGAGGCGGATGGGACCATGATCCGGAGACCGGAGAAAATCCGAGGCGATCTTAAGAAGGATAACAATCTGAGCAAGGAAGATATCGAACTGGTTCGGCGGGGAATGTGGCGGGTGGTAAATGACCCAGGTGGGACTGGCGCCAGAGCCAAAATTCCCGGCATCGTCGTTGCTGGCAAGACCGGGACAGCCCAATTCTGGCGTGACGGCCAAAAGGACAACCACACCTGGTTCATCGCTTTCGCGCCGTACGACAATCCCAAGATTGCGCTAGCTGTATTGGTGCAGGGAGCCCAAGCCGGTGGTCAGGTTCCAGCGCCAATTGCAGCCAAACTGATCGAGGAAATCCTGGCTCTAGATAAAGGTTATGACCCGGGGTTAAAGGCATTGGACCCGGCTATCGGCAATTACAAATTCGTCGAGACCATCGATTTCAAAGATAACAACATCCCCGCGGAGTTGATGGGTAACGACGATGAAACGGCCGACAACGGGCCCGTGGCGGAAGAGAGCCCTACCAAGGTCTCCAAACATGACGGGAACGAACCGGACATTCGCCCGGAAGCGGATGATCACCGGACAGTCAAGGCGGCCCCGACGCCACCAGCCAGTAAACCAAAGAGCTTTTTTGATTTCTTCCGGAAAAAAAGCAACAACGGCACCCCCCAACCAGGACAAAGCCCGGAAAAGAAGAAACACTTCTTATTCTTTTAGCTAGCGACGGTTTGCTATCAATTTAGCAACCGTTGCTTTTAACCATTTTACTCCGACCAATGTTAGAAAAAGTGAAGCAGCTTTTTGGGATGAATCCGAAGAAAGTCGGAAACCAAATCATTATCAGCTGCGAAAAACTGGAACGTCGCGTCGCTCTAATGGAGGACGGCATCCTCGAAGAATATAACATCGAGCGCGACACCGACCGCAACATCGTAGGCAGCATCTTCAAAGGCAAAGTTAAGAATATTGAGCATGGTCTGAAGGCCATGTTCGTTGATATCGGCTTCGAGAAGAACGCGTTCCTGCATTTTTGGGATGCGCTCCCCGGCCTGGACAGCGGCGTGGAAGAAGTCAATCGGGCAAGCGGGCGCAAACAAAAAAAGAAAATCACCGCCAAAGATGTCCCGGATATCTATCCGATTGGGTCAGATGTGATGGTCCAAGTAACCAAAGGTCCCATTAGCAATAAAGGGCCTAGAATCACGACCAATATTAGCTTGGCCGGCCGTTACTTAGTCTTAATGCCGCACAATGACCAGAGCGGCATCTCGCGAAAAATCGAGGACCCCAAAGAACGAGAACGCTTGAGGCAGATTCTGCAAAAGCTCGATATCCCCGAAGCGATGGGTGTCATCATTCGGACCATCGGAGAAGGGCAGCGCGCGCGCTACTTTGTGCGTGACTTGAGCTTGCTCCTGGAGCAATGGCGGCAGATTGAATCCACGTTCAAGTCCAGGCCAGCCCCCGCCGTCCTCTTCCAAGAACCGGACTTAATCGATCGGACGGTGCGCGACTTCCTCACCGACGAAATCGATTCGGTCTACTGCGACGATGAAGCCGCGGTGCAACGGATGCAGGAACTGGTTGGCCAGATTTCCAGCCGGTCTAAACGGCGCGTTGTTTTTTACAACGATTCCAATCCGGTCTTCGAAAGGTTCGGCGTGCAAAAGCAGATCGACGATGCGTTTCATCGTCAGGTCTGGCTGAAATGCGGCGGCTATATCGTCATCGATGAGACCGAAGCAATGATCGCCATCGACGTGAATACCGGGCGCAACAAGGGCACTAAAGACGTCGAACGAACGATCCTGCAAACGAACCTGGAAGCCGCTGACGAAATCTCGCGTCAATTGCGTCTGCGAAATATCGGGGGCCTGATCATTGGCGACTTCATCGATATGAAGAACCGGAAGGACCAGCAAATGGTTTATAACCGGATGAAGGAGCGGTTGAAACGGGACAAAGCCAAGACCCATGTCTTGCCCATTTCCCCCTTGGGCCTCATGGAAATGACTCGCCAGCGAGCCCAAGAAAGTCTCACGGGTTCAATGTTTGTCGTCTGTCCCTATTGCAACGGCCGGGCAGTCGTTAAAAGTCCAATGACGATGAGCGTCGAGATCCAGCGCACGTTGCATGCGGTGCTTCGCAAAAAACCCGACGTCCATGATGTCCGGGTCATCGTCAATCCCGAAGTACTCAACCGCTTAAAGACCGAGGACGAAGAACTTTTGGTCGAGATCGAGCGAAAATACTCCGGCCGCCTGATTTTCCGTACAGACCCGACTTTTCATCACGAAAAGTTTGTCCTCATGGACGCGCAGACAAATCAAGAGCTAAAGCCGTAGCCGGCTTGCATAGAGACGTCCTGGCGCTTGTCAGGACGTTCTTAAGAAAAAACGCGGTCGAGAGTGGCCACCTGAAGCGCCAGCTTGGCACTCTCCTTAGCCGGTTGACGCCTTTTTCTGGCAATTTAGCTCGGGTGAAACAGCGGCTCTGCCAAGCTCGATCCTTGGGTTTACCACCGTTGATTAACCCAATATGCTCGCCAGAAAAGCCGGATTTTATTGCGTTGTCTCTGTCTTTCCAACGTTGATAGAATCCCCCGCGTTAGATGGGACGTAAGGGAGCTTATACCCCGAACTGAATAACCTTGCGCCACAGCCCTTATGCAAAATACCTGGATCAGAATCGCGATAGGAATGATCGCGGCAATGCTCATTTACGGTCACTCAGGGAAGACAACAGCTGCCACCACGGAGGCGCCCGGCTCCAAACCCTCACCAACGGTGAGCGCAGTCGCGGACTTGACCGCCAGCCCCTCACCAGCCCGATTAGCAACCGGCGCGAGTCCAACCCCCGCTAACCCGGAACAGTTAGCCCAAACCTTGTTAGAGCGCGCCCAGTCAGAGCTGGACCACGGAGACTATTCTCCCGCCTTGGCTGACTTTACCGGAGTAATCCGATTGAACCCGAACTCCCCGGAAGCGTTCCTGGGCCGAGGAAAGGTCTTCGACAATCTCAAGCAATACAGCAACGCGGTCGCCGACTTCACCGAAGCGATCCGCCTAAAACCGGGCTACGCCGAAGCGTATGTGAATCGCGATAAAACCTACGATCACATGAAGCAGTACGACAAAGCGCTGGCTTCTCTGACCGAAGTCATCCGACTCAAACCGGACAACGTCGACGCTTACCGGAGTCGAGGCTACCTCTACTATTCCTTGGAGCAGTATGACAAAGCGATCGCTGATTTCACTGCCGCCATCCGGCTGAAAGCCGACGACATGCAAGCCTACGTCGAACGGGGCAATTCCTATAACAACCTGAAGCAATACGACAAAGCCGTTGCTGACTTCACGGAAGCAATTGGAATCAGGAAACAAGTAACCGCGACCAGCGGCGCCAACAAGAGCGCGGTCCCGCCAGAAGACGCCGACGCTTTCGGTGGCCGAGGTTATGCCTACTTTCGTCTAAAGCAGTACGACAGAGCCATCGCGGATTTTACCGAGGCGATCCGGGTCAAACCGGACTATGCAGAAGCGTACGTCCGCAGAGGAAATGCCTATCTAAATGTGAGGCAGTACGATAAGGCTATTGCCGACCAAACCAAGTCGATCCAGATCAGACCGGACTTCGCTGAAGCCTATGTCGGCAGAGGCAATGCCTACACGCTCCTGAAACAGTACGAAAAAGCGATCGCTGACTACACCGAAGCGATCCGGCGTAAACCGGATTTCGCTGAAGCCTACGTCGATCGCGGCTTCGCTAACAACGGACTCAAGGCTTACGACAAAGCCACCGCTGATTTTAACGCCGCTATCCGGCTCCAGTCTGATTCAGCTCGGGCTTACGTTGGTCGAGGTATTGCCGCCAACAACCTGAAGGATTCCAATAAAGCGATCAGCGACTTTAACGAAGCCGTCCGGCTCCAATCGGATGATCCGGAAGCGTATCTGAACCGCGGTATTGCCTATAGTAATCTCAAACAATACGACAAAGCTGTCACCGACTACAGCCAAGCCATCAAGCTTAAACCCGATTTTGCCGAAGCCTATGCGAATCGCGGTGTCGCTCGGGATCGGTTGAATCAGGAAGATAACGCCATTGCCGATTTCAATGAAGCCATCCGCCTCCAACCGGATTACGCGGATGCCTACTCGAATCGGGGCAATGCCTACACCGGCTTAAAGCAATACGACAACGCGGTCGCGGATTTTGGCCAGGCGCTGGTGCTTCAGCCCGGCAATGCCGAAGCTTATGCCGGCCGAGGCAATGCGAACGCTAAAACCGAGCATTACGATAACGCCGTAGCAGACTATAGCGAAGCCCTTCGGCTTCGGCCAGACGACGGTGATACTTACGCTAACCGAGGTAGCGCCTACGCCAATCTCAAACAATTTGATAAAGCGATCGCTGACTACACCGAAGCCATCCAGCGAAAGCCGGACAACATCGATGCTTACGCCGGCCGGGGAGATGCCTACGATGCGCTGGGCCAATATGCCAAAGCCGTCGCCGATTACACCGACGCCATCCGCAACCGGCCCGATTTCATCGACGCATACGTAAACCGAGGCAACGCCTACGTTGCCTTGAAGGAGTACGACAAAGCCATCAGCGACTTTACCGAAGCCCTTCGGCGTAAGCCGGATCTTACCGATGCGTTGGTAAACCGAGGTAATGCTTACGTCGACCTGAAGCAGTATGACAAAGCGACCACCGATTTCGATGAAGCCATTAAGACGAAGCCTGACTCTCCCGGTGCGCATGCCGGCCGGGGCAACGCTTATGTTGATTTAAAGCAGTATGACAAGGCCATCGTCGATTATACCGAAGCGCTACGGCTAAAACCCGATTCAGCAGAAGTGTATGTAAGCCGGGGTGGCGCCTACGCGGATTTGAAGCAGTACGACAAAGCCATCGCTGATTACTCGGAAGCAAAGCGCCTCGAACCTAACTATGCACCAGCTGATGCCGGCCGCGGTAACGCTTATGCCAATTTAGGGCAATTCGATAAGGCCATCGCCGACTACGCCGAAACCATCCGGCTCCGGCCTGATTTCGCCAGCGCTTACGCCGGCCGCGGCAACGCCTACTCGAAACTGGAACAGTACGACAAAGCGATCGCTGATTACACCGACACCATCCGGCTCCAGCCAAATTTCGCCCAAGCGTATATGAATCGCGGCATCGCCTACGCCGATTTAAGGCAGTACGACAAAGCGATCGCGGACTATACCGATACGATCCGGCTCCAGCCTGACTCTGCCCAAGCTTACCTGAACCGAGGCATCGCTTACGCCGATTTGAGGCGGGTCGACAATGCCATCACCGACTACACCGCAGCCCTTCGGCTGAAGCCCGACTATGCGGAGGCGTTTGTTAACCGGGGCAATGCCTACGCTAATGCGGGCAAATCCGACAGCGCCATCGCTGACTACACCGAAGCACTCCGACTCAGGCCAGACTACGCGGAAGGCTACGTTAATCGCGGCGTTTCCTACGTGCATCTCGGCCAATACGACAAGGGGATCGCTGATTACACCGAGGCCCTCAAGCTAAACCCTGACCTCGCTGAAGCCTACGTCGATCGCGGTGATGCGTACTCCGACTTGAAGCAACACGATAAGGCCATTGCCGATCATACCAAGGCGATTCGCCTGCAACCGGACTTCGCGGGCGCCTACGTCGGCAGAGGCAATGCCTACGCCAATTTGGGTCAATTCGATAAAGCGATTACCGATTATAGCGAAGCGATACGGCTCCAACCCGATGATGCCGACGCCAAACTAAGCCGGGGAAACGCTTACGCCAGCCTCGAACAATACGATCGGGCCATCGTTGACTTCAATGACGCCATCCGGCTCAGACCCAACTACGCTGAAGCCTATGTCAACCGCGCGATCGGTTACGATAGCCTAGAGCAGTACGACAAGGCCATTGCCGATTGTTCGCGGGCGATTCAAATTAAGCCCGATCTAGCGGAAGCCTATTTTTACCGGGCAAACGCCTTGGCCGATCAACGGCAATTCGACAAGGCCGTATTAGACTACACCGATGCCCTCCGGCTCAGGTCGGATTTCGCAGCTGCCGATGTTGGCCGGGGTGACGCTTATGCCGATCTTAGAGAATTTAATAGCGCGATTGCCGATTACTCGGAAGCTATTCGCATCAAGCCGGACTTTCCGGAAGTTTATGTGAGCCGCGGCATTGCCCATCTCAATTTAAACCAATACGACAATGCCGTAGCCGACTACACCGAAGCGATCCGGCGTAAGCCAGAGTTTGCCGAAGCTTACCTTAACCGGGGAATCGCTTACACCGCCCTTAAGCAATTCGACAAAGCCATAATCGATCAGACCGAAGCGATCCGGCTCAGACCCGATTACGTGGCTGCTTATGTGAGTCGCAGTACTGCCTACGTTAATCTCAAGCAGAATGACAAAGCCATCGCCGACTGCACGGAAGCAATTCGACGCAAGGCCGACGGGGTGGAAGCGTATGTCAACCGAGGCGTTGCTTATTTGGACGAAAAGCAAGACGATAAAGCCATCGCCGATTTCTCGGATGCGCTTCGCATTAAACCAGACTACGCCGACGCTTATTTCAACCGTGGCAATGCCGAGGCGGACCTAGGACAGGCTGAGCAAGCGGTAGCCGACTACAGCGAAGCACTCCGGCTCAGGCAAGATTACGCCGAAGCTTATCTTAAGCGGGGGATCATCCTTAGCGGAGTAAAGCAATACGACAAAGCCATACTCGACTTCAGCGCCGCGATCGGAATCAAGCCTGACTATGCCGATGCCTATTTTAACCGCGGCCTGGCCTACGACGGCCAAAAGCGATACGCTAAAGCCGTCGCCGACTACTCGGACGCGATCCGTATTCAAGCGGACTACGTCCAAGCCTACGTCAATCGTGGCGCGGACTATGACCGCCTCAAAGAATGCGACCGAGCCATTGCTTATTTTACCGAAGCAATACGGTCACAGCCCAGTGACAGCAACGCTTTGAGCAGCCGGGGACAAGCATATTATAGTCAGGAGGAGTTCGAAAAGGCCGTCGCCGATTACAACGAAGCCATTCGCCTGCAACCCGGTGCGACCGAGATCGTGCAACTCCGCAGCGAGGCGTACCAGGCGGCAGGGTTAGGGACAAAATCAGAAGCCGCCCAGACCAATAAGACCGTCAAAAAGCAGCCGCCGCCACCGGTCAAGGGCGGTAAGAAACCGAATCCCGTCGCCGCAACCACACCAGGTCCGACTCCGTCCGCATCCGTTTCTCTGGTGCAGCGCTGGTTCGTTGATCACCTGCGGCGCCAAGCTCATCCGGACCTCTTTCCTTCACCAAGCCCGTCGGCGTCTCCTAAACCAAAGCAGACTACCAATAATTAAAGGGAACCAGCGCTGCAAAACCCAGCGCTGGTGGGGCCCAGCACACTGGTAGGGCGAAAATCTCGTCACCCAGTACTGATGGAGCACCTTCGACGCGCCGAGATTTTCGCCCCACCGGGTCTTGGCACGGCAGCAAAGCCTTGGCATCTCACCGATCTCAGCCCTTCACGGCGTTTTCGGAGAACCGATGCTTTTCGGCAAGCCAATCACCTCGTTCAAATCCGCCGGTTTCTCCTCTTGTCCGAGCGCTTCGTAAGCGGACCCGCGATTTTCGTAAGCCTCCGTAAAATCTGGTCTCAGGCGCAGGGCCTCGTTGAAATCCGCCACCCCTTTATCGTATTGTTTTAGCAGATTGTGCACCTGTCCGCGGCCGTTGTAAGCCTCGCTAAAATCTGGTTTCAGCCGGATTGCCTCACTATAGTCCGCCATGCTCTTGGCGTATCGCTTCAGCGCAGTATTGGCGGCTGCGCGATTGCAAAAAGCCTCAGCGTAATCTGGCTTCAACCGAATCGCTTCGCTGCAGTTTGAAATCGCCTTTTCATACTGTTGTAGCATCCGATAAGCCAGTCCGCGGTTGTAAAACGCGTCAGCCAGTTCCGGTTTGAGCCGAATGGCTGCGTCACAACTCTCAATCGCTTTTTCGTACAGATGCATCGCATTATAGGCTGTGGCCAGATTGCAATACGCCATCGTAAAGTCGGATTTGAGGCGGATTGCTTCCCGGTTGGAGGAGATGGCCTTGTCGTATTGCTTTAACGCGAGGTAATCCTGCCCCTGTCCGTAGTATGCTTCTACAGAACCAGGCGCCAGACGGACAACTTCGTTATAGTCGAAAACCGCTTCGTCGTAGCGCTTGATGGCATCATAGGCGACCGCGCGATCGAAATACGCTTGTTCCCAACTTGGCGCGTGCCGAATGGCGTCAGTATAATCAGCGACAGCATCTTCATAGCGGCCAAGGGAAACGTAAGCATTGCCCCGGGCCTCGTAGGCTCCAGCAAAATCGGGATTAATTCTGATGGCATTATTGTAATCCAAAATGGCTTCGGCGGGATTATGCGCTGCGCTATGCACAGATGCACGATTGGCGTAGGCCTCGGTGAAATCCGGCTTTAGCCGAATCGCTGCCGTGTAGTCGGCCACCGCAAAGTTGTACTTTTGCAGCGATCGATAAGCGTTGCCACGGTTGTTATACGCTTCGGCGCTTGGGCCCAAGTAGATCGCCTGGTTGTAGTCCGCGATCGCTTCGTTGAAATGTCCCACGCTATAGCTGGCATTTCCCCGCACGAAATACGCATTAGAAAAATCGGGCTTGAGGAAAATCACGTTGCTGCAGTCCGCCGCGGCTTCGTCATACTTCTTGAGAGCGGCGTAATTCAATGCCCGATTGTAATATGCCTCCACGAAAGCCGGCTTGAGACGAACCGCTTCCGTACAGTCTGCGATCGCTTGCTCGTGCTGCTGCAGAGCTCCATAAGCGTTGCCGCGGTCATTATAGGCTTCGGCAAAATCTGGCTTAAGCCGGATGGCTTCAGTAAAGTCGTTTATCGCTTCGTTATATTGCCGCAGCGCCAGATAGACGACTCCGCGATCGTTGTAAACATCGAAATCGCCTGGTTTAAAACTGATTGCCTCCGTGTAATCGGTGATGGCGTCGTTGTATCGTTGCTGATTGGCGGCGTCCCAGCCATGACGAAAAGCTTCGGCAAAAGCGTCCGACTGAGGAGTCGCCGATGGCTCGGGGGTGGCACTAGCTTGTGGGCTCGCCTGGGAAACGGGGTCGGTAGGGCTGGGACTGGGGCTAGCTGAACGACTCGCCTTATCGGCCGCGCGACCGCCAGGACTCGATGTCGGTGTGGGACCTTCGGCTTCGCTTCGAGGCGCTAACCAACAAAGAACGAGCACCAAACCGAAACGTGTGACCAACCAGGCCGAGACTTCGAGCGTTCTTCCAAGTAACGAGGGCACCCCCTGACAAAATGGTTTGCTCTCCATTAAACGTTTTCGGTTCTCAAGGCCTTTTATCAGAAAAGTCGCATCAAGCAATCTTTAAGCGGCTTGTGTCCTGTCCCATAAATAGCGTGGCTTTCGTTATTTATGGGACAGGACACTAGCCGGGTTTGGGGGCGAAAACTGAATTTGAGCCAAAAGATGCAGGGTCAGTCAATCAAGATACGCAAAGTCGGGTTTTCGCCCCGCCGATCCCGGGCTCAACCTGGCCGTCTCCCGCGAAATTAAAAGACATTATATTATTATGTTACTTACTCGTTGATAACTTTATATTAAAACGTTACTAGCTTTGTATGCGGCGTACGCCACTCGGGGGTTTATTCCTCGCAGCCTGTGTTGGGGTCGAGATCGCCGAAATCTGTCCCGCGCCGCTTCTCTATTGGGCCATAGGGTTCGGGTTGCTAGCGATAGCGGCGGTAGTCTGGAAACGAACCGCGCTGGCTTTGGCTGCTGCCCTGCTCTTCTTCGCCTTTTGGCATTCGTTCCGCAAGACCTCAGACCAAGGCTACGAGCTCAGGTCCCAGCCCGAGCTGGCCAGCCGGACTCATCAGATTGATTTCGAAGCGGATGCCGATTCGAAGCCGTTTCACTGGGGCAACCAGATCAAGCAACGGCTCCTGGCGAGAGTAGTGGCGGTGGACGGCCACCGCATGAACTTTCGAGTCCAGGCTGAGCTATCCGGGCAGACTATTCATTATGGTGACTCTTGCCAAATGCTGGGACGGCTGGCAGCACCTCAGCGCGCCTTAAATCCGGGCGAGTTCGATGAACGGACTTACCTGGAGCATCAAGGCATTTATCTGGTCTTAGACTCGGGAAACAGCCATGACGTTACCGTCATCCGGCATGGGTGGGGAAACCCGATTCTGGCGTTTGCTTTGAACTGCCGCAAAGCGGTCGCAGACATCCCCACCCGATCTCTCGAAAACGATCGGCCAATCAAAGCCCTGATCGAAGGTGTAACCTTCGGAGACCGATCGGAGTTTGATCCGGACCTGCTTGACCTGCTCCAAGATACCGGCACACTTCACCTCTTTGTCATTGACGGCCTCAAAGTCACCCTGCTGGCGGGCATCTCCTGGATCGCCGCGCGCTTCTTTTGTTTACCGCGACGCTGGATCGCGGGCGTGGTCGTTCCTCTCCTGGTTCTTTATTGCGCCGCCACCGGCTTATCCGCAGCGGGCTTACGCGCCACGCTGATGGCTTTGTTCGTACTCGTCGGGGTATCGCTGGAGAGACCGGTCTTACAGTTAAACGCCATGTCGGGAGCCGGTCTCATTCTCCTCCTCTACAATCCCCAGGAGCTGTTCCAGCTCGGTTTTCAATTGTCCTTTACGATCGTGGCTTTCATTGTGATATCGGCTCGCCCTTTGACCGCTTGGTTAGCTCATCCCTTGAGTCCCGATCCTTGGCTTCCGCGTCAGCTGATTTCGCCCGTCCGCCGCTTTTGGCAAAGACTAGCTCACCGATGTGCCGAACTCCTGGCCGTGTGCACGATTTGCTGGGCTAGCTCGCTTCCGTTCTCGGTTTTTTATTTCCACAGAATCTCTTTCACCAACGTTCTAGCGAACTTCTTGGCCGTTCCGGTCGGTACTTGGATTCTTTTTACCGCTGTACTATCAATCCTGGTTTCTCCGATCGCCGCGTGGGCTAGCATATATCTGAACAACACCAACTGGCTGTTCGCTCATCTGTTTCTCGTGATCGTGAATGGGAGTGCATCTTGTCCGGGCCAAGCCATGAACGTTGGGTCCATCCCCTGGTCGAGCGAGCCTAAGATTGTCGTTCTCGCTTCCGGACGGTCAGAAACCCTCTATTTTTGTCGAGGCTCGACCAACGGTTTAATCAACCCCGGCAGCGCGTCTAAATATAGGCGGATCACCGAACCATTCCTGCGCACGGAAGGAGTAAATCGATTGTCGTTCCTCAACTGGACGAAATCGGATCAAGATCATGCCGGGTCAGCGGTTGAGCTGGAGAAACATTTCAAAATCGCGCCGGGTTTATCCCAAAACGACCTATCCGCGGCCAGCCCTCCCCCTGGAGCTGCAGGTAGTCGAGCGTCTGCAGGGAAAGAAACCATCAGGCTGGACGATCGCGTCTCGTGGGAAGGCCTAAAATCGAATAACTTGATCCAGCCGGTCCTAGATTGTGAGCTCGGCTCGTTTGAAGTCCTCCTGCTCAATATCAGCCGCCAGCAGATTGAGCGGTTACCCGGCCAAATGGTCGACGTGGTGGTGGTTCCCAGTCCTCGCCAATGCTCTTATCTTGAGTTGGTTCATCGGTTCCATCCGCAAGCCATTCTTTACCTTCAAGGAAAACCAACCGGGATCCAACCATCGGTAGAACCCGCTATCCCGGCTTGGTTTGTCGGAGACAAAGGGGCGGTAACGCTGGCTCTATCCAAGGACCGGTTGGAGTTGAGCAGCTATCTTGGCGAACGAATTTCTTTGCGAAGTCGTAGCCGATAGATAGGCGCATTCTCAGCGGCAAACGTTTCATCAAAGTCGGTGTTGGGATACTCGTGCTCCCAAGGCGCTTCAGCAAAAGCCGTCAGCGCCAGCGCGGCAATTTTTTCGATCGAGCGAAAGTATTCCATATGATCCGTCTTAATCCAAAGCTCGCCGTTTGGCTCTAACGCGGCACTGATTGCGTCGAGAAATTCTCCGTCAACTAGCCGGCGGGTATGGTGGCGCCGTTTCGGCCACGGATCCGGAAATGACAAGTGAAATCGCGAGATCGAGTTGGGCAACAACAGATACCGAACGGCATAGTCGATTTCTACTCGCAGTACCCGGACGTTGGCTAAGCTATGGTGACAGGCTTTTCGCCTCGTCTTGCGGACACGTCCCAGCAATCGTTCAACACCCAGAAAATTTCTTTCTGGATATCGTAGCCCGGTCTCAATCAGAAACTTACCTGACCCGGAGCCGAGATCGATTTCAACCGGGTGATCGTTCCCAAAGATGTCCCCCAGAAGAAGCGGCTGACACAGGTCCGATGGAAAAACTTCGTATTTTTGCTCTTCAAACGTCTCTGACGAAGCCTCTGGCGCTAAACTCATTTCAGTAATCGGAATGTCGTTGGCGAAGTCTGCTTTGTGGTGAGATTTCGGTTCTAAGATCCGACAAACGGATTATGCTGACGCTCTTCCGCAACCGTGGTCATTGGCCCATGTCCGGGGCAAAGGATCGTTTCGCCCGGCAGTTTCATTAGTTTTTCCCGGTTGTTCCTCAGAGCAAGTGTGTAGGCGTTGGGAGCTCCTCCCATCGACCCCGCAAACAGAGAGTCGCCGACGATGGCCACCGGCGTCGCCAGTCCTGTGATCACGTAAGAAGTTCCCCCGGGCGAATGACCATTAGTAAGCCTCGCCTCCACTTTGAGTTTGCCGATTTCAAACTGGCTTCCTTCTTGCACGGCAGTTGCACCGGAAATGAGTTCTTGGGCCGGAGCGAACACTTTAGCCGACGTCTTGGCGGCGATCTCTTCCAAAGCTGCGACGTGATCCTCGTGCGTGTGGGTAATAAAAATCGTTTCGAGCTTGAGACCTTCGCGGTCCCGGACTCCAAAAAGCGTGGCTGGTTCTATCCCGGCATCAAACAATGCGCAGATCCGCGAAGATGGGTCCCACACTAAATAAGTATTAACGGTCGTTCCGATCAGATCGGTGTTGACTTGTTCTAAACCAGCTACACTCACAGGTTCCGGTTCCCAGCTTCGTTGAAATGACTCCCAGAGAGCGTCTGACTTAAGCTCTAAAACCTTTGCTACGGCGTCAACCTCTGCTGGAGTCCCTGATCCACTCCGGAGACGATTCAATGTCGATGACGCGAGTTTCGCTCTGGTCTCTACTCCTTCGTCGGAAAGCTTAAGTCCACGCTGAGCTTTACCGATGATATCTTCAAACAAATCTTCCAGTGGGATCTTCATGATCGGATATACATTAACCACAAAGACACGGAGAACAACGAGCGTGAACGTCGCCAACCAGCGAGAGCGACGTCAACAAGGCGTTCAGTGCCGATCCAACGGGTCGATCAAAGCACTATTACACCTCGTTCTCGGCGCTACCGGCGTTCACGCTCGTTGTTTCTCTCCCGGCTAGCCTGAAGTTTTCTGTAGCGTCCAAACTTCGCCGTCTCCCACTCGTTTGATGACCACCTGGGTGGGACGAATATCCAGGATGCGGTAGGTCTGGCCGGGCTCGTCCGGCAACGAAAAATCGTGATCGAGCTCAACCTTGATTTTTTGGCCGGTCGAGTTCACTACCAGAACGGCGTAAGCGCCATGCTCGCGAGTGGGAATGCCTTTTATCAGCGAAATAGTTTGACCGGTGCGCTCATGGCGCAGCTTAACCACAGACGCATCGACGACATTGCCGTCTTTGTCATTAACACTCCGAGCTTCGATATCGACCACACGATAGCTCATCCCTTTGAGCTGATCGCCGACGTTTACCGTGTAACTCGATCCATCAGAGTTCTGCAGGGTCGCCTTTTTCCCGTGCACCTCTTCCAGCGTTACCGGCAGAAAAGCTTCCTGCACCTCCTGTACACTGAGCTTGCCCGCCATCGATGACGAGCCGTTACCAGCGTTGGCGCCGCCAGGCGTGGCGCCGCCAGTGTGGGCGCCACCTCCGTTGACACCGATAGAGCTAACTAACGGGGTTTGCCCAGGTGAATTCGAGGGCGCCGAGCTCCCTGGAGCCGGCATGTTCAATATATCCGCATCGGAAATTGCGGAAGACCCTCCCGCGGGGCTGGTACTGGGCGTAGCCGCCGCTACTGCCGGGGTCCCAGTAGGAGCAGGCGCGTGCCGGAGCAGCTCGACGATATCGTTGTAACCTTTAGCGGCTGCCACCCCTTGAGCTGTCTGCCCGCCCTGGTCCGTCAAAGACGGGTCTGCTCCCGCCTGCAGCAACACTTCCACCAGGTCTTTATTCCCTTTACCGGCCGCCAAAATCAGGGGCGTCCGGCCGTCACTCGCTCTAAAGTCGACTTCCGCTCCGTTATCCAACAGAGCCTTGGCCGCTTCTTTCTTCTCCATCAATGTCGCCACCAACAGAGCTCGATCTAGCTCCAGCTTCGTGTGGCTCGCCAGTACCTCGATGCACTTGGCGTTCCCTTGATAAGCCGCCTTCAAGACGGCGGTCCAGCCATTGTTATCCTGCCGGTTCGGATCCGCGCCGCGACTGATCAACAATTTCAGAATCTCCGGCTGATTGTTCTCCGCTGCCAACATGAGTGCTGTGCTCCCGTCTCGGCCTGCAACATTAGGATCCGCTTTATGGTCTAACAGCAACTTGACGAAATCAGGCCGGCCTCGTTCCGCCGCCACCATCAAACCGGTATAGCCGGCCGTATTCGGCTTATTGACATCAAACCCTGCCGCCAGAAATAGTCCCAGCGCTTTTTGGTCACCTTCCGCGGCGGAGCGAACAAAATCATCTCCATTGAATTGGAAGTTAAGCGCGGCTAATTCCTTAATCACATCATCCTTCGATTTGCTGCAGCCAAACAACGGCAGCAAGACGAGAGCAATTAACAGGATCTCAAGTGTTAACCTGGTCTTCCGAATGGTGGTGAACACTGCAAGCTTGATGGCTGCGATTCTCTTCCGTAACGGGGTGCTTTGGCTATGGCGAAGGAACAGGAACATAAACGTTTTAGAGCCCACGAGAGGTAGGCACGCTTTTTGGCGCTGGCCCGCTTATAATGCTTATTTCCGGGCGTCGCAAGCTCAACCCCCACGCTGATCAGACTTCGGACCGAATTCCCGCGAAGATGCCTGAAGCAGAGAGGAAAATCTCACGCAAAGACGCAAAGGCAAAGACGAAGAGCTACTGGGAACCTCGTGAACGAGAATGATGAGCTCAAGCCTAGAGCAACGGAGATAGGAGAAGGCTTAGGCATGATTGGTACCAGTTATTCTGCAAACCTTTGTCTTAACCTTGGCGCCTTTGCGTCTTTGCGTGAGATCTCTTCCTTGTCCCCTGACGCAGCGGTGCCTGCAGGCTAGCGGTACACAACTTGTGCGCCGTCTTTGCCCACCTGGCGACGTACCCGGAAGATATGGGCCGGACGCGAGTTGGGATCCAGCATGACGAAGTTACGGCGACCCCGCCAAATAAATCGTTCGCTAGTTAGCAGGTCTTCCACTTGATAGCTCTCGTTCTCGCCGATTCCGAAACGATCGATCGGCACATAAGCGTACCCACTTTGCATATGGAAAGGATCGAGAGAAACCGCCACCAAAATAATATTATCGAGACTGGTTGTTGCCTTTGAATAAAAAAGAATCTGATCGTTCTCCACTGCATTAAACTCGAGGTTCTCGTAGTTTTGCAGAGCTCGATTCTCTTTCCGAATCCGATTCAGCTGCGTCAGGTATGCCTTGATATTACCCGGCGCATTCCAATCCCGTTCCTTGAACTGATATTTCTCTGAATTGAGATATTCCTCCCGGTTAGGAATCGCCACGTTCTCGCATAGCTCGAACCCGCTGTAAATCCCGTAAACCGTACTGAGCGTGCTCGCCAATACTGCGCGGATCACAAATGCCGGGCGGCCGCCGGTTTGCAAAAAAGAAGGCAGAATGTCCGGCGTATTCGTAAAGAAATTTCCCCGGAAATAATATTTCATTTCCGTCGTACAAAGCTCCGTTAAGTACTCGGTGAGCTCGGATTTAGTATTGCGCCAAGTAAAATAGGTATAGGACTGGGTGAAGCCGCACTTGGCCAGCACTTTCATCATCTTTGGCCGGGTAAACGCCTCCGACAAAAAGATGACGTCGGGATAAACGGTTCGTACCTCGCGGATCAGCCATTCCCAGAACGCAACCGGTTTCGTGTGCGGGTTATCGACCCGGAATACGCGAACCTTGCGGTTGGCCCAAAAGAGAATGACAGACTTCATCTCTTCCCAAAGCGCCCGCCAGTTAGGGTTGTGAAAATTGAGTGGGTAAACGTCCTCGTATTTCTTGGGAGGGTTTTCGGCGTATTTAATCGTGCCGTCCGGCCGGTGGAAAAACCATTCCGGATGCTCCTTGACGTAAGGATGGTCCGGGGAACAATTGATCGCGAAATCGAGGGCTACTTCCATACCCCGAGCTCGGATCTCATTTACCAACCAGTCGAAATCTTCCAACGTCCCCAGTTCGGGTTCGACTGCTTTGTGTCCTCCAAACTTACTTCCGATCGCGTACGGAACACCGGGATCACTCGGTTCTGCCGTTACCGAATTATTCTTCCCTTTGCGCTTCGTGAAGCCGATGGGATGGACGGGAGGAAAATAAATCACATCGAATCCCATCGCCTTGGCGTCATCCACCCTGGGCACACAATCGCGAAATTTGGAACCTTGATCCGCTAATCCTTGAGCGGACCGCGGAAAAAACTCGTACCAAGCCGCAAATAAAGCCTCCGGCCGATCCACGACCACCTTGACGTAAGGCGCATATTCGGTGCTAAGCGTCCGGTCAGGCCAGGCTCCCATCAAGCCCATCAACTCAATGTCTCTCGCTATCAGGAATCCTTCGGCCGCATCCGCCTTTCGCAGAGAAACGGCGAAAGCCATGAGCCGCTCTTTGTCGGCTTTGCGATCGGCCCGCGATGCAGTCTTTTCCAGCAAAATCGCGCCTTCTCCGATCTCCGTGGTTAACTCCGTGATACCGGCATTAAACTTCTTCTCATATTCAGCTCGCCAGGATCCGAACTCGTCTCCCCAGGCTTCAATCGTCAGCTCGTATTCTGCGTTGTTGACAAAATGGGCTACTCCGGACCACCGATCATTCTCACCGGCAATCATCGGTGTTTCCCACCATTCTTGGGCGCCAATGGGCCGCCACTTCAAGACGGCGGCCACTAGATCGTGTCCGTCTTTAAAAATATCCGCTGAAACCTCCAATTCTTGATCAACAACTCGTTTCAGAGGGTATCGGCCGCCATTTAACAATGGCGCCAAATTCTCAATCACTACACTGGAAAACCGTTCCGGGGATGGTGTCGTCGTATTCACGCCGCGTTGGGGAGAGGTTGCGGTTTATCTGGCAGTTCGGTTAAAAAATCCTGAAAGAAACTAAAGCCTGAAAGCAAGGACGCAACCTCTCTCAAATTATCGATCGCCGGACCGATATGCCTGAGAAATTCCGGTTTCTGCCGCCGCACGCCAATAACTCCATAAGCTCCGAGTGCCTGCAAAAGCCTTTGCAAAGCGCAGCGCAGGAATAAATCGATGAACTCGTCTCGAGACCAGCTATGTCCATAGCCTTCCGAATAGTAGTCGATCAATTGTTCTCGCTCAGCCGAAGATAAGGTCACGTAGGGATCGTACAACAGCGAGGCCAAATCGTAAGCGCCCAAACCCGGACGCATCCCTTGAAAATCAATCAAGTAAGCTTGTTCATCGCAAATCAGGATGTTTTGCGATTGGAAATCGCGATGGATCAACACCCGCGGATAAGCCGCCAACTGCTCCGTCAGCGACGTGAACTCAGTGCGATTGGCGATCTCTCGAATACGGCTCTCCTCGATTCGGAAACAGAGTTGGAAGCAATTCTGGAATCCATACTCTTGCTCCCATCGAAACAAAGCAGCATCGAACTCCGGAGGACCATTCGGAGGAAGCCGCACCTCCGGATCTGTCTTATGGAGAATTAAGGCCTCGTCCAGTGCGCGCCGATACAACTCACCTCGAACATCCCAGCTGTCGGCGCGATGATGCCAAAGATCCTCATCCCCAAGATCTTGCAACCAGATTGAACCCTGCTCTTCATCGTGAAAATAGATCAGCGGAGCATTGATTCCGATGCCGCTCAAAAAGTTGGCGATGGCAACAAATCGAGCGTTCTCCCCTCGATCGACCCGGTATTTCACTAAGATGAGCGAAGCATCCGCTCCAAATCGGATGCGATAATATTTTCGGTCAGAGCCTCCCTTTTCGATGGCGTGAACATCGAATGCCCGGTCTTGGTAATGGGGGAATCGTTGCCGGGTTTCGATAATCAAGGAATCCAAATTCATACAAAGTCGTGCTGGTCAAAAACTCCTTCCCCAACCTCTCGTCCAGTCACGATGCACTCGGTCAGTTCGGCTCGGGTCCGGATGATTGAGTTTGGCCAAGCGATCGCATTACGCAGCTTTGCGGCACTTTCAATCAAGGAGTTAGCGCCGACCCAACTATCATCGCTGATTTCTGCCCCTGGACTGACTCTAGCGGCAGGGTCGACCGAGGCCGGCCAATTTGGCTCGGTCAAATAAGCCGGACGCCAGTGTTCCCGGGCAATGATTCTATGCAGGCGCAAATATTCGGAACGGTTGCCTACGTTAAACCAGCTGCCTCCCGCCAGCACCACACCCCCGACCCGGCCGCCGCGGCTGATCCAATCAACCAAGACCGGAATAAACGAAGTCTTTTTATCTGGCGGAATCTGAGTAATCGCCGCCGGGTTCCAGACTGAAACGTTCGCAAAGTCATACTCTCCAGCGATTCCGCTTTTCAACATCTGCCTCACATCTACTACGAGGCCGGAGCCGGTATCAAAGCTGATGTCAGTTCCCAAACCCGTTGTTCGTAGAGCCAACGTCACGTCACAGCCGCTCGAAAAATGAGCACCTGCCAGCCGACCAACATCAATATCAGTCAAAAGGTCACCGCTGTAGACGAAAAAAGGTTCATCTCCGATCAGGCTTGCTGCATTCCGAATACCGCCTCCCGTCTCCAACAAAGCCGGCTCATAAATCAACTGAATTTCCTTGCCGCGATAGAATCCGTTAGGGACGAGCGCCCGCTCGTCCGGGTTCGGACTAAACAACCGGCTGATTTGCCCGGCGAGATGGTGGCTGTTGATCACGAAGCGCTCTACGCCGTGAGCAATCAGATGATCCAACGCAAACGTAATGATGGGTTTCCCGAAGATCGGCAACAATGGCTTAGGAACTAAATCAGTTAAGGGCCTAAGCCTGGTACCTAACCCTGCGCCGAGCACAAACGCCGTGCGAATCCGAGGAGCCATGAACGGGTTGCAGCGTAGAGAAGGAGTTCGAGGAGTTCAAGAAGTTCGAGAAGTGAGAGGAAGCGGTAGGGCGAAGACCCTACTTCACAAAGCCTACGTCGCGGACAAGCCTCAAGGCGTGATACGACACAGAACAAGGCCGCGCCAAAGCGAAGCGGCGGCGGGTCTCGGCGCGCACAGCGCAGGCCATTCAGTGCACGCGTATCCGCGCCGGATTTGAGCCATGCGTGCGGATTGCCTCTCCCAAAGCGTGTTGCCAATCTCGGGTAATGCGACATCGGAACAGGTGGCACGCCCACAGCGCAGCTCAAATCCGGCGCGATTGAATCCGCGAGTTGACCTGCGCTCGGCGCGCCGAGATTTTCGCCCAACTGCCTCCTTGTACTCCTTTGTTTCCTCTCAGAGTTGACTTGCGGCTCCATCACGCTAAAAGGGGACGGCACCCCGTTACACCATGAGATTGCTCGCCCCCGTTTTTCTCCTTGGCCTCTCGCTTAGCTCGGCCCTCGCGCTGAGCTCGAATTCGCCGGTCATCACGATCCGTAAGGGAACCGCCGTAGTGATTGACATCAAAGAGCTAAGCGGTTCGGCGGCAGCAAATGCCACGGCGGTATTGAAGAATGATATCGAACTTTCAGGTTTCCTTTCCCTGGGAGACAGTGCTAGCGCCACTATCACAGTCAGCGGAACCGCCCCGGGCTCCGGTTTTTCCGGTCAAGCCACCGAGAAAAGCGGCAGCGTGGTTTTGCAGAAAAGCTATTCCGGCGATACGCGACGTGCGGTCCATCAATTCGTTGATGACCTGATCGAGACCGTCGCCGGGCAAAAAGGGATCGCAACTTCCCGGATCGCTTTTGTCGCCAATCGGACGGGCCACAAAGAAATCTACGTAGCCGACTATGACGGTGGAGGCGCGGTCCAACTCACCCATGACAATGCGATCAGCGTCAGTCCAAACTTATCGCCGGATGGCCGCAAATTGGCGTACACCGGGTACCAGAGCGGTTACGCTGACATCTATCTGGTGGATTTAGCCAGCGGCGCGCGAAACCGGATCATCAAGTATCCTGGCACTAATTCAGGCCCAAGCATTTCCTCAGACGAATCCCGGATCGCCTGCACCATGAGCAAAGACGGCAATCCGGACATCTACGTGACGAATATAAACGGAGATTCTCCCCGGCGCCTGACTCGAACCCACGCCAGCAACTCTGGCCCCACTTGGTCGCCTAGTGGCGGCGAGATCATTTATTCGTCTGATGAGCGAGGAGGGCCTCAGCTCTATCGAATTTCCGCTGGTGGAGGTTCCGGGAGGCAGTTATCAACCGGTTTTGGGTATTGTACCGAACCGAACTGGTCACCGGACGGTAAGAAAGTTTGCTTCAACGTTCGCAGCGGCGGTTCGTTTGAAGTTGCCGTGACCGACCTTGAATCCGGGGCGACCAGGATCGTCTCCGGGGACGGGGAACGTCCAGTCTGGGGCCCTGACTCTCGGCATGTACTCTTTGCTAGAAGCTCCGGTCTTTTTATGATTGACACTGTCAGCAGCAAGGAAGCTCGAATCGTTGGCGACCTGGGCCGAATCTCGGAACCGACCTGGTCGCACTAACTCAATACGCCCCGACCATGAACAAAAAAACGGTCTTACTCTATATCCTCGCTGCCGCACTCGCCGCTTGTCACCCGCAACAGAAACAGGACTACGCCGGAGTTGAAGGCGATACCGTCAACGGTAGTCCTCTGCCGGAACGTCAAGAAGGGACTTCATTCTTTGGGAGCAACGTTTCTAGAAACCAGTTCCCGCCAGTGTATTTCGCCTATGATAGCTCCGAGATACAATCCTCCGAGACGGGCAAGCTGCACCAAGTCGCCGATTTCATGAAGCGGGGGCCGAATAACATTATTCTGGCTGGCTTCACCGATGAGCGCGGGACCGAAGAATACAACCGCGCTCTGGGCGAAAGACGAGCCCAGACCACCAGAAATTTTCTGATCTCGCTCGGCGTATCCGGCTCCAGGATTCAGACCGTGAGCTTCGGTATGGAGATGCCGGCAGACTCCGGCCATAACGATGCCGCCTGGGCCAAGAATCGGCGAACCGAGACGGGAGTGATAAAGTAACGACACGGCGGACGGGCGAAACGGCGACTCGGCGAATGGGCGACGTGGCGAAAGTCGGGACGCGCTGGGCCTATTCTACAGATGGGACCTATGGGCCACATGAGATCTATGAGGTCGCCGTTACATAAGTCCCATGAGTCCCATCCGTACACCCCTCCCATCGCCCTTTCGCCCTTTCGCCGTATCGCCCATTCGCAGATTACGGGTTTACCGTGAGCAGTTTAAGGGTTAATAATCAGCCAGAGGGAAGTCATAGCGCCTCCCGTCCTTCGGCCACCGGCCGTAGCATGGAAGATCTGCATCTGCTCGAAGACGAAGAATTGGTTAGCCGCACCCAGGCTGGGGACACGCATGCGTTCGACGTACTTTGGCACAAATACAGTCCCCGCATCTACTCACTGGTCTATAACATGACCTCGAACCACGAGGACGCGAACGATCTGCTTCTCGAGGTCTTTGCCAAAGCTTTTCGCGCCATCAACGGATTTAAAGGGAAATCCAGTTTTTATACCTGGATCCACGCCATTGCCGTGAATATGACGATCAATTTCGTCAAAAAGCGAGGGCGTCGCTTCCAAATGAGCCTGGACGATTTCGACTCGAATATCCACAACGATAAGGAATTCATCGAGCTGACCGCCTCAAACACCCCCATTCGCGAGGTAGATCTCTCAGAACTTCAACAGAGATTGAACGAAGCCATGATGAAGCTGTCTGTTGAGCATAGGGCAGTCGTGACGATGTTCGACATCCAGGGGATGCCGCACGCGGAAATCGCTAAGGTGTTGGGAGTGCCCGAAGCGACGGTACGCTCAAGACTGTTTTACGCACATCGACAGTTGCAGAATTATCTCGAAGAGTTTAGAAAACAATGATGCTCGACGAACAGCAGGTACAGCAGTTACTTCGACTTAAGCGGTTCGAGCAACCCCCTCCAGGCTATTTTGACCAATCCCTGGATGAGCTCCATTACCGGATGCGCACGGGTTCTCTAAGCGAATCCAGACGCAACCAGCTCAATCGCTTTAGTCGGTTACAGGAATTTATCTCCAACCTCAACTCATTCCGGGTTCCGCAAGCCGCGTATGCCGGCGCGTTCGCGATCTTTTTAGTGGTTGCGACCTTGATGGGAACCGGTGTCTGGTCCCCCCGACTTAAATTTGACGTTTCCAGAGCCACCGCCGGCGCTAGCCAAAATGAGAATGCCGGCATTGTGGGCGGCAAGATCAGCCTGACCGCCCTGACGTCCAGTCAGCAAGAGATTTTTCCGACGATTAAACCGTCGGACAACGTCACTCCGAGGTACATCCTGGGCGGTCAACCAGTTAGCTATAATACGCCCTCCAGTTTTTAGACTTTACACCTGGTGCTTCTGTCCCGATGGTCGCCAGACCTCTGGAACGCTGGGCTGCCCCAACTAATGACAAAGCATTTCTCATGGCGGTGATTGGCGGATTGACCGGTAATCGTCTCGTGAGCGGAAGAGCGCGCCGGGCGCTTTTTTCCTCCATCGTTTTGATCGCAGGGTTTGCGGACTGGAGCCGCGCCCAGGCTGAAGAAACTTTTTCGGCCGTCGCCAAAGACGTACAAGCGATCTTTGAGAAGAACAAAGAAGCCATCGTAAAGATCGAGTCTGAGGATAGTCATGGCTTGTTAATGGGAACCGGCTTTTTCGTTAGCCCGACGGGGATGATCTATACGTCGTATCACGTAGCCGGTGAATCGACCGATATCGTGGCTGAGTTTGGTGACAAACGGTATCCGGCACACCGCTTAGTCGCAGACATTCGCAGCGGAATCGCGATTCTCAAGATCGATGCCGTGACTCCCTGGATCCCACTCGGTGATTCTGACCAGATCGTGACCGCGAGCGCTGTGATGATCATCGGTTTTCCTTTGGATCAATCCGTCACCCCAAACTACGGCATCGTGGGAGGTCTGGATCAGGGACGTGAAAATCGTTATTTCGCCACGAAGTTGATTCGGGCAAACATCGCCGCGCAACGCGGCGAAGAGGGCGCTCCTCTGTTGGATTTGGACGGACATATCGTCGGGATTGTGGTCGGTAGCGTCGATGATCGAACCGCCTGCTACGCGTTACCGATTAAGGCCGCCGAGAAAGTTCGCTCGGATTATGTTCGCTTTGGCGAAATACGTCAGGGCTGGGTCGGAGTCACTGCCGTCGACAATGAGCAAATTGAACACGAATCTAAAGTGGTTATTAGGGGGATCGACGACAATTCACCGGCTCATATCGCCGGGTTACAATCCGGCGACATTTTGCTATCGATCGGGACGGCCAAAATCCACTCTACTTCAGATCTGGTGAACGCTTGTTTTTTCCTGACCGTAGATCAGAAGGTTCCTGTCACCGTCTTCCGAGGCGGCCAGGAAGTGCAAGTAGACGTGACTCCTACGCAGGGTCAGCCGGGAGCTGTTAGCGGCGCCGCTTTTGCTCCCGGGTATCTCATTAATAGCGACAGTTCGCTACGGTTGCGTATTGAGAATTAAAACGGCAAGGCTGCGAGCTCGCCTGAAGCTCGCCCGCAATAGAAGATAGCAGATAGCAAATTTCGCTATTCCGAGAGAGCCTTAGGCGAGGCCGGACCAAATTCCACTTGTCAATATGGGTATTCTGAGGCAAGAGCTTTCCCCCATACACGGTTCCGTCTCTGGGTAAGGCCCGTTTTTACTGGCTTTCTCGATGCCGGCGCTTAAGGTTTGCAACCCACGGCATGTCTAAAGTTGAGCAGAAAACAGACCTCTCCTTTGAGGCCGCCATGGAAAGATTGGAGCAAATCGTCAGCCAAATGGAGTCGTCCAAGCTGCCATTGGCAGAACTGCTGCTGAGGTACGAAGAGGGCACAAAGCTCATTGCGGTTTGCAACGAGCATTTGGGAGCAGCAGAAAACCGGATCGAAACTTTAAGCCGAAGCCTATCTAACAAAGTTCAGGGTTCGGCTACGGAAAGACCAAAAGATCCAACCATTAACTCATCGAATGAAACCAGCCTCTTTTGACTCAACCGCACGGAACCTGCTGAGCCAGATCGATTCGCCAGCGGACCTAAAGAGATTACAGGAAGACGAACTGCCGTCGCTCGCGCACGAAATTCGCGAGGAATTGATTTCTGTTTTGTCTCAGACCGGTGGTCATCTGGGCCCCAATCTCGGCGTGGTCGAACTCACCATCGCACTTCATCGAGTATTCGATACGCCCGAAGACAAGCTTCTGTTCGATGTCAGCCATCAAGGCTACGTTCATAAGCTGTTGACCGGACGTCGCGACCGATTTTCAACGATCCGGCAATACCAGGGTCTGAACGGTTTCCTGCTTCGCACGGAAAGCGAACATGACTCTTATGGCGCGGGGCACGCCGGTACCGCCTTGTCAGCCGGACTCGGGATGGCCGTTGCCCGCGACCGGCGCGGTAGCAAAGAGAACGTCGTGGTGGTTGCTGGAGACGCCGCTTTCACCTGTGGGGTTAGCTACGAAGCGCTGAACAACGTTTCAGATCACACGAAACGTTTCATCGTGATTCTGAACGATAACGAATGGTCGATTCAAAAAAACGTCGGCGCTATCGCTAATTATTTTAATCGGATTCAGACCAGCGACGCGTACAGCCATCTACATGACAAGGCGGGTAGATTTGTTGAGATGATCGGAGGCAAGTTTGTCCAACAACTTGCCGCCAAAGTTGAGGAAGGCGTAAAGCACCTTTTGTTGCCCAGCGTTATCTTCGAAGAATTAGGTTTGCGCTATTATGGCCCCATCGACGGGCATGATATCCCGCTGCTAACCCGGACTTTTGAGTTTCTGAAGCGGCAACAGGAGCCGGTGCTTCTGCACATCATCACGCAAAAAGGAAAAGGGTATGCGCCCGCCCTCGAAAAGCCGGACAAATTTCACGGCTTGGGCAAGTTCAAGAAGGAGAGCGGAGAGACGGCCAAAGCCAGCATGCCGACTTATTCGGAACTCCTTGGTCAAACCCTCGCCAAATTCGCTGACAATAATAAAAAGATCGCCGCCATCACTGCAGCGATGTCGTCCGGCACCGGGCTTGGTTATTTTGCAGCCAAACATCCAGATCAATATTTCGATGTCGGCATCGCCGAAGAACACGCCGCTCTTTTCGCCTGCGGTATGGCGGCACAAGGATTCAAACCGTTTCTGACGATTTACTCCACATTCATGCAGCGGGCCTATGACATGGTGATCCATGATATCGCCCTTCAGAATTTGAATGTAGCGATGTGCATGGATCGGGCTGGTCTCTCCGGAGACGACGGACCAACCCATCACGGCCTATTCGATATCGGTTATCTGCGGCACGTGCCCAACATGGTGCACATGCAGCCGAAGGACGAAGAGGAGTTCGTCGATATGCTCTGGACGATGGCCAATTACCATCAAGGACCGATTGCGATTCGCTATCCTCGCGGCGCCGGCACGGGAGCGGTACCAAAAGCACAGCCGAAGCTGCTTGAAATCGGGAAAGCCGAAGTGGTTAAACATGGCCAGGAAGTCGCCTTGGTAGGCCTAGGTAACATGTTCAGCGTAGCGGAAGAGGTTGCCAAACAGCTGGAAGCAGAAGGTGTCTCGGTCGCGCTAATCAATCCCCGTTGGATCAAACCATTGGATACCGGCACCATCGAGTTTTTCGCTCGCCGCGTAGACGTGATGTGTACCTTCGAGGATCACGTGCTTCACAATGGGTTCGGTTGCGCCATCATCGAACAGCTCTCGGAAAGTCAGATCACGACTCCCGTGGTGCGAATTGGCTGGCCTGACCAATTTATCGAGCATGGCTCGATCAATATCTTGCGAGAAAAACACGGCATCACCGCGGCCGCTGCCCTGGAAAAAATCCGTCCGCTCCTCAAGAAAAAAGCAGGAACTAAGCAGCCGCGCCCAGCCGCCTAGCCAACGAAATAACGCGCGGAACGCCGGGATCGCGCGGGAACGCCGGGAACGACTTTAAGCGGTCGTTCGTTAGCGTTCCACCTTATGCGCGAATTCCACACATCTAGTTCCATTCTCGGCATTCGCGCTCGTTCCCGGCCTCAAGGTTGCGGGGCTGGTTGTCTTTAGGCTACCGTTTACACCATGGCGCCGACGATTGTAGCGAAAGACCTTTCTAAGGTTTATCGCACTTATAAGAAACGTTCCGGGCTATTCGGGGCTGTGCAAGGGTTGGTTCGCCGGGACTTCGAGGAGACCCGCGCGGTCGATCGCGCGGCGTTCTCGATCGAACAGGGAGAATTCGTCGGATTCCTGGGACCTAACGGGGCCGGCAAAACCACGGTTCTAAAAATGCTCTCGGGCCTGCTCGTGCCCACTGCCGGCTCAGCCTCGGTTCTGGGGTTCACTCCCTGGGAAAGGAAGCCAGAGTTTAAGCGGCAGTTTAGTCTGGTGATGGGCCAAAAAAACTCGCTTTGGTGGGACTTGCCGGCCCGTGAATCGCTCGAACTGAACCGCGCTATCTACCAGATCCCCCGGGCGACTTTTGAAAAGACGGTCGACGAACTGGTCGAACTCCTCGATGTCGGACACAAACTCAATGTGATGGTGCGCGAGCTCAGCCTCGGTGAACGGATGAAGATGGAGCTAATTTCCGCGTTCCTGCATCAGCCAAAGATTCTTTTCCTGGACGAGCCAACCATCGGTCTGGATGTGGTCAGCCAAAAGAACGTTCGCGAATTCTTGCGCCATCACAGCGCAGAAAGAAAGACCTCGACCATTTTGACCAGCCACTACATGCAGGATATCGCCGAACTCTGCCAACGAGTTCTAATTATCGACCACGGCCGCGTCTTTTTTGATGGCGAGCTCTCGGGGATTATCGAGCAATTCTCTGGTCACAAATATCTGCAGTTCACTTTTCGAGTTCCAACGCCTTACCAACCGACCTGGGGTGAGATTGTCACTCAGTCCGGCATGTCCATCACTCTGAAAGTGACGCGAGAAAAAGTGACGCAGATCTGCCAAGACATTCTTGGAACCGGCAACGTACAGGATTTCAGCGTAGAAGAGGAACCGATCGAGGATATTATCCGCGAGATTTTCGAGCGCCAGCACGAGGTGACGCGCGAAGAGCGTCGGATCCAGGAGCTGGGAGCTAGGAGCTAGAAGCTGTCACGGCCGGTCCCAATCGTCCTCGTCCTCGAAAAGCGCTTTTCTTCCACGACTTGTTTCAGGCCGTAGAATGCGACTGTCGGCGAAGATCCAATCTGAGGACCGATCACAACCATCCTGCCAACACCCGTCTTTCGAGGACGAGGACGACGACGAGAACGATTACGAAGGACGCTGCGATCGCCTCTCCTAGCTCCTAGCTCCTAGCTCCTAGCTCCTAGCTCCTAGCTCCTAGCTCCTTTTTGGATCGCTCGCACAATCAACGTCGCAGCACAAGCAGCGCCATAGCCGTTATCGATGTTCACAACCGTGGTACCGCTCGAACAACTGTTCAACATCGTCAGCAGCGCTGAAAGACCCGCCATATTGAGGCCGTAACCGACGCTAGTCGGCACAGCGATAACCGGGCAGGACAAAAGACCCGATATAACACTAGGCAAAGCGCCTTCCATCCCAGCCACGACGATCGCCACATCACAAGCAGCCAGCTCCTGCGCAGCGCGCACAGTCCGTTGCAGCCCCGCCACTCCGGCATCATTGACGATACTTGCGGTAACCCCCATCAAAGCAAGTGTCACGGCAGCTTCTTCAACTACCGGCAAATCGGCTGTTCCTGCCGCTACAATCCCGACGGTTCCAGGCAGCTTGGGAAGCGGTTTTCGCTCAATGGTAAGGCATCGCGAGCGCTCGTGATAAATCGCTTCCGGATGAGCCTTCATCACTACGTCTGCCTTTGCTTTGGATACCCGGGTGGCTAAGGCAACGCCGTTGCGCTCCGCCAGCACGCTCAGGATGGTGACTAACTCCTGGTCAGTCTTTGGTTCGCCATAAATCGCCTCAGGCAAACCGCGACGCCCCAGACGGTCTACGTCGATCTTGGCGAATCCCAAATCGACCGTGTCGTCGTTCATTTCTGATTCGCGACACTCGGCTGGGCATGAACAGCCGCTGCGCTACCTAGCCATAAACGCATCGGCACCATCGCCGAGCGTTGGAACCCATGTTTTTCGAAGAAGGTTAACGATTCCTCGCTTACTCGATCCGTGAGCAAAGTGATCCGCAAAAAGTCCTTTTGTTTGGCGTACTCCATGGCGTATTTGAGCAGCTCGCCGCCGAATCCTTGTCCGCGAAAGTCCTTATGAATGATCAAATCCTCAAGAAGGATAACGAACCCTCCTTCGGCAGTGCTGATCGTGAAAAGCAGATTGATCATCCCAATAATCTGGTTCGCACTTCGCAGCACCAAAATACGGCCACGGCTGGGTTGCTCCAGAATTAACCGCAAACCGCGTATTTGCGAGTTATAATCCGGCCGGAAATCCGACTCCTGAGCGAACAGATCCATCAAAAGCTGAACTAACGATGGCAGATCTTCCAGAGTGGCAGGTTCAATACGGGTCAGGCCGAGCATCCAGAGCCTAAGATGCCAAAGGATGCTCAAGTCCGAAAGGGAAAAGAAGGAGCTAGGAGCTAGAATCTAGATTCTAGCTCCCAACTCCTTCCCTTCTTGCGTCTTTGCTTCTTTGCATGAGATTTCGATCCTCCTCATGATTTGGCTAGCGATCGTGATTCTTTGTTACCTGATCGGCTCCTTCCCCAGCGGATATTTAGTGGGAAAGAGCCAAGGCATCGATATCCGGCAACATGGCAGCGGGAACATCGGTGCGACCAACGTTCTCCGAGTAATGGGAAAGAAATGGGGATACTTGGTTTTCTTTGGCGATTCGTTAAAGGGCTTTATCTCCGTCAAACTTGGGGTCCTGTTGGCCGCTGGCGCGGGCGCAGATGCTACGCTGGCCGGAGTCGTCGCCGGAATCTGCTGTATTGTTGGCCATAACTACACGGTTTGGCTGCACTTTAAGGGCGGCAAAGGGATGGCTACGTCAATAGGAGTGATGCTAGCCATAGTGCCAATCCTCATCGTCTTGATCGTGCTGGTTGTCTGGTTAGCTGTTTTCTTTGTTTGGAAATACGTTTCTCTCGCTTCCATCTGCGCCGCCCTTAGCCTACCCCTCGCCGTTCTCGTCCTGTTTCCGTTTGTCGGCCGCGGCAATTACTGGGTGCTGGTCGTCTTCTCGATTATCGTCGCAGCCCTAGCAGTTTGGAGACATCGCTCGAATATTGATCGCCTGCTGCATGGAAAAGAAAACCGCTTCGGAACCAAGCGCTGATGGCAAAGATTTCGATCTTGGGCGCCGGCGGTTGGGGAACGGCGCTGACCATTTTGGCCGCCCACGCGGGACATGAGGTTACCCTGTGGGCCCGAAACGAAGCCTCTGCAGACAGATTGCGCTCAGACCGGTTAAATCCACCGCGCCTTCCAGGTGTCAGTATTCCATACGAAGTTCAAATCACCAGTCAGTTGGAACTAACGGGCAAGGCCGACTATGTGCTCTGGGCTACGCCCTCCACCGCTTTGGTAGAGATCGCTGAGAGAGTCTCAAATTCGATTGCGTTACGGCCCGACACTGTCCTCGTTTCTTGTGTAAAAGGGTTGGCCCACGAGCAACTCTTGCGAATGTCAGAGGTTCTGGCTCTGGTGTTTCCACAGAATAAGGTGGCGGTGCTTTCCGGACCCAATCATGCCGAAGAGGTCGCCCGGTTTATCCCCTCTGCCACCGTGGTAGGCAGCAGCTCAGAAGCCGTAGCAGCGCTTCTGCAGCAGCTCCTTTCTTCAAATGCTTTTCGGGTCTACTCCAGCACCGATATTGCGGGAATCGAATTCGGCGGCGCGCTCAAGAACATCTTCGCGTTGGCCGCAGGGATTTCTGATGGGCTAGGTCTCGGCGACAATTCAAAGGCTGCGCTCGTCACTCGAGCGCTCGCAGAATTGACCCGGCTAGGCACCGCGTTAGGAGGCAAACGCGAGACTTTCCAGGGTCTCAGTGGAATGGGCGATCTAGTGGTGACCTGTTTCAGCCGATATAGCCGGAACCGAAGGGTCGGAGAGCGGCTCGCTCGCGGAGAATCACTGACCAGGATTATCGAGTCGATGGGCACGACCGCCGAGGGAGTGCCAACCACGCGAAGCGCCTGGGAATTAGCCGCCCGAGCAAAGGTGGACGCCCCGATTATCCAAGCGGTCTATTCGATTCTTTACGACAGATTACCACCCACTGAAGCCATGAACCGTTTGCTATCACGGGGCCTCAGACCAGAGGCCGATTGATAGCGGGGCGCTTCGTCCTCGTCCTCGAATCCTGGCGAGCGGAGTGATGGAGTACTGGAGCGTTGGAGGGTTGCGCTTTGCCGACCAGTCATCCGGGCATCATTTCGTCCCGGCTGTACTTCCTAACGTGCCGACCAACGTTTCCAGACGATCCGCTAACCTCTCGGTAAGCCGCAACATCCGCGCCGCAAAAACTGCAGCATCACGCAGGTCTTTCACCGATGAGATCTTCCCGCCGACAAATATTGAGGGGATCGTTTCATTGATCGCATCCGAGATCATGCGCCCTGTAACCATTGATAGCTGCTTACGCCGGCAGAGATCCGCAATTATCTCCGACTCCATATCGACCGCCGCAGAGCCCGCCGTGCGATTCAACGACCATTTATCGGCCACCGACGCTACTTGCTTTACGTGGACAAAGGCACCGTTGGCATCCACGATTTTTTGCCGGATGAGAAGCTTTCCTATAGCCCGATCGGTGTAGTTCGCGGACAGGACGAAATCGCCCGGCTCCAACAAGGACCGAGTTGCTCCGGCGAAACCGGAACTAATGATCAGCTGTGGTTTAACCAGATCCACTACCCGTTCAACCTCGGCGATATGGACGCCGCCGATCCCAGCGAACCCTAAAGAGATTTCCTGGCCCGCAAACCAGCCCCAGGGAGCCCCTGTCTCTGTTTTCCCCCAGCGAATTCGTCGCCGCACCGCCCGAGCTTCTTCTGGCAAAGCAAAAACCAGCATTAACATGTGCGCGTTCAGCCCTGCACCTTGATTTGCACCATGACAACACACATTGTAGACGAAGTCGTTGGACTCACCTCCGGCAAATCCTTGAACCCGTCCGTTACCGCGTCAATAAAACTTTTCCGATTCTCCACCGGGATTTCCGCGATAAGATCAGTAGTGGCTCCAGTAAGAGGTTCTTTGGCCACAGCACTTCCCCCTAATCTTGCGGCCAGGTATTTCACCCGGGCTACCTCAGATTCTAGCTGGGATTTGATGACCGATAATTCAACGGTTGATTCTGGCAGGTTGGACCCACCTAACAGGTCATCCATGCGCTCCCTCAGGGAATTTGCCAACGGCTGGAGAGTCGGTTCCTGGGTGTGCTCTTCCTGGCGAGCGGCAAAGAACCATACTCCACCGACCAAACAAACTGCTACCGCGAGAGTAGCTGCCACTACCACGAGCCAACGCATAGGATGTTCATCGCCTTGCAACGCAGGCAAAAATTGGTTGAATGAGAGACTCTAAACAGTGATCGACTTGACGAAAGGCAAAATCCTTGTAACCGGCGGCCTTGGATGCACTGCACGCGGGACACGACAAAGACCTTTCTGGTGAGAGTCTACAAGGATTAACATTCGAGGATCATGAGAAGTGTCACCACATAAAGCCGATATTGTCATTTGCGGTGCCGGAATAGCAGGCCTATGGCTGCTTAATCGCCTGAAACGCGACGGCTTCAATGCCTTGCTGCTGGAAAAGGATACCATCGGTTGCGGGCAGACTATTGCTGCGCAGGGTATCATTCATTCCGGTTTAAAATACGCCTTCACTGGGCGACTGAACAAGCTCGCAAAAGCTATCAGCGCTATGCCCGAGCAATGGCGAAAAGCGCTGAAGGGAGACGGACAGGTTGATCTCTCCGCTGCGCGTGTGACTGCAAGCTCTCAGTACGTTCTTATTCCGACCGGATTTATCGGCTCTCTAATCAGTCTTCTGATGCCAAAAAAAGCTCTCGGCAATAATGCTCGTCAACTGAGGAAACCTGAATGGCCAGCCGGCATAACAGAAATCGGGTTTACCGGTTCAGTAATTTCCATGGATGAGCTGGTGCTGGATATAGATAGTGTCCTGCACGCTCTTGCTGCACCTTATCAAGACAGCATCCGAAGAGCGGACATGCTAGAGGATATCAATTTTTCGCTTGATAGGTCCGGCAACATTGAGCATCTGACCATCAAGGACCAGACGATCATCGCGGAACGTTATATTTTTACTGCGGCGGCGGCTAATAAAATCCTAGCCGATAGGCTGGGCCATGCGAACGGGTTGGAAACCCAGTTGCGGCCTTTGTTAATGGGAATGATGCGGAATGCCCCGTGCGAGTTGTATGCACATTGTATCGGAAGCTCTGACAAACCGGTCATGACCATCACCACCCACCGCGCAGCAGATGGCTCATTGGTCTGGTATCTGGGCGGTGGTGTTGCCGAGCGACCGAAGGACTCCAACCCGGGTGACGTTTACGCTGCTGCGACTAAAAGTTTTAGCAAATACATGCCGGGTCTCGATTTAACAAAAGTATTGTGGTCAACTCTGCCCGTTGACCGTGTAGAGGGGAAATCAAGAGTCACTGGACATTTACCCGATAGCCCCACGATTCACATAGCGGGTAACGCGATTTACGGCTGGCCGACCAAGCTGACGTTTTCCCCTTTGCTGACCGAGCAAATTGTCGAAAGCCTCAGCAATGCAGGCATCAAACCTTCGGAGCAAAAAACCGACTGGTCTTTCTTGCCTAAATGCTACTTCACGCAAACCCCGTGGGATCTCGCAACTTGGACAGACGCGCCCTAGGTCAAACAGGCCTGAGTCTTTCAAAAATCGGACTCGGCACTGTCAAATTTGGACGCAATCAGAGCGTCAAGTATCCGCAAAGTTTTGCCCTGCCGGATTTGAAGATTCTTAGGAATATACTGGAGCAGGCGCGGACCCTCGGCATCAACTATCTAGACACTGCCCCCTCATACGGCCTTAGTGAAGAGCGCCTCGGCGAATTGCTCCTGGGGCAACGGAAAGACTGGATCATTGTCGGCAAGGTTGGTGAAGATTTCGAAAACGGTCAATCTTTGTACAATTTTACCTGCGCTCATTTTGAATCCAGTTTGGCTCGTTCCCTAAAGCGCCTAAGAACCGATTATATCGACGTTCTACTGATTCACTCCAATGGTTCCGATTTGGATATCCTGAATAATGACGACTTAATCCGCGCCATGCAAGGCTTCAAAGATCGTGGGCTTGTGCGTGCTATCGGCGCATCCACGAAAACAATCGACGGCGGTATCCGCACCTTGGAGCTCATGGACGTTGCTATGGTCGCCTACAACCCAACCTATACGCTGGAAAAGCCTGTCCTCGACTACGCCGCTAACAATAACAAGGGCGTACTGATTAAGAAGGGGCTGGCTAGTGGCCATATCAACCAATTTAAGGGTGAAGATCCGGTCAAAACCGCGCTGAACTTCATCTTTGACCACCCTGGTGCAACCTCGGTCGTCGTGGGCACGATCAACCCTGCCCATCTGGCGCGCAATGTCCAAGCCTGTGCCAATGCATCCCGTTAATAAAACACACGTCCCAGCCATTCGGGTACCCCAGACCAACTCACCGCCAACCGCTAACCCAAGAGATCCTCAGACAGCACGCTAGTCTGCTCCCTGGAGCCAAGGATTTCGGCCTGTTTTACCACTGCAGCCGGGTCGGGATTAAATCGATAGCCATGACAACTCGGGCACGTTGCAACCCGTTGGGTCACAATGGAATCGCATCCCTCGCAAATCTTGTACAAGTGGGGCTCTCGAGCGATTTCTGCCGCCTTGGCCGCTCGCTTCGAAAGAGACATACTCTATATCTTCATTAAAGCCGCGCTATTGGCAAGCGGGTTACAGTTTTAGGTTTTAAGTTTTAGGTTTTAAGTTGCAGGTGTGCCTGGGACCGCGTCCCGAAAATACACGGGGTTTTGAGGTGTAGAACGTCCGACCTAAAACGTAGAACCTATAACTTAGAACCTTTAACCGCGTCTTAGCCACGGGCGGGCAAAAACTCGGACTCCAGGGCCAGAGTGGCAGCACCAATGATTCCGGCATCGTTCCCCAGCGCCGCGGGGACGACTTCCAGCTTTTCCCAAAACGTTTTCTCACACCGATTCTGAATGGTTTCCCGAATATATCGGATCAGTCTTTCACCGGCCTGAGACACCCCGCCGCCCAGGACGATTCGCCCGGGATTTACCAGCCAGATCACGTTGATCAGCCCAACGCCGATCTTGAGCCCGATGTCCTTCCAGACCTGGTCCGCCAGTGGGTCCCCTTGATCGGCAAGCTTCGATAGATTCCGCGGGTCACTTTCCGAGGCCGAAATCCGCTTTCCTGCAGCTGCATAAATTTCTCTGGCCCGCTCCGCGATCTTATAATGCCCGACATACGCCTCCAGCGCGCCTTTGTTTCCGTACACAAAATCGACGCCCTGATAATCAATCGACATTTGCCCAATCTCCCCGGCGACGTAGCTCGTACCGCGATAAAGTTTGCCATTCAGGATTAAAGCACCTCCGACTGCCGTACCCAGCGTGACACAAACGACATTGGGAACTTGGGCCCCCGCTCCATGCTTCCATTCCGCATACGCCATCGCTTTGGCATCGTTCTCAAGATTGGTTACCAGCCCAGTAGCAGACTGAACAATCGAACGCAGAGGGATCTGACTCCAGCCCTTCACATTGGTTAAGTGTATCACCATCCCTTCGATGGGATCGATAATGCCCGGAACACCGAATCCAACGGCCTGAACGTCCGGATAGCGCTCCTTCAGCGCCTTGATTTCCTGGATCATGGCGGACACCAGAGCTTCGATGTTCCCGTCCTGACGGGTTTCAATCACGTTGCCTTTCGCCAGGATCACTCCATCTCTAACGACTCCGGTCTTGATCGTAGTTGCGCCAAAATCAAATCCGATAGCGGTTTCTGAGCTCATGAGGGGAGATTTCGAGTTGCGATGATGCGTAGCCCTTCCAGAGTGAGGTCAGGATCTACTATTTGCAACTCTGGAAGTTTCGCTGCGATTAACGAGGCGTAACTACCCGTTGCTACGATACGGGCCTTTCCCTCCAGCTTGGCTACGATCTCGGTCACAATTTGCCGAACTAAACCGCGATAGCCATAAATAGCGCCGGCTAGCATCGCTTCTCGAGTAGACTTCCCAATGACGTCGGTGGGTTCTTCAAGGTCAATCTTAGGAAGGAGAGCAGTCTTTTGGTAGAGATATTCGGTCATCACTCCGAGACCGGGAGCAATCACACCCCCGATATAGTGACCGTTTCGAGAAATGATATCAAACGTCACCGCGGTTCCGAAATCCACCACGACGGCGGGCGTCCCATGTCGCCGAGCCACACTGACCGCGTTAGCGATGCGGTCAGCACCGATTGTTTCCGGCCGCGGAAAATCGATTCCGATCCCTAAATCAAGCTTGGGAGTGACCTCGAGCAGGGGCGCCTTAACCGATCGACGAAAGATCGCCGTCTTCTGTGGAACCACCGAGCCCACCAGGACGAAATCGAACGACCAACGGTCCAGGATCCGGCGCACCCCAGCCGCAGTCAGCTTTTTCGTTGGGAACACCGTTTTCTTAAGAAGCGTCTCCTCATCCGACAATGCCAGCTTAGTGGACGTGTTGTTAAGGTTAACCAAGAGAAAGCGTCTCATATTTTGCCTGGGGAATCGGTCGGAGTTGCCGCGAAGCGGCTAAGGTCCAGTCGCATCCCGTATTTGCCAGCGACCCGTCGAGATTTAGAATGTGTCATGCTTCATCTAGTGAGGAGACCCCGCCGCGTTCGTTCAAACGAAGCTTTGAGGACGATTGTAAGGGAGAACAGCCTCGAGACACGTCAATTGATTTATCCAATGTTTGTCTCCGAGAAGGTAAGCCGAGCAGAGGCTATTTCCAGCATGCCCGGGGTTTACCAATACTCGGTAGACCAGCTGGTAGAAAACGCCAAACAAGTCTTCGATCTCGGCATACCAGCTATCCTGCTGTTTGGTATTCCTCGGTTGAAAGACGAGCTCGCTTCACAAGCTTTCGATCCGAATGGTATCGTGCAGACCACGGTCCGACGCCTCAAGAAAAACGTGCCGGACCTTCTGGTGATTACCGATGTCTGTCTCTGCGAATACACCTCTCACGGCCACTGCGGCATTGTGGATAAACGCCGAGGTGGATTTGAGGTTTTGAACGATCGATCCGTCGAAGTCTTAGTGCAGACTGCTCTTAGTCACGCTGAAGCCGGCGCCAACGTGATTGCGCCCAGCGATATGATGGACGGCCGGGTAGGAGCCATCCGTTCCGGGCTTGATCAAGCCGGGTTCACCGATCTGCCGATTATGAGCTATGCCGCCAAATTTTCCTCGGCATTCTATGGCCCCTTTCGAGAAGCGGCCGAGAGCGCCCCTCAGTTTGGAGACAGACAAAGCTATCAAATGGATCCGGCGAACGCGAACGAAGCTCTGCGCGAGGTCGCCCTGGATATTGAAGAAGGGGCAGACCTCATCATCGTCAAACCCGGGATGCCGTACCTGGACATCCTCTGGCGAGTGAAAGAACAGTTCGGATTACCAACGGCTGTCTACAATATCAGCGGCGAGTACTCCATGGTTAAAGCTGCCGCCGCCAACGGTTGGATAGACGAGAAACGCGCCGTTCTGGAGCTAATGACCGGCTTTCGCCGCGCCGGCGCCGACATGGTAATAACCTATTGGGCCAAAGATTTAGCCTCCTGGCTGAAATAAGCTGAAAGCTTCGTAATCGTCGTTCTCGTCCTCGTCCTCGAGGGAGCGGAGACGTGCGAGCATCTACCATCCTCGCCAGGAACGGGACCTATGGGACTCATGGGACTTATGTGATCTGACCCATTAGTCCCATGAGTCACACAAAGCCTGTCACGCCGTAGCTTGCGGAGGCGGATCCCATCCGTTCGCAGCGCCCATAGTGCCCTGCTACGTCCATACGCAACTTCCGCATCCAATTCGGGTTCTTATAGTTGTATGAAAATAACTCCCCTCAGGAGTGTTACCATTGCGCTGGTCGCAATGGCAGTAGCCTCCTACCCCTCCATTACCCAAGCCAAACCTACTCCCAGTCCGGCTCCCACCGTTGCTACAGCGGGCGGCAAACAAGCCCCCGAGACGGCCGATGAACGCTTGGCTGACCTCAAAAAGGAAGTCAACCTAACTAAGGCCCAAGAGACGAAAGTGAAGCCGATCATCGAGAAGTACGTCTCGGACCGTAATGCTCTCAATACCGACAAGACTGCTTCGAAATCAGATAAGAATTCGAAAAAGGAAAGTCTTCGGACACAGTACAATCAGGACATCAACGCAGTCTTGACCCCGGACCAGCAAAAGAAATGGGCTAGCGCCAAGAAAGAGATTTTCCAGCCGAAACAACCAGTCGCCGCTTCCCCAAGTCCGTCTCCTAAGAAGTAGATTAGCCAATTTAGGGAGCACGCTGCCGCTCTAATAGCGTATCGGCGAGGCACGGATGGGACCGATAGGAGACATGAGGCCTATGAGGTCGCCGTCACATAAGTCCCATGAATCTCATAGGTCCCATCCGTACCACCCCACCGATCGCTCTCACACCCCTTCGCCGTTTCGCAAATTCGCTCGTTCACTTCCTGACTACCTCAGTGGGAGCCGGCGCTTCCGAGAGGGGTGATCGGCGGATAGTCAACGAAAGTAGAAACGCAATCCCCATGACAATACCGCCGATTAAGAACGGGGTATTGCCGTAGGCAAGCACCGGTCCGGGCCGATCCCAGCCCAACATAAAACCCCCGGCCGAAGGCCCAACTACCCGGCCTAGGCTACCGGCCGATTGCACCGTGCCGATCACTCTACCTTGGGCGGTAGTAGCTGCTAACCGCGAAGCCATCGCCATCAACGTCGGCTGGGCCAAACTATTCCCCACGGCCAAGCCGAAGGTAAACAACAAGAACAGCCCCATATTTTGCGCCAACGGCATCACCAACATGCTAATGGCCATTAGGAGTAACCCAGCGCCAGCCAGTTTGTAATCACCAAATCTCTTCGCTAACCGGCCAATGGCTCCGCCTTGAATAAAAGCTCCTACCAGTCCAAGAAAAACGAACACCATGCTGATTTGAGAGGTGTTTAAGGTAAACCGCCGGTCCAGCACTTGCGGATAAATCATGGTCACAATCGCGAAACCGGCAATAGCGACAAAGTAGGTTACGACCAAGAGCGCGATCCCATCAAAACCGGCCCGGCCTACTGCGTCCGCGGCCACCGGGGTAGATACTTCCGACCGCGTCACATGCTTCTCCGGCTCTGGCAAAAGCATAAGGACAGCGATGGCATTGAGGAAAGCCAGACCTGCGCCAAACCAGAAAGGCGCGACCGTCGAAAAATGGCTAAGGATTCCGCCGATAGCTGGCCCAAGCACAAACCCGACTCCGAAGGCCGCCCCAATCAGGCCCATCCTCCGAGAACGATTCTCCGCCGGGGTGATGTCCGCTATGTACGCAGCGGCCGTACCCACACTAGCACCGCAAATCCCCGCAATGATGCGAGCGATAAACAACATCGTCAGCGAGTGAGCATTCGCCATCACCGCGTAACCAATCACCGAACCGATTAGACTAACCAACAAAACCGGCTTACGGCCGATGCGGTCTGAGATGTAGCCCAGCACCGGGGAAGCCAGAAACTGCATGAAAGAGTAGCAGCCAAGGAGAAGTCCGATCTGCCATTCTTCCGCCTGAAAGCTCTTCGCATACAGGGGCAGGATCGGGATGATCATCCCGAAACCGATCAGATCGACAAATACAACCAGCAGAATAGTGGCTAAAGGTGACTTTTTCATGAAATGCTCAAAAGGCACTGCGGATCAATCCAAAACCCAACCGCGAATGGACACGAATGAACACCAATAAGAGGCCATCATTCGTGTCAATTCGCGTCCATTCGTGGTTTTATAATCAATCGGCGCTCGTTCCCGGCGTTCACGCTCGTTCTCGCTCGCTCCCGGCGTTAGTTAGGGTGCCGTGCGTTACGCCGAGTCTCGATTCCGCTTTTAATTCGTGCCACAAATCTTCGCCGGTACGTGATCCGGCTAACAGCCCGAGATACAGCGAAATCAAACGCCGGGCGCCCTCCCGATCTTCGTCCAAAAGTTCGATCCGGAAATACCTCAATCCAGCCTTCTGCAATCGAAGGAAATATTGAGCGCCAGTTTGCGCTCGCGCATTAAAAACGGTATTCCGGCAACCCACGTCCGCTTTCACCAGGTGAGTCAGGCCAACTCGATCTCGCACCTCGACCCGGTGCCGGTCGCATGGTCGCCCACAATTCGTATAGTCGGTGCCGTTCGACAAAAAGGCTGCAAACACACAATGTTCCATATGAAACATGGGCATATGTTGATGGAGCGTTAGTTCGTAGCGATCCCCCGGGGAATAAGCCAGCAAAGCCAAGATTTGTTCGAACGTGAGGTCGTAGGAAACCGTCAGGCGTTCCAAACCCTGCTCAATCAAGAACGCCCCTGTCAACGGGTTAGCGACATTCAATGAAAAATCGCCTCGCAAGCGAAAACCTTTTCCGCGGAAATAAGGGATCGCGCCCAGGTTACGGATCAGTACCCCTGCCGGGCCTGTGTTTTCAATCAAACGAAAGAATCCTTGTTCACCCGGTTTCTGGATTCTGGGCGTCGCTAGAAACAGGCCGGTACTCGAATTAGCGATTTCGACCGCTTCCGGGTAGCGGCGAATATCCTCGAAATCGACATAGATCGTGCTGATCCCAAGCGAGAGCGCTGCTTCCAGCTGCGGCAACGTTCTACACAGCACAACTAATTCAGGGCGAGCCGACGTTGGGTCGGCTGTAGAGTCGACCGGCTTAAGGGGCCATTCAATTTTCGCCGGCTTCGGCAAAACCGGTATTACCGGCTTTTCCCCTGCAGACTGTGAAACCTTGGTACTTAAGGTTTCGATCGCTTCCCGGCGTAACTGGTTGATAGCGCCCGCTGTCATGAAGAGAGCTCCATCGAGAGTTACGTCTATTGTCTCTGCATGAAATCGGGTTCCGCCCAATCTTCCCAGCAGTTCGCGCACACTCGCTGCCGTTAAGGGAGCCGAGCGCGCCGGTTGCAACCTCTGCTCGGACTCCATCTCAATGTCCACGGCGCCGCAAACGACCCTCAACCGTAACGGCGAACCAGATTCGCCCGTCGCCATCATTGACACTGGGAAAGTCGACTTTTGCAGGTCACGAGCAAAAGTTTGTCGGAGCGCCTTGTTCAAAGCGGGATCATCGGTTTTCCAAACACGGTCTCCCACCGTTACTCTAGAAAAATTAATCTGGTCATTACCGAACCAGAACCGCGATCCTTCCACCTCGTACACCCGGCCGCCTTCTTCTTGCTCGGTATCGCCGCCGTTAACAAAGACCAATCCATCTCCCGGCCGAACCTGGATCCGGGTTAGGACTTCCACATAATTCCTTCCGACGGCGGTGACCTCGCCAACATAAGCCCCCCGCTTTTTCCCGAAGCGCCCGTCCACCAGCCGCTGATGATTCACCCCATGTAACCAACCGGTGAAAAGTCCTCGCGAAAACGTCATCTCGAGCGCATATCGATCAGCCGCCGACACCGTTCCCGGCGCTCCCGGCGCTCCCGGCGTTGTCACCCGATCAATGGCTTGCCGGTAAACCTTGGTAACCGCCGCCACGTATTCCGGGCTCTTGAGCCGGCCTTCGATCTTAAACGCGCGTACACCTAGACCGATCAATTGCGGAATCTCCTCTATACCGGCCAGATCCTGCGGCGACAAAAGATACCGTTTGTCACCCAACTCATGTATCTGACCGTCGACGACCAAGTCATAGGGCAGCCGGCAAGCCTGAGCGCATTCCCCTCGATTGGCGCTCCGTTGGCCGAGCGATTCGCTGGTTAAGCACTGGCCGGAATACGCCACGCAGAGCGCCCCGTGCACAAATGTCTCGATAGGCACATCCACCGCCTTAAACCGGTCTAGTTCCCGCAGCGACAACTCTCGAGCTACCACCGCTCGGGTTATTCCGGTTTGCCGCATCAACTCAAGTCCCTCCGGAGAGGTTATCGTCATCTGAGTCGAGGCATGAAGTTCGAGCTCAGGAACCAGATGCTGCGCCAGCCGCACCAGCCCAAGGTCCTGCACGATGATGGCGTCTGCTCCGGCGGCGGCAATCGCCTCCAGTTGGACCGCAGCCTCAGCCAGTTCATCCGTGAAAATAAGGGTATTAAAAGTGATATAGCCTCGAACATTACGCTCGTGGAGGTAATCCATTACTGCCGGCAATTCTTCCAAGGTGAAGTTATGGGCGCGCAGGCGGGCATTGAATTTCGGTAATCCGAAATAGACTGCGTTCGCGCCATTGGCTACAGCAGCGCGAAGACACTCCCAGTCACCCGCTGGGCTCAACAATTCCGGGACCGGCATACCAGCTATGCTAGTCTGCTCGGCCTATTGCGCAAATCGCCCTGCATGGTAGGGCGAGGCTCCCGAACGTTACTAAGGCCTTTCCCGAAGTCGCCGGCGTGTCCGGTCTTTTCGTAAGGCTATTCCCGGCGGCTGCCGAGCCGTCGACTCAGCGTGTGACCTCGTGGTAGGGGCGCCGCACCCATTCGGGATCCAAACCGCCCAAAAATCGTCAAGGCGCTGAGTTGTATGGTGAATTGTCTGTGAAGCGATGGTGAAATCCTCGACGTCGCCGGCGTCTGGAGGGGATGCGCACATCTGATTAAGCAGAAAGTGAAAAGATCCGGCGCGATTGACTCCGCGAGATGGCAAACGTCACGCGCGCCGAGACCCGCCGCGACGTAGGCTTTGCGAAGTCGGGTTTTCGCCCCACCACCACCCTAAAACTTCTTTTCTACCTCCACGTAATAATATCGGCCAAAGGCATTAGCTGTGGTGGGGTCGAAGCCGTAGCCTTCGTCGGCAAATGGCGGGTTGGTATCGAAGATGTTGTTAATACCAAAAGTTAGCGTCGTGTTCGCCAGCCAATAACGGATGCCACTCGAAGCGCCTTCGCGCCTGGGGGAAATCGCTTTCTCGCCCACGATCTTTTTACCGTCTTTAGAGTAACCCGGAGCCGGGCTCTGTGCGGTCACTTCTTCGGGTGCGCCAAATTTGTAGGAGATTTGCCAATCCCAAGTGGTCCAGCTCCCAATCCGGTGCACGAGACCGTTCGGTTGTACCACCGCATTCGGTTCGGTGCCTTTGAAGTTGTCGTTAGCGTCGTGATAAGAATCGGTAAAATTCAAAACAACACCTGTTTTAACTGTATCGATACCAAAAACGGTTTTGCTATAAAAGAAGCTGCCGGTCAGCTTCAAATCAGGATGACCAAAGCTGTCTTCTTCATCGAAGATAGGCGAAGGAGTTAAGGAAAGAGCACCAAAGGCGGTGTTGGCGCTCGAGTTCTTAATGGTCTGGACCGAGTAGTTGTAAATGTAACTGGCGTCAACCTCGATATTAAGTTTGCCCCAGTAATATTCTTTGGTCACGTAACTGCCTCCGAAGTCGAGTCCGTCGGTGAGTACGGCGCCTAAGTTCACAAAAGGATCGTTCACAAAATTGATCTGACCATTCGGTAACCGCTGGACCAAGCCCGGGAATAGATTTTCCTCGTCCAGAACTTGTTGCGGATCCAGTTGTTGGATCTTGTTGCTTTCGGCGATTTGAAACCAATCCAGGTAAGCGGTGAATCCGTTGGCCCACCCCCACCAGCTGTGTTCGGGATCGCTACCACCGGGAGTCCACACCGCTCCAGCGTAGTAACTGTAAGACCTCTCGGGCTGTAGCTCCGGATTCCCTTGAACATGGACAAAATAAGTCTGGGTTCCGAGTTGAGGATTTTTCGGGTCCACCAAGGCGGCTTGTTCGATGAACGAACCGCTGTCCAGTTCGGGAAGGTTAGGTGCTCGGTAGCCCTCTGAGTAAGTGGCTCTCAAGGTAAGATCGTCAAACGGTTTGAAACGCACCAGCAACTTGGGTTTAGCAGCGGAACCAAAATCGCTGTATTGATCGTAACGTTCCTGGAGGACAACTTCTAAAAGCCGCGCGCCAGGGAAGGACCATTTGTTGCCCAGGATCGGAATCGTCAGTTCAGCATACGCGCTCTGTACGTTGCGTCGGGCGCTGGTCGTGCTTTGCGGGCCGCCACTGCCGATGATATTGCCGTCTTTCGAGTTTTGATCGATCGACGTTTCGTAAGCGTCATCGCGATATTCAGCGCCAAGCCCAAGGGTGACGGTGCCGCCGGGAAGATCAATCAAATCGCCGCCGGCTTTGATCGCCCAAGTGCTGACCGCGGTGCGTGCCCTGGAGTCTGTCGTTAGGCGCAGTGCATCCACAAATCCTCCGTTCGGATGTTTTACGGCGGAGAAATCGACAAAGGGGTTGTAGTAGGTACCGATAAATCCGGGGAGCTGTCCATCGAGCGCCTCTTGCAGACCGGTTCTGGAAATTTGATTAGACGTTTCCCGATCTCCATCGCTCTCCGAATAAACATAACTCGCATCGATAAACCAACTATGCGGGAGCTGAATAACCGCGCCGCTGATAGTGGTAACGGAGTCAATCGTCACGACTTGTTTCTGTGGGCCGAACTCAAGCAGGGCGTCGCCGATCGGCTGTAACGGAACACCCCATGGGTTGTAAGGATTACTAGTTGGAATGACCGTGCCGTCTGTCTGGCTAGGACCATAATCCGGGATTTCGCTGTTCTCCTTGTTCCGTTCCAGGGTCAGCTCTTCGTAAAATTTCAGCCAGGATGTCGGCTCGTAGTTGATCTTAATCAGTCCGCCATAACGCTGTTCGCGTGGATTGATCTCGTAGTCTTGAACACTGCCATATTCGTTCAATGGCGCGTTAATCGGGGAGAAGTTGTTTCTAGTGATGTTCGGCCCTTTGGTTCCTTGCCGAACCGAGTAGGTATTGCCATTCCCATCAATGAAATTCCCGTACGGACTGTCGATGGTATCCCAGTTGTAATAAGAACCAAACGGTGTGTGATCCTGGTTCGACGAATAACCGCGATCCGACATCAGGATCGGGCTCGACTCGTAATAATCGAAGGCTCCGAGGATGGTAACCTTGGAGTGATCGTTGAGGTGATCAACCAGCCCAGAGACAGCTGCCACATGATAGACCGAGTAATCGTCCCGCTGGCTCACACCAAAGTGGAACAGGATATCGGCTCCTTCATATTCGTCTTTGAGCAGCAGGTTCACAACTCCGGCGACCGCATCGGACCCATAAGTGGCGCTGCCGCCGTCTTTTAACACTTCAATCTTATCGATGGCTGCCAGCGGATAAGAGTTTAAATCCACAAAGCTTTCAGTGCCGTCTTGAGGAAAGGGAAAAGGAGCGACGCGGTGCCCGTCGAGGAGGGTCAACGTCTCGTTGGGACCCAAGCCACGCAAGTTGACGTCAGAGCCGGCTGGCGAAAAGCTTTGTCCGGCATTGAGTGCAGGCGAAAAGCTGGCGGCATTCTGCGGCAACCGCTGCAGAACGTCCGCAACGGTCTGATCCGCCTGCTCCTTAAAAAACTGCTGGTCCAGAGTGACGACCGGCTGAGGGCCATCCCCAATGCGGGGCACCAGGTAACCGGTCACCGTAACTTGCTGCAGCTGGCTGTTATCGTGGGGAGTAGCCTGCCCGCTGGTAGGGCTTGGGGAGGCAGAAGGGTTCGGGGAATTACTGTCTTGGGCTTTTGTGGGCCCCGCGACAGATAGCAGGGCAACGGCGAATGCGAGCGCGATTCGCCGAACATGGGACTCTTTCATTGGATCTCCTTGGTTAACAAACTCCTGTTTTGGTGGTTAAGGCGGGCAGATGATAAGCGCTAACAACACTGCCACTGAAGGGATGCCGAGCCTTCAGTGCGCAGACTGGGAGAAATCGTGATAAATAACCAGACTAACTAAGTCTAGTATTTTTTGAGCCGAAATCACACCAGCCGCTGGAACGGCGTAAGACGCGCTTTTCTGGATGGAACGGCCTAAAACAAAATGTTCTTCCCAAGGAAAATTTCATGATAGCAGAGGAGTGTAAAACAGTAAAGGCTACCAATTAAGTAGGCAAATGAGCGCGGCGTCAAGAGCCGACGCCTAAATACTACTTGCCCATCGCTATTTTCAGAACCGGAGGGCGCTTTTTCCGTCGCGACTGTGAGACTTCCGACGGATTGCTCCCCCACGTTTGGGCGACTAAAGGGAATCCGGCACCTGCCTATGCCCGTCAACATAAGGCACGAGCCGTTGAGCGTGCCTTCCCGCGGGCCGCGGAACGAGGCCGTGGTCACCAAGGCTGACGGTCGGGGACGCGGCGCATTTAACTGCGCTCTTGGGTCTGTGAAGAGACAGGCTTCGCCAACAAAGCCCTGACGAAATGGCGCTCTGCCTCACGACGACCCCGCTCACCAGGCGTGAGCGTCCCATGCCTTTCGCTTTACATTCAGAATGCGCTAAATCCTAACGCGCCTTAAGCGGTGAATCCTTTTCGCTCATTGCCCGGGAGTCAGGTGTGGCTTCACGGATTAGCCGTTTCATTCGTCTAACGAAATTCCCTCAAATTGAGTCTGTAGACACCCAAAATTCGGTTCTTAAAACGATCCATTCTCGGACCATCGTAAGGTTTCTCGCCAACCTTTTTGAAGCCGTTCTTTTCCATGACCCGCCTTGATCCTGTATTTTCGCGCAGACACGAGTTTTCCACCGATTTTACATTTAGCCTATCTCTTGCGTAACAGATCGCCTCTCGGACCGCCGCGGTGGCGTATCCTTTGTTCCAGAATGGAACCGCGATCTGTATTGGTTATATTGTTGATGGAAACGATTCCGACAAAGTTCTCATCTACCAACACCGCAAACACCAAGGCCGTGGATGCGTTTTCCGATGCCTGACGAATAAAGCTTACTGCTCCATTCTCTGGATAGGGATGTGGAACGTCACAAGTAGCAGCAACTAGTTCATGAGACGCGTATGCTTGGACGGCGGGCGCGTCTCTCTCGGTAATCGGACGGATCCGGATACGAGCCATGTCGAAAAACTAAATCGTTCACGAATTCTTAGTCCACTAGCCAGTTTCTACTCTCTTAATGCTGCGAGAATGGGCTGTTGAGACCGAGCGCTTCCGGGCGGAGAAATCCGCATTTTTTCGGAATCCGGCTAGTTTTCTCTGACAGCTCTAATTACCTTGTTCAAACCGGGTCCGTTCCGTATGATCCGGTTCAATACAACCATTTGTTAGGTGCTTTCGCTCTAAATCTGCTTCCGAATTCTAGAAATGAAGACCAAAGTCATCTGTGGTCGAAGTCCCGTTATGGGAGAGGGTAAGACAAAGACGAGAATTAATTCCAGGATCGGAAACCACGGCGTAATCCTTAACCCGACCGGACGATCAAGTAGCTTGATTCTCGTCGCCCTTCAACTCATCGCCCGAAAAATCCGAGCAAAAGATTAGCGAGGCACTCGCTATTTCAATCCGAATACCGCACGGGTAAGTTTGTGGGCCTAATCGCGGAGGTAGCAAAATCCTCCAGCGGGAGTTAGCAGGTCAGCCTCCACCTGAAGGTGCTGTCAGGTATTTCTAAGGGTTAACCCTTCCGCTCTGGGCATAGGCGCTGTCGGGCGTTTCGAGGCCACGAGCTTAGGCGCAAATAAATATAGGATATATGCGATCAAAAGGGCCGAGTTCCAGACGACAGGTGACACGAAGACAAAGCACGAATTGCCGCTCCGTCGCAGATCCGGATTTTTAGGCCTGGACGTCCTTCGTTTTGTCGGTGACTACATCCAAACCGGTTCGGCGGCGATCACTCGAGCGGCGCCTAGTTGGTTTAACAAACGCTGATTGCGATCTACCGGCAGGGTCACAGAAGTGTGCAAATTCTCCCGACTGGAGGACCAGATCACCATAGGTGTTTTCTGGTTTCGGCTCTTATAAAGATTGCCGGACAAGGCCATATAGAACTCTGCCGCGAACTTGGAAGACTTCTTATTCCCTTGCCCAACAACCTCGAATCTGAAAAGCCGGTCGAGCTCGGAAAGCTAATCGAGATCGCGTACCTCGTTATCATCCTCGCGGCTTTTGCTTGGGCGAAAGAGTTTCTGCTCCCGCTGATTCTGGCGATGTTGATCAGTTTTTTGCTAGCACCCGTTGTCTCTCGACTGGAACGCTGGCGATTCCCCCGGGTGGTAGCCGTCCTTAGCGTTGTAGCGACGGCAATTGGGATTATCGGAGGCCTGTGCTCGACGCTTTCGTTGCAGGGTCTGGATCTCGTAAATACTCTACCTAAGTACCGCGATAATATCCATGCTAGATGGGCGGCCGTTCAAAAAGGACCACCTGGCCCGCTTAACCTCGCATTTAGCAATATTGGCGCGCTGGTTGACGATCTGAGCAAAGTCACCGGATCTGCGGAAAGCGACCAAAAGCCGGAGGTAACCAAAGTTCAAATTGTTAGCGGCGCTGATAACATCATTGCAATGGTGAAAAACAGCCTGACGCCGGTGTTTGGTCCGATAGGAGAACTTGCCTTGATCGTGGTGCTCGTTGTTTTCATGCTAATGGAGCGAATGCGGCTCCGGGTTCGATTTCTTCGCTTGATTGGACACTCGCGTCTTGCAACAACGACTCTCGCTATCGACGAAGCCGGATCCCGATTGAGCGATTTTCTCTTTGGACAGCTGCTTGTAAACACCGGGTATGCCGTAGTGCTCGGGATTGGCCTCTTTTTGATCGGTATTCCGAACGCTTTGCTCTGGGCGGTTCTGACCTTGGTATTGCGGTTTTTGCCTTACGTCGGTCTCTGGATATCGGCCTTCTTCCCATTGGTGCTATCGATTGCGATTTCGACGAGCTGGAAAGAGCCGATGTTGACTCTTGCCCTGTACGGATTTCTGGAAGTGTTCACGAACAACGTCGTGGAACCTTTTGTCCTGGGCGGTAGCACCGGAATGTCACCGCTGGCCGTTATCGTGTCCGCTGTTTTCTGGACCTGGCTTTGGGGACCGATTGGTCTGTTGCTTGCGACACCGCTCAGCGCCTGCTTGGTGGTATTGGGTCGCTATTTTCCCGCTTTCCATATTTGCAGTGTTTTGCTTGCCGCTGAGCCGCCCACCTCCTCGGAAACAAACTTTATTCGCCTCCTCACAGAAGGTCGTCTTTCGGAGGCGAAGGCGTTGCTGCAGGTATTGGCAGGGATGCAACTTTCAGTAGATGTTGCCGAAGAGCTCATTTTGCCCACCCTGCGAGCGGTCGAAAACGATCTTTATCCTGGCGCGGCCACTCCGTCAAAATCACGTATTTATGGGCAGCTGCGCGAGTTGATCGAGGAAATGACTGTTGAGATCCCAACCGAATCGGAGCAGCCATCGGAACCACCGAAATCTGAAGAGCCAAAACTCGCGATTGTGCCTTTCATAGGGGAAGGAGACGCCATCGTTGGGAGTATAATTGGCCGCTTGCTCGAGACGGAAGGGGTCCGTACTACATTGTTATCTTCGCGAACTCTTCGCGCAGAGAAAGTGGAGCGTCTGAAAGAACTAAAAACCACACTGATTCTGATCTCGGCGATCGAGTCGAGATCGGTAGTCACTATAGGGAAAATGGCGCATTCCATTAAGATTGAGATCCCCGACGCCCAGATTCTTGTCGGCCTTTGGAGTCTGCCAACGGAAGGAGCAGCACGCTGGGTGAGAAGAATTAGAGAATCTTCCGGAAGCACCGTTTACACCAATATCGGTCAGGCGATTCAAGGAATTGTTTCCCAGCTTCCGCATGTGGACCACCAGATCCAGGGCGGACCGGAAAACGTGGGGGCGGTCAAAAATCCGAATTCCCTCCGACGAGCGAAAGGGGACGGAAACGTTTATTTATGAATAGCCGGACACTTACATTCCTTCTTTGGATCATCGGCACAGTTTTCGTACCAATTTTTGGCCTATCGAGTTGCGACAAAACCGTGAGCCCGGTGTCGAAACTAACCAGGGCGAACTTTGACCAGATCCACGAAAACATGTCCAAGGAGGAGGTCAAGGCGATTCTCGGGTCACCCAGTTCATCCAGTACAGAGGATAAGTTAATCTACAAACGAACAACCTGGCGCTATGTCGAAGGTGATAAGTATATCAATATCACTTTCAAAAATGACGAGTTAGATAGTAAGGATACAAATTTAAGTACGGGATAATGTGGAAACGTCGGGGTTCCCAAGCGGTGGTCAAACTAATCATTTTCGAGCACTCATGGCAAAAACGTATTCTGATGTCGAAAGATACATTGAACAGAACTTGTCCGCTTATCAGCTAAGATGGTTAACAATGCAGAGCGAAGCACTGGGATATCCAAGGTCCAGGATTTTCGAAGCGATCCTGTCGGATTGGCTCAGCCGACGTTCATCCCGCACTCGGCAGCAGATGGCAGAGATTGATATCGCCCGGCGAGCGGTGGACGAATTCATTTCGCGCCAGATGGCCAGGTCCTGGCCTCACTCCGGAAGGAACGGAGGTGGCTGACACAAATCGCTAGCAAACACTGCCTTCTCCTGCAGAACGGATCTCTGTTCGGCTATATAAGCGAGATAGACAGCACAAACAGAACCGATCGCTTCCCAATCGGCGAATTCTGGAAGATATGAGAATCACATCCCTAAAACTAGAATCGGTAAAGGACCTTCTGATCGCCGAATTGCGCGATTTACACAATGCTGAAGAGCAACTCGTTGAGGCGCTGCCAAAAATGGCCGAAGCGGCTTCCTCAACAGAACTGAGGAACGCGTTCAATCACCATTTGGAAGAGACCAGAAAGCACGTGACTCGCCTGGACGACGCTTTCAAGACTCTCGGCGAAAAAGCGAGCGGCGAAACGTGCGAGGCGATGAAGGGCTTGGTAAAAGAAGGCGAAGAATTCATCAAAGCCAAAGGCCAGCCGGATGTCCGCGATGCCGGCTTAATCGGAGCCGCCCAGCGAGTCGAGCATTACGAGATGGCCGGATATGGAACGGCTCGGACATTGGCAAAGAGACTGGGGCTGCATGACATTGTCGAGATCCTTCAAAAGACACTTGAAGAGGAGAGAGCTGCGGACCAAAAACTGACGGCGGTAGCCGAAAGCGACGTGAATCTCTCCGCGACTAGGGTGGCGGGAAAATAGTCTCTCTAAACGCGCCAAAATTTTGCCATGATCAATCGGGCTGCGAAATTTGTGAGAAACATTTTTGCAGCCCAGCGATGCACGCGACCTTATGCAAAGGCTGCTGCAACTGGCTGGAGCGACGGTTTCAATGGCCAGCTCCGCCTCCGAAGCAATGGAACGCATCCTGGCAGAACGGCCGGAGGTGCTGGTTTGCGACATCGGAATGCCCGGTGAGGACGGCTATACGTTAGCTGTCGTGAGCAGTCTGGCGGGTCGTAAAGGCACCCCCGCGTATGATTTCGATTAGCTTCGATAGAAAGACTAACTGAACCTTTGCTGCTGCCGGTAGTTGCCCAGCAGTTGAACTGGCCGCCCAAGTTGTCTCGACGCTCGTGGCATCATGGTTTTCCCCGGTAGGCAAATCGTGTCGCGCCCTGATAGCCAGCCAGGAGTCCATCCGCTGCTGAAATCGGCCGACCGCAGGATGAGTCTTCCTGGAGGTATCAAACTGGGCAATTAGAAATCGGCCCTTCCACATACTGCGGGGGCTGCGATCCGGTCGTTGCTAGTTGATTGGAGAGTTGCATTTCCATGAGGGTCGCATTGCCAAAAATCGTCGCAAACGAGGTGTCCGCGGCATCCCTTCCCTGCCCGATTCTAATAAAGCTCGATTGCGGCGAGAGTCGTGTCGGATCAGCCAGAATCCAGCGGCCCCCCAGAAAAGCTTCAAAATATGCGTGAAAATCGGGCGGATTCAGTCCGTAAGCATACCCGCTCACAAACCGCGCTGGGATTCCGAGCGCTCGACAAAGGGCGATTCCCAGATGAGCGAAGTCACGGCACACCCCGGCTCTTTGCGTGGCTGTATCAAAAGCGGACGTACTCGAGTTGGTCGTACCTTGCAGATACTCGACATACTCGTAGATCCAATTACAGATTCGAGTCAACCGTTCGAAACCGGACTCGATGTTGGTAAACTCGCGCGTTGCGAAACGAGCGAGCAAATCTGATTGGCAGAACCGACTCGGATATAGGAATACGAGCGCTTCCAAAGGAAGTTCATGCAATAGGGCGACGTCCAGCCCTTTGTCTTCGAGCAGTTCGGGTTCGACTGAAACCACCGCGTTGTAGGTGAGATCAAGGCGGGCATTCGTTGCAGCAACGCGATGCAAGCGCTGCTCGCCGTCCAATAGCTCCTTTGGTGGTTCTGCCCCTGTTACCGTCAGATCTTCCGTGATGACCCGCTGGAACGAATTGCGGACCGCCGCCACATTGAAAAGAAATGAGGCCGCTCCGATAACCCGATAAACGAGACGGCACGTGATTTGAAATTCCATATTTCATTCGCACTAGTCGCTAACGACTCCCCTGAATTCGATAAGCTCATCGACGAGTTTTTGGATCTCGATCTTGCTTATAGGTCTTTTATAAGACGATTCATAAAGTCTGAGCCATCCGCGCACGACTCTAGCTCCCCTTTTTCTTTGCGATAGGTGATGTACTTGCCCATCGCCAGTAGCAACGCATGTGTCTGCACCGCTTGTTGGTCCAGAATTGATACCGGTGTTTGGTCCCAGAGCTCAATGGCTTGCATCAATGCTTCTTGAAACGCGAGCGTTGTCCCTGGTTGCTTTTGGTCTGGTTGGTCTGCCACAATGAAGGGTTTCCTATTTTATTGAATGGAGATAATTTTTACAGCCTGCCTATTCTTTTATGGTGCCGAGGTCCGAGACAGCCCAATCGAGAGAACGAGTCTCTTCTTTCCGGTACTTGAAGGTATATTTTTTGGCCGATGGTTCTCAATCGATCCCTCACACATACTGGCTGAGCAGGATGGTGTCTAAGTCAAACAGTCATCTGTGATTCTGGATTCTCTACCCGTTTCTCTACTGGGCTCGCGTGGATAATTTATTCCGACAAAACACTTCGCGATTCACTTCCACCTCTTGGCCGACATCGCCCGCTCGTGCCCCGTCAAACGCGTCGGCTGGCCATAGAATCAGATCATTGCCTGGAGCGGAGAAAGTTGATTGAAGAGTTTCTTTTGAGCAAGCTGGAGCCGCGTCTTTACCGTGCCCAGAGCAATGGATTTGCGAGCGGCGATTTCGCGTTGGCTTAGGCCTTCAAAAAAAGCGAGGTTCACCACTTCCTGTTGAAGAACCGGAAGAGTGCCGATGACCCCGTGCAACAGATCTGCTAGATCTGAGTTTGGAGCCTGATGCACTCTTGCTTCATCTCTATACGTGGCTTTGAGTTCAGTCTCGAAACGATCCCTGGTCCGATGATAGGCTAAGCGCCGACGTAACCGGTCGAGAGCGCGGCGACGAGCCATCGTGACTAGAAAGCCATGCAGACCTTTTTCCGCAATGAATCGGTCTGATTGATCCCAAAGCTGCAGAAATACATCGTTCAAAGCGTCGTCGGTCTCGCTGTCGTCATGCAAGACACTCTGGATCACGGTGCGAAGGGTGGATTCATACCGTTTATAAATTGCTTGAATCGCATCGGCCTCACGTCTGCCAACCGCTTCCATTAGTTCGGCGTCCGACCTCGATTCAATGGTTGATATCGTTTCAATGTCCATGGTTGTTTTCTTTCTGAAACGATAACAGCCCGAAGGAGTTATAAAATCGGGCTAGACCATGCTCCTTTGGTAAGGGTGATTGCTGAATCCCTATCGGGTGAACCCTGAGATCGGCCCAGGGAGATCAGGCCTAGGGTCGCAGGATCGCATCGGTAATTTGGATGCTTCGAGATCCGTGAAAGGATCCCAAAGCGAACGCTTATCGTATATACAAACCCTGATGTACATGCAGAAGGCGAAAAGAAAAAAGATGACAGCGCCTATGACAACTCGAAACAGGAAAACGGTCATAATCTATCCACTTCTGATCCTGTTCGCGATAACGGCACCTTTAGGTATCTGGGCAGCAGAAGGAGCTTCTCCAGTTGGTCTGTGGAAAAATGAAGATGCTAAGATCGAAATCTTTAAAGACGGCGGGAAGCTGGACGGTAAAATTGCGGCCCTCGACGAGAAATACACGCAAGACGGTCAGAAAAAAACAGACATCCACAATCCAGATCCAGCCCAGCGAGAGCGTCCGCTGATCGGGCTGGTTGTTATGAAGGGAATTAGCCCAGATAGTCCTAGTAAATGGGATGGCGGCACAGCTTACGACCCCAAGACAGGGAACACGTATTCGGTTAGCCTTGAATATGACGGCGGCAACACCTTGAAAGTAAGAGGCTATCTGCCCATTTCGTTGATTGGCAGAACTGAGGTCTGGACGAGAGCGGAGTGAGTCGGGGAGTTTTAAGGCCCCAGGCCAGCGGGCGACAGACCAAGCAAAGTAGAAGGGATTAAGGCTCCTAATCGTCGCCAATAACATTTCTTACGAATTTACGAAGATCACCGGAGAGGCGGTTCGAAATCCTGACCTCACGACACGCCGCTATCAATGGGTTGCCGCCCACTTCTTGGTGTGTTAGGGCAAAGTCGACCCAATAACTTCTGCAATGGTATCCTCGCCAGGATAAAGCCGCACTAAGGTTCTCTCTCCAGTCGTGTCCGTGATCAGATCAGCGGGCATCACTCGGTGGCGAAAGGCAATCACCCGAATGGCACCTTCTGACGTCAAACAGTCCTTTTTGACTCCGTCAGTAAAGTTGATGGTGTATCTCATGACCGTAAGAAAATTTCACCAGCCGTTTGAGGGAATAGTGAAATCGTGGGGGCTCCTTCACGGATGCAGTCGGCGGATAATGCGCGAATTCACCTTCCGACAGACATCAAACGCCCTTTCCCATTCTCCGCTAACTCTCGTCAATTCCCGGCTGCCAACGCTGACACTTGGGTCGGACCTACTCGGGACTGACCTAAAAAGGATGCACCTTCTTCGAGGACTAGCCGGTTAGCCTTCAAGTCGCCAATCAGCACGGCACTTGAGAAGATTTTACAAGTATCTCCGATGAAGACGTTCCCACGAACTTTGCCGGAAAGTTTTAGGGATCGAGCCCTAACTTCTCCGTGAATGTCGGCGCTTGGTCCAAGAGTAAGTTCGCCGGCGGCAGCGATGTCGCCGTTGAGCGTACCATTAAACATTAGATCGTTGCTTTTGCCTATCGTGTTATCCATTTTGTACCTTCTCGGCGTTATGACGCCACTTGTTGCTTTCTGCTTGCGCCCAGTGTGGGGTGGCTTCTGGCGACGTTAGCTTCCCCGAACTTCGATTTGCGTCGATTGACGGTTAGCTTGGGTAGCTTTTGGAGAGAGCGGCGGTTCGAAATCCCGGCCTCATGATACGCTGCTACGGGTCAGATGTCGCCTACTATTATCGACACCGAGGGGTTTTGTCGTGCCGTAGGGTGTGCTATCTCGAGGTCGCGCAAATAGCTTCATCGAAAGATGACGAAACATGGAGTCAGTGGCGGGGGCTCAATCGAGCCCTGGCTGAAAGGCTGAGGCGCTGCGGGAGCGCCCGCTTCGTGAGACGCAAAGGCAACAGTAACTCATCGATAACAGTATAGCAGAAGCCAATGAAGCGGATCGAATATAGCGATGCGCTCGTCAATAGCACCACGAAGACACCCGCTGTCCTGATTGTCGGTGCCTTGAAGTGCTAGGACCTAAGCCGGAGATCTTCGAAAACTACGAATACTATGAACAAAAATCCTTTGAACAAAGGTGTCCTAACTGAGAACGCCAGCGGGATTGGTACGGTGACGCGAGACATGGTAGAGACGCGCGCGAAAGAGCTAGCCACTATCGCAGGACGTGTTCCTCTGGAACCATCCGAGACGGACTTTGAACAGGCCAAACGGGAACTAAAGGGTGAACCAGAAATGCATGTTCAAGAAGCGGCCCTGGAATCTATAGCCGAATCAGAAGGCTGGGCTCCAGTGCCAAGCTCAATGGGACGTCACACACCGGACTCATTTGGCGAAGACGAGGATAGCGAAGGGCGGAGCGAGAGCGCGCAGCTCGTCGAAGAAGGGATTAGGGAAGCGGAGCACGATCAAATGCTCCAAGCAGCCCGGGCAGACCAGAAGAGGGACCAAAGGGAATCGTGAGCTCTACCGCGCGAGAAATGCCGACAGATCGCGCCGAGAAACGGCAACTCGGCGATGATCCCGGCCAAAACCAGCGGGCAGATCAGCCAAGTCACGAGGATCAGGCGGGTCCGAAAAAGAAGAAAATACGGCCGTTCCTATTGTTCCTGGTCGGAGGAGTGATTCTGCTAACAATCCTCTTCTTTGGTTACAGGTACTGGCAGCACGCTTCCACTCACGAGGATACCGATGACGCTTACATCGCGGGAAACACTCACCAGATTAGTGCGCGGGTCGCCGGAACCGTCCAGCAAGTTTTGGTGGACGATAATTGGCACGTTGAGGCGAGTCAGCCGCTCGTTAAGCTGGATCCCCGTGATTTCGAGATCGAGTTGGTCAAAAATCGAGCACAATTGAAAGAGGCCAACGCGCAGGTCAGCCAAACGGAGGCGGCGGTGGAGCAAGCCAACGCCGAGTTCCTACAGCGCCGTGCGGAGGTTAAATTAGCGGCAGCCCAAGTGATTCAAACCCAGGCGAACTTTGACATTGCAAAGATCAACTTCGACCGCAGCCAAGGCCTCCTCCAAAAAGGAGCGGTTTCGAAGGAAGAGGTCGATACTAACCGTGCGACTCTCGACGCTGCTCAGGGAACACTGGACGGTGCGAAAGCCACTAACGAAGCGAATCAGGCGCAGGTTGTGGCGGCCCAGGCTGCAGTTGACAGCGCAAAGGCCCAAATTCAGAACGCGGTTGCGAACGTGTCAGTTAGCGAAGCGACGGTGCGCGAAAGCGAGCTGCAGCTTTCCTACTGTACGGTAATCGCACCCGTTTCCGGCCGAATCACGCAGAAAAGTGTTCAAAGCGGCAACCGGTTGACGGTTGGACAGGCGCTTATGGCCGTGGTCGAAGACGACGTCTGGATTCTGGCCAATTTCAAAGAGACACAACTCGAACGGATTCAGATAGGTCAACCCGTAGACATCAAGATTGATGCGATGCCCCATCATAAATTTTCTGGACGCGTAGACAGCCTTCAGACCGGTACCGGCTCTAACTTCGCTTTGCTCCCCCCCGATAACGCCACTGGCAACTTCATTAAAATCGTTCAGCGCATTCCGGTCAAAATACTATTTGACCCTAACAGTATCACCGATGTGCGCGAAAAGATCGTGCCTGGCCTGTCGACAGAATCCAGCGTCACGATCACCGAGGGCCCAACCCAGCGTCATCAACCAATTACCCAGGGAAAGGGACAGCCCATCGCAGGGGCTGTGCAATGATCAGGGGGATCTTCGGTACCTTTTGTGAAGCCGTGGCAGTCTTCCTAAGTTTGTTCGGTTGAATCGGTGGCGCCCTAACTATTGCGCAATGCCACAGGAAACTACAACGGGCCGCTGAAGGGAGAGCGCCACTTCAAAAAACCTAATTCGCTTCCAGTAATTCATGGCCAATCAACCAGATGAAACGGTCAGTCTACGCACCTGGATAGCCGTGCTCGGTACGATTCTCGGAGCGTTTATGGCGGTACTGGATATCCAGATCACCAACTCTTCTCTGCGGGAAATTACCGGGGGCATCGCTTCAACGTCAGTGGAAGCTTCCTGGGTCTCCACCAGTTACTTGATGGGCGAAATTATCACGATTCCATTAACCGCGTGGTTGGCGCGAGTCTTTGGCATTCGACTGTACCTACTAGTCAACGTTAGCCTGTTCCTGGTATTTTCAGGTCTGTGCGGGACAGCGACCGAGCTGACGCAGATGGTCATGTATCGCGCCCTGCAAGGCTTCACGGGCGGCGTCATGATTCCCATGTCGTTCACCATTCTCAATACCATGCTGCCTCCGAGTAAACGGCCGCTGGGTCTAGTCCTCTTCGGCATCACGGCAACTATCGGTCCAGCTATCGGACCTTATGTCGGCGGACTGTTAACCGATAGCTACGGCTGGCAGATGGTTTTCTATGTTAACTTTCTGCCAGGCGCGGTGATGTTGGCCGCAATCTATTACGCGGTCGACCCGGAGCCACCCGACCTCAAGCTGTTACGCCAAGGTGATTGGTTCGGAATTCCCTGCATGGCGATTGGCCTCGCCGCGTTAATCGCCTTCCTGGAAGAAGGACAAAACCAGGATTGGTTTACCAGCGTTTTTATTCAGCGCTGTTTCCTCCTGGCAGTCATCTTTATCCCGTTGTTTGTGATTATCGAGCTCGTCGGGAAACATCCCGTGATTAACCTTCGCTTACTTGCCGACCGGAACTTGGCATTAGCCTCAATCGTCAACTTTGTCCTGGGAGGTGCACTGTATGGCTCAGTGTACCTGCTTCCGCAATATCTTCAGCAAGTTCAGCTATACAGCGCCAAACAAACGGGCGAGGCGATGATTTTGATCGGTCTGCCACAACTGGCGATTTTCCCGTTCGTACCGCGTTTGATGAAAACTTTCGACCTCCGGGTAATCATCTTTTTTGGAGCGGCCATTTTCGCCGGAAGCTGCTTCTTAAATACGCACATGAATCCGGACTTTGGCGGTCCTCAGTTTCAAATTGCCAACTTGATCCGAGCTTTGGGGCAACCATTTACCATTGTGCCACTCTCCGCTATAGCGACTGCCGGTTTAATGCGTGAGCAGCAAGGTGACGGATCTGTGCTCTTTAACATCTCGCGTAACCTTGGAGGCAGCGTGGGAACCTCCTTGCTGAGTACCTTGATCACGCAACGAGAGCAATTCCACGACCTCAGGATCGGCGAGCGCGTCACCGGCTACATCACGTACGTACAAGATTTCCTTAATGTACAAGCGGCTGAAAACCTCCGGCGAACCGGTGATTCCGTCGCGGCGATGCAACAGGCTTACAAAGCGCTTCAGAGTCTGGTGCAAAAGTCGTCTTTCGTCATCGCGTTCAGTGAATGCTTCCTGATCATTGGAATAGTGCTATTAATCGGATCTCCTATCGTTTTACTCTGCAGTAAGACAAGAACTGCGCGCCCGCCGATCGAGTAATGTCACGGCATTCTGCCATATCCGAAAACCATAGTAAGACTTCAATAAAAGTATTGGAAACCGGCAAGAAACGGGCCGACATCCCTTGTTGGTTTCTGGGAGTCCTTTTATGAGGATCGGAAGTATCCGAGCCGGGAAGAGTTGGCGGCAGCCCGGGGAATTAGGTCTAGAATCCGGGCATCAATTCTTCTTCAGTTCGTGTTGAAATTGAATGTATGCAATCCCTCTTATCCCACGAGATGCCGTCTGGGGAGAGGAGTGCGCCCGCCACTTTCAATGTTGTGCTCATTTATGAGGATTTCGAAACTAGGGAGCGGGCAAAAAAGAGTCTCGACTACGTAGGCCAGGAGTTCGGGAACGATTGCGAGTTCAGGCACTCGATGTGGCGGTTGGATATCCTGCAGGACCCGAAACTCAACGCCCTGGCAGCTCCTTCGCTCGCCGAGGCTGACCTGCTCATAGTCTCTCTCCGCTGCGAGCGGCAGGTTCCAGATAAAATCCTCGCGCTAATTGATGAGCGGCTGGCACAAACCGTAAATCCGGAATGCGCTCTTGTGGCGCCGTTCGAACGCTCGGCCCCTGCGACTCGTAGTTCGGTGTATGCGTGCCTGGCGACTCTTGCGCGGCGGCACGGATTCGACTTATTTGAGCAGGCAGTGACCGACGCAGAAGATCAGGCGGAACCTTCGTTGAAGCTCGTCTGGGCGTTTTGACTATTTCTATTGGCCTACGCGGATTTATTGAAGTGCCTGCGCCCCAAATTACGAAACGAACCACCAGTACAAGATCCCAATGAGCTTTCAGAAAAAAGCCAGCTCAGCAGGAAAAACACAAGGCAACGTGCTTGAACAGCGCCGCGCAGTGAGTTTGATCGATCTAGCAGCAAATCTGGACGATCCAATTTATCGTCGAGCGATCGGGAAATTGTCTGTCATTTTCGAGGAGCTTGAGTCGATAAACGCCACATGTATGCAGCCACCTCAAGGCGGGCTAGGTTTGCGTCGTTACATTGAGTGAAGCTTAGTTTTGAAACTTGAGAGACAAAGAAAACATCTCCTTTGTCCCACCAATCCAGACGAAGTCCGGCAAATGAACTGACGAAATTGCATTGCCGTCGCCGAAAAAGGAGCTCGTATGGCCGCGGACTGAAACGCGGCTATCGAGGAGTAGTAACTATTTCTAGAGCTGCTTCTTCTGCCGCAACCGAAGCCAACTGAACCCAAAACCCGGCAATGCTAAACCGATCTCTGCCTTCTTTATTTTCTCATTTGGGCGCTCATCAAAGAGATGAATGAAATGATCAAAAGTTCTCTCCCAAAGCTTGATCACAACCTTAATCGGAGCCTCTGTCAGGTTATGGGCAGCAATGACCGCGTTCCCATTTTCATCCTGACAACTGTGGGCAAAAATTTTAGTCGGTTCCGACGTTTCCAGGACACGATACATCCCGGTACTGAATTCCGGATATTCTTTGCGGGTTCTAATCATCCGCTCCAAATAATTTAATAACGAGTTGGGATCGCGCCGCTGAGCTTGCACATTAACTTTTCGGTAGCTAAATGCGCCTTTATCAACCACGGGGCGGATTAGCCTCGATGGATCCGCTGTTGAAAAGCCGGCATTCATGTCTGCTGTCCATTGCATCGGTGTCCGAACGCTGTTTCGCTCTTTTTGATTGAGATCTTCTCCCATTCCGATCTCTTCGCCGTACCAAAGAATCGGAGTCCCAGGAATGGTGAAGATCAAACTATAAAGCAGGAGCTGTAGATCGAGGCGCCCACCGAGCATCGGTGCCAACCGGCGTCGGATGCCTCGTTGGTAAATCTGCATCGTTGGCTTCGGACCAAAAGCGCGAAAACAAATTTCGCGTTCCGACTGGCTCAAACGACTAAGATCCAGCTCATCATGGTTTCTTACGAAGTACGCCCAGTGACTGAGGATCGGTATCTGCGGCAATTGGCGAAGGGCGCGTTCGATCGGTTCCGGTGATTGCTCGGCGATAGCTAGGAAAAGATGTGGATTGACGAAGAAATTAATCACCATGCTCATTCGCTGGCCTCGGTCGCCGAAATAGTTCAAAATCTGATCAGGAGCAACATTCGCTTCTGCGACCAAAATCGCGTCGCCGGTCTTCCAGCGAAGGAACTCGCGAAATTCCTCCAAATAATCGAAAGACTCATGTGGCTGCTTCTCGGCATCCGGGCCCTTGTATGCAATCACGAAAGGCGCAGCGTCCACGCGAAAACCGGAGACCCCCAACGCAAGCCAAAAACCCATGACCTTCTTGATCTCGTCGCGCACTGTCGGATTCCCTGTATTGAGATCGGGTTGATACGAATAAAACCGATGGAAATAGTAAGCCTTCGCAAGCTTGTCAAATTCCCAGACACCGGATTGCTTGCCTGGGAATACGGCTTGGGCCGATGTATCGCCTGGATCATCCTTTCGCCAAACATAGTAGCCGTGGTATTTCGGATCATTACGACGAGCAGCTTGAAACCAAGGATGTTGGTCGGAGGTGTGGTTGACCACAAGATCGATGATCACGCGAATGCCACGATCATTCGCTTCCGACATGAAAGCGGCAAAATCCCCGAGATCACCCAGATGCGGATGAACCGAGAGATAATCCATGACGTCGTACCCGTTATCCCGATCCGGCGAGTTGTAGAATGGAAGTAACCAGATGCACGTTACACCCAAGCCAGCTAAATAGCTTAAAGCCTGTCGCAACCCGATAAAATCTCCGATGCCATCCCCGTTTCCGTCGCGAAACGTGTCAACGTCGACGCAATAAATAACCGCATTCTTGAACCATCGATTCTCCATGAAGATTTCCTCTGCAGATGAATTTCTCGTTTCACGAGAGGATCGGTTAACTAACACGAGTAGTCTCGCTCGGATCGACGAATTTCTGCCATACATTGCGTGAAGAGTTAGACTTGCCTTCGGGTATAACAAGCCTCAGCGCGGAAGGCGAAAGTGTCGCCGATCATGCTTCCAGGTGGCTCATCGTATGTCCCTACGCTTTCTCTTCAGCCACAGAGTCAGGAGAACTCCAAACGCGAATCCGGCCACGGAGGCGATTGAAAAGCAGGGGTCGACTTTTGCCATACGCAAAAGGCACCGCAACTCTTTGAGAACGGTATTGGATAAGCTGGTGGATCGCTGGGAGAGTTAGTCTCATATAGTGAGGTATTTATGCTGCTTGGAAATTCCGGTACGATCGACGAAAATGGGCACACCAAGATTGACTCGGAACTTTCCTATTCTCCTAGCCTGGAGGCGGCAATGAACCAGGTTCTCGGACACCCCGCTTTTGTAGCAGAGAAGGCAACGCCTTCGTTCAAGTTCATCAGGGCCGCAAGATTCCTCAAAGAGAATGCTCCTCACGCGTTTCGGCTCCCCGAGATGGGTACCCCAACGCACAACAGCATGGACCGTTGGCTCTGGAACTTGTTGGACTGAAATATCGTTGAGGCGACGTTCTAGGTAATCTTGAGATTTGCAGCCTCCCTGGTCCAACGATGCCTTTATCATTGCCTTCGGGGCATCACGAAAGGAATCAGGTGGAGGTCGTTGTTTCAAAGTCCTTGTGCGTTTTCTTGTCACCCGGTGTCATACTCAAAGGCCACAGGAACGCATCGATAAGAGTATGGGAGAAGGGAATGAAGCGCATCGAGCTTGGCGATGTTACTTAAATCGGTTCTCTTACGACGACAAAAAGGGCCAGGTCTCTAGCGTGAGGCCAAAAATCGGCCAGTGATCCGTCGGAGCAATTAGAGTTCAAACACAGGAAATTTATATAAAGACAAAGGAAAATGATGCGAAAGTTTACTAATTTAGCCATAGCGATCGGTGCTGGTCTCTGCTTCGGCACGATCGCACAAGCAGACGATCTTGTATTTACAGCTTTGCCGCAGACTGTGCAGACCACGGTAATTCGCGAGACGCGGATTCCCGACGGATCAGGTGTCACCCGGATTGTCCGGGACAGCAGCGGAATCTATGTAGTTACGGTGCGAGGCGCAACGGGCGAACAGATGGTCTACGTGAATGAGGCTGGCCTCATTGTGCCGGCGCCGGCAACTACTACAACTGTTCAAAGGGTTGAGCCGGTGCAACCGGCAGTGGAGTCTTCCCAGACCGTTGTTACCTACGACGAGGTACAAAAGGACACGTCGCGATATGAACTCCTTAAAAAAGAAGGCGATAAGGAAGTATATCGGGACAAGCAGACTGGACAGAAGGTAACCGTTAAACGCCAGAACAACTGACGCTGACGTGGTGCTCCCACCAAAGTAGTGACTGTGGCCGGAGCTCCCCGACCGCCGCCGGTTGAATAACGATCAACCGCCGGCGGTTCAGCGTTTGTTAACCAGTTACCGAAGGGCATTTATGAGCAGCGATATCCAAGAAACCGCCTCTTGGTGAGTCTGCTTTTTCTCTTTCAAAGGGTGGCGTCTTTCTTTTCAAGGAAGTAAAAAATCAGGGAATCGCCAGTGCCCCTCGATAAGTCTTATCGAGGAACGCTAAATACTTCACCAACGGTATTGGAAGAAGCTTTCTGGATCGACGTCACGGAGACCGAAGCACGCTAGTACGCCGGGAGACCCGGATTGATCTCTTCGGTGATAACGCTAAAACTCTCGAGCAGGTGTTCACCGAACACCATCGTGATAGGAACATCGCCCGCGTCGCGGCCGCGTCCGATAAGGGTCCGGCCAACGCGGCGGCGGTTATGCCGCGGGTCGAAGGTGTGCCAATGTCCGCCTAGATAGGCTTCGAACCAGGCGCTAAAATCCATCGGATCGGGTACCGGAGGGACACCAATGTCACCCAGATAGCCCGTGGCGTATCGTGCCGGAATATTCAGGCATCGGCACAAGGTAATCGCGAGATGGCTAAAATCGCGGCAGACGCCAACCCGTTCGCGAAAAGCATCAAGAGCGGTGCGATTGGCTCTCGCCTGCATGTAGTCGAAACGGATATGACCGTGGACGAAGTCGCAAATGGCCTGCACGCGTGGCCACCCAGTTGGGGTCTGGCCGAACGTTCGCCAGGCGAAATCAAGTAGCTCGCTATCGACTTCGCAGTAGCGGCTCGGCATCACAAACGACAGCGTTTCCACTGGCGTCTGGCGAACGTCGAGCTGCGGCGCCTCGGGCACGTAGGCGTCTAGTTCGCCAGGATCGCGAATGACTGCGTCATTGAGAAAACGAATCACTCCTGCAGGGGCATTGACCCGACCGCAATGGTTGCCGAAACCATCGAAATAGTCTTCGACCGGCAGTGCCGGCTCGATCCGGAAGTTTTCGGGCCTGACCAGGTCACCTGCGCGCGAGGGATGCACGTGGAGGACGCAGAGCACCGCGGTTGGACAAGCGAGACGCAGCGCAATATTGTAGCCGATCCTGATAAGCATATGATGCGGGCGCGGATTCATGGTAAAGCAGCCGCCTCTGAATTGAATCTAAAAGCTCGTTCCAGCGTAGCGCGGTAGCAGAATCGACTAACTAACCTGACGAGTGTCGCCCGGCACGATCAACTTCTCCCATACCTCTTTCGACGGACTACATTCGTATTTGTGTATGACGGCAAGATCCGGTTCCCATGATTGGGGAACGAGAGCCGCCGGGCCCGCTTTGGTACTAGCGCGTCAATTTCGATGAACGCGTGCGATCGTCCGCTCGGCGAATCAAAGCAGCATAGTTGCCCGACGGAATGACCTAGCAGAAGGCAACTAGTGTCTCCGGCCGGTACCGGGCGATGCTCGGTGGTTCCCCCGGAAAGACGGATACAGACTGCGGCGATGTCCTGTTCGACCATTTCTTAGTGATACCTGAAGGCAACTCTAGTCCGTCGAAAGGAGTATGGGAGACGCTGACCAAACAGGACGAGACTTAGAACATGAGTACAATAGTTATCATCATCCTCCTTGTAGTCCTATTTGGTGGTGGAGGCGGTTATTGGTTTTCGCGACGCAGGTAAAGCGAAGAAACCTCCAGGCGCGCAGTCTTCATGCTGAACCAATGGGAGACGGCTTGTAAATGCTCGGGTTTTGGCGGCCCTTTTATATCCGCCGTTCGGCATCCGGCGCATTGCGCTCGACGGTACGTTGGAAGCGTATTTTCTCGGGTCAATTGCGAATAGCTGACAGATTGGCTTTCGACGGCGGATCGTACTTTACGATCGAGCAGAGCCCATGACGGTGCCACTTCTATTCTAAGCCATTTATTAGGGTTTGATTTTCAGAAAGCCCCCTCGGTTAGGAATTGGAAGTAAATTTACTTGGACAACATTCAATGGAAGAAATGAATGCAGAGAGATTGACAGACGCTGAATTAATGGAAGCGGTCGTGCGCCGAGATTCGGATGCTATGGCAGCAATTTATGAGCGCTACGAATCGATGCTACGGTCGGTGATTTCAAGTATCCTGCACGAAGGCGGTGATACCGACGATGTCTTGAACGATGTATTTCTGCAGCTTTGGGATCAATCAGACCGATTCATTGCGGAAAAAGGATTGCAGGGATTTCTAGTCACTGTGGCGAGGCGTAGAGCGCTCGACCGTTTGCGCCGCCGTTTGGCTTACCGGCGGGCCACTGATCGATTGGAAATGCAGATGAAGGCAGAATTTAGCGATGGAATGCGAGGACCCCAAGTAAAGCCGACGAATTTCGATTTATCCGAGCTCCTTTGCGGAATGATCCGTTTGTTGCCGGAGCCGCAACAAGAGGTAGTGGATCTGACATTTTTCAAAGGTTTGAGTCAACGCGAAATCGCTGCACAAAAATCTATTGCTCTGGGCACAGTGAAGACCCGGTTACAACTGGCTCAAAAGAAACTTTTGAATCAGTTGGAGCCGATTCAGGACAAAATCTGAAGTCGTCATAGGAGCTTTTGAGATTTGATACGGAAAAAGCAATCAGGCAGTTCCAAGGTCAACCCCGTCATCAACGTCGCGGTTGCGGAAGGTGATACCGTCTCAATCGTGGCCGGGAAAGCCGATCCAGGCAAACGCGATTCCTGGGCACGGAAGGTTCTAAAAATCTTGGGTCCGGGACTGGTTACAGGTGCAGCGGACGATGATCCGAGCGGCATAGCGACTTACTCCAGCGTCGGTGCGCAGTACGGGTATTCGATGCTGTGGACGATGCTTTTTATTTATCCGTTCATGGCAGCTATTCAGGAGATCAGCGGACGTCTGGGTCGCATTACTGGTCGAGGAATCGCTGGTAACATTCACCGATTCTATCCCCGATGGGCGCTGTACTCGGTCGTTGCACTCCTGTTGCTGGCAAACATCATCAACATCGGAGCAGATATCGGAGCAATGGGCGCTGCGGTGAATCTGCTGATTGGTGGTCCTGCTTTGGTTTACTGCGTGATCTTCGCTGTCATCTCGGTGCTTTTGCAGGTTTTTATCCCCTACAAAAAATACTCAGCGGTCCTCAAATGGCTCACCCTGTCTCTGTTTGCTTACGTCGGTACAGTCTTTGTCACACACATATCCTGGACGGAAACTCTGCGCGGAACCTTTCTTCCGACCCTTTTGTTCAATCGTGAGTCTATGGCAGCGCTGATCGCCGTTTTAGGAACGACGATAAGTCCATACCTATTCTTCTGGCAGTCTGGTGAAGAGGCTGAACAAATGCTCGCCGCTCCGAGAGAAAGACCGCTCAGAGAAGGATCCCGTAAAGCCTCGGAGAAGCCGATGCAGAGGATCGCGATCGATACCTATGTTGGAATGGCATTTTCCAATTTGATCGCGTACTTCATCATTCTGACTGTCGCAGTTACTCTGCACGCTCATGGGAAGAACGATATCGACACCGCCGCGCAGGCTGCCGAGGCTCTTCGTCCGATTGCAGGACCCTTTGCTTCTCTACTTTTTAGCCTAGGGATTGTGGGAACAGGTTTACTGGCGCTGCCGGTTCTCGGTGGCTCGGCAGCCTATGCCGTCGGCGAGGCATTGCGATGGCCGGTGGGACTGGAGCGCAAGCTCAAGGCAGCCAAAGCATTCTATGGGGTACTGGCAGTAGCAACGCTGATAGGTTTACTGATTAATTTTACCAAGCTGGATCCCATCAAAGCGCTGGTTTGGGCGGCAATTATTAACGGGGTTACAGCGGCCCCCGTGATGTGTTTTATGATGCTGATGGCCAGCAATCCGAAGGTGATTGGGAAGCTGCATCTTCCCGTGTACTTAAGAGCGGTTGGATGGGCGGCGGCCGGTATCATGGCACTTGCTGCCATCGGAATGTTTCTTACTTCTGGGCAGTAGCCAACGCCTCGGAAGGCAGGCTAGTCGTAACGGCATAGTTGGTTGTTCCGGGCAGCTTTCGTCATACGCAAAGGCAACGGTAACGCGTCAAAAACAGTATGCGTGCGGCGAGGTGAACCGGGTGACTTTCACAATGTCTACTATGCCGTATTCCCTCACCCTGCGAGTATTGAGACAAGACTTATGAAAACTATCTTAATTGGTTTATGTGCCTTAGGCTTATCTGCCGGGTTAATTTCGAAAACAGTAGCTCAGACTGTTACGATTGAGTTAAGTCCGGCGACGAATGATTCGTATTGGGTTTGGAATGACGAATATCTTTGTTGGGTTTGGAACGGACCTGAATTTCAAGGCGATTATCAAGGGCATCCGTATAGCTATTGGCATGGTCGACATGAAGGCGGCGGAGACCGTAATAATCGTCCAGTTAAAGGCGACGCAGAACCGTCAAAAGTTGCACAACCAGCAACTGTGGTTGAGAAGGCTAAAGCAGAACAGCCCAAAGTAGAAGAACGGCCGAAAGTAGAAGAAAAAGGTAAGGTAGAAGAAAAGTCTAAAACAGAAGAGAAGCCTAAAGCAGAAAAGAAATCTAAAACTGAGCCGCCTAAGACTGAAGATAAAAAAGACCACTAGATAGCCTAGTGCGTAATCTCGCCGATCTAGGAACGGCTGATTGTTACCACGCTTTCGACAGCAAGAGCGATTGCCGGCGTGGGGCGTGAGGAGCGAAGTCAAATCAATCGAAAGGAAACAAATGAGCAGTGAGTCGACAACTTATTTGGTGAAACTGAAGAATCGTTTTCCTGTTGCCGAGCGCACCATGGCTTTCCAGTTCGAAAAACCCGCGAAATTTATCTTTAGACCAGGACAATGGATCAACATTACGCTGCTCAATCCTGCCGAAACGGACGCCGAAGGCAATGTGCGCATGTTCTCAATCGCGAGTGCGCCGTACGACGACGAGCTCATGGTGGCGACGCGAATGCGCGATACGGCCTTCAAGCGTCAACTGGCAAAAGTACCCCTCAATACCGAACTCAAAATCGCCGGACCCGGTGGCGATCTGACTCTGCACAACAATCCTGCCAGGCCGGCCGTGTTCCTTGCCGGTGGAATCGGCGTCACTCCCATCCGGAGCATTCTTTTTCATGCCGCCAAACAGCGATTGCCGCACCGGATTTTTTTCTTCTTCTCAAATCGGCAGCCCGAGGATGCGCCGTTTCTCGCCGATCTGGAGGCACTGCAAAAAGAAAATCCAAATTACACATTCATCCCCACCATGACCGAGACGGCGAAAGCGCACCACCAGTGGAACGGGGAAACGGGTTTCATCAACAAAGAGCTGCTGGCGAAACACCTAGGCGCTGCAAAATCGCCGATCTATTGCATCATCGGGCCGCCGAAAATGGTTAGCGGTTTGCACAGGATGGTCAACGAGTCAGGGGTTGATGATGACGATATCCGGACCGAAGACTTTAGCGGCTACTAAGCCGTTCATATCGACCTTAGGCCGACTTCTTGGCAATTCGCCTCTTGGCCTTCTGAAGCTTGTGCTTCAATTTCTTTGACGGCCCGTCCCCTCGACCAGCGTTCAGATATGGTTCCTTCGAATGATCCATCTGATTACCATACCCAAAAAGCGATAGCAACACTTCGAGAGCGGTATAGGAGATGAGCACGCATGAGGGCGAGAGTCATCGAGCCGGACAACGGATAGCGGCAATCTCGGATAGGTCTCCGGATCTCATCTCAACTAACAGAAAAAACTATATCTATGCTTTGGACAATAGCCGTTATTCTAATTGTGCTTTGGGCTTTAGGCCTATTTACTCATGTCGCCGGCGGCCTGATTCACTTGCTCCTAGTCGTAGCCATCATTGTGATCGTGGTCAATTTAATCCGCGGCCGCCGAACAGGGTGAAACATTGGAATTGCGCGCTTAAAGCGCCGTTTCAGATCTGACCTCCAGACCTTGAAAGCAATTGCGGAAGAATGTTATGAAGATCGGGATAGTCGGGGCTGGGAAAGTCGGCGGTGGTCTTGGAAAGTTGTGGGTTAGAGCGGGGCATCAAGTCCTCTTTAGCTCTCGTCATCCAGAACGACTGAGAGCGTTAGTCGCGGAAGCAGGCCCAGGAGCCTATGTCGGCGACGTTGGAGATGCAGCTCTGTTTGGCGACTTAATCTTGTTCTCGCCCAATTTCTGGGGCCTGGAGGACGCATTGGCAGCAGCGGGACCACTGAAAGGGAAGACAGTCATCGATGTCACAAATCCGGTCGAGTGGAATCCGAACGGCAGAATTTTGCGTTCTCTGCCGCAGTCAACCACGCTAGGCGAAGAGCTGGCCAGAAAACTTCCGAATGCTCAGGTTGTTAAGGCATTCAGCACTATCCCTGCCTCTTTCATTCCGCATGTGAATTACAGGCCTGAAGCGCTTCAACGTCTAGTCGTGTTTTACTGTGGGGATTCCGAAACATCCAAAGTGACTGTTGATCAATTAATCCGGGATATTGGATTCGTCGGTCTTGATGCTGGCGGGCTGCGGATGGCCAGAGAACTTGAGGCTCCAGGTCGAATGCATCGAGCGGGTCTCATAGGGATCGCGCAAGCTAAGCGTCTACTGGATCACCTCACCAATTTGCTCCAAACTGAGTCACTAGCGTCTTACATTTGTAGCCAACCAGCATTCGTTGACGAAGAGAGCGCGTCTGTGAATTAGACCCGGACCCGAAAGAGACAATCCTTGAAAGAGCGCCGGAATCCGAACGCTGAGACCCGGCGCATAGCTCATCGAAGAAGGCAGTACCCAAGAGAATAATACAAGAAAGAAAGATCTATGTTGCGAAGCATTAGAGAACTTTACGGAAAAACACTCGGCACGTCTGAAGGTGACATCGGCCATGTGAAGGACTTCTATTTTAATGATCAACACTGGGTTGAACTATCCGAGTCACAGCCCAGCCCGAAAGATAATCGAGTAAACCATCTTCGTGATTGGAGCCACTTCCTGGGAAACAGAAAATAGAGCCTCTAGCGCCCCGGAAGACCTGCATTGATCACTTCGATAAGGCCCTGGACAAAGCAGAGCAAGCTTCAGCCATGCGATAGTCGTCTTTGTCGCTAGCTCGAATCGCCTACGAAACAGAAGAAATCATTCGCTAAAAAAATACGACTGGCCAGAGACGGGCCTGACGGAAGACGCCCGCGGAATTCCCTGTGTAACATTGGCAACATCGCAGTGAAGTCCGTTACAAATCTTGCAGAGGACAGCGAAAGTCAGATTTCGTTCGCCTCGCTCGATTCCTCCAAAAAAACTTCTGTTCAGTCCACAATCCTTGGCAAAGCCATTTTGGCTAAACCCTAGGATCTTGCGTTCGGCCTGAATTCTGCCACCCAACCTCAGGAGTTCGACGTTATCGGTTGCCATATTTTGAATCCTACTTATCACTTAGCTTACTTAGGTCAGAAACAGTTGATTTTGCATTCGCTCCGCGCTCACCATCTTGTCTAATTCTTGGTGGAAGTGCTTACTCATTGGGATAAAGGAGAAAGCTTATTAAACTTACAGCAAGTTGACCCCGCTCAGGTACTTTCCCAATACTCTTTTCGAAGCGTTCCCCATTGCTTTTCGCTATGGAGAAAGTATGATCCTGAAGAGGATCTTTCTGTTGCCCGGGTGATTCAACGAATCTGGACGAAGCGATGGCCCAAACTCGGGTGGACAGAGTTGAGCGCCTAATGAAACTTCGCCACATGGAATATTTTGTCGCTGCTGCTGAGGAGCTGAATTTTACCCATGCGGCCGACCGACTACACGTGTCGCAACCGCCCTTCAGTAAACAAATCCAGGACCTGGAGGGCGAGCTCGGAGTTAACCTGTTCCAGCGAGAACGGAAAGGCGTGGCGCTGACGGCAGCTGGAAAAGCATTTTTGATTGACGCCCGCGGGATCTTGACAGCCTGCGATCTGGCAGTACAAAAAGCCCAACGTATCAATCGGGGGGATCTCGGAGAGTTAACCGTTGGTCACATGGCGGCGCTGACACACGAGTTTCTCGGCCAAACACTTGAGCGTTGGCAGAAGGTTTCGCCCGGAGTCGTCGTCGACTGCGTAGAGATGGACCCAGAAACACAAGAACGCGCGCTGCTAGACGGGCGTATCGCGGTGGGCATCTTGGTCCTCAGCGATCGGCCGATCCTTGAATTGTTGAGAGTTCAGCAGCTGATCCAGCATCCGGTCACGGTCGCGTTGCCAAAATCCCATCCGCAAGCGGTCCTGCCGGAAATCCCTTTGCCTGTCCTCAAAGAGGAACCTTTCATTGGGTTAAATCGAATGTACCCCGCGTACGGCAATTGGCTGCAGACCGTCTGCCGACAAGGAGGGTTCAAACCACGTATTGTGAGGGAGGCAGACGGCGCGGCAAGTGCGCTCGCTCTGGTTGCGGCTGGCTTTGGTGTCGCCCTGGTCAGCGAACCAATCAAAAAGCTTCCGGCTAGACAGGTTGTTTTCAAAGATTTGGTGTCGCCGAAACCTGTAAGGATACCGCTTGGGGCTGTCTGGAAGAAAAACGGGCTTTATTCCGGAGTCGTCTCTAAGTTCGTGAACACCTTGAGCGAAGTCTGCGCCAATGGGCTCAGCTAAAGGCAAAGGATTGTGAATTGTGCCCATAGGGGTCCGCACACGAAACGGAAAATAAAGTACGTTTAGGCCTTCCAAGGATTATTCAACGAAAAAGAAAACGCTCCAGAATTCGATTACAGCTTTTTACGCGAAGGGCTGGGGCTGGAGACCCCCGCCGCTTTGTGGTGGAGATTGAGCGTTCCTCAGGACGTGCCCTCGCACTGCCGCCCACAAGGGGGCAGAGCTCCTTATCGAACTTAAAATTCCGTTTCGTGTCCGGACCCCAAGTACTTGCTAGATAATGAGCGAATTCACCGAACGACAGAGATCAAAAGCCCTTTCCCATTCTCGGCTAACTCTCGTTAATTCCCGGCTGCCAATGCTGACACTTGCGTCCGACCTACTCGGGACTGTTCTAAAAAGGATGCACCTTCTTCGAGGACTAGCCGGTTAGCTTTCAAGTCGCCAGCACGACGCTAGGCCAGCCGCTGCGAGCATCAAGCTGACCGCTGCATTAGATTCTGCTTGCCATCGGTCTGGGCTGCGGATCGTCGGCGTCCCTAACAGCGCGTCGATCCTGCGGACAGCGGTCCCACTCCTGTCAGGTATCCAGAGTGAAGCCGACCTTCACTGTCACCTGCCAGTCCGCCACCTTGTTGTTCTCGAGGTGGCCGCGCACCTCGGCGACCTCAAACCACTTCATATTTCGGATCGTCTCGCCAGCTCGCGTGATCGCATTGTTCACTGCGTCTTCGATGCCATTTGAAGAGGAACCGACCAACTCAATCTTTTTGTAGACCGGTTTCACCTCTGCAGTCATGACCCCCTGTGCGGTTTGCCCTAAACTAGCGCCCTCAACGTGCGCATCAACAATTGTTGTCGACATAGAATAAATTCGGGTTCAGGCCTTGGAGCACCGTCAGTAATTAGTGGATGCGTGTCTGACGGCTTAGGTGTTAGACTTTGGCTTCGACGTTGATTGACTTGGCTAAAGTCGTCAGCTTTTCATCAGCCGCCTCTTCTTCATGTAGCGTTTCGGCTAGAAGCTCAGCTGCTTTTTCCTCACCTAAGAGCTCAGAAAAGTTGTGAACGGTGCCGTATCCAGCCATTTCATAATGCTCCACGCGCTGTGCCGCGGCGATGAGACCGGCATCCATGACCTCTGGCGCGGCATCCTCCTCCATCCACGCGCTACCCTCTTCAATGAGGCCTTTCATTGCGGCACAAGTGTGACCCTTCAGGGATTTGCCCAGCTTTTCACCAATTCGATTCAGGCGCTCCAACTGTTCCTTTGTTTCCTCCAGATGTGCGGTGAAAGCAGACTTCAATTCCGGCGTGTTTGCTGCTTTGGCCATTTTCGGCAACGCCTTGTTAGCTGCGTTTCTGCGCTGTGCAGATCTTTGAGTTGTTCAATGTAGAGACCGTGTAAAGATGAAAATTTCATAATGTCGTTGGATTACTGGCTATTTGGGTTTTGTGAACTCCTATGCCGAAGCTATTTTCGATAAGCTGCCAGCCGGAGGCTCTTCGTTTTACCTGCCTCGCGAAAACCAATAACCGCCTCCCCCACAAAAGAGGGCTAGGAGAAGGATGGTAATAATGGTTCCCCACGTCACAAGTCTCGTGTTGTTTAATCAGCTACTCCCATACTCTTATCCACGGGTTAGGGTTGCCTTTAGGTATGACCATGGATGGCAGACTCCGCGCCGTTTTCATACCCCTCCTGCCGGCCTTCAAAATATTCTGCGATCGAATTGTAAGCAGACCGACATGCCATGCATCGAAATAGTGCAAACCGTGGCGTGGCCGGAAGATCATGTCTGTTTAGCGATGTTACGAACGAGACACTTTTGTAGGACCTTTGTTACCCTACCGATTCGTGCATTCCTATTCACGTTATGCCCTTTCGGCGGCGTGGCGGTTTAACCTTGCACAAGGGCTAGTCGCTCTATCAACCGGACCAGGTGCGGGGGCGAGCAACCTGCTTTCTGGCTTTGTGGTACAGATTTTCGGCTACACTATCGGTTTTATGACCTTGGTAGCGATTGCTCTCGGCGGGCTCATCTTTCTCGCTTTGTTGATGCCCGAAACCAAGCCGGAGGAAAGTCTACGTCTCGAGCCGCCACAAGGTGATATTTCCACTGCGAAGCCTGCCTGAGCTGGCGATTTCAAACCGTCCGAGATTCCCAGCACTGATGTGGCGTGCGCTGGTTTTAGCCAGCACCTCTCCAGTTTGAGTGCGCTATGCGGATGGATCGGTGCAGATCAAAACGTCCGAACGGGACGGCCTTGAGTCCGCCGAGAGATAAACGGCAAGCAAGTCCACCCAGCGCAAGATCCGGAAGGAACTACGGATTGCTCTGGCTCGTCCGCAAAGCGGGCTAAAGAAAGCTGAACTAATAAAGCGCGTTGAGAAGATTGCCACAAATGCTAAAGGGGAGCCACTACGACTCCCCTTCTAAAACCTTCATTAGCGGTTACAATTTCTCGATCATTGCGGCGGCGGTTATGCCGCGGGTCGAAGGTGTGCCAATGTCCGCCTAGATAGGCTTCGAACCAGGCGCTAAAATCCATCGAATCGGGTACCGGAGGGACACCAATGTCGCCGGGATAGCCCGTGGCGTATCGAGCTGGAATATTCAGGCAGCGGCACAAGGTAATCGCGAGATGAGCAAAATCGCGGCAAACACCAACGGGCTCGCGAAAAGCATCAAGAGCGGTGCGATTGGCCCTGCTGATGTAAGAACTGTGAGAAGGCATCCAATGACAGGTAAACTCATCGTCTGCGGCGCCACCGGCTAAACGAGGCAGCTTGTCAGTGAGTGGGCAAAGCTGTCGCACAGTAAATCCTCCCCGCGTTGACATCCCCAAAATGGTTCCTTCGGATGATCGATGTTTACTATACCCAAAAAGCGATAGCAACACTTCGAGAGCGGTATAGGAGATGCGCACGTATGCGGGCGAGAATCACACAGCCGGACAACGGATAGCGGCATCTCGGATACATCTCCAGATCTCATCTCAACTAACAGAAAAAACTATATCTATGCTTTGGACAATAGCCGTTATTCTAATTGTGCTTTGGGCTTTAGGCCTATTTACTCATGTCGCCGGCGGACTGATTCACTTGCTCCTAGTCGTAGCCATCATTGTGATCGTGGTCAATTTAATCCGCGGCCGCCGCATGGGGTGAAACATTGGAATTGCGCGCTTCCGGCGCCGTTTCAGATCTGACCTCCAGACCTTGAAAGCAATTGCGGAAGAATAGTATGAAGATCGGGATAATCGGGGCTGGGAAAGTCGGCGGTGGTCTTGGAAAGTTGTGGGCTAGAGCCGGGCATCAAATCCTCTTTAGCTCGCGTCATCCAGAACGACTTAAACGTTAGTCGCAGAAGCAGGCCCAGGAGCCTATGTCGGCGACGTTGGAGATGCAGCTCTGTTTGGCGACTTAATCTTGTTAGTACTATCCCTGCGTCTTTCATTCCGCATGTGACTTACAGGCCTGAACCGCTTCAACGTTTGGCCGTGTTTTACTGTGGCGATTGCGAAACATCAAAAGTAATTGTTCATCAGTTAATCATGGATAGCGGATTCGTCGGTGTTGATGCGGGCCAGCTGCGGATGGCGAAAGAACTTGAAGCTCCGGGTCGAATGAATCGAGCGGGTCTCATTGGGATCGCGCAAGCCAAGCGCCTACTGAATCAACTCACTAATTCAGTCCAAACTGAGTCGCTAGCCTCGCACATTTCTAGCCAGCCAGCGTTCGTTGCGGGAGCGACTGCGTCTGCGAATTAGCTCTAGGGACTGTCCGCTTGGAATGCGCGAGAACGAACCTCAAGGCGCCGCTGGCGTGATTGGGAGTTAGGGCTACTATGGAATTCCAAATCAAATGTCATCTGGGCTACGAAGTCTCTGGACCCGCCTCTTTTCTATTTAACGTCGCGGTCGCACAAAATCCGCTTCAGCGCCTCATTACAGAACATTTCGAGGTACGCGAGGTGGAGTGCAGTCAGGAGATGGCGATAGACGACCAGCGCTACCACCGGGTTACTGCTCAGGGTGGTCCGGTCGAGCTGGTATACGAGGCAGTAGTGGACGCCACGCATGAAGTATTCGGAGGGGGCAGGCTTTCCGGCAAGTTGAGGCGTGCGACGCCGATGCGGCTATCGGCCATTCCATAGTAGATGTCGAATCGGTCGGGTGAGCCGAGATCGTCCCGCCGATCGATGCCCGTGGGAAAGACGACGTTGGCGACGATCCCATTCCGTTCCTGCGGCAACTCCGGCGTCAACACGGGTTTCGGGGACCGGTACAGAACCACCGACGGATCCCTTTCCGCGAGCATCAGCAGCCCCGCCGAGTAGCACAGTTGGTGTTTTCCGTTGCCCGTCTCCGCCATTTCGCTCACGCCGTGGTAGAGCAATAACCAGCCGTGCCGGGTCAGGATGGGCGGAGTGCCGCCCCCGATCTTAAGCTGCTCCCAGGAGCCGGCCGGTGCGGCCAGCCGGTGGTGCGACTTGAAATGGCAGAGGTGAGTGGACTCCTGGCCTTCGGGGGGCATGGGACAATAAGAAATCCAGATACTTTCCCGCTGGAGGTCGCAGACGCTGCACGATGGATCACACGCTTTTTCCTGCGGCCGAGTCCCGGGAAAGAGCGGCCGGTGGAGAATCGCCAGTGCGGGTTGTCCCGATGAATCCGGCACGGGGACGGGGAAGGCGATGGCATCCTTATCGTCGATCCCGGCGAACTCGATGCCGTCATACGGCAGGAAGGTGACCAACCCGAGCCGCCGCCAATGGAAGAGATCCTCCGACACCGCCATGGCGATCCGCGGACCTCTGGACGAATGCGCCGTGTAAGTCATGACGTATTTGTGATGAGGTTCGAAAAACGTGATGCGCGGATCTTCACAACCGCCGGTGCCATCCGATCGCCGTTCGTAATCGGCGTCCGGCTCGAGCGCGATGCCAAGCCGCTCGACTCCGGTCGGGTCGCCTGCCTCGTTAAACAGCACCCGCGCGATGCCGATGCGCGAATAATTGCCCTCCGCGACGAGTCGGGGGAACAAGTAGAGGTGGCCATCCGAGCCACGGACGGCCCCCGGATTTGTGACCCCGCCGGCCTCCATCGGATTGCCCGGTTCCGGCTCCATGAGTTGACCGAGGCGGTGTAATTTAAAGTCACTCATCGCAGTCACCGTATTTTCCGAAAACAACTTCTCAACTCCTGGGTGAAGAGTTCCGGCTCTTCGAGAGCTGCGAAGTGGCCGCCGCGATCGAGCTCATTCCAATAAAAAAGCTTCGGGTAAACCAGCTTGGCCCAACTGCGCGGAGCGGGGAGATCGTCCGGAAATACGCTGCAACCCACCGGCAAATCGACTCGGCCAGGATTGTTGCGCTTGCCAAGCACCGCGGCTTGTTCGAGGTAGAAGCGCGCCGATGAAGCCGCCGTCCCGGTCAACCAATAAAGCGTGATCTCGTCGAGCATCTGATCGCGGGTTAGAACAGCCTCGGGATGACCCTTATTGCCCGTTCCGCTGTTAAAAATCTCATAGATCCACGCGGCCTGGGCGGCCGGCGAGTCAATCAGCGCATACCCGATGTTTTGCGGGCGCGTCGCCTGAATCCTAAAATATCCCGAACCATCGGTGAGAAACTGATTCAGGACATCCATGGCCCGCTTCTGCTCCGGCGACAGCTTGGCCGGAATTCGGTCGGGGATCACCTGCGGGAAGTTGAGATGAATGGCGACGAGGCCCGGCGGGCGCTGCTGCGCCATAGCCGTTGTCACGTAGGCGCCCCAGTCACCGCCCTGCGCCACGTAGCGCTTGTAACCCAGGCGTGCCATGAGGACGGCCCAGGCTCTCGCGGTCCGCTCAGCGTTCCAGCCGCGCTCTGCCGGCTTGTCGGAGAAGCCAAAGCCGGGGAGCGACGGCACTACGACATCGAATGCATCCTCAGCCCGTCCGCCATGCGCGGTCGGGTCGGTCAGCGGCCCAATAACGTCCCGGAAGAGGAGCACCGTGCTTGGCCATCCATGGGTGAGGATAATCGGCAGCGCGGTCGGATGTTTCGAGCGAACGTGGATGAAATGAATGGCGAGGCCATCGATCTCGGTCCGATACTGCGGAAAACGGTTCAACGCTTCCTCGCAGCGCCGCCAGTCGTAGTCAGTCCGCCAGTATTCAACGAGCTCGCGCAGCTTTTCGAGCGGCACACCTTGCGACCAGTCACTGACCGTCTCTCGCTCCGGCCAGCGAGTCTGGGCTAGACGTTGTTTTAAATCATCAAGCGCGCTCTGTGGCGCGTGGTAAGTGAAGGGTGTGATTTCCTCGCCGGTCTGCCCAACAACAGGACAGGCCCCGAACAAGGCGACCGTCGCCATTCCCGAGGTCACGAACGCGCCCAGTAACCGTGACGCGAGCGCGGTGAAGTTATCTTTGTAATCCATATCTATATAGCCAAGTCTTCGACCTCAATACGAACAGTCGAAATATTGTCGGGGTGCAACTGCGACGGGCGAATGGAAAGGCCGGCCGGCCAATCGTGACGATTCCGGGGACTTCCCCGCGCTCGACATAGCCGGCCATGACGTTGTGCATTCGGTCGAGCCGCAGCTGGGAAAATCCGCGGCTGTTCAGATGATCGCTCAAGAATGGCCGTCCCCGGAAGCGCAGCAAGGATCCGAGGGCTTAGGGGAGTGGTAGCGTCCGGTCGCTTCGACAGAGCCGGCCTCTTGATAGCGATCGTGCGGACGGACCCAATCGGCAAGGGAGTGATAAGGCCCGGTCTCGTTCCGGCCTTTGGGCAGGAGGTCGAGGATGGCGTAAGTGCCGAGCATCGCCTCGCCTCCGCGCCCAAAGGTGGAGTAGGTGTGAAAGATCTCGCCCGCCTCATCCTTGTAGAACACGCTGTTTCCCGACAAGTCTTCAATCGGAATCTCCCGTCTTTCATAGTTGTAATAGACCTTCCCTCGGGCGATCTGGTCCGGCGTGAAGGAAACGTGGAAGTCGTAGTTGAAGTCGCTGCCGAAGGACGACACCCATTTAAAGCGCCAGCCCATGCGCTTTTTCATCACCGCGATCTCTGCCAGCGGCGCGCGCGCGACCGCGACGTAGCTCACGTCATGATTCTCAAGATGCACGAGGACGCCGCCGATGTGATCGACTTCGAATGAGCAACCCACGCACTGGGTCTCCTGTCCCGGGGCCAGCATGAAGTGCTTGACGAACAACTGGCTGCGCCCGTCGAAGAGGTCGGCGAGTGTTTGCTTACCATCGGGGCCATCGAAAACATATTCTTTCTCGACTCTGACCCACGGCAGTTCTCGCCGCTTCGCGCTAACCGCATCTCGCTGGAGCGTGATCTCCTTCTCTTTTTTTAGCAGCTTTTTGCGCGCAGCGATCCACTCGTCTCGCGACACGATCGGATGGGGGGTCTTGTTTTTTATCATATTTAAGTTCTCGGTCCTTTGTTCGTAGGTCCGGCTACCAACTTGAGAAAGAGGCGAAGAGATCGCTCCGCACCTTCGTGTAGGCTCGTTACAGTGTAGCTTAGTAGCAGAATCCACTAACTAACCTGACGAGTGTCGCCCTGCTCGATCAACTTCTCCCATACTCCTTTCGACGGACTACAGTCGCCTTTGGGTATACGGCAAGATCCTGTTCCCATGATGGGAAAACGAGAGCCGCGGGCGCCGCTTTGGGTACTAGCGCGTCAATCTCGATCCGGCCGCGACGTGACGAACCTCGGTGGTTCCCTAATAAAGACGGATACAGACTGCGGTGATGTCCTTTTCGATCGTTCTTCGTGATACCTGAAGGCAACTCTAGTCCGTCGAAAGGAGTATGGGAGAGGCTGACCAAACAGGACGAGACTTAAAACATTAGTACAATAGTTATCCACGCTACGGGTTGTGATTTCACGTATCTTGCAGGATGGAGGTGAGACCGACGATGTCTTGCAGGACGTCTCTTGCGCTCGACGTCGAGAAATTCAAGATAGAAGTGAAGGCCAGTGCTGACATCGAAATCGAGAGGATGAAAGCCATCCTTTCTTGATGAGCAGCAGAGCCGTGACCCAAAAAGATGGGCAATGCAGCAGTTGCCTGAGAGCACAAAGGAGACGCAACCTGAAACTCTCCCCACTCAAACGAATAAGATAAACAGCGGTTGCTAACCGTCAGCGCACAGAGAGGTTTTTCTCATGTCACAGATTTGGCTTATTACAGGCAGTTCTCGTGGACTTGGACGGGCGTTCACGGAAGCGGCACTTGCGGCAGGTCACAGCGTGGTGGCGGGAGCCCGCAATCCGGACCAACTCGTCGATCTGCGGAGCAAGTTCGGTGAGAAGATTCATCCGGTCTCTCTCGATGTCACCAATGAAGCGCAGGCTAAGGCCGCAGTAGATGCGGCCGTAGCCCACTTCGGAGGGTTGGACGTGCTCGTTAACAATGCGGGTTACGGCAATGTTTCTTCGGTGGAAGATACGCCGCTTGACGATTTCCGCGCTCAAATCGAGACCAATCTCTTTGGTGTGATCATTATGACAAAGGCTGTGCTTCCATCCTTCCGGAAGCGCAGGGCTGGATATATTATTCAGGTTACATCGATCGCTGGACGCCTTGACCCTTTAGGGCGTGCTCCCTATGCCGCGGCAAAGTTTGGCGTTGAGGGCTTTTCTGAGTCGCTGGCAAAAGAGATTGGCCCCCTCGGCATCAAGGTCACCATCGTGGAGCCGGGAGGCTTTCGGACGGACTTCGCTGGTTCTTCCACCGAGCTTCGCGAAGGCCGTCCGGAATATGAATCCACAGTTGGAGCTACCATCCGGTTTCAGCGTGACTACAACGGAAAGCAGCCGGGAGACCCTGCCAAGGCTGCTGCTGTTCTCCTGCACCTCGCATCGCAGCCGGAGCCTCCGCTGCGCCTGCTGCTTGGAAGCGACAGCTACAACGCTGCCGAAAAGAGTGCCCTCGACAAACTTGAGTCTGACAGGAAGTGGAAAGACCTCACCGTCTCGACTGACTATTCTTCTTGAGCGTTGTCCCTGCAGCTCTTTGAGTTCAGGATAGGTGGAGATCTGAGGTGGATATCAGCCACGATCAAATCCCAAACCACCTTTCAATCTGGAACCCAATGCCTAATACTCTCATCAACGTCTCTAATCGTTTGCCGGTTACCGTGGAAGAGGATCGAGTCATCAGATCGTCCGGTGGGCTAGTGGCTGCGCTGGAAGGACTTCCCGAGGGACAATACGAGACTAAGTGGATCGGTTGGCCGGGTGCTGCTTTTCCCGAAGAAAGCCGGCGACAGGAAATCGCGCGGAAGCTGGCCGAAGAACACGACTGCATCCCGGTGTTTCTTAGCCAAGAAGAAGCTACCGCATTCTACGAGGGTTTTTCCAATTCCAGCATCTGGCCATTGCTGCATTACCTGCCCAATTATCTGCGTTACGAACCTGCCTGGTGGCAACATTACCAGAACGTAAACCGGACCTTCGCTGAAAAGGTGCTCGAGACCGTGCACGATGGCGATTTGGTCTGGGTGCATGATTACCAGCTCATGCTTCTCCCCGCGATGCTGAGAGCTGCGGCTCCCAACCTCAAAATTGGATTTTTCTTGCATACGCCCTTTCCCGCCTACGAGATATTCCGCTGTCATCCGCGCCGACGCGAACTGGTTGCGGGACTGCTGGGAGCAGACAGGATTGGGTTTCATGCCTTCGGATATTTGCGGCATTTCTGCAGCACCGTCCAACGGCTCTTAGACATCGAAACGGAGCTCACGCACATCCCAAGCGGAGGACGCAGTACCGCCTTAGGCGTTTATCCGATCGGCATTAACGCGCCTAAGTTTGAGCAAACGCTTGATTCGAAAGAGTTTCATCAGCGTCGCGAGGAATTCCGCCTGGCACACGAAGGCAAACGGCTTGTCGTTTCAGTCGAGCGCATGGATTACACCAAAGGCATTCTGCGCCGCCTCGAGGCCATCGACAATTTCCTGGACGGATCGGACAAGACCGATGCAATCCGTTTCATCTTCGTGAGTGTACCTTCGCGCGAAGGGATCGAAGAATACCAGCGTTTGGTAAAGGAAGTCGAATCGCGGGTCGGCCAGTTAAATGGCAAATACGCCACGCTGCTTAACAGTCCGATCCATTTCATCCACGGCTCGATCCCGTTTGTCGACCTGTGTGCATTGTATGCCTTGGCTGATATCGCGCTGGTGACGCCGCTGATTGATGGCATGAACCTGGTGGCTAAAGAGTTTATTGCCTGCCAGCGAGAAAACGCCGGCCTACTGATTTTGAGCGAGTTCGCTGGCGCAGCCGAGGAACTCTTCAACGCCCTCCTCGTCAATCCTTATGACTCCGCGGCTGTAGCCGAAACCCTGACTGACGCCCTGGCTATGCCCACGGAGGAAAAACGGGACCGTATTTTGCCGATGCGGGAACGCGTCATGCGGTACGATGCCCGACACTGGGCGCGTTCTTTCATTGACGACCTGATGTCAGGCCCAATCAGCGATGCTCGCACGGTGCAGCCCGACATTAAAGAGGCGCGCGAGCAAGTCAGACAGGCTGTCTCGGCCGGTAAACGGATCGCTCTCTTCCTGGCCTACGACGGCACGCTGCGCGAAATCGAACGTGACCCCCGGACGGCGACGCCGAGTGCCGGCATTGAAACTTTGCTGCACCGGCTCGGCCAGCAGCCGAACCTGGATGTTACCGTCATCAGCGGCCGTTCTCAGGAGGACATGGAAGCATTTCTAGGCGGCCATCCTTTCCGGCTTATCGCCGAGCACGGCGCCAGCTTGCGGGGACCAGGCAAGAAGGAGTGGGAAAGATTGGACCGCAACGTGAACTACGCCTGGAAAGAGGAGCTTCTGACGATCCTGCGACTTTACGAACAGGCAACTCCGGGCAGTACGATCGAGGAGAAACATTCGTCGATCGTTTGGCACTACCGGAAAGCCGACGAAGATTTCGGTGCTTGGAAAGCGAAACAGCTAACGGAAGAATTATCCGCGTTGACCGCCAACTACCCGATTAAAGTGCGTCCCGGAAAGAGGATGGTGGAAGTGACTGCAGCTGAAAATAACAAAGGGGCCGCCGTTGCCCGGGTGCTCGAGCAAAACGATAATTACGAAATAGCCCTCTGTGCCGGCGATGACCTCAACGACGAGAGCATGTTTGAACTCACTAGACCGCGCTTGCTGACCATCAAGGTAGGCATCGGACCCACCCAAGCCCGCTTCAGGATATGCGATCCCGCCACTTTCCGACAGTTTCTCGACGGCACGTTCAATGGGTAGGCGCGGTATGACCCAGCACAAAACTTGATACCCCTTGTTGCTATTGTACGCAGTGAATTGCCAGCTTGTAGTCGGGCGGTTCAGCTCTGGCCGCGTTGAGCGATCGACCTGATTCTAACGGCGCAATCGCCCGAGCCTTCGAATGGTGAGATCGTCCTTGATCGTACCGAATGTCTACGTCGTTGTCTTTCCTTCCGGAAGACGGCAAGAGGTAGCGATTGACCATTCTTCTTCACGTCGGGAGTTGATTGAAGCAGTCTTTGGAGCCGTCCCTTCGGCCTCTAACGCTACTTCCTCCAGCGCAAGAAAAAGATCGGCGAGACGTTCGACTTCGCGCCCGGAAAGATTCACACCGAGGCGAACAACCTCGGGCGTGTCGTTGTCGTATCCCCAAACGCAGAAACCGTATCTGGACGGTTCAGCGGCGACCCATCGGCTTCCGTCATGACGCCACCGCTCCGGTCGCCCACTGTGCCCGCCGACGCAAAAACCGTTCGGCATTGCATGAGAGTATTCCGGCCAACGCATTGGGAGCTTCGTGATCATTCCATATGGCTGAATTTCTATCGAGTGCTGATCCAAAAGCGGCCTCGCGCGATCAAGGATCGCTGCGTTCTCCTTTAGAATGTTCTTCATAGGATTCATATCATTCTTCGTAGTTTTCGACGATCTCCGGCTTCCCCATTATCCGCCTTATTCGGATTCCCCCCCGCGTCGCGCAGGGCCTGGCGCTGGCGCAATAGGTTCCAGCATTGATCCAATTCAACATTGATTTCCGACAGGCGCGCTTGATCGGGATCCGTGGGCACCTCTTGCACGAACAGGCGATGCTCCTCCGCCGTCAGACGCTGAATCGATTTGAGGATGGGCTGATCTGTGGTTTCGACTTTCATAGTGATTTGCTTTCGTTTGGCTCTTGTTCTCTGGACTAACGACTTCGGAGCACAATTCTGCATGAAACGTGGCCTGCCGCGCGTCCTCAAGCCCGAGGGGTGAGGTACAAGCGCGACCCCGCCAAGGCGAGCCGTTGGGTTAAGTCATTTACTAACTGCGGCCCACTACACTTGGCGCCGGGGTTGGAGAGTTGTTCTCTGTCTTCGGCTGGTTCAAGCCTTTAGATTGGTCGCCAAATCGTTGTAACTGAGCCTGGAGAGCTCCTGTTTGAGTGCGAATCTCAGCGTTTAATTCGTCGCGTCGCGAGTCCGGAAGGAACAGCATCGCCACTCCTCCAATTATCAGGCCTAACAGAAATATGATCAACGTTTTCATAGATACCTTGTTCTAAATGAGATGGGGCAACAGAACAGCCTCGCATGAAGTTTCGTCCCTCGGGGGGCGTAACACGCATACCTATTTCGAAGCGTTGCTAGCGCGTCTTACGTATGAAAAGGCGAACGCTCGCCCGGGGCGATTTCGAGGGGATAGCCGAGACTCAATCCACTAGTTGATTCATCCTAACGAAGAGCCCCTCGCGGGCATGATGCTCATGCCCGTCGAATATCGCAGCTAACAATATTAACAATCATCGCTCTGGACAAAACAGAGCGTTAACAACAGCTCCATCGACAATCTTTTGAGACTCCACGATTTTGGATTATCACTCTCTGCCCGGCCCCTGAGTCTCCTGATTCAATCATCATGTAAAGGGCTGTGGAGGTAAGACGCCCGCGGAATTCCCCGGGTCACATTGGCAACATCGCAGTGAAGTCCATTACAAATCTTGCAGAGGATCGCGAAAGTCAGATTTCGTTCACCCCGCTCGATTCCGCCAAAATGACTTCTGTTCAGTCCACAATCGTTGGCAAAGCCATTTTGGCTAAACCCTAGGGTCTTGCGTTCGGCCTGAATTCTGCGGCCTAACCTTAGGAGTTCGACGTTGTCGGTTGCCATATTTTGAATCCTATTTTTCACTTAGCCTATTTAGGTCTGAAACAGTTGATCTTGCCATTAGTTCGCTCTGCGCTCACCATCTTGCCTGGTTCCTGGCGCGATGCTAACTGATCGGATAAAGAGAGAGTTTATTTCCTAGAGCCAAGTTGCCGCGGCTCGGGGGAGTTTCCCCATACTCTTTTCGAAGCGTTCCCATTGCTTTCCATCATGAAGAAAGTATGATCCTTAAGAGGATCTTTCTGTTGCTCGGGTGATTTAACGACTTAGACGAAGCGATGCCTAGGCTCGGGCGGACAGAATTGAGCCGCTAATGAAACTTCGCCACTTGGAATACTTTATCGCTGCTGCTGAGGAGTTGAATTTTACCCATGCCGCCGGTCGACTACACGTGTCGCAACCGCCCTTCAGCAAACAAATCCAGGACCTGGAAGGCGAACTCGGAATTAACCTGTTCCAGCGAGAACGGAAAGGAGTGGCGCTGACGGCAGCTGGAAAAGCATTTTTGATTGATGCGCGCGGGATCTTGGAAGCCTGCGATCAGGCAGTGAAAAAAGCCCAACGGATTAGCAGGGGGGAGCTCGGAGAGTTGACGGTCGGTCATATGGCGGCGCTGACACACGATTTTCTGGGGGAAACACTTGAGCGTTGGCAGAAGGTTTCGCCCGGAGTACTGGTCGACTGCGTAGAGATGGACCCAGAAACCCAAGAACGCGCGCTGCTAGATGGGCGCATCGCGGTGGGCATCTTGGTCCTACTCAGCGATCGGCCGATCTTAGAATTGTTGAGAGTTCAGCAGCTGATCCAGCATCCAGTCACGGTGGCATTGTCAAAATCCCATCCGCAAGCGGTCTTGCCGGAAATCCCTTTGCCTGTACTCAAAGAGGAACCTTTCATTGGGTTAAATAGAATGTACCCCGCGTACGGCAATTGGCTGCAGACCGTCTGCCAACAAGGAGGGTTCAAGCCACGTATTGTCAGAGAAGCAGACGGCGCGGCAAGTGCGCTCGCTCTGGTTGCGGCTGGCTTTGGTGTTGCCTTGGTCAGCGAGCCAATCAAAAAGTTTCCGGCTAGACATGTTGTTTTCAAAGACCTGGTGGCGCCGAAACCCGTAAGGATACCACTCGGGGCGGTTTGGAAGAAAAACGGCCTCTATTCCGACGTCGTCTCTAAGTTCGTGGCCACTTTGAGCCAAGTCTGCGCCGCGACTGTCTCAGCGTAACCGTAAGGGGATTTGAACACCGCGAGGTTATAAATCCATCGTTATGCAATGGACAGTTGTCAGGTTGAAAACGGGAACACGGTCATCACCTGAAGTCGACGACCTTGGCCTAGGTACGTGAGTAGCGTCCTATAGACGCCCAAGCAACAGAAGCACGACGACGACGATCAGAATGAGTCCCACTATACCTGAAGGTCGATAGCCCCACCCTCTGCTATGTGGCCAGCTAGGCCAAGCTCCGGCTAAGAGCAGAATGAGAAGAATTAATAGAATTAGTCCCATATTTTACATCTTCGATTTTATTAACATAATTAAAGTTCCCTCGACTAGGATTGGTTAGCTAACACCAAGAACCTCGCTCGGATCGAAGAGTTTCTGCCATACATTGCGCGAAGAGTTACGCTTGCCTTCGGGTATGACGATGAGGGGCGAACGAGTTAACGGAGGGACGCCCCGGTTGCGATTCCAATTTCCGAGGTGCGCTTTTGCTGCCGATTTAGCCAGATGAAGACATCTTTTCTTCTGGGGAATTTACTCGGTACTCACGATCGCAGCTAAGAACGTGGCGCCCAAAAAGCTAAGCCGATCGGCGCGAGAAGAAGGCTCTCACCGATCGGTCCCCGATTGGCTTCTGGCTGAAAAAGACTTACGTGTGGCTGCTATTTTTTTGAGCTTGTCCGACTGCACTTTGGCAGAGTGGAGAAGCTTCAGAACGCGAAGCGCAAACCGATCCGCGTCGTCATAAAGTTATTCTTCGACTCATCTACAGCATTGTATCTGACGTCTGAGAACAGTCCGATGTGCGGAGTGAATCGATATTCGAGTCCTGCCCCGCCGTCTCCGAGAACTTCGCTGTCTGTATTCCGGCGATTCAATGCTTGCGCATGTCCAAAAGTAGCGACTCGGGTCAACGCATTGTTTGAATTAAAGACGCCTCCAACGCCTCCAAATATATATGGCGCGAGATGAAAACCGGGGAATCTGATATCAAGAGGGTAGCGAAGGATTACATTCCCGGTTACCGTCGATCCGAAAAAATCACCGGGAATCTCATTAAAAAAATTGCCCTCTACCGCGAAGCCCAGATATCGCAGCGGAAAGTATTGACCGTCAATACCACCGCCCCAGGCGTGATTTCCGATAGCCCGGACGTTATCGTTATGTGTCCAATCATAAGCCGCAAAAAGTCCGACACTGAATTCGTTTGCGCGAAAGTAGCTCTCCGGTGGTGGTGCTGGGGCAACGACTTCCTTTGAACTAGAGACAGGCTCCCCCGCGGAAGCTGATATGGCTTGCGCAGCCATTGCGAAAACGGTTAAGGCGATCAGTTTTTTCATAAACTCCATTTTTAGTCAATCCATGGCAGAACTAAGGACGTGAGCGCCGCGAGTTCGCGTCCAGAAGGATAAACGGACGGGTCTTAAAAGCAGGAAAGTTTTAAAACTTGGCCAATCCATCGAGGCTTTGGCATCCGAAGATTCCTTCCCAGCGTGTTGCCGGATAGGCTTTGTTAAAGATCTAGTAGGGCGGCCCGGTTGCAGAGCGTAATCTCTGGCCGCGCCACGAAGTACTCCCATACTCTTTTCAACGCCTTACCGTTATCTATTGGTATGGGGAGAGAGCGATTCTGGCCCCAATGGCAGAGTCAAGTGAAGAAGGATCTTCTAATCTCATAGATCTCGACAGCACAAGTGGATTGCGTCGCACATCTTCTTTAAGAATTCCTGCCGCGAAGAGAAACTATGTTTCCAAGTCATTCCACAGGCGCAAAGCATTTCGGCAATGGTCGCAGCCCGTTTGTCAGCGCCCTTTGTCTTCCTCGCAGACCGCGCCAGAATGACTTTCTCGAGTTTATTTTGAAACGAAGAGCGACTTTTTCCAACGGCGTTGCCGAGAACGCGCTCACATTGAGCCACAAGATCAGACGCCCCAGGATCAAGGAGTCCGACGTGCCGACCAAACCACTCATCCAACGCTTTAAGTAGTTTTTCTTCAAGCGTTAGGCGGTCATCATCTAATATCCTATTTGCGGCTTGCAGGCCATCGTCTAAGCGTTTTTGAATCGAAGCGCTAAAGATCTCATCTTTATTTTTGAAATGAAGATAAATCCCCTGACGTGAAATGCCTGCCGCTTTCGCAATATCCTCGATGGATGTTTTTCGAAAGCCGTGCCGAACAAAGACAGTCAGAGCTATCTCAAGAACGTGTGTCTGCCTTGCCGATTCGTTCCCGTCCATATTCTTAAGGTTGACGCGTGTGGCAATAAATGTCTAGTTTGTCCGGCGGAACTTTACAGACTAGACAGAGTATGACAAGCTGGTACATACAGGCAGGCACGGAAACAAACTTAAATTACTGAGAGACAAATTATGAAATATTACTTGCTGGGTAAAAGCGGTCTGCGCGTTTCTGAATTAGCTCTCGGCGCAATGAGCTTTGGCACGGACTGGGGCTGGGGAATTGAACTTAACGAAGCCCGCAGGATGATCGACCTTTATGTCGATAGCGGCGGAAACTTTGTTGATACGGCAAACTTCTACACCAATGGTTCATCGGAAAAGACGCTGGGAGAGTTGCTGGGAGAGAAACGTCAGCAAATCGTTCTTTCTACCAAGTACACAATGAATACTCATCCTGGCGACCCTAATGGCGGCGGCAACCATCGTAAGAGTATGGTTCGTTCAGTTGAAACAAGTCTGCAAAGACTCAAGACTGATTACATCGACCTGCTCTACTTGCACATCTGGGATGGTACGACACCGGTCGAAGAAATTTTGCGAGCGATGGATGACCTTGTTCGCGCGGGAAAGGTTCTTTACGTGGGAATTTCGGATACTCCTGCATGGCACATCTCAAGAATGCAAGCCATCGCCGATCTTCGCGGATGGTCTCCGCTGGTAGCGCTTCAAGTAGAATACAATCTCATCGAGCGAACCACGGAGCGAGAACTGATTCCCATGGCAAATGAAATGGGACTCGGGGTGGTTCCATGGTCTCCGCTGGCAAACGGACTTCTGTCTGGAAAGTACTCAAGAGAAGACTTCCTGAATAAATCCGGATCGACCGGGTTCCAGGGTTCCAGAAAAAATGCCATTGAAACTCTAGGCAAATTTACTCAACGAAACATGCAGATCGTAGATGAAGTAAAGAAAGTGGCCTCTGAAGTTAAAACGTCTCCTGCCCAAGTAGCGCTTGCCTGGCTTCTCTCCAAGTCGACGGTGACATCCGTCCTCTTGGGCGCGAGCAAGCTTGAGCAATTAGAAAATAATTTAGGTTCTTTGAATACACATCTAGGCCCTGATCACATCAAGCGGCTCGACGACATAAGCAGTGTCGAAATGGGCTTTCCGCATGCAATTCTCGCGAACCCAACGATTAAACAAACAATCGCCGGCGGAGTTGAAGTCCATCGTAAGGCACTCATTGAAGCAGTAACAACCGCTACCGAAGCAGCCGGTCTCGCCATTTAGGCGATACGCGGCTTAGCCTCGGGAGCCGGTTTTTGACCCGCCGCGCGTGAACTCAGCGACGGCTAGAAAACGAACGCTCTTGACGGTGCTCCGTTTTCGGACGCGCCTCATTGACGGTCAAATTACGACCGTCTACCGGCTGGCCTTCCAATGCATTGATAGCAGCTTGGCCTTCGTTACGATTTCCCATGGTGACAAATGCAAATCCACGGGAGTCACCACTCATCCGATCGGTTGCCAGGTACACGTCAGTGACGGTGCCGTGAGGAGTGAAGAGGTCGCGGAGTTCGCTTTCGCCAGTGGAGAAAGAGAGATTACCTACGTATAATTTCATAGTACATTTTCGAAGACAGTCACAGAGCCGTTCCCGAACACCGAGTTTCAAATCACCACTGAGAAGGCCCCATCTGACGATTCACCGCGCAATCAACTAGAACAATCGAACGGTGAGGATCGACCGGATTGAGGAAATAGCAAGCCGGCGTTTTCTAAACGTACTTTGAATCAATTCAAAGCGTCGGTATCGGCCCGGAGGACAAGTTCCGAATTTCGCAGGGAAAAAACGCGGCGGGCTCTGCCATTTGTCCCATCATGATCGTGCGGATTCGCTCGCTATGGAGTGATTAGCTAGTAGCTCCAGCGCCGAGACCATTGCTGCGTGATCTGATTTGGCTAGGCCGTTAGCGACACAACTATTGAAGAGTTCCTGACAGGTCGCGGTGTTGGGTAACGAGAGTCCGAGCGCGCCCGCTCCCTCCCAAGCCAGCCCAAGATCCTTCTGATGGAGTTCGATGCGGAATCCTGGCGTAAAGTTCCGCTTAAGCAAACGCTCGCCGTGAATCTCGAGAATCCGATATTCGCCATAGACAAGAAGAGGGCCGATTAAGCTAACTTCATTTAATATTGCTGAATACTTTTGACTCGGTCAGAGTTGAACGCGTTTGACTGGAAGCCACCCCATTGTTTTTATCTGATTCGCCTGATTGGACAGACGATAGGTCGCTCGCTTCTGCATCGGAAGATTCCTCGCCCAACTGACTCCGCTGCAGGGTTAGTAGGTCAATCCAACTCAGTTCAAATTTATCAACATCAGCGAGATCACCTGTTTCTTGAGCGATTAACAGCCGCGACGATACCGCGAGATGCTCGCGCATGGCCACGGCCGCGGCTGTTGGATCGCGTTTAACGATCTGCTCATAAATTCGCTGATGATCATCACAGATTTCATTCAGTGCTCGTGTTTTCGGCACTGCCGTCAGACCACGCATCATCTGTAAATCGCGCAGGCTGTCGACAAAGTCAGCCAACCGCCGATTGCCGGAGGCCCGCATAATGACTCTATGAAAACGAGCGTCCAGCTCAAGATGCTCTCTGGTGGTGGCACCGTGAATCTTCTTACGAAAGGCATCCAAAGCCGATCGCAGTTGGCGAAGTTCGGCGGTGCCGATCAGCTGAGTCGCGCGATAGGTAGCAGGAACTTCGAGAAGAAGCCGCAACGAAAATACTTGTTCCAGATCGTGCATGGTCGTCTCCAGAACCCGGGCTCCTCGGTTTCTTTCGAAACGAACCATGCCCTGATCGGCAAGCTTGAGCAGCGCCTCTCGGACAGGCGTTCTCGATACTTTTAAATGGCTGGCCAGCTTCTGGACAGATTGTAGGGACCCAGGCGCGAGGTCGCCCAGAACGATGGCGTCACGAATCGATTCGTAGACCTTTCCGGCAAGAGTGTCTCGGGTTGGAGAGATTTCTTTCACTTTGAGGAGGGATTTCTTTCACTTTCAGGTGCCGACCATATCACAACCCGAAGGGCTTCGTCCGTCGGGAATCATTGGAGTTGCACTCATTCAAATAGCATTTGACATGTAGCATGTTACATGTGACTCTTGGTCCCGTCAATACCAAAGGCCCGCCCTGGACTCCAGCCGACGGTCCCCCTTCCTCAGGATACAAAAAATGGAAAAACGCCGCTTACTGATCATGGCCAAAGGCCTCGGCAAGATGATGCCGGTAACTCTTATTGCCAGCGTTTGCGTTGCTGCCACTGCTACTTCAGCGGCAGACAAGCCTTACACGCTCGGCATTTCAATGCCCTTCCTCGGCAACTCATTCATGGTGGTCCAAGCAAATCTGTTAGCCGACGGTGCCAAAAAGGCGGAGGTCAAGGCACTGCCGGTCACCAACGCCGATCGAGATCCCGGCAAACAGATTACCGACTTTCATAACCTGATTGGCCTGGGTGCCGGCGGTATCGTCGTCGTCGCCACTGATAGTGAGGCTATCATTCCCGCCCTCAACTTCGCTGCCAGCAAAAACGTGCCGGTGGTGTCAGTCGATATCGGGCCAGCAGGTGGCAAGGCGGCGATGATCGTTCGAGCCAACAACTATAAGATGGGTGAGGACGCGGGCATGGCAACCGGCAAGGCACTCAACGGTAAGGGATCTGTATTGTCTCTTATGGGCGACCTCGCCACTGTCAACGGTCGTGATCGATCAGCAGGTTTTCGGGACTGCCTGGCGAAAAACTTCCCTGGCATTAAACTCATTGAGAAGCCGACTTACTGGAAATCAGACGTTGCGACGTCGGTCACGCAAACCATCGTAACCGCTACACCCGATCTTGGAGCGATCTACATGCAAACCGATGCAGGTATGATCGCAGGCGTATTGAACGTACTCAAGAACGCCGGCAAATTGACGAAGGTGGGCGAGCCTAACCACGTTTTTCTCGTCGGCATTGACGGCTCACCGCAGGCGTTGCAGGCCATCCGCGACGGCTGGCTTGATCTTTCGATCTCACAGCCGCTGGACCTGTATGTAAAATACGGACTCGAATACTTACAAGGCGCGGTAAACGGGAAAACCTATGCGCCAGGGCCGACGGACCACAACAGTCAAGTGGTGATGTTCAACGGCAACCCGATGGACCTCTTGCCAGCTCCGCTTGTCACGAGCAGCAATGTGGAGGACAAGAACCTTTGGGGTAACCAAGTCAAACAATAATCAGGTGGCCGCCAATCAAACCACTACCGTTCGCGGCACGGCCCCGGAGCTTGAAGCCATGCTCGACAGATCGGTTATTCATATTGAATCAGCTCCCACAGTTGCGGAAGCCATCGATGTTTCCAAGCGGTTCGGTGCTAGCCAGGCTATCCGAGATGTTTCTCTGACCATATCTGCGGGCGAATCGCGAGCGCTCGTCGGCCGAAACGGCGCCGGCAAATCGACCTTGGTGGCGATGCTGACCGGCATGATTGCACCGGACTCGGGACGTATTCGTTTGGCGGGACAAGAAGCCCCCGGAATTAATGACCCACAGAAGTGGCGTGATCGCGTCGCATGTGTCTATCAAAGGTCGACGCTCATTCCCGATCTTACCGTCGCTGAAAACCTATTTCTGAACTCCCATCCCACGCGGACTTCGGGATGGATCAATTGGTCCAGGCTCAGACGCGAAGCCAAGAGAGTTCTGGAAGAATGGGGCCTTGAAGTCGACGTGAACAAAGAGGCAGGGACGCTTTCGGTAGAAAACAGGCATATCGTCGAGATCGCGAGAGCACTTCGCCAGGGAAGCCGTTTTATCGTCCTCGATGAGCCGACCGCGGAACTGGAGGGCCGGGAAGCATCACGCTTGTTTGCGCGGATCATGCATTTACAAAAAAGCGGCGTCGCCTTTCTCTATATCTCTCACTATCTCGAAGAGATCTACGAGATCTGCGACAGTGCCACGGTATTGCGCGATGGCGAGGTGGTCGCCAGCGGACCGCTCGCAGAAATGCCAAAGGAACGGATTGTCAGCGCCATGGTTGGCGACATCGGCAGAAGCAAAAGCGACTGGCAGTCGAGCGCCGCCGCTAGTACCTCCTCACCGCCTTGTCTAGAGGTCCGCAATTTGAGCTTTCATGGACTGATTCAGAACGTCAATTTCACTGTCTCGGCTGGCGAGTGCGTCGGCTTGGCGGGTTTGCTCGGGTCCGGCAAAGAGGTGGTCGGTGACGCTATCGCCGGGTTGGTCCGTCCTTCCGCAGGCGAAATCTTGGTTTGCGGCCGCCGGTTGCCCTTTGGGCAGGTGTCCGCCGCCCAGAGCTTAGGGGTTGGATACGTCCCGCGTGATCGTCGCGCCCGCGGTCTTCTTCCCCAACTATCCGTGGCTGAAAATATCACAGTAACGATTGCGAAAAAGTTGGGGGTTGCGGGCTTGATCTTGCCTCGCGAACGGGATCGCCACGCCACGGAACTGGTCCAATCGCTGGAGATAGTCGCATCATCGCTCGAACAGCCCATTTCTCAGCTAAGCGGTGGTAACCAACAAAAAGCCGTACTCGGGCGGGCTCTCGCAGCTGCACCAAAGCTGCTCGTGCTAGCCCATCCCACGCAGGGTGTGGATATTGCCTCCAAAGAGGCGCTGTTCGGCATCATCGATAAGGCGCGGACTGGAGGAACGGCGGTGCTGATTGTGTCCGACGATCTCGACGAGCTAATCGTTTGCAGTCGGGTATTAGTGCTATTTAAGGGTAAACTGCGGACCGAGTTAGGCGCTCCTTGGCAGGATGAGACGTTAGTAGCTGCAATTGAGGGAGTATAACAACATGTCAACTAGTGCTAAAGCAAGAGGGTCTTCTCGTTGGTCCGGTCAGGTGTGGCGACCGCTCGCTGGTAGTTTGCGCGAACTGACCTTGGTGCCAGTCATCGCGCTCTGCATTCTGATTGGCGTTTTTATTAGTGACGCTTTCCTCACTACCGGCAACTTTCTCAATATACTCGAGCAATCCTCTGAACTTTCTATTTTGGTCATTGCCGAATCAATCATTGTCATAGCTGGTAAGTTCGATCTATCGCTCGAATCGATTGTGGGATTGGCTCCGATGATGGGCGCTTGGCTGATGGTAAAGAGCACCAGCGAAGGCGGTTCTGGACTGGGACTTAATCCCTATCTCGCGATCTTAGTGGTAATTGGCACAGGCATGTTAGTTGGTGCTATAAACGGCTTTTTTGTCGTTAAAATGCGATTGAATGCTTTCATTACTACCTTGGCCATGCTGATTCTTCTCCGCGGCATTACGATGGGGATGACCAATGGACGCACTTTATATAGTTTGCCACCGGAATACCTCTATCTGGGGAGCGCGCAATGCCTTGGGGTACCAATTTCGATATGGTTAGCCGGGTTTCTGTATTTATTTTTCGGCCTTTTTCTCCGCTATCACCGGTTGGGTCGAGCGATTTATGCCATTGGCGGAAATCCCGCAGCGGCGCGGGTAGCAGGCATCAACGTCGATCGAGTAACCTGGGGAACATATATCCTTGGAGGGGTGCTGGCCGCAATCGCTGGACTGATGTTCACCGGCCGTATTGCATCGGTTGTCACCAACCAGGGCTCGAACATGATTTTTTATGTATTTGCGGCCGCCGTGATTGGTGGCGTGAGCCTAAATGGAGGACGTGGTCGTCTTCTCGGAGCACTAACCGGAGTACTGCTACTTGGTATTCTGCAAAACATTTTGACCCTTTCTCAGATTCCGGCCTTTTGGATCGACGCCGCATACGGCGCTATCATTTTGTTTGCGCTAATCCTGTCATGGGCAACGAGCAAAAGGACCGAGGAACTGTGAGCTGCGCATAAGGATCAACAGGTGCCTGGCGGGCATGGATTACTACCCCGAGATCGGGATACCTGCCTTCGCCTATTACCCTCGGCGCATCGACGGTCGTACTATTTCACAAATAACTAGTCCGCAAATGATTAGCCATAGAAATACCGCTCAGAACACTAACTGAAGACCAAAATCGTCGAAAGAAAACCATCAACATGTGCACATCATTTCTCGTGGATGAGACTACTAAGACTAAGATCGCCGCATATAGCGCCAAGTTTAGGCAGGTGACAACAAGCCCGTTTGGCACCGATGACCAGATTGGAATGCTTAATCTGATTGACGCATCAACCCGCCAAGCGATTCTCAGCAGGGCTGATGCGGGAAAGGTGTTTGATCTCGCAGTTGATCACTTCATCGGCATGCCGGGTTGGATTGCGGCCAATGATCCGGGTTTTCAGATCTGGATGACGCATACTCCGCGTGGAGAGGAACTCGCAGATGTGATGAAAGTCGGGCTTGATCACAATAAGCTGGTTTCCTACTCAGGCGACGCCATCTCCATGTACACGCACTGCGGCACCCATGTCGACGCGCTCAACCACTTCGGGTACCATGGGAAGGTTTTCAACAATTTCGCGGCCCAGGATCATCTCGGTAGCCGTCACTGGAATGTGAGCGGTGTGGATAAACACCCGCCCGTGATCGCCAGAGGGATTCTTCTGGACGTCGCCGGCCTCCACGGCGTCGACATGCTGCCTCCCAGCTACGGCATTGGGGCAGAGGATCTCGAGGGATGTCTTAAGCATCAACAAACAGAATTGCGAGCTGGTGATGTTGTGATGCTCCGAACCGGGCGCATGCGCGCGTGGCCCGATGCAGGTGCTTACATGACGAATCCGCCGGGCCTGAACCGTGCCGGTGCAGAATTCCTCGCGAAGGGAGGGGCCATTACAATCGGAGCCGATAACCACTGCGTCGAGCAGGCGCCGTCCGCGGACCCAGAGAACTGGCAGGTAGTGCACACCTATCTATTTGCGGAAGCCGGTATACCGATCATGGAGATCGTAAACCTTGAAGAATTGGCGCAGGAGAAGATCTATGAATATGCCTTTTTTGGCGCATGCATTAAACTGCGGGGCGCGACCGGCTCACCAATGCGTCCGGTTGCCATGCCACTGAAGGACTAGCCTATCGGCTCTGCGACGCTCCAGGCGGCGGCTGATTGTCGGCTCAGGCGACCATAATGAATTCGGATCGTCGCCACTGGCGAGCTCGTTGCGCCGAACTGACACCAATAGCTAACATGAACGAAACCAAAATAGCGGTGGCTCAAATGGGTAGTGTCCTCGGCGACGTGAGGGCCAACCTGGCTAGGGTCGGGCATTGGATCAAACTGGCTGCGGAGGATGGGATTTCTCTAACTGTTTTCCCAGAGTGCATCCTTTCCGGTTACATTTTTAGGGATCGCAAGGAGCTTTCGGCTTCAGCGGTGCGAGCGGACGGGCCGGAGCTGGCGGAAATCGAAGGCTGGTGCAAGTTCTACAATACAACCGTTATTGTGGGCTACTGTGAATTGGCCCCTGACGGTCTCTTCAATTCGGCAGCCGTCATCGGCCCGCAAGGCACCATCGGCACGCATCGCAAGCGCCATCTGCCATTTGTTGGTGCGGACCGCTTCATGGACGAGCCACCAGGCAACAAGCCAGCTATTTTCAACACTGCCATTGGACGTGTCGGAGTTGGTATCTGCTACGAAATCAGATTTCCAGAGGTATTCCGCACTTTGGCATTGGCGGGAGCAGAAATCATGGCGCTGCCGACGAACTGGCCGGAGCAGTCAGAAATTCTAGCCACTCATTTTACTCGGGTCAGAGCGGCGGAGAACTTTGTCTACGTTCTCGCAGCGAACCGCTATGACACCGAAAGAGATGTTCGGTTTCTTGGCGCAAGCCAGATCGTGGACCCGACTGGTCACGTCCGCGCACATGCTGAGCGCAAGGAAGGCCTCTTTAGTGCCGCGTTCGATCCTCAACTTGCGCGAAATAAGCGAATTGTCTTTCGCGAGGGGGAGTTCGAAGTGTCGCCGTGGCGGGATCGGCGCCCGCAGACTTACTGCCTTGATTAAAATCACCAACGCGGTGCGCTGAAATCGAATGCGAATACTAACATGAAAATAACTACAGTTTCCGCAGAAAACGTGCGGATCCCGGTGAGCGAGCCGACTCGGATGTCGACCCGGCTATTAAACCAGCGCGATTACTTGGTCGTGACGATCGAGGCAGATGGTTGCGCTGAAACCGGCATCGGCTATGTGTATGCCGGAACGAATGGTGGATCGCTTCTCAAAGCCGCTACTTCCACCCTGCTTTCTCCAATCGTTGTGGGTCGAGATTCTAGCGCTATCCTTGATTTATGGGATAGGATGTATCAGGAAACACTTCTGGTTGGTCGGCGCGGGCTCCTTCTCCGCGCGATGTCCGCAATTGATATTGCTCTTTGGGACCTGGCCGCGAAACATCTAGGCGTTCCACTCACGGTTCTGCTCGGCGGCAGCGTTCGGAACGTCCCCGCTTATGCCTCGGGCGGCTACTACAGGCCGAAGGCAGGCGCTTGGGAAAAGGTTGTCGCCGAGGAGATCAGGCAAAATCAAGCTCTCGGATTTCGGGACCACAAGATTAAGGTCGGCGGGCTGAGTATTAAAGAGGATGCAGCCCGAGTTAAAGCCGCCGCGGAGGCAGTTGGTCCAGACGGCCGCTTAGCTCTTGACGCGAACAACGCTTACAAAAACGTCAGCGAAGCAATCTTGGCGATCCGAGCGTTCGAAAAAGCCGCTGGAGACCTCGGACTATGGTGGGTTGAGGAACCGCTTTCTCCTGACGACATCGAAGGTCACTCCCAGATCGCGCGAGTAGTGGAAACCCCAATTGCGACCGGCGAACTCCTTCAGACGCGATGGGAATTCCGGCAACTGATCGAACGCCAAGCGGCTGACATTATTCAACCTGATGCCGGGGTGCTAGGAGGTATTAGCGAATGGACCCGCGTCGTGCGATTGGCTGAGACATTTGCAGTCCCTATTGCGCCGCATTGGCACGCCAATCTACACGCCCATCTTGCGGCTGCATCGCAGAACTGTCTAGCGGTGGAACATTTTTTGTTAGAAAAAGACGTTTACAATTTCGAGCAGCTGGTGACTCCCTCCACTCGCCTCCAATACAAAGATGGATTCGTGGCCGTTCCCAACCGGCCCGGCATCGGTATCGAATTAGATCAGGAGCGTTTAAAGGAATATCGGATTGTCGATTAAAGATAAATTTCTGCGATTCCGCAATGGCCTATCAGGGTGAGTTTCGCTCCGACTGGTCAGCAATACTGACGAAAAGAACACGAGAGGTTAATGACTCCTTCATCACTGGAAGCTCCCGATTTTACTCGCCGATACCTCAATCTGGCTGATCTGCGCTTTGGAGCCGAGGCATTGTCAGCTAGTGACGAATTCTTCGGAGCAAAGGAACGCATGTTGAATCCGGAACCGGCGATTTTTGTACCGGGCAAATATGATGAACACGGTAAATGGATGGACGGCTGGGAGACTCGTCGGAAACGGGTGACCGGACATGATTGCTGCATCATACAACTCGGCTGGCCTGGAGTGATCAAAGGCGTTGACGTCGATACCAGTCACTTTATCGGCAACTATCCAGTAGCCGCTTCAATCGAAGCTTGCCGCTCGCTGGATTTGAATGGTTCTGATGCCGCTGCTTGGACCGAAATTCTTCCAGCGACTAACCTTAAAGGCAATTCGCATCATTTCATTCCGATTGCGGGAGACCGGGTATACAACCACGTTCGTTTAAACATCTACCCTGATGGCGGAATCGCCCGGCTGCGGATTTACGGGCAGCCGCTACGAGACTGGAACGCGAGCGACCGGAAAGCCCTTTATGATCTCGGAGCGATGGAAAATGGTGGGTATGTGGTCGCGGCTAACAATGAGCACTTCGGAGCCGCAGCCAATTTACTAATGCCCGGCAGTGGAACTAGCGAGGCCGACGGATGGGAAACACGACGGCGGCGGGAACCTGGCAATGACTGGTGTATTATCAGGCTCGGCCACTCAGGCATGATCAAAAGGGTTGAAGTAGACACGGCCCAGTTCAAAGGAAATTATCCGGATCGCTGCTCAATTCAGGCAGCACAGGTGATTGGGGGGAGCGACGACTCGCTGATTCCACAATCCATGTTCTGGCCGTCCTTGCTTGCCGAACAAAAGCTCGAGTCCGATCGGCAACACTTTTTCTCAGATGAGCTGACGGAACTGGGACCGGTCAGTCACATCCGGTTTAACATTATTCCAGATGGCGGCGTCTCTCGGTTGCGTTTATGGAGCGAACTGACTTGAGGAGAGTGCACCAACATCCAGAAGGAAACTTGGATCGTGGGAATCAAGACGGCCGTCAGGTTCTGTTAATAACAGTTAGGCCCGGGCTTGCGGACATCGGTTGCTCCCTTCTTCGAACTCACACGCTATTATGACTAAGACACAGCTAAAAGGAATCATTGCACCGCTCGTTACCGCTTTTCAGCAGGACCGGGCAATCGATTTCGACCGGTCGATTGCTCACGCCCACTGGCTCCTGGAAAATGGTTGCGATGGGCTGGCGGTTTTTGGAACCACCTCCGAAGCCAACTCGCTTTCGCTTTTGGAACGGAAGCGTCTCTTGGAAGCCATCGTGAATTCCGGAATCAGTCCCGCCCGGTTATTAGTAGGAAATGGATCTTGTGCAGTTCCGGATGCAGTCGAACTGGCTAAGCACGCCTTACAGCTCGGCTGTGGCAATGTCCTGATGTTGCCTCCATTTTATTATAAGAGTGTTTCCGTAGAGGGACTTTTTGATTTCTTCGCCGAGTTCATTGATCGCGCCGGCGACCCGCGTCTACAAGTCTACCTTTACCATATCCCGCCGGTTGCCCAGGTGGGGGTTCCATTCGCTCTGATTGAAAAGCTAAGGTCACGTTTTAGTAACGTAATCGCCGGCATCAAGGATAGTTCCGGTGACTTCAAGAACACACGCCGGTTGATAGCCGAATTCAGTGATTTCCAGGTTTTTCCTGGGAGTGAAGCCTTTCTCTTAGCGGCGCTTCGTTTAGGCGCAACAGGTTGCATTTCTGCGACGGCAAATGTTAACGCCGAAAGCATGCAGCAACTCTTCCAAAACTGGCACACTGCCGAGGCTGACGAAATGCAGTCCACTCTGAATTGTGTACGCCAAACGTTTCAGCGCTTTCCATTGATCGCTGCCCTAAAAGCTGTTCTGTCGGCTGCCAAAAATGACGATAACTGGCGGACGGTGCGCCCGCCGCTTACGCAATTGAGCGACACGGATTCACAGGTTCTCCTCCGCGACCTTGAAGGGCTGGCGTTTAAGCTACCAGGCTCTAACTAAGAAAATCACTAGGACGAGCAAAGCAGCGTACCGAAACGCGCGCTTTCCTAAAAACTACCAGTTATCGAAAAATTTGGATACACAGCATGACTAGTCTAACTATCTGGACAAATGCCCGGCTCACCGAGCAAGGCATAGGCGTTCTCGCCGGAGCTACTCGATCCCATCGTCTGATTTTTGATCAACAATCTTCCGAGGTCACAGCTAACGCCCGCAGAAAGGCTCAGGAAGCCGAAATCGTGTTTGGTCAACCGGACCCGCAGGATTTGGTCGCTTCGTCGAGACTCCGTTGGGTGCACATCTCCACAGCCGGGTATTCCCAGTATAACACTCCCGATTTGCGGGTGGCGCTCGCTGCACGAGACATTCCGCTGACCAAAAGCTCTGCTGTTTTTTCCGAGCCGTGCGCCCAACACGTAATGGCGTGTCTGCTTGCAGACGCACGACAATTCTGTCAGGCATATGATCAACAGCTGAACCATCGTGCGTGGCCGCAATCCCAATTGCGGAATAACTGCCAGCTTCTAGAGAATCAGACCATCCTGATTGTCGGTTTCGGAACAATTGGCCACCGTCTAGCGGAGCTGCTCGCCCCTTATCCTGTTCGATTATTCGGGTTCCGCCGGACACCTGGTCCAGAGTCTGCGATTCCAGTCATAGGTCCTGACCAGCTCCCGGACACTCTTTCAACCGCAGAGCATGTTATCAATATCTTACCGGAGAGCGCTTCTACAATAGGGTTCTTTAACGAGGAGCGCTTTTCGCAAATGCGTGCGGGGAGCCGTTATTACAGCATCGGACGAGGAACCACAACCGATCAGAATGCGCTAATCGAAGCGCTGCGATCGGCCCGGCTGGCGGCCGCTTACCTGGACGTGACCGATCCGGAACCCCTCCCTGCGGACCATCCTCTCTGGTCGGCGCCAAACTGTTATATTACTCCGCACACCGCTGGCGGGCACGCCAACGAGTCGGTTCGACTGGTCAGACATTTCCTTGATAATTTGAAGCGCTTCGAGCAAGGCATACCACTCATTGACCGGGTGCAGTGAGCCTACGGGTTCGCGCGTTTTGCTGATATATCGGCTTCTAATTTGGTTCCACCCAGGGGAACCCCGCTAAATATATACCGTGGTTTGCACGCCTGGCGGATTTGACCGATTCTTCCGGGAAGCAGCCGAAGAGTTCAAGAAACCCAACCCTGATTTTCCGACTCTCGTCAAAATTGGAGTCAAATATGGAATTCAGATTGAAGCGCCGCCGGCGTGTTGAGCAGGATGTGTTCGTACTCGATCCCAGCAGTGGTCCGCGTTGGTACAGACCTGGGGCGATTGCCGCAAGTGATGGAATTTGAGTTGTCGATAGCGTCGGATCGGCTTTCCTTTTTGGTAAAGTTCTGACATAAGGATAACGATTGCGGTACGTCCTATATGTTGAAGAATCCGGCAAAGCTCACAGGCAGCACCGCTGTACCCGTCGCGCTCGATTATGGAACCGACAGGCTTCGATCATCCTGGACCTTGTTCTTTCGGTGTGCGTTTTTGCAGCCTGCAGCGGAAAGGCTTCTGCGCAGCCTCACGGCGCGAGTAGTACCGCATTCGCAGACTACGCAACGAAACTGGGCGAAGACCCACTTCTTAAACTCCGTGACATAACCTCCGAGCGATATAACGCAAAAGCGATGGCAGGGATGACCGGAGAACTCAACCGCCACATCAAATTCTGGGCCAACTACCATCAGCTTGGCCATCCGCGGAAAACCGTCCGCAAGGTTAACCGATATGTCCGGCGCCGCCGGCAGTCGCATCCGCTCTCGCGCAGTCACGGTCCTCGCTATTTGACTGGACCCTCATTGATCGGCCGAAACGCCGCTTTGAGTGAGGGACCAGGAGGTTATCCCTGGAGGCGCGGCATTGTCACGACGATCTTCTGGATCGGCGAGCGCCCTAGGGGCAATAACCCCGTGCCCAATGCTAGCAGCTCCTGGGACAGACACTGGTACTACAGCTACGGAGGCTACGATAATCCTGACCCTGTTTCGCGGAGAAATTTTATTCCGATCAACTTCGTTCCTCGCCAGAATCCGTTTTACTTTGCTCTCCCCTACAATGATGTCCAAGGCGGTCATACCAAACACGAAGCAACCCACGTAATTCCCTGGTTCAAGCAGGCGGTTGCTCGCGATGGACAAACTGTTCTCAAGGACAGATGGATTGCGGTCCAGCACGGAAACAAAGTTTGTTACGCCCAGTGGGAAGATTGCGGACCATTCCGTACGGATGACTGGCGATACGTATTTGGTAAAGAACGTCCTAGACCGAATTTAAATCAGGGTGCCGGCTTAGACGTGTCGCCTGCGGTTCGCGATTACCTGGGTCTTGGCGTCAAAGATGCCTGTGACTGGAAGTTCGTCGAGTTTCGCGAAGTACCTTCCGGTCCGTGGGCCACGCACGGTGACAACAACACATTTGTCATTCTGCGGCGCCAGAGTAATAAGCAGTTCACGGCCAAGTAAGCATCGGCTTTGGGATCGTTCCCGGCAGGCCTGATATAGAGACGAGCTGCGAGGGGATAAGCGCCGCCTGTCATGCCCAGCTTTGCCGGCCGCTGGTCGAATTCTCGATCGCGAGCCGCTTTTTTTTGGGCGCCTCCGGTTCACTGACGCATCTCCAACCTGAGCAGAAGCAACGATCTGGCAATCATATCGTACTGATCTTTGAACCCAAATTTTGGCTCGTCGGTCAAATCGGAAATATTGGTGTCGATCAACAGGGACCAATGGACCCCTCCGGAATCGTCGGGCAAGCTGAACTTTACCGAGTCGCTATGACCATTGATGATGAGGAGCAACGTCGCGTCAGTGCTGCTTTTTCGGACACCGGTAGCCTGTGCTCTGCCATCCAATAGCATTCCAAAACACGCCATATTGGGATCTTGCCATTGTTCCTGGGTCATCTCAGCGCCGTTCGTGCCGATCCAAGTCACATCCTTGACTCCAATCTCCTCCACGTATTGACCGGTTAAAAAACGATTCCGGCGTAAAATCGGATATTGGTGCCTTAACGCGGTGAGCCTTTGGACAAATCGAACCAAAGCGTTTCCTTTCTTTTCAATCTCCCAATTTAACCAGCTGATCGCGTTATCCTGACAATAGGCGTTGTTATTGCCTCGTTGAGTTCTGCCAAATTCATCGCCGCCCAACATCATGGGTGTGCCTTGTGATAAGAGGAGCGTCGCGAGGAAATTGCGAATCTGTCTTTCTCTTAAGCGGTTGATCTCCACATCTTCAGCTGGACCTTCAACGCCGCAGTTCCAGGATCTGTTGTCCGAACTGCCGTCTCGATTTTCTTCACCATTCGCTTCGTTATGCTTGTCATTGTAGGTGACCAGATCATTCATGGTGAATCCGTCATGGGCGGTAATGAAGTTGACGCAAGCGGACGGTTTTCTTCCCAGACGATCAAACAAATCCGGGGAAGCCAGCAGACGGGTCGAGAGGGCTGATGGCTTGGCTTGACCCCTCCAGAAGTCGCGAACGGTATCGCGGTACTTGTCATTCCATTCAGCCCAGCCAGGCGGAAATTCTGCGACTTGATAGCCTCCGGGACCACAGTCCCAAGGCTCGGCGATCAACTTCACCGTGTTTAGCACCGGGTCCTGCGTGCAGGCTTTCAAAAAGCCGCTTTGATTGTCGAACCCGTTGGGTTCCCGCGCCAGAATCGTGCCGAGATCGAAACGGAATCCGTCTACCTGAGTCTGTTCTACCCAATAACGAAGGCTATCTAAAACCAGCTGAATCACGCGCCCATGACTCAAATTAAAGGTGTTTCCGGTGCCAGTATCGTTGATATAATAGCGTAGTTGATCTTGTAAGAGTCGATAATAGCTGCGGTTGTCGATTCCCCGAAACGAAAGCGTTGGACCTCGTTCATTACCTTCGGCGGTATGGTTATAGACAACGTCAAGGATCACTTCCAGCCCGCCCTCGTGTAACCGTGCCACCATCTCCTTGAACTCACGAAGGGTTTGTTCCCGCTCGAAAGCGTAACGCGGATCCGGGGCAAAAAAACCGATACTGTTGTACCCCCAATAATTGGTGAGACCTTTTTCCAAAAGATGGCTGTCATTGATAAAAGTGTGGATAGGCAAAAGCTCGACCGACGTGACACCCAACGACTTGATATAATCCACGACCTCTTTCTGGCCGAGACCAGCAAAGGTTCCCCTGAGATTCTCGGGCACTTGCGGATGCTGCTTTGTGAATCCTTTTAGATGAACTTCGTAGACGATCGTATCGTCCCACGGGATACGTTTGTGGCTTCGGGCTTCAGACCATTGGAAACTAGGATCAACCACCACACACTTCGGCATGAACGGAGCGCTGTCCCGCTCATCAAAAGTGAGATCATCCGCAGTTTCCATTTGGTAGCCGAACAAGGCCGGGTTCCAAACCAATTCCCCGGTATGACCGTAAGCGTAAGGATCAAGCAAGAGTTTATTGGGATTAAACCGGTGGCCGTTTTCGGGTTCGTACGGACCATGAACACGGTAACCATAGACTGTCGCCGGCTGGACGCCCGGCAGATAGCCGTGCCAAATCTGATTCGTGTATTCGGGCAACGCGATTCGTTCCAATTCCCTTTCGCCGCGCTCATCAAACAGACAGAGTTCCACTTTCGTGGCATTCCCAGAGAAAATGGCAAAGTTAGTCCCTTCGCCATCCCAAGCTGCCCCGCAAGGATGGGGTAACCCTTCTTTAACCTTACTCTTCTTTGTCTGCGTCATAAGTTCTTGCGGTCGTTTCGAACCCTGATCGGATCTGGTTGCGTGATTGGACTCCAGATTCTCCACGTAAAAGACCTAAAGAGCGTCAAGGGCGGTGTGAAAACGAAGGACGGCAACAGATGGTCAGTTTGTTAGTTTAGAATGTCATCGGGGAAGAGATCCGGAACCTGATGCGGCTCTGGATTAAGAACCCCAAGCGCTTGCTCAACGAAACCCTCCTGCAACAGGTATTTCTTGGCGTACTGTTTGACCACGGGATCGAGGTTCTCTTCTTCCCAGAACAGGTGCCCGCTCTGGCGATTAATGTGAACAATGCCGGCTGCATGAGTGATAACCGAAAGATGCGTCTGCATAGAATTCCGCAGGACAGCTAGATTCATTCCAAGCGAAGCGCTGCTCAAGCAAAGTCGCGCACCAACCCAGCGCCGCTGGGCAGAAGCTGGACCAGCCGGTTGATCGGATGACGCTTGGCCCGCTGCGGCAAATCGGATCATCTAGTCCGCACTTTTCTTTTGAATGTCTTCCTTCAGTCTTTGTCGCAATTCGGCTATGCGCGTTTGGGCGAAGGCGACGCGATCTCCGTAATCGTCCAATAACTCGCGTTCTCCGAGCCATGACTGTTGCTGCATCGTTAGCAGTTGCCGATCGCCCTCATTCAAGACTCCGCGCAGCGTTTGATAGAGACGCTCCACTTGCCGGCCAGCCAAGATCGATGCCCCGAGAGGCTGGTTGGGATTGGGATAAGGCTCAGATCGCTCGAAAACGAGTGAGTTACCACCGGCGTTGATTTGAAAATATAGATCGACTCGTCGGGCGTCCGAACCTGAACCGGAATCGATGTTGAAGGTTACATAACATTCCTGAGCCGAAATGAAGTGCGCGTCGATAACGGAAAGATGTGGGGACCGAGCCGAATAACTGGGCTTGCGGGCTGTTGGCCCATTAGCGACTCGAGTCGCGGCTTCCACCAATGTCGATCCGACGTTGGTGACATGCCCGTCCGGCAGGTCGACTTGGAGACACGCCAATGGGTCCAGCGCGTTAACCACCAAGAGATGATCCTCCTGTGGGGCCCAGGCACAGAACCAGTGAGTTGAAGAAGCATCCAGAGGATCCAACGGCGCGAAATCCGTTGCCCCAAATCCTGAGAAATGCAAGATCGGCTCCATGGTCTGGAGATTCACTATCGCCAGCTCCGTGGCCGGCTTGCCGTTTGCGGCCCCTTTATCGCTATCGCTTGATGTTGAAATCGTTTTGGGGTGGGCGAAAGCATAGGTGCCACTCGGTGAAACGGTGCTCCAAAGGATTACCGGCTCATTAGCGGTCGCCTCCGCGAATAGTTGGAACTGGCAGACAAACAAGAGATAAACCGACAACAACTTTGGATTCATCAAGGTTCGTAACATTAGAGGCTGATCGCGACTCTCGCCAATCAGTCCGGCATTCGCCGTCATTCTGTCTCCCGTCTCCCGACCCTTGGTTGCGCTCTAGCCTTGACGAAAGACACCTGCTCCATCAAAAGGTGGCGCGATGTTTGAGGTATTTAGGACAAAAATCGCGATTGCCGGAGTGGCGCTAACGCTGGGTGGTTGTGCTCATTTTGTTCCATCCACCAGAGTAACGCCTCCAACCCAGCCAACCCAGCCAACCCAGCCAACTCAGCCGGCTCAGCCGGGTGTGGCGGCAGCGCGAGCGCAGGCGGTGCAGATGCAAATTTTTCTGGATGCCAATCATTTCAGGCCAGGGATGGTGGACGGGCGCTTGGGCGAGTTTTTTGAAAAAGCGCTAGCTCTTTATAACGCGAATCACGGCCAACCGGCTGATGCGCCGCCCGATGTCAGCGGGATTCAGCCTTATACGACTTACACGGTAACCGCCGAAGACCTCGGCCAGGTCGGCGTGATGGCGACCGATCACGCCGAGGTAGCGAAACAGAAATCATGTCCTTATACGAATCTGGGCGATGTGATGGCGGAGCGGTTTCATACGACCGCGCGATTCCTGGCGGCGATTAATCCAACGATTGATATCAACCAGCTCCAGGCGGGCCAGGCTTTGACTGTTCCTAACGTCCCTGATCCGTTCGATATCGGGAGTTTGCCCAAAATGCATACGTCGAAGAGAGATCCGTCTTTGGCAGGTCGATCGATCAAAATCACAGTCACAACGCGAATTCTGCAGGTGCGCGATAAGGATCGGACGATTGCTTCTTTTCCTATCACTCCCGGTTCGACCGATCATCCCGCCCCGATCGGCGACTGGCATATCGATGAGATCGCGACCTTTCCCTGGTTCCGATACGACGAAGGGGTGTTGGAACGCGGAGAGCGGACCGAAGATTTCTATAATTTCCCTCCCGGCCCGCGTAATCCGGTCGGCATTCTCTGGATGCAACTGGACCGGCCCGGTGACGGCATCCATGGCGCGCCTAATGCCGCCACCATCGGACGCGCCGGGAGTCACGGATGTATCCGGTTAGCTAATTGGGATGCGGCTTTGATCAGCAAACTAGTGACGGTCGGAACGCCGGTGAGTATTCAGTAAGCGTTCGGCGTTCGTGCTCGTGCTCGATTTTAACCGCGTGCGAAAGGACTGTCGTGACCGATTTGGCTCTAAAGCTCCGACCGGTGAACACACTGCACGTCAGGAACATCACCAGGTCCTCAGCGCGCTTCGTCGAGCAAGATCTTATCCAGTGCGGCGGATATTCGCGGGGCGGCGGTGAGGCGGGTCCGCCATTCGCGAGGAATAGCGTCGACTCCGAGGCGAGCGCCCAGCCAGGAACCAAGGATGGCCCCTCTCCCCGCACTGTCGCCGCCGGCTCGCAAAGTCGCCAGGATAGCGCTCTCAAAATCGTTGCTGTGCTTTAGGAACGCATGCAGAGCGGACGGGAAGCTTTGGGGCAATGGGCACGCTTGACCAAATTCTGAGGTGGCTTCCGTCACTTCTTTCCCGGTTTCGGCTAGCGCTTTCCGGGTTTGTTGGCGGAGCTCAGTGCTGTGATCCGGTGCCAGCGGGCCGACTCTCACTATCGCGTTTTCTAAGGCGTCATGCACGTCGCGCCCAAGAAAAAGCTCCACCAGGAACAGCCCGTGGAACTTCATGTAGCCAATTGCACGCCGGTTGTTCTGGCAGACACGGGTCAGAGACTCGATGGTCGCCGGCAAGTTGGGGTCACGCCGATAACGGACGGCCAGTGCGGCCAGCCTGGATGCGGTAGCGGGCTCGGCATCATCGGCTCCTTGCTGAAAATCATAATCTCCGGGTGAATTTGCTTCCCTGAACCGTTTGTAATTTTTGAGCGTCCCCAGTGTTGCCCAGTCCAAGTAACCATGGTAGTCAGAGGACCCAAATGTCTCCACAAAGCGGTTACCGAAAGCGCGAGGATCGAAGCCGCCATGTTCGGCCATTGATTCGAGCAGCACCAAGGCACCATCCCCGTAGTGGGTTTGATCTCCCGGCTTCTTCGATTCATGGTAATGCCCAGCTGCCGGCGCCTCGAATCCAAATATGCCACCGGGGAATCTAGCGGAGAGTTCAGTCAGATCGTAGATCCAGTGCGTGCCTAGAGCGGCCGCGTCTCCGACAAATTGACCCCACACCGCTCCCCTGAGTCGGCCTTCGGTGGTTACCTCCCTGGCTGAATCTTTCGCAATCATAGTTAGCAACTGACGTACAACACTCAGCGTTACCAAATGGTTTTTTTGTGGTCGATTACGTTGCCTCCGCTCTTCTGAAGGTCAATACGATCACTCAGACCCAAGCAGGATCTCCCGCTTACTTCGTCCTCGTCCTCGAATCCGGCGACGCGGAGTGATGGGCCGCCCGCATCGCTACGCGAAGCGTTGCGGACGGAGTATTGGAGTGTGGGAGTACTGCGCCGCTTGAAGAAGCTCGTTCGGGCTCATCCCAAACCAATACTACCGACCCTTTTCGAGCGCATCTTTACCCACTCGAGATAGCGAAGAGGCAGATCTGTTGACTAACCCCTTTTGTCTGACTCAATATTAACGGCGTGTTGACCAAATAGACACACTGGAAGCAGCGACCGGAGACGGCTGGACTTATCCTTTAGCCGCGGTCCTCAGTCCTTTGGCGATAACGTACCATTTACCGTCCTCTAATACTGATGTTCGCACGTCCCTTGCCGGACCAACCCGCCCACCCGCGGTTACTTGACTGCGACCGTGCGCCTGAATTGGCGCGGAGATACACCCAGCTTTTTCTTGAATAACGCGCTCAAATACTCGACTCCGGAAAACTCAAGCTGCCGGGCGATCTCAGCGATGGATAAATCGGTTGTGGTTAGCAATTCTTTGACTCGCTCGATGCGCAAACGCAGAATCTCTTCATAAGGAGATCTGCCCAGGAACTTCTGGAACCGCCGTTCCAGGACCGTCCGCGATATCGGGACCGTTCTCAGCACATCTTCTACTCCGATCCCGCCACAGGCGTGGTCACGAATGAAACGGAGCGCGTGCGCAATTTGTTTGTCTTCAACTACGATTCGATCGGTCGAACGCCGGGAACAGACCCCAATCGGTTCGACGTACTTAGTCGCCGGAATCATGCTCGCTCCGTTCATGATCTGGTCGAGCGTTTTCGCGGCTTCGTAACCTGCTCGGCGTGAGTTAGGAATCACGCTGGAAAGCGGGGGATCGCATAACTCACAGAGCAGCTCATCATTGTGATGTCCGATCACCGCGACTTCATCCGGAACCGCGATACCGATTTGCCGGCAGACGTCGAGCAATTGTTGGCCGCGGATATCGTAGCACGCAAAGATTCCAGCCGGTTTGGCGATTCGGCGAACCCATTGAATAAGCTTCTCTTGCTCTAAACGCCAATCGTCAGCATCCCCCGGTTGGCTGTCGAAGTTGTCCACCACAAATCCAGCGGTTTTGATGTAGCGGCTAAAGTTGTGTTCGTGACGAAATGACCAGTCGAATCTGCAATCCCCGCAGAACCCAAACGATTGGAACCCTCGGTCCAAGAGATGTTCGGCCGCGGCCCGGCTCACCCCTACGCTACTACTCGCGATCGTGGGATAGGTACGCCTCAGACTGGCTGTGCTCGTGTTGACGACCGGCAGGTCGGCATTGATCACCGCTTCTTCAATCAGCTGATTCTCAATTCGAGCGATAATCCCGTCTCCCCGCCAATTGTGGAACCAGGGCGGCGGTTCATCACCACGGCCCTGCTCGGTGAAATGGATCTCCCAGTCCGCCCCTTCCCGCATATAGGCCCGAATTCCAACCAGCAGCCCTCGGCTGTAGGCATTCGATGTTTCGATGAGCAGCGCCACCTGGGGACGGCGGCGAACTCTGGCAGCGTGGTTAAGCACAACGAGAACGACGGGTAATTACTGACCGTTTGCCGATCCAGAGCCGCAGTCAAAACAAAATCTTGATGTCTGTGCAGAAGGAGCCAGGAGCCAGAATCCAGGAGGTCAGGGGTCAGGCACGGTCTCCGAGCATTTCGCCGGTTTCTTTTCCAACCAGAAGGGCTGCCCCCCTTTGCAAGATGGTCTGAAGAGCGTTCATTTCGGACTGTATCGTGTGGCCACCCTTGACCTCCTGACTCCTGGATTCTGGCTCCTGGCTCCTTCTTCAAAGCTTGCGCACCCTCCCATTTGTGAGAAATAGAACCTATGGGGGAGTTCTATTCAGATTTGGCGCAAGCGCTCCGCGACCGGATTCAGGTTATCGCGGATAAGACCCTGCAAAGCAATCCTAGCGCTCATTTAGAGAAGCTTCGTGAGGCTTCAGAAAGAATCGACGCTTTAAAAGCCAAGCTGCCACCGGATGCAGATCCTCGGCTAGTTCATTTTCTCGACCGGATGAGTCTGAGCAAGGCGTTGGAGTTTGTGGAAACGGAATGCCTCGCCAAAGGTTAGTATGCGTTCGGCGTTCGGCGCTTGGCGAGAGAAAACAATTTTTCTGAGAACCAACCGGATGGCTACCGATTCCAATTATTATAAGCCGGCGATACCGATGCAGCGGGCAGGCGCCACACGCCAGACGCCAAAGGAGTAACGCTAAACAGTACAGGCGATGCGGATTGCGATCCTAGCGGATATTCATGCTAACGTCTCGGCGCTCGAGGCGGTGATCGCGGATCTGGAGTTGACGCAACCCGATCGCGTCATTGTGGCCGGCGACTTTCAGAATCGCGGGCCTTTCCCGCGTGAAGTAACTTATCGACTCTTTGCCTTGGGCTGGACTCTGTTGCGCGGCAATCATGAGGACTACGTCATTATCCAGAGCGAACCACCCGTTGGCGTAGACCAGATCGATACTTATTCCTGGCAACCGGCGCGATGGACCGCTCAACAAGTACCCGAAACGGTGCCGCGACTGCGATCTTTACCGATCTCCATTGCCACCGAGGGACCAGACGGCTCGCAGGTCTGCATCGCTCACGGTTCGCCCCGTTCCAATGAAGAGGGCTTCTTTCCGTCTACCACTGACGCCAAAGCCAAGGAAATGCTCGGTGCGTCCCCACCCCAGATCCTCTGTTGCGGGCACACCCATATCCCACTTTCAAGGCAGATCGACAGAACGTCTGTCTTCAATGTAGGCTCGGTCGGGTTCCCTTTTGATGGGGATCCCCGAGCTGCCTATGGCATGCTTACATGGAGAGACGGACACTGGGATACTGAGCTCAGACGCGTCGGGTATCCGGTGTCTGATGTCGTCGCCGCGGTGAGCAATCGGGAGTTCTATGAAGGAGCAGGTCCCTTAGGACGAATTATCCAACGTGAACTGGAGACCGCGCGTCCGCACCTTACGTTGTTTACGATGACGTTCCTACCGCGGGTTCGAGCCGGCGAGCTCGGTATCGCGGACGCGGTGTCGGAATATCTCAGTTACCCGCAAGCCCAGATCGAGACCTGGTACGCGCAGATCCGGAAGAAGAAGATCGCGAACAGCAGCCAGAGTTAGGAGCCACCGCATGCTCTGGAGGGGAGGTGGACGCATTCCTGAAGTTGGTTTAATCCGTTAACCCGTTAAGCGACTTCCGCATAAAAATCGTAGCCTGCGGATTGGAGTTATAACGTTCACACCGTTTGTACCCCCGCAGCTCGTAAAACCGAATGGCGGTTAGCAGATCGTCTTTAGTATCCAGGTACAGCCATTCGTAACCGGCGGTCTTAACGGCAAATTGTTCCAACGCTTTTAGAAGTCCCTCGGCGAGGCCTTGTCTTCGATTAGCCGGCTTCACGTAGAGCCGCTTGATCTCTCCGCTTCGCTCCGGCGAAGCCAGCGGATGAAGGGCTATACAGCCCACCGGGTCCGAACCGGCGAACGCCAGCCAGACACCTCGATCGGTCCCGACGAGGTAATCACGAAACTCGCTCGGCGTATCACGAAGCCAGACCCCAACCGTCTCGAAGTACTCTTTGACCAGCTCGAACGCGGTATGGAAATCGTCGGGCGTTGCCTGGCGGATGCAGAAACCTGCGTTTTTCGATGCCGGGTCGGAAAAGGATGGGCCAGCGATAATCGGCTCAGTGGACATAACAGTTTCCTCGATAGGCAAAACTTGGCCGAGCACCATTCATATGTCCAATATCTGATTTTAATGTATTGATATGCTGAAGATATGAATGAACAACTGGAGCTGCGCCATCTGCGTTACTTCGTGGCCGTCGCTGAAGAATTGCATTTCAGCCGGGCCGCTCGGCGGTTGCACATGGCCCAGCCGCCGCTCTCTCAACAAATCAGAAAACTGGAAGAACATGTCGGCTACCCCCTGTTCACGAGAAATTCGCGCATGGTAGCGCTAACCGCAGCCGGCGAAGTGTTGTTGGAGCGCTCGCATTATCTGCTTCGGCGACTCGAAGAGGATCTGGAAACAGTCCGCCGGGTAGGACGGGGTGAGATCGGTACGTTGACTGTCGGCTTTATTGGATCGGCGATGCTCACCATCCTACCACGACTCATCGGGAGTTATCGGCAGCGTTTCGCGAAAGTGAATCTACGGCTTCGTGAATTGACCACCAGCAGCCTGGTCGACGCCATCCGCCAGGGTGCGGTCGACCTGGGGTTTCTAAGGGATGCCGGTCCCACCGAAGGTCTTATCGTAGAAAACATAGTAGCGGAGCGATACGTGGCGGCTGTAGCCGAAAAACATCCGTTAGCGAAACGAAAGAAGATTTCTTTGATCGAGCTCAAAGGAGAACCTCTCATCTTATTCGCGCGCGAGCTAGGGCCGCTGGCGTGGGATAAAACCATCGCCCTTTGTAAAACCGCGGGGTTCCGCCCCACCATAGTGCAGGATGCCCCGGAATGGTTGACCGTGTTGAGACTCGTTAGCTCGGACCTCGGTTTTTCCATTGCCCCCGCCTGTGTGGCCACCATCAAAACGCCGGGCGCAGTTTGTCGTGAGTTAACGAAGTGTCCGATCTTAACCAATATCGAGCTGGCGCGCCGCAGCGACCACTTGAATCCGATCATGGAGACGTTTCTGGCAGAAGCGCGAAAGATGTTTCGGCAGATGAGGTGAGATTCGTAACTCAGGATTCGGTAGGGCAAAGACCTTGACTTCGGCAGTCTGTCCGATTTTGCCGCGAAGCGGCTCAAGACCATAGCCCAGGGCTTCAGCCCTGGTAACTCGCACCCAAAACACGCCCTGAAAGTGGCGTCCGAGGCGTCGGGCCGATCCCAACGTGTTAGTACAATCGAGGATAGCGATTCGCACGCCTGACCGAATCAACATACCAGGCCCAGAATACACCCCTCGGCCGCCGCTTTCAGGGCGGCTCATCCGCTTGCGTCACCCAGGGCTAAAGCCCTGGGCTATGGTCTGTAACCGCTTCGCGGTATGGGCAGTCACACGCCTACTACCTCCCCGTCTGAATGGTCTCGGGCCAGGGAAAACTACTTTGAAGAAATTCCACTAGAGAAGCGGCACTCGCACCTTCCGAAGCCGGATAAGTAAAACGATATTCGATATCCCATTCGCCTCTCTGCGCCACCAACAAACGCGATCGCAACAGCTGAACTCGTCCAGCGAAATTGTCGGTATATTCATAGTTCGCCATAAGAGCAGGGGTCTTCTTGGGAGTAATCAGCGCCGTGCCATGATCAACCAGCTTGGTACCCTCATGCTGCGCCACGATTTCGTTCTCTCGAACTACAAACTCGGTATCTAAAACCCGCCCCCGGGTCTGGTGCACGAAGATTATCGCGGCGATCTGCGGTTTCTTGTGATTGTACCCGACCGAAACGTCGCGACCGTTCACATCATATTGACGGGCCATCACCCGTTCGAAATCGCCGATCTTATTCGGAAATAAGAATCCAGAAGCGACGTGGACAATGTTACCGTCAAGCGATACCGCAAATGGACCGGGAGCTGCTATCCCTCGCTCGTTGAATCCCCAGAACGTTAAAATAAGAAAGGCAAGCAAAGCAGTCCTCATCAGAAAAGTACTGCCTGGATGGTTACGATTCTTCAAGATCATCCTGTTCGCAGAGACTGGATGTATACGAAAAAGCGTAAGTCCGAATTCTCGTACGAGCAGTCTGGAGAATTGCCTATGCCCATAAACATTTGCTAAGAAGGGACAAGCGTCAAAACACAATAGATTGGCACGTAACCTGTTACGCATTCTTGTGGGCCCACGAATTCGTTGCGGCGTTCGTCCAAATCTTCGCGATAAAGCGAGCTTAAACATCGAAATCAACTTGTGGAAACCGACCAGTCACCCCCCGCATCAGGCGAAAAGCCAACCACAGCCGCTGGGTCCGTAAAACCACCCGCTAAGGCGCCAAGTAAACGTCGTCGTATCCTAATTCTGGCCGCCATCGCGGTAGTGGCATTACTGCTCTTCTTCGGAATCCCGCAGGTCATCCGGGCGTTTAATACTGTCTCGACCGACGACGCCTACGTAAACGGTTACGTGACCTTTGTGGCGCCGCGTGTCAGCGGCCAGGTGGCGCGCGTGCTGGTCGACGACAACAATCGGGTAAAAAAAGGCGATGTGCTGGTCGAGCTCGACCCGGAGCCCAATCAGGTCCAGGTGGCCATTAAGCAGGCCGCAGTCGATGCCGCTCAAGCTAACCTGGTGGTCGCACAAGCTAACGTGCGAGGCTTAATCGGACAGGCCCGCAGCGCCCGTTTTAAACTCGCTACCGCCATCCAGGACGTCGACAATCAGGTCGCATTGATTCGTGCTCGGGTGGCAACCTGGGAACAACAAAAGGCGACGCTAGTACTGGCTCAGCAGGAGTTTGACCGAGCCCAACGTTTGCTCGCGACCAAGGTCGTCAGCCAAGAAGAATACGATGAAAGACGGGAAGCGTTAGACGTCGGCAAAGCGCAAGTAACGCAGTCGCTGGAAGCTGTTCACCAGGTGCGAGTCGCTCTTGGGCTACCCGCTGAACCGCCTGAGGGGAAGACCTTGACCGACGCGCCAGACGATATCGACCAAACCTTCTCCTCGGTTCGCCAGGCCCAAGCCGATCTCGTACAGGTCGCCGCGCAGCTCGGCATTGTAGGGTCGTCCTACAATCTCTCGCCCAAACAAATGCTGGATGAATTTTATCGGCGCGATCCGTCCGGCGATCTGGATAAAATCTATGCTGACGTCATCAAGAGCGCGCCAAGTTTAAAACAAGCTCAAACGAGTTTGTTGCAGGCTCAACGTGATCTTGATCAAGCAAAACTGAATCTGCGTTATTGCACCGTACTCGCCGAGATCGACGGCGTTATCACCCGGCGCAACGTGAATCCCGGCAACAACCTACAAGCCGGACAAAGTGTCATGGCGATCCGCTCGTTACGCGATATTTGGATAGACGCCAACTTCAAGGAAACTCAGCTCCGCAATCTGCGTATCGGACAACACGTCGACCTGGAGCTGGACATGTACGGCGGTAAGCATGTCTTCGAGGGACGCATCTCCGGTTTCACGTACGGCACGGGCTCAACGCTGGCCTTGTTACCGGCCCAGAACGCCACGGGCAATTTCGTCAAAGTGGTACAACGGTTGCCGGTCCGGATTGACGTGCTGAACTATGACCCGGACAAACTGCCGCTTTTCGCCGGTCTCTCGGTAACTCCAACCGTCGACTTGATAATTGTGCCCACGGGACCAAACGCCGGCCAATATCTGCAAAAGCCCGAGCAACCGGCTGCCTCAGTCAGTCCGACACCATGAGCTCCGGCGCATCTGCCGTATTGCCACTCTCGATCTCCGGGCCACGAGTTTTTAACCCGTGGCTGATTGCACTGGCCGTGGTAGTACCGACTTTCATGGAGGTGCTCGACACCACCATCGCTAACGTCGCGCTACGTTATATCGCCGGCGGGCTTTCGGCCGCGGTTACCGATAGCGAATGGGTAATTACCAGCTATCTCGCGGCTAACGCGATTATCCTGCCCATCTCCGGTTGGTTGGCCGCCCATTTGGGGCGGCGTAACTATTTTCTGTTATCAATCGCTATCTTTACTCTCAGCTCGTTGCTCTGCGGAATGGCAACCAGTCTCGGCCAGTTAATCCTCTTCCGGGTAATGCAAGGACTCGCCGGCGGTGGATTACAACCCTCCAGCCAAGGCATCCTCCTCGATAGTTTCCCTCCTGAAAAACAGGGCGCAGCTCAGACTCTTTTTGGGGTGGCCGCATTGCTTGCTCCCGTGGTCGGCCCGACCTTGGGCGGTTATATTACCGACGAGTATTCCTGGCGCTGGATCTTTCTTATCAATTTGCCGGTCGGCCTTATCGCGCTCGTGGTTTGCTCGATCCTGGTACGGGACCCGGAATATCTCCAGAATCAGCGGAAAGAGGCGAAGAAAAAGCCCCTGAATTTTGATTTCATCGGCCTGAGTCTTCTCGCACTTACGATGGTCTCCTGGGAAGTGGTGCTCAGCAAAGGGCAAGAGTGGGATTGGTTTAACGACGCTTTTGGCCGGGTGCAAATCTTGGCGACCTTCTTCGTTTTCGGCCTTATCAGCTTGGTGCTTTGGGAAACTCGCCACACAAACCCGATTGTTAACTTCCGACCCTTACGCGACCGGAGCTTTGCTCTGTCCTGCCTCATCATTTTCTGCGCTTTCGGCGTCCTTTATGGATCCAGCACCCTGCTACCAGCTCTACTGGAATCGCTTTTCGGTTATGATGCGTTCCATGCCGGGCTAGTACTATCGCCGGCCGGCGCTTTTACGATCCTGGCGTTAGTCGTCGTTGGTGCGTTGTTAGGGCGCGGCGTCGACGCCCGGTGGTTGATTGCGATCGGCCTGGTAATTCTTGCTGCCGGTAATTTTTGGATGTCGCAACTCAACCTTGAGATTTCGGCTTGGCAGGTGGTTTGGCCGCGAGTGGTCATGATAACCGGCCTCGGCATGATCTTCGCACCGTTGAATGTAGCTGCTTTCCTCCACATCCCGCAATCGTTGCGGGCCGCGGCGGTTGGTCTGTTAGCGCTGCTGCGCAATGAAGGCGGCAGCGTGGGAACTTCGCTCGGCCAAACTATCACCGAGCGCCGGGAAATATTTCATGCTCTGCGGTTGAACGAGAATCTTGATCAATTCAACCCAGCGGTGAATTCCTATTTGGCCGACGCTCAATCCACGTTTTTCCAACAGACCGGGGACGCGGCTTCGGCCCAGCAAATGGCGTTACAATCGCTGGAGAACCTTCGCGAACAACAAGCTTCGTCGCTGTCCTATTTCGACGCGTTCCTAATTTTCGCGGTATTGGCAGTTGGATTGGCGGCGCTGGTCCCAGTGATGAAACGGTCGGCCGCGCAGAAAGGCGCGCACATCGCGGCCGAATGAGCAGCGAAGGAATAGCCGCGAAAGAACGCAAAGAGCGCAAAAAAAAGAACTCACCCGCCCCAACACTCCATCACTCCATCACTCCACGCCACCGCATGAAAACTCCACTCGATGATGGACCGCCCAGAAAGTCCAAATCCGAAACATTCGGCCTGGCACGTTTTCCGGCGTGGATCGCCCCTCTGCTTTTGCGTTGGGCGCTCTTGCTCGACATTGCCCTGATCCTTGGTGTTTTCCGTCGTCCAGTTGCCTTGGCCAGCGCTCTCCTTTTCGCGGTTTTCGCTGGTGCCATGACTGTGTCGTTTGGGGTCAAAGCTCCGCTCAATTTATCGGTTTTCTCCGACGCCGCAGCCGCGTTCGCGCTCGCTGTTTGGCCGGCTAATCCAAAACCCAAATGAACTTGGCGCCATCCACTGACGACGCTTGTCTTGGCACCTCGATGAACGGCCGCGGCGTTCTCCGGATTCACTTGAGCTGCATCTTCCTTTGCGTGCTGGTTTTCGGCTGCGCTCACACCATCCAGGTTTCTTATCCAGCGAAAGCCAAGATCGATCCGGACTTCAGCAAGCCCTACACCATGTGGGATGGAGAACGCGTAGAAGTCGATTGGACGCCATCACTCCACGCGGAGTCCTTCAGGTACGTGGCGAAATGCGATCAGGTGATACTGGCAAACTCAATCCGCGAGAAGGGTTTCCACAATAACTACAAGATCGCCGGCAAGGGCACTCCGCTGGTCATTTACGACAAGAATCCGGAAAGTACCCCGCAGGAAAAACATTATCCGACCAGTGGTATCGTTCTCGGAATAACCGCGGTCAAAGAAACCCGCCCCGGCCAACCACCCTTGCTCAAACTTTATGATTCGTTCGACCCGATGGTGGTGCAATCGGCTGCCGGTCCCGACCCAATTGCCGCTGATTACAGTGCCACTCTAGCTGTACTCTATTCTCACACCCGAAAGGTGGCGGGAAGCGCTCTGGCATCGTTTATCAGACCTGATAATCCGCGGTTCGCCACCGGCATCTACCTGATTCATCCTTACGATCCGAACAAGATTCCGATCCTATTCATTCATGGTCTGCTTTCTTCGCCAATTTCTTGGCAGAACCTGACCAACGATCTCTGCTCGGACCCGAAGGTTCTGGAGCATTATCAACCTTGGTTTTTTCTTTATCCAACCGGCCAGCCAGTGCTTGAAAGCGCGGCAGAACTTCGAGAAGACCTGCAAGCAACGCAACGCCTATTCGATCCGAGCGGTACGGCCATCGCATCGCATCATCTGGTGGTTGTTGCCCATAGTATGGGCGGTCTGATTGGCCGTACCTTAGTGTCCGACTCAGGCAACGCTCTTTGGAACATCTTCGCGAACAGACCCCTAAACAGCCTGACCCTGCCGGGTGATGAGAAGGCCCAACTCTCAAAGTATTTCTTTTTTCGACGCGAGCCGTCTATCGATCGGATTATTTTTTTGGCGGTGCCGCATCGGGGTAGCTACCTGGCGGGCGGAATCGTCGGTAGTATTGGCAATCGAGTAATGAAGCATTCCCGAGGCCCAGCGCGGACGCTGAAAGAATTAGAGACTCAATACCCGGGAATCTTAGATCCATATTTTGCTCGAGTTAATGCACGCGGTGGACCAACCAGCCTCTTTTCGCTGGCGCCAAACCCGTTGTTGGACGGTCTCGCGGCTTTGCCAATCAAGGTCCCGTTTCATAGCATCATCGGGCGCATCGGCGAAGATGACCTGGCCGAAAGCTCGGACGGAGTTGTCGGCTACAAAAGCTCGCATTTGGACGGAGCCGAATCCGAGAAAATCGTTCCCGCAGGGCACGACTTGATCGCACACCCTGAAACGGTCGCTGAGATCAAACGTATTTTGGAAGAGGATGTTGCGGCGAAGACCGGAAAAGGGCGACACTGATCAGTGCGGCTGGCTAAATGACTGAATCGTGGGTTGCCTAATATCGTTTGGTTCCGTAGTTTCGGTCACCCTTCACCATGAGCGCCAATCCTTCCCCATCCGAGTATCTCCTAATCTGTCGAGGCCAGTGGGACAAAGCTGCTTCCCGAGACCAAGTAGAAAAGGTCATCGACCAATTCTATGTCTGGCTCGATCGATTGGTGGCGGAAGGCAAGATGAAACGAGGACAGCGGCTAAAGTACGAGGGCAAAACTGTCACTCGTCGAAATGTGATAACGGATGGGCCCTTTGGTGAATCGAAAGAAGTGATCGGTGGTTACTGGTTCGCGATTGCTAACAGCATCGATGAGGCGGCTCAACTAGCCGCGGACAACCCTTGCCTGGACTACGGTTTGTCTATGGAAATCAGACCGATCGATCCGGACATTGCCACCGCCGACAACACCGTCTTATAGCCATAGCCGGCGCCCGATCGCTTACTGGCGTCAGGTTTGGTCTGACCGAATGATTTCGTCGAATCCTCCCAGGAGACGTATCGGCAGGTTTCTCCAAGTAAAAACACCATTGAATCCGCGCCTTCTGAGCTCGGCCTTTTCCACGGATACCAGGGCTGCGCCCTAACGTCCCGTCCCATAGATAACCTGGCTTTCGTCCGGCAGCTGCCGGGTTAGTTGGCTGTTTTTCAAGGCGCGAACGACGAGCGTCCCGGTAGCGGTCCCGCGGACGCGGGATCCGTTAGGTCTAAGGGTATGCCTTAATCCATCATCGTATCGAAGCGACAGGTGTGCCTAGCCTCATTGGATCCGGCAGTCGCCGGACCGACGGCCCATTCTGATCGCAACGAAAGCCACGTGACTTGTGGCACAGCACACTGACAGGCCACTGAATAACGATATCGCTGGATATTCAATCCCGAAGGGACAAATGCAGGTAGCGCGGCGTTCGCTAAATATAGTTATTTTAGTTAGTTACTGACTATTCAATCCGCCTAACAAAGGCGTCGCTACAATTACAAAACGTTCGCATTTGAATTACAAAAGCTCCCAGATCGTTAAAAAAAAGGCACATACTCTAACTGGCAGCACCTACGATCAGCTCTATAAGTTGCACCGGAACTGCTTTTAGAAACACAACTACTCCGCGAAAGGGGACACGGAATGTTTGGTAAGAAGAAGACTATTGATCGCATTAAGTTAGCAACTAACCGTCGCGTCTGCATCGTTACAGTAGCGGCATTCTCACTGGGTGCATTTGATTCCCGGGCTCAAACGGCTGATCCAGCCAATTCGCCCGATACTGGCAACGCCACAACTCCCGATCAATCCAGTGAAATCACGTCCGAGAAAAAGAAGGGCGATTTTCAACTTACTACCGTTGTCGTGAGTGGACAGACGCGGCTTGATCAAGCCGCCGCCTACGACACAGAGCAACAGGCCACCTATCAGTTAAATGTCCTTTCCCAGCAGGCCATTGAGCAGACGCCAGCCAAGACCGTTGGGGAAGCAGTCGCTATGCTTCCTGGGGTTGGCCTTCAGCATGATACCGGCGAGCCACGCTTCGCTCAGATTCGAGGTACGGACGAGAACTTAAACACCCTTCTCTACAATGGCGTGGTTCTTCCATCTTACTTTCCGGGATACCGGGCGGTACCTGTGGATTCGCTACCGGTTGGCTTAATTTCAAACATCGATGTGGTTAAGACGCTGCTTCCCTACATGGACGCGGAAGGCATCGGAGGACAGTTCAATCTCGAACCGAAGAGCGCATTTGATTACAACGGCCTCCATGCTGAGGTTACTGGTCAGGGTGGATATGTGCCTTACCGCAGCACGCCAATTGCTTACGGCAGCTTTACTCTGGCGGATACTTTCAAGCTGGGGGACGAAGCAAAATTAGGGATCCTGGTTTCCGGTTCGTACGATTTTAAGCGATTCGGCATCGATGATTTAGAGGAAGCTTATTCGACGCCTGGCACCGCTATGGTCGACAAGTCCATCAGCAACTACACCATGCGCTACTATACTTACGAACGGACTCGGTTCGGAATCGGAACCAACATTGATTTGCAGCTGAACCCAGACAACCGGTTCTATCTGGACTTTGCCTACGGCGGATATAACGAGCGACGAATACCACGTTTTGAAACCATCTATGGCGGCCTGGATGTAACTAGTCCCGCCAATGTCCTTCCCAATGGGAGTTATGTCTCTACCCCTGGAAACGTTACGGTTCAAAAGACCATGGAGGACACGCTACAGGAAAATCGGTTCTTTACTATTATCGCCGGCGGAGACAATAAGCTTTATAATGCGGATTTGACCTATAAGGCGGCCTATTCACAGGCCACCCAGGACCAGCCTTATTATAATAAGTATACTTTCAATAGCTTGCCCGGATCGATTGGAGGAAGCGTCATTTATAACAACCAGGCAAATGGCGGAGACAGCCCGACGATTGATTTGAGCCATTTGACCGGTCAAAACAACCCGCATAACTATGTGTTCAACAATGTAGTCAACCAGAGCTTTTCCTCAGCAGACAAAATATTTAATATTCAAGGTGATATTAAATTTTCGCTACCGATCGGTGACAATCCTGGTGTGGTTCAATTAGGCACCAGTGCGAGGCTACGGTGGAGGAATTTTGACCAAACCTATACGGGCCGAACTGCGACCGATCCTAGCGGGACGAATAACTCGCTTTTTCTGAGTCAGGCCCTCAATAGCAATCTCGCGACCACCTACTACGGCAGATATCCGTTGGGGCCGCAGATCTCTTTCAATACCGGCTCTATACTTGCCAATAATCCGCAATATTCAACGCCAACCAATGAAAGCTTGGCGAATGCGATCGGAACGTGGTCGGCGAACGAGAATGTGTATGCGGGCTATATCATGTATACGGTTACCTTCGACAAACTGACCATCGAAGGGGGCGTTCGCGTCGAAGGCACAAATTTCGCCTTTGACTACAACCAAGGAATTTTTGACCCAACGACCGGAGCGCTGCTCGCGACCCGTCCGGCCAGCGGATCTAACGACTACGTGAACATATTGCCTAATCTGCAATTGACCTATAACATCAACCCCCAATGGGTTGCTCGTTTGTCCTATACGAAGTCTGTAGCTCGGCCTACCTTTCAACAAGGCGTACCCGCCATCGAAAATGGTGACTTGCAGGCGACGATTCCTGGTACCGAGGGCTTCGCCAGCCAAACATTTGGTAATGCGAATCTGAAGGCGACCCGTTCACATAATTTTGATGCTTCCATCGAGTATTACCCGGCACCGGGCGCTATCTTGCGACTCTCCGCCTTTGATAAGGAGATCAGTGACTATGTCGTACAGAACTACTTCATCAATTCGGCGGGCGGATCTAACGTCTCCTTTTCCTCAATCAACCACTCGCGGATCTATGGATTTGAGGCAGAGTACGAACAACAATTCGTCTTTTTACCTCAGCCATTCGATGGATTCGGCGTAAGAGGTAGTTTTGCTCGTATCTTCTCGGCTGGGGTAACGCACCCCGGACAACCGGCCGGAAACCTGCCCAGTCAGGCTGGGCTCGTATGGAATGCGGGTCTCTACTATCAGAAATATGGTTGGAGTTTCTTTATCGGCGGCACTTTCACCGGACATAATTTGCTAGCAGTGGGCGCACCCGCTCGAAATTTACCCACCGGAATCGTACCCGCCTCCGCAGACACCTACTTCGATGGTTACCTCCAACTCGATGCTAAACTCGCTTATAGTATCAACCGATATGTTACCGTTTTTGTCGAAGGCAATAATTTGAACAATGGCGCACTGCGATTTTACGCAGGTAATCCTAATCACCCTCTTCAGACCGAGTATTACGGCCCAACCGTTGATGGCGGCCTCACCGTGACTTTTTGAAGTCGTCAACAGCATTGCCTCAATTCTACTGAATCTGCGGTTCAGGTCGGAACCGCAGCTTTGGCCATGGCGCCTGCATTCGAGAGCTTCTCTACGTCCCAGCAGAGACCGATTAGCTCATGGACCTGGTCCGGCGTCAAAATGCCGTCTGCCAGACCAGCGAACTTCAACTCCAGATCGTGATCCGTCATTGGGGCTTCTAAGCTCCCAATGGCATGCTGAATAGACTTTTCCAATTTGTGGCCATCCTTGAGCGTGATACTCATCTCGACTTGCTCCGGCTTAATGGAAGCGTCAACAGCCGGAACCACTCGACTCCGTAGAGCCACAATGATGGGATCTTGGACCGTTGGATCGCTGAACTGCTTTTCACCCGCCGCGCCCTCGACCAGGGCAACGGCCACGGCATGGTAAATACTAAACTTACCCTCTAAACCTGACGCCGGGGTTTTCTTGCCGGTTAGCTCTAGCACCAAAGGATTCACCCGAAGATCGATGGCATCGATTTGGTCGGTCTTGATCTGATATTGGTTGCGCAATTGAATGGCGGCATCGATTGCTGGATGCATCACAATTCCGCACGCGAAAGGTTTATAAGTATTGAGCAGCGCCTCGTAGCGTTCCCCTAATCCTTCCGTGATCTCTTGGTAGTCCTGTTTAGTCGAGACCGTATTCGCCCAGCCGCGCTTTGCTTCAATCATCTGATCGGAACTAGTAAAGTTCTTAGAGGCGAGGATGGCGGCGAATAGGCCGTTGTTGGCAGCTCGCCCAGGATTAAAGCTTTTGTTCATTGAACCAAACGATTCTCTCAACCCCACCGGCTGGGAAGCAGCTAGTCCCAGCGCCCAAACCATCTGTTCTTCGGACAAACCTAGCAGCTTGCCTGCACTGGCGGCCGCGCCAAACACGCCAGCGGTCCCGGTAATGTGCCAGCCCCGGTCATAGTGATCCGGGTACACGGCATTCCCAATTCGGCACTCCGTTTCTACGCCTAAGATCAACGCGTTTAAAAATGCTCGTCCGTTTACTGGATGATGTTCAGCGAGCGCCAAGATGGCGGACATAACCGGTCCCGCGGGATGAATAATCGTCTTTAGATGGGTGTCATCGTAATCGAAAATATGGGACGAAACTCCGTTGATAAATGCGGCGTTCATCACGTCGAAACGCTCCCGGCGCCCAAGGATAGACGCTTGGGACGGTCCTGAGAATGGCTTCAGTGCGTCGACGCTAATGTTGATGGTCTCGTGATGCGACCCTCCGACCGCCACTCCGATCCAATTAAGCAGGGTGCGGATTCCTTCCTTTCGCACATTTGTCGGCACATCTTCGTAACGGGCCGACACAACGTAACGGGCCACAATCTTGGTGACTTCAGGGGGCGCAGCAGGAGGCGAGGCCATAGGCTCTCGGCTATTGCTTTCTGTAGCCAGAACTAAGTCTGGCGCCACCGCTCCGGCTGCAACCGCGGTGGTAGCGCGCAGAAAGGTCCGTCGATCGATATTTGCCATGGTGATCTTCCTAGGGATAATCTGGCTTAGCACTGTAGGCATCGATCGGTACTTGGGCTAGTCGCTTCGGCTGGGGCTGTTTCACAAGGAGCTTCGTCCTCGTCCTCGAATCCAGTCACGCGGAGTGATGGAGTGCCGCGCGAGGTCCGAATTGCGTCCCTGTGAAGGTTGCCGCGAAGCGGCTCAAGACCCTAGTTCAGCGAGCCTAGCCGCTTTTGCCGCGAAGCGGCTACAGATCATAGCCCAGGGCTTCAGCCCATAAGCGTTAACTTGTTTTGGCTTTGAACTTCTGCTCTTGTGTCTTGCGCTCTCGGGGTGAATCGGCCAGCTGAGCGGCAATTTGAGTCCAGTTTTCGATGAGCTGGCGCAAGGAGAAGGAAGGCTGAATGGCCTGGAGGAGCTG
>Ga0185299_10000123_pt1 | contig 243626 bp, 203 predicted proteins | sample PaiPotPPA55metaG_FD_128002 | JGI IMG/M metagenome (GOLD analysis project Ga0185299, IMG submission 128002) | Iron sulfur acid spring bacterial and archeal communities from Banff, Canada, to study Microbial Dark Matter (Phase II) - Paint Pots PPA... ...
CTTCCGCACGATGTCCTCCGCGGAGTGCCGCTTGCGTCCTGCCATGTCGATCAGTGTCCCTTCTCGGCCCTCACCAGGCCAAACAGGACTCTAATACCGGGTGGTCTCATTCATCGGGGACGGCCCAACGTCGCCGCCGACGATTTGAGCGCGCGGATCAACGGTGGTGTCGGCCCGCCGAACGAGGGCAGTGACCTGGTGTCCCTGGTCTAATGCCTTTTTCATGAAGAGGACGCCGGTGCGTCCGGTTGCTCCAAGAACAAGAAACTTCACGATACTTCGCTCTCTATTGAAGGATGAATGGGCGGGCTGGTGCAACGGTCCGGCTCGTCTGGGCACTGTGCACCGCGGCAATCAGCCGCCCATCATCGGAACATTGTCAGGATCATCAACCAGTTTAGTCAGTGAATCTGACTATGTCAAAGCGGAGCCGAGGTCTGTTGGCACCCGCCGGTTCCGGCGGCTCCGGGTCAGCGGGAATCGGTGCGGACGGCTCGGTGTGGCCGGGTCTGCCGCGCGTAGGGGTCGGTAATCTCGCGGAGTTGATCCAAGATCTGCTGCAGCAGCGTGAAGTTGCGGGTGCCCAGGTATTCCTTCCACTCCGCGAGGATCCCGTCGCGTGTCGCCTTGGCTACCTCGACCGCCCGCCGGCCACGTTGCTCGATCACGATCAGTCGGGCGCGGCCATCCGCGGGGTCGGGGACCCGGCGGACGTAGCCCAGACTTTCCAGCTGATCGACCATCGCACTGGCGCTCTGCTTGGTCATTTGCGCCTGGTCAGCGAGGTCTGTGAGGCGCGAACCGTCCTGAGCGACGCGCTGGAACACCCGGCACTGGGCGAGAGTCCAGTCGTCGAACCCGGCATCCTGCAGGGCCCGGAAAATCCGGTCCTCGGTGTACCGGTATGGGATGAACAACGACGTCCCTAGATCAACCCGCTGCTCGTCGTCCATGCCGCTCCCAGCTCCATCGCCCGCCTGATCTCGCGAGGTTCACACCCTACGCCGCCGCCGATTCGACCGCGGCGGCGGCGCGTGCCGCGGCGCTGTGTGCGCTGCGTTCCGCATGTGCCACCTGTCCCTTGGCGACCGCATACCGGCCACAGTTGCCATCGGTTCGGATGCATGACTATATTAGTAATGAAAGCTGACTAAAGCAGTCCACACCGTCGGTTCGGAAGTCATCACTGCGCTCGTCCCCACTCAGGCAGGTCGGATGCGGGTTCTCACCCGCAATCCTGGCGCGGTTTTCCCCGACGGCGCCCAGAAAGTCGTGGCCGATCGCGGTGACAGCGATCTGGCACCCGTGCTGGACGGTGTACACGCGGTGTTCTTGCTAACCGACGGGCTCCACATCGCCGCACACGATCACGGCTCATAGCCGCGGCGCAGCGAGCGGGCGTGGAGCGGATCGTCAAGCTGTCCGGCATCGGGGTTCGGATTCCGGGCCGCGGTAGTCGGCGTCCAGGACTCCGCCGCCGATGGCGTGGAACAGTGTCGGGGACGGCTGCTGTGCCGCGACGACCTGGATCGCCACGGTGGGTCTCGGTTCGGGCCCTCGGGCCGGTTGGTCAGGGGGCGGCGCCGAGTTGTGGTGGTGTGTAGCCGATGGTGTTGTCCCGCAACATGAGCCAGGCCGCGGGCCAGTGGCTAGGCAGGTGCAGGACGGGCCGGCCGATCAATGGCGATGCCAACGGCCGGCACGAGCGCCGAGATCCACCTGCCGGCCGGGCAAGTCCATTCGGCCGGTTCCGGGACGAATGACTACACATGGCCGCACCATGCGCCGCAATGGCCGATGGCGTCGACACCGCGGCTGATCCACGCAGCGTAGGACGGTATGGGTGTCGGCGGTGACCAGCTCACCGCGGAGGGGAGTATTTGGCGCTGCACTTCACCTGCGAGGAGGCCGAGCCGGTGCGCTCGGAGTCGGATGGGCATCCCCCGATTGTTGCCGAAAGGTCGCTGCCCTTGCCCGAAGATTTACTGAAACCTTGAATCGCGCCACGCTGCCTGGTGGCCTCAGGGCGTGCTGGACAATCTACCGAGATTCATTTGAGATCCAGTGTTAATCAAACGTTCTTGAAATCCTACGGATCCGAATGAATGGCCGGGCGGCGATGGAGGTCAGTGTGTGGTGCGGTCCAAAGCTAAATGATTCCAGCCAACTATCTTTCGGCTCGGCGTCTGGGATGCGGTGTAGAGTCGATTTTTGTGACCTTTCCACCATTGACTTTGGCAGTCCCTGAGAAGATCCTGGCGGTGCAACACTTCCGCTTGCTGGTTCGTCTGGTCGCGACTTTGCCTGCCGGCATTAGTTCGGGTAAGTCGGCCCGGGTTCGAAGGGAGTCCGGTGCATGTGCGATTGCAAATGTACTCTCGTGAGCGCGGTAGACCTTCCTGGCTATTGCACGGCAATCGACGTCGCTCTGGGCCGTGTCTCCGACGCGCCTGGCAGTCTGGCACGGCTGGGCCGTCGAGGAATGGTATCGTGCACAAAAGTTGACGCCTCTAAATTGAACAGCAGACTTGTGGCAAACTATAGATGGGGCCGTACCCGGTGAGCAGTGCCGAGGTCTCAGCGTCAGCGGTACATCGATGGACACGCCAGGCGGCGGAGACCGTTCCATTCAGAGTGTTCAGCTATCTATTAGAGGCGGGATCGTCCGGTCGACAAACAGGTCGTTTTCGAAAGGGTCGGGAGATAAGCGAGGGAGTATTCCATGCAATCCGAAAATGGGTCATCGCTGCGTAGTTCGACTTCGATTCAGAAAGAGCTATGGATAGCGCAGGAGCTCTCGGAAACTCCGAATAATTGTGTAGTTTACATCGATGTCCATACCGAATTGCGTGTGGCTGACATGAGCAAGGCTCTACGATACGTCTTCGCCGAATCGGAGGCGCTTCGGGTCAATTTCGTGCAGGGTGCGGAGGGGCCTCTGATTGTTATGCGCGATATCGGCGACTGGGAGCCTGTTTTCCTGGATCTCACGGCACAGTTGCACCCGTTGTCGGCCGCGTTCGATTATTTGGCCGGAGAGCGTGAGCTGGCTTTCGATCTCGAGCGGGATCCGCTGTTACGGGTCGCACTACTCGAGGTCGGGGACGATCATTACTTCCTGTCGTTGTGTTTCCACCACATCATCATGGACGGTGTGGGCGTGGTGTCGTGGGCGCAGCGAGTCCTCGATGTGTACTGCGCGTTGGTGGCCGGCACCCCGATCGAGCCCTCCGGATTCGTGAGCATCGACGCCATCGCCGAGGACGAGAGTGCGTATCGCCGCGACCAGTGGGCGGTCGATCGTGAGTACTGGCGCGGGCGCATCGGGGCGGGCATCGACCCGTTGCGGCTCCCCGGCAGTGCCGGTGCCGGCGCGAAGCCGGGCCGGGTCGGTTGCACGCAGGGCTTCAGCGCCGCCGAACTCGGTGAACTGGCGAGCTCGGCGGAGTCGGGCGGTGTCAAGCTGCCGTACCTGCTCATGGCCGTCGCGGCAGCCGCTGTCCAGCGGTATTCGCTTCGAGACGAATTCTGTGTCCAGATCCCGGTGTCGAACCGGAATAGGAGCGTCGGCCGGACGCCGTGCCAGCTCTCCGATACCGTTCCGCTGCCGATCGATTCGGGACGAGGGCTGTCGCTGAGCGAGCTGGCAGTGAGGATCGGCGGCAGCATCTCGGACGCCAAGGACCATCTGCGGTATGGGATCCCGGATATCCGGCGTGACGCGCGGATACCGAACACCGAAGGCAACCCATTCGGTCCGGTCGTCAATGTCATGTCGTTCTTCGGCGCACTGCGAATGACCGGTGGCACAGCCGATCTCCAGGTCTACTCGGCAGGGAACAGCGGAGAGCTGTCGATCGTGTTCTATTACGAAAGGCGTTCGACCCGTGGCGGCCACCTGAGAGTGGAGGGGGATGCCCGGCTGTATACCGCTTCCGACTTGCGCGCCTATCTCGATTCCGTCGCTCGCTATCTGCGGCAGGCGATCTCGGATCCGAGCGTGCCGATCGGGGCCGTGGATATCCTCGGCGCCGATCGTCGGTTGGTGACGGAGGTATGGAACGACACAGCAGTGTCGATCGACACGCACGTGACGCTCGTAGGCTTGTTCGAGAATCGGGTACGCCGGGAACCGGATTCGGTGGCGGTGGTCTGTGACGGGGTGGAACTCTCGTACCGGCTACTGGACGCGCGGGCGGAACGTATTGCGCGGACATTGGCAATAGCGGGAGTGGGCCCGGATTGCGTTGTGGCCGTTGCCCTGCCGAGGTCGGCGGAATTCATTGTCGCAATTCTGGCGATACTGAAGGCGGGGGGCGCATATCTGCCCCTCGACCCCGGCTATCCGAAGGACCGACTGGCGTTCATCCTCCACGATGCCGCACCGGTCGCGGTACTGACCGATGTCCCGACCTCGAAAGACCTGCCGGACTGTGGTATCCAGCTCATCTTCCTCGAAGGGTCCGGGGTGGAGTTGCCCGGTGCGGTGGGGCCTGCCGGCCCGCGGCCCGGCAATCTCGCATATCTCATCTATACCTCCGGCTCCACCGGCACTCCGAAGGGCGTCGCCGTCACCCACAGCAATGTGGTCTCGCTGTTCCTGAGTGCCGCCTCATGGTGTGAATTCGGCCCGGGCGACGTCTGGGCCTGGTGTCACTCCCAGGCGTTCGACTTCTCGGTCTGGGAGATCTGGGGAGCGCTGCTGCACGGCGGCAGGCTCGTGGTCGTGCCGTGGGACGTCGTGCGCACCCCGGCGCAGCTGTGGCCGCTGGTGATCGACCAGGGGATCACGATCCTCAGTCAAACACCGTCCGCCTTCCACGCACTCGCGGAGGCGCGATCGCTGAGCGACCGCACCGAACCCGCGCTGCGCATGGTCGTATTCGGCGGAGAGGCGCTGCACGACACGCATCTGCAGCCCTGGTACGTGGCGGGACCGGGTGCAGGTCCGGCGCTGGTGAATATGTACGGGATCACCGAAACCACAATCCATGTGACGAGGCTGGATCTGTCGACCGTGCATGGCACGCCGGGCGGGAGCCCGATCGGGAGTCCACTGGGGAATGTCCGTGTGTTCGTGTTGGATTCGTGGTTGTCGCCGGTTCCGGTGGGTGTGGCGGGTGAGTTGTATGTGGCCGGTGTGCAGGTGGCGCGGGGGTATCGCGGGCGAGCCGGGTTGACCGCGGCAAGGTTTGTGGCCGATTCGTTCGATCCGGCCGGTGGTCGGTTGTATCGCACGGGTGATGTGGTGCGGTGGAACGTCGATGGCCGGTTGGAGTTCGTGGGCCGGGCGGATGATCAGGTGAAGATCCGCGGTTTCCGGGTCGAGCCGGGCGAGGTGGAAGCCGCGCTGGCACAGCATCCCTCGGTATCGCGGGCGGTGGTAGTGGCCCGTGAGACCGCAGTCGGCGGCAAACAACTGGTCGGGTACGTGGTTCCCGGCGCAGGCGTGCTGGATGGTCGTCAGGTGCAGGGATGGGTGGCGGATCGGCTACCGGAGTTCATGGTGCCGTCGGTGGTGGTCATCGACGCTGTTCCGTTGACGGTCAACGGCAAGCTCGATCGTGCGGCGTTGCCTGATCCGGAGGCGGTCTCTTCGGCGGCATACCGGGCACCGGCCACTGAGCGGGAGCGGGTGCTGGCCGAGTTGTTCGCCGAGGTGCTCGGGTGTGCCAGGGTAGGGGTGGATGACAGCTTCTTCGAGCTGGGCGGGCATTCACTGCTGGCCACCGGCCTGGTCAGCCGGATTCGGGTGGCTTTGGGTATCGAGGTGTCGATCCGGACGGTGTTCGATGCTCCGACCGTGGCGCGGTTGGCCGCCCGTGTGGACACCAGTGTCCAACTCCGCCCGATGCTTTCGTCCCGGCCTCGGCCAGGGGTGGTGCCGTTGTCGTTTGCGCAGCGGCGGTTGTGGTTCATTCATCGGTTGGAGGGTCCTTCGGCGACGTACAACATTCCGTTGGCTGCGCGGTTGAGGGGTGTGCTGGATATGGGGGCGTTCGGGTTGGCGGTCCGGGATGTGCTGGCGCGGCACGAGAGTCTGCGGACGGTGTTCGTCGAGGTTGATGGCGTGCCGTCGCAGCGGGTGTCGGACGTCGAGAGTGCTGGCCTGCCGGTCGCGGTGCTCGACCTGGATCCGGCCGAGGTCGACGCGGCGGTGTCAGCGGCGGTGGGTTACCGGTTCGATTTGTCGGCCGAGATTCCGTTGCGTGCCACGGTAGTCCGCTCGAGTGCGGGCGAGTGCACGTTGGTGCTGCTGATCCACCACATCGCCTGTGACGGATTGTCGGCGGCGGCCTTGTTGCGTGACTTATCGCTGGCCTACGCCGGGCGGTGCGAAGGCCGGGCGCCGGGCTGGGATCCGCTGCCGGTGCAGTACGTGGACTACACGTTGTGGCAGCGCGAGCTGCTGGGTTCCGCCGCCGATCCGGGAAGTCTGCTCGCCCGGCAGTTCGACTATTGGCGGCACGAACTCGACGGGGTGCCGGACCAGTTGCGTTTGCCGACCGATCGGCCGCGGCCGCGGGTGGCGACGTATCGCGGCGATATGGTGGTCTTCGGCATCGATCCCGGGACTCGTATCGCGGTGGAGCGGCTGGCTCTGCGCGAGGGCGCGACCGTGTCGATGGCATTGCAGGCGGCGCTGGCCGTGCTGCTGTTCAAACTCGGTGCGGGCGAGGATATTCCGATCGGATCGCCGATAGCGGGCCGCACCGATGCCGCATCGGCCGATCTGGTCGGGTTCTTCATCAACACGTGGGTACTGCGTGCAACCGTCGCTCCGAGTGCCACGTTCACCGACCTGCTCGGTCAGGTGCGGGCAAAGGCATTGGCCGCGTACGAGAATCAGGACGCGCCGTTCGAGCTGCTGGTCGAGCTGCTCAACCCGGCCAGATCCGCCGCGCACCATCCGTTGTTCCAAGTCCTGCTGAGCTTCCAGGACAACACGCTGGCCACGCTGGAGCTGCCGGGAGTCGAGATCGAGCCGCTGCCGCCCGCGGGCACGACCTCGCGATTCGATCTGACCTTCAATATCGGCGATACCCCCGGCGCGGCCGGGTGGGACGGATTCATCGAATACGCGACGGATTTGTTCGATCGGCCGACGGTCGAGGCGATGGCGACGCGGTTGGCGCGGATACTGCGGCAGGTGGTGGCCGACCCCGGTGCCGCGGTCGGGTCGATCGACATCCTCGACAGTGCCGAACGTGACCAAGTGTTGCGTCGGTGGAGCGGCGCTACCGTCGATACGCCGCACGCCACGGTGATCGACTTGGTTCGGCACCAGGTCGAGCGGACCCCGGATGCGGTCGCCGTCTACTGCGCCGGCACCGCACTGTCGTACCGGGACCTCGATGTGCGAGCCGAGCGGTGGGCAGGAGCGCTGATGTCACGGGGGGTCGGTCGGGACGCCGTGGTCGCGGTGGCGCTGCCGCGGTCGCCGGAGCTGATCGTGGCATTGCTGGCGGTGCTGAAAGCCGGTGGCGCGTACCTGCCGATCGACCCGGCCTATCCGTCGGATCGGCTGGGATTCATGCTCGCCGACGCCTCGCCCGTGGTTGTCGTGACCGACTCCGTCACCGCGAAGGTGCTGCCGGACAACGAGATCCCGTATATCTCCGTGGACGCACTCGACAGGGGCGATGCGCCTCGGCTCGCGGATCGCGTTGTGGGGATACTGCCGGCGAATCTGGCATACGTCATGTACACCTCCGGTTCGACGGGTGTGCCGAAAGGCGTTGGCATCACACACCGCAACGTGGTGAACCTGGTGTCCCAGGCATGGTCGACCGGGCCGGGGGAGCGGGTGCTGGTGCATTCGTCGATGGCGTTCGATGCCTCCACCTACGAGATCTGGCCCGCCCTGACCGGCGGCGGCGCACTGGTGCTGGCCACCGAGCAGCGATCGGATCCGGCCGAGATCGTCCGGCTGGTCGAGGCCGGAGCAGTGACCAAGATGTTCTCGACACCGGCACTGCTGTCGGTGCTGCTCGATCGAGCGGAGACGGTGTCCGGCAATCCATTCCGGAGCGTGACCCAGCTGATCGCCGGCGGCGCCGAACTCACCGCTGCGGCCGTGCGCCGAATGAAAACCATTGCGCCGGTGACCAATGGCTACGGGCCGACGGAGACGACGGTGTTCGCGACAACCTTCCCGGCCGCTGCCACTTCCGGTGAGGCCGCGGTGCCGATCGGCTCCCCGCTGGCGAATGTCTCTGTGCGCGTGCTAGATTCGGGACTGCTGCCGGTGCCTGCCGGTGTCCGGGGCGAGCTGTACATTGCGGGCGCACAGCTGGCGCGGGGCTATCTCGGCCGTGCCGGGTTGACCGCGTCGCGGTTTGTGGCCGATCCGTTCGATGCCGGTGGCCGGTTGTATCGGACGGGTGATGTGGTGCGCTGGAACTGCGCCGGGCAGCTGGAGTTCGCGGGCCGGGTCGATGATCAGGTGAAGATCCGTGGTTTCCGGGTCGAGCCGGGCGAGGTGGAAAACGTGCTGGCGCAGCATCCCTCGGTGTCGCAGGCCGTGGTGGTAGCTCGCGATATCGCCGCGGGCGGTCAACAGCTGGTCGGCTATGTGGTTCCCGATCGAGCGGCCTCCGGCGAGTTCGATGCCGCCGGCGTACGCGCGTTCGTGTCCGAGCGACTGCCGGAGTTCATGGTGCCTGCTGCGGTGATGGTGATCGACTCGATGCCGTTGACGGCCAACGGGAAACTGGACCGTACGGCGCTGCCGGATCCGGAGTTCGCTACGTCGGTCGCGTATCGCGCGCCGGGAAGCGAGCGGGAGCGGGTCCTGGCCGAGGTGTTCGCGGAGATCCTCGGATGTGACCGGGTCGGCGTGGACGACAGTTTCTTCGCGCTGGGCGGCCATTCCCTGCTGGCCACTCGGCTGGCCAGCCGGATCCGGGCGGTACTGGGGGTCGAGGTGCCGATCCGGACGGTCTTCGATGCCCCGACCGTCGCCCGGTTGGCGACCCGATTGGATGCGACCGTCCAGGTGCGCCCGCCGCTCACGCGGCAGCCGCGCCCGGATGTGGTGCCGCTGTCCTTCGCGCAGCGGCGGCTGTGGTTCATCCACCGTCTGGAGGGACGGTCGGCCACCTACAACATGGCCTTGGCGGTGCGACTGCACGGGGCGGACGTGGCCGCAGTGGGGGCGGCGATCGCGGATGTCGTCGCGCGGCACGAGAGCCTGCGCACGATCTTCGCCGACGTCGCCGGTGAGCCGTCGCAGCGCGTGCTCGAGGCCGAGAGCGTCGAGGTGCCGGTCACGGTGACCGATGTGCCCGCAGCCGAACTTGACGCGGCCGTGACTGCGGCGGCGAGGTACGGATTCGAGCTGTCCTCGGAAATTCCGGTGCGCGCCGACATCTTCCGCCACGACGCCGACGAGTGCGTGCTGGTACTGCTGATCCACCACATCGCGGGCGACGGCTGGTCGCTGACGCCACTGCTGGGCGATCTGTCGACGGCATACGCGGCGCGGCACGCGGGTCGAGCACCGGAGTGGGAGCCGCTGCCGGTGCAGTACGTGGACTACACCGTCTGGCAGCGCGATTTTCTGGGCTCGATCACGGACGCGGACAGCGTCCTGTCCAGGCAGTTCCAGTATTGGCGGCGCGAGCTCGACGGACTGCCGGAGCAATTGCGCCTGCCGGTCGATCGTCCGAGGCCGCGGGCCGCGAGTTATCGCGGGGACATGGCGCATTTCGCCATCGATCTCCCGACCCGGACAGCGGTGGAACGACTGGCCGTCCGCGAGGGTGCCACCGTATCTATGGTCCTGCAGTCCGCGCTGACCGTTCTGCTGTTCAAACTCGGAGCGGGAGAAGACATTACGATCGGCGCACCGATCGCGGGGCGCACCGACGAAGCGCTGGCCGATCTGGTGGGATTCTTCGTCAATACCTGGGTGCTGCGGACCCGCGTCGCGCCGCGGGTGCCGTTCACCGAGATCGTGGGCCAGGTACGGGCAAAGGCATTGGCTGCGTACGAGAATCAGGACGTCCCGTTCGAGTTGCTGGTCGAGCTGCTCAACCCGGTCCGCTCGGCGGCGCATCATCCGCTGTTCCAGGTCTCGCTGGCCTTCCAGAACAACGCCCTGCCCGAGGTGGAACTGGCGGGTGTGCGGATCGAGCCCTATCCCGCGTCCACCGGGACCTCCCGGTTCGACCTGTTCTTCAATATCGCGGACGCGCCCGCGGGCCGGGAGTGGAGCGGGTTCGTCGAGTACGCGACCGAGCTGTTCGACCGGTCCACCGTCGAGGAGATGGCGGAGCGGCTGGTGCGATTGCTGCGGCTGGTCGTCTCCGATCCGCAACGGCCGGTCGGGTCGATCGATGTGCTCGGGGACGACGAGCGCGAGCGGGTACTGCGCCGATGGAACGAGACCTTCGTCGAAGTCCCGGACGCCACGTTGGTCGGCCTGTTCGAGGCCAGGGCCGCGGCGACCCCGGATGCGGTCGCCGTCGTCTGCGGCGACACGGAGCTGACCTACCTGGAGCTCGACAGTCGTTCGGCGCGATTGGCGTGGGCCTTGAATTCCTCCGGGGTGGGCCCGGACTCGATCGTGGCGGTGGCGCTGCCCCGGTCCGCGGAGTTCTTCGTGGCATTGGTCGCGGTGTTGAAGGCGGGCGGCGCGTATCTGTCGATCGATCCGGCCTATCCGTCGGATCGGCTGGCGTTCATTCTCACCGACGCCGACCCGGTCGTGGTCGTCACCGATCGCCAGACCGCGAAACTACTGCCCGACAACGCGATACCGCATCTCCAGCTCGACTCGACCGAGGTCACCGAGGTGTTCGTGAGCGATCGGGTCGTCGCCGTGCGGCCGCAGAATCTGGCCTACGTGATCTACACGTCGGGTTCGACGGGCGTGCCGAAAGGTGTCGGGATCACGCATCGGAACGTGGTGAACCTGGTCGCTCAGGCATGGTCGATCGAGCCGGGGGAGCGGGTGCTGGTGCATTCGTCGGTCGCGTTCGATGCCTCGACGTATGAGATCTGGCCCGCGCTCGCGGGCGGTGCGACGCTGGTTGTCGCGAGCGAGGAGCGATCGGATCCGATGGAGATCATCCGGCTGGTCGAGGCGCGATCGGTGACGAAGATGTTCGCGACCCCGCCCTTGCTGTCGGCCCTGGTGGACTACGTGGCGGCCTTGCCCGGCAATCCCTTCGAGAGCCTGACGCAGATCGGCACCGGCGCCGACACCCTGACCGCGGGACTGGTCGGCGCGCTGCGGGTCCAATGTGCCGGTGTTCGCATCGACAACCTCTATGGGCCGACGGAGGCGACGGTCGATGTCACGTCGCTGCGGGTGCCCGACGGCGTGCTGGGCACGGTGCCGATCGGCGCTCCGGTGGCCAATACGCGGGTGTTCGTCCTGGACTCGTGGCTGACCCCGGTGCCGGTCGGAGTGCCCGGCGAATTGTATGTGGCCAGTAGGCAATTGGCGCGGGGATATCACGGGCGGGCCGGGTTGACCGCGTCGCGATTCCTGGCCGATCCGTTCGATTCGGCCGGTGGCCGGTTGTATCGCACGGGTGATGTGGTGCGCTGGAACTCGGCCGGGCACCTGGAGTTCGTCGGACGGACCGACGATCAGGTCAAGATCCGCGGCTTCCGGGTCGAGCCGGTCGAGGTGGAAACCGTACTGGCCGAACATCCTTCGGTGTCACAGGCGATCGTGGTGGCGCGCGGGACCGATTCGGGTGACAAGCAGTTGGTCGGCTACGTCGTCGCGGACAAGTCCGGGCCGGCCGTCGGCGACGACGAATTGGTCGGTCAGTGGCGCCGGGTGTATGACGACTTGTATTCCGGCGCAGGCAGTGTCGACGACGCCGCCCCGGCGGCCGAGTTCGGCGCGGGCTTCGGCGGCTGGAACAGTAGCTACACCGGAGCGCCGATCCCGGTCGAGCAGATGCGCGGGTGGCGGGCCGCGACCGTCGACCGCATCCGGGGATTGGACCCGCGGCGGGTGCTCGAGATCGGTGTCGGCTCGGGACTGCTGCTCTCGCAGCTGGCACCCGACTGCGAGGAGTATTGGGCCACGGACCTTTCCGCCGCCACCATTGCCACATTGGAGCGGACGCTGCGTGTGCTCGATGCGGGCTGGACCGACCGTGTCACACTCAGCAGCCGCACCGCCGACGACACCCTCGGACTGCCGGAGAATCGCTTCGACACCGTCGTGCTGAACTCGGTGATTCAATACTTCCCCGGCGAGGCCTACCTGCGCACGGTCCTGCGCCAGGTGCTGCGGGTGCTGGCTCCCGGCGGTGCGGTATTCGTCGGCGACGTACGCAATCTGGCGCTGCTCGAGGAATTCGCCACCGCGGTGCAGATCGCGCGGCACGGCGACGATCCCGCAGCGATCGGCGATCGGGTCCGTCGCGACATCGCCGCCGAACAGGAACTCCTGGTCGCCCCGGAGTATTTCGTGAGCCTGTGCCGCGAGGCGGGCGGTTTCGATGCCGTCGACATCGAGCTCAAACGCGGGTACTGGGTCAACGAGTTGAGCCGATACCGCTACGACGTTGTGCTGCGCAAGTCGCCGAGCCGGTCGCTGTCGGTCGCCGACGTGCCGAAAATCGAGTTCCGCGAGCATGATTGGCTGATCGGGGCGCTCGAGAACGGGTACGGCGACCGGCTTCGCGTCACCGGGATTCCCCATGCCGGGCTGGCCGGTGACATTGATGCCGCCCAGCACATTCGGACCGGACGCCCCGGTGAGAGGGCCGAGACAGCCGGTTTCGAAGGCCTGCTCGACACCGCGGCCGCGCGGCCGGGTGCAGGTTTGCTGCCCGAGGATCTGCACGCGATGGGCCAGCGATTCGGATACGCGACCGCGGTCACCTGGTCGGCGGAGCCGGATCGGATGGACGCGGTATTCGTCGACGCCGCGGTTGCCGCCGGGCGGTCGTTGACCGACGTGTACGACCCGCCCGGCCCGGTGAACGATCCGGCCGCATATACCAACAATCCGCAGGCCGGTCTGCTGGCGGCGGACGTCCGTCGATTCGCGGGTGAGCGGTTGCCGGAGTTCATGGTGCCCGCGGTGGTGATGGTGATCGACTCGGCCCCGCTGACCGCGAGCGGGAAACTGGATCGCAAGGCCCTTCCCGATCCGGATTTCGCCTCGTCGATCGAGTACCGGGCGCCGGGCGGCATGCAGGAACAGATGCTGGCCGGATTGTTTGCCGAGGTGCTCGGGCTCGACCGGGTCGGTGTGGACGACAATTTCTTTGCCCTGGGCGGTCATTCGCTCCTGGCCACCCGCCTCGGCAGCCGCATCCGGGCGGTGCTGGGCGTCGAGGTGCCGATCCGGACCGTCTTCGATGCTCCGACCGTCGCGGAGCTGGTGACCAGACTGGATGACGGTGTGCGAGTGCGTCCGATGCTGACGGCCCGGCCGCGCCCGGACGTGGTGCCGTTGTCGTTCGCGCAGCGACGGCTGTGGTTCATTCATCGGCTGGAGGGACCGTCCGCGACCTACAACATCGCCCTGGCGGTGCAATTGACGGGTGCGTTCGATATCTCGGCATTCGCCGCCGCGGTCGGTGATGTCGTGGCTCGGCACGAGAGTCTGCGGACGACCTTCGTCGAGGCCGACGGCACGCCCGCGCAGCGGGTGCTCGACGCCGCGGATGTCGCGGTGCCGGTGGTCGTGCGCGATGTCGACCCCGCCGATCTGGACGCGGCGGTGACCGCGTCGGTGCGCCACGAATTCGATCTGTCGTCGGAGATCCCGGTCCGCGCCGGCGTATTTCGCGGCGGGGCGCAGGACTGTGTGCTGGTGGTGTTGATTCATCACATCGCCGCCGACGGCTGGTCCATGACGCCGCTGCTGCGCGATCTTGCCACGGCGTACACGGCGCGACTCGAGCGGCGGGCGCCGAGCTGGCGGCCGTTGCCGGTGCAGTATGCGGATTACACGCTGTGGCAACAGGAATTGCTCGGTTCTCCGGACGACCCCGAGAGCGTGCTGTTCCGGCAGTTCGAGTACTGGCGTCACGAGCTGGACGGCTTGCCGGAGCAGCTGCGGTTGCCGACGGATCGGCCGCGGCCGCGGGTGGCCGGTTATCGCGGTGAGATGGTCCTGTTCGACATCGACGTCAAGACCCGCGCCGCGGTGGAGCGGCTGGCGGCGCGGGCGGGCGCGACGGTGTCGATGGTGTTGCAGTCGGCCCTGGCGGTACTGCTGTTCAAACTCGGTGCGGGAAGGGATATTCCGATCGGCTCGCCGATCGCGGGCCGCACCGACGAGGCACTGGGCGATCTGGTGGGATTCTTCGTCAACAGCTGGGTGCTGCGGGCGGCGGTCTCCCCGACGGCGTCGTTCACCGAGCTTCTCGGTCAGGTGCGGGCAAAGGCGCTGGCCGCGTACGAGAATCAGGACGTTCCGTTCGAGCTGCTGGTCGAATTGATCAACCCGGCCCGCTCGGCGGCGCACCATCCGCTGTTCCAGGTGTCGCTGGCGTTCCAGAACAACACGCTGCCCGCGCTGCAGCTGTCGGGTGTGCGGATCGAGCCGTACCCGGCGTTCACGGCGACCTCGCGGTTCGACCTGTTCTTCACTATCGCCGACGCCCCGGCGGGCCGGGAATGGAGCGGGCTCATCGAATACGCGACCGAATTGTTCGATCGGCCGACGGTCGAGGCGATGGCGGAACGGTTCATCCGGGTGCTGACATCGATCGGGTCCGATCCCGGTGTGCCGGTGGGAGCGATCGATATCCTCGGCGGAGCGGAACGGCACCTGCTGGTGCGCCGGCGAAACGACACCTTCGTCGATGTTCGTGACACCACCGTGGTGGGGCTGCTCGAGGCGCAGGCAGCCCGGACGCCGGACGCGATCGCGCTCGTCTGCGCGGCGCAGAGCATCTCGTACCGGGATCTCGACGCCCGCGCCGATCGGCTGGCGCGGATGCTGAGTGCGCGCGGGGTCGGGCCGGATACCGTTGTCGCGGTGGCACTGCCGAGATCGGCGGACCTATTCGTCGCACTGCTGGGCGTGTTGAAGGCCGGCGGTGCATATCTGCCGATCGACCCCTCCTACCCGTCGGACCGGCTGGAATTCATGCTGACCGATGCAGCACCCGTCGTCGTCGTGACCGACTCGGCCACCGGGAAAGGCCTGCCCGACAGTGCCATACCGCATCTGTATCTCGATGCCCCGAGCACCAATGGCGGGAGCGGCCGACGCGAGATCGTGGCGGCACGAGCGGGGAATCTGGCGTACGTGATCTACACCTCCGGGTCCACCGGGGTACCGAAAGGCGTTGGCATCACTCACGGCAACGTGGTGAATCTGGTCTCCGGGGCGTGGCCGACGAGCACGCAGGACCGGGTGCTGGCCCATTCGTCGGTGGCCTTCGACGCGTCGACCTATGAGATATGGCCCGCGTTGTGCGGCGGCGCGACAGTGGTGGTGGCGAGCGAGCGGCGCTCCGATCTGGTCGAGATCACGCGGCTGATCGAGGCCTGGTCGGTGACGAAGATGTTCGCGACCCCGCCCCAGCTGGCGGCCCTGCTCGAGCACGTCGAGTCCGCGCCCGGCACCCCCTTGCGGACGCTGGGCCGGATCATCGCCGGCGGCGCGGAGCTGACGGCGGACGTGGTCCGCACACTGCACGCGAAATACCCTGCCGCCCAGGTCGTGAACGGCTATGGGCCCACGGAGACGACGGCGTGTGTGACAGACCACGACGCCGCGGCCGACGGTGTCGGGGCCGTACCGATCGGACGCCCGCTGGGCAATGTGCGGGTGTTCGTGCTGGATTCGGGGTTGCTGCCGGTTCCGGTGGGGGTTGCCGGTGAGTTGTACGTGGCCGGTGCGCAGGTGGCTCGGGGGTACCGGGGTCGTGCGGGGTTGACCGCGTCGCGGTTCGTGGCCGATCCGTTCGATCCGTCCGGTGGCCGGCTGTATCGCACGGGTGATGTGGTGCGATGGAATGCGCACGGCCGGTTGGAATTCGGGGGTCGGGTCGACGATCAGGTGAAGATCCGCGGGTTCCGTGTGGAGCCGGGCGAGGTGGAGGCCGCGCTGGCGCAGCATGCGGCGGTATCGCGGGCGGTGGTGGTCGCGCGCGAGACCGATTCCGGCGGGCAGCAGCTGGTCGGGTACGTGGTGGCCGACCGGTCCGGGCCGGTGGTCGGCGCGGACGATCTGGTCGGGCAGTGGCGCCGGATGTACGACGACCTGTACAGCGGCAACGGGAACAGCGGCAACGGGAACAGTGGGAATGGGAACGGCAACGGGAACGGCGCGGGCAGGCCGGGGTTCGGTGGTGATTTCGGTGGCTGGAACAGCAGTTACACCGGCGAGCCGATTCCGGTGGCCCAGATGCGCGAGTGGCGGATGGCCACGGTAGAGCGGATCCGCGGACTGCAGCCGCGGCGGGTGCTCGAGATCGGCGTGGGATCGGGCCTGCTGTTGTCGCAGCTGGCTCCGGAGTGTGAAGAGTATTGGGCAACAGACTTTTCCGCCGCCACGATCGACACACTGCGGGACCAACTGCACGGCATCGATGCGGAATGGGTCGGCCGGGTATTCACGAGCGTCCAGCCGGCGGATGATCCCGGCGGATTGCCGGACGACTATTTCGACACCGTGGTGTTGAACTCGGTGATTCAGTACTTCCCCGGCGAGGCGTACCTGCGCAGGGTCCTCGAGCAGGTGCGGCACAGGCTGGCGCCCGGCGGCGCGGTATTCGTGGGTGACGTGCGCAATCTCGCGCTGCTCGAGCAGTTCACTACCGCGGTGCAGATCACCCGCCACGGTGGCGACGACCCCGTTGCCGTCCGGGATCGGGTGCGCGGCAGCATTTCCGCCGAGAAAGAACTACTGCTCGCCCCGGAATACTTCCTGGGTCCGCATCCCGCGGTGGCCGACTTCGATGCCGTCGACATTGAACTCAAACGGGGACGTGCGGTGAACGAGTTGAGCCGGTACCGCTACGACGTCGTCCTGCGCAAGGCACCGTCGGACTCGCTGTCGGTCGCCGACGTGCCCGAAGTCGCCTTCCGCGACCATGATTGGCTGCGGGGACTCCTGGAAGCCCCGCACCCCGATGGTATTCGCGTCACCGGCATCCCGCACGCGGGGCTGATCGGCGAATCTGATGCCACCCAACGCATTCGAACGGGGCAGCCCGTCTCGGCCGATCAACTCGACGGGGGCACGGGCCTTTTGCCCGAAGACCTGTACCTGCTCGGACAGCGGCTCGGATATACCACCGCGGTAACCTGGTCCGCCCTGGCGGATCGGATGGACGCGGTCTTCGTCGACACCGCCGCCGCACAGGGGCGCCCGCTGACCGATGTGTATCTGCCCACGGCCGCCGTGGATGATCCGGCCGCCTGCGTGAACCACCCCCAGGACACGTTCCTGCCCGCCGAACTACGCCGATTCGCCGCCGAGCGGTTGCCGGACTTCATGGTGCCCGCGGTGGTGATGGTGATCGACGCCGTGCCGTTGACCGCGAACGGAAAGCTCGATCGCGGTGCGCTGCCGGATCCGGAATTCACCTCCTCGGCGCGGTACCGGCCCCCCGGCAACGAACAGGAGCGAATGCTGGCCGGGCTGTTCGCCGAGATCCTCGGGCGCGACCGGGTCGGCGTGGACGACAGCTTCTTCGCACTCGGCGGCCATTCACTGCTGGCCACCCGGCTGGCCAGCCGGATTCGGGCGGTGCTCGGCGTCGAGGTCCCGGTCCGCGTCCTCTTCGACGCGCCGACCGTCGCGCAACTCGCGGGGCACTGGGGGGAGCTGGCGCCGTCGCGGCGGCCTGCACTGCACAAGATGAATCGAGAGGTCGGCCTGTGATGATCCCCTTGTCGTTCGCGCAGCGCCGGTTGTGGTTCATCTACCGCCTTGATGGTCCGTCGGCCGCCTACAACATGCCGGTGGCGGTCCGGTTACGCGGTGTATTCGACGAATCGGCCCTCGCGGCCGCGGTCGGCGACGTCGTGACCCGGCACGAGAGCCTGCGCACGATCTTCGCCGAGGTCGACGGCGAACCCGCCCAGCAGGTGCTCGATGCCGGCGCCGTCGAGGTGCCGGTGACGGTTGCCGACGTGCCCGCCGCCGAGGTGGCCGCCGCGGTCGCCGCGGCGGCCGGGCGGCCGTTCGATCTGGCGGCCGAGATCCCGATCCGGGTGACCGTATTGCGCTGTGGCCCAGAGGAATGCGTTCTGCTGCTGCTGATTCACCACATCGCGGGCGACGGCTGGTCGATGGCGCCGCTGCTACGGGATCTGTCGGACGCGTATGCGGCGCGCAGGCGGCAGCGCGCGCCGGAGTGGGAGCCGCTCCCGGTGCAGTACGTGGATTACACGCTGTGGCAACGGGAACTGCTGGGGTCGGCGGACGACCCGGACAGCGTGCTGTCGCGGCAGTTCGACTATTGGCGGCGGGAACTCGCGGGACTGCCCGAGCAGCTGCGGCTGCCCGCCGATCGGCCGCGCCCCCGCACGGCGGGTTATCGCGGGGGCGTCGAGGTTGTCGGCATCGAGCCGGACGTCCGCGCGGCGGTGGAGCGGCTGGCCACCCGTGAGGCCATGTCGGTATCCATGGTGTTGCAGTCGGCCCTGGCGGTGCTGTTATTCAAACTCGGTGCGGGAGAAGATATTCCGATCGGCTCGCCGATCGCTGGCCGCACCGATGAGGCGCTCGCCGATCTGGTCGGCTTCTTCGTCAACACCTGGGTGCTGCGGGCGGGTGTGACCGCGGGAGCGACGTTCACCGAGATTCTCGGCCAGGTGAAGACGAAGGCCCTGGCCGCGTACGACAATCAGGACATTCCGTTCGAGCTGCTGGTCGAATTGCTCAATCCGGCCCGCTCCACGGCGCACCATCCGCTGTTTCAGGTACTGCTGAGCTTCCAGAACAACGCCGCGCCCGCGCTGGACCTTCCGGGGGTGGCGTTCGAACCCTATGCCCTGGCGACGACGACCTCGCGGTTCGATCTGGTGTTCAACGTCGGTGACGCTCCCGCGCCCGGTGGGTGGAACGTCCACGTCGAATACGCCACGGACCTGTTCGACGGATCCACGGTCGCGGCGATGGCGGCGCGCCTGGTGCGGATACTGCGGCAGGCGGCGGCCGATCCGGGCAGTGCGGTGGGCGCCATCGACGTCCTCGACGCCGGGGAACGCGAACTCGTCGTGCGGCGATGGAACGAGACCGCCCTCGAGGTCGCGGATGCCACTGTGGTCGAGCTGTTTCGCGGGCAGGTTTCGCGGACGCCGGATGCGGTCGCGGTGGTCTGCGGCGAGGTCACGCTGTCGTATCGGGAACTCGATGCCAGGGCGGCGCGGCTGGCGCGGGTCCTGACCGCACGGGGCGTGCGACCGGATGCTGTTGTTGCGGTGGCATTGTCGCGGTCCGGCGAGCTGGTCGTGGCGCTGCTCGCGGTTCTTCGGGCCGGTGGCGCATACCTGCCGATCGATCCGGCGTATCCCTCGGACCGGCTGGCCTTCGTCCTCGACGATGCCGCGCCCGTCCTCGTGGTGACCGACTCGGCGACGGGGCCCGCATTGCCCCGGATCGCCGCTCCTGTGCTCAATATCGAGGCCGTCGGGGAAGGCGAGGTGGCGGCATTCGAGCCTGCCGCTGCGCCGCTGCCGTCCAATCTGGCGTACGTGATCTACACCTCCGGTTCCACCGGTGTGCCGAAAGGTGTTGGCATCACGCACCGCAATGTGGTGAACCTGATTGCTCAGGCATGGTCGACCGGGCCGGGGGAGCGCGTGCTGATGCATTCCTCGGTGGCGTTCGATGCGTCGACCTATGAGATCTGGCCCGCGTTGTGCGGCGGCGCCGCGGTAGTAATGGCGGTGCAGGGACGTTCGGATCCGGTGGAGATTGCGTGGCTGCTGGAGACCAGTTCCCTGACAATGCTATTCGCCACGCCTCCGTTGTTGTCGGCCCTGGTGGAACACGCGGCGTCGTTGCCGGAGAACGCATTCCGGAGTCTGGTTCAGGTGAACACCGGCGCCGACGTGCTGACCGCGGGACTGGTTCACGCGCTGCGAGCCGTGTGCCCGGGTGTTCGGATAGACAATCTGTACGGCCCGACCGAGGCTACTGTCGATGTGACCTCGCTCGTCGTGCCGGACGGCGTGGACGGGACGGTTCCGATCGGTGCCCCGGTGGGCAATGCCCGGGTGTTCGTGCTGGATTCGGGGTTGCTACCGGTTCCGGTGGGGATTCCCGGCGAATTGTATGCGGCCGGTCCGCAATTGGCTCGGGGGTATCGCGGCCGGGCCGGGCTGACCGCGTCGCGGTTTGTCGCCGATCCGTTCGGTCCGGCGGGCGCAAGGCTGTATCGCACGGGCGATGAGGTGCGCTGGAATACGGGCGGGCGCTTGGAGTTCGTGGGGCGGGTCGACGATCAGGTCAAGATCCGCGGTTTCCGGGTCGAGCCGGGCGAGGTGGAAGCTGTGCTGGCGCAGCATCCGTCGGTATCCAGGGCCGTGGTGGTGGCGCGTGATCTCGGCGCGGGCGGCACGCAGCTGGTCGGGTACGCGGTTCCGGTACGCAGGGAATCGGCCGAACTCGACGGGACGCGGCTGCGCGGCTTCGTCGCCGAACGTCTGCCAGACTTCATGGTGCCCGCCGTGGTGCTGGTGGTCACGTCGATTCCGGTGACCGCCAACGGGAAAGTGGATCGCGGTGCCCTGCCCGTCCCGGAGATCGGATCTTCGGTCGCGTATCGGGCGCCGGGGACGGTCCGGGAACAGACGCTGGCCACGGTCTTCGCCGAGGTGCTCGGTCTCGACCGGGTCGGCGCGGACGACAATTTCTTCGCTCTCGGCGGTCATTCGCTGTTGGCCACTCGCGTGGTGAGCCGGATTCGGGCGGCGCTGGGAGTCGAGGTGCCGATCCGGACGATCTTCGACGCCCCCACGGCCGGGCAGCTCGCGCGCCGGCTGGATGCGGGCGAGCAGGTGCGCCCGGCCTTGACGGTGCGAGCGCGGCCCGAGGCGGTCCCGTTGTCGTTCGCGCAGCGGCGCCTGTGGTTCATCCATCGGCTGGAGGGGCCTTCGCCCACCTACAACATTCCGGTGACGGCCCGGCTGACGGGCGCGCTGGATATCGCGGCGTTCGAGGCTGCGGTCGGTGACGTCGTGGCGCGGCACGAGAGCCTGCGCACGGTATTCGTCGAAACCGACGGCGTGCCTGCCCAGCTGGTCCTGGATGCCGCGCAGGTGGCGGTGCCCGTCACGGTCGCCGACGTGCCCGCCGCCGAGATGGCCGCGGCGGTGGCCGCCGCGGTGCGGCACGAGTTCGATCTGTCGGTAGAGATTCCGTTGCGCGCCTCGGTATTCCGGCATGACGCCGAGGAGTGCGTGCTGGTGCTTCTGCTGCACCACATCGCCGGCGACGGCTGGTCGGCCGCGGCGCTGCTGCGGGATCTGTCGGCGGCGTATACGGCGCGCAGATACCGGCGCGCGCCGGCGTGGGCGCCGCTGCCGGTGCAGTACGCGGATTACGCACTCTGGCAACGGGATCTGCTCGGATCGTCGACCGATCCGGACAGCATGGTGTCTCGGCAGTTCGAGTATTGGCGGCGCGAGCTCGACGGAGTGCCCGAGCAGTTGCGGCTGCCCACCGATCGGCCGCGTCCCCGAACGGCCAGTTACCGAGGGGATGTGGTGGGTTTCGGCATCGATGTCGAGACACGTGCCGCGGTGGAACGCGTGGCTGCCGGCGCGGGTGCGACGGTGGCGATGGTGCTGCAGTCGGCATTGGCGGTGCTGCTGTGCGAACTCGGTGCGGGACAGGATATTCCGATCGGCTCGCCGATCGCGGGCCGCACTGATGAGGCCCTGGGTGATCTGGTCGGCTTCTTCGTCAACACCTGGGTACTGCGTGCGAGCGTGGATCCGGGGGCGTCATTCGCCGAGATCGTGGGGCAGATCAGGGCGAAGGCGCTGGCGGCGTACGAGAATCAGGACCTCCCGTTCGAGCTGCTGGTCGAATTGCTGAACCCGGTGCGTTCGGCGGCGCATCATCCGCTGTTCCAGGTGTCGCTGGCATTCCAGAACAACACGCTGCCCACACTGGAGCTGAAGGAGGTGGGCGTGCGGCCGTATCCCGCGTCCACCGGCACTGCGCGGTTCGACCTGTTCTTCACCATCGCCGATGCGCCCGCCGGTCACGAGTGGGAGGGGCTGGTCGAATACGCGACGGATCTGTTCGATCGATCCACGGTCGAGACGATGGTGGGCCGGTTGGTGCGCACACTGCGGCAGGCGGTTTCGCGGCCCGATGCGCCGGTCGGGTCGATCGAGGTGCTCGATGCCGACGAGCGGGAACTGATGCTGCGCGCGTGGAACGACACCTCCGCGGCGATGGCCGACACCACCGTGGTCGGCCTGTTCCGGGCACAGGTCGCGCGCACCCCGGACGCGGTCGCGGTGGTCTGCGGGGACGCCGAGCTGACCTACCGGGAGCTGGATGTTCGGGCCGGTCGGCTCGCGCGGGCGCTCATATCGCACGGGGTGGGACCGGATGCGGTCGTCGCGGTGGCATTGCCGCGGTCGGTGGAGCTGATCGTGGCCCTCCTGGGTGTATCGCTGGCAGGTGGCGCGTATCTGCCGATCGATCCCGCATATCCCTCGGAGCGGCTGGCTTTCATCCTGGCCGATGCCGCGCCCGTGGTACTCGTGACCGACGATGCCACCGAAAACCTGCTGCCGGACAACGGAATCCCACACATCCGCCCGGACTCACTCGGCGCACCCGACTCACTCGGCGGACCTGACTTGCTTGGCGCGCCTGGCGAACGCGACTTGCTTGGCGCACCCGACGCACCCGACTTGCTCGGCGTATCCGGCGCACTCGGCGTATCCGGCATACTCGGCGCAGCCGACACAACTGTGGGCGGCCGGATCGCGTCGGTGCGGCCGCAGAATCTGGCGTACCTGATCTATACCTCCGGATCGACCGGTGTTCCGAAAGGCGTTGGGGTAACCCATCGCAACGTGGTGAGCCTGATTTCGCAGGCCTGGTCGGCGGCGCCGGGGGATCGGGTGCTGGCGCACTCCTCGGTGGCGTTCGATGCCTCGACCTATGAGATCTGGCCCGCCCTCTGCGGTGGCGCGGAGTTGGTGGTCGCGGCGGAACGACGTTCGGATCCGGTGGAGATCGCCCGATTGGTCGAAACCCGCTCGGTGACAAAGATGTTCGCGACGCCACCGCTGCTGTCCGCGCTGACCGAGTATGCGAAGACGCTCCCGGACAACCCCTTCCGGAGCGTGATGCGGATCAGCACCGGCGCCGACACCCTGTCCGGAGCCCTCGTGGAGACAGTGCGGCAAGGCTGGGGGCCGGTCCGGATCGACAACCTCTACGGCCCGACCGAGGCGACGGTGAACGTCACATCGTGCGTCGTGCCCGGCAGCGTGGCGGTGACGGTCCCGATCGGCGCCCCTGTGACCAACACGCGGGTCTACGTCCTGGATTCCCGGTTGCGGCCGGTCCCGGTGGGCGTGCCGGGTGAGTTGTATGTGGCAGGCGCGCAGGTGACTCGCGGCTACCGGGGCCGGGCGGGGCTGACCGCCGAGCGATTCGTGGCGGACCCGTTCGATAGGGCGGGCGGCCGTTTGTATCGCACCGGGGATCTGGTCCGCTGGAACCGTGCCGGGATGCTGGAGTTCGTGGGCCGGGCCGACGACCAGGTCAAGATCCGCGGTTTCCGGGTCGAGCCCGGCGAGGTGGAAGCCGTGCTGGCGCAACATCCGTCGGTGTCCCAAGCGGCGGTGGTAACACACGAGACCGCGGCTGGTGCGACGCAGCTGGTCGGATACGTGAGCGTCGGCGGCCGCGCGGTCGACGGCGGGGATGTGCGCGGGTTCGCCGCCCGGCGATTGCCGGAATTCATGGTGCCCGCGGTGGTGATGGTGATCGAGACGATGCCGGTCACGGCGGGCGGGAAACTCGATCGTGCCGCGCTGCCGGAACCGGAGTTCACCTCTGCGCGGCGATACCGGGCGCCGCGGACCGAGCGGGAGCGGGTCCTCGCCGCGGTGTTCGCCGAGGTTCTCGGGGTGGCGCGGGTCGGGGCGGACGACGACTTCTTCGAGCTGGGCGGGGACAGCATTCGCTCGATCCAGGTGGTGTCGCGGGCACGCGCGCTGGGCGTGGAGGTCAGCCCGCGGCAGGTGTTCGAGTGCCGGACGGTGGCGGAATTGGCCGCGGTCGCGATGGCGGGGACGGTCCTGGACGAGTTGGAGGGCGGCGGGGTGGGGTGGATGCCGTTGGTGCCCGCGGCGCATTTCGTGCGGGAGCTGGGTGCGGGATTCGACAGCTTCCGCCAGTCGATGACCGTGGATCTGCCGGTGGGCATCGACCGGGCGGGCCTGCTCGCGACGCTGACGGCGGTGATCGATCGCCACGATGTGCTGCGGTCGTGGCTGATCGACGACGAGCGCGGTGCGGGGCTGCAGGTCGCGCCCGCGGGGGCGGTCGATGTGGGTCGGCTGCTGTCTCGCGTCGGGCCCGGCGATCGGGCGGACGTTCGGCTGGATCCGGCGGCCGGGGTGATGGTGCGGTTCGTGTGGTTCGACGCCGGTCCGGTGCGGGCGGGCCGGCTCGCGATCGTCGCGCATCACCTGGCGGTCGATGGCGTGTCGTGGCGGATTCTGTTGCCGGACCTGGCATCCGCGTGGCAGGCGGTGTCGGCCGGGTCGACTCCGGTGTTCGGACCGGTGGGGACCTCGCTGCGGCGCTGGGCGCACGGGCTGGCCGAGCGGGCGTGCGCGCCGGAGCTGACGGAGCAGCTGCCTTGGTGGCGTGCGGTGCTCGACGGCCCCGATCCGATGCTGGGCGCGAGGCCGCTCCGGCCGGAGGTCGACGTGATGGGCACCGTGCACCACACGGTCGTCGAGCTTCCGGCGGCGGCGACCGAGGCGCTGCTGACCACGCTGCCCGCGGTATTCCACGGCGGCGTGGAGGACGGACTGCTGGCGGCCCTGGCGGCGGCGGTGACGCACCGGCGGCGTGCACGCGGGGAGTTCGAGGAATCGGTGCTGATCCGGCTCGAGGGACACGGGCGCGAGGAAGACACCCTGCCGGGCGCCGACCTGTCGAACACCGTGGGCTGGTTCACCAGTGTGTTTCCGGTGCGGTTGCAGGCGGCCGGGGTGGCGTGGGACGAGGTCTGCGACGGTGGTCCGGCGGTGGGCGCCCTGGTCAAGTCCGTCAAGGAGCAACTGCGCACGGTTCCGGGGAAGGGGATCGGTTTCGGGCTGCTGCGCTACCTGAATCCCGAAACCGCTGCCGTGCTGCGAGTGTCGTCGACCGGACAGATCGGATTCAACCATCTCGGCCGGTTCACCTCGGCGGATCTGCTCCCGAAACGACTGCGAGGCATGGGGTGGACACCGACCGATGATGCCACGGGCTCGGAGTCCGCACCGGATTCGGCGATGCCCGCGCTCGCGGTCGTCGACGTCACCACGATGGTCGTCGACACCGTCGACGGTCCGGTCCTGCGAGCGGTCTTCGCGACACCCACGGGAGTGCTGACACCCACCGAGGCCGCGGAGCTCGCGCAGCTGTGGCGTTCCGCGGCAATGGGTTTGGCCCGGCACGCGGTCGGCTCCGAGGCGGGTGGCCTGACGCCGTCGGATCTGCTGTCGGCAGGGATGAGCCAGCCCGAGATCGAAGTTTTGGAGAAACGGTATCCGGGCCTGACGGATGTCTGGCCGCTGACCGCGATGCAGTCGGGGTTGCTGTTCCATCAGGTGCTGGCGGGTAAGGGCCTGGACGCCTATCACATGCAGGTGGTGTTCGGCCTGTCCGGACCGGTGGATCCGGCCCGCATGCGCGCGGCCGGTCAGGCGCTGCTCGACCGGTATCCGAATCTGCGGGCCGCGTTCGCCGCCGACTCGCACGGAGCGCCGGTCCAGGTGGTTGCCGACGGTGTCGAATTGCCCTGGCGCGTGGTGGATCTCCGCGATGGTGACGCCGCGGAGCGCGCCGCGGCACTGGAACTCCTGCTGGCCGAGAACCGTCACGCCCATTTCGATCCGGCAATCCCGCCGTTGCTGCGGCTCACGCTCGTGGTCATGGCCGAGCAGCGGTCGGAATTGATCTTCACCGCCCACCATGTGCTGCTGGACGGATGGTCTTTGCCGCTGCTGATCCGGGACCTGGTCCGCCTCTACGGTTCCGGTGGCGACACCGCGGCGTTGCCGTCGGCGCCGGACTATCGCGAGTTCCTGAAGTGGTTGAGCCTGCGCGATGTCGACGCGGGCGTCCGGGCGTGGGCCGGCGAACTCGAGGGCGTGCACGAACCCACGATGCTGGCCGGGAGCGCCGACAACGCCGCGCTGAGCGAGATCGAGCAGGCCGAGGTGCCGTTGACCGCCCCCACTGCGCGGGAATTGACCAGGCGGGCAATCGAATTCGGTGTCACGGTGAACACGGTCGTGCAGGCGGCGTGGGGAATCCTGCTGGCCGCATCGACCGGCCGCCGCGATGTGATCGCGGGCACGACCGTGTCGGGCCGCCCGCCCGCGATCGCGGGGGTCGAGTCGATGGTCGGCCTGTTCATCAATACGGTGCCCGTGCGCGTGCGGTTCGGCCACCGCGACACCCTCGCCGACGTGCTGACCGATTTGCAGTCCCGCCAGGTTGCCCTGCTGGAGCATCATCACGTCGGGTTGAGTGATATCCACCGGGCGGCCGGCCTGAATGCCTTGTTCGACACCCTCATCGGATTCGAGTCCTATCCCGTCGATCGGACCGGGATCGGTGCGGCCGTCGCGTCCAGTGGCATCGACATCACCGATCTGCGCCCCACCGCGCCCACCCACTACCCCCTGACGCTCGTCGCGGGCGCCGATCCGGATCTGACGCTTCGACTGGAATATCGCACCGATGTGTTCGATCGGTCCACGGTCGAGGCGATGGCGAGGCGCCTGGTACGAATATTCGAGCAGGTGGCGGCGGACCCGAATGTTCCTGTGCGGTCGATCGATATCCTCGGCGACGAACGCGAGCGGGTGCTGCGGCGGTGGAACGAGACCGCCGTCGAAGTTCTGGACACCACGCTCGTCGAACTGTTCGAAGCACGGGTCGCCCGGACCCCCGATGGCGTGGCCGTCGTCTACGGTGACACCGAACTGACGTATCGGGAGCTCGACCGGCGGGCTGCCCGGCTCGCACAGACCCTGATCGCGCACGGGGTGCGTGCCGACTCGGTTGTCGCGGTGGCACTCCCGAGATCGGCGGAATTGATCGTGACGCTGCTGGCGGTGCTGAGGGCCGGTGGCGGATATCTCCCGATCGACCCGGCCTACCCCTCGGATCGGTTGTCGTTCATTCTCACCGACGCCGAGCCTGTCGTCCTGGTCACCGACCGCGCTATCGCAGATATATTGCCCGACAACCAGATACGACGTCTCCTCCTCGATGTCACGGAAGACGGTCCCGGCCTCGATCTGGTGCCGGGTCCGGAAGCTTTCGTGCGGAATCACCCCTCGTCATCCCGGTATGCTTCTGGCCGGGATCCACACCCTCGTATGGGTTCCGGCCAAAAACATGCCGGAATGACGGAGGGGGGTACCGCTCCGACGTTTGCGGACGCGGCACCGGCCGTCGCGGTGCGGCCACAGAATTTGGCCTACGTGATCTACACCTCCGGTTCCACCGGTGTGCCCAAAGGCGTTGGCATCACGCATCGTAACGTGGTGAACCTGGTCGCTCAGGCATGGGCGGCGACACCCGCGGACCGGGTACTGATGCATTCGTCGGTGGCCTTCGATGCCTCGACCTATGAGATCTGGCCCGCCCTGTGTGGCGGTGCAACGCTGGTTGTCGCGGCCGAGCAGTACTCGGACCCGCGTGAAATCGCGCACCTGGTCGAGAGCCGTTCGGTGACGAAGATGTTCGCGACCCCGCCGCTGTTGTCGGTGCTGGTCGAGTACGCTGAGTCGTTGCCCGGCAGGCCATTACGAAGCCTGGTGCAGGTGAATACCGGCGCGGACACACTCACCGCGGGGTTGGCCGAGGCTGTGAAGACTGTGTGTGGCGGCGTGCGGGTCGACAACCTCTACGGTCCGACCGAGGCGACGGTCGATGTGACATCGGTTGTCGTGCCGGACGGTGCTACGGGGTCGGTGCCGATCGGTGCACCGGTGGGCAACACGCGGGTCTACGTCCTGGATCCGTGGTTGGCCCCGGTTCCGGTAGGAATCGCTGGGGAGTTGTATGTGGCCGGTGCGCAATTGGCACGAGGGTATCGGGGCCGGGCCGGCCTGAGTGCGGTGCGGTTCATTGCCGATCCGTTCGATCCGGCCGGTGGCCGGCTGTACCGCACGGGCGACGTGGTGCGCTGGAACGGCGGGGGCCGGCTGGAATTCGTGGGCCGGATCGACGATCAGGTCAAGATCCGCGGCTTCCGGGTGGAGCCGGGCGAGGTGGAAACCGCACTGGCACAGCATCCGTCGGTGTCGCGAGCCGTGGTCACGGCGGTCGATACCGGCGGCGGCAAACAGCTCATGGGATACGTCGTGCACGCCGGAGCGCCCGGACTCGAGGGGGCGCAGGTGCGTGAGTTCGCATCCCAGCGGCTGCCGGACTTCATGGTGCCGACCGCGGTGATGGTGCTGGACTCGCTGCCGTTGACCGCCAACGGCAAGGTCGACCGCGCGGCGCTGCCCGCCCCGGAATTGGTGTCGTCGGCGGGATATCGAGCGCCGGGGACCGTGGAGGAGCGGGTACTGGCCGCGGTGTTCGCCGAGGTGCTGGGCGTCGAGCGGGTCGGGGTGGACGACAGTTTCTTCGAATTGGGCGGCGACAGCATTCGCTCGATCCAGGTGGTGTCGCGGGCGCGGGCGCTGGGCGTGATGGTGAGCCCGCGAGAGGTGTTCGAGCGCCGGACCGTCGCGGCGCTGGCCACGGTGGCCGGTGGGCGCGTGGTGGAGTCGGTGCTCGGGGAGCTGGCCGGGGCCGGGGTCGGGTGGATGCCGTTGCTCCCGGTGGCACGGTTCGTGCGGGAGTTGGGTGCCGGTTTCGACGGTTTCAACCAGACGATGATGCTCGACCTGCCGGTGGGCATCGATCGAACGGGTGTGGTGGCGACGCTGACCGCGGTGATCGATCGTCACGATGTGCTGCGGTCGCGGCTCATCGACGACGAGCGCGGCGCGGGGCTCGAGATCGCGCGGGCGGGCTCGGTGAATGTCGAAGGCCGGGTGCGTCGAGTCGAGGTGACCGAGCCCGCGGATGTCATTGCGGCACAGCTGGAGGCGGCGGTCGGCAGGCTGGCTCCGGCGGCCGGAATGATGATGCAGTTCGTGTGGTTCGACGCCGGTCCGGCGCGGGCGGGCCGGCTGGCCGTGGTGGCACACCACCTGGTGGTCGACGGTGTGTCGTGGCGAATCCTGCTGCCGGACTTGGTCTCCGCGTGGCATGCGGTCGCGGACGGAGCGCAGCCGGAGCTGGTGCCGACGGGAACATCGATGCGGCGCTGGGCGCACGGACTGGTCGATGAGGCGACCCGGCCGGAGCGGGTCGCCGAATTGTCGTGGTGGCAGTCGGTTCTCGACGGGCCCGATCCGATGCTGGGCTCGCGGCCGCTGGACCCCTCGATCGACGTCGTGGGTACCGCCCAGCACGTCCAGGTGCCGATTCCGGTGGCCGAGACCGAAATACTGCTGACCACCCTGCCCGCGGTGTTCCACGGCGGCGTCGAGGACGGATTGCTCGCGGCCCTGGCGGTGGCGGTCACACGGTGGCGTCGCGCCCGCGGTGTGTCCGAGGAGACGGTGCTGCTCAGAATGGAAGGCCATGGGCGCGAGGAGGACACCGTTCCCGGCGCCGACCTGTCGACCACCGTCGGCTGGTTCACCAGTATGTTCCCGGTGCGATTGCGTGCCGCCGCGACCGAGTGGGATCGACTCTGCGCGGGTGGCGACGCCGCCGGCGCCCTGGTCAAGTCGATCAAGGAGCAACTGCGGGCGGTGCCGGACAAGGGCATCGGCTACGGACTGCTGCGGTATCTGAATCCCGGGACGATACCGGTGCTGCGGGAGCTTCCGGCCGGACAGATCGGCTTCAACTACCTCGGCCGACTGACCTCGGCGGATCTGCTGCCGCAGCGATCGCGGGGAACGGGCTGGACGCCCTCGGTCGATGCCGGGCAGGTGATCACGCCGATGGATCCGGCGCTCTCAGCGATGCCGTCCATGTCGGTGCTGGATGTCAGCGCGATGGTCGTCGACACCGCTGCCGGTCCGGAACTGCGGGCGGTATTCGCCGCACCCGCCGGCGTGCTGGCGCGCCACGAGGTGGCGGAGCTGGCCGAGCTGTGGCGGAATGCCCTGGCGGGCTTGATGCGTCACGCCCGCAGGCCGGGGGCGGGCGGACTGACGCCGTCGGATCTGCCGCTGGTGGAGTTGGCGCAGGACGAGATCGAGACCTTGGAGCAGCGCTACCCGGGGTTGGCGACCGTGTGGCCGCCGACCCCGATGCAGTCGGGGCTGCTGTTCCATCAGGTGCTGGCGGACAACGGATTCGACGCCTACCACATGCAGGTGGTATTCGGTCTGGCCGGGCGGATGGACCCGGCCCGGATGCGTGCGGCGGGCCAGGGCGTACTCGACCGTTATCCGAACCTCCGGGCGGGCTTTGCGGCCGACCGCCACGGCGCATCGGTTCAGGTGGTTGTCGACGGCATCGAATTGCCCTGGCGGGTGGTCGATCTGCGCGACCGAGACGAGGCCGATCGCGCCGCGGCACTGCACGGGTTGCTGAGCGAGGATCGGAATGCGCACTTCGACGTGACGACGCCGCCGCTGCTGCGGCTGACGCTGGTGCTGACGGCCGAGCAGCGGTCGGAACTGGTCTTCACCGCCCATCACGTACTACTGGACGGCTGGTCGCTGCCGCTGGTGATTCGAGATCTGTTGCAGCTGTACAGTTCCGGCGGCCGGGACGCCGGATTGCCCGCGGCACCGGATTATCAGGAATTCCTGAAATGGACGAGCAGGCAGGACGCCTCCGCGGGAATGCGGGCATGGATGGCGGAGCTCGAGGGTGTCTCCGAACCCACGCTCCTGGCCGATAGCATCGGAACGTCCGGTGCGGCCGCAAGTGCCGGCGTCGAGCGGGTCGAGGTGGCGCTGACCGCCGAGACGGTCTCGGCACTGACCGGGCACGCGACCACGCTCGGGGTCACGGTCAACACCATTGTTCAGGGCGGATGGGGAATTCTGCTGGCGGTGTCGACCGGCCGCCGCGATGTGATCGCGGGCGCGACCGTGTCGGGTCGGCCGCCCGCGATACCGGGCGTGGACTCGATGGTCGGCCTGTTCATCAATACCGTGCCCGTGCGCGTGCGGTTCGGTCCCCACGACACCCTCGCCGATGTGCTGATCGACCTGCAGGCTCGTCAGGCCGCCCTGCTGGACCACCACCATGTCGGATTGAGCGAAATTCACCAGGGCGTCGGAGTGAACGTCCTGTTCGACACGCTCATCGGATTCGAGTCCTATCCCGTCGACCAGGCCGGAATCGGCCTGGCCGCCACCGCGGGCGGCATCACCATCACCGATCTGCGCGCCGACACGCCCTCGCACTATGCGGTGACGCTGGTCGCCAATGCGGCCCCCACCCTGATGCTGCATCTCGAATACCGCACCGATGCGTTCGAGCGGTCGACGGTCGAGACGATGGCGAGGCGGCTGGCGCGCATCGTCGAACAGCTGGCGGCGGACCCGAATGTTCTTGTGAGATCGATTGATGCGCTCGGTGACGACGAACGCGAATCGGTGCTGCGTCAGTGGAACGGGACGTCCGTCGAAATCCCCGAAACCACCGTCAACGGACGGTTCCGCGCGCAGGTCGCCGCGACGCCGGATGCGGTCGCGGTCGTCTGCGGGGACACGGAGCTGACGTATCGCGAACTCGGGATGCGGGCCGACCGGCTCGCACGGACGCTGGTCGCGCACGGTGTGCGTCCCGACTCCGTCGTCGCCGTGGCACTGCCGAGATCGCCGGAACTGATCGTGACGGTGCTGGCGGTGCTGACGGCCGGTGGCGGATATCTCCCGATCGACCCGGCCTATCCCTCGGATCGGTTGTCGTTCATTCTCACCGACGCCGACCCGGTCGTCCTGGTCACCGATCGCGCCACCGCAGATACATTGCCCGCCAACCCGATACCACGCCTCTTCCTCGATGACACCGATCTGGAAGACGGGCCCGGCCTCGATCGAGCCGTCGCGGTGCGGCCGCAGAACCTGGCGTATCTGATCTACACGTCCGGCTCCACCGGCGTGCCGAAAGGCGTCGCCATCACGCAGCGAAATGTGGTGGTGTTCGCAACCAAGCCCGTGTGGGAGGGTGGCGCCCACTCCAGCGTGCTGATGCATTCCTCGGTCGCCTTCGACGCCTCCACCTACGAGATATGGGTGCCGCTGCTCGGTGGCGGCCGCGTGGTCGTCGCGTCCTCGGAACACGGAGACATCGAGGAACTGAGCCGGATGATGACCGCTCATGCGGTCACGGCGGCCTTCCTGACCACCCGGCTGTTCGAGATGCTCGCCGAACAGCGCCCGGAGGCGCTCACTCGGCTTCGTGAGGTGTGGACCGGCGGTGAACAGATGTCGCCGGAGGTTTTCCGGAGTGCGATGCGGACGGCCCCGGGGACGCGCGTCGTGCACGTCTACGGGCCGACCGAGACGACGACCTTCGCGGTGTGCCTGCCGTTCGAGGGCGCGGAGTCCTTCGCGGGCGCGTCCGTGCCGATCGGGTCGTCGATGGCCAATGTGCGTGTGTTCGTGTTGGATTCGTGGTTGTCGCCGGTTCCGGTGGGTGTGGCGGGGGAGTTGTATGTGGCCGGAGAGCAGGTGGCGCGGGGGTATCGGGGTCGCGCGGGGTTGACCGCGTCGCGGTTCGTGGCCGATCCGTTCGATCCGGCCGGTGTTCGGTTGTATCGCACGGGTGATGTGGTGCGGTGGAACGTCGATGGCCGGTTGGAGTTTGTCGGGCGGGTCGATGATCAGGTCAAGATTCGTGGGTTCCGGGTCGAGCCGGGCGAGGTGGAAAACGTGCTGGCGCAGTATCCTTCGGTGTCTCAGGCGGTGGTGGTGGCCCGTGGCACGGCCGTCGGCGGCAAGCAACTGGTCGGGTATGTAGTTGCCGAGGGTGGCGTGCTGGATGGTCGTCAGGTGCGCGAATGGGTGGCGGATCGGTTGCCGGAGTTCATGGTGCCGTCGGTGGTGGTGGTGATCGACGCTGTTCCGTTGACGGTCAACGGCAAGCTGGATCGGGCGGCGTTGCCGCATCCGGAGGTCGTCTCTTCGGAGATGTATCGGGCGCCGGGTAGTGATCGCGAGCGGGTGTTGGCGGAGTTGTTCGCCGAGGTGCTGGGGTGTGCTCGGGTGGGGGTGGATGACGGCTTCTTCGAGTTGGGCGGGCATTCGTTGCTGGCCACGCGTCTGGTGAGCCGGATTCGGGTGGTGCTGGGTGTGGAGGTGGCGATCCGGGCGGTGTTCGATGCGCCGACGGTGGCGCGGTTGGCGACCCGGTTGGATGCCGGTGCCCAGCTCCGGCCGATGCTGTCGTCTCGGCCGCGGCCGGAGGTGGTGCCGTTGTCGTTTGCGCAGCGGCGGTTGTGGTTCATTCATCGGTTGGAGGGTCCTTCGGCGACGTACAACATTCCGTTTGCCGTGCGGTTGACCGGTGCGCTGGATGTGGGGGCCTTCGCCGCGGCGGTGGGTGATGTGCTCGCGCGCCATGAGAGTCTGCGGACGGTGTTCGTCGAGGTCGATGGCGTGCCCTCGCAACGGGTGCTCGAGGCGGGGAGCGTGGAGTCGCCCGTGACGGTGCTCGATGTGGAACCAGCAGGGGTCGAGGCGGCCGTATCTTCGGCGGTGGGGTACCTGTTCGATCTGTCGGCGGAGATTCCGTTGCGTGCCACGGTCGTTCGCCCCGGCCCGGGCGAATGCGTGCTGGTGCTGCTGATCCACCACATCGCCGGTGACGGGTGGTCGATGACGCCGCTGCTGCGCGATCTGGCCACGGCCTACACGGCACGACTGAGCGATCGCGCGCCCGGCTGGGATCCCCTGCCCGCGCAGTACGTGGATTACACGTTGTGGCAACAGGAATGGCTCGGCACGGCCACCGAACCCGACAGCGTCGTGTCTCGCCAGTTCGACTATTGGCGCGAGGAACTGGACGATCTGCCCGAACAGCTCCGGTTGCCGACCGATCGGCCGCGGCCGCGGGTGGCCAGTTATCGCGGGGATCTGGTGGTCTTCGAGATCGATGCGCACACGAGGGCCGGACTGGAACGGGTGGCCGCTCGCACGGGCGCGACGATGTCGATGGCATTGCAGGCCGCGCTGGTCCTGCTGCTGTTCAAACTCGGTGCGGGCGAGGATATTCCGATCGGATCACCGATCGCGGGCCGCACCGACGAGGCGCTCGCCGATCTGGTGGGCTTCTTCGTCAACACCTGGGTGCTGCGGGCCACCGTGACTCCTGCCGCATCCTTTGCCGAGGTGCTGGGGCAGGTCAGGACGAAGGCATTGGCCGCGTACGAGAACCAGGACGCGCCGTTCGAGCTGCTGGTCGAGCTGCTCAACCCGGTCCGCTCCGCGGCGCATCACCCGCTGTTCCAGGTGACACTCGCATTCCAGAACAACGCCCTGCCGACGGTCGAATTGGCGGGTGTCGGACTCGAGCCCTATCCGGTGTCCATCGCGACCTCGCGATTCGACCTGTTCTTCAATATCGCCGACGCACCGGCCGGCCGGCCGGTGAACGGGTTCGTCGAGTACGCGACCGACCTGTTCGATCGGTTCACGGTCGAGGCAATGGTGGCGCGGCTGGTGCGGCTACTGCGGCAGGTGGTATCGGAGCCGGACATCTCGGTGGGAGCGGTCGACGTACTCACCGCCGACGAGCGCGACCTGGTGCTACGCCGGTGGAACGACACTGCCGTGGCGGTCGATCCGGCCGCCACGCTGATCGGGTTGTTCCAGACCCAGGCCGCTCGGACCCCGGATGCGCTCGCGGTGATCTGCGGTGACGAGGTGCTGCCCTATCGGGAGCTCGATCGGCGGGCGGGTCGGCTGGCGCGAGTCCTGGCATCGCGGGGCGTCGGACCGGATACCGTGGTGGCGGTAGCTCTCCCGCGGTCCGTTGAACTGCTCGTCGCATGGATCGCGGTGCTGAAGGCGGGCGGCGCGTATCTGCCGATCGACCCGGCCTATCCGCCGGATCGGCTGGCATTCATTCTCGCCGATGCGGGCCCGGCGATCATTCTGACCGATTCCGGCACCGCAGAGACACTGCCCGGCAACGCGATAGCGCGCCTGCACGTCGACACCGCGGAGACGGGAACTCGCGTTCGGACCGCGGCGGTGCGGCCGCAGAACCTGGCGTACCTGATCTACACCTCCGGCTCGACCGGCGCACCGAAAGGTGTGGCGGTAACGCACCGCAACGTGGCGAATTTCGTCACCGGGGCATGGGCGCTGGGCGCGGGCGAACGGATGCTGGTGCATTCGTCGGTGGCGTTCGATGCCTCGACCTATGAGATCTGGCCCGCGCTGTGCAGCGGAGCCGCACTGGTCATCGCGGGTGAACAGCGCTCGGATCCGGCGGAGATCACGCGGCTGATCGAGACCCGTTCGGTGACTCGGATGTTCGCGACACCGCCGTTGCTGTGGGCGCTGCTCGAGCATGTAGAGACCCTGGCGGGCGACCCGTTGCGAACGCTGACGCGGGTCCTGTCCGGTGGCGCCGAGGTGACCGCGGGCGTGGTTCGCGCGCTGGCCGCGCAACATCCGGACATTGTGCCAATGAACGGCTATGGGCCCACCGAGGCGACGGTGTGCGTGACCGCGTACGACGAGGCGGCGGACGTCGGCGGCGTCGTGCCGATCGGAACTCCACTCGGGAATGTCCGTGTGTACGTGCTGGATTCGGGGCTGTCGCCGGTTCCGGTGGGAGTGGCGGGGGAGCTGTACGTGGCCGGTGCGCAGGTGGCGCGCGGGTACCACGGCCGTGCCGGGTTGACCGCGTCGCGGTTTGTGGCGGATCCGTTCGATACCGGTGGCCGGTTGTATCGGACGGGTGATGTGGTGCGCTGGAACTGCGCTGGGCAGCTGGAGTTCGCGGGCCGGGTCGATGATCAGGTGAAGATCCGTGGTTTCCGGGTCGAGCCGGGCGAGGTGGAAAACGTGCTGGCGCAGCATCCCTCGGTGTCGCAGGCCGTGGTGGTGGCGCGGGAGACCGGCACGGGTGGAAAGCAGTTGGTCGGATACGTGGTCGCCGACAGGTCCGGGCCGGTGGTCGGTGGGGACGAATTCGTGGGGCAGTGGCAGCGGGTGTACGACGATCTGTATTCCCATGCCGGTGCCGCCGCCCCGGAATTCGGTGGCGATTTCGGCGGCTGGAACAGCAGCTACACCGGCGAAGCGATTCCGGTGGAGCAGATGCGCGGGTGGCGGACGGCCACGGTCGAGCGAATCCGCGGGCTGAATCCGAGGCGAGTCCTGGAGATCGGCGTCGGCTCGGGACTGTTGCTGTCGCAGTTGGCTCCGGAGTGCGAAGAGTATTGGGCGGCCGACTTTTCCGCCGCCGCCATCGGCTCGCTCCGACAGCAGCTCGATGCGCTCGACGCCGAGTGGGCCGACCGTGTCACATTGAGTGTGCGGACCGCCGACGATATCGACGGGCTGCCGGAGCATTACTTCGACACGGTGGTGCTGAACTCTGTGGTCCAGTACTTCCCCGGCCAGAGTTACCTCCGGGCCGTCCTCGAGCGGGTCCGGGCGCTGCTGAGGCCCGCGGGCACGGTATTCGTCGGCGACGTGCGCAATTTCGCGCTGCTGGAAGAGTTCGCCACCGGAGTGCAGCTCGCGCGGAATGGCGGCGCCGACCCCCAGGCGCTCCACGATCGGGTGCGCCGGGACATCGCCGCCGAGCAGGAGTTGCTGCTGGCGCCGGAATACTTCGCTGGATTGTGCCGTGGCACAGGCGGTTTCACCGCCGTCGATATCCAGCTCGAGCGCGGCGATGCGGTCAACGAGTTGACCCTGTATCGCTACGATGTGGTGCTGCACACGTCGGCATCGGCTCCGGTCTCGGTGGGCGACGTTCCGAAAACGGCGTTTCGCGATCCCGAGTGGTTGGAGGCGCTGCTGCGGACCCCGCAGCCCGAAGGCCTACGCGTGACGGGTATCCCGCGCGCCAGCTCGAGCGGACAGATCGACGCACATGGGGGACTACTCCCCGAAGATCTGCATGTGCTGGGGCGGCGGCTCGGCTACCGCACGGCGGTCACCTGGTCGGCCGCGAAAGACCGGATGGACGCGATCTTCCTCGATGTCGCGACGGCCGATGGCAGGCCGCTGGCCGATGTATATCAGCCGCCGGATCCGGTCGGCGATGATCTCGCCGCCTATGCGAATGACCCGCAAGCAGGTCTGCTGGCCGCGGAGGTGCGCCGGTGGGCGGGCGAGCGCCTGCCGGAGTTCATGGTGCCCGCGGCGGTCATGGTGCTCGAGTCGATGCCGTTGACGGCGAGCGGAAAACCGGATCGCAGGGCCCTGCCGGACCCGGAACTGGTCTCCGCGAGCGAATACCGGCCGCCGAGCACCGAGCGCGAGCGCGTCCTGGCCGATCTGTTCGCCGAAATCCTCGGCGTGGATCGGGTCGGCCTCGACGACGACTTCTTCGCGCTCGGCGGACATTCCCTGCTGGCCACCCGCCTGACCAGCAAGATCCGAGCGGCTTTGGGTGCGAACGTCCCGGTCCGGGAGATCTTCGACGCCCCCACGGTCGCCCAATTGGTGACCCGGCTCGACGACGGCGCGGCGGCGGGAACGGATTTCGATCCGGTGCTCGTGCTGAAGAGTTCCGGATCACGGGAACCGGTGTGGTGCCTGCATCCCGGCGGTGGTCTGGGCTGGTTCTACCAGCGGCTCGGAGCTGCACTGCCCGACCGGCCTATACATGCCATCCAATCCCGCGGACTGGACGGCGGGCCACTGGCCGCCTCGTTCCCGGAGATGGTCGACGACTACGTCGACCGAATTCTCGAACTCCAGGACAGGGGTCCCTACTTCCTGCTGGGTTGGTCCTACGGCGGAATCGTCGCCCATGCGCTGGCACATCGGCTCACCGAGCGCGGAATGCGGATCGGATTTCTCGGGATCCTGGACAGCAAACCCCCGGTGCAGTCGGACGATCAGCCGGACGTATCGGAGGCGGACGCCCTGGCGGGCATCCGGGAATGGGCGGCCGGCAGATTCGGCGCGCACCTCGAATCCACGGCCGTGCAGGAATTGGTGGAGCGGGCAACACGAGTCCTGATCAACAACAGCAAGCTCCTGGAAGGCTACGCAACTCCGCTCTACGACGGCGACCTCACGATATTCGGCGCCGCACTGAACGCCGACGGCAGTCGAATCACCGGTTTCGCAAGCGATCTCGAACAATCCTGGCGCGCACACGTCGGCGGCCGAATGGAGGTTCACGAAGTGGAGTGCGCCCACGGAGATTTCGACCGCCCCGAGAACATGGATCTGGTAGGCCGAATGCTGAACGACCTCTTGTGATCACGGATGATGCCGTCGGCAGCGGGGCGCCGGCCATGGAAGAGTGTGACAGCGTGTTCCACGGGCTGGCCGACCGCCGAATCTGTCAGTTCTCTGATGTCATCGCCGCATGTAGACGAAAGAGTGCAGCACAACGGCGTTCGTCATTGTTTTGGGATGAACCCCGACTCACCGGCGGAACATCCCTCGACATCCAGGTTGCGGACCCTTCAGATTCTGCCAGGAACTTGAATCGAGACGGTGACAGTCGGCCGCGCGGGTCATGCGGGCGGTATGGTCGGGGTTCGATCGAAGCGAGGGGGTGTGGGCGCGGATGACCGAACTTCAGCCAGCTCCGGATGCGGGTCGAGCACGGCATGGATCGCGACAGCGGGCATCGCAGGCGCTCGCTTTCGATCAGCTCGTGCAGCGTTACGGGACGGCATTCTCCGACAGACCCGAGCAGGTTCACGCCGGCATGTGGCTGGTTGAACAGCTCGGCCCGGGCGCGCTGGTTGTGGATGTCGGTTGTGGTACCGGCATTCCTACCGCCCGCCAACTCGTCGACGCCGGAATTCAAGTGGTGGGGATCGATACCTCACCTGCGATGGTCTCGGCCGCCGCGGCCGCGGTTCCCGAGGCGGTCATCCATAACCGCGACGTCTTGGACTTCACCGAGACTGGGTTCGACGGGGCCGTTGCGTTCTTCTCGCTGCTCATGCTGCCCAGGTCCGGTATACAGCGTGCGCTGTCGGTGTTGCGCAAGGTCATCAAACCAGGTGGGTGCCTGGTGATCGGCATGGTTGAGGCAGATAAAGTGACAGGCGACACGTTAATGTGTAGGCTCGTCGACAGTTCGAAGAGTTCACCACGAAGACCGATTTCAAGCCGCGTTTTCCGGCACTGGTCCGGGCGAGCCGGTCCAGACAGGTGACTATGAGATGTTCCTTTACCGAGAAGCAGAGGAGAGTCATCGTGGCCGGTCGGCGTATTGATGTCCACACGCACGGTATGGGGGATGAAGCAGCAGCGGAAATGATGGCCAAGGGGTTCAGGCCGACCGGCGGCTACAAGATATCGGTGCGGTGGACGCCGGAGGCGGCCCTCGAGTACATGGACCGCCAGCAGATCGCCGCGCAGCTGGTTTCCATGCCGATCTCCTTTGCGGGCACGGCCGATGATCCGGATTTCGGAACACGGATGAGCCGCAAGGTCAACGAGGGGCATGCCGAGCTGATCGCGAAGCATCCCGATCGCTTCGGCGCCTTCGCCTCGTTGCCGGCGGACAGCTCCGACGCCGCGCTCGCGGAACTCGAATACGCGCTGGATGAACTGCATCTCGACGGAGTCACGCTGACCTCGAACGTTAATGGGCACTACTTCGGCGACCCGATGCTCGAACCGGTGCTGGCCGAACTCGACCGGCGGCAGGTTCCGGTGTTCGTGCACCCCGAGGACTGTCCGCATATCGATGTTCTGGGTTTCGGCCGGCCGAGCTCCATCGTCGAATTTCCTTTCGACACCGCCCGCAACATCACGAATGCCTTGTATACCGGTGTCTTCCAACGCCATCCGGGGCTGCGACTGATCCTGGCCCACTGTGGTGGGGCGCTTCCTACCCTCGGTTGGCGGATCGGGGAACACACCGTTATGGGACGCGGACCCGACGACGCGGATATCGACCCGGATCACGTCGCCCAGGTGCTGCGCGGGCTCTACTACGAGACCGCGCTGGCCGGCAGTCGAAACTCGTTGCTGCCGACCCTCGAGGTCACCACCGCAGATCACATCCTGTTCGGCACCGATTGGCCGGCGGCACCGGAGGCCACTGTCGTCCGCAATATCGACAACCTCACCGGATTCGACGGCTTCACCCAAGTCGAATTGCAGGGTGTCGAGCGTGACAACGCGCTGCGGCTGTTCCCGCGCTTTGCCTGAGCGGCGGCTACGGCAACCATGACGGTAGGTCGTGTCGGGTAATCTGACCCCATGTCCAGTCGGCCCGACGCGGCCTCGCCAGCAGCAGCTGACGGGTGCCGTTCGTGAAGCGGGTCCGATGACCGATAGTGTCGATGCCGAGCCGAGAGACCCAGGTATGTCTGTTGTTCCGCGTGATATCGCTCGACCGCGGCGGGGGCGCCCCCCGAAAGGCGATGAGCCTGCTCCGGTCGGCGAGATGATGCTTGCGGCAGCGGAAGCGTTCGCCGTTCACGGGTACAACGGGATTTCGCTGCGCACTGTCAACGACCAGTTGGGTGTGAGCCGTAACCTTCTCTATCAGCGTTTCGGCTCCAAGGAGAACCTGTGGCGCGCGGTCGTGGACTGGGCGTTCGGTCCGCTGCTGGCGTATTTGGAGGACGGCGACGACGACTCCGCCGACCCGATGGCGCGATTTCGCATGATGATCATTCGTTTCATCGAGTACTCGGCGACCAGGCCGTATTTGGCGAGTCTGGCCACCCTCGAGGGCGCTGTTCCCTCGGACCGGCTGGATTACCTGTATGACAACTACATCAGCCCGGTCGAGTCGCGTTTCGTCGGGTTGTTCGAACACCTCGAGCAGGCGGGACGGGTCAAGCCGATCCCGTCGGAGGTGCTGTTCTTCCTCGTCACTTCGGGTGGTACAGCCCAATTTCGGCAGGCCGGCCTCGCGGCTCGGATGGGGATCGAGGTAGACCCGAAGAATCTGGCTCAGGTTCGTGCGTACGCGGAGAATGTCGCCGAGATCCTGATCGGGGGCTTCTCGGCTGGTAGGTGACCGTGCGATCCGGCGACGCAATCGTATAGACGTCCACCGTGTGATCTTCCCCCGTGCAGCGCTGTCTCCTGGTCTGGCGGCCTCATGACGGAGATAAAGTGACGGTAGACACTTTATGATATAGGCTGACGTCGGGCGCCAAGGAAGACGCCTCCCGTCGGCGAAACGCCGCGGGCTCCACGCTGGAGGGTTCCCATGCGCGTAGGCGATGTGACCGTGCATTCTCTGTTGGACGGATTCATGCCGATGCCGCCCACGGTGCTGTATCCGGATGTTCCAGTCGCTGCCTGGCAGCAGATCCCCGGTGCGCTCAACGCGGACGGACTCCTGGAGGTGCCTTTCGGTGGCTTTCTGGCCGATGATTCGCAAGGCCACCGGGTGTTGTTCGACCTCGGCGGCGGACCGGCTCCCGACCTCATCGGCACCGGGGAATTGCCCCCGGTCTACAACCAGCTGCCGACGGCCATGGATGCGGTCGGCTGCTTCCATGATTCCGTCACCGACGTCGTGTTCAGTCACCTGCACATCGATCATGTCGGGTGGGCCTCCGCCGCCGGTTCGCCCACGTTTCCCCAGGCCACGCACCACGTCCATGCACGGGATTGGGCGTATTTCGCGGAGACGGATGCGGCGGCGTCGGACTATCCGTTCGCCGCGGCGGTGCAGCGCGCGATCGGTCCCCTGCGGGGACTGGTCGAGCTCTGGGACGGCGATCAGGCGCAGCCCTTCCCCTGGCTTCGACTGTTCCACGCACCCGGTCACACCCCGGGCACATCCGTCGCGCTGATCGAGTCCGAGGGCGAGAGCATCGCGCTCATCGGGGACCTGCTGCATCATCCGGGCGCGGCGGATCATCCGCACTGGCGCTGCGGCTTCGATCACGACCCCGAGGGTGCCGCCGCCCGCCGAACCGAGTGGATCGACCGGCTCCGGACCGCAGGTATCCCGATGGTGGGCCCGCACTTTCCCGACCTGCTGCCCGTCACGCTGTGAAAGGACGTGCCATGCCCGCAGTAACCGCCGCGGTGTCCCGATCGGACAACCAACAATTCAGCGTCGAAAAACTCAGTCTCGAGGACCCGCGCGCCGACGAGGTGCTGGTGCAGTTCACCGCGGCCGGCATCTGCCATACGGATCTCGAGGCGGCGGCCGGGCACCTGCCGACGCCGCTGCCGGTCGTGGCGGGACACGAAGGCGCGGGGATCGTCCGAGCGGTCGGCTCCGACGTGACCGGATTCCGCCCCGGAGACCGGGTCCTGGCCAGCTTCAGCTGGTGCGGCGTGTGCCGCAATTGCCTGCGCGGTCAGCCCGCGTATTGCCCCGGGCATTTTCCGCTCAACTTCGGCGCACAACGCGCCGACGGCACTGTCGGGTTACGGGATGGCGCCGGTGAGCCGGTGCGGGACCACTTCTTCGGGCAATCATCGTTCGCGAGCCTGAGCCTCTGCCGTCCCAGCAGCCTCATTCACGTCCCGGAGACCGCGCTGCCCGATCACGTCCTCGCTCCGCTGGGTTGCGGCATTATCACCGGCGCGGGAGCCGTGTGGAATTCGCTGCGGGTGACCCCGGGCAGCACCATCGCGGTATTCGGTGCGGGAGCGGTCGGCCTCAGCGCGGTCATGGCCGCGGCCGTCGCCGGCGCCGGCCGCATCATCGTCAGCGATCCCGTTGCCTCCCGGCGCGAGTTGGCCGGCCGGCTCGGTGCCACCGATCTGCTGGACGCGAGCACCGGATCGGTGGTCGCCCAGATACAGGAACTGACCGGACTCGGGGTGGACTACAGCGTCGAATCCACCGGCATCCCCCAGGTGATGAGCGATGCCGTGGCCGCCCTCGCCCCCCTGGGCAGCGCGGCGATCCTCGGCGTCGCGCCACCGGATGCCGATCTGCAGACCAACGCCTTCGACCTGCTGTCGGGCCGGACGGTGACCGGATCCATTGTGGGACACCAGGCCCCGGCCGTGCTCATCCCACGCGTGCTGGAACTCAACCGGCTCGGACGATTCCCCGTCGAGCTGTTGGTGAGCACGTATCCCCTGGGCGAGATCAATACCGCCGTGGCAGATGTGCGCTCGGGCGCTGCGGTCAAGGCGGTTCTGATCCACGGCCCGGCCTGATCTGGGCTGCTCACATCCCCACTTCGCCCAGAGAAAGGAATCGATATGTCAGGCATTCGTCTGTCGGAAGTCGTGCTCCGGACCACAGAGTACGACCGTCTCTGTGACTTTTATTCGCTTCTTTTGGACCAGCCGCGCACAGTCGAGATGACCCCGCCGGCGTCCGAGGATCCCGACGAGCCGACTCGCATCTGCTTTTTCAACTTCTACTTCGACCACCCTTACACCGAACGTATCGCGATCTTCGAGTGCGCGGATCGGGGGCCGGGGCCGTCGTCGCATGGTCTGCATCACTTCCAAATGCGGGTGCCCAGCCTCGACGCCCTGCTCGACCTGTACAGCAGGCTCGGCACCGCGGGACAGCATCCGATCGAATCCTCGAATCACGGTCCGGGGACCAGCTTTTACTACCTCGACCCGGACGGGAACAGGCTCGAACTGTCGTCTCTGAACTTCGCCACGCAACAGGAGATGCAGGATTTCATGGCAACGCCGGAATTCAAGCGCAACCCCAACGGATTTCCCGTCGACCCGGAAGAACTCCTCGCGGGGCAGAAGTCGGGTCGCGACCTGAACGAAATGGTCTGGAAGCGATGAACATCGTCTCGGCACCCGGACCGACCGGCGACCTCACCCGGACCGGCTACGACGTCGTGGTGGTCGGTGGCGGTCCCGTTGGCCTGGCGACGGCCATCGAACTCGGTCGACGCCACCTCACTGTGCTCCTCGTCGAACGTGACGACGGCGTCATCCGATATCCGACAGCGGAATCGGTCGACGTTGCTTCGATGGAGTTGCTGCGTCGCTGGGGGATGGCGCATCTCGTCGAACAGGCGGGTTTTCCGGCGGACGAGAAGCGTGACATTGCCTTTGTCAGCCGGATGACGACCTATGAGCTGGCGCGATTCCCGCGGCCGTCGAATGCCGAGCGCCGCAGCACAACCCAGGGGCTCAGCCCTGAAGGCGGCGGGTGGTGGCCGAAATTCTGGTTCGATCCGGCGCTGCGAGCTCGAGCGCAGGCAGAACCTACCGTGGAGTTGCGCTATGGATGGCTCTGCGAGAGTGTCGAGGACGGTCCCGAGGATGTGTGCGTCCGGCTATCCTCCGCCGAGCATGGTGAGCGCGTTGTTCATGCCCGCTACGTGGTGGCCTGCGACGGAGCCGGTTCACCGATCCGGCGTGCACTCGGAATCGCCTCGATCAGAGACGTGTCCGACACTCGTGCCCGTTGGCAGGGAGCCTTTACCCGCCTGCCTGGTCTGCGCGAGCGGACGGCCCATGCGCCTGCGGTGCAGTACTACCTGATGAATCCCCGCCGGATGATCCTGGGCTCGCTCGACGGCGCGGATCTGTGGCGAGTCACCTATCCGCTGCTGGACGGTGAACAACCCACGGCCGCGGATGTCCGGAACGCGATCGTCGCCGCCCTCGACTGCGAGGCCGACGACGTCGAGGTTCTCGATACCCGAGAATGGAGTGGCGACGCCGTCGTGGCCGAGACCTTCCAATCGGGTCACGTCCTGCTGGCGGGCGACTCGGCGCATCGCATGTGGCCATCCGGCGGGCATGGCATGAACACCGGCCTCGGTGACGTCGCCAACCTCGGCTGGAAGGTCGAGGCGGTACTGCGCGGCTGGTCACCTCCCGCGCTGCTGGACACCTACACCACTGAGCGTCGGCCGCACTGCGAGCGTATGGTCCGGCGCGCCTGGGCCAACTACCGCGCCGATCTCGCGCTGCTCTCCGACCCCGGCCTGGACGATTCGGAACGTGGGACCGACCGCGATGCCGTCACCCGGCAGATCATCGGCACCCGGCAGTCGGAATGGCGATCGCTGGGCCTTCAACTGGGCCTGACCTACAACGATTCGCCGCTGGTCGTCCCCGATGACACACCCGAACCCGCCCCGTCCGCCGAGGACTATATTCCCACAGCCAGGCCGGGACACCGCGCCCCGCATGTGACCCTGCCCGACGGCGCTTCCACGCTGGATCTGTTCCGAGGCCATTTCACGGTGCTCTACCTGGACTCCGCGGTGGGCGGCGACGACCTTGCCGAGGCGATGCGGCGGCGGGCGATCCCTGTCGATGAGGCATGGGCGGGCACCGAAGAAGCCCGTGGCGTCTTTCAGTGCGCTGTGGCCCTCATCCGTCCGGACGGCATCGTCGCGTGGCGTGGTGCCGCCATGCCGGAAGACCCCGAGCATCTCATCGACCAGGTAACCGGACGTATTCGTACCCGCATCGGCTAGCCACTCGCCGGAACTGCTGAGAAGGAGACCCTGTGCTACTGGCGCAAACCAGCCAAGGCATCGCGCGTGTTGTCGACGGCGGCCTCGAGCTCATCGCCCGTGTCGGCCCGGCCCTGGACTATTACATCGCCGCGGGGGAACTGGCGGGCCTGGCGCACGAAGCGACGCATGGAGCCGTGAGTTGGGACGAAGTCACCCTTGCCCCTCCGGTCCGGCCCGGAAAGATCATCATCGTTGGGCTGAACTATCGCGATCACGCGGCCGAGATCGGCAGCCCGTTGCCAACCTTTCCGCGCTTTCACCTGATCCCGGGCTCGGCCGTGACGAGTGGCGGCTCGTTCATCGCCCTGCCGGGATTCGCCGCCGAAAAGATCGACTATGAGGGCGAACTCGCGATCGTGATCGGTCGCCGGGGCCGTGACATCGCCGAGAGTTCGGCATGGGACTACGTGGCCGGGGGGACGGTCGCCAACGACATTTCGGCACGGGACATACAGATGGGGGAGAACCCGGAATTTCCGATGGCAAGCCCCGCACTGGCCAAGGGTCTCGACGGCTTCAAACCCCTGGGCCCGGCATTGTTGACGACCGACGAACTGCGTGACCGCGGCGAGCTCGCCCTCACCACTCGAGTGAACGACGAGCTCCGGCAGAGTTCCACGACCGCGGAACTCGTTTTCACCATCCCGGAATTGGTGGCCCGAATCAGCTCATTCCTGACCCTCGAGCCCGGAGATGTCGTGCTCACCGGCACGCCCGGGGGAGTCGGGCTGGCAGCGGGACGTTTTCTGTCCGACGGTGACGTTGTGACCGTCTCGATCGAGCACATCGGCACGTTGACCAACACGCTGGTGACCGAGCGGCCCAAGGCGGCGACGAGATGAGCGGCCCGTGCGCTCTGTGCGATCGCGCCCGCGCACTGGACTCCGGTGGGGGCTGGCTGTGGCAGACGGCGCACTGGGGTATTTCGCCACACCCGGCCCTCGCGGTGCCCGGTTGGGTTGCCGTGCAGACGATTCGGCACACCGAGGGGCTGAGTAGCTTGAACTCTTCCGAGGCGCAGGCGCTCGGCCCGGTCCTCTCCCGTGTCGCCGCCGCGCTGACGACAGCGACGGCGGCGACGCACATTTACACGTATTCGCTCGGAGAACGAAGCCCCCATACGCACATCTTGATGGGGCCACCCGTAGGCGAGGCACGCGGCGGGGAATTTCTCGACCAATTGTTCCGACGCGATCAAGCCCTCGTCGATCAGCCCGCAGCGGATCGCACCGCCGCAGCTATAGGTGCCGTTCTCACCCAGTAAGTGCGGACAGGCCACATCTTCTATGTCCAGAGTGGCCGCAGGCGGGCGGCGGCGGCGCGCACGTCGGCGTAGGACCGGGTGGAGCTCTTGGCCTGGCTGGCGATATTGACCCCGAATGCCCTCGCGATGATCGAACGGACCAGCATCCGGGGATCCTGGTAGCGGATCTGCCCGCCGATCCAGGAGATCGCATCCGCCTCGGGCTTCCAGGCCGCTTCGAAACGCGGGCCGACGGTGCTCAGGGGTCCCGACGCCAGGCACTGGTCGAGCACGATCGCTGATTCCAGGGCCGCGTTGCCGCCCTGGCCGACCGGAGGGAACGCGGCGGCGGCGTCGCCGAGTAGCACGGCCCGGCCGCCGTGCAGATGGGAGCAGCTCAGCCGCTGCCCCAGATGGACGTGCTCTCGCCGGGCAAACTCGGCGATCGCCTGCGCGCTGGTCAGGCCCAACGTGCGCGGGCAGTTCCGGCGCAGCCACGCGGTGGCCTGCTCGGGAGAGGAAAATGTGATCGGCTTGTTCACCCCGAGCACGCACAGCCACCGGACACCGCCCGGCTTGGTCTCGTCGGCGATCACCGCGGCGAGGCCGAGGGGGTTGAACGACAGCCCGTTGAGATAGTGCTTGTCCAGTTGCTCGCCGACCTGATCGAGTTCCAGCAGCAGCCCGTAGTTGGGGACGGAGGAGCGCTGCACGGTGAACCCCTCGACCTGCTCCTGCATCGCCGAGCGGACGGCCGAGCCCGCACCGTCCGCGCCGACGACGAGATCGAAGCGCCGCCCCGCCACTGCACCGGCATGCACGTCGATGGTGCGTACGTCGCTCTGGAACACGAACTCGATCGTGTCGCGATGCCGCTCCTGCGCGACCGACATCAGCGCTCGCGCGATATCGCCCCGCGAGCCGATCCAGCCGGGCTCGAGCCAGGGATCCATCACTCGACGCCCGGATTTGATCCCACGGAAGGGGGTCAGGTGGGCGTCGAAAGCGGCGACCGCGTCGATGTGGCGCAGCGCCTTCAGCCCGTGACCGGTGATGTCGATCGGGTAGGAGCGGTCGGGGTTGAAGCGGGGTATGTGCTCAGGGTGGGCGTCACGTTCGAACACCGTGCTGCGCACCCCACGCCGGGCCAGGGCAATGGCCGCGGTCAGCCCGCCGGGGCCACCTCCGACAATCGCGATTTCTGTCACGACACCATCCTGTGCTCGAGGGAGGGGAAGATCTGGATTGCATTGGTGGCGACGGCGAAGAGTTCCGCTTCGGTGAGGAGTTGAGTCTTGCTCAATGCCGCCAGGTTGGCGTCGATCACGCTCGGTCCCGCGGCTGGGTAGTCGGTTCCGAATACGACGTGACTACTGTCGATCATGTCCAGGAGTGGCTTCAGTGCACTGTCCCGGCCCGCGATCGCGGTGTCGCAGTAGAGTCGGCTCAACAGTTCGCGGACCTCGTCGTAAGTTATCCCGTTCGCTGGGCCGGGCACCCACTCCATCGGTCCGAGGTCGAGGATGCGAGGTGCCAGGACGGGCAGGACACCGCCCGCGTGCGCCAAGATCAGGTTCACGTCCGGGTGCCGTGACATGACACCCGCCCAGATTGCGTCGACCACCGAGCGCGCGGTGTCCATCGGATATTCGATCAGTGGAGCTGGGCGACCGCAGCTGACGAGGTCGAAACCGGCAGGATGGATCGGATGGATCAAGGCGGTCGCGCGCCGCTGATTCAGGGCAGCGAAGACGGGCTCGAACGCCGGGTCACCCAGGTATTTGCCGCCATAATTGGTCACCAGCAGGAAACCATCGGCGTTCAATTCGTCTGCGGCCCGGTCGATCTCGCGCAGGGCCACCTCGGGGTCCGGATCGCCCAGGGGGATGTTGGCGAGCATCCCGAAACGGCCGGGATGAGCGGCCACTACCGAGGCGGCATAGTCGTTGAAGCGGCGTGCCATCTCGGCGGGCAGCGGCATCGGAAACGACAGCAGTTGCATCCGAATGTGATTGGCGTCCATGAACGTCATCGCGGACTCGGGGCTCCAGATCCCTTGGGGGCCTGCGTACTTGCCCTCCTTCGCGGCCGCGGTGAGCACGGTGTCGTCCGGAATCAGGAAGTGTGCGTGCACGTCCACCGCCCAGGGGCGGTCCGTAGCGACAGTGGGATCGGACATCGAGGTACCTCCGCGTCGAGGGCGTGAGCGTCGGCTTGTGGCGCTCATGGTCTACCAAAGAACCGGCATTAAATTGTCGTACGACACTTTAACATGGTGGACTGAGTGCCGACCAAATCGTTCGACCCGGGTGGGCACTGTGGGTCCGTCGCGGCCGACGCATTGCCGGCAGATAAAGTGACAGCTAACACTTTAATCTGATATGCTGACTGCAGGCGTCAAGGAAGATGTCCCCGTGGTGGAACTCCGCCGAGGTAGGTCACACCCTTTATCCGGATCTTCCACTCTTCACCTGGGACCGGATTCCGGGTGCGCTCAACGGGCCCGATCAAGGAGCAGTGATGAAACCATGAAGCAGTCGGCTGTCGTGAAGAACTCGACCGAGGTGGCGATTCCGCGCGCATTCGCCTATTACCGCATGGTCGACTCGCCGCAGGGCCGGGCCATGCGGGAGCAGCTCGAAAAGATCACCGGGAGCCGGCTCGACCTCCCGGAGGAGACGATCCGCAAGTTCGGCGCGGCCATGAACACTGGAGATCGGCTGGGGGACACCTACATCGACGCGGCCTTCGCTACACCAGCGGGCAGGGCCCGTGCCAGGAAAGACGTGGAGCAGGCCCTCTCCGGGGGAATCGGGAGCGTCGCCGACCCGTCACCGGAACTGCTCGCCCTGTTCGAGCAGATCAACACCGACCCCGAGTGGGTCGACTGGAACAAAGTCGAGCACGGCGCCGAGGTATTCCGCCGATACGGCCGGGAGCTGTATCCCTACTTCGGCATGATCACCTCTGTCGGCTATGCGACCCGAACGATCAACCGGCCCCTCGCCCTCACCGGCGCCTACACCGGGAACTCGGCATTCCACCGGTTCTTGGAGACGTCCCGGTTGTGGACCGACACCACCGAACCCAGCGCCATGCGTCCCGGCGGGGTCGGACGGCGTTCGGCGGTGATGGTCCGCGTGCTGCACTCGATCATCAGGCATACCCTGCTGCCCCACGCCGAGTGGGACCGGGCAGAACTGGGAGTGCCGATCAGCCAGATGGGCATGTTCCAGACGCTGATGGCCAGTTCCCACTTCCCCGGCCAGCAGCTGAAACTGATCGGCTACCGCCCGACCGACGACGATGTTGTCGCGATGATGCATCACTGGAGGTATGTCGGACATCTGATGGGCCACGAACCGCCATGGTGGCCGGAGACGGCGGCCGACGGATTCCGGGCGCAATTGCTGATCATGATGCAGGAGGAACCCGAGTACGGGCCGGATACGGTAGTACTGTGTAAGTCTTTCATGGATACCTACCTCCCTCCTGAGGACGCACACGGTGTCCGTCGGATACTGGGAAATTTGCGGTATAAGGCACAGCTCGGGCACTCGCGGTTCTACCTCGGCGCGGAGATGCACAACTCGGCAGGTCTTCCCGACCCCGGGTTGTGGCGCTTCGCACCGCTGGCGCGATTCGCCCCGAATTTTGCGAGGGAAACGGCGCGGCGGACGGTCCCGGGTGTAGCAGGCTGGATCGACCAGGTCCACCGAATAGCGCGGCAGGAGTACCTTCGAAAGAACCTCGAGGGCGGCACGGCGAAATTCGAGCCGGTCGACAAGCTCACGAGATAAGAAATTACGTTGTTTCCGGTCGCCCGGTGGTGCATTCCCGGCGACCGGAAACGGTGGTCCTTGCGCGTGGTTCCCGGGATTCGATTCTGCAGCGCATACGCTGTCGGCGGTAGCGATCAATGTTCGACTCCAGCCATCCATTCGAGGTGCCAGGGGAGCGAATGAAGATTCTTCGTCGAACGTCACTGTTTCGCGAAGGGCGGGTCCGGTGGTCCGCCGCAGTTGCGGCTTGGCTGGGGGTACTCGCGATAGCCGTCACGCTGATCAGCATGCCTATCGCGAACGCGGATTCCGGGTCTGCCGGATCCTCGGCCGGGTCGTCCGGATCCGCGTCGGGATCGGCCGGGTCGTCCGGATCGGCCGACGAGTTTCCGTCCGGACAGCTCCCCAGTCCTCGTGGACCCGCCACCGCGATCGTTGTGCTCGGCTACGGCCTCCTTCCCGACGGTGCGATGCGGCCGGAACTTATCGAGCGGCTGCAGGCCGGATACGTGCAAGCTTTTCTGGCGTCATCCTCGCCGGTCATTCTTACCGGCGGCAACCCGCACAATGGCGTCACCGAGGCGCGGGCAATGGGGGATTGGCTTGTTGTTCACGGTATTCCGGCACATCGAATCCATCTGGAGGAGGGCGCCCGATCAACGGTGGAAAACGCCCACAATTCGGCAACGATAATCCGTGAGATCGGCGCACGAGACGCGGTAGTGGTGACCTCTGCCGATCACATGGTCCGTGCCGTCAGGACTTTCATCGAGGCGGGGGTGACCGTGGTCGGCACGGTCACTCCCGAACAGGTACCCCGATCCGCGTGGCTCTACGAGCGGATGGTGCGCTGACGGTGCCGGGACTTCAGGCTTGGGCGGATGCCGATTTCGGCTCACCGCCCGTTGCGTTCCGACCCGCTGAGTTGTCGCCATGTTCGTACCAGCTGGCTGAACTCCTTGACCTGAACGAGCACGTGGTCGCGGGCAGCGTTCTCTGCGGTCTCGGCGTCGCCGGCGGCGATGGCGTCCGCGATCTCACGATGTTCGGCCATGGAACGTCGCATGCGATCCGGCACCCGTAGCTGCAGCCGCCGGTACGGCTGCAAGGCTCGTTTGAGCGAATGGGCCTGCTGCCGTAGATACTCGTTGCCGCAGGAGTCGTAGATTATGCCGTGGAATGCGGCGTTGGCGTAGTAGTAGCTGTCGGCGTCGCCGGTCGTCGCATGGTCCTCGCATTCCCGCAGCGTGCGTTCGAGCTCGTCCAGCGACTCCTTCTCGATGCGGCCGGCGGACAGCCGTGCGGCCATACCCTCGAGTTCGGCCATGACTTCGAAGCGTTCGGCCAGCTCGGAGATGCCCAGCTCGGTGACGTATGTGCCCTGCTTGGGGCGGATTTGCACCAGCCCGGAGCGTTCGAGGGCTTGGAGAGCTTCGCGGACCGGTGTGCGGGAGCACCCGAACTCCTGCTCGAGGCGCGCCGGATCCAGGCGTTCACCGGGCCGATAGTGCCCGTCGACAACGGCGTTCTCGAGCGCATCTCGTACGCGCTGGGATTCGGGGATTCGGGCCATGTGCACCTCCGAGTGCAGATTATCCGACGATCTGGGGGGTGGCGCGCGTCACTTCTATACTCTAGGGTCCCTGTTATATACATCAAGCCATCTGATGAATATTAACAGGTGAAGGCGTGGGAAGGAGCCAGAGATGGGACGTCGAGACGGCTGGTTGTTGACCGACCTGTTCCGGGCGCTAGCAGGTCCGTACGGCGGCGAACCGGAGGCTGGCCAGCCGCACGTACCCCCGCTCGACCGGCTGTTCACCGCTTGCGAAGTCCTGATGAGCGACGTGGGCGAAGCGTCGATGCGCGCGGTCGCGACATACGCTCTGTCCGCGTACGACGAGCTCGAGGATGTCGGCAAGCTCGCCTTCTTCACCCATGTCACCACGACCTACGATGTCGATGCCGCTCAGGTCCGTGATGCCTTCCAGCGGTGGGAGACCGCCAGGAACGACGGATCCCAGGGAGCGCAGGAGCTGGTTCGGCTCTTCGACGTGGTCGAGCCGGCCCGTCAGCAGTTACTCCGCCGGATGAACCACGCACCCGACGCCACTCTCGCTCTCGTCGAGATGCGCGCGGACCTACGTCGGCTGATCCGCCGTCACCCGGAGCTGCAGCCCCTGGACCACGACTTCCATCATCTGCTCACATCGTGGTTCAACCGTGGTTTCCTCCGCATGGCCGAGGTCACCTGGGATTCGCCCGAGGAACTGCACCGGCATCTGCTGCGCTACGAAAAGGTCCACCCGATGGCGAGCGAAGCCGAGCTCGGCCGTCGACTGCGGCCCGCGGACCGCCGTATCTACGCCTTCTTTCACCCGGCCACCGGGAATGTGCCGCTCATTTTCGTGGAGGTCGCCCTGGCGCGTGGTATGCCCGGGACCATCGCCCCGCTGCTGGAGCCCGGCCCGGCGTTGCGCCCCGCGGAAGCGGATACGGCGGCGCTCTATTCGATCAACAACGCGCTGGACGGGCTGGCCGGGGTCTCATTCGGCAGTCTCCTCATCAAACAGGTCATCGAGCACGTCGGCGGGCAACTGCCGCACCTCACCCAGTTCGTCACGCTCTCGCCGATTCCGGGATTCCGGCACTGGCTCGGCGAGCATGCCGAGCGGGATGCCGAGTTATCGCTGCTCGCCCGGGAATTGGCGGCAGCGAGGGTGACGGACTTCGATTCGGCGGATGTCGAGCGGATCCGCCCCAGGCTGTTCCAGGCATTGGCTCGTTACCTCGCGGTCGAGCGGCGTGCCGATGGCCGCCCGGTCGACCCGGTCGCGCGTTTCCATCTGGGCAACGGGGCCACCGCCTGGCGGCTGAACTGGCCGGCGAACACCGCATCGGAGGCCTGGCAGCAGTCCTATGGCGCGATGGTCAACTACCGCTACCAGCCGGAGACGCTGGAACGTCAGCACGAGGACTTCGTCCGGCGGCGCACCGTGGCGCTCGGCGGGCCGCTGCGGGACATCCTGCCGAAGGTCCCGGCGGAGTCCCGCATCCGCGACACGTCCACCACCTCAGACTACGAGTTAGGAACACGCCCGATGGCACCGTTCGCGACGATCTACCGGTCCTTCGCCGAGCAGGCGAAGCGGCATCCGGACAAGACGCTGTTCGAGCTGCCCGACGGACAGCGGATCACCTACCGCGAGACGGCGGAGACCACGAGCCGGATCGCCGCACGCCTTGTCGCCGACGGTGTCACCCCTGGTGACCGGGTTGCCATGCAGGTCGGGAAGTCCCCCGAGGCCATCGCGCTGTACCTGGCGACCTTGCAGATCGGCGGGGTCTTCCTGCCGTTCAACACCGCCTATACCGGTGCGGAGATGGACTACTTCCTCGGCGACGCACAACCGCGCGTGCTCGTCTGCTCTCCGGATCGCCGGGCCGGCCACGCCCACCGCGACGGGGCAGGCATCGTTATCGAGACCCTCGGAGTGTCGGGCGACGGCACCCTCCTCGACGGCGACGGCCGCCAGGGGGAGATCTACGCTGCCTCGGCCGAAGACCCGGCGGCGATCCTCTACACCTCGGGCACCACCGGCCGCTCCAAAGGTGCGGTGCTCACCCACGGTAACCTCGCATCCAACTGCCGCGCGCTGCTGGAAACCTGGCGGTTCACCGCCGAAGACCGGCTTATTCACGCGCTTCCGATCTTCCACATCCACGGGCTCTTCGTCGCGGCGAACATGACCCTCACCGCCGGCGCCTCCATGTATTACCTGCCCGCATTCGACGCCGAGACGATCATCGACCTGCTTCCCCGGGCCACCGTCCTCATGGGCGTGCCCACGTTCTACACCCGCCTGTTGAAAAGTGACCGCCTCATCCCGGAGTCCTGCGCCTCGATGCGGCTGTTCGTCTCCGGCTCGGCTCCGCTGCTCGCCAGCGACCACGAAGCCTTCCAAGCCCGGACCGGTCACGCCATTGTGGAACGTTACGGGATGACGGAGACCGGCATGAACACCACCAATCCATACGAGGGTGGCCCTCGCAAGGCCGGAACCGTAGGAAAGCCGTTGCCCGGCATCGAGATTCGGGTGACGGACCGCGAGACCGGACGCACACTGCCCGACGGCGAGGTGGGCATCGTCGAAGTCCGCGGCCCCAATGTCTTCGCCGGCTATTGGCAGCTGCCCGAAAAAACTGCCGCGGAATTTCGTACGGACGCCTACTTCGTCACCGGCGACCTGGGCCGCATCGATGCGGACGGCTACCTGTCCATCGTCGGCCGGGACAAGGACCTCGTCATTTCCGGGGGCTACAACATCTATCCCAAGGAGATCGAAGACCTGCTCGACGCCCACCCCGCGGTGCTCGAGTCCGCCGTAATCGGAGTCCCGCATCCGGACTTCGGCGAGACAGTGGTCGCCGTTGTCGTTGCGGCACCGGGGGAGCGGCCGCGAACCGGGGAGTTGCTGGACTTCATCGCCGGCGACCTCGCCCGGTTCAAACAGCCGCGTGCGGTGCGCATCGTCGAGGGGCTGCCCCGCAACGTCATGGGGAAGGTGCAGAAAGCCGAACTGCGCAAGCGCTACGCGGACCTGTTCGCCGGCGTGGGTGCGTAAACGGACCGACACCGCCGGTTTACCGAATGTCCCTGCGTCCCAGGGCTATCTACAGTTCCACCTGCGAATCGAGAACACAGTGCAGATCAACGACGATCCCATACCGACGACCACCCCCGCCGACCACCCCGTCCGGCTCACCTCCGTCCAGCGCCGCGCCTTCTGGGGCTCTTTCGGCGGCTGGGCTATGGACGGATTCAATTGGACGGTCTTCGGACTCGTTCTCGCACCGACCATGACCGCCCTGCTGCCACGCGCCGGTATCGAGCCCACCTCTGCCAACATCGGCTGGTACGGCCAGATCAGCGCTGCGGTGTTCCTGCTCGGCTGGGGCTGCTCGGCAATCTGGGGCCCGATCGCCGACCGCTTCGGCCGCAAACCCGCGATGACGATGTCCATCCTGATGTACGGCGTATTCACCGCACTCGCAGGCCTCGCCGCCAACCTGTGGGAATGGAATGCCTTCCGCTTCCTGGCCGCCATCGGCGTCGGCGGCGAATGGGCCATGGCGGGAACTCTGCTGGCCGAGGTGCTCCCCGAACGCGTGCGCGCCCGCTTCGGCGGCGCCATGCATTCGGCCGCCTATGTCGGCGTGCTCGCGGTATCGGCGCTGTACCTGCTGGCCGGGCCGGAGCTCGGCTGGCGCGGCATGTTCCTCATCGGCGGGCTGCCCGCGCTGGCGGTATTCCTCATCCGCAAGACGACCCCGGAACCTGAACGCTGGCAACAGGAATCGGCCGAGAACACCCGCCGATCGTTCTGGCAGCCGATCATCGAGGTCCTCACTCCCCCGTATCTGGCACGCACCCTCGGCAACCTGGTTCTGCTGGTGGTCTGTGTCATCGGCCTGTGGGCCGGATCCACCTACGTGCCCACCGCCGTCACCGAGCTCGCCCAGCATGCCGGATGGACCAAAGTGGCGACCGTCCGCCTCGCCGGCGTGTCTTCCATGACCGTCGCCGCGTTCACCATTCTCGGCTGCTTTCTCGTCCCCGGCATCGCCAATCGGTACGGCCGCCGGGCCACCCTGGCCGGGCTGTACGTCTTGATGATCCTCGGCACTGTCGGTGCGTACGCCGTCGCCTACCCGCTCCACTCGATCCCACTGACCTTCGTGTTCCTGCCGATACTCGGCCTGGGTGGAGCGAACTTCGCGGTCTTCACCATCTGGCTGCCCGAGCAGTACCCCACTCGAATGCGCGCCACCGCATTCGCCTTCACCACCACGTTCTCTCGCTGGTTCGCCGCCGCCGGCACGTTCCTCATCGGGTACGGCATCCACGAAACCGGATCTCTCACCATCCCTTTGAGCGCAACCGCGCTGGTATTCGTGCTGGGTATCGGCCTGGTCCGCCTCGCACCCGAAACCCGCGGCGCAACACTGCCCGACTGAGATGGAGCACCACCATGCCGCCGGCAGCGCCAGCGCGCCCGATCCGGCCGGATCGAACAATTCCGCGCCGACAACGAGATCGGTCGAGGTCGCGGTGCTCCGTTTCCCCGATGATCACAGGGTTCAGGACGACGATCCGGATCCAACCCCTGCCCACAAGTGCTACATCGCCGTCGGCCGGTAGCGCTGGCGGCCAAGTGACGGTTGGCGGTGCGTTGCGCGGGCTGTGTCAGTCGTGTTTCGCCTCGTAGCGCAGCAGGACCGTGCCGCCCGGGAAGGTGCGGTTCTCCAACAGTCGCAGCGATATCCATGACGGCAGTGTCGGGAAGAACGGGGTGCCGCCGCCCACGGCGGTGGGCGTGACCACGATCCGGTACTCGTCCACCAGTCCGGCCTGCACGATCGGTGCGGCCAGCGTCGCGCCGCCTACCTCCAGCCTGCCGTCGGTTTCGGCTTTCAGTTTCCTCACCACCTCGACCGGGTCGCCGCGTTCCAGACGGGAGTTCCAGTCGACCGACTCCAGGGTGCGTGAGAACACGACCTTGGGCATGTCGCGCCAGATGCGGGCGAAGTCGACGATCAGAGGGGTGGCGTCCGGAGCCTTGTCAGCGGTCGGCCAGTACGCGGACATCAGTTCGTAGAGCCGCCGCCCGTAGAACGACAGGGCGGTCTCCCGCTCGAAGTCGTTCCAGTACTCGAGGAGCTCGTCGCTCGGATCGGACCAGTCGATGTTGCCCTGCGCGTCGGCGATGTACCCGTCCACCGACACGTTGAAGCCATAGATGAGTTTGCCCATGGAGATCAGACTGCACCGGAGGGCAAAACTCATCGCTCGGCCCTCCCTTCAAGATGATATTAAGCAAGATGTTCTTAGTAAAGACTGTTATCCTGGGGCGAACCTGAAGCGAATGCCGTCGGCATGAATGACAACGACTCACCAGCAGAGGAGCCGCGATGACCACCGCACCCAGCCCCGCAAGCGTCCGCCTTGGAACGTGGACCGCTGATACGGACCGCAGCACGGCAGCTTTCACTGTGACGAACCTCGGATTCATCAAGGTTGACGGCTCTGTTCCGATCGAGGCGGCCACCCTGCGTGTGGCGGAGTCCGGCGAACAGGTCGAGGTGCACGCACGGATGCGAGCATCCGGCTTCTCGACCGGCAGCGAAAGGCGAGATGCGCATCTGCGCGAACCTCGGTTCCTCGACACCGAGCAATATCCTGACATCACGTTCACGAGCACCACGCTGGTCCCGGCGGGCGACGGCTGGCGCGTCGACGGCACGCTGACCCTCAAAGGCCGATCGACGCCGATAACCTTGCGCACCGTGTCCGTCGAGTTCGACGACAGTTCCGCACGGGTACGCGCGGTCGGACAGGTCGACCGCCATCAAGTCGGACTGACCTACGGCCCCAACTTTGCGATCGGGAGGATCGCCACCGTGCGTCTCGACGTCCAACTGACCCACGGCGCCGAGTGAATGCGACCCGAGTAACGCTCGCCGCCTCGGCATTTCTGCCGTCGAACGGATAAGACCATGCGTGATCTCGCGACAGAACTTCTGCAGTGGCATGCGGCAGGTAAGGACTATGCCCTCGCCACCATCATCGGCGTCACCGGCAGCGCACCTCGGCCTGCCGGGGCCGCGCTGGCGGTGGATGCCGAAGGTGCTGTCGTCGGGAGCATTTCCGGTGGCTGTGTCGAGGGCGCGGTGTACGAACTCTGTCGCGAGGTTCTGCGTACCGGACAACCGATTCGCGAGAGTTTCGGCTACAGCAACGACGACGGCGTCTTCGCCGCCGGGCTGACCTGCGGCGGCACCCTCTGCGACGCACGGCCGGTGTTCGCCACCCGGGCTCGCTTTCCGGACGCCGACGAGATCGTCGTGCAGTGGCCGGATCGCTATCTGACCAGCACACAGGTCGATTCGCGCACCGTCGTGTGCGTACTCACCCATGACACCAAGTTCGATATTCCGCTGCTCGAGGCAGCCCTGCGACTGCCGGTCGCCTACGTCGGCGCGATGGGTTCCCGTCGCACCCATGACGATCGGATGGCCAGGTTGCGCGCCGCGGGTATGACCGAAACCGAACTAGCCCACCTGCATTCGCCGATTGGCCTCGACCTCGGTGGGCGCACGGCCGAGGAAACCGCGGTAGCCATCGCCGCTGAGATCGTCGCAGTCCGTCTCGGCGGGTCGGCCCGACCGCTCACTTCCTTCAACGGCCCGATCCACCGGGACCGGATCGCGGTGCGGTGAGGGCTTCGGTGAGATATGGCCGCCGGACTTTCAACGCACTCGCACCTGCAATACGTCCAGGCTTGCGTGGCCTGGTCCGGCTTCAGAAGACGAATTGCTACTCTTCCTAGTGAGAATCTGAAAACTGTCTTCGATCTGTTGATGTCATTGTTCATTGGACTGCGTAGTGCAAGTCTGGATAGACAATATGCGCAGGAGGTTGAAGTGACGCTCGCTCGGTCGTTGAGTGCACGGCAGTACCAGAAGTTCCTTCCCGCCGATAGTCCGGTGCAGTATCTCGACGCCGACGGGGTGCTGACCGACAATGATGCGCGGTACGCGAAGCCGAGCGACGACCGACTGGTCGAGATGTACCGGAAGATGGTGCTCGGCCGGCGTTTCGATCAGCAGGCCACCGCGCTGACCAAACAGGGCCGGCTTGCTGTGTATCCGTCGGCACACGGTCAGGAGGCCTGCCAGATCGCCGCGGCCATGAGCCTGCGCCCCACCGATTGGTTGTTTCCGACGTACCGGGACTCGATGGCGATGGCCGCGCGAGGCATAGACCCGGAAGAGATTCTCAGCATGCTCGCGGGGGATTGGCATTGCGGATACGATCCCACCCGGCAACACACCGCGCCACAATGCACGCCACTGGCGACGCAGTTAATTCATGCGGTGGGGTTGGCATACGGTGAATCCCGGCGTGGCCGGGACGCGGTCGCGCTGGCATTCTGCGGCGACGGCGCGACCAGTGAGGGCGATTTCCATGAGGCCCTGAATTTTGCCGGAGTGTTCAAGGCGCCTGTGGTGTTTCTGGTGCAGAACAACGGTTTCGCGATCAGTGTCCCGCTGGCCCACCAGACCGCTGCTCCGTCACTGGCCTATAAGGGCGTTGGTTATGGGGTCGGCAGTGAACAGGTCGATGGTAACGACCCGATGGCCATGCTGGCCGTCATGGACGAGGCGAGCCGGTTCGTTCGTGCCGGCAACGGTCCGGTGATCGTCGAGGCCCTTACCTACCGAATGGACGCCCACACGAATGCGGACGACGCCAGCCGGTACCGGGAGGCGTCCGAGGTGGAGCAGTGGCTCCACCGGGACCCGATCGACCGGCTGCGGATCTACCTGCTCGGCCGCGGGCTGATCGACGACGACTTCGCCGCAGCATTGACCGCCGAAGGCGAGGTTGCGGCGGCGGCCTTGCGGGCGGGCATGAATATCGACCGCCCCAGCGACCCCGTCGATCTGTTCCGGTATGTGTTCGCGGAACAGACTCCCCAACTTCGGGAACAGCAAGCGCAGGTAGAGGCCGAATTGGCCGCGGAGTCGGAGGAGTAGTCCCAGCATGGCAATGATCACAATGGCCCAGGCACTCAACACCGCGCTGCGTGATGCGTTGCGAGCGGACGAGAATGTCGTCGTCTTCGGTGAAGACGTCGGCGCACTTGGTGGTGTGTTCCGGGTGACCGACGGTCTGACCCGGGATCTCGGGAGCGATCGCTGTTTCGACACGCCGCTCGCGGAATCCGGAATTATCGGCTTCGCGATCGGTATGGCAATGTCCGGGTTCCGGCCCGTAGTCGAAATGCAATTCGATGCTTTCGCCTACCCGGCGTTCGAACAGATCGTCTCGCACGTTGCGAAGATCCGCAACCGTACCAAAGGCGCCCTGTCCGTGCCGATCGTGATTCGCATTCCCTTCGCCGGCGGAATCGGCGGCGTCGAGCATCACTGCGATTCGAGCGAGGGCTACTACGCGCACACCCCGGGCTTGAAGGTCGTCGCTCCGGCAACTGTGGCCGACGCGTACTCCCTGCTGCGTCAGGCGATCGACGATCCGGATCCGGTCGTCTTCCTCGAACCGAAGAGGCTCTATTTCTCGCGCGCCGAGGTCGACCTGGAGGTGACCGCACCGATCGGGAAGGCAGCTGTCCGCAGGCCCGGCAGGGATGCGACCATCGTCGCGTACGGGCCCTCGGTCGCTGTCGCGCTTGCTGCCGCCGAGGCGGCCGCCGCCGACGGCCGCGACATCGAGGTGATCGACCTCCGCTCGATCGTCCCCTTCGACGACGAAACAGTGACCGCATCCGTCCGAAAAACCGGGCGTTGCATTGTCATTCAAGAAGCGCAAGGTTTTGGCGGGGTCGCTGCGGAGATCGCCGCCCGAGTCCAGGAACGCTGCTTTCACTATCTGCACGCGCCTGTCCTGCGAGTCAGCGGCTTCGACATCCCCTACCCGGCACCGAAGCTCGAACGCTTCTATCTCCCGAGCGTCGATCGCGTGCTCGACAGTGTCGACCGGCTGCAGTGGGACGACACGGTCGATACCCGTTGGGCGGCTACCGCATGACCGACCAGATCTTCATGCTGCCAGACCTGGGCGAAGGTCTCGCCGACGCCGAGATCATCGAGTGGAAGGTTCAGGTCGGTGACGTGGTCGCCATCGACCAGGTGGTGGTCGAAGTCGAGACAGCGAAAGCGGCCGTGGAGGTGCCGATCCCGTTCGAGGGGACGGTCATCGAATTGCATGGCGGCGAGGGACAGACAATGCCGGTCGGGGCCCCGTTGATCACCGTCAGCGGAGCAGCCATCGGTGCCGGCGGTCGTCCCACCCCGGCGGCGCAAGAGCAGTACCGGGAAGAAGAGCGCGCAGGATCCGGCAATGTGCTGATCGGCTACGGCACCAGCGACGAAAGCCCCCGGCGCCGTCGGCGCGCACAGTCGGTTATTGCCGGACCGCAGCGGTCGGTGTCCAACGCCAGCATTGTGCCGTCGACCTCGAAAACCCGGACTGCGGCCGTTGCTGCAGGGCCCCGGGTTATTTCGCCGGTCGTGCGCAACCTCGCGCGGCAATACGAGCTGGACCTGGCGATGGTTCCCGGCACCGGGAACGGCGGCGTGATCACTCGCGCCGACGTCGAACGCGCCGCTGCGGCGCCGGGCCAAGAGCGCGGGGGCGAGGGCGTCCTGCGGGCCGGACCGGATGTGCAGCGCATCCCGATCAAGGGTTTGCGAAAAGTGGTGGCGGACAAGATGTCGACCAGCCGTCGGGAGATTCCCGACGCGACCACGTGGGTCGACGTGGACGCCACAGCAATGCTGGCGGCACGACGTGCGATCAACGCACTTCTCCGCGACGAGGAGAAGGTGAGCCTGATGGCGCTGATGATACGACTGGCGCTCACCGCGTTGCAGCACTATCCGGAATTGAACTCCGCCGTCGATACCGACCGCCATGAGATCATCCGATATGGACACGTGAACCTGGGCATAGCCACGCACACTCCGCGCGGGCTGATTGTTCCGGTACTCGAGCGGGCCGACACGCTCACCATGGTCGAGGTAGCCCAGCAACTCCAGGAGACCACGGTGCTCGCCCGGGACGGCAAACTTCCGCGGGCGCGCCTTTCTGGTGGGACGTTCACCTTCAACAACTATGGCGTTTTCGGTGTGGATGGATCCACACCGATTATCAACCACCCTGAGGCGGCGATTCTCGGAGTCGGTCGTATCGCGGACAAGGCGTGGGTTGTCGATGGTCAGTTGTGCGTCCGCAAGGTTACTCAGCTCTCGCTGAGTTTCGACCACCGAGTCTGCGACGGTGGGACGGCCGGCGGATTCCTCCGACTGTTCGGTGACTACGTCGAAAACCCGGTCGCCGCGTTGGGGAGGATCTGATGACTGACAGCGAAAACTCCCATCACAGTGACGTTCTGATTCTCGGTGGCGGGTCCGCTGGCTATGCGTGCGCTTTGCGCGCGGGCCAACTCGGGCTCACCGTCACCCTGATCGAAGCGGACAAGATCGGCGGGACCTGTTTGCATCGCGGCTGCATCCCGACCAAGGCGCTCCTGCACGCGGCCGAAGTCGCCGACACCGCACGCACCAGCGAGAGTTTCGGAGTCCGCGGCACTTTCGATGGAATCGATATCGGTGCGGTCCATGACTACAAGAACGCCACCGTGGACAAGATGTATAAGGGCCTGCAGGGCCTGGTGGCATCCCGCAAGATCAACACTGTAGCGGGGCACGGAATGTACCTCGGCGACAAGACGATCGAGGTGGACGGTCAGCGATATACCGCAACCAGTCTCGTGCTGGCGACAGGCTCATGCGCGCGGGCCGTCCCGACTATTGATCTCGGTCGCCGAATTATCACCAGTGACGAGGCGCTGAATCTCAACTTTGTGCCGAAGCGCGCTGTCATCCTCGGTGGGGGCGTGATCGGCGTCGAGTTCGCCAGCGTGTGGGCGTCATTCGGCGCCGAGGTGACCATTGTCGAAGCCTTGCCGCGGCTGGTTCCGGCAGAGGACCCTTGGTCTTCGAAGCAGCTCGAACGCGCATTCCGCAAGCGAGGTATTTCGAGCCGTACGGGAGCGAAGGTCGTCGCAGCGAAGGAATCGGCGGACGGCGTCGTCGTCGAGCTCGAGGACGGTGGGACCGTCGCGGCCGACATCCTGCTGGTGGCCGTGGGGCGTGCTGCACGCTCGAGTGAGAGCGGCTTCGCCGAGCACGGGATCGACATCGAGCACGGTTTCGTCGTCACCGACGAACACCTGCGCACCAGCGTCGACGGGGTATACGCCATCGGGGACATCGTGGCCGGTCTGCAATTGGCGCACCGCGGATTCCAGCAGGGGGTCTTCGTGGCCGAGGAGATCGCCGGGCTCTCGCCGACTCGAATCGATGAACATCTCATCCCGCGCGTGACGTACTCGCATCCCGAGGTCGCCTCGGTAGGGCTGAGCGAGGACGCGGCCCGGACCAGGTACGGCGACATCACCACGGTGGTGTACGACCTGGCCGGTAACGGCAAAAGCCAGATTCTGAAGACTTCGGGAGGCATAAAGGTCGTGCAAGCGGGCCCCGAAGCCGGAAACGGACCCATCGTGGGAGTGCACATGGTCGGTGACCGGGTGGGCGAGTTGATCGGCGAGGCTCAGCTCGCGGTCTCCTGGGAAGCCCTGCCCACCGACGTGGCACCGTTTCTGCACGCGCATCCCACTCAGAACGAAGCCTTCGGCGAAGCACTGCTTGCGTTGTCGGGCAAGCCTTTACACACCCATCTCTGAACTCAGGGGGCGGTGTGAATCCATTCGGGACCAGGGCCGTCGGCTTCCTCGAAGATCAGCCATGTCTTGGTGGACAGCACGCCCTCGAGGCCGCGTAGCTGTTCGAGCACCACATCGCGCAATGTCGAATTGTCCGGAACACGGACGAGGACCAAGACATCGAACTCGCCACCCAGCAAAGAAAAGTGCTCTACGAAGGGCGACGTCCGGAGCTGGGTGGCGAGGCCGCGCCATGAGTCCTGCTTGATGGATAGCGCCACGTAGGCCGACGACCTCAGCCCCGCCTTGTCGTACGCGATCCGGCTGGTGAAGCCGTCGATGATGCCTACTTCTTTCAAACGTTCCACCCGGACATAGGCATGCGCGCGGGAGATATGCGCCTTTTCGGCCAGCTCTCGCATCGAGATTCGACTGTCGTTCACGAGTTCCTGGATGATCTGCCGATCGATCGTGTCCAGTTCGTGCGAGTTCCGTACGTCGGATGCCATCTGTCTTCCTCACATCGTCGCTGGTTGACCGGCCGGAGACCGGGGGAGAGGTCAGCGGTGGGAACGTCTGTCAGGCGCGCTCCCAGACTATTTCGGGCAGCTGCCGCGACCCGTCGATGATCACCGCGTCCACAGGACGGAGTTGCAGCCGCCGCCCGGTCAACTCGACCGTTCGAATCTGGGTCTGGCCCAGCCAATTCGGGAAGAGGCTGACGTCCATGTGGTGGGTGAGCAGGTCGTCGGCGGTCACCTGGTATGGACCGGAATAGGCCAGATAGGCCCTGGCCGCGGCGGTGGCCTCGTGATCGGTTCCGCCGTGCGGGTCGCCGACCGCATAATCCGGGGCGGGCGTCTCGGCCTGGATCTGCGCCGACATATAACCGTCAGGGGTGTAGAGGATCCAGCCGGTGGCGTTCTCGCCCATCGGGTAGCTGACGATGCCGCTGGTGATGTCGCGACTGCGGTAGGACACCAGCCGCCAGGCTCCTACCAAGCGCTCACGCAGTGCCGATCCATCGGACATAACGGCTATCTCCTCAGAGATGGTGTGAAGCGATATGTTCTGTGCCTAGACTATCTCGGCATCTCGAGAACCGATTACTTTCGCAGGCGCCGAGTGAACTCGGGAGCGTCGGCGAACTCGTCGAATGCGTACAAGCGGAGCGCCCCGAGAAATGCCTCGCGCTGGGTCGGATCGAGAAGGTTCAGCAGATCCTGCTCGGCCTGCTCGGTCGCCGCGCTCGCACGCAGGCAGGCCTTGCGGCCGCGGGGGGTAAGTGTCGGCCTGCGGACCCTGCGGTCGCGCGGGTCCGGTGCTCGCACAACGAGACCCTTGGCCTCGAGCGAGTCGAGGGTTGCCGTGATAACGGACTTGTCGATCTTGACGAGTGCGGACAATTCGAGCTGTGTCATCGGCGAGTTCGTCAGTGCGACCATCACGAAGTGCTCTTTGATGTTGACGCCGATCGTCTCGAGGGCCGCCGCCTTGCGCTGACCGAATCCGAGCCAGGCGCGATTCAGCAACCAATTGACATCGCCGTGTAGCGGATGCTCATCGTTGTCCATCTCACCAGAATACCGAGGGTTCCGAGCAAGATCGTACTGTGGTGAGAAGTTCTGTGGTCTGTGCTGTTGCCGTCGTGTCACGGAGTCGGCTCCCTTGCCCGCGGCTCGACCCTGTCGATGACGTGCGCGTCCGGTGTCGATGTGGTTGCCATTTCTCGATTCTTGTCGGGTCGATCGGGCTCGACGTGGGCGTGTCCGACGTGGGCCAACCCTGCGTGCCGGCCGGTCCCGTGGCTCAATCAGACAACGAGATTGCATGTAGACAGATATTCTTCGTTAAGAATAATAGGGTCTGCCTACCGGGCATCCGGCTGGTCCCGAGCGACTGTAGTGGTTGTTAGAGCTTGCGTCCAGATGGTCATTGGCGGTGTTGGTACCGCGCGACCGGCCGGCCCGGGCGATACCGCGGTGGTCGCAACGGCGTCGGGGACCGCACGGGGCACGGTCACCTCCGGGCATCGTCTGTTTGCCGGAATCCCTTATGCGGCAGCACCGATCGGTGCGCTGCGGTGGAAACCGCCTGCGCCGCCCGCACACTGGGGCGGCATCCGCGACGCCACCACCGTGGGCGCGCAATGCCCACAGCAGCGCGCGGCGTCGGTGCGCGGTCCCGGTGATGTCGGCGGCAACGAGGACTGCCTGTTCCTTAACGTGTGGACCCCTGCCCGGGCCGCCGCGGCGAAGCGGCCGGTGCTGGTATGGATTCACGGCGGGGCATTCGCGGTCGGCAGCGGCAATTTCTACGATCCGTCGCGGCTCGTTGCCGCCGGGGACATGGTCGTGGTCACCATCAACTACCGGCTGGGGGCGCTGGGATTCCTGGCCGATCCGGCGCTCTCCGACGACGGACAGGTCGGCAATTTCGGGTTGATGGACCAGCAGGCCGCCCTGCGGTGGGTGCGCGACAACATCACCGCGTTCGGCGGCGACCCCGCCCGGGTGACCATCGCCGGAGAGTCCTCCGGCGCGACGTCGGTCTGCGATCACCTGGTCGCACCCGGCTCGGCGGGTTTGTTCGGAGCCGCCATCATGCAGAGTGGACGATGTCAGCCCCAGGCGCCCCGGGAGACTGCCGCCCGCATGAGTGCGGACTACGCCGCCAAGCTCGGCTGCCCGGCCGCCGCCCCCGCGGCAGTGGCCCGGTGCCTTCGGGCGCTGCCGGTCTACAAGCTGGTTGCCACCCCGCTGACCTACCTGACATCCGGCGGTGTCTCCGCTCCCGGGCCGGTCACCGGCCAGGAGTTGCTGCCGGACGACCCCGTCACCGCGATGCGTGCGGGCAAGACCGTCAAGGTACCGGTGCTGCTCGGCAACAACCACGACGAGTCCACCGCCCTGATCGCGTTCACCAAACCACCCAGCACCACCGGGCAATACCTCGACGACCTGGTGCAGGATTTCGGACCCGATGCGGACAAGGTCGCCGCCCTCTATCCGGCCGCAAGCTACGGTCATCCGGCCTCTGCGCTGGCGGCGGCGTTGACCGACTACGACTTCGCCTGCCCGGCAGCCGCAATGGCAGGCTTCCTGTCCCACGGCGGTCCGGTCTACGAATACGAATTCGACGACAGCAATGCCGCCGCGCCGGCCGGTGTCCCCACACTGCCGTTCCCGCTGGGGGCCGCGCACACATTCGAATTGCCCTACCTGTTCGGTGTCACCGGCATGCTGAACCCGGCGACGGCCACCCAGCAGAGCCTGTCCACCCAGATGATCGCTTACTGGGCCGCATTCGTGAACACCGGAAACCCGCAGGCCCCCAACCAACCCGGCTGGCCCCGCCACACCGATGCCCAGGTCCTCATCCTGCGCCCGGATGCCACGGTAATCAGCACCGACTTCACCCAACAGCACCACTGCGACCAATGGGCCACGATTCCCACGCCCTGATCCGACAGGCCGCGAGCGGTGAGGACTCAGCCGTGATGGGCGACCGGCTCGTGCGCGGCGTCGAGCGCGTCGAGGACCGCGTCGCCGTTCGTCCTCGCCCACTCGGTCAGCATGTGGATCGGATCGATCAGCGTCGCCCCGAGCGGGGTGAGCTCGTACTCGACGCGGGGCGGCACCTCGGCGTAGGCGTGGCGGCGGATGAGTCCGTGCGCCTCGAGCCGTCGGAGCGTCTGGGTGAGCATCTTGCGGGAGATGCCGCCGATCAGCTCGATCAGCTCGCCATGGCGCACCGGCCCCCTGCTGAGGCCGGAAAGCACGACCACCGTCCACTTGTCGGCGATCAGCTCGACCGCCAGACGCGCCGGGCAGTCGGCGAGAAAGAAGGGACCATCGGGACCAAAACCGCCTGTGTCTATTGGTCGCTCGCTCATGGTGCCAAGGTACCTGCTGGTTCCTATCGGAAACCTAGCGTGGAAGTCATGCGAGTCATCACCCAGCACACGCTCGGCGGTCCCGAGGTACTCACCATCGTGGACGCCCCCGAGCCCCAGCCCCTCCCGACCGAGGTCCTCGTCCGCGTCCAGGCGATCGGGCTGAACCCGCTGGAGGCGCGCCTGCGCGCCGGGGAGTTCCCGCTGATCGGCAAGCCGCCGTTCATCCTCGGCTGGGACATCAGCGGCGTGGTCGAACAGGCACCGCAGACGTGGCGGTTTCGGCCCGGCGACGAGGTGTTCGGGATGCCGCTGTTCCCGCGGGCGGCCAACGGGTACGCCGAGGTCGTGTCTGCTCCGGCGTTGCACCTGGCGCGCAAGCCGGCCTCGCTCTCGCACGTCGAGGCGTCGGCGTTGCCGGTCGTCGGGCTGACGGCGTGGCAGGGCCTGGTCGACCTCGGCGGCGTGACCGCGGGCGACCGCGTCCTGATCCACGGCGGTGGTGGCGGGGTCGGCCATGTCGCGATCCAGATCGCGAAAGCACTTGGCGCGCACGTGATCGCGACCGCCAGCGGGAGCAAGCGGGAGTTCGTCGAGGGGTTCGGCGCCGACGAGGTGATCGACTACACGAGGGTCGATTTCGCCGAGGCGGTCCGCGACATCGACGTCGTGTTGGACACGATCGGCGGCGATACCGTCGAGCGGTCGCTCGGAGTGCTCCGCCCCGGCGGTCACCTGGTGACGGCGGCCGCCGAGGAGGATTCGGAGCTCGCCGCCAAGTTCGAGGCGGCCGGCGTGCGCTTCAGCGGCATCGCGGTCGACCCGGATCCGGTCGCCCTGAGAGGTCTCGTCGAACTCGTCGAACAGGGCAGGCTCCGGGTCCACGTGCAGGAGACGTTCCCGTTCGAGCGCGTCGCCGACGCGCACCGGCTGCTCGACGGCGGCCATCTCCTGGGCAAGCTCGTCCTCACCGTCTGATCCCGTCGTGGGATGCACCGATGACTTTCGCCCTGCGATCGCCTCTATATGAGTAGGAGCTCACCGGCCGCGGACTTCACGCGCCAATGTGCACAACAAGAACAGAGAAGTAAATGTTGCTGGAAAACAAGAACGTGGTCGTCTACGGCGCGGGCGGAGCGGTCGGCAGCGCGGTTGCCCGCGGATTCGCCCGCGAAGGCGCCAGGGTCTTCCTGACCGGGCGAAATCTCGACATCGTCAACACTGTCGCAAAGGAAATCTCCGCCGCGGGCGGAGCCGTCGAGACCGCTGTGCTCGACGCCCGGGACGAGAAATCCGTCACCGAACACCTCGAGACCGTCGTGGCCGACGCCGGCGGCATCGACGTGTCGTTCAATGCGATCGGAATCTCACCGCGCGGGCTGCAGGGAATCCCGCTCACCGACCTGCCGGTCGACGACTTCATGCGACCGATCACGACATACGCCCAGGCTCACTTCGTGACCGCGAAATCCGCTGCACGGCACATGATCCCCCAAGGATCGGGAGTGATCATGATGCACACACCCGAACCGGCCCGTGTGGGCCTGCCCCTGGTGGGCGGCATGAGCGTCGGCTGGGCGGCGATGGAAGCCCTCAACCGCGCGCTGTCCGCCGAATGGGCCCAGCACGGCGTCCGCTCGATCTGCCTGCGCACCACGGGCATGGTCGAGACACCGACCATCGACGTCGTGTACGGGCTGCACGCCGACGCGCTGGGCATCCCCAAGGACCAATTCACCGCCGCCGCCAGCGCGATGACCCACCGCAAACGCCCCACGGCACTGGCCGAGCTCACCGCGGTCGCGGTATTCCTCGCCTCCGACCAGGCATCCGCGATGACCGGAACCGTCGCGAACCTGACCGGCGGAATCATCGTCGACTGACCACAACACGGGAGCAACACAATGATCGACCTACTCGCAACCGCGGTCGCCGCACACGGCGGGCTGGACCGATGGAACAAGATCCGGACGATCCGCGTCGACGCCGCCGTCACCGGAGCCTTCTGGCAGATCAAAGGGAAAGGCAACGCGCTCAGGGACATCCACTTCGAGGTGGACACCACTCGGGAACGGCTGACCATGGACTTCGCCGGTCGAGACCGCCGGTCGCTGTTCCAGCCCGACCGGGTCGTCCTGCAGCAACTCGACGGCACGGTCCTCGACGCGCGCGACGACCCGGAGCGGTCGTTCGACGGCCACCGGTTCCAGACGCCATGGGACGACCTACATCTCGCGTACTTCACCGGGGAAGCGCTATGGACGTACTTGAATACGCCGTTCCTGTTGACGTGGCGGGGGTTCGTCTGCGAAGAGATCGCGCCCATCGAGGCCGACGGTGAAACATGGCGACGGCTGAACGTGACCTTCCCCGACCACATCAAGAGCCACACCCGCAAACAGGTGTTCTGCTTCGGCCCGGACGGGCTGCTGCGCCGCCACGACTTCACCATCGACATCGTCGACCCGGGCACCGAGTCACAGCTTTACGCCGCCGACTACCGCGACATCGACGGCATCATCATCCCGGCCACCCGCCGGGCCTACACCACCGTGGGCGACGAGCAGATCGTCCTGGTCGCCATCGACATGGCCGACATCGCCGTCTGTTGATCCGAATTCCTGCTACGGCGGCCGCAACACGACACCACGACAGGATCGGCGGATCATGCACACAATGGCTGAAACCGAGACGGGCAACGAGGATTTCGGACGCCGGAGCGAACCGTTCCGGCGTGAGCTGCTCGCTTATTGCTACCGCATGCTCGGTTCGGTCCACGAGGCCGAAGAGGTGGTTCAGGACGTCTATCTCGACGCCTGGCGGGCATACGACGGGTTCGAGGGCCGATCGTCGTTGCGCACCTGGCTCTACCGTATCGCGACCCGGGCGTGTCTCAAGGCCCTGGAAAAGGGCCGGCGCAGGCCGCTGCCCGCCGATCTCGGTGCCGCCGAGGCAAACCCGGAGGCCAGGCTGGTCGAGCGGACCCCGGAGATACCGTGGCTCCAGCCGATACCCGATGTGCTGTTCACCGCCGCACCGGTCGATCCGGCGACAGTCGTGGTGGAACGGCAGACTATGCGTCTGGCCCTGGTGGGAGCGCTGCAGCAGATCCCACCGCGACAGCGCGCCGTGTTGATCCTTCGCGAGGTGCTGCAATGGCGGACCGCCGAGGTGGCGGAACTGCTGGAGATGACGACCGCGGCCGTCAACAGCGCCCTGCAGCGAGCCCGAGCCCAGGTTCCGCTCAGCGAAGACAACCTCACCGAACCCGTCGAGCCACAGCAGCGGGCACTGCTCGACCGATACATCAAGGCGTTCGAGACCGCGGACGTCGATCAACTCGTCGCGGTATTGACCGAAGACGCACGATGGGAAATGCCGCCGATCGCGACCTGGTTCGAAGGCCGCGACACCATCCTCGCCTTCCTGGCCAGACAGATGCGGATTATCGGTCCAGCCGAGCTGGTCGCCACCTCCGCCAATGGACAGCCCGCCTTCGCGGTGTATGCCCGCGGTCACGACGGTGCGCACCACCCGCACGCATTGCACGTGCTGACGATCACTGTCGAGGGCGTCAGCAGGATCGTCGCCTTCCACGGCTCCGGGTTGTTCCCACTGTTCGGGCTCTGACCGCGCAACCAGAACTCAGCCCCACCGAGTGGGTGCAGGACCAGACGCGGTGCGGGCCTCAGGTGGGGGTGTTGGGGTGGGTCAGGCCAAGGTCGTAGGCCAGGATCACGGCCTGGATGCGGTCGCGGGCGCCGACCTTGGCCAGGACCCGGCCGACGTGGGTCTTGACGGTGGATTCCGACAGCACCAGGCGTTCGGCGATCTCGCCATTGGTCCAGCCCTGCCCGATGGCGACCAGAATTTCCCGCTCCCGATCGGTGAGGGCCCGCCAGCGCGAATCGGCGCCGCCCGGCGGTGCGGGCGGTCCCGCGGGCAGATGCCGGGCGTAGGTGTCCAGTAGCCGCCGGGTGAGCGCCGGTGCGATGACGGCGTCGCCGCCGGCGACCGCGCGGATCCCGGCCAGCAGTTCCTCGGGGTGCGCGTCCTTGAGCAGGAATCCGCTGGCGCCCGCGCGTAGCGCGGCGTATGCGTACTCGTCGAGGTCGAAGGTGGTCATCACCAGGATGCGGGAGCGTCCCCCGGTGGCGACGATGCGCCGGGTGGCCTCGATGCCGTCCATGCCGGGCATGCGGATATCCATGAGTACGACATCGGGCCGCAGCTCGGCGGCGGCGCGGACGGCTTCGGCGCCGTGGGCGGCCTCGCCGACCACCTCGGTGTCGGCGGTGGCGTCGAGCAGCATGCGCAGGCCGTAGCGCTGCAGGGGCTGGTCGTCGACGACCAGGACGGTGATCACGGCTGTCCCCCTGGGAAATTCGGGAGCGGGGCGAGGTCCAGCACGGCCTGCACGGTCCACCCGCCGCCGGGCGTGGGCCCCGCGGTGACGGTGCCGCCGTACAGCGCCGCGCGCTCGCGCATGCCCGCGAGCCCCTGACCCTCGTCCGGGGGGCCCGGCCGCGTGAGGCCCGGAGGCGGCAGCGGAGCGTCACCACGCAGGGCCCGCGGCCGGGCCCGATCGACACGGCCCGGCACGCCTGCGTTGCCGTGTCTTCCGGTGTCGTGCACGCGGATTCGCAGCCGTGCGCCGTCCACGCTCAGCGTCACCTCGGCCCGGCCGCCGGGGCCGGCGTGCTTGAGCGTATTGGTCAGCGCCTCCTGGACGATGCGGTAGGCCATCAGCTGCACGCCGCGATCGAGGCCGTCCAGGTCGCCGCCGCTGCGGTACACGACGTCCGTTCCGGCCGCTCGCACCCGGGCGAACAGCGACTCGAGGTCGCTGATGCCGGGTTGCGGATTCAGTTCGGGGGCATCGGTCCGCTCGCGCAGCACCCCAAGCATGCGGCGGAGCTCGCCCAGGGCTTGGCGTCCGGCGTCGCCGATGAGCAGCAGCGCCTCCCGGCCGCGTGCGGGATCCACCTCGGAGGCGTAGGCCCCGCCGTCGGCCATGGTGATGATGACCGACAGGTTGTGGCCGATGATGTCGTGCATCTCGCGGGCCACCCGGGTGCGTTCGGTGGCCGCGGCCAGCCTGCTGCGCTGGTCGCGCTCGGTCTCGAGCCGGGCCGCACGCTCGCGCAGGGCGGCGAGCTGCGCCCGGCGCGAGCGCACCACCAACCCCAGGGCGACCGCCGCGGTCACGGCGCAGAGCAGGAAGAACAGCACCTCCCACGCGAAGACCCCGCTGGCTACGCGCACGGCCACCGGCACCATCACCGCGGCCGCGACCGCACAGACCCAGGGCAGCCGGGTGAGGCGTTCGCGCAGGGCCACGCTGTACAGCGCGATCAGCAGCGCGACGTCGGCGCGCAGTGCGGCGCCCAGGGACCACTGCAGCAGGAACACCGCGGCGATCACGCCGAACGCCGCGGACGGTGCGCGCCGCCGCCACAGCAGGGGCAGCAGCAGCCCGGCCTGCAGCGCGAGGGTTGCGGGGGTGGACAGGTAGGTGAATACGATCGGCTGGCCGGGAGGACCCACGGACTCGTGGTGCACCATCAGATCCGGCCCGCCCAGAAAGGCGAAAACCGCTGCGGTCAGGGCGGTATCGAGTATCCAGGGATGGGCCCGATCCAGCAGCCGCAGGCGTTGCCGGAGCCGGGCGAGCCGCTCGATCAGCGGTGCGAGCCCAGGGAACGGCCGGGCGAGAATCGTCCCGGCGTCGTCGCTGCCCATCGGTGTCACCTGTCCATCGTGTCCTATCGTGTCCGTGAACTGCCGCCGCGGCACCGGGCGCGGGCCCGATGCCGCGATTCGCCGCACCTCACGCGTCGGTGCGCACCAGCCGGTAGGCGGCCCCGGCCAGGGCCAGGACCGTCCAGCCCAGGAAGACCAGCAGCCCGGCCAGCGGTGCCAGGGCGGTGGCCTCGTGGTGCAGGGCGAACATCGCCTGACCGGCGTTGCTGGGCAGGTACGGGCTGACGTGGGTCTGCCAGCTGTGCGGCAGCAGCGTGATCAGGCCGGGAACCAGGATGAGCACGCCGACCAGCACCGCGATGCTGCCCGCCACCGAACGCAGCAGGGCGCCCAGGGCTACCCCGATGACGCCGACCAGCGCGAGGTACAGACCGGCGCCGAGCAGGCTGCGCAGCACCCCGGCATCGGTGATCGACTGTGCCGCAGTGGTTCCGGTGACGATGCCACGGTCGACCAGGAAGGTGATGAAGACCCCGGCCGTGCCGACGAGCAGCGCGACCGCGCCGTACCCGGCCGCCTTCGACCACAGCACGGGCAGTCGCCGGGGCACCGCGGCCAGCGTGGAGCGGATCATGCCGGTCGAGTACTCGCCCGCGACGACCAGCACGCCGAGCACACCCAGCGCCAGCTGCGCGAAGTTCGTGCCGAACACCGACAGGCTCAGGGCGGTCGAGTTCGCCCACTGCGCGTCCAGGGGTTGCCCGGAGTGCAGGGTGGATTTGTATCGCACCGCCGCGATCACGCCGAAGGCGACCAGGAACAGCAGTCCCAGCCCGAGCGTGATCCAGGTGGAGCGCAGCGTCCACAGCTTCGTCCATTCCGACCGCAGTACCCGCGGACCGGTCACCTTGTAGACGGGCCGGGACACTACGGGGGTTTCGGGTGTAAGCGTCGTAGTCATGGTGTCTTCTCTCCGGTATGAGCGGGGCGCAGTGTGGTTACGGTCCGCTGCCGCCACAGTGTCCGAGGGCGGCGCTTGCCAGGGCGCGCCGCGGCTCGGCCCCTCATGCCGCGCTCCCGACGGTCTTGATGCCTGTAGTGCCGTGATATTCGACGGCGTCGCGTGTCAGGTCCATGAAGGCGTGCTCCAGCGAGACGGTGCGCGGGGTCAGTTCGAACAGGGCGATCCCATGCTCGGCGGCCGTGGATCCAATTGCGCGCGCGGACATTCCGGTCACCTGAAGGCGCTCGGTGCCGGTCTGTCCGCTGATCTCGACGCCGGGCCCGGCCAGCACCTCCCGCAGCCGGGCCGGATCCGCGGCGGCGACGTCGACGATATTGCCGCCGGCCTCGCGGATCAGGTCGGTCACCGTGGTGTCGGCGAGCAGGCGGCCGCGGCCCACGATGATGAGATGCTCTGCGACCAGAGCCATCTCGCTCATCAGATGCGAGGACACGAAGACCGTGCGGCCCTCACCGGCGAGGGCGGTGAGCAGGGTGCGGATCCACAGCACGCCCTCGGGATCCAGGCCGTTCACCGGTTCGTCGAGCATGACGGTGGCGGGATCGCCCAGCAGCGCAGCGGCGATGCCGAGGCGCTGCCCCATGCCGAGCGAGAAGCCACCGGCGCGCTTGCGGGCCACCGATTCCAGGCCGGTCATGTCGATGACCTCGTCCACGCGCCGGCGCGGGATGCCGTGCGTCTGTGCCTGTGCCAGTAGGTGATTGAACGCGGACCGGCCGGGATGAATCGACCGGGCCTCGAGCAGTGTGCCGACCTCCTGCAGCGGGGCGGTGTGCTCGGCATAGCGCCGGCCGTTCACCGTGACCGACCCTTCGCTCGGCGCGTCCAGCCCGACGATCATCCGCATCGTGGTGGACTTACCCGCGCCGTTCGGCCCCAGGAATCCGGTCACCACCCCGGGACGGACGGTGAAGTCCAGCCCGTCGACCGCGGTCTTCTCCCCGTATCGTTTCGTGAGTTGACGTGCCTCGATCATCGCTCGTCCCTGCGTTCGCGCGGTCCGGTGGGTCCGGCACGCCTCTCCATCGAAGGTAGGAGCGTGGCCGACGCCATCGGTGGTACCGCGGCAGGAAGTTCCGGCGGCGGGTGGTACCGCGGTACGACGCTGCTTCAGGGTTCCTCCGGACCTCCGGTACCCGGGTCGTGGTTGGGCTCGATCGTGGCTGTGCCGATTCGCGGGCGGCCGCATGATTGTCTCCGGGTCGAGGAGATCCGCGCAATTCTTTTCTCTGGGCTGGGGGAGTTCCGCGCGATGATATGGCAGTGCCGAAAATGGAAACATCCGTCGGTAGGCGGATATTTATGAATCCGCCGGGCAGTTCCAAAGCGGCGTTGCCCCCATTTCTGGGGCTCTGGGCAATTCTTTCGTAGGGATGTATCGTGTGTGAGGTGAGGGGGCCAACAATAATTTGATCTCCATGGGAAAAGTCAAAATTATATTTTGAGGAACCTATTCGATGGTAATGTCATTGCGGGGTGAGCTGGAGCCGTTGCTTACTGAGCTCGGGCAGTTGGCTGAAAGTTTATTCAAGTATAATATTTCCCAGCTACCCGTGTTGTCCTTGGAGCAAACTCAGCAGGTGACGAGCATTTTCAATAGTGACCTATCGAGTCTCGTCACTCGATTCCGCAAGTACTACTCGCTGGATGAATCGGATCTGGCGCAGGTCGCTGACCAGTTCGCTATTTCGTCGGATCGGTGGATGTCACCGGTGAGTTTTTCCGCGTTCAGTTGTATCGCACGAGCCGCCAAGAGTGTTGATGATATGAGGAATTACATCTACCTCGGGTCGTGGCAAGGCGAAGGAGCGAAGGCATTCTACAGTAGTTTCTTGGTTCCGTTTGGGGGAGCCGCTCTGATCCATGGCCAGTGCGCGCAAGAAATGGCCATCGCCGCGAAGGCGCTCGCTGATGCGGTCGAGGTGGCCAAGGAATCCATCGTATGGATCTGCAAGGAACTGATTCAATTCCTCGGTGGAGGGGACGGCCCTGGGCTGCCCCCTGGCGAGGTCAAACCGGATGGCACAAGTGAGGCTGGATTCATCTCGATCCTTGCCAGCGTGGCCTCGTTGTACCTTTCGGTGCTCGGCCCTGAAGCCGCCATCGGCGACGTGCTGCTTTCCGCTACCGGGTTGGTTAGCGGCATGCTCTCCGAATCGAAGTATCCATTCACCGAGCAGCCCATCGGCCTTGCTGACTCAGGAGTAATGCCGGAGGTCGCAAGTGTGCTCGTCCACAATGCGTGGACTGCGCTGGACGGCCTTGACAGGAACATCGCCGGGTTCGACGAGAAGATCGACCAGGGACTCGAGACCGACCTCGATAAGTACGGGCCATTCAGTAGTTTGTCCGCTCGGCTGCAGGACCCGCACCTGCAGTCGTCGGCGTATGCACAGCTGAATTTCAGGGGATTCGGTAACCCTGTTAAGGACGCCAATGACGCGGTTGTCATAAACATCGTCAATCTGTATTACGCCGGGTATCGCATCCTACCGGAAGCCGCTGAGGAGTACGGCAACGCTGCGGCAGTCTGTTCGGCAGCGCATATCGGGAGTATGAATCACCAATTTCCGAGGGCTGTGGCAAAGTTCAACGAGGCGGCGCAGGAATTCGACAAGCTGTTGACCACAGCCGTCGGCGAACTGACCGAATCCGCAGCCGCAATCGTGAAGGCGGCGACGACCTACCACACGGCCGATGAATACGGAGACGAATTCACTCAGATCCAAGCGAAGATACGCGATATCCCGCCACCGGGCAGCTTCGCGGCCCAGGACCAGTACACACCGCCTGACTGGCTAGGTCAACCGCCACCTGAATGGCTGAGTTCATGAGCCCGGGGACTTCAGATCGACTGGCAGGCGTCCGGTGCAGACCTACCGAGGCCAGCTCGGCTGAGCGGCATTGGCCCTAACCCTGCAGCGACGCATGCGACCAGACGGCGTCCACACCTCGCACCTCGGCGATGGTCCGACCGCGCCGCCGCCGGAACAGTGCCCGCAGTGTTCCGGCGTTGAGGTAGCCGACCTTCGCGGCGATCGCGTCCACGGGCATGGTGGTCGTGCGCAGGAGCCGGGTGGCGCGTTCGAGGCGGATTTCGTCGATGAAATCTCTGGGTGACGTGCCCAGTTCGGCCTGGGTCGCACGCTGCAGGCTGCGGGGGGTCACGCCCAGGGCGCGGGCGGCGTCGGTGATCGCGAACTGGTCGGCGAGGTGCTCGCGTACCCAGCGCTCGAAGGAGGCGACGAGGGAGTGGCCGCGGGCGACGATCTCCGGAATCGAGAACTCGATCTGGGGGCCGCGGTCGGCGATCGCGAGGTATCTGGCGACGAGTTCGGCCAGTGCCGGGCTGACCGGACTGATCAGTGACAGTGCAAGATCCAGGTGGGAAATGGACGCGCCGGCGGTGGTCATCCCCTTCGCCTGGCACAGGGTGCGGCCCTCGTGCACATCGACTTTCGGATATCTGCGCCGGAAGGTGGGGCCGAGCCACCAGCTGGTGGTCGCCTGCAGGCCGTCGAGCACTCCGGCCTCGGCCAGGAAGAACGTTCCGGTGCAGGCCGCGGCCAGGTGGGTACCGTGTTGATGGGCTGCCGAAATTCGTTCCAGCAGTGGATGATTTGCGGGCGCGGACATCCGGTTGACCAGTTCTCCGGCGTCGAGCACGCCGACCGCGGGCATGATCATCACATCGAGCTCACCCCGAAGATCGTCCAGTGGTGTGGTCGGCACCAGGTGGCCGTGGCTGGACCGGACACTGGTGTCGAGTGACGCGGTGCGGACGTGCCACGGCGCGGGTGGGGATTCCAGCTCCGACAGCAGGGCATTGGCCATGTTGAAGGTCTCGAGTACCGCCGCCAATCCGAAATCGGCCACACCATCGATGACGAGTACCGCAGCCTCCATGTCGCAAACAGTACTCAATCTGTCGTGCGCGACACCAGTCAGAGCGGATCTTTCGCTCTATCGTTCATATATGAATCATGTGCGACATCTGGCCGCTGAGCCGGCGGCATCCCACCGCGAGCGCTCCATGACTGCCGGGACGGACAGGCGCTGAGGTAGCTTCCGGAACGGGGGGTTCGAGATGCGTATCACTTGTAGTCGTTGTCGCACAGTCGAATACACGGTCACCGTGGCCGATGCCGGTCGCGGCGTCGGCGATCTCGAGCCGGTGGCGCTGAGCGCGGCAACGGGCTTCGCCGACTGCTTGCTCGTCAAGCTCGGTGTCGAACGCGGGGATGCGGCACTGGCCGACGTCGCCGCGAAAATCGTGCACCGCATGGCCGTTCGGACCGACGCGGTGGTCACGGTGATCGATGGTTTCGCGCGGCGTGCGACAGCGCGGGGGAGCGATCGGTACTACTGCCGGGGGCGGGGCGCCGATACCACCGGCGTGCTACAGGAACTGGCGGAGCGCCTGGAGGAACGCGGCCACGCCGTGCATCTCGTGCCGGCAGGATGGAGCAAGAGCTGGGAGGCCGAGCCGCTCGAATATCCGGGGGCACAATGCGTGGTGGATCTGACCGCGGGCAATGACCCGGTCATCTGGAGTTCGGACAATATATGCGGATGGAATTCGCTGTGTGGTCCGCTGTTTCGCCCGTAGCGGCATCCGCTAGGTCACACCGTAGGAGTCGAATTACCCTGCGGAGGTGGAGAGCCCGGCGAGCAGGCTCGACGCCGTCGTCTGGAACATGTCGACATCCCCGTACAGCCGGGCCACGAGCATCGCGCCCTCCAGGCAGCTGATGATCATATGCGCCCTCTCACGCGGAGTTCCGGCGAAGGCGAGCGTTCGTTCCCGCTGTCCCTGTGTCAGTACCCCGGAGAGCCATTCCTCGTTCCGATCGGAGAAGTGGATCACCGACTGCTGCATCGGCTCGGACAGCGTGCTGTACTCGGCGGCGAGCATGCCGCACAAGCACATTCGCCCCTCACGCAGGACGCCCGCGTACAGGCTCGCGTAGCGCTCGAGTCGGGCAGGTGCGTCCCGATCGCCGATCGCCGACAGCGCGTCGAAGAACCGTTGCTCGTACCGCCGGATGAGTGCCACTCCCAGCTCTGCCTTGCTCGGAAAATGGTAGTACAGAGCCGGTTTGGAGATCGCCAGTGCCGCGGCGATGTCGGCATAGCTGAACCCGTTGAACCCGCGACTCTGCACAAGTCCCTCGGCGATGTCGAGGATGTGTGACGAGGTGCCGCGGTCGCCGCTCCGGGGGCGTGGCTTCATGGGTCTTTACCTCTTGACTATTGGGCGGGCACTGGTAAGAATTTTACCTACTGGTAAATCAGTGTACGTCGGGGCGATCTGATCAGGCAGTATTCCTGGCCTGCGAAGCTGTTGCAGCGTAACCGAATTCGGTCGAGCATCGAGTATCGCGGGCCGGGTGTCGCGTGGGACTTGCCGCGCGGTGAACTCGACCATGGGAGGAGGGCCGGCCTGGCCAACGCTGTGGGGCAACGGATCTCCTCGGCATGTGCCCGTACGACATCACTCGACCCTCTTGGATTCCCAGGCGGTACGAATAATGCAAGAACTCAGCGAAATCGACTCAACAGCTGCACCGGTCGGGGAGTCCGGCGCAGCTGAGCCGCTCGGGTACCCCCCGCACGGCGGTCCGGCAGGCCGGTTGATCGGCCGGCGGGACGAACTCGATCAGATGGCGAATCGGATCGACAAAGTGGTTGCGGGTGAGGGCGGGATCGTCCTCGTCGAGGGCGAACTCGGCATCGGCAAGACCGCACTACTGGCAGCGGCCGCGCGGTTGGCGGCCGAGCGCGGGCTGCGGGTGCTGCGCAGTGAAGCCAAGGAGCTCGAACAGCGCGTCCCGTTCGCGGCGATAGGGCGACTTCGGGCAGTGCTCGAAGAGGTGGCGCGGCCCCCGGTGGAGCCTGTCCGGACGCTGGTGGGCTGGGGCGGCGTAACCTGCACAATGGCGAGCGGGCACGAGATGGCGACCATCGAGTCGCTGCTGGTCGCGGCCGAGAACCAGTGTGATGCAGGGGCGTTCGCGTTGATCGTCGACGACATACATTGGGCAGATTCGTCGAGCCTGCGGACGCTGCAACGGCTGGGAGAACTTGCCCGCAGCCTCCCGCTGCTGGTCGTTCTCGCGGTCCGGCCACTGCCTCATGAGCACGGCCTGTCAGTGTTGCTTGCGCAATTCGATTCGGGGGGTGCCCAATTCGTGCGACTCGGGCCGCTGAGCGATTCGGAAGTCGCCGTGCTGGTGGAGCTCTCACTCGGATCGACTGCCGGGCCCCTGCTGTCGGCGACCGTCGCCAGCGCGGGCGGCAACCCGCTGTACATCACCGAACTGGTGGCGGGACTGTTGCAGAACGGGATGATCGAGTCCGGGGAAATCAGTGCGGATGCAAGGGCTTTCGCGCCGAACGGATCGGGGGACATCCGCCTGCCGGAATCGCTGACCGATGCGATCGTCCGGAGGCTGGACCATCTTCCGGCACGATCGCGGCAGATCCTGTCGATGGCAGCGGCACTGGGGCACGGAGTCGAGGCCATCGAACTGTCCGAGGTGCTCGAGGCCCCACTCATCGATGTGTGGAACGTGATCAGCGTGGCGGTCGCGTCGGGAATCCTGGTTCGTGCCGGCGCCGAGCTGACCTTCCGGCACGACCTGATCCGTCAGGTGCTGGCCGACCAGGTTCCGCCCTCCTCGCGCGGGACGCTGCAGTCGCGCGCGGCGCGGGTACTCATGTCGATGGAAGCGCCGGTGGAGCGCGTAGCAATGTACCTGCTGCCGGGTGCGGGGCCGCTGGACGCGACCGGCTCGGAGTGGCTGACGGATGTCGTTGAGAGGCTGACGGTTCGCGCTCCGGAACTGGCGGCCGGACTGCTCGCCCGGGCCATCGACACCCCGGGACTCGATGCGGCGCGCTACGACGAGTTGCGGCTCTGGCAGATCAGGGCGCTGTTGTGGAGCGGAAATCCGACCAGGGCCGAGGCGGTGGCGCGGCACGTGTTGTCGCAGGGCGCCACCGTGGCCGGCCGGCAGCAGACGGTCGACAACCTGCTGCACTGGTTACTGGCCCATGCGTGCTTCGCCCGGGGTAACCTGTCCGACGCCGTTGCGGTCGCGGAGTCCGTACTTGCCATGCCCGGTCTAACCCCACTGCAGCAGGGGCGATTTCACGGATTTCGTGGCCTGTCCTATGCGCTGCTCGAGCGTTTCGATATTGCCGAAGAGGTGTCCGCACGGGCCATGTCGATCGGTGATGCCTGTGCGGATCCGGTCGCTTGGGGATTGGGTTCGCTCGCGCTGGGCTCGTTACGATTCCACCAGGGATTTCTCGATGAGGCACAGCAACTCGGCGATCGACTGGTGCGGAACTTCGAATCCAATGGTCATCGGCGGCTGTCCAACATCGAGCCCTACTCGCTGAGCGGTCGGTGCCTGACCGAGCTCGGTCAGTACGAGGCTGCGGAAAAAATGCTGACAGTGGCGGTTCGGTACAGCGAGAGCACGTCCGGTGTGTATCTCGGCTCGAACCGGTTGGAACTGGCGCGATTACACTTCCTGAGGGGCCGCTGGGACGACACCCTGACCGTCCTGCACGCCTGCCCGGACGCACCGGACGTCTTCGGCTATGCGGCGGCCGCCGAGTGCTTCGCGGCGCTCGTCGCGGTGCACCGCGGCACGTTCGCCGGTACCCCGGAGTCGCTGCCCGCGCCCGATGGCCGGTTGGAGGGCCGCGGCTACCGGCATCTGCGCCCGTGGGTGCAAGCGCTGGTGTATGAGACGCACGGTGATCCGAGCCGCGCTTGGGACACGCTGTCGGGTCTTTGCGAGGAATACGTCGACGGACTGGTGTCGGCCACGGCCTATCACATGTATCCGGATTTGGTGCGACTGGCGCTTGCGGCCGGGCAGAAGGATGTTGTCGGGAAGGTGGCCGCCGCCGCGGATACATTGGATGCCCGTCATTCCACACACAGCCGGCGCGCTACGGCGACCCTGTGTCACGGGCTGGCCGAGGGCGAGCCCGCCCTTGTCGCCCGTGCCGTCGAATCGTTCCGGGAGGCGGGTCGCCCCTGGTACCAAGCACAGGCGAACGAAATCCTCGCCACCCTGCTCGCGGGCGACGGCCGTGTGGAGCAGGCTCGGTCTGCATTGGACGACGCGGTCGATCTGTACACCGGGTTCGGCGCCGAATGGGATATCGCCCGGGCCGAGGCGCGCCTGCGGGAATTCGGGATTCGCCGCGGCCGCCGTGGTCGCCGCAACCGCCCCAAGAACGGCTGGCAGGCGCTGACGCCGACCGAGAGCAAGGTCGCCGCACTCGTGGCGCAGGGACTGTCGAACCCCGACATCGCCACCAGAATGTTCCTGTCGCCGCGCACGGTGCAGTCGCACATCTCGAACATTCTGACGAAACTGAAGCTGCAATCGCGCCTTCAGGTAGCGGTCGCCATGGCCAGACGGGACACGTGATGCGAGGCTGTGCCGGCATCATCGGCCGGTTTGTCGGCGGATCAGTACGGCTCGTCCGCCACCTGCACTCGTCCGGAGTCGATCGAATCCTGCAGCGCCTGCCTGTCCGACAGCGTCTGGTCGGCGTACGACAGTCCGAAATCGGCCATCGCGGTGTCGAATACGTCGTTCGTACCCAGGTAGTCGGCTATGGCGACACGGTCTCCGGAGCGGGCGTGGGCGCGCGCCAATACCGCGCCGCACAGGGCGGAGTACGCCGCCAGGTCGTCGGCGGACAAGGCGGCGATATCGGCCGAGCCCTTCATATCTCGCAGCTGGCGCACGTAGTACCAGTTGTCGTCGGGGCCCGAGCACCAGCCCAGGAAGATGTCGCTGACCGACTGCATCAGCCGCTGCCCGATTACTACCCGTTGCCCCTGGTGTGGATAGTCACTCGGCTGCAGGTGAGCGGTCAGCACCGAGGATTCGGCCTGTTTCACCTGTAGGAACAGTGGACTCGCGGTTTCCCGGTCCTGGAGCAGCACGACGGAGCAGCGAGTTCCGACGCTGCCGACGCCGACGACCTTCATTGCGAAGTCGACGATTTCGTAGCGGTCGATCAGGACTCGGCGTTCGTCCGGCAGGCTGCTGCGGTAGTCGGCGAGGGTTGCCTCGACCAGTTGCTGGTCCACTATTTCGATCGGCATCAGCAGCGGCGGCTGGTTCTTGATCCGTGGGATTCCGCGTGCGTCCGGTTCGGTCAGTTTGTTCAACGCCTGCAGGCTGGTGCGCCGCCGGGCGCTGTCCACCGTCTGGGCAATCTTCTTGCGCTGCTTAGGTTTATCGATCAGCTCCGCCGCGTCGTCCGGGGCGGCGCGCTGGTACCACACCGTCAGGCTGTCCATGGCGGCCAGGCGTTGCATCGTCTCGCGGTAGGCGGTGACCGCGGATCGAACGGCGGCACCGGCCTGCTGATCGGAGAAACCGCTGTCGCGTGCGGCGACCGCGGCGCTGGCGGACAGCCGTTTGACGTCCCATTCGAAGGGACCGGGCAGTGTTTCGTCGAAATCGTTCACATCGAAGACGAGGTTGCGCTCGGGTGAGGCGTAGAGACCGAAGTTCGAGATGTGCGCGTCGCCGCACAGCTGCACCTCCAGACCGGTGCTCGCGCTCTGCGCCAGATCGGCCGCCATGATCGCCGGCGCGCCCCGCAGAAAGGCGAACGGTGACTGCATCATTCGCGCGTAGCGAATCGGCACGAGCATGGGCAGCCGGGTCCGTGCCTGCCGCTCGAGGATCGCGACCGGGTCCTCCCGGTCGGCACCGGGTTTCCAGATCCCGGCATCGGTGCGGGTGAGCCGTTTACGGGCGGGCTTGCCCGCGCCGACAGAATTGCGCTGCGTCTGCTCCATCGTCACATCGGCCATCCGGCAATTATCCCGCTACCTCACCTGAGCGACAACAGCGGTACTACGACTGACCCGATTCGCCGCCTCGAATTCCACGCTACTGATGTACCGACCCGCCGATGGTGAAACCGGTGATGACGCCGGCCGCCGCGCCTGCTATGCCTCCGGCGATACCGCCGATGAATAGGCCGGGGAAGGCGCCGATGAAGACGTGCCCACGTCGATGGTGGTCTGCACCCCGCCACCGCCCGGCGCGGGCCGAGGCCAGGTACCTGGCCTCGGCGCGATTGTGTCGGTGCCCCAGCCTATGCTCGGTCCGCACGCGGACTTCGGTCTGTGCCCGCGCCCGCGCCGAGATCGAGTTCCCGACAATCGGTTTGGGTGCTGCCGGTGGGCGAACCGTCCTTGCGATGGCCGCGTACGACTGTGTGCCGCCGGGGAATTCCTCTCCGGCGCCTGTGGTGATGAGGAGGATCCGTGCGGTCGGTGTTGAATGAGGCGTCCGTATCGGCGTTTCGCATGTGGCGTCGCGCGTGGGAGTCCGAGCGGTGGGTGCCCGCGGCGCGGTTGCTGGTGCACGTGAACGACGGTGATCCCGTGGTGCTCGCGCACCTGTCCTGGACCACGCAGGACGACACCCGATCCGCGCTCGGCTTCGCGCCGGATATGCGGAGCTGTTACGGGCATCGCCACGCGAGCGGCGGCGAGGTGCAGGAGCTGCGGGGCGAACTCGACGACCGGCCCGCGCAGGACGCGGCCGGTGCGCGCGGGTACGAATTCGACACCGAGACAGCGGATGCCGACGGCTGGAGCCCGGCAGGTAGGTTGCGGATGCTGATCGACGACGGCAGCGAGGCCCACCTGCGCGCGGCGGCCTGGTCCGGCCGATCGGGCGATGCCTGCTCGATCGTGCTGCGTTCGGCGCGCCCCGCCGGCATCGAGGACGTCGGCGACCTCGTGCGCGGCGTGTGGGCCAGTGCCGAGCATCGCGATGGGGGCGAGGTGGCCACGAATCTGGTGCGCCCCTCGACCGATAAGTGGTTCGCCGACCGGAGCCGGGCGACCCTCGAGTTCCAGCTGACCGAGCCGATCGCGGTGGATCGGTATGTTCTCACCTCCGCCGACGACGCACCCGATCGCGACCCGTCGGCATGGACGCTGCGCGGTTCGGCGGACGGGCGCCTGTGGCGAACCCTCGATATCCGCTCGGGTCAGTCGTTCGCCGGGCGCCACCGGTCCGGGACGTACTGGATCGCGGAACCGGGGCCTTACGAGCACTATCGCCTGGACGTCACCGGCAACCACGGCTCACCGCACCTGCAGCTCGAGACCGTACAGTTCCTGGCCGATGGTGGCAGCGGCTTCGCCGGCTACCGCGGGCGCGCCGGGCGCGCCCCGGCCCCCTACCGGGGCAGCGGTCTGCTCCAGGCGCCACCGGAGATACCGGCGGAACCGCTGTCGGCGAAGGGGTCGGTACTGCTCACACCGCAAGTGCCGCAGAAATTCTCACCGTCGGTGCCGCAGAAACATACCCCTATGGGAGCTCGCGCCGCCCGGTCGGTCACGCCGGGCCCGTCCCCGTCGACGCCGGATCCCGCAACTGAGGCCCGCGAGGACGAGTGGACGGGATGGCAGCCGGGAGCGTCGTGGCTGCCGCTGGGGGGCGCCCTGTCGATGCAGTCCCTGACCTCGCCGTCGGGGCGATTCACGCTGCTGCACTCGCCGTACGAGCCGTGGTTGGCGGTGCGGGACAACCGCACTCGCGGCCGGGTGTGGATCAGTGATTCGCCGCACTGCAGCCTGGTGTGCCTGGGACCCGACGGCGACCTGGTGGCCTGGGACCACCGCGGCGGCCGGGTGTGGAGCACCGGCACGGCGTGGCTGGGGGTGCGGCGGCTGGAGCTGCGCGACAGCGGCGAGCTGGCCCTGACCGGTGCGGACGGCGCGGTGGTGTGGAGTTCGGGGATCCCCGTCGTGCCCGCGGGAGACGCACCCCGCCCGGTGCCCCGGGGATCGGTGTTGCGCCGCGGGGAGAGCCTGGACGGGCAGTCGCTGACCAGCGCCGACGGGTCGACCGTGCTGTTTCACGACGGTCGTGTGGTGCGGATCATCGTGCGGGGACGCACCTCGCACTGGGATAGGTTCCCCGAGACGGACACCGTCCTGGTGCTCGACGACGACGGGTTCCTGCGCCTGCGGCACCTGGACGGCGCGGTGCTGGAGCAGATCGCCGGGCCGGGCGCCGAGCTCGTGGTCGTGCGCGGCGCGGTCGAGCTGCGCGACGACGCGGGGACCGTCGTGTGGGCCTCGTGCCCTCGCCTGCAGCGACCGGCCCCGGTCCGTGCGCAGGGGCTGGCGCACAACGCGGACCTGGTCGCCTGGTTCGCCGCCCTGACCGGGGGCGGTCACTGCGTGGCGGTGGTGCGCGGCAGCACCCCGCGAGAGGTCCTCGGGCGGACCGGTGCGACGCCGGTGACGGGCACCTGGCGTGATCTCCAACGACACCGGGACGCAACGCATCCGGACGGCGGAACCGTGGTGGCGGCCATCGCCGTGGGGCCGGACGTGCTCCTGGTCGCCGACGATCCCCACCTGCCGGTGGCAACGCTGGCCGCGTCGGTGGCGGCCGTGCATCAACCGGACGCCCAGTTCGGGTTCGCGGTGTTCAGCGTCCATCGGGACGGCACGCTCGTCACCGAACTGCGGGAGTTTCCGTACCGCCGCAAGGGAACCAAGGTGCCGGAGGTCGCCGCCGCACTGGAGGAAATCGTGCATTCGCTGCACTCTTACGCCCTGCTGTTCCGCACGGCCGGGGTCGTGCCCAGCGCCGCCGGACTGGGCGGCGAGCTGCTCGGCGGCGTCCTGGCGCCGGTGCCCGAACCCGAGCCCGCGCTCCCGGCCGAGCCGCTCCTGATGGTGCAGGGGTGGGAGAGTATGACCCCGCTGGTCGTTCGCACCGACTTCACCGACGAGGATGCCTGGGACCGGGTCATTCAGGAGCTGCGCATCCCATGGGTGGACGACGAGCCGGTGGACCCCTACCTGATCTCCGATCCCCGATTGGCCGGCGCCCCGGCGGAGCAGGTCCTGCGCGAGGTGTGCGCGGCGCTGCCCGAGCCGGGCACGCCGGGCGCGGTGTTCATCGCCGACGGCATCACGATGCGCGAGCCGGGGCATCCGCTGCTGGCCGTGACGACCGAGTGGGACGGTCACCCCTTCGAAGACGACGAGGAGGAGTTCATCACGCAGTTCCGCTTGTTACCCGACGCCGCGGTGGAGGTCAGCACGAATCTGGACCTCGGCAATATGGACTTCGACGACTTCGCAGGAGAGGGTGTGCGCGAGCGCATGGCGTGAGCGCCGAACCGCCGGCGGCCCGGCGCGTTCAGGCGAGGGGGACCCCGGCGATCGGCTTGGTTGTCGGGGCGGCCGAACCGCCCGCGGGTTCGATCGAGACCGCCAGCTGGCTCGCATCCGCGAAACGCACGAGCAGGGGAGCGTTCCGAGTCGGCACGGCATGCAGGACACCTGCCGAATGGACCTGGCCCGCTGGGGATATCAGCCACAGCTGATAGGTGTGGTTCGCCGGCGGGGCCGGGGCGGTGTCGAAAGAGACGACAGCCAGGCCCATTTGACGAGACGCGTCGACGGTGATGGTGCCGCCGCCCACCATCGGAACGGTCTTCTCGTGGGTGTCCGCGTGCGAGATGACCTGCTGTGCGGTGATCGCGGACTGGTGAGATTGGCTGCGGTATATGACGATTCCCGCGCCCGCACCGATGACGATCACGGCCGCCGCCGCGGCCGCCAGCCAGCGCATACCGTGGGCGTGGCGCCCGGTGTAGCGCATAACGCGGGCGCGGCGACCGGTGCCGCCGCCGAGCCGAGAGTCGAGCGCCCGCTGCAGCTTCGCCTCGAGGTCGGCGGGGGCGGGGGTGGCGTCGACGACGGTCATGGCCGCCAACGTCTCGCGCACGTCGCGGACCGTGGCACGGAACGCGTCGGCGGTCGGCGCGTCGGCGGCGGCCAGCATGCGCTCGACCGCGTCCCGGTCGTGCTCGGACAGGGCATCGAGCGCGTACGGGTATGCGAGGTCCGGCAGGTCGGAAGGGATGTCAGGCATCGGCCACCGGACCGGTCAGACAGGTCCGCAGCCGGCGCAGGCCGTCCCGGATGCGTGTCTTGACGGTGTTCAACGGAATTCCCAGGTGCTCGGCCACCTGGGCGTAGGTCCGCCCACCGTAGTAGGCCAGCGCGACCGTTTCGCGCTGGGTTCCGGTGAGGGTGCCGAGGCATTCGACGACCTCTCGCTCCTCCGAGCGCTGGCCCACCGTCTCGGCGACGATATCGTGATCGCGACCCAGGTGACTGTGCCCGTAGACGAGATCGCGTGCGGTAGCGGAGGATTCGAGGCGCACCCGGTCCACGGCTCGCCGATGGGTGAGCATCATGAGCCACCCGATCGGACTGGCCGAGCCGAGTGTCGTACTGCACGGCAGCATCCCACACGTAGAGGTAGACCTCCTGGGCGATCTCCTCCGCCTGGGCGGGCCTGCGCAGAATACGCAGCGCCAGCCCGAACACCCGCTCCTGCGTCGAGCGATAGAACTGGGTGAACGCCTCCCGGTCGCCGCCCTCGATGCCCCGCAACAGCTCCGCCAGCCGGCGTGCGGCGTCCGGATCGGGCGTCGCACGAGGTATCGGGCACGCATCCGGTCCGGCGCCGTCCGCTCCGATGCGGCCGGTCTCGGCCGAATCCGAGCGGCGTTCATCCGCCATGGCGCTGTGTCTTCCTGCGGGGGAGCGAATCTTCCTCTGCAGGCTAGTGGCGCCCGGCGGCGAGCGCTGCGTATTGGAGATCGTTCTCGGCCAGACCGGCCGCCAGGCGTTTGAGCCCCTCGCGAATACGGCCCTTGACGGTCGCCAGGGGCGCACCCAGGCGCGCGGCGACCTGAGGGTAGGTGAGTCCGCCGTAGTAGGCCAGCACGATGCTTTCGCGCTGCAAAACTGTCAGCTTGTCCAGGCAGTGGAGCACCTCCCGTTTCTCGAAGCTCTGCTCGACGGTCTCGAGGACCTCGTCGTGGTCGCGGCCCGCGTGCAGCCGCCCGTAGACCGATTCGCGGCCGACGGCGGCGTGCTCGACGCGAATGCGGTCGACGATGCGCCGATGGGTCAGCATCATCAGCCAGCCCACCGGACTGGCCAGCCCCTCGTCGTAACGCCCCGCGAACGACCACACCTGCAGGTACACCTCCTGGGCGATGTCTTCGGCCGTCGAACGATTGCCGATCATCCGCAATGCCATCCCGAAGACCCGATAGCTGGTCTGGCGATAGAACGCCGTGAACGCGTCGCGGTCGCCCTCGCCGACGGCGACGAGCAGTTCGGCCAGGCGTCGCCGCACCACGCCGACCTCCCACCGCACCGATCCGCGCGACGACCCCGTCGCGCCCTGCTCGTCGAGAACCTTCGCTGGTCGGCCATCGGCCGAATACTGTTCGTACATCGCTTTTCGCACCTGCCGCAGGAGATTTCGCCATTACCTCGCGCGGCTCTGGGCGAGACTCGATTACCGGCCGAGGGCATGAGGAGCGTGGATCTCGGTCGGCGACGGTCGAACAACGGTGCGGCTCGTTCCGCTCCGGGCACCCGTTCGTGCGATGAGTGCCGTAAGGACTTCGCGCAGCCCTCGGACAGGGTTTGGTCCGTAACCACTCCGACTCGGCTCGGATCGCGCTGCGCGCAATCATTGCCGCCGCGACCCGGTCCGGCTCATAGTGCTGGAACACCGATTTCGGTCCCGGCAGGAGGAACTATGGTCGCAACCGAGGAGCCGCGCTCGGGCGCCCGGGCCGTCGATCGCGCGATCGAGGTATTGCACTGTTTCGACGGGAACGATCCGGAACTGTCGGTGAGTGGGCTGGCGCAGCTGGCGGGACTACCGGTCAGCACCACGCATCGGCTGGCTCAGGCGCTGGTGCGCGGTCGCCTGCTGGAGCAGGATCCGCTGACCGACCGGTACCGGATCGGGTCCGGGCTGGCCTCCCTCGCGCGCCCCGCGCTATCGCGGCTGGACCTGGATTCGGTTGCGCCGCACCTGTATGCGCTGGCCGCGGGAATACGGATCAGCGTCAGCGTCAGCGTCGTGCAGGACACCGATGCGCTGACCGTCCTGCATGCCCGGCCGCCGATATTCTTCTGCCACCACCAGGTTCCCGACGTCCGGCGTCCGCTGCGCGCCAGCGCGGTCGGGCATGCGCTGCTGGCATTCTCCGCGGCGAATACGATCATCGAGGGGTGCGCCGGGCGTGAGGATGCCCCGGCGATCCGGTCGGGCGAACTGCACGGGCGCCTGAATCAGGTGCGGCGCAATGGGTTTGCCGTGGAAATGATCGAGGCTGACGATCCCGTGCGGTCGGTGGCGGTGCCGATCGTCGGCCCGGACAAGCAGGTGCGCGGCGCCCTGGGCGTGCAGGCGCGGTCCGCCCGGCTGAACCAGGAGCTGGTCCGCAGCATCGTGCCCGCCATGCGCGGAATCGCGAACCGGATCGGTCCGCTCCTCTACGCCGGCGACGTGACGGCGGCGCATACCTGGCCGGAATTAGAATCACGCTGATTTCCACATTGTGAAAAGGCTATTGCCTTGAATTAGGCGATCAATCAATCTCGACAATAAATACCGAATCGGGAAAGGATCCCCTATGGGTCGCCAGCTCCATTTGAATGCATTCCTGCACGACACGGGTCACCATGAGGCGTCGTGGCGGCATCCCGACAGTGCGGTCGAGCGGGTCGGTGACGTCTCGTGGTGGCAGGAGATCGCCCGGCAGGCCGAGGCCGCCAAGCTCGATGCGGTGTTTCTCGCCGATTCCCCTGCGTGGGGCACCGCGCATCGGCCGGGCAACGTGTTCGAGCCGCTCACGCTGTTGACGGCGATCGCGACGGTGACCGATCGGATCGGCCTGGTCGCCACCGCATCGACGACGTTCTACGAGCCGTACAACCTGGCCCGCCTATTCAGCAGCCTCGATCACATTTCGTCCGGCCGGGCGGGCTGGAACATTGTGACAACGTTCAACGAGAACGCGGCGCGTAATTTCGGTCTCGATGCGGTTCCGAGCAATGCGGAACGCTACGGCCGCGCCCAGGAATTCCTCGATGTCGTATCCGGGCTATGGGACTCCTGGGAGGACGACGCGGTGCTGGCCGACCGCGAGTCGGGCGTGTATGCCGATGCCGCCAAGATCCACCCGATCGACCATATCGGCCGGAGCCTGAAGGTCCGGGGTCCGTTCAGCGCGCCGCGCTCGCCGCAGGGACGACCGGTGTATGTGCAGGCGGGCTCGTCGAACGACGGGCGGATCTTTGCCGCACGTAATGCCGAGGCCATCTTCACCGCCCATCAGACCCTCGCGGACGCGCAGGCCTTCTACAGCGACATCAAGACCAAGGCGCGCGGCCTGGGGCGCAATCCCGATCACGTCAAGGTGCTGCCTGGCATCAGCCCCTTCGTGGCCGACACCGAGGACCAGGCGCGCGAACTTTACGAATATTTCAACCGGCTGTCGATCCCGGCATATGGGCTGCAGCAGTTGCAGTCGATCGCCGGCGTCGGTCTCGGGCATCTCGAGCTCGGCGAGCGCGTGCCGCTGGAGCTGTTCGCCGACGCCGGAAATGTCTTGAACAACAACCGCAGTCGCAAGCAGGTCGTCGCGAACATCATCGAGCGCGAACAGCCGACGCTGCGAGAGTTGTTGCACCGGTTGGCCGGTGGCCGCGGCCACCAGGTGGTGCACGGCACGCCGGTGCAGGTGGCGGACCTGATCCAGGAGTGGTTCGACAACGGCGCGGCCGACGGCTTCAACGTGATGCCGCCGCTGTACCCGCAGCTGCTCGGCGCGTTCACCGAGAAGGTCGTGCCGATCCTGCAGGAGCGCGGCCTGTTCCGTACCGAGTACAGCGGGCACACGCTGCGCGAGCACTACGGCCTGCCCCGGCCGGACAGTCGATACGCACTTACCGAGCCCGCCGCCGCGGGCCAGGTCTAGCGAACAACAAGGAGGCCAGCAGATGAGCGCTCGAATCTCGTTGCGCAACATCCGCCAGACATTCCTGGTCAGGGACGATCAGGACAAACGGCGGCATGAGTTCGTCGCGCTCGATGATCTGAACCTGGTCGTCGAGCCCGGCGAGTTCCTCACCATCGTCGGTCCCAGTGGTTGTGGCAAGTCGACGGTGCTGGATCTCATTGCGGGACTGAGCCGCCCGGTGACCGGGACCGTCGAGATCGACGGCACCCCCATCACCGGGCCGGGCCTGGATCGCAGCGTGGTCTTCCAGCAGTACACGCTGCTGCCGTGGCGCACGGCACTGGCCAATGTCGAATTCGCGCTCGAGGCGCGCGGCGGGCTGTCCAAGGCCCAGCGCGCGGCGACGGCCCGGCGATATCTGGCTCTGGTCGGTCTCGAGGAGTCGGCGGGTCGGCTGCCCCGCGAATTGTCCGGCGGCATGAAACAGCGCGTCGCCATCGCCCGGAGCCTGTGCTACGAGCCGGGCGTCCTGCTCATGGACGAGCCGTTCGGGGCCCTGGACGCGCAGACCCGCGAGCGACTGCAGGAGCAGCTGCTCGACATCTGGCGGCGTACCGGCACCACCATCGTGTTCATCACGCATGACATCGAGGAGGCGGTATTCCTCGGTCAACGGGTCGCGGTGATGACGAGCCGGCCGGGTCGCGTCATAGAAACGATCCAGGTCGATCTCGATCGATCGCGGGTGGGGGAGACCGATATCCGGGCGACGGCGGAGTTCGCGGAGTACCGCCACCGGGCCTGGAGCCTGCTGCGCCACCAGACGGTGCCGCGGCCCGTGCTGCGGGAGGTGCGTGAGGTTGCGTAGCACTGTCATCGCCGACCCTGCCGCGGCCGGGCTCACCGCGCGGCCGGAGCCCGCGGCCGGGGTGAAGGCGTCCCGAATCCGGGCTCGCAGCCGCCTGCTGCGCGGCCTGATCGGAATCCTGCTGCTCGCCGCGGTGTGGGAGTTCGCGCCGCTGACCGGGCTGGTCGATTCCTACTTCTTCCCGCCGCTGCACGTCGTACTGGGGACGGTGTGGACGATGCTCGCCGACGGTGAGTTGTGGAAACACGTGCAGGCCAGCCTGATTCGGGCCGGCGTGGGTTTCACGCTGGCGGTGGCGGCCGCGGTACCGCTGGGTGCCGTGATCGCCTGGTACGGGCCGGTTCGCGAGGTGCTCACCCCGGTCCTGGAGTTTTTCCGCAATACCGCGGCGCTCGCGCTGCTGCCGGTCTTCACCCTGATCCTGGGAATCGGCGAGACCTCCAAGATCGCCATCGTCGCGTATGCGTGTTTCTTCCCCGTGCTGTTGTCGACAATCGCCGGTGTCGCGACGGTCGATCCGCAGCTGCTGCGGTCGGCGCGAGTGCTGGGACTGTCGCCGGTGGCGATGTTCGCGAAGGTGGCGTTCCCGGCGGCCGTGCCGACCATCTTCACCGGCATCCGGATCTCGGGCTCGGCAGCGATTCTCGTACTTATTGCCGCGGAGATGATCGGCGCCAATGCCGGCATCGGCTTCCTGATCAACTATGCGCAGAACAATTTCCTCATCCCCAAGATGTACGCGGGGATTCTGGCCACATCCGTACTCGGCCTCGCCATCAACTACGCCCTCGTCGGCGTCGAGCGCAGGTTCTCCCGATGGAGAGAGACATCCACATGACCGGACCCCTTACCGCCCTGCGCCGGAGCACTGTGCTGCCGGTCGTGGTTCTGCTTGCCGTGCTGGGACTTTCGGGCTGCGGCGGCGCCACCGCGGCCAAGCACACCGCCGACGGCAAGACCGTACTTCGCTACCAATCCAGCGCGGGCAGCGTCGACGTGCTCGAGCTCGCGTCGGCGCTCGGCGATCTCCCCGACATCAAGCTCCAGAAGGTCGGCGATGTCACCGGCGGCCCGCAGATGCTGCAGGCATTGGTCAGCCACCAGGTCGACATCGCCAGCAGCCCGTTCTTCGGTGCGACGGCGCAACTCGTGGCGACCGGGGCGCCGATCAAGGCCGTGGTCTCCACCTATGGCTCGAGCGGCGATATCTACAGTGCGCTGGTCACGATGGCGGGCTCGCCGATCAAGACGGCGCGGGATCTGCTCGGCAAGAAGGTGGCGGTCAACACCCTGGGCGCGAACTCCGAGGCCATCCTCGACACCTGGTTCGCCAAGCAGGGCCTGAGCCACGATCAGATCAAGCAGATCACCCTGGTCGCGCTGCCGCCGCTCAATACCGAGGAGGCGTTGCGCCACAACCAGATCGACGCGGCCGTCTTATCGGTCGGCCAGCTTACCGTCGCCCAGCGGCGCGGCGGGATCGCGACGGTATTCAAGGACACCGACGTCGTCGGGCCGTACAACGGCGGCGGCGCGGTGCTGGCCGATGAATTCCTGAACCAGGACCCCACCGCGGCCACCGAGGTCGCCACCGGAATCGCCAAGGCGGTGCGGTACATTGACGATCACGGCCGCCGGCAGGTGCTGGATGTATTCGACAAGTGGCTGCGCGACAATGGCTTCGGTGACTACGTCGAGGCGGTGGACGCGAATTGGCCCGGCAACACCGGTGTGCCCAGTCCACAGGCTCAGATCCGCGACCAGGACGTCGCGCTGTGGCTGAACTGGCTGGGCTCGCGCGGCGACGTCGACCCCTCGAAGATCAAGCCGGGTGACGTCTTCACCAATCAATATAATAAGGAGGCGGCCGGGTAGCCTCGGCGCGGGCGTTCCGGCCCGAGCATCTCGGCGGTGAATTAGCCTGGGCAGGTGTCGCGGTGGTCACACGCCGACGAAGGGAATGGTGGTCGATGAATCTGGATTTCGCGCAGGACCAGCCGCATTCGGCCCGCATGTACGACTATTTCCTGGAGGGTAAGGACAACTACGCGGTCGACCGGCAGGCGGCCGAACAGATCCTGCAGGTGTGGCCCGGGATCAGGACGGCTGCGCAGGTCAATCGCGCATTCATGCGCCGCAGCATCCACCATCTCGTCGATGCCGGAATTCGGCAGTTCCTCGACGTCGGCACGGGCATCCCCACCGAACCCAACCTGCACCAGGTGGCCCAGCAGGCCGCGCCCGAATCCCGGGTGGTTTACAGCGACAACGATCCCTTGGTCCTGGCCCACGCCCGCGCACTGATGTCCAGTAGTGATCGGGGCGCCACCGCCTATATCGACGCCGACGTCACCGACCCCGCATCGATCCTGAGCGCACCGCAGCTCCGTAAGATACTGGATCTGACCCAGCCGGTGGGGCTGAGCATGATCGCGCTGCTGCATTTCATCGAGGCCGGCGCACGCGACATCGTGAATGCATTCGTCGATGCGCTCGCCCCCGGCTCATACCTGGTGATCTGCACCGCCACCGCCGATTTCGATCCGGAACAGGTAGCCACCGCACGGGCGATCTATCGCGCCCGAGGTATCACCGCCCAGGATCGCAGCCTGGGCGAGGTCGCCGAGTTGTTCGAGGGCCTGGAACTCCTCGACCCCGGTGTCGTCCCGCCACACCGATGGCATCCCGATGGGATCAGCGAGGTCCCGTCCTCCTACGACGCCAAGGTCTCCTGTTACGCCGGGGTAGCTCGTAAGCGCTGAGAGTTGCGTCGCGATCATCTCCCAGGCGGTCCCGTCGGCGCGAAATCCCGGGCCACGGTGGTGAAACGCGTGCGAGCGCCGGCCGTCGATGCGGAACGTCAGACTTTCGTCACAGTGTCCTGGGCGGTCGGCGCCCGCTGGGTGAGTCATGATCGTTGTGGCTCAGCGGTGCCCAGGCGGGGCCCGGAACTCGGAGGAGTGACAAGTGGCGACCGTGGCCGAACGGTTGAAGGACCGGATCGAGAGTTTCCGCGGCGACCGGGCGATCGGCGACCAGGGGAGGCCGTTTCTGCACGGCCGTGTGCCCCGCGTGGGTGATGTGGTGCTCACCAGCAACGACTACCTCGCGGTGAGCGGAGATCGCCGGATCGCGCAGGCATCCGCCGCCGCATTGGCCCGGGCCGCCGATCCGGCGCACGGGGCGGGCGCGGCGAATGCGTTGGCGGAGCGGTTGGCTCGGCATATGCGTGCCGGTGCGGGAATCGTGTGCCAGTCGGGGTGGGAGGCGAATATCGGTCTGCTGCAGGCCATTGCCGATCCCGAGACCCCGGTCCACATCGACGAGAAGGCGCATATGTCGCTGCGGCAGGGCGCGATCATGGCGGGGGCGCCGATTCATCCTTTCCGGCACAACGATCCCGGCCACCTGCGAGCACAGCTCGAGGCACACGGTTCGGGAATCGTTGCGGTGGACGCGATCTGCAGCACCAGCGGCAGCCGCAGCCCGCTGCCCGAGATGTGCGATATCGCGGAGGAGACCGGCAGCATGCTGGTGGTCGACGAGTCCCACTCCCTCGGGATCGAGGGTCCCGAGGGGGCGGGTGCGGTGGTATCGCTCGGTCTCGCGGCTCGGGTGCCGTTCCGCACGGCGAGCCTGGCGAAGGCCTTCGCCGGTCGTGCCGGGTTCGTTGCGGTGCACGATCCCGGCTTCGTCGGATACTTCGCCTCGGCGTCGCATCCGGCGGTGTTCTCCTCGGCGTTGCGAGCTCACGATCTCGCCGGGCTGGCCGCGACCCTCGACGTGATTCGCGCGGCGGACCGGCAGCGGAACCGGCTCCGCGACATCTCGGTCTGCGTGCGGAACGCGTTGACCGCCATGGGATTCGACCTGGCGGGGTCCGGCAGTCAGATCGTGTCCGTGCCGACCGGTCCCGAGGCGCATGCACTAGCGGTCCGGGACATTCTCGAGCGGCACGGCGTGCTCGGCTCGCCGTTCTGTGCGCCGGCGACGCCACCGGGCCACTCGCTGATCCGGTTCTCCCTGCACGCCGCGCTCAGCGAGCGCGACGTGGGGCGAATCATCCTGGCGTGTGCCGATATTCGCGACAGGCTGGGAGCGACGCCGGCTTGTTGATCGTGCCGGCGCCGCTGGAATAGGCGGCGGGGGGGAATGTCAGGCCTGCGTCGTGGCCGAAACCGGCTCGTGGTCGGCGGCCGGGGTGATCGGTGGCACCGCGGTGTCCACCGCCCGAACCAGACGCGGGCCCTGTGGCCCGAAGACCGCGCGCGGTTCGGGGAACAACCACGACAGCGTCAGGTACAGCACTGCAGCGCCACGATCGCGGCGACCAGCCAGGCACCCAGACCGCGCCAGTTCCAGCCGTGGTTGAACCAGTAGCGTCCGCCCCGCTGGCGGCGGTTGAAGACCTGCAGGGCGTCGGAGTCGTACCAGCCGCGTCTGGTCGGATACCCGAGCATCATGATCACCATCCACGGTGCGGTGCAGGTGATGATCAGCGTGGCGAAGGTTGCGGCCGGTGAGTTCGGTGAAGCGGCGGATTCGATAGGACAGGGTATTGGGATGGATGTGCAGCACCTGGGAGGCCGTGTCGGTGCGCCGATCGCGTTCCATCCAGGTACGCACCGAGACCAGCAGTTGGGCGTCGTGGTCCGCGTCGTATCGCAGCACCGCGCCCAGGACGTGATCGACCAGGGCACGCAGCGATGCGGGATCCTCGGGCAGCCAGCGGCCGGCTCATGCCCGCGACCACCCCGGCACCGGTACCCCCGACGCCACCTTCCTCTTCCACACCACACCCGGGCGACTCGACTCGGTCGCGCAGTATCGCGCACTGTGGCAGGAATGGGTCGAGCAGGACGGTTTCGAGATCCTTGCGTGCGACTCGACCGACCGGCTCATCCAATTCTTCACCGACAGTGCGGTTTTCACCCACACCGTCTACACCAGGTCCGCCGTCCACGGCGTGCGGCAGGATCAGCACGAACGGGAAACCATTGTCTTTCGTCTGATCGCCGGCCACTGGCTCGCCGTCCACGAACACCTGTCCCCGCAACCAGACCACGACGATTCGGACAGGAATGACGCATGAGTGACCTTCGCGCACTGCGCAACTACATCAACGGCGAATGTGTCCCCGCGGTCGAGGGGCGAACCCTGCAGATCATCGATCCTGCACTCGGCGCCGCCTATGCGACCGCCCCGCTGTCGGGTTCCGCCGATGTGGATGCCGCGATGGCCGCGGCCGCGGCCGCGTTCCCCGGTTGGCGAGGCAGCACACCTGCTGCTGCTCGCCGAGATCATCGGCGATATTCTGCCGCCCGGGGTGCTCAACGTGGTGTGCGGTGACCGGGAGACCGGCAGCCTGATGGTCGCACACCCCGTCCCGGCGATGGTGTCGATTACCGGCTCGGTCCGCGCGGGCGTCCAGGTCGCCGAATCCGCTGCCAAGGATGTCAAACGCGTCCACCTGGAACTCGGCGGCAAGGCGCCCGTCAGCGGTTTCATCGAACGCCTGCCTGCACACGCTGCCATCGAAACGGGCGGTCACCGGGTGGGTGATCGAGGGTACTTCTACGCACCCACCGTCGTATCGGGGCTGCAGCAGGACGACGAGATCATTCAGCAGGAGGTCTTCGGGCCGGTGATCACCGTGCAGTCCTTCGCCGACGAGGGCCAGGCCGTCGAGTACGCCAACGGCGTGGACTTCGCGCTGGCATCCTCGGTGTGGACCACCGATCACGCCCGGGCGATGCGATTGTCCACCAAGCTCGACTTCGGGTCCGTGTGGATACGCCCATATGCGGCTGGTCGCGGAGCTGCCGCACGGCGGCTTCAAGGCGTCCGGTTATGGAAAAGACCTGTCGGCCTACGGCTTCGAGGACTACACCCGCATCAAGCACGTGATGACCGCCCTCGACGGCTGAGCCGCCCGGGTTCCACTTTGATGTGAATTCGCCCGCTCGGCCGACTGGCGGACTACCCTGTGCGAGCAGGTTTCTGGTAGATCAGCCGATTGAAGCGGTGACTTGATGGACGGCGTTATGGAGCATCCCGAGACAACCTCTCGCATCTATGACTACTTTCTAGGTGGCAAGGACAACTACGAGATCGATCGGAAGGCCGGGGCGGAGATCCTGCAGGCCTGGCCGGACATCCGGACCGCTGCCCGGATCAATCGCCAGTTCATGCACCGCAGCACCCGGTTCCTGGCCGAGGCCGGGGTTCGGCAGTTCCTGGACATCGGCACCGGGATCCCCACCGAGCCCAACCTGCACGAGATCGCGCAGGAGGTCGCCCCGGACACCCGGGTGGTCTACGTCGACAACGATCCGCTGGTCCTGGCGTATGCCCGCGCGATGATGGGCAGCGACGAGGAGGCGACGGCCTATATCAGCGGCGATGTCACCGATCCGAACTCGATCCTGCGGGCCCCGGAACTGACCGAGATGTTCGACATGACCCGGCCGGTGGCGCTGAGCATGCTGGCGCTGTTGCACTTCGTCGAGGCGGACGTCAACCGGATCGTCTCGACGTTCCTCGATGCCTTCGCCCCCGGCTCATACCTCGTGATCTGTGCCATCACACCCGATTTCGCCCCCGCGCAGGTGGCCGCCGCGCAGGAGGTCTACCGCATCCGCCAGCTCCCCGCGCAGGTCCGTACCCGCGATGAGGTCGTCTCGTGGTTCGACGGACTCGAGCTTGTCGAGCCAGGTATCGTGCCGCCGCACCGGTGGCGGTTCACCGAGTCCACCGAGATTTCATCGGCCTTCGACGCCACGGTCTCCTGCTACTGCGGGGTGGGCCGCAAACCGTAAGGACACGGCGGCACTAGTTCCCGACGAGGGGCAAGAATATCGTGTCCACGATGTCGTGGATGCCTTCCTCCGGCATCGCCTGGAAGGTCATGAAGACGTGATGGCGCAGCAGGTCCACCGGTAGGGCCCGAATGCGTGGGGTCAGCCGGTCGGGGTCGATCTCGCCGCGCTCGACCGCCGCCGCGAGGATGTCGTCGAGCACCGCTTCCTGCCCGCTGATCAGGACCGCGCGCAGATCGGACAGGGTCTTGCCGGTCTCCTGGTAATAACCGCCGAGCTGCACGCCCAGTACGGTCGCGAGGTCGACTCGGGAGTCGTTGAGTTCGCGCAGCAAGGCGATGAGATCCTCGCGGAGGCTTCCGGTGTGCGGCGCCGGGGTTGGCCGGGTCGCGGCGGAGTGCTTGATGGCGGCGTGCAGCAGGTCGTTGCGGGTGGGCCAGCGGCGCGCGATGACCGGTCGGCTGGTGCCTGCCCGGGCGGCCACGGCCTCGAGGGTGAATCCGGCATAGCCGTTGTCGCGCAGCACATCCCACGCCGCGGCGAGTAGCGCCTCCTGTAGCGCCGCACCACGACGGCGGTGAACAGGCGGGTCCTCTTTAGGAATCACTTGTGCATCTTAACAGTTCCGCGTACGCTCGCATTCGGAAGATGCGGATCTGCATCTAATAGCGGCAGCGAGTGTCGCGAATGTCCGCTTCGGGAGGCTCACATGAATCAGAACGACACGATCCGGACCGACGTTCTCGTCGTCGGGGCCGGTCCCGCGGGACTGACGCTGGCCTGCGACCTCGCCCGGCGCGGCGTCGCGTGCCGCGTCATCGAGCGGGAAATGGCTCCCAATCGGGCATCCAGGGCCAAGGGGATCCAGCCGCGCTCCCTCGAGGTGCTCGACGACCTCGGCGCGGCCGACTACGTCGTGCGGCACGGCCTCGCCGATCTTCCCGTGCGGCTCCATGATTCACTCGGCGGTGTGGTCGATCGGCCCTCGATGACGGTCCCCGCCAAGGAGGCCTTCCACACGCCCTATCCCCACATGCTCTGGATCGGGCAGTTCGACGTCGAGCATGCGCTGCGCGCGCGACTGCACGAATTGGGCGGTTCGGTGGAGTACGGCGAGGAGGCGGTCGGCCTCACACAGGACGAGGGCGGCGTCGCGGTGACCGTGCGGACACCGGGGGGCCGTCGCACCGTGCTGGCGCGCTACGTCGTGGGGGCCGACGGCGGGAAGAGTGCGATCCGCCGGTTGATCGATCGACCGCTGGAAGGTGAGACCCGCGACTGGCAGCGCTGGTACTTCGGCGATGTGACTATCGCCGGTCTCGACCGCGGTCACATGCACCTCTGGTCCTCCGACAGCGGCATGCTCATTCTCACGCCGCTTCCGAATAGCGAGCTGTGGCAGCTGCAGACCCCCATCCCGGACGGCACGGAGGCGGTCGCTCCGACTCGCGAGCTGTTCCAGCGGCTGCTCGACGAACGACATGCCGGGGTCGAGGTGACGAGCGCGAGCTGGCTCTCGCTCTATCGCGTCAACGTCCGCATGGTGTCCGACTACCGCAGCGGCCGCGTCCTGCTCGCGGGCGACGCGGCGCATGTGCACTCACCCGCGGGTGGACAGGGCATGAACACCGGGATCCAGGACGCCTACAACCTCGGCTGGAAGCTCGGCGCGGTCATCGCGGGCGCATCGCCCGACCTGCTGGACACCTACTCCGCCGAGCGGGCGCCCGTGGCACGGACCGTCCTGGCCGTGAGCACGCACAAACTCGACCGGATAACCGAGCGGCAGACGGGTGGCGTCGACACGATCGCCGATGCCATCGGTGAACTCGGGGACGACGACCTGACCACCCAGCTCGGCATCACCTACCGCAGCCACCCTTGCGCGCCCACCGCGGGCCCGATCGCGGGAGACCGGGCACCGAACGTCACCGGCCTGCGCGGTCCCGGTTTCACCGGTGACCTGTTCGACCTCGCCCGCGGCCCGCAGTGGACCCTGATCGCGTTCGAGACGGACCTCGACATTCCGGTCGCACAGCAGGACCTGCACGTACACCGGATCGGCACGGGCACCGGAATCCTCGACGGCACCGGCGAATTCCAGCGGATATACGCGCCGCACGAGGGGGAGCTGATCCTCATCCGGCCCGATGGCTATATCGCCGCACGTGTCCCCGAGCATCAGGCGGCCGACCTTGCCGATCACCTCCCGTTTGCCGTAGCAGCTCGCTGAAGAGCGCTAGATCAAACCGAGTTCCTGTGCCCGGGCGCCGGCTTGGAAGCGCGAGGTCGCGCCGAGGGCGGCCATGAGTTCGGCGACGCGGCGGCGGTAGGTGCGCACCGACAGGCCGAGCGCGCGGGCCGCCGATTCGTCGGTGGCGCCGGCATTGAGGTGGTCGAGGATGCGCGGGGCGAGCTGGCGCAGCTCGGCGGCGTCGCGGTCGAAGACGGCGAGATCCGTGGCCGCGCGCCAGGCCGCGTCGAACAACGACAGCACCCCGTGTACGACCTCCGGCACGGTGATGATGCTGTAGCTGCGCATGCCGTAGGAGGTGTCACCCGCGAGGATGATCGCCCTCCGGTCCAGGATGATGGTCTCGTTGATGTCCTCGTCGGTGATGCGCACGCCCGCGCCGCGCTCGACCATGGTGTGCAGGTGCTGCGACAACGACGGGTCCAGCAGCGCCGAGGGCCGGTAGAGCTTACGCATCGCCACGCCGGGGCGGAGCGTGTGGTGACGGGCATTGTGCCAGGTCGCCAGGTCCTTTGCGGCGCAATCGAAGCTGGTCGTGGTGCCCTCGAACAGGCGCACGGTGCGTTCGAACAGTTCCTGGGGACCGCGCACGACAGTGACCGGTTGTGTCTGGGCCATGCCTCGAGTGTCGCGGTAGACAACGCAGAGGTCAATTCTCGGCAGCTTGTTGCCAATCGCTGTGCAGACGGGTCGGACCGGCGACGCTGGTGGCATGACAGAAACGATTTCGGCCCGCGTGGCGGGCGAGGGACGATTGGGGTCGTTCCGGGTGCATCGGATGGGTTACGGCACCATGAAACTGACGGGATGGCCGGAAGGTAAACAGCCGACCCGCGAGACGGCGCTGGCGGTGCTGCGCCGCGCGGTGGAACTGGGCGTGAACCACATCGACACCTCGCAGTTCTACGACCGCGACGGCATGAACGCCAACGAGCTGATCCGCGAGGCGCTGCACCCCTATCCCGACGACCTGGTCCTGGTCACCAAGTTCGCAGGGATCCCGCCGGGACTGACCCCCGCCGGCCTGCGCAAGAACGTCGAGATCAACCTGCAGACCCTCGGTGTGGACCAGCTGGACGTGGTGAACCTGCGCGTCGGTGAGGCCGTCGCACCGAACGAGGGATCGCTGGAGGAACCGCTCACCGCCCTGGCGAAACTGCAGGAGGAGGGCCTGATCAAGCATCTGGGTATCTCGAACGTCACTCGGGCGCAGTTCGATCAGGCCCGCGATCTCGCGCCGTTCGTATGCGTGCAGAACGCCTACAACCTCGCGATGCGCGGCGACGACCCGCTGATCGACGCCTGCGAGGAGGCCGGGATCGCCTTCGTCCCGTTCTTCCCGGTCGGCGGATTCCAGCCGTTGACGGCCGAGCACGTCCACACCGTCGCCACCCGCCACGGCGCCTCACCGCAGCAGGTGGCGCTGGCGTGGCTGCTCGCCCGTTCCCCCTCGATCCTGCTGATCGCGGGCACCTCGGACCCGAAACACCTGGAGGAGAACATCGCCGCCGCAAACCTGAAACTCACCGACGATGAGCTGGCGCTGATCGGCTAGCGTCGCGCCGTATTGCCATGCGGCCCAAGGATATTTCGTGCCCGTTCACCTGCTCGGCCATCTTTTTAAGCTGGTCGAGCAGGGGGAGCAGAGATCTCCCGTGACAGCTTGCATGCCGCATCTGGGTCGAGCAGGGGTGCGCGACGTAGCCACTCCCGGCAGGGGTCTCGCAGAGCGGGTCGGAACCTGTCGACACCGACGAAACCAGGTCCGAACAGCTGCTGTCACCCGGCCAATCCACGCCGGATCAGGAGGGGGTCGATCTCGGGTGGTCGGCCCCGGAAGGATTCGAATGCCTCGAGTGGGTCCACCGCCCCGCCCCGGGACAGCAGCTCGCGCCGGAACGCCTCGCCCTTGGCGCGGATCGGCTCGGCGCCGTCGGTGAACCATTCGACCGCGTCCGCGTCCAGTACCTCGCTCCAAATGTAGGAGTAGTAGCCCGCCGCGTAGCCGCCCGAGAATATGTGCTGGAAATAGCCTGTCCGATAGCGCGGCGGAATGGCCTCGATCGCTATGCCCGCCTTGTGGAGTGCCTCTGCCTCGAATGTCTCGGCGTCCACCCCGGCCGGTGCCGCACCGTCGGAGACGCGGTGCCACGCCCAATCCAGTAGTGCCGCACCGAGATACTCAACGGTCCGGAAGCCCTCTCCGAAGCGTTCCGCCGCCGCCATTCGCTCCACGAGCTCGGCGGGCATCTGCTCTCCGGTCTCGATATGCCTGGCGTAGTTGGCCAGTACCTCCGGCCGGGTCATCCACATCTCGTTCACCTGGGAAGGGAATTCCACGAAGTCCCTCGGAACCGCGGTTCCGGCGAAGAACGGGAACCGCACATCCGAGAACAACCCGTGCAGTGCGTGCCCGAACTCATGAAAGAGCGTCCTGACGTTGTCCCAGGTGAGCAGCGCGGGTTCGCCCGCCGGGGGCTTCACGATGTTGAGGGTGTTGACTACCACCGGCCGCGTCCCCAGCAGCCGGGATTGGCTGACCAATGCGTTCATCCAGGCCCCGCCGCGTTTCGACGGCCGCGCGAAGAAGTCGCCGAGGAAAAGTCCCAGCGCGCCACCGTCCGCGTCGAACACCTCGAAGACCCGGACCTCCGGGTGGTAGCCGAGCAGATCCGGGCGCTGCCGAACGGTAATTCCATAGACCTGCTCGGCGGCAAAGAACACCCCGTCCCGCAGCACCCGATCGAGCTCGAAGTAGGGGCGCAGTGCCTCCTGATCTATCGAGAACCGTTCGGCCCGAACGCGTTCCGACCAGAACTTCCAGTCCCAGGGCCGAAGTTCGGCGGCGGGCCCGGACGCGGCCGCCCGCATCGCGGCCATCAACTCGGCCGCCTCGCGTTGTGCGTTGGACACCGCCGGCGCGACCAGTCGACCGAGCATCTCCTCGACCGCCTCGGTGGTCTTCGCGGTCTGATCCTCCACCGCGTACGTCGCGTGGTCCGGGTACCCGAGCAGCGTTGCGCGCTCGGCTCGCAGCGCGGCGATCCGGGCGCCGCGGTGGCCGTTGCCGCCCTCGCCCAACCCGCGTCCCAGCGAGGCCGACATCACCCGCTGCCGCACGTCCCGGTCCGCCAGCTCGGCGAGGACGGGCTGGTTGGAGACGTTCTGCAGGCTCAGGGCCCAGGCGTCCGGATGGCCCAGCGATCGCGCATTCTCGGCCGCGGCCGTCACCGCGGCCGGTGCGAGCCCGGCCAGGTCCTGAGCCTTGTCCACGATCACAGTCGCTGCGTTGGTGTCGGCGAGCAGATTATGCTTGAACTCGGTTGCCGCCGTGGCGAGTTCCGCGTTCAGCCCCCGCAACCGGGCCTGTCCCGCGGCGTCCAGCCGGGCACCGGCCCGGACGAACCGGATGTGATATCGCTCCAGCAGCCGCGATTCCTCGGGGTTCAGCCCGAGCTCGTCGCGGCGCTGATGGAGCGATTCGATCCGTGCGAACAGATCGCGATCGAGATAGACGGCGTCCTGGTGCGCGGCGAGCCGCGGAGAGACCTCCGCCTCGATCGCGTCGATACCCGCGCTGGAATCGGAGCCGGAGACGGTGAAAAAGACATTCGATACCCGGCTCAGCAGGCGACCCGAATGCTCCAGTGCCACAATGGTATCGGTGAACGTAGCCGCCGGGTCGCCCGAGGTGATGGCCGCGATCTCGGCCAGCTGCTCGGCCATGCCGCGCTCGAACGCAGGCAGGTAATGTTCCTGCTCAATCTCGGCGAACGGCGGTAGTTCGTAGGCGAGCGTGCTGCGCTCGAAGAACGGATTGCTCGTCATACTCGAAACTCTATGTCGGATCGGACCAGGCCAGGGTTGCGCGTCAGGCTCTTGGAAAGGGGGCGTGGCTTTATCCCGAACCGGTGCCCATTCTTTCAGCTCAGCGGCCGCGGAACCAGTCGTAGTCGAAGTTCCCGTTGTGGTTGTGGTGGTTCTGCCAGTCGTTGTGGTGGCTGCCGTGCCATTCGTAGCGGTCGCAGAAGTTGTAGTAGTGCCAGTCGAAGCCTTGACCCCACTGGCAGTGGGAGTCGCCCCACCAGGTGTGGGCAGGAATCTCGGCGGTCGGTGTGGCCGAGGCGATTCCGGCTCCGGCACCGGTGAGGATCGCGGCGGCTGCGACGGCGGTAGCGATTCGGCGGATGCTGATCATGATGTACTCCAAGCTGTTTGGTTCGTGTCGGGCAACGTGGTACCAATCTTGCTGCCCGAGCGGTGAAACCTCTGCCAGCCTGGTGACACCCACTGTGTAACCGTCGCGACACAAGGGGGACTGACCCGGTCGGCGCCGCGCGAGTATCCGACGGCGAAGTAGCCTGGTCCGGATGGATTCGGCGAGAGGGTGAACGCATGTCCGGTACGAATATGTTCAGTGTCTGCGGGCGAATGACCGCGCTGGCCGGTCGGGGTGCGGAGGTAATCGCCTTGCTCGAGGAGGGGGCGCGCGCCGGCGGCGATGACTGCGGCCTGCTCACCTATAGCGTCAACACGGCCCTCGACGATCCGGACACGGTGTGGGTGACGGAGTTGTGGACCGATAAGGAAGCGCACGACGCGACCACCCGTTCCGAGCCGGTCGCAACGGTGACGCAGCGCCTCGTTTCGCTCCTGGCTCAACAACCCGCCGGCTTCTACGGCAACGCCGTCTACGTCCAGGGCCGAACACCCGAGTGACGCTCAGGCCGGTGCAGCCCGCAACGCGGTCATCCGGCCCACGAGGTCGAGCAGCGATAAGGTGGGCCAGGGGCGATTCAACAGTCCGGCCGGACCCTGACTGCGGGGTCCTGGTTACGTGAGCTTGTCGTCGATGTCGAATGAGCCGACGATCGACCGCGCGCTCGCGACGAGCGCCGCGATGGGACCGGTGCGGGCCTCGACGTGGCTGATCGCGCAGATCCGGATGCTGTCGGAGGCGTCGGTGATCGGACGGAACACGACGGCCGGCAGGGGATTGGTGAACGCGATCGGCGCGGGGTGGACGGCCACGTGTCCGCGGGTGGCGACGTGCACGGCCAGCTCGTCGTAGCGGCCCACCTCCTCGATGTGCGTGCGGGGTATGCCGGCCCGGATGAAGTCCGCCTGCAGGCGGCTGTCGAGGTAGGGGTTGTCGGTACGCGGAGTAATAAGGATCCGACGGGTGCGCAGGTCGGCGAGCGCGACGTCGCGGCGGCTCGTCAGCGGGTCCGACGGCTGGAGCATGGCGACCAGCGGGAACTCGCCGAGCACCGTACTGGCGATCCCGGGTAGCTCGGGGACCGACCAGCACAGGCCCACGTCCACCTCGCCGTCCGCCACGGCGGCGAGTTGCTGGGAAGTGTGCAGGGGGATCGGACGCCACCGGCACCGGGCGTCCTCGTCGGCGGGCCGGGCGTCGACCAGTCCCGGCAGGATCAGCTGTCCCAGCTCCGGGGTGTAGGCGAGGACGAGGTCACGATCGCCCACCGCCCGCAGGCGGGCGATCCGGTGGGCCTGATGCAATGCCTCGAGGGGCTCTCGGATCGCGGCGGCGAACTCGGCGCCGAAGGGCGTCAGTCGCACCCGCCGGCTCGTGCGCTCGACGAGCCGGTTGCCCAGACTGCGTTCGAGGCCGGAGACGGCCTCGCTGACACTGGCCGGAGCCAATCGCAGCCGGTCCGCGGCCCGCCGGAAATGCAGTTCGTCCGCGACCGCGAGGAAGCACTCCATCTGACGCAGGTTCACCCGCCGCCCTCCCTCCGTAGTGATCGTCTTACACCATGGCAGATACCGTGCCCCGGATGCCGAACAGCGCCTTCCCGTAGATCTCGGCGGCCACGTCGGGGTTGAGGACGGCGTGCCGGCTCGCTGCCTCGATGTCGCGCCAAATGCGTTGCAGCGGATTGGATTCGCCGAAGCTCGAAGCCCCCTGGGCCGAGCACACGATGCGGACCGCCTCGCGCGCGTGGACCGCCGCCATGCCCGCGTCCATCCGGATCCGCGCCCGGGCATCGTAATCGGGCACCGTCCCGGCCAGGGCCGCCTCGTCGAGGTCGGCGGCGGCGCGGTAGGCGTGCAACCGGGCGGAGTCGGCGAGCGAGGCCGCCTTCGCGGCGGCGAGCTGGACGGTGGGCGCCTCGGCCTGGGAGGCATAGCTGGTCATGGTCACCCCTCGCCTCGGGGCATTCTCCATCAGGAGATCGACAGCGCCCGCGGCCAACCCGAGCTGAGGTCCGGTCAACACGAGCGCGGCGACCGGCACGAGCGGGGCCCGGTACAGCGCCTCGTCGGTGAATGGTGTGGCGTAGCGGCCCTCGACGGCGTCGGGCACGGAGTGGAACCGGTGCGCGGGCACGAAGAGGTCCTCGCCTACGAGCGTGTTCGACGCGGTCCCGCGCATGCCCGTCACGAACCAGGTGTCCTCGACGGTCAGCTCCGACATCGGCGCGAGCACGATCCCGACGGCGTCCGATGTGCCCTCGGCGTCGGGCCGGGTGACCCCGAGGACCGCCCAGTCGGCGTGGGTGCATCCGGAGGCGGGGGCCCAGCGGCCGCTCACCCGATACCCGCCCCCGACCGCACGCGCGGTTCCCGAGGGGGTCACGACGCCGGCGACCCGGGCGCCGGGGGCGTGGGCCCAGACGTCGTCCTGGGCCTGGGCGGGGAACAATCCGACGAACCAGGCATTCGCATTGAGTAACGAGGCCACCCAGCCGGTGGAGCCGCAGGCACGTCCGACCTCGAGGCCGACCTCCAACAGGGTGCGGAGGTCGGTCTGCAGCCCGCCGTAACGGGCGGGCTGCAGCAGCGACAGCAGGCCCGCCTCGGCCAGGGCGCCGACGTTCTCCGCGGGTACACCCCGCCGGCGGTCGGTGAGATCGGCGTTGCCGGCCAGCAGCGGTCGCAGTGTGGCGGCTCGCTCGACAAGGTCTGCCCGCAGGGCGCGCGCGGTGTCGGTAATGCGGGGGGCGTCCATGATGATGTCCATTCGGGTCAGCTCGCGACGGCGAGAGGGGAGTGCGTACCGAAGATTCGGCGCGCGTAGATCAACGGTGCCGTGGAGGTCGACTCGGCCTCCTCGACGGACACGACGAGCAGGACGTGGTCGCCGCCGTCGACGTGCCGTTCGACGCGTCCCGCCGTCCACCCCGCCGACTCGGGCAGGTAGGGCAGGTCCGTGCGGACGGTCCAGGTGATGCCGTCGAACTTGTGGCCCGGTCCCCGGTGCCGACGGGCGAACGTCGATGCCAGCTCCTGCTGGTGGGCGCCGAGGATGTTCACCCCGACCCGGTCACCCGGCTGAAGGTGGGCCAGCAGCCTCGAGGCCCGGTCCAGCGCGAAGCTCACCAGCGGAGGGTCGAGTGAGAGCGAGGCGAAGCTCGATACTGTACTGCCGTGCGGTCGCCCGTCGGCGGTGGTCGCCGTTACCACGGTGACCGGAGAGCACACCCCGCTCATCAGCTCGACAAAGGTCTCTCGGTCGATCATCGTGCGCCTCCTGCTGTGCCCGAGTTCGTCTGCCGGATAATCGATTTCGCGGATCACCGCGTCCGACATCACGAAGTAAACGCCGACGCACGGGCGGCCGCTTGGTCTGCCGGCCCAGGATTCCGGCCTCCCATTGGTCTGATGGCTCAGGACTTCGGGCTCACTGCTCGACGTCGCGCGGCAGGAGGACCGCGTCTCCCAGTTCCTCGGCGAGCGCCAGGGCGGTGTGGAGGGCGAGCCGACGGTCGTCGAGGTTGTGTCCCAGCACGTCCTGGGCCCGCTTCACGCGGTAGGTCACCGTGCCCCTGGCCACGTGCAGGCGGCGGGCGACCTCCGCGATGCTGCGCTCGGCCTCGATGTAGTGGTACAGCGTGGTCCGCAACGCCGCCATCGGTGCGTTGCGGGCGGCGAGCCCGCCGAGTTCACGTCGCACGAGGTCGCCGGCCGCGTCGAGATCGGCGGCTGACAGCGCGACGGCGGCGACGTCGGCGTAGGCGGTCGCATGCCGCGGAACCCGCCCGGCCCGGCGCCGCAGTCGCTCGACCTGCTCCGCGCGCTCGGCCTCGCGGTGTGAACGGCGCAAGCCCGCGACGCCGTCTCCCGGGGTTCCGAACGCTGCCTGTACCTGCCGCCGGGACAGTGCCGCCACGATGGTCTCCCACGAATCGGCTCGGCGCCTGCCACCCGGATGTACTGTGCCCCAAGCCCATAACCGCCCCGAGGCCACGGGGATGACCAATGTCGCGGTGGCTCCCCGGGCTCGCAGCGCCTCGATCGCCGCCGCCTGGAGCGGGGAGCTGCCGTTCGGCGAGTCCGACCACACCAGCACCGCCTCGTGGGTCCTGCGCAGGTCGTAGCCGAGGGCACGCGACGCCTCGCCGATGTCCGTCGCCGCGGCATCACTCAGCAGGGAACGCACGATGTCGGCCCGTGCCGCGGCGGCGCTGGTACTCCACACCTCGTGCTCCGCGAGGTAGGTGCGAATCATGGTGTCGGACAGGTCATCTACGTAGGCGAACAGCTCGCGGGAGATCGCGGTGACCTCATCGACCGCCGCCCCGGGGTCGACCAGTTCGACGCAGGCCCGCAGGAACGCCTCGGTCGTTGCGGCGTGCCCGATGCGGACGCCCTGCAACACATGTTCGAGCGGTATGGCCCGGTGCACGAACTCGCGGATGCCCTCCAGGGTTGCCGCATCGGTGGGCGGGGTGGCCGCCGGGCCGTCCACCAGAGCACACAGTGCGCGCAGGGTGGTCACCTCATTGCCCCGGCGGAGCATCTCGACCGCGGCCGGGCTACCGCCGAGCGCCGGAACCTCGCCGATGATCCGCTGCACGACAACGGAATTCAGTTCGAGCGCCCACCGTACGGGGTCCATGCCCGCGCGCGCGATGACCTCCTCGACGAACGCGCGCGGGCAGGCCGCGGCGTCGAGGTCGACCGCATCCCGCGCAATCAGTTGTGCGATCCAGGCTCGCCGCCCACCGGTCACCCTCACACCACCCTTCCTCGGGCCGACGCAACCTCGCACAGAGGCGATCATGCTGTACCAGGTCACACCCTACGCAGTCGAATCCGAGGCCCCCCGGAGCTCCGGGAGTATGCGGCCGGGATCCGTTGCGGGACAGGAGCCCCCGTGAGGTGCGGCGGGCAGTGGGTGGCAGGTGGCGGCGGCCGCCGGTGGGGACCGGCGCACCCTCCCGTCGTGCGATCTCAATCGGCTCCGTGACCGCCGTGGTGAACGTGATCCCTGTGGTGCACGTGCCCGTCGTGGTGCAGCCGGTAGTGCTGGGCAAGGAGGTTACGTCCGTAATCGTTGCCGTTGGGCGCGCGCACGATGGTGTGGACGTGGTAGCGGGCGGGTTCGGGATTGGTGAGGAAGACACCGGGATGGTTGTCGTACTCGACCAGGAGCACGGGAGAATGGATGCGGTAGTAGAAGGCGCATTCGTCGTCGTGGCCGCCGCGCCAGGAGAACCGTGTCTGGTCGAAGTGCGCACGGACATCCGCCAGGGTGCGCTGGGCTTGTGCCTGCGGGAGGCGGTCGAGGTACACCCGGATCAGGTCCACCAGGCCGTCGCGCTGGTCGGTTGGCAGGCTCGCCGCGAGGATCCCCTCGGGCGGCAGGGTCAGGTTGTCGTTGCCTGCGCCGGTGAGATGGCGTCCGCTCCACGGGCCGGCGAGTTCGGGTGGGAGGTCTTGGGTGCGTAGCGAGGATCCCATCAGGAACTCGTCCTGTCGGTGGGGGTCCAGGGTGCGGCGGAACGCGAGGGCGATTTCGGTTTCGTCGCCGAAGGCGTGGATGCCCTGGAATCGTCCGGTCCCTCGTGTGGGTTCGGCGCCGAGGAATACCGGGGCGAGGACCACCTGCCCTCCGACGAAGACGCAGTGCAGGTCCACGTGATGACCCATCAGCTGCCATCCCCAGGGGGTGTGGTGGGAGGGAGTTCCGAAGACGGTGAACCAGTAGGCGAATTCGGTGAGGGTGTCTCGGTAGTCGTCGATGAGTTCGCCCAGGTTCGCGTTGAGTGCCATTGCCGTGCGTACCTGGGTGTAGCCGGCGGGGCTCAGGCTTGCCTCGACGACGGCAAGGGCGCGGTCGCGGTCGCCGTCGGTGAGTCGTTCCAGGCGCATGCCTTTGGGGTGCCAGGTCGGGATCGCGTTGGTCCACAACCGCCATTCCGGGGCGTCCATCGGTAGGGCGCCGACCGTTCTCTGGTGGGGTGCGAGCCTGTCGAGGTAGGCCTGGGCGGCCGCGACGGCGGATTTGGGGGAGGTGTCCGGGCCGTCGAGGTGATAGAGGCCAGGGCGTGGTGTGCCGTTGTCGGTGATGCCGATGTAGGGCTCGAGATATCGGCGTTGGGCGGCGGTCAGCTCGAAGGCTGCCTGCGGGGGAAGTAGGTCGTCGAAGAGATGGGAGTCGACGATCGGCAAATCGCCCCGGGTGGTCGGCAGCGGGAAATCTTCCGGAAGGTGCTGGTGAGGCATCGGTGTCTCCTACTCGGTGGGAACGGCGAGGACATCGCCCGGTGCGAGGAATCGGTTCTCGATCCGCCGGGCGGCGATGAGCCATCGGCCGCCCCGTCCGTCCGGCTCGCCGACGCGGACGAAGCGGTCGAACACGTCGGCCACCAGCACCGGGGCGGTCGTCGGTATGGGCGGCTCGCCGTCCTGTGCGTAGAGCACCAGGGCAGACACGGCCTCGGCGAGATCGGTCTGGTAGCGCAGGATGTGGAAGTTGGACATCAGGTGACGCGAGACCCGTGGCCCTCGTGCGGTGCGGTCGCTGTACACGCCGTCGATCTCGTCGGTGCCGCGAAAGGTCCTGCGCGAGAACGTCAGCTCGGCGGCGGCGGTGAAGAAGCCGGAGGCCGCCGAGCCGTCACCGTGGTCGATCTCGAACCACAGCGCCGTGACCAGCATCGACAGCTCGGTGTGCGCGAGGGCGAGCGCCGGTGCGGTGACCGTTCGGGCGTCGGCGGTCATCGGCCGACCGCCGACGCACCGCTGCGCACGCCGTTCACCAGCGCCTGCCCGGCCTGGTGCAGCATCGTGGTGTCGGACCCCAGAACCAGGAAGTCGTACCCGCGATCCAGCAATTCCGGCGCATTGCCGCAGGCCGTGGTACCCAGGGTGATTCGCTGCTCGGCACAGTGTCGTTCGGCCGCTGCGACGATATCGGCCAGCCGGCTGTCACCCTCGCGGAATCGGCCGGAGACCGCGAGATCGGTCGGGCCGATGAAGACCGCGTCGACGCCGGCGACCACGCCGATCTCGACGATCGCCGAGAGAGCTCCGACGCTCTCGGCCTGGACCACGAGGCGAACCTCGTCGTTGCCGGCCCGCAGATAGTCGCCGAGGGCCTCGAGCCCCCATCGGCCGGCTCGTCCGGAGGTGCTGGCTCCGCGGCGTCCCAGCGGTGGGAACCGTGTCGCGCGCACGGCGTCCCGCGCCGCGGCGGCGTCGTCGACCTGCGGGACGAACAGCCCGGCCGCGCCCGCGTCGAGCGGTACCTGGACATCGCGTGGTGCGGTGCCGGCGACCCGGACGAAGGGCGCGATCCCGCAGCCGCGGGCGAGCCCGATCATGGTTGACATGGTGCGGATGTCGATCGCGCCGTGTTCGGTGTCGATCACGAGAAAGTCGAAACCGGCGAGTGCGAGCAGTTCGACGCTCTCCGGTGCGGGAAGCTTGGCCCAGGCTCCGAGCCGGGGGAACGAATCGCCCGTCATGACCGGGTTCCCCGATATTCGCCGGCGTTGAGCACCCACCCCTTCGCGAGGAAGTCCTCGCGGGGCGGGGCAAAAACGTCGATGAGCGTGTGCGGGCCCGCGTCCACGGCGCGGGTGGTGTGGATGACGGTCGGCGGGATCAGCGTCATCGAGGGGCTACCGACCTGGACGCGCTCATCGTCGTGCCATTCACTCATCCGGGGGGTCCACGGGACCCGCAGGTGATGCACGTAGTTCCCGACGAGGGTCACCGACATCTGCTCGAAGTCCTCGTGCGAATGCGGCGAGAGCCGTTCGGTGTCGCGTGGCCCCTCGTGCACCGGAAACCAGTTCACCATCAGCGAATTGGTCCGGAAGATCCGGCCGAAGCGTCCCTCCCGGTCGGGTATCTCACGCAGGCGATGGATCCGGATCTCGTCGCCGCCGGCCTCGGCGGGCTCCGGCAGCGGCGAGACCCGCGGGTCGGCCCCGGCAGCACGATTGACCGCGCGCCGCATCTGCTCGCCGCAGCGTGCGGTGAACACCCGCACCACCGTGGCGGACGACACCGCATGCACGGCGCTCGTGCCGGCCGGTACGACGACGAGTGCAGGCTCGGACACGGACACCCGCGCCCGGCGGTCGTGCTCCACGCCCAGCACCGCGTCGTCCTGGACGAGCAGCACGTATTCGTCGGGCAGGTCGTGCTCGGTCAGGCGGTCACCCGCTTCGAGTTCGGTGATCGCCACCACGAAGTTCCGGCCGCACACCGACCACGTCCGGCCGCCGCCACTGACCCGATCCGGATCACGTGCTGAGACCTCGTCGACGACGGGGGTTCCTGTGGTCATCGGACCTCTCCTCATGGTGCCTCGTAGACGACATGAGCTTGCCGCCGGTCCGGCTAGGGAACAATCGTGAGTTTCCGACCGCATCGTTCGGTTGAGCCGAACAATGCGTGGAACGTGACGGTCGGCGGGGATGGGTATGCTGCTGGGCGAGTGCGACTCTCGCCGATCGAACCGGAGGCCCCGCGTGGAACTGTCCGACGAACTGCTCGACCTGTTGCGTCGTCCGAGCACCTGCTACGTGGCGACCACGATGCCGGACGGTTCGCCGCAGCTCACGCAGGTGTGGGTCGACACGGACGGCGAGCACGTGCTGATCAACAGCGTGCAGAGCCACGTCAAGACCAGGAATGTCGAGCGCGACCCCCGGGTGGCCCTCACGGTGGCCGATGCCGAGAACCCGAGGCGCTACTTCCAGGTGCGCGGGCGGGTGCTGAAGGTCACCACCGACGGGGCGGTGGAGCACATCGAGGCATTGTCACAGAAGTATATGGGCGCGCCGTATCCATGGTTCGGGGGACGCGACCAGGTCCGGGTCATCTACGTCATCGCGCCGGATCGCATCTCCGGCATGGGCTGACACCAGACCGCCGTCGGTGAAGACCGCCGTGACCACGGCTCGGAGCCGCCAGAACACGCTGGGCCGGTATCGGGTGAGGTTCTGTTCGTCGATCACGTCGCGAGACTAGAGGGAACGGGTTGTTGAACGAATCGCGCACTTCCACAGCGGGTTTGACGCGCCGGCGTTTCATCGGCGGGGCGGCGCTGGCGGCGGCGTTCGCGGCGATGCCGGAGAATGTGCAGCGCGTCCTCGCCGAGCCGGTGACTCCGAAGCCGATCGAGCACATCGTGCTGCTGATGCAGGAAAATCGCTCCTTCGACCACTATTTCGGCACCATGGCGGGCGTGCGCGGGTTCAACGATCCGCACGCGATGCGGCTGCCGGACGGATCGCCGGTCTTCCGGCAACCGGATTCGGAGAATCCCGACGGTTATACGCTCCCGTTCCACCTGGACACCTGGCGAAACAGCGTGCAGAAGATCCCGTCCACCTCGCACGCCTGGTCCGTACAGCACGAGGCGCTCAATGGGGGAGCGATGGACCGATGGCTGCCCGCGCATCGCAGGGCGGACGGCGTGAACGGCCCCTATGTGATGGGGTATTACGAGCGCGCCGACATTCCCTTCCACTTCGCGCTCGCCGACGCCTTCACCGTCTGCGACGCCTACCATTGCTCGGTGCTGGGCCCGACGTGGCCCAATCGCATGATGTGGATGACCGGCACCATCGATCCGCAGGGCGAGGGCGGCGGTCCGCTGCTGGAGAATATTCCGGGCAGCTACTCGTGGAGTACCTATCCCGAACGGCTCGAGCAGGCCGGGGTGAGTTGGAAGGTCTACAACGAGATCGACGACTACGGGCTGAACATCCTGGAGCAGTTCAGCCAATTCCAGCACGCCCCACAGGATTCCGGGCTGTACACCAAGGGGATCGCCACCTCCCCGGTCGGGCAGTTCGACAACGACGCCCGCGCGGGGACCCTGCCGACGGTATCCTGGATTCTGCCCAATGCCAGCGCCTGTGAGCATCCGGACTACCGGCCCGCCGACGGCGCCAAGTTCATCGCCGACCGGATCAACACCATCGCCTCGAACCCGGACCTGTGGGCCAAGACCGTCTTCATCCTGAACTACGACGAGAACGACGGACTCTTCGATCACGTCGTGCCGCCGCTGCCGAGCCCGGGGGAACCCGGCGAATTCGTCCGGGGCAAGCCGATCGGCGGCGGCTACCGGGTGCCGTGCATCATCGTGTCGCCGTGGACCGCGGGCGGCTGGGTGGCCACCGAGCGGTTCGACCACACCTCGTGCTTGCGACTGGTGGAATGGCTCACCGGGGTTCGCGAGCCGAATATCTCCGGCTGGCGCAGAAGGACTTTCGGCGATCTCACCTCGGCGTTGCGCCTGCGCCAGCCGCCGAGCCGCGATCCGGTGCAGTTCCCCGGATTGGACCTGGAGGTCGTTCGCGCGAACGTGACCGACCTGCTGCCCAGGCCGGTCGTTCCGGCCAGCCCGCAATCCGAGCCGAGGCAGGAACCCGGCAGCAAACGACGCATTCCGTAGCGGGCTCGGCCCACCTGATGCGCGCCCGCGAGGGGGCCTCGTCGGGGCTGCTGCAGAGCGAGCATTACCGCTGGACACAGGGTCGACCGCGGCCGGTTCGACGCCGCGACCGAGTTGGCCGAGCACCTGCCCATGACGGTCGTTTCCGACCTGGTCGGGCTCCCCGACCAGGGCCGGGTCAAGATGCTGGACTGGGCCGCGGCGATGTGGAACGTGCAGGGCCCGGCCGACGAACGCTTCGCGAACGCTATGCCCGCGGTCCAGGAGTTCATCGGCTTCGCCAACACCGAGGCGGTCCCCGGACGCATCGACCCCGACGGATGGGCCGCCCACCTCTACCAGGCGGCCGACCGCGGGGAGCTGCCACGCGACAAGTGCCCCGGAATGATTCTCGATTACGTCGCGCCGAGCCTGGACACGACCATCCTCGCGATCACCAACGCGATCGCGCTCTTCGCCGAGCATCCCGACCAGTGGGATCTCCTGCGCGCGGACCGCTCACTGATTCCGCACGCGATCAACGAGACCCTGCGCATGGAATCCCCTGTCCCGCAGTTCAGCCGGGTCCTCACCGAGGACCACGAGATCGACGGGGTGTCGCTCCCGGCCGGCAGCCGGGTGGCGCTGCTCTACGGTTCGGCCAACCGCGACGAGCGCCACTACCCGGACCCGGAACGCTTCGACATCACCCGCTGCCCGTCGGATCACCTGGCGTTCGGGCGCGGCGAGCGCGTCTGCGTCGGCATGAACCTGGCGCGACTGGAGATCGGCGCACTGCTCGAGCGGCTGGCCGACCGGGTGACCCGATTCGAGATCCTCGCCTCGACACCGATGATCAACAACGGTCTGCGCGGACTCGAACACCTCGAGGTCGCCGTCCAGACCGGATAGATCGCTCGCGGAATCCGATAGATTCCGGCCACGAGCACGCCGGAATGACGATCCCAGGCAGGACAGTGCCTGTATGAACGCCCCGCCGGGGCGTTGTCATATCCGGGGGACTACCAGGCGCGGCAGCGCTGATCCCGATGCCCGTTGCCGTCATGCTGATCGTTGTGCCAGTTACCCTGGCGGTCGCAGTGCCAGTCGTTGTGGAACGGATCGGCCGGATTGACCTGCCCCGGGTGGTTGAAGCCGGGCCAGGAGGGCGGCTGGGCGGCCGCGACGCCCATGGCGGGCACGGCACATGCCGCACCGACCGCAGCAAATTTCGCGAAAATCTTCTTCGCGGAGACTTCTTTCTACTCATAAGCCGACGACAGTAGGGCCGCGTCGATCGTGGCGTATCGGTCCGGTCGGGCCAACCCGGCTTGCTTTCAAAGACTGGCGACGCGCGGGCCGCCATAACCCGGTACCGAAGGGTGGACAACCGTCTATACGGGTGATCGGTCAGGTCTGTAGGTTGGAGCGCGAGACCGATCGGATGTGACCGGCCACACCGGTGGTGCGGTCCGGGGCGATCGGTGGGATCCAGCAGAGGCGAAAGGGTGGCGCGGTGCCGCAGAGCGCAACCGAATACCGGACCGAATACGACAAGCTTTTCATCGGGGGCTCCTGGGTCGAACCCGCCTCGCCGGCGGTGATCGAGGTGCGCTCCCCGGCCACGGGGGAGCGGGTGGGCCGGGTGCCGCTGGCGGTCGAGGAGGATGTCCGCGCGGCCTGCGCCGCCGCCCGCCGGGCATTCGAGCAGGGCCCGTGGCCCCGGATGACGCCCGCCGAGCGCGCGGCCGTCCTGGGCGAGGCCGCACGCCTGCTGACCGAGCGCGCCGATCTGTTCAAGCATCTGCTGACCCTGGAGACGGGACAGCCCGCCAGCATCGTCGAGATCCTCCAGTACGGCCCCGCGCTGTCGGGCCTGCAGTATTACGCCGGGGCCGCGGACAAGTTCACCTGGCGCGAGATCCGCGACGGCATCTATGGGCAGACCCTGGTCACGCGCGAGCCCGTCGGGGTGGTCGCGGCGATCGTGGCCTGGAATGTGCCGTTGTTCCTGGCCACGAACAAGCTAGGTCCCGCCCTGCTGGCCGGATGTCCGGTGGTGCTCAAACCCGCTGCGGAGACACCACTTTCGGCCAATGCACTCGCCGAGGTGTTCGTCGCGGCCGGGCTGCCCGCCGGGGTGCTGTCGGTGGTGCCCGGCGGCCCCGAGACCGGGCGCGCCCTGACCTCCGATCCGGAGATCGACAAGTTCACCTTCACCGGTAGTTCTGCGGTCGGCCGGGAGATCGGCAAGCTCGCCGCCGAACGGCTCAAGCCGTGCACGCTGGAATTGGGCGGCAAATCCGCGGCCATCGTGCTCGACGATGCCGATCTGGATGCGTGCGTGCCCATGCTGCTGTTCTCGGGCCTGATGAACGCGGGACAGGCGTGCGTCGGCCAGACCCGAATCCTGGCGCCGCGCAGCCGATATGCGGAGGTCGTCGAGAAGATCGCCGCCGCCGCCGCGGCCAGTCTCGTTGGCCTGCCGGACGATCCGGCGGTCACCATCGGCCCGCTGATCTCCGAGCGTCAGCGCGAGCGGGTCGAGGGCTATATCCGCACGGGCGTCGAGGAGGGCGCCCGGCTGGTCACCGGCGGCGGCCGCCCCGAGGGCCTGGACGGTGGATGGTTCGTGCAGCCAACGGTTTTCGCGGACGTGGACAATGCGATGACCATCGCGCAGGAGGAGATCTTCGGCCCGGTGCTGGCGGTGATTCCGTACGACACCGACGAGGACGCGATCCGCATCGCCAACGATTCGGACTACGGCCTGGCGGGCAGCGTGTGGACCACCGACTTCGAGCGGGCGATGTGGATCGCCGCGCGGATCCGCACCGGCACGTACGCGGTCAATATGTACGCCTTCGACCCGGGATCGCCCTTCGGCGGCTACAAGAACTCCGGCATCGGCCGCGAGAACGGCCCGGAGGGCATCGAGGCATACTGCCAGGCCAAGAGCCTGCTGCTGCCGTTCGGGTATACGCCGCAACAGGATTAAGCTGTCGTGCCGGCGGCCGGGAGCCGCGCGGTGCGGCGCTTGTCCGCCCGCTCGGCTGCGGCCTTGGGCCGGTTTATCGGGTGGTAAGGCGCCACAGAGAGGTGACTTCTGTGGAGCGAGCGGCGTGCAAGGGATCGTCGGGGTCATTCGCGCGCGGGTGCCGCGGGCGGGTATCCATCCGGTCTACCACGAGCAGCCCAGCAGCTGTGATGGCGTCGAGAAGCTCCTTGCGCGTGCGCAGCCCGAGCAGTTCGGCGAGGTCGGAGATCACCAGCCAAGCCTCACCGCCCGGGGCGAGATGCTTGCCCAGCCGGTCCAGAAAACCACGCAGCATCCGGCTATTAGGGTCGTACACCGCGTGTTCGAGCGGGGAGTGCGGTTTGCCTGGTAGCCAGGGGGGATTGCACACCACCAGGGACGCGCGGCCCGGCGGGAAGAGGTCAGTGCGCACCAGTTCCACGCGGTGGGCGAATCCGAGTCGGGTCAGATTGTCTCGCGCGCAGTCCAGCGCGCGCGCGTCCTGGTCCGTAGCCACGACTGTGCCGACGCCGCGGCTCAGCAGCACCGCGGCGAGCACCCCGGTCCCGGTGCCGATGTCGAACGCCACGTCCGCGGCAGGTAGCGGCGCCTGTGCGACCAGGTCGACGTATTCGCCACGAACGGGGGAGAAAACGCCGAAGTGTGGGTGCACGCGGGCACCCAGGCTCGGAATCTCCACACCCTTCTGCTGCCACTCGTACGCGCTGATCACCCCCAATAGTTCCCGCAGTGACATGACTACGGGCTCGTTCACCGCGCCGTATGCCGAGGTGAACGCATCCCTGACGTCCGGTGCCCGGCGCAGCGGCACGATATGCCCGGGGCCCACCGGCACCAGCAGTCTGCTCAGCTGCTGCGCTGTGTGTGTGCGCCGCTGCCGGTGGAGACGAAATCCCTCGGCCGGTGTCGAACCAGTCGCCGGTTTTCGCGACCGCTCTATTCGCCTGCCGAGGGCTGCCAGCAGTTGCCGTGCGTTCTGGAAGTCCCCGCGCCACAGCATGAAGTTGTTCGTCCGCGCCAAACGGTATGCCTCGTCAGCGGTCAGGCTGTCGTCTACGACGACGACTTCGTTCGGGGGCGAGGCGTCGGTTTCCGAGCGCCACAGCGAGCTTCGTACGTTATGCCCGTCAACCCAGCGAATCTGCATCGGAATCTCCCGGTTGAAAGTACGAACCGAGCGCTAGTGTACGGCTGTCACTTGCTATCGCTACTTCGGCGGCTAGGAGAACTCCGGCATCGGCCGCGCGGACGGCCCCGCGGGTATCGAGGCATATTGCCAGGCCAAGAGCCTGCTGCTGCCGTTCGGGTATACGCCGCAACAGGTTTAAGCGGTGGCGTCGGCGAGTACCGTGCACGATATGGATGAAGATCGAAATAAGCTGACGCCCCGTCCGTTTCGCTTCGCCGTCGGGTACGCCGCCCCCGCGTCTCGCGCCGAATGGCGCGAGCGGGGGCGGCAGGCGGAGGACCTCGGCTTCGACGCGCTCATGTTCGCCGACCACCTGGGGATGATGTCCCCGTTCCCCACGCTGATCACCGTGGCGGAGGCGACGAGTCGGCTGCGGGTGGGCACCATGGTGCTCAATGCCGGGTTCTATCGGCCCGCGCTGCTGGCGCGTGATGTCGCCAGCGTGGACCTGCTCACCGAGGGGCGGTTCGAGTTCGGCGTGGGCGCCGGGCCGGATTTCGCCAAGCCGGAGTTCGAGGCGGCGGGACTGCCGTTCCCGGGCGGCAGGCAACGGATCGAATATCTGCGCGAAACCCTCGGCGAGATCCGCACCCTGTTCGCCAACGGTCATCAGCCGCCGGTGCAGCGCCGAATCCCGGTGCTGGTGGCAGGGAGTGGGGACCGTCTGGTGCGGGTGGCCGCCGAATATGCCGACACGGTGGCGCTGGCCGGGGTACCCGTGGGCGCCGATATCGATTCCGACGAGGCCGGTGTTGCCGCACTGGCGCGCCGTGTCGAATTCGTCCGCGCCGCCGCGGGAGACCGTTTCGCCGATATCGAGGTGGGCCTGACCGTGCAGGGGGTGGACGTGCAGGGCCACGGCGAGGCCAATATGTCCATGGCGAGCAGGTTCAATCCGGCGCTGTCGCAGGCACAGCTGCGGTATCTGCCCGGTGTGCTGCACGGGCCGGCGGCCGATATCGCCGATACCCTGCGGCACTACCGCGACGCCTATGGGCTCACCCACTTCTCCGTCACGGGGAGTGATGTGAAAGCCATCGCGGCGGTGATCGAACAGCTGCGGTGAGGGTGGAGATTTCTCCACCCTGAGAGAGCGGAAGATCCGTCCGGCGGCCCAGGATCGGGGGCCGCGCGGCCCCTATCGTTGCGGACAGTTGATCCGAGCGGCACCGAACATCAAGTCCGGCACCCGCTTTCCAGGCCTCGAGAGGTGGAGATCCGCGATGAGCGGTGCAGTGCAAATTATTCTGATCCTGGTCGCCGTCGGCTACATCCTGTTCCGGCGGATGATCGGTGAGCAGGCCGAGGCCCGGCGGATGCTGATACTGCCTGCGGTGCTGACCATCATCGGGCTCACCGATGTGTCGAAGGATGTGAAAACACCTGGGGCCGTGGTTCTTCTGGTGGCCACCGCGGCGATCAGCCTGGCGATCGGAGCGCTGCGCGGCGCCACGGTGCGGATCTCGGCGCGCGAGGGCGTCGCCTTCGTGCAGTACACCGTACTGACGGTGGTCCTCTGGGTGGTGAACGTGGCCATCAAGTTCGGGGCAAACGTCGGGCTGCGGATCGTCGACCCGTCCGATAGTGCGGCACTGAGCAACAGCCTGCTGCTGACCCTGGGTGCCGGCATGCTGATGGAGGGGCTGATCGTGCTGGCCCGGGCGCTGCACGCCGACCACCAGGTCATCTGGCAGTCCGGTAATAACGGTAGGCAGCAACAGATGTCGCCGTTCCTGAACAATATCCAGCGCAACATGAACGACCGCCGCAACCGATGAGCGGAAATGAGGATAGCGGGACCCGGCCTCACCGGGGCGAGGTCCCGGAGTGAGGAGGCGGGGCCCCGGAGACATCCGGGGCCCCGCCTGGCTTGCGGTTGTGTGCGCGCCGCGAAACTGCCTGTCAGACGATGGCGCGGTGGGTGGCGGCGGCGGTGCCGAGCGCCTCGGTCAGGACCCGGGCCGGGTTCTCGGGGGCGCCGGCGGCGCGCCAGGCGATGTAGCCATCGGGGCGGACCAACGTCGCACCGGTAGCGCTGAGACCGTAGGCGGCCGGGAAGGCCTGCGGCTCAACCAGTGTCACCTGGCCGCCGAGGTGGACGAAGCGTACCTCGATACCGAGTTCGGCGGCCGCGGCCGCGACGGCCGAGTCCCAGCGCTCGTCCTGCGAGAGCAGCACCCAGCCGGACTGGAACAGATCCAGGGTCGAGCGCGCCTGACCGTCGACGGTGATCTCGAGGTGCGGGGCGCGAGTACCCGGCTGTCCGGCCCAGTGCGCGGGAGTCTGCGCGGGCGGCAGCTCGGGGCCCGCGCCGATGACCGCGGTGGAACGGTAGAGCTGCCCGAGCTCGATCGCGGTGTCGTCCAGGACCTCCACGTCCGACTTGGGCGTCTTCAGGTATGCCTTGTAGTCGGCACGGGCGAAGAGCTGGTCGTGGCGCAGCAGCGCGATCGGGCGGCGTTCGGCGTCGTAGGTGTCCAGCAGTTCGGGACCGGACTGCCCGGACAGCACGGCCGCCAGTTTCCAGGCCAGATTGTGTGCGTCGTCGATGCCGGTGTTGGCGCCGAAACCACCGCGGTTGGGCGGCAATTGGTGCGCGGCATCCCCCGCGAGGAATACCCGACCGGAGGAGAAGCTCTCGGCGATCAGGGCGGCGAGTTCCCAGCGGCCGGTGGTGATGATCTCGACGGGGACGTCCTCGCGCCCGGTTGCCTTGTGCACCAGGCGAATCTGCTCCTCGGTGCTGTATTCGACGTCGTCGCGGAGCATCAGCACCCACCGTCCGTCGGAGTAGGTGGTGAGGAAGGCCCCGAAGTCGGGCTGCTCGATCTCGAACTGCACGACCCCCTTGTCCAGGTACTTGTCCAGGGGCGGTGCGGTGAACAGAATGCTGCGCTGCACCGAGAGCGGCCCCTCGCCCTGGCGGGCGATACCCAGGGCCTCACGGATGCTGCTGGTCGCGCCGTCCGCGGCGACGACATACTGTGCGCGGACCCGATATTCGTGGCCGTCCGCGCGGCGGCGGAGGGTGACGGTGACGCCGTCGTCGTCCTGGGCCAGGTCGAGTACCTCGGTGCCCAGCCGCAGATCAGCGCCGAGCTCGAGGGCGCGCTCGCGCAGGATCGGCTCGAGCGCGTCCTGTGCGATGGCGGTGGCGTGCACCGGCGATTCCTCGGAGCCGTAGGAGCCGCCCTTGCCGCCGGGCGTCCACGGGTACTCCTCGAGCCAGGTGCCGGCCAGGCTCTCCACGCGGGCGCGCCGCGGCGGTTTGATGTTCTGCACCGATGTCGGCAGCTCGACCCCGGTCGCCCGGAAGTGCTCGAGGGTGCGGGTGGTGTAGCCGATGGCGCGCGGGTGCAGCGAGCTGCCGAGGTGTTTCTCGGCGACGATGACGGGGACTCCGCGCCAGGACAGAAATACCGCGGCGGACAGGCCGACGAGGCTGCCGCCGACGATCAGGACGGGAATGTTCTCGGTGTTTTCCATGGTGGTGGACATGATGAAGCTCCTTACGGTCGGTAGGGCTCGGTGAGGCGGAAGAGGTTGGGGGAGTGGCGGATCAGGTCGGTGGGTCGGTGCGTGGCGTGGCGAGTATTCCGTTGAGCAGTACGGAGAATGCCCAGGCGACCCGGTCTTCCCCGGTGCCACTGAACAGCTCCGCGCCCAGCGCGATGATGCGTGGGTAGCGGCCGGCGGTGGCGGCCTCCACGAGCGTGTCGAGGGACGACCTGCCGTCCTGCGGGTCGTCGCTGCCGCTGACATGCTCGGCCCCGGTGGCGGTGGCGGTCTGCAGCAGCAGATCCACCGCCCACGCGGCCCGCCGATCGTCGATTCCGGCCTGATGCAGCACCGACAGCAGCGCCTCGAGCAAATCGAGGTAGCGAGGCCCGGACGGGCGGGTCAGCAGCGCCGAGTGCGCCAGCGGCGGATAGGTCAGCAGCACGCCCAGATACGAGCGCAGCACCGCACTCAACCGCACACGCCAATCACCCTCGGCCGCAACGGGGCTCAGATCAACCTCGGCGAGCAACTCATCCAGCACCGCGGCCCGCAACTCGGCCGCGTCGCGCACGTACACATACAGCGACGCCGCGCCGGTGTCGAGCTCGGCGGCCAGTCGCCGCATCGTCACCTTGTCCAGCCCGTCGGCGTGCATGACGCGCACCGCCGCATCCACGATGCCCTGCCGGGTCAGCGCAGGCTTGGCGGGCCGATCCCGCCGACTTCGAATCGCTCGTTCCGTGTTCGCCATGAATCGACTATAGCGAACATGTTCGGGCCGAACAAGTACGTAGCGAACATGTTTGTAATCACGGTTGGCCGCGGGGATCTCGTCCCGCCGGTGCTGTGCGAGCGGGCGCGGTGGGCATGGACGTGATGTGCCCTATGTGGTGGCGTCGACCCCCCGCGTGACACGGCGCGCGCCGGGACCGGGTGTCGGCTGCGCGGAGCCGCAAGCACATAGGGTGAGTGTCGAGACGGCGGACGCTGTCGGATTCGACCGGAGGGAGTTCGGGTGCGCCGCATGCTGATCGCACTGTCCATGCTCGCCGCGGTGCTGCTGACCCTGCCCGCCGCGACGGCCTGTTCCGCACCGGCGAAGGTGCCGAGCGCGCCGGCGCAGGGCGCGGCCGAGGGCGCGGTCAAGGTGCAGGCCGGTACCGGTACCGAGCGGTTTCCGGTCCCTATGGTCGCGGTGGGCATCAGCGCCTGCGCGGCAGGCCCGGTGCTGACGACGCTGACCACCGGCCGGGACGGTGCCGCAACACAGAAATTCCCGGCGGGGTGCTATCGCGCCACGGTCACCTCGGTCCCGGCGGGCTGCCAGGCCGACGCCGTGGCCAACGCTCAGGTCGACGTGAAGCCCGCCGACACCGCCACCGCAAACTTCCTGATCCACTGCGCCTGACGGGGGCGGGGGAGCGCGTAATCAGTGGGCCGATCGTCGTGCGCACACACTCTAAAACGCCGGTACGCACCCGTTTTTGCGCTACCGGGACGGGTGTGAACCGGCACGAACGGGTGCGTACGAAAGGGTGATGGAAAGCCCAAGAGTGAGAGTTTGTATTTGGAAAATAACAATTGTGGTATCGACCTATGCGCATCTACGCATGTTGGTCCTATAGGCATGTCGAATCGGAAACTAATAACCGCCCGTTCAAGACCGCATCGAGGAGAAGGGGGTGGCACGCTGCGGGCCCGGTGCTCGAGATGAGCTCGGGGCTGCCTACGATCGGGAAAATGAAAGCCTTGCGGTTCGATCGGTTCGGTTCCCTCGACGGGCTGGCGTTGGTCGATATCGACACGCCTGCAGCGGGATCGGGCGAGGTGCTGGTGCGGGTGCATGCGGCCGGGGTGAATCCGAGCGATGTGAAGAATGTGCTGGGAAAGTTCCCGTACACGACGCTGCCGCGCGTACCGGGCCGCGATGTGGCGGGGGAGGTCGTCGACGGTCCGGCGGCGCTGATCGGGCAGCAGGTGTGGGCCAGCGGCCGGGAGCTGGGATTCCTGCGCGACGGCACGCATGCGGAGTATCTGACACTGCCGGCGGGCGGGGTGGCGCGCAGGCCGGAGAACCTGTCGTACGCGCAGGCGGCGGCGGTTCCGGTCCCGTATGTCACCGCGCTCGAGGCCCTGGATCGCGGTGGTGTGCGGGCCGGGACGGCGTTCGCGCTGGTCGGTTTCGGTGCGGTGGGGTCCGCGGCGCATGCATTAGCTCTCGCTCGCGGCGCGCGCGCGGTGGTGGGCGTGCGGCGCGGTGAGCAGGCGGAGGAGTTGCGGCGGGCGGGGATGGACGCGTTCCACTTCACCGAGCGCGAAGGGTTCGCCGCCGAGCTGGGGGAGCGGTTTCCCGGCGGGGTCGAGGTGGTCTTCGATACGACGGGCTTCCATTTGCCCGCAACGGTTCCCGTGCTGGCCCCCGGCGGGCGCATCGCGGTGATCGCTGCCCCGTCCGACGGGCACGAGCGCGTTCCGGTGCTGGAGCTGTATCGGCGCGGCGGGACTCTCATCGGCGTGAACTCCCTGCTGCACGATACGGTGACGACCGCCGCCGCATTGGGGACCCTGACGGGACTGTTCGAGTCCGGTGCGCTGGCCGCCCCCGGCGGGATCGAATCCCGGGCGCTGGACAAGGCGGCGGCGACCTACCGTGATCTCGCGGACGGTGCGCCCGCGAAATTCGTGCTCACGCCTGCGGATCGTGCCTGATACTGCGGCGGGGTGGTTCACACGGCGAATTCGGTGAGGTGGCCGAATGGGGCGAATCCCGCTCTGCGGTAGACAGACTCACCGGCGTGAGTGGCCTGCAGGACGGCGTAGGCACAGCCGGCCTCGCGGGCGGTACGCAGTGCGGCCAGGGTCATCGCGGTGCCGTAGCCGCGACCCCGGAACTCGGGCAGGGTGGCGATGTTGTAGATCCCCGCGACCCCGGCGTGGATGAAGACCTCGGCGGTGCTGAATCGGCTGCTGGGCTGCGCGGCCGGCGAGGTAGCGGGCGGGGCAGTCCGGGGCCAGCGCGTGGTGGGCGACCTGTGCGAAGAAATCCGCAATCGCGAGTGCGGGGAGATTCCAGGTTCCCGCGAGCACCATGGCGAAGTCGTGGAGCCGTGCGGGCGTTGTGATGTGCGAGATTATTAGCTCATCATTTGCCACAGGCGGCAGTGCGGCGAGGTCGCGCCGCATCGCGGTCTCGGGTGCTCCCGGAGTGAGGCCGACCGCGGCGAGCCGGTCCGGCAGATCGGTGGGGGTGGATCCCGGGCCCGCGCACCACGTGAAGGGGCGGGGGCGGGCCCGCAGGTCGCGGAGGGTGGCGGCGATGCGGTCGTCCGCGGTCGCGGCGGAAAATTGGGTAGCGACAACTACATTGAAATGTCTTTCGTCGAGTCCGCTGTCCGCGATGAGCAGATCGGCGGTCCGGTGCACGGTGGCCCCCCGCAACGCCGGGTACAGGTGGCAGGCGTGTTCGGCCAGATTCTGTTCGGTCCGGCCCAGCAGGTCCGGGTGTTCGGAGCGGCTCATAGCTGCCGATTGGAGCATGTTTGCTGTGTGTTGTCTTCCGATTTATGCACCGGGTATCGCGGCCTGCGGTCACCGGTTACCGGCAGGAAAACCGGTGCGTATGTGGGGCTCGACTACCCTTAGTGCCCTCCGATCGCCTACCTTCGGAGACCGTGAGTGAAGTAACACCGGCCCGGCCGGACGTCTCGCAGGAGACGACGCCCACCGCCCCGCCGGTTCCCTCTCGGGGTAGTAGTGCGCGGGCCGGGCGCGGATACGGCCCGCTACGGCGAGTGCGGGCGGGGGATGTGCGTCGAATGCTCGGCTCGGTCGTGATGGCGGTCCTGACCGCCACGATCACGCTGGCGTTCGCGCCCCCGATGCACGCATCGGCCGCGGTGACCGATCCGCGGGCGGAGAATGCGGTCGCGCGCGCGGCGGTGGCGGATCTGATCGGCCCGCATCCGTGGGCGATCGCGCTACCGGCCGATTTCGACGCGGGGGCCGGATATCGCCCGGTGGTGGAGAACCGCCTGCTGGTGGATCCGCTGGGGGAGTGCTCGTCCCCGATCAAGTTGCCGGCGGAGTTCATCACCGCCTGCCGTGCGCACGATCTGGGATATGACGTGTTGCGATATGCCGAGCGGCGGCACGCGCCGTTGGGGCCGTGGGGGCGTCAGGCGATCGACGCGGTGTTCCAGGCGCGCATCCATGCCGCGTGCCAGGACCGCGCGGACACCATGTCCGAGACCGGCTGCGAGGTGATGGCCACGGTCGCCACCACGGGGGTGGATCTCAATTCGCGGCGGCAGAATTACGCCACCCCCGAACCGGAGTATGTGTTCGGTATCCGGCTGTCGGGTAAGCACCTCGATAGCCAGCTGTGGCATATGGGCGGGCCCGCCGCGCTGGGGGTCGCCGGGGGGCTGGTGCTGATTGCGGCGCTCGCGGTGTGGTGGCGTCGCCGGAGCCGGAGGTTGGCTCGATGACCTGGATGGCAAGGGTGACGTGGCTGCGGCCCCGGGTGGGCACGACTCTGGCCGTGACGTCCGCGACGGTGGTATCGCTGCTGCCCGCGGTGCTCTCGCGCACCTCGGGGGCGCAGGCGGTGCTGACCGGGGCGTTGGCGGCGATGGCGATCGGAATCGCGGGCCTGTTGCGCGCGCTGGTGCGGCGCCGCGGTTTCGATCTGGAGGATCGGTGGGGTCAGCATCGGGTGCCGGTGCTGCTGGTGTGTGGTTTCGCGATGGCGGCCGCGACGGTGAACGCCTCGCATTGGCAGAGCGGTCTGCGGGCGGCGATGGGTACGGCTCCGCTGAATCCGGAGTATTGGCTGCGTGCGGCCTTGGGGGCGGCCATTGCGGGCGGGCTGCTGGTGTGGGCGTGTCGCGGGGTGCGCGGGCTGATGCGGGTGCTGAGCCGGCTGAGTGGTCGCGCCAGGCGCCGGGCCCGCGCGGCGAGGGTGCCTGCGATATCGGGCGAGTCGGCTGGTGCCGAGTCGTCCCTGGGGGCGGCCGCGACGTCCGGGGCCCCAGCGCTGTAGTGGCGGGCAATGGGCGGGCGGCTGAGGGCCGCCACGGGGGCTGCTGAGTGCTCGAGAGGGCTAGCGAGCACGCCTGGAGGCTGGGCGAGGCTACGAGGCCGCAGCCCGCGATGTCGGGGTCGGCGCTGCGTTAGTCTCGAGCGGTGTCCGATTCCAAGTTCGTCCTCGTTACCGGCGCCGGTAGCGGTCTGGGCCGTGCGATCACTCTCGCACTGGCCGGCGCGGGTCATCATGTGCTGGCTACCGGTCGCACCCCGGCCACCCTGGAGTCCACCGTCGCGGCCGTGGCTGGGCTCGGCCGCGGCCGAGCCCCATCGGTACAGCCCGGCACCGCGGCGGCGATCACCTCGGATGTGACTGACCCGGAGTCCGTGCAGGCGTTGTTCGAGCAGGTCGAAAGCCGGTGGGGCCGACTGGATGTGCTGATCAACAACGCCGGGCTGTTCGGTCCCTCGCGGCCGGTCGAGGAGGTCTCGGTGCAGGACTGGCGGCGGGTGATCGATACGAACCTGACCGGGTCGTTCCTGTGTGCGCAGGCCGCGTTCGGGCTGATGCGGCGCCAGCGGCCGGGCGGTGGCCGGATCCTGAACAATGGTTCGATTTCCGCGCACGTGCCGCGTCCGCATGCGGTCGCCTACACCGCGAGTAAGCATGCGGTGACGGGCCTGACCAAGGCGCTGGCCCTCGAGGGCCGCGCGCACGGCATCGCGGTGGGGCAGATCGATATCGGCAATGCCGCCACGGAGCTGACCGCCGGGATCGCCGCCGGGGCCCTGCAGGCCGACGGCAGCGTGCGGCCCGAGCCCACCATCGATGCCGCGCATGTTGCCGCGATGATCGTGCAGACGGTCGCGCTTCCGCCGGAGGTGAATGTGCCGTTCGTGACCGTGATGGCCACGGGTATGCCGTATCTCGGGCGCGGATAGGCCCGGGCGCGGGGCCCGGACCTGTCTGCGGGCGGGCTACACCAGTGCGGCCAGGCCGGACAGGGGGCCCGGCAGCCCGGCCAGATGGGCCTTGATGCCCGTGGCGACGGGGTTGGGTGTTTCGGCGCGCAGCCGGTCGAGTTCGTCCTGCATGGTGGCGACGGTCTGGTCGTAGCAGCGCTCGACCGCGGCGGTGTCGCCGGAGTCGCCGGGTTCGGTCGACCACTCCAGTGGCGGCAGGAAACTGACCTTCACCGAGGCGGGCAGCGGAATCTGCGGCAGCACGGGGGCCACCCCGAACGGCACGCCGAGGGTGTAGGGGAATACCTTGGCGCGCACCAATTTGTCCAGGCCCAGTATGCGGGCGGTGCGTTCGCCGCGGCTCAGGACGAAGATGGCGTCGTGGCCGCCGTTGGCGACGGCGGGAATCACCGGGATGCCGAGGTCCAGGGCCAGGCGAATGAATCCCTTGCGGCCGGCGAAGTCGATCCTGCCGCGGTCGGTCCAGGGGCGGCAGGCCTCCCAGTCGCCGCCGGGGTAGACCATGACCGCGCCGCCGTCCTTGATCGCCGCGGCGGCCGCGTCGCGGCAGGCCGGCAGCACGCCGAAGGAGCGCAGGCTGTCGCCGAGAACCGGTGCGCGCAACAGGATGTCGTGGGCGACGCCGAAGGTGGGTTGTGCGGGGCGGTGGTCGAGCATCGCCATGTAGGTGATCCATACCTCGGGGGCCCAGTAGATGGAGGAATGGTTGCCGATGACCAGCGCGGGGCCCTGGGCGGGGAGGTTTTCCAGGCCGCTCACCCGCGGGGTGAAGTAGTTCATGTAGGCCCGCGCGAAGGAGAGCAGCGGGTGGTTGGGATCCGGGATCTGCGGGGGAGTGTTCATGGGGATTTCCTGTCTTCTCGCAGTGCAAACAGGCGGTTGCATGCGGTGCCCAGGCCGGATCTCCTCCATGGCGTACGCGCCGGTTGTCCGGCGTCGACCTTTCACCGATGCTGCGTTGCGATGCCGGGGCGGACCTGTCGGTCAGTCGGCGTTGCAGACGCACCAGTGATCATCGAGCGACACTGACATGTCCTCGGTCGCATCCCCATTGATAGCCCCGATGACCGCGTACGCGGTCCGATCCGGCGGGCGTGTCGCGGTCCTCGTCGACCGCTACCCGCACTTCCTCCTGCACTCGCGACGTTAGCAGGGAGGCGTTTACCGCGTAGCCGATGTGCTCTATAACACTCTGTAGCAGCACATCTCGTGATCTTCAGTGAATTTTCAGCGAACTACGGCGTGCCGCGGACGAGCCCGTGCTGATGGGCGTACACCACCGCGTGGATCCGGTCGCGCACACCGAGTTTGGCCAGGATGCGGGAGACGTGGGTCTTCACGGTTTCCTCGCCGACGCACAGCGCCGCGGCGATCTCGCTGTTGCTGCGGGCATCGGCGAGCAGCAACAGCACCTCGTGCTCGCGGGCGGTGAGCGCGGCCAGTTCGGGCGGTTCCGCGGCGGCGGTGAGGGTTCCGGCGAGGCGCCCGGCCAGGCGGCGGGTCATGGATGGGTCGATGACCGCGTCGCCGCGCGCGGCGACGCGGACCGCGGCGATCAGTTCCTCCGGAGGCAGGGTCTTGAGCAGGAATCCGCTGGCTCCGGCCGCCAGCGCGCGGGCCAGGCTCGTCTCGCTGTCGTAGGTGGTCAGCACCAGCACCCGGATGCCGCCGGCCGCGACGATGGCCTCGGTGGCGGCCAGGCCGTCGAGTTTGGGCATGCGCACATCCAGGATCGCCACATCGGGCCGCAGCCGGGCCGCCTCGGCGACCGCGGTACGACCGTCGCCGACGTCGGAGACGCATTCGGTGTCCGGGTGGGCCTCGAGGACCGCGCGTAGCCCGGAGCGGAACATGGCGTGATCGTCGGCGATCAGCACGCGGATGGGGGTGCTCATGAGCCTCCGATAGGTATGGATACCGTGATGTGCCAGTCTTGGGTGCCGGCCGGTGCCGTCCCGCCCGTGCGGGTGCCGTATTCGACCGTGCCGGTGAATAATTCGGCGCGGCGCCGGATTCCGTCGAGGCCGCGATGCAGTGAGTTGCTGGTATCGGATCGGGCGGCAATCGGATTGGTGCCGGTGATGATCACGCGGTCCCGGCGCCGGTCCAGCTCGAGGCGTGCGGTGCCCGCACCGTGTCGCAGTGCATTGGTGAGCATCTCCTGCACGATCCGGTACACGGTCACATCGAGCGATTCGGGCAGGGCGGTGTCCGCGCCGGAGGCCGCGAGCTCGAGGTCCAGCCCGGCCTCGCGCACGTGCGCGGCGAGCTCCTCGATATCGGCCAGTCCGGGCTGGCGGCGGCCGGCCTCGTCGCGGCCGTGCAGCAGATCGAGCTGGCGCCGCAGGTCCACCATCGCCGCGCGGCTGCTGGACTCCACCGCGGCAAGCGATCGGGTGGCCGGGGCGTTGCCGCCGGGAGCGGCGGCCATGGCCAACCGTGCTGCGCCCGCATGGATTCCGATGGCGCTGACGTGGTGGGAGATCACATCGTGCAGATCGCGGGCGATCGCCTCGCGTTCGTCGGCCAGGGCCCGGTCCAGGGCGGCACGCTGTTCGTGGCGGCGCAGGCGCTCGCGTTGCTCGAGTTCGGCGGTGTAGGCGCCGCGGGCGGTGGTGTAGCGGCCCACCATCCAGGGCAGCACGCCCGCGGTGACCGCCGCAATGGCCAGCAGTCGCCAGTCGCGGGCGGCGTGCCCGGCGGTAATCAGGACCGAGCCGGCCGCGCCCGCGCCCAGGAGCGGCACGATGATCAGTGAGGCGCGGCCCGAGAGCCATGCCCCGGCGCGATAACTCGCGATGAGGAACCCCATATCGCCGATGTCGATCGACAGGCCGTGGCGATGCATCAGGGCAGCGGCGCAGAGCCGCAGGATCACCTGTGCCACGGCTACCAGCCCGGCGGTGGCGGGCGGGGCGGCGAAGGCCAGATCCGCGGCGATGACCGGGACGGTGATCGCGATCGCCTGCAGCGGCGCGGCGGCGAACATGCCCGAGAGCATGAACGTCACCGTGTCGATCAGCGCGGTGGCCACCGCCACGAGGATGGACTGCCGTGCCAGCGATCGCAGTACCCTGGTCAGGTCGCCGCCCTCGGCCGAGCCGACGTCGCGGACCGAGGCGAACATGCTCGGGAACCGTCTCGCCGGGCGGTGCCGATGGGGCCCGGCCGCGGGCCCTGCGTGGTGACGCTCCGCTGCCGCCTCCGGGCCTGACGCGCCCGGGCCCGCTCGCTGCGCGTGGCGCCGCGCCCGGGCCGGATCGGATAGCACGTCAGGGACGATACCCGCAGGCCACGGGCGGATCGTCCCGCGCTCGGGGGACGGCGGTCCCCCGGGGCGGGGATTCGGGGCCGAGCCTGTCGTGACGGTGTGAAAGCGTTGTATCCAGGCTGCGGGCAATCGGTGGCAGGCGGAGCGGGCAATGATAAGAAGGTGAACGTGTCAGCAACCAGTGAAACAACTCCGCCCGAATCTTCCTCGCGCGCGGTATCGGAGGTGGTGGATCTGGTCAGCGCCCTGATCCGGTTCGACACCTCCAATACCGGCGAGCTGGCCACCACCAAGGGCGAGCGCGACTGTGCGCAATGGGTTGCCGAGCAGTTGCAGCAGGCCGGGTACAGCACCGAGTACGTGGAATCGGGTGCGCCGGGCCGGGGGAATGTGTTCGCCCGGTTGCCCGGCGCCGATCCGAGCCGGGGTGCGCTGCTGATCCACGGGCATCTGGATGTGGTGCCCGCCGAGGCGTCGGACTGGAGTGTGCACCCGTTCTCCGGGGCGGTGCGCGACGGCTATGTGTGGGGCCGCGGCGCGATCGATATGAAGGATATGGTCGGGATGATGCTGGCCGTGGCGCGCCAGTTCAAGATCGAGGGCACGGTGCCGCCGCGCGAGCTGGTGTTCGCGTTCGTGGCAGACGAGGAGAACGGCGGGCGCTGGGGTTCGCAGTGGCTGGTGGAGCACCGCCCGGATCTGTTCGAGGGGGTTACCGAGGCGGTCGGGGAGGTGGGCGGGTTCTCGCTGACCGTGCCGCGCCGCGACGGCACCGAGCGCCGGCTGTATCTGGTGGAGACCGCGGAGAAGGGGCTGGGCTGGATGCGGTTGCGCGCCAAGGCCCGTGCCGGGCACGGCTCGTTCCTGCACGAGGACAATGCGGTCACCACGCTGGCCGCGGCGGTGGCGCGGCTGGGCACGCACACGTTCCCGCTCGTGCTCTCGGATTCGGTGGCCGAATTTCTGGCCGCGGTAGCGCAGGAGACCGGGATCGAGTTCGATCCGCACGGGCCCGATATCGAGGGGCAGCTGGCCAAACTCGGCACCATTTCCCGCATCATCGGCGCCACGCTGCGCGATACGGCCAATCCGACGATGCTGCAGGCCGGATACAAGGCCAACGTCATCCCGCAGACTGCCGAGGCGGTGGTGGACTGCCGGGTGGTGCCGGGCCGTCAGGCCGCGTTCGAACGCGAGGTGGACGAGCTGATCGGCCCCGATGTCGAACGGGAGTGGATCACCAAACTCGATTCCTACGAAACGACCTTCGACGGGCATCTGGTCGATGCGATGAATGCCGCGATCCTCGCGCACGATCCGCACGGTCGCATCGTGCCGTATATGCTGTCCGGCGGCACCGACGCGAAGGCGTTCGCGCGCTTGGGAATTCGCTGTTTCGGCTTCGCGCCGCTGCGGTTGCCGCCGGAGCTGGATTTCTCGGCGCTGTTCCACGGCGTCGACGAGCGGGTTCCGGTGGCGGCGCTGGAATTCGGCGCCCAGGTCCTGGAGCATTTCCTTCTCAACAGCTGAGCACCCAACGCCCCATCCCTACTAGACGATTAGGACCACTCTCGTGCCCGATTACTCGTATAACCCGTACGCGGCGCTGCCGAAGCTGCCCGAATTCCTGGTGACCTCGGCCGATATCACCGACGGCGCGGCGTTCGGCCTGGATCAGGCCAGCGCGGCCTTCGGGGTGCCTGGAGGCAAGGACATCTCCCCGCAGCTGTCGTGGTCCGGCTTTCCGGCCGAGACCAAGAGTTTCGCGGTCACCGTGTACGACCCGGACGCGCCGACGGCCTCGGGGTTCTGGCACTGGGCGGTGGCCGATATCCCGGCCGCGGTCACCGGTCTGGATTCCGGGGCGGGCAGCACGGGTGGCGCCCTGCCCGCGGGGGCGATCACGCTGAACAACGACGGCGGATTCGCCGGATTCGTGGGCGCCGCACCCCCGGCCGGGCACGGCTATCACCGGTATTTCATCACCGTGCACGCGGTCGATGTGGAATCGCTGGGGGTCGGCGCGGACGGGACACCGGCCTATCTGGGATTCAATCTGTTCTTCCACTCGATCGCCCGCGCCCAGCTGGTTGCGACGTTCGAGATCCCCGCCTGAGCGAGCCACGGACGACATCACGCCGTGAATTTCAGGAGGAGGATTCCGGGGCCCAGGGTGCGTCGGCGGTGGGGATCCAGTGCCGGCGCCGACGCCTTTTGGCTTCGAGGTAGTCGTTGGCGCGGGGGCTCAGGACCGTGGTGCCCAGCGGCTGCACCGAGACCGTGATTCCGGCCTCGCGCACGGCATGAGCCTTCTCGGGGTTATTGGTCAGCAGCCGAATTCGCGGCACGTCGAGCTCGTGGAGCAGCCGGCGTAGGTGTTCGGTGGCGAGTGTGTAGGTGCGGGCGTCGGCGGGGTAGCCCAGGGCCTCGTAGCTGGCGAAGGTGTCCGCGCCGGACTGCTCGCTGTGCCGGTAGCCGCGTGCCTTGGCCACCAGACCGGCGCCGCGGCCCTCCTGCTCGAGGTAGATCAGCACGCCCGCGCCCTCGGCCTGGATCATATTCAGGGCCTTGTCCAGTTCCGGGCCGCAGTCGCAGTCGTCCGAGCGCAACGACTCCCCGTACAGGCAGCGCGAATGGATCCGCACCAGGCAGTCCGGCCCGGGCTCGCCGAACACCAGCATGTGGCCCTGGTCGGCTGAGCCGATTTCCAGGATCCGCAGCGGCAGGTGGCTGCCCTTACGGTTGAAGGTGTGCCCGGTGTCGGGCTCGGCCGTCGGCGGCGCAGCGGTATGTGTCACGGTGGGTTGCGGCACAACGGTGTGCGGCATCACGGTGTCGGGCGTGACGTGCGCAGGCACGACAATGGTCACTGTTCCTCCGAAGCGAATTTCACAATATGGTCGATCCGGTCCGCCGTTGGCATCGCGCTGGGAACATCGTCGAGCGACTGAGTTGCCACCATGGCGGCGGTCGCCCAGGTGAAGTCGCTGGTATCGGCCGGCCGCCGTGATCGGAGCAGACGATACGCCAGCGCCGCGGAGAACGCGGCGTGCGCACCGGGGGTACCGGTCAGTAGTGCCGGAAAGGGTGGAACATCCACATTTACCGTGTCCGAGCGCACTGAACAGGCGAAATCGTCGATTGTGCAGACGGTCTGCACCCCGAGCAGGCGCAGCTGGCGCACCGGATCGTCCTCGCCGTGCGTGGTGGTGAGCTGCCGCAGCTCCTCGGTGCTGCCGATCAGGTAGTCCACCGTGCGCAGATGCTGGTACAGCCGTTGCGGGCGGGTCGCCGGGGGTGCGGCGTGCACGATCACCGTCGGCCGCCGGGCCAGGGCGCCGAGGGTGGCCAGCACATGCTCGAGGATCGGCATCGGCTGTTCGAAACTCATCAGCACCGCATCCGCGGTGCTCAGCGCCTGCACCGCGGCCGGTGCGGAAAGATCTTCCAGGCTCAGCGCGACCAGGTCGGCCTTGCAGGCGATGATCGCCGGTTCGCCCGAGGGTCCGATGATCACCGCGGTCACCGGGGTGGGAGTGCCCGGCAGCAGCGTGATCAGATCGGTGCCGATCCGCTGGCTGCGCAGGTATTCCACGATGCGCCGACCGGACGGGTCGTCCCCGACCGTGGCCATCAGCTGCACCTCGAGGCCCAGGCGGGCCAGGGCGACCGCGCGCGTCAGGCCCTTGCCGCCGGGATGGGTGATGAGGCTACCGGCGACCGCGGTGTGCGGGCGCGGTCGGTGTTCCACCCGGTACAGATGGTCGATCACCGCATCGCCCACAACGGTGACCCGGCCCGCGCTGGGTTGCGAGACTGATTGGGCAGCAACAGTATTGGGATAATCTGCGATCGGTACGGTGGCGCCGTCGACCAGCAGCCGTGCCAGTGCGGTAAATGCGCGCTGCTCGGGGGTGCGGCGCAGGCGGCTCACGGTGGGGGCGGGCGGGATCGTCTCGGCGCGGATCGCGCGATGCAGCTCGTCCCAGTGCTCGCAGAGGTATTTCCGGCGGGCCCCGAGATCCTCGGCGTACAGGGCGGTGGGATCGATGCCGTTGGCGGGTGTGGAATCCAGCAGGCCCAGGGCTAATTCGGCGTCGGCGATGAGGCGGTCGGTGGCGGGCATGCGGCGCACCAGCTCGCGCAGCACCGGGGCCACCGCGTCCTCGCGGCGCAGCCCGGCGCGGTCGGCGTGGCGCGCGATGACGTGCAGCTCGAGCAGGGGTCCGGCATCGATCTCGGTGCTGTCGAGGCGATTCGAACGCAGCCCGCGGCGTTTGCGCAAGCGCGAGAGCACATTACGCACGGCCTCGGTCGCGGCGTCGTGTCCGGCCATGGTGTGCGCCACCTCCATTTTCGGTTGCGCCGTACTCGTTCCGAGCAGACGATAGATGGAAATGCCGGACATTGCCGGTTTATCGGCGGCGAGATCCGGCAATACCCAATCTATCGCGGCATTTGCCAGAGCGAAATGCTAAGTGCTGCGGCACAGTCGGCGATCTTGAACGCCGGTGGCCTGGGGAGGTCCAGATGGTGGGAGCGATTCTCCTGAAGCGGCGCATCCGGAATCGATGCAGTGAGTAGCTATCGTCCGTTCCGGGTGGCGGCGGGCCACCCCGAACGGCATCCGAGAGGAGTATGCCGTGACCATCGAGACAACCGACTGGGCCATGACCAGCGACCGCACTCCCGAATATGCGTGGCGCAACCCCGGTGCCGGGGTCGCGGTGTGGCGGTTGAGCTGGCTGCCCGAACATCGGCTCTCGCACGCCCAGGCGCGCGCGGGGATGGAACTGGACGAACTGCTCAGCGATCCGGCCGTGGTCCACGACGAGCCTGCCCACCGCAAGGTCGCCGCGCATGCGGCCACCCTCGGTGTGCAGTACGAACATGCGGTGATCCTGTTGTCGCGGCGCATGATCGAACGCCTGCGCCGGCATTCGGGGGTGCGAACCCACCGTGAGGGCGAGCCGGTGCTCTCGGGCCGCACCGCGCCACCGGTGACGCAACTACCGTGATGCACCCGCGTGCGAGGACTCAGGCGCGGGTGGTGTGCCCCGCGCCTACCGCCTCGCCGAGGCTGGTGTAGCCGGCCGCGCGCAGCCGCGCGGCCAGGCCGCGGTGCAGCCGCCGCGTCCACAGCGGCCCGCCGTAGATGAACCCGGTGAATCCCTGCAGCAGGGTGGCCCCGGCCAGGATGCGTTCGAAGGCCTGCTCGGCGGTCTCGATCCCGCCGACCGACACCAGCACCAGGCGGCCACCGACACGGGCATACAGCCGCCGCAGCACCTCGAGGGACCGCTCGGCCACCGGCGGGCCCGACAGGCCGCCCGCACCCATCGCGGCCACCTCCGCGGCCGGGGTGCGCAGGTGATTGCGGGCGATGGTGGTGTTGGTGGCCACGATCCCGGCCAGTCCGAGCTCCACGGCCAGATCCGCGACCGCGTCGATATCCTCATCGGACAGGTCCGGGGCGATCTTCACCAGCACCGGCTTGTCGACGCACTCGAGCACCGCGGCCAGCAGCGGCCGCAGCGATTGCACCGCCTGCAGGTCACGCAGCCCGGGGGTGTTGGGGGAGCTGACGTTGACCACGACGAAATCGGCCAGCGGTCCCAGCAGCCGGGCGCTGGTGACGTAGTCGGCGGCGGCCTGATCGGCGGGCACGATCTTGGTCTTGCCGATATTCGCCCCGATCGGCACCCCGCCGGGCCGCCGCGCACCCAACCGCCGCGCCGCCGCGGCCGCGCCGTGGTTGTTGAAACCCATCCGGTTGATCAGCCCGTGATCGGCCGGCAGCCGGAACAGGCGTGGGGCGGGGTTACCCGGCTGGGCCTGGCCGGTGACGGTGCCGATCTCGGCGAATCCGAAACCCATGGGGCCCCAGGCATTCACGCCCTCGGCGTCCTTGTCGAACCCGGCCGCCAACCCGAACGGCGCCGGGAAATCGACCCCGAACGCGGTGGTGCGCAGGATCGGATCGCCGGTGACGGTGCACCGCGCGAGCAGCGCGCGGACCGGGGCGAAACGGGCCGCCAGGCGTATCGCCAGGAAGCTCAGATGGTGGATGCGTTCGGGGGGCAGCAGGAACATCAGGCGCAGCAACAGCGCATACATGCCGCTCACATCCCCGGATCCGGCACCGGCGCGGAGGTCTTGCGCCGCCGCAGCAGCACCTGCCGGCTCCCGTCGGTGTACGCGCGCACCCGCGAGAGCTCCCAGCCGCCGTATTCGGCCTGGATGGACAGCCGCATCGAGGCGGTCACCCGGTTGATCTCGGGCGGTAGTCGCAGGGGCACGTACTCGTATTCTCCTTCGTCGCTGGTCTCCTCCCAGCCCGGGGGGATCGACCGACTGCGCTGTGTACGGTGCGTCGAGGCCCGAGTCATCACTGCCCTCTCTTCCTCTCCTCCGCGCCGATCCGTTGCAGACCGTCACCGGTTGCGGACCCGACGAACAGGTCGCCGCTTCGGGAGTCGACCGTCACCGAGTTCGGCTGGCGCACCGTGACAAAGCGTCCCACTTCCTCCGGTATACCCGTCGAGAGGTCGTATCCGACAACTTCGTTACTCGCGGTGAGGGTGACCCAGACGGTCTCGGTGGCCTGGTCGTAGGCCAGCGCATAGGGCGAGGCCCCGACCGGGAACATCTGGTGCATCTCGAGCGGATCGGTGGTGAACACCAGCAGCGCGCCGCCGGAGGTGTCGGTGACCAGCATCCGGCCGTAATGATCGGTGATCACGTTCGAGGCGCCTATGCCCGCGCGCAACTGCAGCCCGGGCCGCATCCGCCGGAAATCGACCTGGGTGAGGGTGGTCTGGTCACGGTTCAGCACCGCGATCGCGGCGCCGGGTGCGACGATCGCGTCGCCGGGCATGCCCGTAATCGTCTGCAGGACATGCCCGTCGGCGGCCAGGACCAGCACGCGCCCGTCGGACAGGACCACGGCCATGGTGCCGTCGGGGCGTTGGGTCACCGCCCGGACCTCCCCGTCGACAGGGGTGGGGTGGACGACGGCCGCGGCGACGTCGATATGCAGCACGGCCCGTCCGGCCGCGGCCAGCACCTGCCCGGACGGGCCCGGCACCAGGGCCGCGGTGCGGGCGGGCAAGGTCAGGGTGCGTGCGGGTGCCGACAGATCGGCGGGATCGAGTATGCGCACGGTGACACCGTCGGGGTTCAGCAGCACCAGGCGGCCGGTGGCGGGTTCGGCCAGCGCCGCGGCGATCGGGCCGCTGGCCAGCACGGTCCCGGTGGGCGGGGTGCGCACTACCGGGGCCGCCGCGGCGTGGGCCGGGGCCCCGGGCGGCGGGGAATCGCCGTTGCTGGAATTCTTGGCGCACCCGGACAGCAGCGCCGCGACCGCGAGGGCGGCCAGCAGCACCGCACCCGCCGATCGGCTCCTGGTGCGCACTGCCGCGCGGGCTCCGGGCTCGATATGCACTGCCGCGCAGGCTCCGGACTCGATGTGCGCGCGCATTCTCCGAACTCCTTCTCGCCGACCACCTGTGCGGTATCGGATATCTCTTCGATACCGCTGCCGGGGCGCTGGGCCGCGGGCTCCGACCGCTCATGCGGACTTCCTTATCTGACCATGATCGCGGACCCGACCCGCCCGCCGGGGTGCTTCCGCGGCCCGGGCGCGTCGTTTTCGCCCGGAATCCGGGCTATACGGATGTGGCGCGGGGTTAACGTGGTGTTCGAACTGCACCCCGATCAGGAGACCCGGTTGACCACAGATCCGCCGCCCGGCTTTTCCCTGGACGACATGACGGTCGGGCCGTTCGCGCACGGGTTCGGCACCACCGGTGACGGGCGGTCGTTCGCCTTTCGCACGCTCGGCTCCGCCCTGACCCTCGAGATCTACCGGCCAGGCCTGGCCGCGGACGTGCCCGGCCCCGAGGATGTGGTCGCGCGCGGGCAGGCCCGTGTCACCGATATCGACCTCGAGGACGCCCGCAGCGTGCGCGCACTGGTGTGCGACCTGATCCCGGTCGCCACCCCGTTCGCCCCGTCGCCCCCGCCCGCCGGGCGCGAGGCCACCACCGTGCGTGCGCTGCTGCTGCGCCTGAGCGCGGTATTGGATGCCATCTGACAGACTGGGCCAGAAGTCCGGTTAACTTGGACGCGTTTCGACGCCGGTGAGGATGTGGATGTCTGTGCCAGGATCGGCCCGCGGTCGGTGGGTGGGCGGGGTGTGCGCGCTGGCGGCGCTGGCGGTGGGGGCCACCGCGTGCGGCAGCGACCCCGATCAGGCGTCGGTGGCCGCGGCACGGTCCTCGGCCTATGCCGCGCTGACCGCCTCGCAACAGGCCGCGGCGGTGAGTTCGGCGAGCCGGCCGCCGCTGCCGACCGCCGCCCAGCTCGATTCGCAGCTCAAGCGCGCGCTGGATCCCTCGCTGCCCGACAGTGATCGCACGAATCTGATTCAGGACGGGCCCGCGTTCGCCTCCTCGATCCCCGATATGTACAAGGCGCTGCACGACAACCCGCATGCGGCGTACGGGGTGGTGGATCCGGTATTCGACAATCACGACGGCACGCTGACCGCGACCCTGCGCCTGGACAAGGACGGCACCGGCGAGGATGTGCGCACCACCATCATGCATTTCATCGATATCGACGGCACGTGGAAGATCTCGCGCACCGATCTGTGCGGAATTCTGCGTTCGGCGGACTACAAAACCCCCGCCTGCGGCTGAGCCGGGCGCGCGGATATCTGTTGAGCAGCACAGTGACCCAGCCCTCGTCCAGCCCCGCCGCGGAAGGGCGCATGCGGGCACTGTCGCTGCGGTGGGGCCGGTTCGTGCACCGCCACCGGTACGCAGTGCTGGGGTTGGCCGTATTCGCGGTGCTGATCTCCGGATTTATCGGCCGGGATCTGGGCCCGCGCCTGACCCAGGGCGGCTGGTTCGACGATCACAGCGAATCGGTCGTGGCCTCGCAGCTGGCCGATGAGACCTTCGGCCGCGATACCGACGCCGATGTGATCGCCCTGTACACCGCCCCACCGGGTGCCACCGTGGACGATCCGCACGTGCACGGCGCGGTCGCCGGGGCGCTGGCCCGGCTGCAGGCGCGCTACCCGGACCGGATCAAGAAGATCGACAGCTATTTCGACGGGCCCATGATGGGCCAGTTCACCGATGCCGCCCGCACGCACGCGTTCGCCAGTATCGGGTTGCGCGGGCAGGACACCCAGACGGTGAACAATTATCTGGCGATCGAGAACTCCCTGGGTGCCGGCGCGCCCGGCGCCGGTCCCGGCGGGACGACGGTGCAGCTGGCGGGGCTGCAGCCGGTGGTCGAGGGCATCAATCTGGGGATGCAGCACGATATTCGCCGCGCCGAGCTGATCGCGCTGCCGCTGGTGGCGATCCTGCTGTATTTCGTGTTCGGCGGGCTGATCGGGGCGCTGCTGCCGGTGCTGATCGGGGGCATGACGGTCCTGGGCACCCAGGGCATCATCCGGATGCTGACCGATGTCATCGACGTGAACGTCTTCGCCAGTGCCGTGGTCACTTTGGTGAGCTTGGGCCTGGCGATCGATTACGGGTTGTTCGCGGTGACCCGGTTCCGTGAGGAGCTCGCCGCCGGGCGCGATGTGCAGGAGGCCACCGCCCGCACGGTGGCCACCGCGGGCCGCACGGTGCTGTTCTCCGCGGCGATCATCGCGATCAGCCTGGGGGCGTTGCTGATCTATCCGCATCAGGTGCTGCGGTCGGTGCCCTACGGCGGGATCAGTGCGGTGCTGCTGGCGGCGGTGCTGTCGGTGACCGCGCTGCCGGCGTTGCTGAGCATCGTGGGCGAACGCATCGACCTGTGGGCCTGGCCCCGGCACGGGGTGCCCCGTCATTCCGGCATGCCTTTGGCCGGAATGGATCGAAATACGGTGGAGCGCAGCAGGTGTGGATCCCGGCCAAAAGTGTGCCGGGATGACGGGCGGGACAAAGGCGCGGCGCCGATGGGGGTGTCGCCGAGCCTGCGGGACGAACCCGGGCAGGGGTTCTTCTCGGATCTGGCGTTGTTCGCGATGCGCCGGCCCTGGTGGGTGATCGTGCCGGTGGTGCTGGGGCTGTTGGTGTTGCTGATCCCGTTCCGGCACATCGCATTCGGTGGTCTGAGTGAACGGTATCTGGCCGCGGACAATCCGGCCCGGGTGGCGCAGGAGCATTTCGATGCCCTGTTCCCGGATTTCCGCACCGAACCGCTGAAACTGGTTGTGGTGGGCGCGAATTCGCAGCAGCTGTCCGATATCCGGTTCCAGGCGAATTATGCGCCCGGGTTGACCGGTCCGTTCGAAGCGGCCGCACCGACCACCCGCGGCATCACGGTGCTCTCGGCCGGGCTGGTCGATCAGCAGCGCGCGGGCCCGGCCATCGACATGGTGCGCGCGATCGCGAAGCCGCCGGGCGTGCGGGTGCTGGTGGCCGGGGTGCCCGCCCTGGAAAGCGACAGCATTCACGGGCTCATCCACGGGCTGCCCGAGCTGGCGGCGATCCTGGTGTGCGCGGCGATCGCGCTGATGTATGCCGCGTTCCGGTCGCTGGTGCTGGCGGTCAAGGCGGTAGCGATGAGCGCGCTGAGCCTGGGCGCGACGCTGGGGGTGCTGACGTGGATCTTCGTGCAGGGACACGGGGCGGGGCTGTTCGGTTTCACCCCGGGGCCGCTGATGTTCGCGGTGCTGGTGCTGATCGTGACGGTGCTGTTCGGGTTGTCCACCGACTATGAGGTGTTCCTGCAGTCCCGCATGACCGAGGCCCGTGCCGCGGGTGCGCCCCCCGCCGAGGCGATCCGCTACGGCATTGCGCATACCGGCGGCGTAATCACCTCGGCCGCAGCGATTCTCATCGTGGTCACCGGCGCGTTCGGATTCTCGGATCTGGTGCTGATGAAATACATCGCCTACGGGATGATCGCGGCGTTGATCCTGGACGCCACTGTCATCCGGCTGTTGCTGACCCCGGCCGTATTGAAACTGGTGTGGCGATGAGCGCGGCCCGAGGGGGATCTCAGGCGATTTGGCGGCGGTACACGGTGGTGGCGACGAGGTAGGCGACGACCAGGATGCCCACACACCAGGCCAGCGCGGTCCAGATGCCGGTGCCGACCGGCTGCTGGGTGAACAGATCGCGCAGGGTGTTGACGATCGAGGTCACCGGCTGGTGCTCGGCGAAGGCACGCACCGGTCCGGGCATCGTGTGGGTGGGCACGAACGCCGAGCTCAGGAACGGCAGGAATATCAGCGGGTACGAGAAGGCGCTGGCGCCGTCCGGGGTGCTCGCGGTCAGGCCCGGGATGATGGCGACCCACGTCAGGGCCAAGGTGAACAGGATCAGGATGCCGGCGACCGCGAGCCAGGCCACGACGCCCGCGCTGGAGCGAAATCCCATGGCGACCGCGACGAGCACGACCACCACCAGCGAGATGACGTTGGCGACCAGGGAGGTCAGCACGTGGGCCCACAACACCGACGAGCGTGCGATCGGCATCGATTGGAAGCGCTCGAAGATGCCGTTGCTCTTGTCCTGGAAGAGCCGGTACGCGGTGTAGGCGATGCCCGAGGCCACCGTCATGAGCAGAATGCCGGGCAGCAGGTACTTCACATACGAGTGCATCCCGGTGTTGATCGCGCCGCCGAACACGTACACGAACAGCAGCAGGAACGCGATCGGCATGACCACCGTGGTGATGATGGTGTCCAGGCTGCGGGTGATGTGGCGCAGGGATCGTCCCAGCAGGACGGTGGTGTCGCCGAAGAAATGCTTGGTCATCGGAGTTCCTTACTGGTGCGTGCCGGGGCTGCCGGTGTCGCGGACTTGCTGTCGGCGCCGACGAGGGTGAGGAAGACGTCCTCGAGGGTCGGTTGCTTCTCGACGTACTCGACCTGTGCCGGCGGGAGCAGCGCCTTGAGTTCGGCGAGGGTGCCGTTCACGATGATCCGGCCCTCGTGCAGGATCGCGATCCGGTCGGCGAGCTGTTCGGCCTCGTCGAGATACTGGGTGGTGAGCAGCACCGTCGTGCCCCGGCCGGCGAGTTCGCGTACGGCCTGCCACACCTCGAGCCGCGCCTCCGGGTCCAGGCCGGTCGTCGGCTCGTCGAGGAAGACCACCGGTGGGCTCCCGATCAGGCTCATTGCGATGTCGAGTCGGCGGCGCATGCCCCCGGAGTACGTGGAGACCTTCCGCGCGGCCGCGTCGGTGAGTCCGAAACGCGCGAGCAGGTCATCGGCGATCGTGCCCGCGCCTTTCAGGTGCCGCAATCGCGCGACCAGCACGAGATTCTCACGCCCGCTGAGGATCTCGTCGACGGCGGCGAATTGTCCGGTGAGGCTGATGGATTCGCGCACGTCCGCCGCCTGCGCGGCGACGTCGAACCCGTGGACACCCGCGGTGCCCGCATCAGCTTTGAGCAGCGTGGACAGTATTTTCACGACCGTGGTCTTGCCCGCCCCGTTGGAGCCGAGCAGGGCGAAGATGCTGCCGCGCGCGACGTCGAAATCCACCCCGCGCAGTACGTGCAACTGCTTGTAGGACTTCTCCAGGCCGCGCACGCGGATCGCCGGATCTTGCTGTGTTGTCATGGTTGTTTGCCTCCTTCATGGAGCCGTTCGAGCCGTATCGCCAGGACGATCGCTTCGGGCACCTCGGTGATTTGCTTGTCCCCAGGTCGCCCGCACTATTCAGTGTCGCTAGCTACTGGTAGATAGTAGCACTGAATAGCAGGGGGGCAAGCGTCCCGATTGCGGCCCTCCTGGCCTCGTCATGATCTAGATATAATTAGATGTATACGTACTGTACTTAGATGTATACGTACACGCAAGACCTGTGTTGTGTGGTCGGAGATTCGATAGTCACCCCGCCGCGCACCGCCGCCGATCCGGACAGGTGCGCGGGGCGGTCGCGGTCAGCGGCGCAGCGGCAGGACCAGCTGGGCGCCGGTGACGGGATGGTCGATGACCTCCACCGGATGCTGGTAGACCTGCGTCAGCAGGTCGGTGGTCAGGATGTCCCGCGGCGGGCCCGCCGCGGCGAGGCGGCCCGATTCCAGCACCGCGATGCGATCCGCGTAGGCGGCGGCCACGCCCAGATCGTGCAGCACCACCACGACCGCGGCACCGGCGGCGGCCCGGTCGCGGGCCAGCTGCAGCACCGCCTCCTGGTGGCCCAGGTCCAGCGCGGCGGTGGGTTCGTCCAGCAGCAGGGTGTGGGTGTGCTGGGCCAGCACCCGGGCCAGGGCCACCCGGGCGCGTTCACCGCCGGACAGCGCCGGAAATGGCCGCGCGGCAAGATGATTCACATCGGTGGCGGTCATGGCGGCGGCGACGGCGGATTCGTCCTCCTCCTGGCGGGGGGTGCGGGCCCAGGGGGCCCGGCCCATGGCGACGACCTCGCGGGCGGTGAACGGGAACCCCACGGTGTGGGTCTGCGGCAGCACCGCGCGCCGACGCGCCATATCCACCGTTGCCCAGTGCCCGAGGGGGTGACCGTCGAGTTCGACGGTGCCGGCGGCGGGTACGAGCTCCCCGGCCAGGGCCGCGAGCAGCGTGGACTTGCCCGCGCCGTTCGGCCCGACCAGCGCCAGGATCTGCCCGGCCACCACATCGAGATCCACCCGATCCAGTACCGGCCGCCCGCCCAGCTCCACGCTCACCCCGTGGGCTCGCAGCGTGATCGCACCGGCGCGCGGCTGCTCCGGAATTCCATGCTCCCGCGCGAATATCCGCCTGATGCCGACGCTCATGCCCACCCTCCCGAGCGGGCCCGGGTGCGGCGCAGCAGCCAGAAGAAGAAGGGCCCGCCGACCAGGGAGGTCAGCATCCCCAGCGGCAGGTCCGCGTTGGCGACCAGATCGCGGGCGCCGATATCCGCGGCCAGCAGGATCACCGCACCCAGGATCGCCGAGAGCGGGATCAGCACCCGGTGGGCGGGGCCGACCAGCATCCGCACCACATGCGGCACGATCAACCCGACGAACAGCACGATTCCGGTGAACGCCACCCCCGCGGTGGCCAGGACCGCGACCACCACGATGACGTTGCGCCGCAGCCGTTCCACATCCACACCCAGATGCCGGGCCGCGGACTCCCCGAGCGCCAGCAGATCCAGGCGCGGGGCCATCAGCACCGCGGCCAGCACACCGGCCGCGGTCAGCGGCGCGACCACGGCCACCGACTGCCAGGTGGCGCCGTTGAGGCTGCCCAGTTGCCAGAACACGATCTGATCCCGCGCGGCATCCGAGGCGGTGAACAGCAGGAACGACATCAGCCCGCCGGCGAACGCATTGACCGCCACGCCGGTCAGCACCAGTGTCACCGTTTCGGTGCGGCCACTCGAGCGCGAGAGCAGATACACCAGCAGCGTGGTCCCCAGCCCGGCGACGAACGCGCCCGCCGCGACGGACCATGCGGCGACGAACGCGCCACCGGCCACGATCACCACCCCCGCGCCGACCGCCGCCCCCGCCGAGACCCCGATCACGCCCGGTTCGGCCAGCGGATTGGCGAACACCCCCTGTAGCAGCGCACCCGCGGTCGCCAGCGCCGCCCCGACCAGTATCGCCAGCACCACCCGGGGGAACCGCACCTGCAACAGCGTGATCTGCCCGGCCGGATGCTTGGGCAGCGGCCCCCAATCCAGCCCGATCCGGTGCAGCACCGTTCCGGCCACCTCGAGCGGCGTCGTGGGCACCTGCCCGACCGCCGCGGAAATCAACGCCAGCAGCACGAGCAGCACGATCGACACCGCGAAGACGATCGTCACCCTCGAGCGCCGCCGGGGTTGCGCTACCGGCCTCTTACCCTGCCCCGCTCCCGCCGGGTCTGTGGCTCGAGGCGCGGGTTGCGCCGCAGGCTCGGTCCGAGACGCGGCAGGTCGCCCGTTCATCGGATGCCGGTGTGCATCGTCTGCAAGAGCGGCCGGCGGTGCCGGATCCTGTGGTGCGGGCGGTGATTCGGATGTGCCGCCGGAGGGTGTGACAGCGTCACTCATGCGGGGGTGCCGTACATGGCATGCGACAGGGCCGCGATGATGCGGCCGGTGTTGGGGCCGAAACTCAGCAGCTCCGAATCGGCCATGTCGATGACGCGTTTGTCCCGGCCCGCGGTGGTCTGGGCGATACCGGGGATCTTGGACAGTCCGTTGACGCCGCCGACGGATTTGAGGCCGTCGGACATCACCAGGAACGCATCGGGATTCGCGGCGATCATGGATTCGCTGGTGATCGGGATGAATGGTTCGGTGATCGCGGCGCCGGCGTCGTCACCGCGCAGGGCGGTGATCAGCGCGTGCGAGCCGAAGCTGGGCCCGGCCATCATCGTGATCGCGGTGCTGCGCAGGTATAGGAACGCGATCCTGGGCGCCGGATGCTGCTTGGGTACCGCGGCGGTCGCCGCGTCGATCTCGTGCTGGGTGCGTTGTACCAGCGCCTTGCCCTGAGCGGATACCCCGAGCGCGTCGGCCACGGCCTGGATCTGCGGGCCGACCCCGGCCAGGGTGCGCGCCGAATCGAGGTAGATCACGGTGATGCCCAGGGCTTTGAGCTGCTCGCGCATCGTCGGGGTGGCGCTGACGGTGTCGGTGAGGAACACCGTGGGTCGTTGCGCGGCAACGGCTTCCACATTGATGCTGCCGCTGCCGCCCGCGACGCTGGGCACGTCCTTGGCCGCCGGGAACGCCGCGGAGGTGGAGCGGCCGACCAGATTCGCCCCCAGCCCCAGCGCCCACACGGTCTGCGCCAGGGTGCCGTACTGGTCGACCGCGACAATCCGGCTGGCATCGGTCACGGTGACCTGGGAACCGTCGAACGAGTGCACGGTCACCGGCAGCACCGGATGCGGCGCCGGCCCGATTACCACCGGATTCGGATCGGCCAGCACCGCGGTGGCGGGCCCGCTGCCGGCGGCAGAATCCACGGTGCCGCCGGAGGATCCGCACGCGGCGACCCCGGCGACCAGCGCGAGGGTGAGCATGGTGAACGCGAAGCGGCGCACCGGCCTCGCGGTGGTCGCGCGAACGGTTCGGACCCGGCCCAGACAGATCATGAAGGCCAGCCTAAGTGCGTGGTGGTGGTCACTCGTCAGTGCCCCGCCTTGGTGCATACCCGCGAAGCCGATCGGTACGCCGACGGCGAAGAGGTAGCGGCCGGACCGAATGTGTGCCGAAGGTCTATCCGGGGGATCGAAATCCGCTATGATGACGGAGTCACGTGAGTGATACTGGATGGGACGCCGCTCGTAACGACGCCCCACCGGGTGGGGTTACCTAGCCCGCATAATCCATCGGACCAGCATGAACGCTCCGGCGATCACGGCAGCTATCCCAAAGATGATGCCGTAATCGGCCGGAGCTTCATACTTTTTCCGGCGATGTTTCGCCACACCCACCACCTCCCTCCTGGGCGCGGTGTCTGGACCCTGTCCACCGCCCCTCGGCTGGAGGTATCGCTCACAGTACACGAGTACCGAGACTGAAATCATTGCTGCGCAACACATTTGGAATGTCTCGGAATGGAACCCTCAGTGCCGGAATGGTTCAGGGTGGCAGGTCCGATGCCGGGCCCGGCGCCTCAGATGCTGCTGACGTCGTCCAGGGCCGCGGAGATCGCGCGCGGAAGTTCCAGGGTTTCCGCGGCCAGCACGCCGGTGAGCTGGCCCATATCGCGGGCGCCGACGATCAGCGAGGCCACCGCGGGCCGGTCACGCACCCAGGCCAGCGCGATGGCCAGCGGTGAGGTGCCCATGCCGTCGGCGGCGGTGACCAGGGCGTCCACCACCCGGTCGGCGTGATCGTCGAGGCGTTCGCGGATCTGGGTGGCCGTGGCCTCGTCCGCGCCGCGCGAATCGGCGGGCACACCGTTGCGGTATTTGCCGGTCAGGATGCCCCACGCCAGGGGCGTGGTGGCGATCAGGCCGACGCCGTGATGCTGTGCGGCGGGCACGATATCGTGTTCGGCCCCGCGCGCGAGCAGCGAATACTGGGTGTGGGCGGCAGTGATCGGTGCCGCACACGCCATCGTGGCCAGCTGCCAGGCATCCAGGCCGCGCACCCCGCCGTAGCGGACCTTGCCCGAGCGCACCGCATCCTCCAGGGTCGCGGCGATCTCCTCCAGCGGGGTGTGCGGATCCCACGCCGCCACACTCCAGATGTCCAGATAGTCGGTTCCCAATGCGGTCAGGGTGCGATCGAGCTGGCGCAGCAGGGTGCGCCGCGAGGCGTCCACGCGCCAGCGCGGCTCGGCGGCGGGCACCCCGTCCGGGTCGGTGACCGGCCGCGGTGTCAGGCCCGCGCAGCCGCTGATCACCAGGTCGTCGCGCGGCACCAGCTCGCCGATCAGTTCGCCCAGGATGCGCTGGGCGGCGCCGCTGCCGTAGGCGGGGGAGGTGTCCAGCAGGGTGCCCCCGGACTCTACGAACGCCACCAACTGCACCGCCGCGTCGTCCGGGTCGGTCTCCCTGCCCCAGGTGTGAGTGGCCAGTCCTATCCGGGAGACCCGCAGCCCGCTGCGGCCGACCGTCCGCTGTTCCATCACCGTGCCCACACTTCCGTCACATCCAAGAGCCTAGGGCCACAATCCGTTCGGGATCGGGTATGGCGTCGCGAATCGCCGTACCGATCGGTCGGGATGTATTGGGCCGCGGGAGCCGCTCCCGCGGGAGCCGAATTCGCCATCGGCGTAATCGGTGTGCGGGTTCCGCGCCGCTCGCGGTCGTGGTTCCCCGGCGGTGATCGCCTAGGCTGAAGAATATGACGGTGATCCTGCTGCGGCACGGGGTGTCGACCTCGAACACGGCCCACACCCTGGCCGGCCGCAGCCCCGGGGTGGATCTGACCGATCGCGGCCGCGAGCAGGCCGACGGGCTGGCGGAACGGCTGGCGCCCTTGCCGATCGAGCACATCCTCACCTCCCCGCTGCTGCGCTGCCTGCGCACCGTCGGCCCGCTGGCCGACAAGCTGGGTCTCGAGCCCGAAACCGAGGAACGGATCCTCGAGGTCGATTACGGCGAGTGGACCGGCCGCCCGCTGTCCGAGCTGGTCAGCGAGCCGCTGTGGAAGGTGGTGCAGGCCCACGCGTCGGGTGCGGTATTTCCCGGCGGCGAGGGATTGGCCCACGTGCAGCACCGCGCGGTGACCGCGATCCGCGAACACGACCGCCGCTTCGCGCAGCAGCACGGCCGCGATTGCCTGTGGGTGGCGTGCACGCACGGCGACGTGATCAAATCGCTGCTCGCCGACGCGTTCGGCATCCACCTGGACGGATTCCAGCGCCTGATGGTGGAACCGGCCTCCATCAGCGTCGTGCGGTACACACCCACCGCGCCGTACGTCTGGCGGATCAACGACACCGGCGCGGATCTGTCCGCGCTGGCGGTGCCCGCCGAGCAGCGTTCGCGCGAGCGCGCCGGGCCCGTTCCCGGCGGCGAGGTCGATGCCGAACCCCAGCCGGCCGCGGCCGCCGCCGCCGAGGGTGGCGCCTCGCCGGATGCGGATAATGGGAATGCGGACAGCTCCGATTCTTTGTAGTAAGTAATGCAAGTGGTTTTCCAGGAGGTGCAGATGAGCCGAGCAATCCACGTGTTTCGCACCCCCGATCGTTTCGTCGCCGGAACCGTCGGTGAACCGGGCGATCGCTCCTTCTATCTGCAGGCGGTGGAGGACCCGCGGGTAGTCAGCGTGCTGCTGGAGAAGCAGCAGGTCAAGGTCCTGGCCGACCGGATGGGTCTGTTGCTGGACGAGGTCGCGCGCCGATTCGGCGCCACTGTGCCCCCGCAGCCCGCCGACGTGTCCGACATCGGCCCCCTGCAGACCCCGATCGATGCGGAGTTCCGGGTCGGCACCATGGGCCTGGGCTGGGATGCGGATGCGAACGCGGTGGTGGTGGAGCTGCTGGCGATCACCGAGACCGAGGTCGACGAGTCGGTGGTACTCGACGACACCGACGAGGGCCCCGACGCGGTGCGGGTGTTCCTGACCCCGGAGCAGGCGCGGGAATTCGCGTTGCGCTCCACCCGGGTGATCGCGGCGGGCCGCCCGCCGTGCCCGCTGTGCGGGGAACCTCTCTCGACGAAGGGGCATATGTGTGTGCGCACCAACGGCTATAAACGCGGCGACATCTTCGGCGCTAGCGAGCTCGAGGACTGACCGGTGACTGTACAAACCGGCGCAGGGGCCTGCGAGGGGTTCTATTCCGGGGATCTGGCAGTCGTCGGGCGGATCAGCACCGCCAGCAACCTGACCCTGGTGTGCCAGATCGACCCCGACGGCACCGTGCGTGACCGCACCCCCGCCGCAGCCGATGCGGGTGTGCGCGTGGTGTACAAACCGGTGCGCGGGGAGCGGCCGCTGTGGGATTTCCCGGACGGCACCCTGGCGGGCCGGGAGGTGGCCTCCTACCTGGTCTCGCGCGCGCTGGGCTGGTCGGTGATCCCCGAGACGATCCTGCGGGAGGGCCCGCTGGGCCCGGGCATGGTGCAACGGTGGGTGAACTCGGTGGACAACCACAACGAGCACGGTGATCGCCTCGATCTGGTGGATCTGGTGCCCGCGGGCGCGGTCCCCGAGGGCTTCCGGGAGGTGCTGCGTGCGGTCGACGGCGCCGGCGCGGAGGTGTCGCTGGTCCATGCGGACGATCCGCGACTGCATCGCATGGCGGTACTGGATGTGCTGCTGAACAACGCCGACCGCAAGGGCGGGCACGCCCTGGAGGGCCTGGACGGGGCGGTGTACGGGGTCGATCACGGCATCTGCCTGCACACCGAACCCAAACTGCGCACCGTGCTGTGGGGGTGGGCGGGCGAACGCGTGGAGCCCGAGCTGCTGACCGATATCGGCACGTTCGTCACCGAGATGTCCGGCAGCATCGGTGACGCGCTGGCACCGCATATCACCGATGCGGAGATCGAGGCCCTGGCCGCGCGCGGCCAGCGGCTGCTGGATCACCCGGTGATGCCGATGCCGCGCAGCTCGCGCCCGATTCCGTGGCCGGCGTTCTAAAGGGGATGCGGAGTCGGCGGGGTGGGTGAGCTACGGGGATGGTGAGCCGGCGGAGCTTGCGGAGTCGGCGGGGGGGGTGAGCTACGGGGATGGTGAGCCGGCGGAGCTTGCGGAGTCGGCGGGGTGGGTGAGCACAGAGCCTGCCGGTGTGATTCGCGCCTGTGAGATTGCAACCGTTGCATTCGTGCGGTCGATGCGTGCGCGCAGGTGGGCACGGGTGGGCCGTGGTGGGGCAGGGCACCGCTGAGCGGGGGTGGCGGGCGAACGGGGCGATCGGACCTTTACTCTCGATTCATGCAGTCCTGGTCCGAAATCGCCGTCCCGACAATCCCCGGATCCGGACCGCCGTTGCGGTTGTTCGACACCGCCGACGGGCAGGTGCGTCCGGTGACTCCCGGCCCGACGGCCACGATGTACGTCTGCGGCATCACCCCCTACGACGCGACCCACCTCGGTCATGCGGCCACCTACCTGGCCTTCGATCTGGTCAACCGGATCCTGCGCGACGGCGGACACGCGGTGCACTATGTGCAGAACACCACCGATGTGGACGATCCGCTGTTCGAGCGCGCCGACCGCGACGGGCTGGACTGGCGGGAGCTGGGCACCCGGGAGATCGCGCTGTACCGCGAGGATATGGCCGCGCTGCGGGTGCTGCCGCCGCGCGACTACATCGGCGCCATCGAATCGGTCGGCGAAGTGGTGGAGATGGTCGACAAGCTGCTGGCGTGCGGGGCGGCCTATGCGGTGGACGATGCGCAATTCCCCGACATCTACTTCCGGCACGACGCCACCGAGCAGTTCGGGTACGAATCCGGCTACGACCGCGCCACCATGGACCGGCTGTTCGCCGAGCGCGGCGGCGATCCGGCCCGCCCCGGCAAACACGATCCGATCGATGCGCTGCTGTGGCGCGCCGCACGGCCCGGGGAGCCGTCGTGGCCGGCGCCGTTCGGAGAGGGCCGGCCCGGCTGGCATATCGAGTGCGCGGCGATCGCACTGAACCGGATCGGCCCGGAATTCGATATTCAGGGCGGGGGCAGCGATCTGATCTACCCGCACCACGAATATTCCGCCGCCCACGCCGAGGCGCTGGTGGCCGGGCGCCGCTTCGCCCGCCACTACGTGCACGCCGGGCTGATCGCGCTGGACGGGAAGAAGATGTCCAAGTCCCGCGGCAACCTGGTGTTCGTCTCGACGCTGCGCCGGACCGGGGTGGATCCGGCCGCGATCCGGCTGGGCCTGTTCGCCGGGCATTACCGCACCGACCGCGAATGGTCCGATGCGGTGCTGAGCGAGGCGCTCTCGCGCCTGGACACCTGGAAGCGTGCCGCGGCCCTGGCCTCGGGCCCGGACGCCGGCGACACCATCGCGCGCCTGCGTCAGCATCTGGCCGACGACCTGGACACCCCCAAGGCCCTTGCCGCGGTGGACAACTGGGCCCAGCAGGCCCTGGAATACGGCGGCGCGGAGGTTTCGGCTCCGGCCGCGGTCGCCCTCGCCGTGGACGCGCTGCTCGGCATTCGGCTCTGACCAGCTGAACTGCCGCGACTGGGGCGGACGGGTTCGCCAGGGCGAGGTCACACTCCGGGCGTGCTGTGCGGTCCCTGGTTTTGCCACCCCCGAGGACACCGGGGTAGACATGGTCTGGAACTCGATGAGGAGAGGACGGTGCCTGCCATGTCCGGTGTCGATCGAATCCGTGCCGCGCGCACATACCTCCGCGCGGGCGGCGAGCTGGCCCGCGCGGTCCGCGCGAATCCCCGCCTGGCGCGCGAGCTCCTTGCCGGCGTGATCGCCGGGGCGCCGGCGAACGCACCCGATTCTCCGGCTGCCCAGGTCCAGGTATCGGGCCAGGTGTCGGCCGAGGAGCGGCGCGAGCGCCTGGCCCCGGCCGGGCTCGGTGACTTCACCAAGACCGCGCACGCCGAGCAGGTGATCGATGCCCCGCCCGGGACGGTGATTGCGTATCTGCGCGAGCTGAACCGGCTGGGCGAGTGGTTTTCCCTGCATCACGGCTGGCGCGGAGATCCGCCCGGGCCGCTGCGCACCGGCCTGGTCCTGACCCAGCAGGCGCAGATCATGGGGCTGCCGGTGGATATCGACTGGCGGGTCGCCGCGGTCACCGACCGTGGCTTCGAACTGCGCGGCGAGGCGCCCCAGCAGGTGCGGCTGGGCTATTGGATCACGGTGTCGGGCAACGGTTCCGGGTCCGTGGTCGATTTCGACGCGGGCCTGGCCGGCCCGCCGATCGAGGGCCCGTTGGGCGGGTCGGTGGCGCGCAGCCTGGGCGAGGCCCTGCGCGAATCCCTCGACCGGCTACCGGCCGCGATCGCGCAATACACCCCGCCCGCGCGCCCGGCACGAGAACCGGTGCTGCACACCGCGTCGGGGATGGAACTGGATCCCGCCACGCCCGTGCTCATCGGCGCCGGGCAACTCGTGCAGCGCACCCCGGACGAGAGCTACAGCGATCCGGCCGACCTGGCGGTGCGGGCGCTGCGGCGTGCCGCGCAGGACGCCGGTGGCGGCGCCGGGCTGCTGCGCGCGGCCGATGCGGTGTTCGCGGTGGCGTGTACCTCCTGGCAGTACCGGGATCTGGGCGCGGTGATCGCCGAGCGGATCGGGGCGGGTGTGGTGGATACCGTGCAGTCCAGCCCGTTCGGCGGCGACGGTGCTCAGTTGCTGCTGAACGAGGCCGCCGCGGCGGTCGCGGCGGGGCAGTACGAGATCGTGCTGGTCACCGGCGCCGAGGCGTGCGCCACCCAGTCCGCGGCGCAACGCGCGGGCATCGATCTGCAGTGGCCGGCACAGGATTCCGCGCAGGCCCCGACCCGCACGGCCGGTCTCGACAAGCCCGCCAACAACGCCGCGGAGACCAGCGCCGGGCTGATCGCGCCGATCAACATGTACGCGCTGCTCGAATCGGCCAACCGGCACACCCTGGGCCACACCCCTGACGAGCACGCCCGGCACATCGCCCAGCTCTGGTCGCGGCTGTCCGCGGTCGCCGCCGCCAACGAATTCGCGTGGCAGCCCGAAAAATTCACCGCCGATCAGATCGCAACGGTCACCCCCGACAACCGGATGGTCTCCACTCCGTACACCAAACTCGAATGCGCCAACCTGCAGGTCGACATGGCCAGCGGCCTCATCGTGGCCAGCGTCGCGGCCGCGACCGCCGCGGGCATCCCGCAGGAGCTGTGGGTGTTCCCGCATGCGGGCGCCTCGGGATCCGAGGAATGGTTCGTCAGTGAACGCGCCGACCTGGCCGCCTCCCCGGCCATCCGCACCCTCGGTGCGGCGGCCCTGGACCATGCCGGAATCGGCGCCGAGCAGCTCACCCACATCGACCTGTATGCGTGTTTCCCGGTGGCGGTGCAGATCGCCGCGCGCGAACTGGGCTTGGCCGCCGACGATCCGGCCCGGCCGCTGTCGCTGACGGGCGGACTCACCTTCGGCGGCGGACCGGGCAACAACTACGGCGGGCATGCGGTGGCCTCGATGGTGCGCGCCCTGCGCGCGGATCCGCAGTCCTACGGGCTGTGCACCGCGTTGGGCTGGTACCTGACCAAACACGCGGTCGGGGTGTACTCGGCCACCCCGCCGCGCACCGCGTACGCGCATCTGACCCCGATCATCGACACCCCGCCCGCGCGCCCGGCACGCACCGAACACGAAGGCCCCGCGGTGATCGAGGCCTACACGGTGCCGTATGGCCGCGACGGGCACCCCGAGGCCGCGGTGGTGAGCCTGATCGCCCCCGACGGCGCGCGGATCCTGTTGCGCAGCACCGACTCCGGCCTCATCGGCCAACTCGTCGATGAGGCCGCGGCCGGCGACCTGCTGGGGCTGCCGGTGACCGTGACCGGCGGGCAGATCGCCGTCACCAGCCGCGAACGGGCGGCGCTGCCCGCGCCGCCGCCGGCCCCGGTGCTCGTCGAACGCCGCGGCGCGGTCACCATCATCACCATCAACCGCCCACAGGTCCGCAATGCGATCGATCTGGCCACCGCGCTGGGGATCGAGCGGGCCCTGGACGCGTACGAGGCCGACCCGCACGCCCAGGTGGCGATCCTCACCGGTGCGGGCGGATATTTCAGCGCCGGAATGGATCTCAAGGCCGCCGCGCGCGGGGAGGTGCCGGTGACCTCGGGCCGCGGGATACTCGGCATCGCCGAGCACCCACCCGGTAAACCGCTGATCGCGGCCGTGGAGGGCCCCGCCCTGGCCGGTGGCTGCGAGCTGGCTCTCTCGGCGGATATGGTTGTCGCGGCCCGGGATTCGAGCTTCGGCATCCCGGAGGTCAAACGCGGACTGGTCGCGGTCGGCGGCGGGGTGCTGCGCCTGGCGCGGCGGGTGCCGCGCGCGATCGCGATGGAGTTGGCTTTGACCGGGGATCCGATCACCGCCGCCCGCGCCGCGGAACTGGGCCTGGTGAACCACCTCGCCGACCCCGGCCACGCACTCGAGGCCGCCCTGGCACTGGCCGACCGCATCGCGGTCAACGCCCCGCTGAGCGTCCTGGCCAGCAAACGCATCATCGACGAATCCGCCGACTGGTCCACCGCCGAGGAGTTCACCCGCCAGGCCCAGGCCGCCACCGCGGCCCTGTCCTCGCAGGATGCCACCGAGGGAGTGCTGGCCTTCACCCAGAAACGCACCCCACGCTGGCAGGGCCGCTGAATGGGCTGAAACACGTTAGCGTGGGCGCCATGACCGCACAGCAACAACGGGCGACCTCATTCGGATCCATCGCGCAGGACTACGACCGGTTGCGGCCCAGCCCTCCCGCGCAGGCATTGGACTGGCTGATCCCGCCCGGCTGCGGCACCGCGCTGGATCTGGCCGCCGGGACCGGGCTGTTCACCCGGGCGCTGGCACGGCGGGTGCCCGAGGTGATCGCGGTCGAGCCGGACGAGCGGATGCGCGCGGTGCTGGCCGGGCGCTCGCCGCAGGTGCGCGCGCTGGAGGGGAGCGCCGAGGCGATCCCGCTGCCCGACGCCAGCGTGGACGCGGTGTTCGTGTCCGCGGCCTGGCATTGGTTCGATCCCGGCGCCGCGATCGCCGAGATCGGGCGGGTGCTGCGCGACGGCGGCCGGCTGGGTGTGGTGTGGACCAGCCGTGACCGCACCGTGGACTGGGTGTTCGAGATCGACGCGGCCCGCCAGGCAGACCCGGACTCGGCCGTCGAGGCCACCGATGAGGCCCTGCGCCGCCGCCTCGAGCAGCGGCACCGGTTCACTCTGCCCGAGCACGCCCCGTTCGGGTCCGCGGCCCATGAGCGATTCGACTTCACGCGCACCATGACCCTCGATGAGGTGGTGGCCTGGCTGGGCACCTACAGTCAGGTTATCGTCGCCGATCCGCAGGACCGCGACGCCCGCTTGGCCCGCGTGCGCACCGTGCTCGAAGAACACGCCGCGGGCGCGGACACGATCGAGATCCCCCTGGGCTCGGAATGCTGGCGCACCGACCGCCTGCCCCGCTGAAGGTAGAAACTCATCCGGCGAGCGGTGCCCACCGGGTCGAGCCGCGGCCCGGTCAGGCACCTGCGATGCCAGAGCGACCGGCTTGTCCGTGCCTGCGAGGTATCGGCACAGGCCCGGACAGGCTCGGTGTGGCTAGTCGGCGCCGCTCCCATCGAGGTAGACCGGCAGTACTCGGTGCCCGTTGGAGATGAAGCTGGCGATCGTCCCGAGTTCGGTGGGCGCTGCGGCCAGCCGCATCTGACCGAAGCGCTGGAAGATCATGGACAGCGCCGTGGTGGCCTCGAGGCGGGCCAATGTCGCTCCCAGGCACAGGTGCACGCCCCACCCGAACGCCAGGTGGTCCTTCTTTTCCCTGCTCACGTCGAAAATATCGGCGGTATCGCCATACACCTTCGGATCCCGGTTGGCTGCGGCGTAGGGCGGCATGATCGGGTCACCCTTGGCGATGTGGACGGTGCCGCCGCCGGTGTCCAGGTCGATGTCCTCCACCGCGTAGCGCAGCGGAAGATGCGCCACCGGTGCCTCGAACCGCAGCGTTTCCTCCACCACCTCCCGCCAGTCCACCTCGCCGGATTTCACCTTCGCCCACTGCTCGGGCTGGGTGAGCAGCAGGAAGATGGCCTGATCGAGCAGGTTGACGGTGGTCTCGTGGCCGGCGCTGATGACCAGCAGCAGGGTATCGACCAACTCCTGTTCATCGAGTTGTGCACCGTCCTCCTCGTCACGGTGCGCGATGAGCAAGGTGGTGATGTCCTCGCCGGGGTTCTCACGCCGGTACGTCACCAGCTTGCGCAGGATGTCTTGCATCTCGACAAAGTTGGCCTGGGCCTGTTCGGGGGAAAGGGAGGTGTCGAAGACCCCGTCCACGCACGTGCGCAGCCCTCCGGACAGCTCGGCCGGCACACCCATCAGCTCGGAGATGACCCTGATCGGCAGCGGATAGCAGAACCCCTCCCGCAGGTCCACCGCCTGACCCGCCGGTGTCTGCGCCAGCCGGTCCAGCAGATCCGCGGTGATCGCCTCGATACGCGGGGCCATGGCCTCGGTGGTGCGCGGGGAGAACGCGGGCCGCACCAGCTTGCGCAGCCGCGTGTGGTCCGCGCCGTACGCGGTGAACATGTTCTGCACCGCGACCCAGGTGAACAGGGTCCAGTCCGGACCGATCTCCCCATTGATGAATGCGGGCCAGTGCTGGCGGGAGTCCTTGGATACTCGCTTGTCCAGCAACAGATTCCGCAGCATCGCCTGGTCGGTGATCGACCAGGCCAGCACGCCTCCGGGCAGCTCGACCCGGGTGATCGGTCCGCGCTCGCGCAGGCGCGCGGATTCCTCCTGAATGTCGGTCCCCAACGGATCCAGGGCCAGGACGGCGGTGCGTTCCATGGAACTCTCCTTACTATCGGCGGTGCGTGGGAAACGCGACCGGCAGGGCATTCAGTGCGCGATGGAAGGGCCCTGGGCGCCAGGTCAATTCGCTGGGGTGGACGGCCAGCTCGATCTCCGGCACACCGTCCAGGAGGTAATCGATGGCGTCCACGGCGACCTGGTAGCCCAGAGTCCGTGCTGGGCAGGAGTGCGGACCGGCGCTCCATGCCAGATGCGAACGGTTCCCGAGGATGTCCGATGCCTGGACCGCGGGATCGTTGTTGCAGGCGGCCATGCTGATCACCACCGGTTGATGAGCCGGCAGCCAGACGTCATCGATGAGGATCGGCTGCCGCGGATAGGTGATGCAGTAGTTCGCCAGCGGCGGGTTGCGGAACAACACCGAATCCAGCGCGTCTCGCGTCAACAGGCTGCCGTCGAGCAGTCCGCCGGCGAATCGGTCGTCGGTCATCAGCAGCAGTAGCGTGTTCGAGATCAGGTGCACCAGCGGTTCGCTGCCGGCGCCGTGCAGGGTGACGAGCTGATGAATGATCTCCTCGTCGTTCAACCCGGAGTGGGCGATCAGCTCGGAGGTCATGTCGCCGCCGGGGCTCTCACGCACCCGTCGCAGGTGGTTCGCCAGTGCGTCCTGCAGCATCCGGTTCCCGGCCTCGGCACCGGTACTGGCGTCGAAGATGGCCGCCATCCCGGCCCCGACCTGTGCGCTGGTCTCGGCGTCGAATCCGAGCAGATGGTCCAGCATCTGGTAGACCAGCGGGTAGACGTACTGGCCCAGCAACTCGGCCCGGCCGGGCTGTGCGGTGTCGGTGGTGTCGCGCAGGAGCTCCTGGACCAACGGGGCGGCGGTCTTCTCGACCACATCGTGCAGTCTGTGCAGGTTCACCGTGTCCAGCGCGTGCACGTTCGCGCGGCGGTAGCGCTCGTGTTCGGCCCCGGCGCTGCGCAGGGCGTTGGGACGCCATTCCACCATCGGCAGGATCGGTGAGTCGGCCGGGGCGCTGCGCTGCCAGATGCGCGGGTCGGCGGGAAAGTGGGCCTCGTCGTTGAGGATCCGGACCGCGGTGTCCCAGCGCACCACCAGCGTCGCCGGGACTCCGGGCGCCAGCTCGACCGGCGCCAGCGCGCCGTACTGCTCGCGCAGGGTGTCATAGATCAGGTGCGGGTCGGCGGCGAAAGCCTCGGTATAGAGGGCACACCGCTGTTCACCCTCCGGTGCCAGGCCGGGGGTGGGCGAGCCGTGCACGTCCGGCCACCCCCTCGTTTCAGACGGCGCTGCGTCGGGCGGGTGGAACCTCGTCATGAAATCTCCGAAAGTTGACGACAACTACGAAATGAGCGCTGCGGCAGCAAGGTCCGCACCACCACCTCACTGTATGACCGCGGTGCCTGCGGCCGAATAGCGCCCGAGCCCCACCCTTCCGGTTGTCACATCAAATACGTTGCAGACCAGCGCCTTTCAGGCAACAGTCCCGAATAGTACCGATTCGCGGGCGAATGCGCACGATGACACCGGTTACCATCACGGATTCGGCCAGGGCCCCGGGCCGCGGGCCGGTGATAGGGACGAATGCCCTGGCCGATCCGCCGGCGATGGTTACTGTGGAGTACATGTCTGATGCGCACTCCTCGCCCCGGTCCGGTAATGCTCTCGTGCTGGGCGGGGGTGGGCCGGTCGGGATCGCCTGGATGACGGGCTTGGTGATCGGGCTGCGCGAGGCCGGAATCGACCTGTCGCTGGCCGACCGGTTCGTGGGCACCTCTGCGGGCGCGGTGGTGGGGTCGGTGCTGGCTGCGGGCGCGGATCCCGCCCGCCTGGCGAATCCGCTGCCCCCCGACGGCCCCGGATTCGAGGTCGACGGGGAGCTGATGATGGCGATCTTCGCCGAGCTGGCCGCGCCCGGGGTCGATCCGGCCACCGCGCGGCGCCGCGCGGGGGAGCGGGCACTGGCCGCGCCGGTCGGCGAGCCGGCCGTGCATGTGGCGCGCATGCAGAATCTGGTGGGCCTGACCGACTGGCCGGATCGGGACCTGCGCATGGCCGCGATCGACATCACGACCGGCGAGCTGCAGGTGTGGACCTCTGCCGATGCGGCGACCCTGCCCGAGGCGCTGGCGTCGAGCACCTGCGTGCCGGGCGTGTTTCCCCCGATTCCGGTGCAGGGCCACCACTATGTGGACGGCGGGCTGCGCTCACCGGTCAACGCCGACCTTGCCGCGGGCGCGGAGCTCGTGGTGATCCTCGAGCCGCTGGCACACCTGTTCTCCCGCATCCCCGCGGACCGCGAATTGGGCGGTGCCACCGAGATATCGGTGATCCCCGACGCCCGGGCGGTGGCGGCCTTCGGCCCCGACGTCTTCAGCCCCGCCGCGGTAGCCCCCGCCTACGAGGCCGGGCTACGCCAAGCCACCGACGCCGCCCCGCGACTGAAGGACCTCTGGCCCAGCAGGTAACTCGGCGAGGAACGCGGCCAGCGCGAGGTTGACCGGATGCGGGTGCGTCAGGGACGGGGTGTGGCCCGCGCCGGGGATGACGATCGGCTCGCGCGCGCCGGGCAGGGCTGCGGCCAGGGCCTGTGCGGCGGGCAGCGGGACCGGTTGATCGTGTTCGCCGTGGATCACCAGGGCGGGTGCGGTGATCTGCGCGATCCGGGCGGACAGGTCGTCCACGCCCATCAGCACGTGTACCGCAGCGGCGTGGCGTTCGCGCGAGTGGGTGCCCCACCTGGCCCCCCAGTGGGGATGGTGCTCAGGGCGAGCCAGTAGCAGCGGCAGCAGAATCGGCGCGACCGCCTCACCGCCCGCGGCGGCGAACAGGTCGCGGACCTGCCCCATCTGTTCCAGGGCCGGTGCGGGCCAGGCGGTGTGCATGGTGTCGATCAGGACCAGGCCCGCGATCCGGTGCGGGGCAAGCAATGCCGCGCGCAGGGCCACGAATCCGCCCTGGGAGTGCCCGATGAGTGTGGCGCGTTCGATGCCGAGGTGATCGAGCAGGCCCAGCAGGTCCCGCGCCGAACGCCAATAGGTGTAGGGCAGGCCGTCGTCGCGGGTGTGGCCGTGCAGGCGCGCATCCCAGGCGATGCGCCGGTATCCGCTCAGGTGGGCCAGTTGCGGGGCCCACATGCTCGCGTCCATGAGGTTGCCGTGACTGAACACCACCGCGGGTGCATCGGCCGCACCGATGTCGGTGTAGTGGATGTGGGCACCGCCGACCATCGCGGTGGCGCCGGCTTCGGCAGACGCACCGGCCGAGTGTGCCGATGCTGTCCGCGTGAGAGGGGTGGGGTTCGTGGTTCCGCTGTCGGCGGTCATGATTCGTGATCCTTCGCGTATGGTGTATTTCTGCTACACGAAAGACGTTATCTGCGGAAGTGCTGGTGAAATAAGGTTGATTCAGGTCGAATGATGGTTGAAACGGGACAATCGATTCGGTCGGTGCCCTATGTGAGCCCGGCGGATGCACCGTACGGGATCGAGGTGATGAGCTTCGCCGACCTGCGGGCGGCCGGTCCCCGATCCCTGCGTGCGGCCCCGCAGCGTCCGCAGTTCCATGTGCTCGCTGTGCTCACCGCCGGAATCGGCCACCACACCGTCGATTTCCGCACCTGTGCGCTGCGCCCGCACAGCGCGGTGTGGATCCGTCCGGGTGTGGTGCACCGGTGGGACGGGGTGGAGACCCTCGAGGGGATGCTGGTGCTGTTCCGCCCGGATTTCCTGCCGCCCGGCGGCCGTGCCGGGGCGGCAGCGGCCCCCTTCGGCCCGATCACCTGGGAGATCGGCGAAAACGCCCGCGCACGTACGGACCTGGCGGCGCGGCACCTGCACATCGAATACGGTGCCCGCACCGCCGAGGATCCCGCGGTGCGCGTGGAGCTGCTGCGCCACCTGCTGCAGGCGCTGATCCTGCGGATCCTGCCCGCCGAAACACCAGCCGTGTCCGAATCGGGGGAGATCTTCGCGCGCCTGCGCGCGCTGGTCGAGACGCATTTCGCCGCGCACCGCGAGGTGGCCTGGTATGCGGGCGAACTCGGTTACGCCCCACGCACCCTGTCCCGGGCCACCCACGCCGCAACCGGCCGCACCGCCAAGCAGTTCATCGACGACCGCGTCATCCTCGAGGCCAAACGCCTCCTGGCGCACGCGGATCTGCCCGCGAGCTCGATCGCGCGGCGCCTGGGCTTCGAGGACACCAACTTCACCAAGTTCTTCCGCCGCCACACCGCGAGCACCCCCGGCCGATTCCGCACCACCGCGCGCGGCGAGTAGCTGCGGCGAACGCTCAGCTGTCCACGTGCACGTGCGGGCGCTGGTGCGGATCGCGCACCGCGCGGCGCAGGATCTCCCGCGTCACCGGCGCCACCTCGCCCTCGCCGACGAACAGGAACTTGAGCAGGTTCGTCAGCGGATTGCCCTCGGTCCATTCGAAATACACGTGCGGGTTCAACCCGGTGCGGTCCCGGATGGCCAGCAGGATCGCGGCGATGGAGTTCGGGATGGCCGCGGCCTCCACGGTCAGGATCTTGTAGCAGTCCAGCTCGACCGCGCTCACATGCAGATCGGTGGAGAATTCCGAGGCATCGCGCACGATCACCTCGAGGAACAGGATCGGTTCGGTCGTGGGAATGTGGCTCTCGATGCGCTGTTCGGCCTCCTTCTGGCGGTATTCCTCCGGATGCCGGTTCTCGAGGCTGTCCAGGTCGTGGGTGACGATGCGGATGGTGCCGCTGGCGGCGATCTTGTCGATCAGCCAGGCGGCCTTGTCGTCGAAATCGACCTCGATCGCGCGCAGCTCGAATGCCCGCCGTGCCCGGGAGATGAACGACACCACGATGATCGCCAGAATGAACAGCGAGGCCAGCTGCACACCCTCGGGCTTTTCGAAGATGTTCAGGATCGTGGTGTACACGAACACCGCCGAGACGATCCCGAATCCGATCATCTTGCCGTGCTCGCGTTTGCGCGCCGCGGACAGTGTCACCGCGACCGCGGCGGAGGTGATCAGCACCAGCACGCCGGTGGCATACGCGCCGCCCTGGGCGTCCACATCGGCCTTGAAATACCAGGTGATGCCGAAGGAGATAACCGCGAAAACCAGCACCAGCGGCCGGGTCGTGCGCGCCCACTCCGGGGCCATCCCGAACCGCGGCAGATACCGCGGCACCAGATTCAGCAGTCCCGCCATCGCCGAGGCGCCGGCGAACCACAGGATCGCGATGGTCGAGATGTCGTAGACGGTGCCGAATCCGTTGCCCAGGTACTGATGTGCCAGATAGGCCAGCGCGCGCCCGTTGGCCTTGCCGCCGGTCCGAAATTCCGGTGCGGGGATCAGCACGACGGTGATGAAGCTGGTGATGAGCAGGAATACGCTCATGATCAGCGCCGCGGTGGTCAGCAGCTTGCGGGCGCCCGCGATCCGGGTGGTGGGATTGTCCTCCGGTTCGCCGGGGGTGCTCTTGATCTGCGGCATGACCGCCACGCCGGTCTCGAAACCCGACAGGCCCAGCGCCAGCTTCGGGAACACCAGCAGCGAGACCCCGATCATCGCGAAGACGTTGCCGTGCTGGGCGGTCAGCGCATGGCTCCAGTCCACCACCAGCCCCGAGGCGGTGAACACATGCCACAGCCCGACCGCCGCGACCACCACGTTCAACGCCAGATACACCCCGACCAGCACCACCGCGATGCTGATGGCCTCGCCGAACCCCTTGAGGAAGATCGCGGCCAGCAACGCCAGCAACACCAGCGTGATGATTATCGAGTGGCCCGAAAGCCAGTGCGGCACCAGCGGATTCTCCACGATGTGCGCGGCGCCGTCGGCCGCGGACAGGGTCATGGTGATCACGAAGTCCGTGGCCGCGAAGCCCAGCAGGACCAGGATGAAGATCTTGCCCGTCCAGCGCGGTAGCGCATGGGCGAACATCGCCAGCGATCCGCCGCCGTGCGGGCTTTCCCTTGCCACGCGCCGATAGACCGGCAGCGCGCCCAGCAATGTCAGCACGACGAGGACCAGCGTCGCCATGGGGGAGAGCACACCGGCGGCTACCGCGGCGATGCCGGGCTGATAGCCCAGTGTCGAGAAGTAGTCGACACCGGTCAGGCACATCACCTGCCACCACGAGCGCTGATGGGATACCTCGGTCTCCTTGACCCATGGGCCCGGATGCCGGGAGTACTGGTCCTCGTTCGCACCCTGCAGCAACCAGGATTTGAGCCCGGTACGCGGCCGTTTGTCGGTGGCGGTCACGTCGTAGTCCCCCTCGAGGGCTCGGTGTCCGGTAATCCCGGAATCTCGGCATCGTCGGGGTCAATCTACGCGGAGTAGCCCCAAACCTATTAACGGGCTGTTGATGTGTTCGCCGCAGGATCGCCGCTGTTGTTGACGAATCCTTGACCTCCGCCCGGCCGGATGTATTCACCGTTCGCCACCGCCCCGATGCGGGAGAGGGCTTCTAGCGGAGATTGTCAAATCCAGCAAGTGTGACGAGCATCACAAAACTGGGTATCGCGACTGGTCGGACCGCGTGTATCGACCCCCTCGCGATATCGGCCGCCGTTTGCTGGGGGCCAAAACCGGGTAAACGTGGCATTCGTTGCCATTCTGTTATCAGAATGGTGACCTAAGGCACTACTCGCCGCGACGACGCGGTGTTCCGCACCATGGGAGAGGAGCTCGCGTGACACCCCGCGACCCGCAACCACAGCAACAACGACGGTCCGTGGCCGCAGCGGCGATGGGCAATGCCACCGAGTGGTACGACTACGGCGCCTACGCGGCGACGGCCACGTATCTCACGCACGCCTTTTTTCCCGGCTCCCTGGGCACCCTGGGCACGCTGCTCGGATTCGCCGTGTCCTTCGCGCTGCGGCCCCTGGGCGGCATGTGGTGGGGCCCCCTGGGTGACCGCATCGGCCGCAAGGCCGTCATGGCCATCACCATCCTGCTCATGGCCGGCGCCACCGGCCTGATCGGCGTGATCCCCAGCCACGGCAGCATCGGCGTGCTGGCGCCCATCGCGCTGATCGTGCTGCGTGTGGTGCAGGGCTTCTCCACCGGTGGTGAATACGGCGGCGCGGCGACGTATCTCGCCGAATCCGTCGACGATCGCCGCCGCGGCTTCCTGGGCAGTTTCCTGGAGTTCGGCACCCTGAGCGGATTCATCGGCGGCTCGGCGGTCGTGCTGCTGATGCAGGTGCTGCTGACCGACTCCCAGATGCAGGCATGGGGCTGGCGGGTGCCGTTCCTGCTGGCGCTGCCGCTGGGGCTGGTGGGCTGGTATCTGCGCACCCGCCTGGAGGAATCCCCGGTCTTCACCGAGGTGTCCGAGCATGAGCATCCCAAGGGCGGGCTGCTGCTGCTGATCACCGACTACCGCCGCGAACTGCTCACCCTGGCGGGACTGGTCATCGCCCTGAACGTGGTGAACTACACCCTGCTCGCCTATATGCCGACCTACCTGCACGGCACGATCGGCCTGGGTAACTCGCAGACCACCGCGATGGTGCTGATCGGGCAGCTCGTCATGGCGCTGGTGCTGCCGATCTCGGGCGGCCTGTCGGATCTGTTCGGCCGCCGCCCGATGTGGCTGTTCTCGCTGGTGGGGCTGGCGGTGATGTCGATACCCATGTTCTGGCTCATGGGCAAGGGCGTGGGCTGGGCCATCGTCGGGTTCGTAGTCCTGGGCCTGCTGTATGTGCCGCAGCTGTCGACGATCTCGGCGACCTTCCCCGCCATGTTCCCCACCCATGTGCGCTACGCGGGATTTGCGCTGTCCTACAACGTGTCCACCGCGATCTTCGGCGGCACCGCGCCGCTGATCAACCAGTGGGTCATCGACCGCACCCACTGGGATCTGTTCCCGGCCTATTTCATGATCGGTTCCTGCGTCGTCGGCCTGGTCGCGTGGTTCTTCCTGCGGGAGACCCGCGGCGCGTCGCTGCGCGGCACCGAGACCCCTGCCACGGGGGAGTTGGCCGTGCAGTCGTCCTGAGGTCGGGGTGGTCGTCGTCGGGTCCGTGTTGCGGCCCGCGAGGCGGGGAGCGCATCGGATGCAGTTCTGCATCCGATGCGCTTTTTTTCGGGCGAATTGCCGCATGCCGGACGCGGTTACCACGCAAAACGGACCTGACGGAAGAAACGTCACTGTGACGATATTGCTGTTGGGTTGCTCGGTGACTGACAATGGAGGCCGGGGGCGCCGCGTGCGGAGCCGTGCTCCTGCCGTCCGTCACACCGCAATCGGACAGCACCCCTCGGTCGCGGCATTCCGGGCGCGCTCGGCGGCATCGCCGGGGCCTCCGCATCGCCAATAATTCTGCCGCCGTACGTGTCCGGGGGATTACTACCGGGCGGTAGTCCTGCGATTGCTACCATCGATCGGTATTATCGACCCACGCAAACGCAAACATGCGAACTCAAATGTACTGCAGTCGAACACGTTTGACGTGTCATGCGGTATCGCGTCGCTGAACCGGCAGCAAACCGGCCGCAGCCACGCAGGCAGGGGAGGTTGGGCGTGAACGACTCGAACACCAGCGTGTGCTCGGCAACTTTCCACCGCGGCGAGAAATTCCCGCAGCTACCGGCACCTGCGCTCGCACGCCTACCACCCGGCTGACCCGATAGCCCTGCCGCCGCGCAGATCCCCCCTTTATCGAACCCCGTGTCAAGGAGCTTTGTCATGACCATCTCCGCTCGACGCCATCGCCCCGACGCCACCGATAGGGCACTCGGGTGAGACTGTACGCACCAGAATTCGCCGCGGACCCCCACAGCGCATACCGCGACCTGCGCCGCGACCACGGCCCACTCGTCCCCGTCGACATCGCCCCCGGTATCTCCGCCACCCTCGTCCTGGGCTACCGCGAGGCATTGCACGTCTTCGGCGACCCCGCCCGATTCCCCGCAGACCCCCGCCTGTGGCAGGCCCGCCTCGACACCGCCTGCCCCGCCATGGCCATGGGCTGGCAACCCACCGCCACCCGCACCACAGGGGACGAACACGCCCGCTACCGCCACGCCGTCACCTCCAGCCTCGACCGCATCGACCTGCACATGCTGCGACGCATGGTCGAACGCGCCGCGGTCACCCTCATCAATGAGTTCTGCCACGCTGGCACGGCCGACCTGCTCAACCAATACGCCGTCCCGCTCACCATCGAAATCATCGACCAACTCCTCGGATTCACCCCCGAGACCGGCGACGCCATGTTCGACGCCATGATGACCCTCCGCGACGCGCCCGACCCCGCCGCCGCCACGCAGGCCAATGCCGTCATCCACACCGCGATGCACACCCTCATCGCCACCAAACGCGCCACCCCCGCACACGACCTCCCCTCCTGGCTCATGGCCGACCCCGCCGCCCTCGACGACGCGGAAATCGCCCACGCCACCACCATGCTCTACACCGCCGGCACCGAACCCACCTGGAATCTCATCGCCAACACCCTGCTGCTGATGACCACCGACCCCCGATTCGGCAGCGACCTGCTCGGCGGCGCCCTATCCGCACGCGACGCCATCGACGAGGCACTGTTCGCCGACCCGCCCATCGCCAACTCCTGCCTCAGCTACCCCCGTCAACCCCAACTCCTGGGCGACACCTGGCTGCCCGAACACCAACCCGTAATGATCAGCCTCGCCGGCTGCAACGACGACCCCGCCGTCAACGGCGAACGCACCGGCAACCGCTCACACCTGGCCTGGGGCGCAGGCCCGCACGCCTGCCCTGCCCAATCGTTGGCGATGCTCATCGCCAACGAGGCCCTTGACCAGCTCCTCGATGCCCTGCCGGACCTCGAACTCGCCGTGCCCGTCGCCGAACTGACCTGGCGCCCAGGCCCTTTCCATCGCGCACTGACCGCACTACGGATAACCTTCCCTCCGTCGCCACCGCTCAATTACCTCTAAAGACCACCGAGACCCGCCTCCCAACACCCGATCCTGGTCGACAACGTGCTCCTCACAGCACCCCACGTCTGCCTTCTCGTTCGCGGAATCCTTTTACAGACAAACGATTCGGCTGAGAATATTAACAGGCAAAGGGAACAATTGAGGAGTATCGATGACCAGGTATGCGCATTTTGTCGGGAGCGTTCCGGAGGAGTTGATGACCGGGGACGGCGCGGTGCTGCGCTGGTTCGCCGACAGCAATGGTCAGCTGACCGGGTTGCCCTGCGACCTGGATCCGGACTGGATCCTGCAGTACCTCCGCGACCGGAGCAAACACGACGACGTCTTCGACATCGTCCGGGCAGGCAAGTATGCGGACTACAGCGACTTCCCCAGCTACGGGCTGCGCCCCGGGGTGAAGCTGAAGCCTGAGCATGTGGCGATGGACCGGCTCGAGCGCATCGGGTCCGTCGTCGCGGCCTTCGACGCGCTGCGCGCCGAACGACCGGAGCTGGCGGCGACGAAACTCCAGCTGAGCCAGCCGAATCCGCTGGATCTGGCGATGTTCGTGTTCGCCGGCGCGGCGGTGTCGGCGGGATTTCCGCTCGGGCCGGCGCTGCGGCGGTCGAATCTGATCGTCGCAGCGTTGCGGGCGCTGCCGGTGTTCACCGAGGCGGTGCTCGGGGAAATCGCGGCGGTGAACGAGCGCTACGGTGATCGGGTGGTCTGGCAGGTGGAATCGCCGTTCGCGCTGCTGGGCATGGTCAAGGCCGATCAGCTGGCGGCGGCGTGGGCAGCGGCGCCGCTGCTGGCTCGCCAGCTCGCCGGACTGCTCACTGGGATCCACCAGATCGGGGCGCACAGTGTCGTACACCTCTGCTACGGCGATTACGGGCACGAATCGCTTCTTGGTCCGCGCTCGCTGGCACCCGCGGTGATCCTGCTGAACCGCACGGCGCGGCGCCTGCGCGAGCACGGCACTCCTCTGCCCGCCGTGCATATTCCGTGTGCGTTCGGTGCCGAACCGGCTCCGCAGGACCCCAAGTTCTACGCACCCCTGCGGCGGCTCGATCCGGAGTGGAACATCATCGCCGGTGTGGTATCGCCGAGATCCAGCCAGGACAGCGCTCATGCCCTGAGCATGTTCGAAGAAGCAGCCGGTCGCACCGCGTACGGAGTCGCGACCGCGTGCGGTCTGGGCCGCTGCAGTGTTGCCGATGCGCAACAGGCCGCGACCACGATGGCGACGCTGACCGCCGAGGCGACGGCCGGATAGCTCTGTGCGCCGGGGGCGCGGTGAAGCATGTCAGGGTCTCTGGCCGATTTTCGCCGCGCCCCATCCGCGGGTATGGGTGTGCCAATCATGTTCCGCCGCACCAGCTGTGCGTATACCCCGCTCGACCGGCGCATGCGACCGTATACCTGCCTGGATGCCGGTCTGCGCGATGCGCAAACCAGACATACGTCATACTATGGACTGGCCTGGAAGCGGGGTGATGCATGACGAACCAACTCTGACCACGGCCCTTCCGTCCATTTTCGGCACCCCCCTCTCCGCGCGGTTCGCCGAAATCGACATCACTACAACGTAATACGGACCCACTGTCGTGACGCCTTGGCTGCGTGTCATTGCCAGCAGCTCTGCATAGCGCTATCAGCTAACTTACAGTTACTGTATGTACATTTGCGATTGCAACGAAACGAGCTGTTCCGCTTGATGATTCAAGATCATCTGCTAATCTAAATCTCGTGCGCCGTCAACGGGCTAACTTGCGGCTATAACGGTTGTGAATTCTGTCGTCTGACGCGTGACCAGGCACGATGCGGTGCACGATCTGTTCGCACTTTGCAGGGAGTTACTATGGGGACCAGGGAAAATCCACATGTTCTGGTAGTAGGCGGAGGCCCGTCGGGTTCCACCGCTGCCGCGCTGCTCGCACGGTCCGGAGTGCAGGTAACCCTGCTCGAGCGGGATACGTTCCCGCGGTACCACATCGGAGAGTCACTGCTGGCCTCCTGCCTGTCCACCCTGCGGGTATCGGGCGCCTACGACAAAGTCGCCGCGCACGGCTTCCAGATCAAGCGGGGCGGCTACTTCCAATGGCAGCACGACACCTGGCTGCTGGACTGGAGCAAGCTGGTCGACGCCGAGGCGTGGTCCTGGCAGGTCGACCGGGCCGAGTTCGACGACCTGCTGCTGCGCAACGCTTCCGAGCAGGGCGCGCAGGTCATCGAGCAGGCGAAGGTCACCAGGATCGTGTTCGACGGTGAGCGCCCGGTCGCGGCGGAATGGGTCAAGGCCGGCGACGACACCGTCCACACCCTCGAATTCGACTTCCTCGTCGACGCCACCGGACGAGACGGCCTGCTGGCCAAGCACTTCGACATGCGCCGCAGCCATCCTGCGTTCCGCAACGTCGCGGTGTGGTCCTACTGGAAGGGCGCGCACCTGCACCCCGAGAGCCCCGAGGGTGCGATCAACGTCGCGTCCACCGAGGAGGGCGGCTGGTTCTGGAACATCCCCCTGGCCGATGGCCGCAACAGCGTCGGCTACGTGGTGTCCGCGAAGGTGGCCGCGGAGAAACTGCGCGGCCACGACTCACGCACGTCCTACTACCTGGAAACCATCGCAGCCAGCAAGCCGATGAGCGACATGCTCGAGGGCGCCCAGCAGATCGCCGAGGTCAAGGCCGAACAGGACTATTCGTATGTCGCGGACCGGTTCTGCGGGCCCGGCTATGTCCTGGTCGGTGACGCGGCATGTTTCCTGGACCCGCTGCTGTCCACCGGTGTGCACCTGGCGACGTATTCCGGGCTGGTATCCGCGGCGGCGATCGCGACCACGCTGCGCGGTGAGATGAGCGAAGCCGACGCCCTGGCGTACTACGAATACACGTACCGCCGCGGTTACACACGCTTCCTGTCGCTGGTCTCACGCATGTACGAGCACTACGTCGGGTCCGAGGAGTACTTCGCGCACGCTCACCGGCTCACCGACGTGTACAGCGGCGACTCGCCGGAGCAATCGTTCACACGCATCATGGCCGGACTGACCGATGTCGGCGAGACCACCGGCGCGCAGGAGCGGACCGGCACCGAGGTCATCGCCTCGGAGGCCGAGCGTCTGCATACCGACCCGGACACCGACGGGGTGAACATCAAATACATGGGCGGACTGGACATGTCACCGGTCTGGGATCACTGGCGCGACCCGCTGGTGGACACGGACATGGGCGAGACCCGGATCACGACCGAACCGGTCTTCGGCCTGACCACCCGCCCACGCACGGACGCCGAACGGGACGCGGTAGCCCGCCCGGTCCTACCGCCGCAGCACGACGCCGCCGCGGCGCACTAGCCGCGCGGTCACCAGGACTCCCGGTGACGGCCACCCACTCCGCCCCCGGCCCGCTGGACGAGCCAACGCCCAGCGAGCCGGGGTTCGGAACAAATACGGCTGCACAGATCGAGCGCTTCCACCACCCCACGACCCGGGTCCTGCTCGCGAGCGAGGGGCTGACGACCACGGCACTCGAGGACCTGCTCGCAGCAGGCCTGAGTGTGCGGGTGATGCACCAGCACGAGGTTCCCGCCCGCCTGCTGCCCGCCTCCATTGCCAGTGTTCTGCAGCTGCGGGCAGCCGACCGTGCCCTGATCCGACGCTCGTGCCTGGCCACCCCCGAGCAGACCGTGTCGATCAATTACGTTGCGGCCGTGGCACAGCCGGCTCACACGAGCGGGCTGGCCGATCGGGATACTCCGATCGGGCACGGACTGATCGCCCGCGGCCTGAGCCAGCGCCGCCGGATCCTGTGGGCAGGAGCCAGGACCTGGACCGACGGGCGCGCCTGCGCTGCCCGGGCGTATGTGATGTCGCTCGGCGACCGCCCCGTGTGCTGGATCCGCGAAGCATTCAACCCGGACATCGTCCCGGCACAGCACTCTCAGTAGGAGATACCAGAGTGAACGATCCCACCGTCACGATCCTGCTGGACCTGGTCCTGATCATCGTGGCGGCCCACATCCTGGGATGGGTAGCACAGAAACTCGGCCAGCCACCGGTGATCGGCGAGATCGCGGCCGGGATCCTGGCCGGCCCCACCATCATCGGGCACCACCTGTCCGCGATGCTGTTCCCGCAAGACGCCCGCCCTTCGCTCAATCTGCTGGCCAATATCGGCGTGGTCGTGTTCATGTTCGTCGCGGGCCTGGAACTCGATCGCGGCATCTTCACCGGTGCACGCCGCACGATCCCCGCGGTCTCAGCGGCGGCCTATATCGCGCCATTCCTGCTGGGCAGCGGCGTCGCGGTCACTGTCCTGACGCGCTACCAGACCGGCGACCGGCTGCGCTTCGCCCTCTACATCGGCTGCGCGCTGGCCGTGACAGCCTTCCCGGTGCTGGCCCGGATCCTGCACGACCGCAACCTGGTCCACACCGAGATCGGCCAGATCAGCCTGGCGTGCGCGGCACTGGTCGACATCGCGGCGTGGATGGTACTGGGCGTGATCCTGGCACTGGCCCATCCGAGCGGCACTTTATGGCGGATGACCCTGCTCATCCCTCTCGTCGGGCTGCTGTGGTGGGTGCTGCGGCCGATACTGGGGCGGATCTCCCAGATCGGCACCGCACAGACAATGATCGTGCTCGGCGTCGGTGCCGCGCTAGCGGTCGCCGCGCTCACCCAATGGATCGGACTACACCTGATCTTCGGCGCTTTCGCGGTCGGCGTCATCTTCCCCCGCGACCACCGCCGGGCCGTGGAATCCGGTGTCCGCGTCCTGAGCGCGGTCCTGCTGCCCGGATTCTTCGTCGTGGCCGGCCTGGCCGTCGATCTGCGCTCGATCGACTCGACTGCGATCGGTGAACTCGTGGTCATCATCGCCGTCGCTGTACTGGGCAAAATCGGCGGCGTCTACCTCGCCGGACGCCTGACCGGGATGCAGGCGCGACCAGCAGCCGCAGTGGCAGCGCTGCTCAACACCCGAGGTCTGACCGAGCTGATAATTCTGTCCGTGGGCCTGACCACCGGACTGATCGGAGCCCAACTGTATTCGCTGCTGGTGGTCATGGCCCTGATGACGACCGCATCAACCGCGCCGATACTCCGCATGCTCGGCATGGCCCACGGACCCGGTGAGATCCCGCCCGCGGCACCGGCCGCCGAGCCGACCGTCTCCGCTCTGTCGCCGAGCAAACCTACTGGACCGTAATATGTTGCACGGCAGTATTTTACAGATAGTATCTGCAGCCCGCCGTCGTCGTCGCTGATATGTTGCTTGCGTGGGCGTGAACACGCCCGCCTGCCGTGCCCGCACCAGTTTTCCTCGTAGCCTTATTCCAACGTCCACGGAGTCACGTCCTTGACCACCTCACAGCCACCCGTCCCCGAGTCCTACACCACGGCCACCAGCATCTGCCCCGTCCAGCACGGCGCATCATCGGAGATCGATCCGGACCGGTTCCCGATGTACACGCCCGAGTTCGTCGCCGACCCGACCGCGACCTACGACCAGATGCGCCAGGAACACCCCGCGTTGGTGCCTGTCGAATTGGCCCCAGGCGTCCCGGCCTACCTGTGCATCGGCTACCAAACCGCAGTCCGCATCCTCAACGACCCGGACCATTTCCCGTCCGATCCGCGTACCTGGCAAAAGAGCATTCCCGCCGACTCACCGATCCGGCCGATGATGGAGTGGTACCCAGCGGCCCGCTACAACACCGGAGCCACCCATCTGCGCTACCGCGCCCCCTCGGTGGTGGCGATCGACAACATTCACCAGACCGCCATCCGCGCCATGGTCGAGAAGGCTGCCATCCCGTTGCTCGCATCGTTCTGCGAGAACGGCAGCGCGGACCTGGTGATGCAGTATGCGTTCCCATTGATACTCGACGTGCTCAATCAGATGTGCGGATGCCCCAGCGAGATCGGCGAGCGGGTCGCCACCGGTATGGCCGATCGCTTCGACTCCGACCGCGTCAAGGCCAAGCAAGGCATGGTGATGCTCAAGCAGGCGCTGATGGAGTTGATCACACTCAAGCGCGAGCAACCCGGCGACGACGTCACCTCACACCTGGCGCATCATCCCAACGACCTCGACGACATCGAGGTGTTCGCGCAGCTGATGAGCTTCTACGGTGCGGGATTCGAGGCCCAGAGAACCTTTCTGGCCAATGCGCTGCTGCTGATCTTCACCGACCCGCGATGGCGGCCCGACAGTGGCCGCAACCTGTCGACCACCGACGCGCTCGACGAGGTCTTGTTCAACAACCCGCCGATGGCGAACTTCTGCACCACCTATCCGCGGCAACCCATTCAGATCGACGGCGTGTGGCTACCAGCCGACCAGCCTGTACTGATCAGCCTCGCCGCATGCAACAACGAACCCAGCATCCGCGGCGACGGCACCACCAGCATCGGCAACCGCTCACACCTCGCCTGGAGCACCGGCCCGCACGCCTGCCCCGCCAAAGACGTGGCCTACCAGACCGTCCAGAACGCCATCGACCAACTCTTCGACCGCCTGGGCGAAATCCAGCTGGCAATCCGGCCCGAGCAGCTGCAGTGGCGGCCGGGCCCCTTCCACCGCGCACTGACCGCGATGCCAGTGGTCTTCACGCCACTCAAGAAGGAACTGGTGATGATGTAGCCCGCCGCGGAGACAAATTTCCACACCATCGAGCCGACCCCGGTGAAGCGTTTCCATCGAAGTTTGCTGAGAGTACGCTGACTATGGCTTACCGGCCACAGCAGTACGACGAACCAGCTCGCTCGAGAGGAATCGTATGTACTACAGCAGCGGCAACTACGAGGCCTTCGCCCGGCCACGCAAACCCGAGGGCGTCGAGAACAAGACGGCATGGTTCATCGGCGCGGGGCTTGCCTCCATGTCGGGCGCCGCATTCCTGATCCGCGACGGATATATGCCGGGGGAGAAGATCACCATCCTCGAGGAGCTCACGCTCCCCGGCGGTGCGCTCGACGGCATCCGGGAACCGGAGAAGGGCTTCGTCATTCGCGGCGGCCGCGAAATGGAAAACCACTTCGAATGCCTCTGGGACCTCTACCGCACCATCCCCTCGACCGAGATCGACGGAGCCAGCGTCCTGGACGAATTCTATTGGCTCAACAAGGACGACCCGAACTCCAGCCTGCAACGCGCCACGGTGAGCGGGGGACAGGACGCGCACACCGACGGCCTGTTCACACTGAGCGAGCGAGCCCAGAGGGACATCGTCAAGGTGTTCCTGGCCACCCGCGGCGACATGGAGGGCAAACGCATCGACGAAGTCTTCGGAAAAGACTTCCTCGACAGCAACTTCTGGATGTACTGGCGGACCATGTTCGCCTTCGAGGAATGGCACAGCGCACTCGAGATGAAGCTGTACCTGCACCGGTTCATCCACCACATCGGCGGCCTGCCCGACTTCTCGGCCCTCAAATTCACCAAATACAACCAGTACGAATCACTGGTGCTGCCCCTGTACCGCTGGCTGCTCGACCAGGGCGTGAACTTCAGGTTCGGCACCACCGTCACCGACATCGACTTCGACCTCACCACGAACCGCAAGCAGGCCACCCGGATTCACTGGATCGCCGAGGGTGCCCCCGGCGGAGTCGACCTCGGCCCGGACGATCTGGTCCTGGCCACCATAGGCTCGCTGACCGAGAACTCCGACGAGGGCGATCAGCACACCGCGGCAAAACTGAATGAGGGCCCCGCGCCCGCCTGGGACCTATGGCGGCGGATCGCGGCCAAGGACCCGGCCTTCGGGCACCCCGACGTCTTCGGCGGGCACATTCCCGAGACCCAATGGGAATCGGCGACAGTCACCACGCTGGATCATCGCATCCCCGAATACATTCAGAAGATCTGCAAGCGGGACCCGTTCAGCGGCAAGGTCGTCACCGGCGGCATCGTCACCGTGCGCGACTCCGCCTGGCTGATGAGCTGGACGGTCAACCGCCAGCCGCACTTCAAACAGCAGCCCAAGGACCAGATCGTCGTATGGGTCTACTCGCTGTTCGTGGACGTACCCGGCGATTACGTGCGCAAGCCGATGCGGGAGTGCACCGGCGAAGAGATCACCCAGGAATGGCTGTACCACATGGGTGTTCCCGAAACCGACATCCCCGACCTCGCCGCGAACGCCGCCAAATGCGTGCCGGTCATGATGCCCTACATCACGGCCTTCTTCATGCCACGCCAGGCCGGCGACCGGCCCGAGGTCGTACCGCGCGGCTCGGTGAACTTCGCCTTCATCGGCCAGTTCGCCGAGACCACCCGGGACTGCATATTCACCACCGAATACTCGGTCCGCACCGGCATGGAGGCGGCCTACCAACTGCTGGGAATCGAGCGTGCCGTACCGGAGGTCTTCAACTCCACCTACGACATCCGCAAGCTCCTGGCCGCAACGACCCGGCTGCGCGACGGGAAAGAAGTGCGGCTGCCCGGCCCGGATATCGTGCGCCGAAAACTGCTGGAAAAGCTCGATGCCACCGAGATCGGCGAACTACTCACCGAATTCGGTCTGATCGGCGAGAAACACTGATCTGATATGTCACAGTGACGAATTGCTCGAGAGTAAGGGATCGGCCGCAGGCATGGCCGATCCCTTGCCGACTCGGGCCATGAGCGACGACGGCCGATCGGGGAAGGGGCCGAAGCGACGAGCACGAACGGCGCTGACCAGGCCGACCAGCGACACCGCCGCCCAAATCCCTTCCAGGAGCAGGAATCCCCACTGCGCGGTCCAGGCCGCATCGATCGCGAGAATACCCGACCCCAATACGTTCGCGACCATGAACCAGGCGCAGTGGGCATCCGCAGACCTGGCCTGAACCAGCGCGAACGGAATCAGGATGAATATCGATCCGGCAATCTGGATAATCTGTTCCACAAACTCGCTCTTCGTGTGATAGCTGACGTGTGACTGCCGTGAGTGCGCCTCACTGGTGATACGGACAATGCGGCACCGGCTGGGCGAAGAAATTGGGCCGCTCGATGGTCGGCTGGTAGCGGCGCTGCCACAGTGGCGTCGCCGAGCCGCCGATCGGCGGCACGATCAGCTCCCAATGCGCCGCAGTGCTGCGACCCGCCACCGCCTCGCGTTCCTCGTGCTGGACGAAGGCCCGGGACGCGAAGTGGTGATCGATCATCGAGACCCCGGCGCGGTCGAACGAATGCAGAACCGCGATCGTGAGCTCGACAAGCGCACGGTCCTTCCACAGTGTCCGATCGGACCTGGTGTCCAGGCCCATACGCTCGGCCACCACGGGCAGCATGTTGTACCGGCCGACATCACCGAGGTTGCGCGCACCGATCTCCGCGGCGGTGTACCAGGCGGAGAACGGTGCGGCGGGATAATCCAGACCACCGATCCGCAGACACTGATCACTGATCGTCGGAAACGCATGCCAGCGCAGGTCGAGCTCGGTGAACCAGTCGAATTCCGGGTGCACGATCGACACCGCGGGTGTCACATCGGCGGGCAGCTCGAACAACCGGGGCGCGCCACCGGGAAGCTGGATGACCAGCGGCAGGACATCGAACCGGCCGCCGGGCGCGGACCAGCCCAACGCGCGGATCTTCTCGGTGAGTTCCAGGGTGTCCGGATCGCCGACGATACTTCCGTCCGATTGCCGGTAACCGGCGTAGCGAACGAGTTGCGAATTCCAGATCCGAATGCCGTCGGCGCCCGGCCTGCGCGCCGCGAACACCGTCATGAGCAGGCGGACCCGGCCGCCGGAGTAGGACACCCTGAGATGGTCGACCAGCGCGTCGAAGATCTCCTCGGCAGTCTCCAGATGCCGGCGGTCGCGTACCCGCAGTCCACGCCAGTAGAACTTGCCCACACACCGCGGCGTATTGCGCCAGGCGATCCGCGCACCCCACAGGAGTTCGTCGATGGTGTGCTCGTACGTGCCGGTCCGGGCGATATCGTCGCGAACCTCGGCAATGCGCTCCGAGTCTTCGACGGAACCGGGGCGGCGCAGACCGACATGGTCCCGCTCCAGCATCTCCAGGAATTCCATTGCCTCTGTACGCATGTCCATTTCGAGGCCGACGTCAGCCGTCATGTAGACCAACCTTCTCTGCACTGTGACGCCAGCCACGAAGCATCGAAAGCGTATCCGAATTTGGCACCCTGTAACAGAAAAATGTCGGAACAGTATCTGTGATGTTAACCAGACCCGCTGGCCCGTACTCCCTACCGCCCCCCAAAACGTCACAGTGACGTTTTGAGGGGCGGGCAGGGATGGGCCGTCCGACGCGCAATAGCGACGAAAGAGGCCTTGAAGCGCTGAACGGAAATTTTCCGGTGTATGGCCGAAACGGCAAAAGTTCTACATTTTGTTATCGGCTGGGCATTTCATCCGCGCAACACGAGCCTCGTGCGTATCCGTCGGGGTCGGTCAACGAACCTGGGGCGCCGGGGTGGCTCGAGGCTGCATGTAAGCCGGTGCGCGCCAATGACTTCCGCCACGTCCAGCGCCCTCGTAATTACGCCGATAATTGACATTATGTAAAGCTACATCGGTACCGCCGTCCCCCTAGGCGGTCGGCCGCGTCGCGGCCGACGACGAACCGGCAAGGAAGGCGTCCGGGAGCCGGCGCGCCATCCAGCCGAACAACAGCGGTGTTCGGCGCAGCCATCCTATGCGTACTCGCAGGGCAACACGATCAGCCGTCCGACGCGCTCGTCCAGGCCGTATGCGGTAAGGAATAGACGGCCGCCCCAGTCGCTGTGCACCAGCGTCACATCGCGCAGCTCGAGTGCGGCGAGGAAGTCGGCGACGAGCTGGTTCATCCCCCGCATGCCAGGTCCGCGTCGGGCCGCATCGGTTCGGGAGGGAGCATTCATCCTCAGCCGCACCCTCCGCTCCACCGCTCCCCTGCTCGCCGCTGGTCGCGCCATGGCGGCCCACGCCGAATCGGTGATATCGGCCAGGACCACCCGCTCAGAACAGTGATCGCTGGTAGGCGGCGCGGTTCTTGCCGGGGTCTTCGTGGTCCGTGGTCACCGACTCGAGTCGTCGGACTCGCCCGACTGGACGACGAGAACACCGCCGAGAATCAGTGCGCCACCCAGCAATTGGATCCAGTGCGGGGCCTGCCCCAGCAATGCCCAGGCGAACGCGATCGCAGCCACCACCTCGCTCAGTGCAGCGAAGGAGGCCAGCCGCGAGCCGAGCAGGCGGGTCGCGGCGATGCCGAGGGTGTAGGCCAGCGCCGCGCTCACCACGCCCAGGCCCAGCACCGGTAGCCACCAGGCGACGGTGTGGCCCTGGAAATTCACCGCGGAGGTGCTCGCGTGCAGTGGGACGATTCCAGACCAGCCCACCGCGAGTATCGCGGTGCCGCCCAGTAGCAGTCCGCCGGCGGCCAGGACGGTGCCGGGCAGTGCGTCGCCGCCGCGGGCATTGAGCACGAAATAGCCTGCCGCGCCGACCATTGCGCACAGCGCCCAGGCGATGCCGATCCAGCTGGTGTGCATACCGGAGGCGGGGTCGAGCACCAGGATCAGTCCCCCGATGCCGATGGCCGCACCCAGGATCGTGGCCCTACCGGGCCGCTGGTGGTGGCGCAGCCACAGCCAGCCCACGACCGCGATCGGGGCGGTGTACTCGACCAGCAGGGCCGCGCCGATGGTCATGCCGTGGGCGACGGCGTTGAAATACGCCAGCTGGGTCACCGTGACGGCCATCAGGGCGTAGGTGATGATGAGGGATATGTTGCGGCGCAGTAGGTTCCACTCCCCTCGTAGCTGTGCGAGGGCGAACGGCAGCAGGGCGATGCCGCCCACGAGCATGCGTGCCGCGACGACGGCGGGTGCGTTCCATCCCGCGTTCAGGAGTCCGCCTGCCAGTGCTCCGGACAGGCCGAATGCCGCGGATGCCGCCAGCGCGCAGGCGAGTCCGGCGCGGAGTTGTCCGCGCCGCGCGGTGTCATGAGTCAAAACCTCCATGGCTCATGACGGTAAGGTGGGTTGTATAATATGTCAACATGGTTTTTGCCTATGACGCCGAGGGGTCGATGGCGGCCGCCGTCGAGTTGGTGAATTCGGCGCAGGAGCCCGACACGTTGACCGAGATCGCCCAGCTGGACGCGTTTTTCGACCGGCAGCGGTACACCGGCCTGCATGAGCGCACCGCCGCCGAGCTGCGAGATGTGCGAGATGTGCGCGCTCCCCTGCGCCGCCTGCTGACCGCGGATCGGGACACCGCAGTGATGATCGTCAACGACATGCTGGCCGAGCATCGTGCGATCCCGCGGCTGATCCGGCACGACGAGCTGGACTATCACATTCACGCGACATCGGACGATGCGCCGCTGGCGGTGCGGCTGGTGGTGGAGACCGCCGTGGCGATGATCGACCTGATTCGTGCCGACGAACTCAGCCGCCTGTCGATCTGCGCCGACGAGTCGTGCGAGGGCATCGTGCTGGACCTGTCGCGGAACCGCTCGCGCATCTACTGCAGCGTCGCGTGCGGCAACCGCAATGCCGCGGCGGCGTACCGCGCGCGTAAACGGTGACGTCGCGCCGTTTCTGGCGATGCACTCGTCATCCCGGCATGCTTGTGGCCGTGATCCAGCTGTGAGCGACGCTACCGGCCTGCCCTGTCGCTGTGCGGATCATGGTGTGGGGCACTCTGTTCGGCCGGATGCGACTGCTGTGAGCAGTTCCGCTGCGCGGTGGGCGGCGGGGTTGGTGGCGGTCGCGGTGCGCACGGCCAGTCCGAGGTGGCGGGTCGGGGTGGGGTCTGTCAGTGGGAGTACCCGGACTCCGGCGGGTAGGTCGACCGCGGCCAGTTGCGGGATCACTGTGATGCCGATGCCGGTGGCGACCAGGGCTAGTGCGGTGCGGTAGTCGGGGGTTTGGACTTGGAAGTTGGGGGTGATGTGGGCTCGGGCGCAGGCGTCGAGCAGGTTGCGGCGGCAGGGGCCGTCGAGGGGTTCATTGTCTATCCAGGCGCGCTCGCCCAGTTCGGTCAGCGGGAGGGGGGATCGTGCGGCGAGGGCGTCGTCGTGCCGGACCGCCACGACGTACGGGTCGGTGGTCAGTCGTTGCACGTGCATGCCGGGGGGTGGTGGCTCGGCGGGGTCTTCGATGAAGATCTCGATGTCGTGCTGCCCGGCGCAGTGGTCGATCAGGCGCAGGTCCAGGCGCAGGGCGGGGAATTCGGTGCGGAGGGTCTCGATGAGCGGTGGCAGCCAGGTGGCGCTGACCGAGGCGACGTAGCCGATGGACAGGCTGCCGATCCGTCCGGCCCGCAGGTCGCTGATAACGCCCTCGATCCGGCCCACCTCGTCGAAGAGCCGGGCGGATTCGCCGGCCAGCGCGCGCCCGGCGGCGGTGGGTTCCAGGCCGCGGCCCGCGCGTCCGACCAGTTGCAGGCCGGTCTGTCGTTGCAGGGCCGCGAGCTGCTGGCTGGCCGCCGACGGGGTGTAGCCGAGTGCCGCGGCGCTGGCCCGCAGCGATCCGGTCGCGATGACGGTGCGCAGCAGCCGCAGGCGGGCGAGGTCGAGCATGCCTCAATTGTACAGAGTTGCTTAATGTTTGTGTCTGATTGTTCGCTTGTGCTGTTCCGGTTGGGCGGTGACGATTATCGAGTGACGTACGAATCCCCCGCGCCCGCCGCGGATGCGCCCGGTCCGAATTTCGCTTGCCGAAACCCCGCTGATGCCGCGAGCATTGCCGAGGTGACCCAGGATTCCCTGCCCCGCCCCCGCGTGCTGCGCGCCGGTGTCGATTACGCCAGTGCCGCCGCGGCGGCTGTGACCGTCGTGCTGTGGGCCTCGGCGTTCGTTGCCATCCGTGATGCCGGGCCGCGACTGTCTCCGGCGCCGATGGCGTTGATGCGATTGGTCGGCGTCGCGATCTCGCGCCACAAGCCCCGCCGGCGCGCCGCGCAGGTGCCGGTGGCGTCCATGGACGGTGCTCAGGTGAAGTAGTGGCCCTGGTCGATGCCCTCGATGAGGCCGGGTGGGTGGGCTTCGAGCCCAGGAGTTCCTGGGCGAGTGTGGCGCCGGTAGCGGAGTACCCCTTGCCGGGTTGTGCTCAGCGGATGGTGCCCGCTCCCGGGATGAGGGGTAGGTCCAGGGCGGTGACCCAGCCGGGGGGTTGGGCGTTGACGGCGGGGACGGCGTTGAGGGCGCGCATGCCGGTGGCCAGGCAGCCGGCCACCGCGGGGGTGCGGCCGGAGCCGTCGGTGAAGCGGAAGGAGGTTTCCTGGGAGATCGACGGGGAGCCGATGATGTCGACTCGGTAGACGTCGTCCTTGGTGCCGGCGGGCCAGTCGGGGGCGGCGTCGAGGCCGATACGGTTGACGTGTTCGAGGGTGATGACCTCGCGGCCCTGGTAGACGCCGTTGATGGTGAAGCGGATCGCGGCGACGGTGCCTGCCTTCAGGATGCCCTTGGCCGAGGGCCGGTCGGTGGGGGTGACCCACTTGTCCCAGGTGGTGGTGATGGCGTCGAGTTCGATGCCCGCGGCGGTGGCGATCATCGGGATGGTCGGGCCCCAGGCCATGATGAGGATGTCGGGGTATTCGAGCATGGCCTGGAATTCGGGGGGATGGCCGATGCCCATCTCGAATTCGTAGTCACCCTCGTAGTCGGTGTAGTCGAGCAGTTCCGAGGCGCGCACGGACTGCACCTGTCCGCACAGGCCCATGAGGGTCATCGGGAACAGGTCGTTGGCGAAGCCGGGGTCGATGCCGGTGGTGAAGCAGGAGGCGCCACCGGCCGCGCAGGCTTCGGTGATGGGGTCGCGCCACAGGGCGGGCAGTTGCTCCATGGCCGGATACACCCACGGGGTCATGGCGGTGGAGCATACGTCGATGCCCGCGCGCAGGAATGCGCTGATGACTCTGATGTTTTCATCGGCGAACTGGGCGGTGGGCCCGTAGTGCACGACGGCGTCGGGTCGCAGTGCGATCAGTTCGTCCACCGAATTGGTGGCCAGCACGCCGGTTGTGGCTGCGCCGCAGAGGTCTCCGGCGTCGGTGCCGACCTTGTCGGGGTTGTTCACTCCGACCCCGACAAGGTCGAACAGTGGGTGGCGCAGGATTTCGGTGAGCACCATCGAGCCGACGACGCCGGTGCCCCACAGGACGATTCGTTTCACGTTCGTGCTCATCGGTGGAACTCCCCGCAGTCGACGGTCAGCATCTGGCCGGTCACGGCGGTGGCCAGGTCGCTGGCCAGGAACAGGGTGGCGCGGGCGACCTCCTCGGGTCCGGCCAGGCGCTGTAGGTCGGTGGGTGCGGCCTTCTGGCGGTAGATGTCTTCGTGGGTGAGGTCTGCCTGGCTGGCGAGCCAGTCGAAGTAGGCCTTGTTGATGTCCTCGTAGACGTAGGAGGGCGCGATGCTGTTGACGCGGATGCCGCGCGGGCCCAGTTCGGTGGCGAGGGATTGGGCCAGATGCTGCAGGGTGCCCTTGGACAGCTTGTATCCGGAGTATTCGGGCTGTGAGCTGTAGGACACGCAGGAGTTCAGCATGATGATCGACCCGCGCGAGGCCTCGAGTGCGTCGGCGAACAGTGCCGAAAGGCGCAGTGGGGCGAAGACGTTGGTTTCATTCGCGGTGCGCAGGTGCTCGAGCTCGATCTGGGTGATCGGGTACATCGGCGGGATGGCGAAGGCGTTGTTGATCAGGCAGTCCACGCGCCCGAACTCGCCCAGTGCGCGCTGGACCAGGGCCTGGCGCTGGTCCTCGGAGGTGATGTCGGTCGGGACGACCAGGGCGGTGCGGCCCAGGTCGCGGACCTGCTCGGCCAGGGCGTTGAGCTTGCTTTCGGTGCGGCTGACCAGGACCAGGTCCGCGCCCATGCGGGCGGCCTCGATGCTCAGCGAATGGCCGAGTCCGGGGCCGACGCCCGATACGACGATGATTTTGTCCTGCAGCAACGGCACCGGGTGGTATGTCTCGGCGGGTGCGGTGGTGTGCGGGGCAGCAGACACGGTTTCTCCTCGAATCCCCAGCAGTTACAGAATGTAACGACTTAGCTGTGACAGACTGTAACGACTCTCGACCGCGCTGACAAGGACGGATGCCGTGACCGAACGCCACCGGCTGGGCCCGCACCGCGACCCCGCGGTGGACCGCGCGGTGCTCGAGGCCGCCCGTGAGCTGCTGGTGGAAAAGGGTTACACCGCAACCTCTATCGACGCCATCGCCGCGCGCGCGGGCGTCAGCAGACCGGCGATCTACCGGCGCTGGCCCTCCAAGGCGCATCTCATCGCGAAGGCGGTGTTCCCCGACGTCGGGTCCGAGGAGGTCTCCCCCGACCTGATCTCCGAGATCCGCAAGATCATCCGTGGCACCATCGGGCTGTTCGGGGCCGCGGAGACCCGCGAGGCCATGCCCGGGCTGATGGCCGAAATGCGCGGCGACTCAACCCTGTACGAGAAGCTCTCCGCGCGCCTGGACTCCCCCACCCGCCGCGAGCTGACCGACTACCTGCCCGGCCACGGCGAACCCGCCCGCCCGGGACTGGACTCCAATACGGTGCTGGACACCATCGCCGGTGCCGCGCTGTTCGCGATGTGCATCCGCGATATCCACGACGTCGACGGGTTTGCCGCCTCCCTCGAGGATCTGCTGCTGTACGGCATTGTCGGCGCCCGCCCGGCGGCGAGTCCCGAGTAGTTCGTTCGTAGGAATATACGAAATGTTCCGCGGGGGTTCCACCGAAGACTTGAATCAGTCATAATAATGAATGTGTCCACTACTGCAGAGTTCGAGCGCATGCTGCGCGGCGCCTCTCTGCGCGTGACCGCACCGCGCCTTGCGGTGCTGACCGCGGTGCACGAACATCCCCATTCCGATACCGACTCGATCCTGGGCCGGGTGCGCGAAACCCTCGGCACGGTCTCTCATCAGGCCGTATACGACGTGCTGCGGGCGCTGACAGCGGCGAGTCTGCTACGGCGGATCCAGCCGATGGGGTCCGTCGCGCGATACGAAACCCGGGTCGGCGACAACCATCATCACGTCGTCTGCCGCTCGTGCGGTGTCATCGCCGATGTCGACTGCGCCGTCGGCGACGCGCCATGCCTGACCGCCTCGGACGACAACGGCTTCGTGCTCGATGAGGCCGAGGTCGTGTACTGGGGCCTGTGCCCCGACTGCGCCGCGGCTCGACGCAACTCGCCTTCTTCCCTGTAAAACACAGCCCGAATCCCCGAAAGGAACCATCGTGCCCGAGGAAACCCCGCCCATTGGAGAGGCCAATACCGAACCTGCCGCCGTCGGCGGTTGCCCGGTAGTGCACGGTCGCCTGAAGTTCCCCACCGAGGGCGGTAGCAATCGTGACTGGTGGCCCAACCAGATCAATCTGAAGATCCTGCAGAAGAACCCGGCCGTCGCCAACCCGATGGACGAGGGCTTCGATTACGGCGCGGCGTTCAAGACCCTGGATCTGGCCGCGGTGAAGCAGGACATCGTCGAGGTCATGCACACCTCGCAGGACTGGTGGCCCGCGGACTTCGGTCACTACGGCCCGTTCTTCATCCGGATGGCCTGGCACGCCGCAGGCACCTACCGGATCAACGACGGCCGCGGTGGAGCCGGTGCGGGCATGCAGCGTTTCGCCCCGCTCAACAGCTGGCCGGACAATGCGAGCCTGGACAAGGCGCGCCGGCTGCTGTGGCCGGTGAAGAAGAAGTACGGCAAGAAGCTGTCCTGGGCGGACCTGATCGTCTACACCGGTAATGTCGCGCTCGAGGATATGGGCTTTTCGACCTTCGGGTTCGGCGGCGGCCGCGTGGATCAGTGGGAGCCCGAGGAGGACGTGTACTGGGGTCCCGAGCACACCTGGCTCGGCGATGAGCGTTACACCGGTCAGCGGGATCTGGAAAATCCGCTGGCGGCAGTGCAGATGGGCCTGATCTACGTCAATCCCGAGGGCCCCAACGGCAACCCGGATCCGTTGAAGTCCGCGGTGGACATCCGCGAGACGTTCCTGCGGATGGCGATGAACGATGTGGAGACCGCGGCGCTGATCGTGGGCGGGCACACCTTCGGCAAGACCCACGGCAACGGCGACGCCGAACTGGTCGGCCCCGAGCCCGAGGCCGCTCCGCTCGAGGAGCAGGGCCTGGGCTGGAAGAACCCCAGCGGCACCGGCGTGGGCGCCGATGCGATCACCTCCGGGCTCGAGGGCATCTGGACCACCACCCCGACCACGTGGGACAACAGCTTCCTCGAGATCCTGTACGGGTACGACTGGGAGCTCGAGAAGTCCCCCGCCGGTGCGTGGCAGTGGATCCCGAAGGACGGCGCCGGCGCGGGCACCGTCAAGGATGCACACATCGAGGGCAAGACGCACACGCCCACGATGCTGACCACCGACCTGGCGCTGCGGGAAGATCCGATCTACAAGGAGATCACCAGCCGCTGGCTGAAGAACCCGCAGGAGCTGGCGGACGAGTTCGCCAAGGCCTGGTACAAGCTCACGCACCGCGATATGGGCCCGATCGTGCGCTACCTGGGCTCGGAGGTCCCCTCCGAGGTGCTGCTGTGGCAGGACCCGATCCCCGCGGTGGACCACGAGCTGGTCGGCGCCGCGGACATCGCCGCGCTCAAGGCCAAGGTCCTCGACTCGGGCCTGACTGTGGCGCAACTGGTTTCCACTGCCTGGGCGGCTGCCTCGTCGTTCCGCGGCAGCGATAAGCGCGGCGGCGCGAACGGCGGCCGGATCCGGCTGCAGCCCCAGGCGGGCTGGGAGGTCAACGAGCCCGACGAGCTCGCCCAGGTGACCCGCGTGCTCGAGGGCATCGCGGCCTCGTTCAACACCGGCGCCAAGCAGATCTCCTTCGCCGACCTGGTGGTGCTGGCCGGTTCCGCGGCGGTGGAAAAGGCCTCGGCGGATGCGGGTTTCGCGATCGAGGTGCCGTTCACCCCGGGCCGCGGCGACGCCACCCAGGAGCAGACCGACGTGGAGTCCTTCTCCGCGCTCGAGCCCGCCGCGGACGGCTTCCGCAACTACCTGGGCAAGGGCACCCGCCTGCCGGCGGAATACCTGCTGGTGGACCGCGCGAACCTGCTGACCCTCAGCGCGCCGGAGCTGACCGTGCTGGTCGGTGGCCTGCGCGTACTGGGTGCGAACCACAAGCAGGCCGCGCACGGCGTGTTCACCGCGAACCCGGGCACGCTGAGCACGGACTTCTTCGTGAACCTGCTCGATATGGGCACCCAGTGGGAGCCCGCGCCCGCCGACGACGGTACCTACCTCGGTAAGGACCGCGCCACCGGCGAGCTGAAGTGGACCGGCACCCGCGTAGACCTGGTGTTCGGCTCGAACTCCCAGCTGCGCGCCCTGGCCGAGGTGTACGCCGAGGATGACTCCAAGGCGAAGTTCGTCAACGACTTCGTCGCCGCCTGGACCAAGGTAATGGACCTGGATCGCTTCGACCTGGCCTGAGCCTGAGCTATATGGTGCCCCCGGACCGTTTTACGGTCCGGGGGCACCATGCATTCGCCCGCCTCCCGAACCGCCATCCGTCGCACCCAACGGCACTTCCGTCATTCCGGCGTGGTCTGGCCGGGATCCACAGGCGTGCAGTGGATCCCGGAAAAAACCGGGCGAGGATGACGGCGAGGTCCCAGCGTTGGCTCGTTGGCATCCCGGGTTGCTCGAGTGGCGTTGCAGTACCAGCGCTGGGCACCCCGTGTCGCCACTGCACAGCCCGGGCAGCGGTCGACAGCGGTTGCTCGGATACGACGCGGGGTGCCCGGTGATGGGTTCGGCGCCTTTGAGCGGCAAGGAGGCTGGGGTGCCACGCATTTCGGCGCCCCGGGTCAGTCCAGGCAGAATTCGTTGCCCTCGGGGTCGGTCATCACGATATGGCCCGGGCTCAGGGGTTCGGGCTCTCGGCGCTCGACCCGGGTGGCTCCCAGTGCGACGAGCCGATCGCATTCGGTCTCGAGGGCCGCCATCCGTTTGCTGGAAGAACAGCCGTGGGCCGTGTCCGTCGGGGTCCTCCACGGCCGATCGGGTGTTGCGCTGCTCGGGTGGGACACCGAGGCGGGCCAGGAATTCGTCCCACGCGGCCAGCGGATCGGCATCGGCGGGCAGCTCGACCCCGGGCGGGCCGGGAAAGACGTAGCCCAGCGCATCGCGCCAGAAACTCGACAGCGCCGCGGGGTCGTGGGCGTCGAAGGTGATCTGGATCTGGCGGCTCATCGGGACGCTCCGTTCGGGGTGAGGTGCATGTGCAGGTGGAGGTCGCGCAGTAAGCACACCTCCGACAGATGGTGGATCAGTTCGCGGTTGATGTGCAGCACCAGACCGGCCATGGTCGCTGTGGGAGCGTACGGTTCGCTCGGACCGGCCGGGGCGCGCAGTCTGTCCTCGCTCAGGCCACGCACCCCGGTCAACCAGATATCGAGTTGCGTGTCGAGTTGTTCGAGGGCCGTGGCCGCGTCCCCCGCGTATTCCCAGGTCTCGTACGACGCGGCCGGGGCTCCGAAGTGTGCGGCGTTGCGTGTGGCCAGCACGCCGACGATGACGTGCCCCAGGCGCCAGGCGATCGTGGTGAACGCCGCGGGGATCGGCTCGGGGAAGGCGAAGTCGATCGTGAAGTCCCCGCTCCCGGCCTGGATGGGCGCTGTCGAGGTGCCCCGCGGCCACACATTCCAAGGGTCCGGGACCGGGGACCAGAGGTACTCCTCGTCGGTGAGGCCGGTCAGGCGGGGCCGCACCTGACGGTTCCAGTGGTACTCCCATTGATCGAGCACTGTCCGGTTCCAGTCGAATTGATCTGTGTCCATGCCGCTACCCTGACATCTCTAGCGGACAGTATCGGTCCGCTATCTCCGGCAGACTAGACCGAACGGGGCCTACCAGGTGTGCGTCCGAGCGGACAGGAACACCCCAGACCCCGAGGGGGACATAAAAAGCGGCGCGACCGACAGGACAGAATCGGTCTGCCGGGCCCGGCCGCGTCAGGCCCGGAGGCGGCAGCGGAGCGTCACCACGCAGGGTTAGCGGCCGGGCCCGATCAGCAGAGCCCAGCAGGCTGGACGGAGTGAACGTGACAGGCAGCGACGAGCGCGGCACCACAGAGCGGGTGCTGACCCTGCTCGGACTGCTGCAGCAGCGGCCGGTGTGGACGGGCCCCGAACTGGCCCAGCGGCTCGCGGTCACCCCACGCACTGTGCGGCGCGATGTCGAGCGGCTGCGCTCGCTGGGCTATGAGGTACACGCCGGACACGGCGGCGGCGGCGGTTACCGGCTCGGGCAGGGACAGGATCTGCCGCCGCTGCTGCTGGACGACCAGGAGGCGATCGCCACCGCGGTCGCGCTGCTCGTGGGCGCCGGTGGCGCGGTCGCCGGCGATGCGGCGCTGCGGGCGCTGAGCAAACTCGACCGGGTGCTGCCCGCCCGGCTGCGGCACGAGGTACGGGCACTGACACAGTCGGTGGAATCGTTCGGCACCGACCGTATCCCGATCGACGCCGAGGCGCTGATGACCTTGGCGCGGGCCTGCCGCGACGAGGTCGAGGCCGGTTTCGATTATTCGTCCGCGCGCGGGACCCACCGGCGGCGGGTGGAGCCCTATCGCCTGGTCGCCTCGGACCGGCGCTGGTATCTGCTGGCCTACGACCTCGACCGCGAGGATTGGCGCAGTTTCCGGGTCGACCGCATGACCGGCCTCGCCCCGCGGACCTGGCGCTTTCGCCCCCGCCCGGCCCCCGATGCGGCCAGCTACGTCCAAGAGGGGGTAGCCAGCCGCGCCTACCCGCACCAGGCGCGGTTCCTCGTGCACGCCGCGGCCGGGGTCGTGCGCGCACAGATACCCGCGGCGGCGGCCGTCGTCCGGCCGCACGGCGCCACTCAGTGTGAAATCATCAGCGGTGCGAGCAATCTCGACGCTGTCCTGATGCACGTGCTGCTGCTGGGCCACGACTTCGAGGTGCTGGACCCGCCCGAACTGGCCGTGCGCGCCCACGCCTTGGCGCGGCAACTGCTTGCGGCCGGTACGACGATGCCCCTGCCGCCGGATGCTCCACACCTCGGCCATAATTAAGCCCGGACAGCGATGTGTGCGCCCGTTTCGGTATTCACGATCCAGTCTGGCCTGAGCGTCCACTTTTCGCGCTGTCGGAATATTTTCAGATCGCCCGGAAGCGAAAAGTGGACGCTCAGGCCAGGACACCGGCAGAGAATGTGATCCCCGGCGGCGAGTTCGCTCCTGGCCACCGACCCGTACGACCAGTCAGCCGGATTCGCACGGTTTTCCGCCGCGGGCCCGGCCGTCGCATGGGAAGCTCGGCGGATGTCCGAGCGTGCGGCGACCTCGCCGAATCTTACTGCCCGTGGCCGGGTTCCGGCCGTGCTGCGGGTGCTGACCGAGCTGATCGCGTGGGTGACGGTGCCGTGGGGGCTGGCGTCGTATTCGGTGGCGTGGTCCGTGGTGGCGGTGCTGGTGCTGATCGGACTCCCGACGGTGTTCGGCACACCGGGCGATAAGAAACACGTCACGGTCGCGGTGCCCGGGGCGGTGACCATCGCGCTCATGGTGCTGCAGCTGGCCGGGGCCGTATGGGGTGCGCGAATGGTATTACCCCACTGGGCGTTCGCGGCGGTCTGCATCCTGGCGGCGGTGACGGTCGTGGCGGAGATTCCGCGATGGCGGTGGCTGGCCGGCGCCAGCAGTCGGAGCGTCGGCCCTTCTCCCGGCGCGGCCTTTCTCTCGAGACACTCATCCACGGGAGCCGTCCTGCCAGGCAGGAGGTGGCCGGAATGGCCAGGTGCACGGAGGCTCTCGGCCACAACATGCCGGAATGACGGATGGAATCCGCGGGTACCTGCGTGATCGAGTCGGCATGGCGGGAACGATTAGGGGGTGTGGGGGTTGCCGAACCAGCGGGTCAGTGACTCCGCGAGGCCGATGGTCCCTTCGTTCGAGGCCCACGCGACGATTCCGTCCGGGCGGACCAGTATCGCCGCTGAAACATCGCTCGGCTCAGCGGTTTTGGCCGTGACGATACGCACCTGCCCGTCCCAGGGCTCGGCGATCGCACGCAGGTCGGGCGAATCGGTCAGATCGAACAGGACCCCGCTGCCGTCGTGGCCGTGCTCGCCGAGCCGGGTGCCGTCGGCAAGGGCGAGGTCCGGGGCGGACCTGCCCTGTAGTGGATGTCCCTCGCCCAGGTCGTAGCTGTGCAGCACGCCGGAGATCTTCGTGAACACCGAGGTGGCGCCGTCACGGGTGGACAGCAGCTCCGCGGTGACCGCGCGCATCGCGCGACTGTGCGGATCCGGGCGCATGATCGCCACCTGCGCGCGGGTCCACTCGAGCACCCACGCCCCGATCGGATGCCGTTCGGCGGTATAGGTATCGAGCAATTCGACCGGAGCTTCCCCCGTCACGACCGCCGCCAGCTTCCAGCCCAGATTCATCGCATCGCCGATGCCCAGGTTGAGCCCCTGGCCGCCGAACGGTGAATGCACGTGCGCGGCGTCCCCGGCCAGTAGTATCCGTCCCCTGCGGTAGTCGGTGGCTTGGCGGGTGTTGTCGGTGAACCGGGTCGCCGAATGCACCGCGGTCACGGTCACGGGCTCGCCGGATACCGCGCGCAGGGCGGAGGTCAGTTCCGCGGCGGTGATGGGCGCCTCGCGATCCGCCGGCGGGCCGTCGAGCTGCACGGTCAGGATGCGGCCCGGCGTGGGGCCGTAGGCGTAGATGCCGGTGTCGGTGGTGGTCCAGCCGCGCTGTAACCCGTCCGCGCCGGTCATCTCCACGACCGCCTGATGCCCGGTGATCAGCGGATCCACACCCGGGAATTCGAATCCGGCGAGTTTGCGCACGGTGCTGCGGCCGCCGTCGCAGCCCACCAGCCAGCCCGCGTGCACGACGGTCTCCCCGAGCCACACGGTCACGCAGTCGCTGTCGTCGGTGAACCCGGTCAGCTCCACACCGCGCCGCACCTGCACACCCAGTTCGCCCGCGCGGGCCGCGAGGATGGCCTCGATACCCTGCTGGGGCACGAAGGTGGAGTCGTCGATGGGCCCCAGATCGGCGAACGCGGGGTCGGTGAAGTCGACGCGGTCCCCGGGCAGCCAGAGCCCGGCGAAATGCCCGGCGACCGGCGGTGTGGCCGGCGCGGTACGGTTCGGCGCGATTCGTCCGGTGATCTGCGCGAGGGCCTCACGGTGCCGCACCTGCAGCTGCGGCAGCAGGCCGCGGCGGTAGAACGCCTGCGCGGTGGGCACATTGATCGCGCCCGCTTTGATCGTGAGATCGGGCTCGGGCAGCCGCTCGACCACCAGCACCTCCACCCCGGCCAGGCGGAGCTCACACGCCAGCATCAAACCGACCGGCCCGGCGCCGGCCACCACCACATCGAATGTTTCTCTCATGTATTGCAGCATGTGGGGCCACGATTGCACGACCCTTGCACCGGCCTTGCGCCCTCGGGCGAACGCCGTCCGTCGACCAGTGCGGAATCGGACACCCCGGGGTGCGACCCGAGTAGCGTTCAAGCGGTCGGTGGTCACCGCGGACCGGACGCAATGGGGGTTCGGGTAGTTCCCGGCCACCGGCATTCTGCACTACCGACGTTGCGCGCCCGTGTCGGCCGCGCACGGTGACGGAGCATGTCATGACCCAACCTCGCACCATCCCGATGAACAATCTGGTCGTCTTCGGCGACAGCCTCTCCGATATCGGCATCATGAGCGCCACCTATCTCGGCATGGTCGCCAAGACCCTGGGCGCGATGACGACCAACGAGACCGGCCGGTACAGCGACGGGCGCAACTGGACGGACTTCCTCTACGAATGGATCGGCTCGGACACACTGCTCGGCGTGGACGCCGCGACGACGGTGAAGAAATCCGGCAAATACCAGACCTTGACCGCGAATTCGCTGATTCCACTGTCCAACTCGACTATCGGCGGGGCACCGATATGCTACGCAAACCTGGCCCAGGGCGGCGCGGTCGCGGCCTCGGACGTGCCCGCCATGGGCGGGACGCTATCGACCCTCAGCACCCAATGCGACCGATACATCGACCAGCGCAGAGCGCTGGGCCCCGCATTCACCGGCCCGGCCCTGCACATCATCTGGATCGGCCTCAACGACATCGTCACCTGCAACCGCCCGGACACCCCCGACGGTCCCGAACTCGTCTACGACAATGCACCCCCGGATGTGGCCACCCTCGACCCGCTCTACCGGAAATATCCGGCCGACAAGACCACACCCCTGCTGGCCGAACACAATCCGGAATATTTCCTCGGCAAGGCGCTCGAGGATACGACCGCCGGGCAGGGCGTGCTGGGGATGGTCTACGACATCGTGCGGCTGTGCAACCGCATCGTCGCCGCATTCCCCGACGACAGTCACCTGCAGCACTTCATGTTCGTGCCCCTGCCGGACCCGAACATGGCGCCGCGGATCGTGGAAATGAAGGCGAAAGGTCAACTCGCGCAGGTCAAACGGTATGTTGACCTGACCGTCAGATTCAACAAGATCCTGCGCTGCGTCGCCCTGGCCGGATGGCAGGAGACCGGCAGTGGCGTGCTGCCACAGAACCTCACCTTCGTCCCGATATACGACCGACTGCGGTACATCTCGTCCCATCCGCAGCAATTCGGCCTCAAATCCAAGGCGCAGCTCGCGACCGTGAAGGTCAAATATGGTGGCACCGAGGAGGATACCGACGATATGGCCCAAGCCCGCAACTTCTTCACCACCACCGACGCCGCCCATCCGACCCAGGCGGTGTACAAACTCATCGCCCTGCAGATTGCCGATACCTTGATCGCCAAGGGTTATGGCGTCGGTAGGCTCAATCCGGCCCGATGGGCACAGGACAGGAAGAGTCTGTAGTCCCGCAACGGCCCCTGGTCGTCCCGGCACGTATTCGGCCGGGATCCAGCTGCGCCGATGGCTATGGATTCCGGCCACAAACATGCCGGAATGACTGGAGTGCTGGCCGGCCGACCTGTCAAACTCTCGGGGGCCCATCGTTTTTCGCCCGGACGCGGGGACTACGGTATGGGCGAAATCCCCGGAACAGTTTCGGCGAAAGGCGGCGGCACGATGACCGGGCCGTACCCGTATGACGAGCAGGAATCCCCCCTGGCCGACCGGTACGACCGGGCCGCGCCGATCGAATGGAACGGCCTGGCAGTACATCCCATGTACTCCCAACCGCTCGGCGCGGACCCGGCCGTGCTCACCCTCACCCTGCGGCGCGCCGCACCCCCGGCGGGGCTGATCGGGCTCGGGATGGGGGTCTCGGTGCTCAGCGGTCACGTGGCCCTGCACGGGCGGCGGCTGCGCGGGGTCGATGTGTGGACCGACGCGATGACCGGCGGGGTCGATATCGAACTGTGCGGGGCCGGGCCCGATGCGGGATTCACCCTCACCCCGGTCTGGATGCCTGCGGACGGCGCGACGGTGTCCTGGACCGGGAACTACGGGGTCGTGGTCGATCGCCGGGACGCCGCCGCGCCGCTGCTGCGCTGCAGCACCGGCCCGGGCGCACCCGATTTCACCGAACTCATCGTGCAGATCGGGGTCCGCACCCTCGAGACCGACCAATCCCGCTACCGCGGCGCACTGTACGACCTCGGGGTGGCCATGCACGGCCGCGGCGACATCGATCAGGCCTGCGCGCTGTGGACCCAGGCCGCGGACTTCGGGCATCTCGGCGCCGCCTACGACCTGGGGGTGGTGCGATTCCGGTACGGCGAGCTCCCCGAGGCCGAATGTTGGTGGCGCACCGCCGCCGGCCACGGCGACATCCGGGCGATGGCCGGGCTCGCCGAAGTGCTGGACCGGCAGGGGAATGCGAGCGAGGCCCGGGTCTGGCGGGCCTGCGCGAGCGGGCTCTCGACCCCCTGAAACACGCACAGCCCGCAATCAGGGCGCCGCGAATGTCCAGTGCCCCACCAGCAGTCCGCCGCCGACCACCGCCGAACCCAGCGACGCCGCGGCGAACACCAGCACCCACAGCAGCGCGGGCAGATGCGTGAGCCGCGAGAGCTGATCGGCATCCGAGCCGTCCCCGCGCACATGCACCCGCTGCAATTCGGCCACCGCACGCAGCCCGCCGAACAGCAGGAACCACGCCACCGCATACCCGAACACCCCCTGCGCCACGACCGTGCCGTACCACGACACCGCGAACACCACCCCGCCCGCGACCACGACCGCCAGCAGCCCGAACAGGTTGCGGATCAACAACAACAGCAGCACCAGCGCGGCCACCACCAGCCACAGCATCAGCATCAGGCGCCCCACGCCCAGCAGCGCCGCACACCCCAAACCCAGCAACGAGGGGGCCGGGTACCCGGCCATCGTCGTGAAAATCATCCCCGGCCCGTACGGCTTTCCCCGCGACACGGTGACCCCGGAGGTATCCGAATGCAGCCGCACCCCCCGCAGGCTGCGCCCGGTCAGCAGCGCCACCACCGCATGCCCGCCCTCGTGCGCGATCGTCACTCCCGTGCGCAGCACCCGCCACACCGGCGTGTACAGCACCACCGCCAGCGCCACCGCGGCCGTGGCCAGCACCACCCACAGCGGCGGATGCGCCACCACCAGCCCGAGCCGATCGGTCACAGATGCCGCGTTTCCGGAAAAACTCACCGCCGTAGGGTAGCGGTGCACTCGCACTCCCGCTGGCTTGCTGCCTCGCCGGCCGTTGAGGCGGATCGATCATGTGGCCGACATCGCTTGCCCAGCCATATGATCGGCCCCTCGCCCAACTCCTAGTGCCGGACCGGTTGCCCGGACGCGGCGACTACGCGGGTTTCCACGTCACCAGATCGAACTGGTTGCCCTCCGGGTCGGCGAACGTGGTCCAGCGGACCTCCGGCAGCGTGGTCTCGGTGACCGGGCTGGCGCCCAGTCCGGTCACCCGCTCGATCTCCTCGCCGTAATGGTCGGTGAGCAGGATCGGACGGAACCTGTTGTTGACCGTCTCAACCGCTGCGACACCGTGGAATATCATCCGGGTCCGCTCTCTGGGTCGGTGGCCTCGACCGCCATATCCCCGGCGACCTTGCCCAGGCTGACCGGGCGGCCCAGGGCCTTGCCCCAGAAGTCCGCCAGCGTGGCGGCATCGAGGCAGTCGATGTTCAGAGCTGCGACACTCAGTTTCACAGAGCTAGTCATGATTGCTTTCCTTCGGTGGGATTACGCGGACTCGGCGAGCACGTCGAATTCGTTGCCTTCGGGATCCAGCAGGGTGGTCCAGCGCATGCTGCCCAGCTCGATATCCGCTTTCTTGGTCGCACCGAGGCCGATCAGCCGCGCGACCTCTGCCTCGAGGTCCGCGGTGATCAGGTCCGGGTGCATCCGGTTCTTCGCAGACTTGCCCTCGGGGACCTGGGCGAAGGCCCAACGCGACTCGGGCCGGCCGGAATCCTGCAGTCCGATGGAGGCGAACTCCTTGCCCGCGCCCGGATCGAGCTTGCGGTCGAGCGCCTGTGCCCAGAACTCGCCGAGCGCCGCGGCGTCCGCGCAGTCGAAGGTCACTGCGTGCAGTCGGATCGTCATGATTCGTTTTCTCCTCTGGTGGAGAGCACCGGCCAGCACACCTCGGTGAGCTGACCGCGCTCGTTATCTGTGTCGAACCGGCTCACCAGGTAGTTCTCCTGGATCGCCGTGCGTGTGCGCGAACCCAGGCCCTGCTCGGCAACGAAACTGCCCAGCGCGGTGTAGGTTCGGTCGATCTGGCTGAGCGAGCCGCGATGCATCGCCACCGCCATGGGCCCCTCGGGGAGCGGGCCCCCGACGCGACCGGCGGACGCGGCGAGCGGAATGAACGCGGTGACCTCACCGATGTGCGATTCGAAGAACTCCGCGCTGTAGAGCGCGCCGTCCGGACCGCCGCGTAGATCGGCGTCCGAGCCGAGTTCCCGGCGCAGGCCGGCGAGCGTATCGGGCAGCCACTCGAAGGCCTCGTCCCAGGCCACCCGCGCGCTGACCAGTAAGGCCGAGCCACTGGTCAGGGTGCGGAAGGCGACGTCCGGTGAGGGTGATCCGCCGCCCTCGAGTAGTTGACGCAGCGAGGCCACCGCGGTCTGGGTCTGCTCCAGTTGGCGTTCCATGCTTCGCAGGTGCTCTGCGATCACCTCGTCGCGCGCCGTCGGATCGGTCGTGGTCAGCACGACCTTGACCTGGTCCAGCGGCATACCCAGGTCCCGGAACCGGCGGATGAGCTGGGCGGTGGGGGCCTGGGCGGTGGCATAGAACCGATAGCCGCTGCCCGGGTCGATCCGGGCGGGACACAGCAGGTCCAGATCGTGATAGTGGCGCAGGGCCTTGACGCTGACATGGGTCAGACGGGAGAACTCCCCGATACTGAGCAGGGCAACCGAGGCGCTCATCGCGGAACCTCCTTTCAGGGATCGTTCGTCCGGTGTCACAACTCTCGGGTCTCCCACTACGGGAGAGTCAACACAGTGGTTGAAAACAGCTCGAGCGGACCGTCGGCCGACGGTCCGCTCGATTCTTATGGCACCTACCGGTGCGCCGCATACCCCGCGGCCGGGGTTATGCGGTGGGGTCGTCCGCGAGGTTGTCGATGACCCAGTTCGGGTAGACCCGAGCAGGGTCTCCGACTCGCCCCCGGAGTAGACGTCGGCGGTGTCGAAGAACGTGATACCCGCGTCCAGCGACCGGCCGACGAGCTGATCGGCCAGGTCCGCGCCGACTGTCGCGATCGCTGCCATATCGGCATTGCCTGAGGTGAATGTCATGGCGCCGACGTTCCATCGATTCGTCCGGGTTTCGCTCTGCGCGTATCGCTGTGCACGGCAATGACATTCCCCCGGCACGCGTGTCCGGGGGCCGGCGGCGCCGATGTATACCGATGTGCTCTGCGCATGGCAGCAGCATGGTGCGGTGTTCGCGGCGGGGAACCGTTTACAGTGAGGGGCGAACCGCGCCCGGGCCGCCCGGGCAGTCAACAGAGGAGATTCGATGACGCGCCTGCGATGGGCCGCCGCCAGTACCGCCGCACTGGCGCTCGCCGCGACGCTGCTGAGCGGGTGCACCGAGGTGAAGACCGCCCTGAACAAGGGCGGCGACACCCCCTGCAGCGATTACGTCAAGCAGGATCAGGACACCCAGCGCATGACGATCACCAAATTCGTCAAGCAGCAGACCGGTGACAAGAACGAGCCCTCCGGCACCGCCGTGGACGCAACGATCATCGCGGTGAACTTCCTGTGCAGCAATCAGCGCAATGCGTCCACGCCCATCAAGAACGCCAACGTGGCAGGGATCTTCCTGAACAACTAGAACCGCGTACCGGCCCGGCCGGGCAGCGCTCAGCGCACCAGCTCGATCACCGCGCCCAGCTTGTCCATATTCGGCTCGAGCACAGTGAAATAGGTGATCCCGTACCGTTTCCGATGCTCATGCAACTGATCGGCCATCTCCTGCGGGGTGCCCAGCAGCATGACCGGAACGTCCTCGAGCCGTGCGGGTGCGCCCTCGGACGCCAGCGATGACAGCTGTTCCTGCGCCGCGGCGCGCTCGGCCGGTGCGACCAGGCCCTGCAGCAGCAGGTTGAACTCGACCTCCTGCGCGCGCTCGCCGAGCACTCCGCGCACATACTCCACCCGGCCGTCGAGGTCCTGTGCGGAGGCGGCGATGAGGCGGCCGCTGTCGTTCGTGGGGGCGCCGGTGAAGCCCACCACATCCGCGTGCTCCGCCGCCACCCGCAGCATCCGATCACCCCAGCCGGCGATGAGCAGGGGTGGGCCGCCCGCCCGCGCCGGTTGCGGCCCGTACTCCGGATCCGCATACAGCCGGCGCAGCGTGGCCGCGATCTCGGCGACCTGCGAGACCCGCCGCCCCGCGCTCGGGAATTCGATACCGGCGGTCTCGAATTCGGCCTTCACATAGCCCGCACCCAGCCCCAGCTCGAGCCTGCCTCCGCTGAGTACATCGACCGTGGCCACCTCGCGCGCGAGCAGCACCGGGTTGTAGAAGGGCACGTTGAGCACGAACGAGTTGACGTGGACTCGCTCGGTGGCCTCGGCCGCGAGCAGCATCGCCGGCAGCGGCGCGAGGAACCCCAGATGGTCGGCCACGCCGATCACGTCGAAGCCCAGACCCTCTGCCTTGCGGCATTTTTCGATCCACGCCGCCCTTGACTCGGTGGTGAACATGTTGACGCCGAAGCGGAAGGGGAATGTCACCTTTCTTTTCTACCAGCCCGGTCCGACAAACTCCCCCGCGGCCGGGCCTGGTGCGCAATCATGGGGGGTGCGCCGGGACGTGCCGGACGACGAGGTTGCTGCCATGCCATTCTCACGCACACTCTCCCAGCAGCGTGCCGCACTCGAACGGGAGTGGGCACGCTGGGCCAGGCCCCATGCCCTGGCCCCCTCGCCTGCCGCGCCGGACGCCGGACAGCCGCTGGTGCGCAGCGAGGTCATCGAGTCCTGGCAGCGCTCGCTGACCACGGTCGACCCGGCCCGGCCGTCCGCACCCGCCGACGACCAGGAGATCGGCTCGCGATGGGCGCACTCGCCGCTGCGCGGCCCGGTCACCGCGCTGGCCGACGAATTGCACAGCATCACCGACGATTCCGGATTCGCCGCCTGCGTCACCGACGAGCGCGGCACCATCCTGTGGGTGTCCGGCGGGCGGGTGCTGCGCCGGCGCGCCGAACAGCTCAACTTCGCCCCCGGCGGCCGCTGGGACGAGGCGCATATGGGCACCAACGCCATGTCCCTGGCGCTGTGCACCGGAGCGCCCAGTACCGTGTTCTCCGCCGAACATCTCATCGCCGCCCTGCACAACTGGGTGTGCTACAGCGCCCCGATCAACGCCCCCGACGGCCGCCGCCTCGGGGTGATCGACCTGTCCAGCAGCTGGGATCGCTCCCATCCACTGGCCATGTCCACGGTCCGGGCACTGGCCGCGGCGGTGCAATCCCAGCTGCCCGCAGACCTGCCCGCCCACGATCCGGGCATCCGCCTGCAATGCCTCGGCACCGCGACGCTGCTGCGGGCGGGCAACCCCCTCCGGCTGCGGCCCCGCCAGCTCGAGATCCTGACCCTGCTGGCCCTCGAGCCCGACGGATACACCCCCCAGGCCCTGCACACCGCGGTATACGGCGACCGCCCCGTGGCGCCGGGCACCCTCAAAGCCGATGTGTCCCATCTGCGGCACGCCACCGGCGGGGAGATCACCAGCCGCCGCTACATGCTCACCCGGCGCATAGATTGCGACGCGGTCGACCTGCTCGATGCGATCGCCGCCGGGGACCTGACCACCGCACTGCGGCTGTATCGGGGCCCGCTGCTGCCGGGTTCGGACACCCCCGGCATCGCGCAGTGGCGTGAATGCCTCGCGGTGAGCCTGCGCACCGCGGTGCTGGAGAGCAGGTCCGCCACGCACGCAGTGCAATACAGCACTCGGTGCGTGGATGACATTGCCGTGCACGAACATGCGCTGCGCTTACTGGCTCCGGGTGATCCGCGCCGGTCCGGCGTAGCCGCGCGCCTGTATGCCGCGCTACGCAGCTGACCACGCAGACCTCTTCCCGGCGTCCAAGACGAAATCCGTCATCCCGGCGGGAATGGCGCGCGCCGCCAACCTTGCGCCAACCATATCGATCCATAGTGACGCCCGTCCCCGGATTCACATCCCGGCACGGACGTCGGGTCGCGCAGGCTGGCAGCGTGTGCGATCACGAAGGGCCCGCCCGCGCCGCCGTCGCACCATGAAGCGAGCATCATGATCTATTCCAAGCCCGGCACCGACGGCAGCATCGTCGAATTCGCCCGCCGCTACGACAATTTCATCGGCGGGGACTGGAAGGCGCCCGTCGAGGGACGGTATTTCGAGAATCCCTCCCCCGTGGACGGTGAAACCTTCTGCGAGGTCGCCCGGTCCACCGCCGCCGATATCGATCTGGCCCTGGACGCCGCGCACGCCGCGGCCCCCGCCTGGGGCGCCACCCCGGTCACCCAGCGCGCGAACCTGCTCAACCGGATCGCCGATCGCATCGAGGCCGATCTCGAACGCCTGGCCGTCGCGGAAACCTGGGAGAACGGCAAACCCGTCCGCGAGACCCTGGCCGCGGATCTGCCTCTCACGGTGGATCATTTCCGGTATTTCGCCGGCGCGGTGCGCGCGCAGGAGGGCGGGATCTCCGAGATCGACGCCGACACCATCGCCTACCATTTCCACGAGCCGCTCGGGGTGGTCGGGCAGATCATTCCGTGGAACTTCCCTATCCTCATGGCCGCCTGGAAACTCGCACCCGCCCTGGCCGCGGGCAACTGCGTGGTCATCAAGCCCGCCGAACAGACCCCGGTCTCGCTGCTGCTGGTGATCGAGCTGATCGCGGACCTGCTGCCGCCCGGAGTGGTCAACGTGGTCAACGGATTCGGCGTCGAGGCCGGTAAGCCCCTGGCCGCCAGCCCGCGCGTGGCGAAGGTCGCATTCACCGGCGAAACCACCACCGGGCGGCTGATCATGCAGTACGCGAGCGAGAACATCATCCCGGTCACCCTCGAGCTGGGCGGCAAGAGCCCCAATATCTTCCTGCCCGATGTGATGGCCGCCGACGACGCATTCCTGGACAAGGCGGTCGAGGGTTTCGTGATGTTCGCGCTGAATCAGGGCGAGGTGTGCACGTGCCCGTCGCGGGCGCTGATCCACTCCTCGATCTACGATCGTTTCCTGGCCCGCTGCCTCGAACGCACCCAGGCCATCACCGGCGGCAATCCGCTGGACACCACCACCATGATCGGTGCGCAGGCCAGCAACGACCAATACGAAAAGATCCTGTCCTATTTCGATATCGGCCGCCGCGAGGGCGCCCAGGTGCTCACCGGCGGTGAGATGCGCAAGGTCGAGGGCCTGCCAGGCGGGTATTACATCGAGCCGACCATCTTCGAGGGACGCAACGACATGCGGATCTTCCAGGAGGAGATCTTCGGACCGGTGGTGTCGGTGACCCGTTTCGACACCGTCGAGGAGGCGATCACCATCGCCAACGACACCCTCTACGGCCTCGGCGCGGGCGTGTGGTCGCGCGATATGAACACCGCCTACCGGATGGGCCGCGCGATCAAGGCCGGGCGGGTGTGGACGAACTGCTTCCACGCCTATCCCGCGCACGCCGCATTCGGCGGATACAAGAAGTCCGGCATCGGCCGGGAGAATCACAAGATGATGCTCGACCACTATCAGCAGACCAAGAATCTGCTGGTCAGCTATTCACCGGACAAACTCGGATTCTACTGATGCCCCAGCACATCTCTTCGTCCAGCACGGCTTCGGCCAGTGCGGCCTCGTCCGGCTCGGCGGACACACCGCCGGCGCGCATCGGCATCACCGATAACGCGGCCGTGCTGCTGGGCGAGCTCGCCGCGCAGCACGGGCCGCTGATGTTCCACCAGTCCGGCGGCTGCTGCGACGGCAGCTCCCCGATGTGTTATCCGCGTGGGGAATTCCGGGTCGGGGCCGCCGATGTGCTGCTCGGTGAGCTCCCCGGGCAGACCCCGTTCTGGATGAGCGCGGACCAGTTCGAGTATTGGCGCCACACCCATCTGACCGTGGACGTGGTGCCGGGCCGGGGCAGCGGATTCTCCCTGGAGGCGCCGGCGGGCGTGCGCTTCCTGATCCGTTCGCGGCTGCTCACCGACGCCGAGGTCGACGAACTCGAGACACACCCGCCGCCCACCGGCGCCCAGGCGGGGCCGTAGACCGAACCGGTTGCCGCAGAACCTGATTGCGGCGGTATCCGGCACGGTCGTCCACGCCGCGCCGGATACCGCCCTGCGCTGCCGCGTCGCCCGGTCCGGCGGCGCGGCAGCTGCGGGGGGCACCGCACCCGCGGTTGCGCTCAGCGTCCCGGCAGCAACCTGATCCCGCGCGCGAGCGTCATCAGCATCGGCTGCCAGCGAGCCTGCGAAAGGCCCAATGGCGCATCGAGATTCATCCAGCGCGTCACCACGACCGACTGCGGCTCGGTGAACTTCAGCAGCCCGTCGGGGCCGTGCCGGCGGCCCACCCCGGAGATCCCCATGCCGCCCATCGGGGCCGCGGTGGTGCCCCACGCCGGGGCGTATCCCTCGTCGATGCAGACCGTGCCGGCATGCAGGCGCTGCGCGATGCGCTGCCCCTGCGCGGGGCTCGCGGCCCAGACGCTGGCGTTGAGGCCGTATTCGGTGTCGTTGGCGCGGGCGATCGCCTCCTCGACATCGGTGACCGGGTAGATCGACACCAGTGGGCCGAAGGTTTCCTCGCGGCCGCACTCCATCTCGTCGGTGACCCCGGACAGCACCGTCGGCTCGAAGAACAACGGCCCCACATCCGGGCGCGCCTTCCCGCCCGCGAGCACCGTGGCCCCCTTGGACACCGCATCGGCCACATGCTTGGACACCGTCTCGAGCTGCACCGGGGAGATGAGGCTGCCGATATCGGCCGAAAAGTCATAGGCGGCACCGAGGCTCGCCGCGCGCACCGCGGCGGTGAACTTCTCGGTGAACTCCTGCGCCACCGAGCGTTCCACATAGAGCCGTTCGATCGAGATGCACAGCTGCCCGGCGTTGGAGAAACACGCCCGCACGGCCGCGCGCGCGGCCCGCTCCAGATTCGCCCCGCGCGCCACGATCATCGGATTCTTCCCGCCCAGCTCCGCGGAGAACCCGATCAGCCGCGCACCGCACTGCTGGGCCAGCGTGCGCCCGGTCGCCGAGGAGCCGGTGAACATCAGATAGTCACAGCGGTTCACGATCTCGGTGCCCACGACCGTGCCCGGCCCGGGCACCACCTGCAGCACATCGCGCGGCACCCCCGCCCGCAGCAGCAGTTCAGCATTGGCCAGCGACGAGTACGGTGTCTGGCTGTCGGGCTTGATCACCACCGCATTGCCCGCGGCCAGTGCCGGCAGCGCATCCCCGATCGAGAGCAGCATCGGATAGTTCCACGGCGCGATCACCCCGACGACACCCTTGGGCACCGCATGCACCTGCGCCTGGTTCAGCAGTGGGAACGCGCCCGGAACCCGATGGGGCGCCAGTAGTTTCGGTGCGACCCGGGAGAAGTACCGGGCCGCGAACATCAGCCCCATGACCTCTTCCTGCGCCGCCCAGCGGGCCTTGCCGGTCTCGGCCTGGATCACATCCATCAGCTGCTCGCGGTGCCGCACCACCAGCGCGCGATATCGATCCAGGATCCCCGCACGCTCGGCCGCCGAGCGCCGCGCCCATCCGCCCTGCGCCTCGCGCGCCCGGGCGACCGCGGCCGCGGCATCCTGCGCCGTGCCGACCGGCACCTCGCCCAGCGCGGCACCGGTGAACACCTCGGTGATCGTGCGCTGCTGGGTGGAATCACCGGCGGCGAATCCCCGCAGGCGCTCGAAAACGGCGGGTTCCGGTACGGGCATAACAGGCCTCCTACTTGTGGGTAACCTCGCGATACACACAATCTACCGCGCGGAATCCACCGGAGACTCAGTTGGACTGCAGGGCGATCCGCACCCCGAGACCGACCAGCAGCGTCCCCATCGCCGCGTCGATCCCCTGCCGCACCCGCTTGCGCGTGAGAACCCTGCGCAGCGTCGCGATCGCGGCCGCGAGTACCAGGAACCAGGCCAGCGTCACCGTCATCGAGGTCACCCCGATCTCGGCGGTGTCGGCCACTCCCGCGGCCGAGGCCATCCCCGCGCGGCGGCCCGACATCATCGAATTGCGGGCCACGACAACGAAATCCGGGCCCGGCGCCATCGCTCCCAGCAACATGGCCCCGCCGACACCCAATACCTGTGCAGTTGACATCACCGGATCAGTATATGAATCGCGGCAACTGTACAGTGTGCCAAGCACATTCGGTTTGTCATTGTCAAGTACGGAGTCCACTGTTGATGCCGAATCGCCAATTCGACGCGAAACGGTTATGTTGACCCAATGTTAAGAGCGAGGCTGGGTGTACGGACCCGCATTCTCGCGATCGCACTCATTCCGAGCCTGGCCTTGCTTGTGATCGGTGTGGGCGCGGCGGGGTACCTGGTGAACGAGGGACAGAACGCGAAGAGGTTCGCGGATACGCTGCAAAGCAGTATCGGTCCCACCAACGACATGATTCACGCAGTGCAGGAGGAGCGGCTGCTGTCGCTGTGGCAGCTCGGCGGCACCGCGCCCGATCCGCAGGCCCTGGCCGCCGCGCGGACCCAGCTCGACAGCGCACTGCAGACGCTCTCGGTCGCCGAGACCAAACTGTCCGACAACAGCTCGGGCAAGATGCAGAACAATATCGGCGGATTCGACGTGCTCAAAACGCAGCTGCCCCAGCTGCGTGGCGCCATCGACGCCCGCGCGCTGCCGATCGACCAGACCTACGGCGTCTACACCAAACTGCTCGACGCCGTGGCGCAGGGCACCACCATCGTGCAGCAGAGTGCGCCCAACGCGACGGTTGCCTCCGGGCTGAGCCTGGCGAACCAGCTGCTGTACGCGATGGAGGCATACTCCGGTGCCACCGCGCTGACCGGGGCCGTGATGAACGGCGGGGTCCTGACGCCGGAGCTGAGCGGGGACCTGCGCAACTTCGCCGGCTACTACCAGTCGGTGATCCCGCAGCTGGCCACCCAGTTCGGCGGCGCGCTGGGCCAGGCCCTGACCGCGCTGACCACCACCCCCGCCTGGCAGCAATCCACGGTGACGGTGGAGGGGGTGCTGCATCCGGCGATACTGAAAAACGGTGAGCGCGAGCCGTGGACGATGAGCAGCGCCGACTGGCGCTCCGCGGCCGACCAGGTCAATCAGGCGCTGCTGGATCAGTGGGTCGCCCAGAACCGCATCGCCGAGCACCTGGCCACCGACGCCGGGGCCGCCAGCACCCGCAACTCGCTGCTGGCCGGCATCGGGGCACTGGCGATTTCGGTGATCGCATTCCTGGTCGCGCTGTGGCTGGCCAACCGGCTCATCGGGCGGCTCACCCGGCTGCGCACCGAAACCCTCGCCCTGGCCGAGGTTCGCCTGCCCGAGACCATGCGGCGCCTGAGCGCCGGTGAGGACATCGACCCCGAAACCGAGGCCGCGCGACTGGATTTCGGGACCGACGAGATCGGAACGGTGGCCCAGGCGTTCAACCAGGCCCACACCGCCGCGGTGACGGCCGCGATCACCGAGGCCAAGACCCGCGAGGGCGTGCGCGCGGTATTCCTCAACATCGCCCACCGCAGCCAGATCGTGGTGCACCGCCAGCTCGAACTGCTCGACGAGGCCGAATCGCGGCAGGAGGATCCCGCGCTGCTGGACATCTTCTTCCGCCTGGACCATTTGGCCACCCGCGAACGCCGCAACGCCGAGAATCTCATTATCCTCGGTGGCGGACAGCCCGGACGGCAATGGCGCCGCCCGGTGCCGCTGGTGGAGCTGGTACGCAGCGCGGTCGGAGAGACGCTCGACTATGCGCGGGTCCGCACCGCGCGGATGCCCCAGGTGTTCGTCGTGGGCAACGTCGTGGCCGACCTGATCCACCTGCTCGCCGAACTGGTCGACAACGCCACTGCGTTCTCCCCGCCGCAATCGCGGGTGGACCTGACCGGCAACCGGGTCGGCAAGGGCTTGGTCGTGGAGATCATCGATCAGGGCATGGGCATCTCGGCCGAGGATGTCGAGCGGCACAACCAGATGCTGCGCGAGCCCCCCGATTTCGGTGTCGCCGCGCTGTCGGCCGACTCGCGCCTGGGCCTGTTCGTGGTCGCGCAGCTGGGCGCGCGGCACGGCATCACCGTGCGGCTGTCGGAATCCGATTACGGCGGCATCCGCGCGATCGTGCTGATCCCGACCGCCGTGATCACCGTCGACGCACCGGTGGCGGACCATCTGCCCGATCGGATGCCGGTGCGGCGCATCGAATCTCCCGATACCGGCGAGATGCGCGATTCGGCCGGCGAGATGCGCGAGATCGCCGGCGCACCCGTCGCGGTCGCGATCGCGCCCCCGCCCGAACCGGTGTACCGCGACGAACAGCAGTACGCCGACCCGAGATACGACGACCCGCGAACCACCGAGGATGCCCGATACACCGGCGACCGCCGGTATGCCGAGGAACCTCGCCGTGCCGAGCCGCCCCGTTACGGCAACGAGCCGCTGGACACCGATGCCCCGGACATGGGCTGGGCCACGCAGATTCCCGATCAGCCCGCCATCCGCGAGCAATACCGCACCGGGGAAATCCCGCAGTCCGCCGAGGATTCCGCGGCCGCCGAGGACTCCCGGGCCCGCCATGCGCGCCCCTCGTACACCGGCGCCGATGCCCGCCCGCCGCTGCCGCGCCGGCGCCGGCAGGCCAGCCTGGCCCCGGAGCTGAGCAAAGAGCCAGAGCAGCCCGAGCAACCGCCCGCCGCGGGCCCGCCCACGGGCCGCTCCGCCGAGCAGGCCCGAGATTTGATGTCCGCCATCGAGAATGGGACCCGGCAGGGGCGGCGGGCCACTCCCGAGCCCGCCTCTCCGCGGGACGAACAGGAAGGCGAAGGTGACTACCTCCAACGCAGGTGATCTGAACTGGCTGCTCGACGACCTTGTCGATCGCCTGGCCGGAGTGCGGTACGCGGTCGTGCACTCCACCGACGGGCTGCTGCTGGGCCGATCCACCACCATGAGCCGCGAGGATGCCGAGCATTTCGGCGCCATGTCCGCCACCCTGTACGGGCTGGCGCGCAGCGCAGGCAGCCGATTCGACGGCGGCGGGGTCCGCCAGGCCGTCATCGAGCTGGACCGCGCGGTGCTGTTCGTCACCGCCGCCGGTGACAATGCCTGTATTGCCCTGCAGGCCAACGACAATGCTAACCTCGGCATGGTCGCCTACGAGATGAACCTGACCGTGCAGCGCGTGGGCAGCTATCTGTCCACCAACGTCCGTCACGGTGCGGCCCAGCACGCGGAGTACCGATCGTCATGACACATTCCGGTCAATCGTGGTTCGACGACGAGGCGGGTCCCCTGGTCCGCCCGTATGCCGTCACGCGAGGCCGCACCATGGGGGCGGGACACGATCTGGACATGCTCACGCTGGTGGTAACGGCCGATCCGCCGCCCACCCTGCGTCGAGTCGAACCGGAATACGCGCAAATCGTGCGGCTGTGCCGTCAACCGCAATCGGTGGCCGAGGTCTCGGCCCTGCTCAAACTGCCCCTGGCGGTCACCAAGATCCTCGTCGGTGACCTGATCAGCGAGGGGCACCTGCACTTCCGGGCGCCCGCCCCAACAGACGCCGGGCCCGGCGACCTGACCGTCCTGCGAGCCGTCCTGGCCGGAATCCGAAAGCTCTGAGCATCGTGCCTGATATGTCGTCCGCGGCTGGGCTAGCCGCGTCGGTCAAAATCCTCATCGCCGGCGGTTTCGGCGTGGGCAAGACCACCATGGTGGCCTCCATCAGCGAGGTCGCCCCGCTGCGTACCGAAGAACTCATCACCGAACTGTCCGCCGGCGTCGACGATCTATCGGGCGTGGAGGGCAAGAAAACTACCACCGTCGCACTGGATTTCGGCCGCATCACCATCGACCCGAGCCTGGTGCTGTACCTGTTCGGCACCCCCGGCCAGGACCGATTCTGGTTCCTGTGGGACGAATTGGCGCGCGGGGCACTGGGCGCGGTCGTGATAGCCGACACCCGGCGGCTCGAGAACTCCTTCGCCGCCATCGACTACTTCGAGCGGCGCGGGCTGGCTTTCGCCATAGCGGTCAACTGCTTCGACGGCGCACCGGTCTACACCCCTGACGAGGTCCGCGAGGCCCTGGACCTGGACGGGCAGCAGCCGGTGGTCCTGTGCGACGCCCGCGACCGCGGCTCATGCAAGACCGTGCTGATGACATTGGTCGAACATCTCATCCACCAGGCCACTGCCGCCTGAGACACGTCCGGCCGGGCTGTGCCGATCGAGCCCGGCCGCGGGCCCTGCGTGGTGACGCTCCGCTGCCGCCTCCGGGCCTGACGCCGCCGGGCCGTGCCGATCGAGCCCGGCCGGGATCTCGCCGTAGATTCCGGCGTCGTCAGTAGTCCGCGAGATCGACCTCGGCGAACGATCCGATCCAGCGATGCGGCGGCCGTGGGGAATTCGGCTCCCCCGGGCGGGTCACTCCCAGCACCCGCCAGCCCGCGGTGCTCGCGGCGTCCAGCTCGTCGGGATGATCGGACAGGAACAGTAGCTGCTCCCCCGGTGTGCCGATAGCGCCCGAAATCTTGGCGTACGAGGATGCTTCGCGTTTCGGGCCGGCGGTGTTCAGATCGAACCAGTCGCGGATCAGCAGGGACAGGTCTGCGTTCCGGGCGTGAGTGAACCAATCCTGCTGATTGCGAACCGAACCCGAGGAATACACATACAGCGCGATGCCCGCGTCGTGCCAGGTGGTGAGTGCGGCAGGGGCGTCGGCGAAGAACTCCCCGTGCAGCGCACCCGAACGAAATCCTTCCGCGCAGATCAGTCCCTGTGCGGCCTTGAGCGGGGCGGCCTTGACATCGGAATCCAGCCAGCCGCACAGGATCTCGGCGACCTGAACCTCATCGGCATCCGGCCGCCCGGACAGCTCGCGGGCCCCGGCCATGACCGCATCGGCCGGGCTGTGTCCATCGGGCCCTGCGTGGTGACGCTCCGCTGCCGCCTCCGGGCCTGACGCGGCCGGGCCGCTGCGGTTGTCCAGCAGCCACCGCAGCAGATGTGCACGGGTATAGCCGTACAGATCCTCGCGCACCGCGGCGGTCGGGCTGGTCGTGCCCTCGATATCGACGACGATCGCGGTGATCACGCCGCCAACTCCTCGCCGCGGTGCACGGCACCGATCGCTGGGTTCACGCGCTCAGCAGCTCGTCGAGGGTCGGGAAGTTCTGCCCGATCGTCTCGCCGGTGAAATCGCCGACCCAGCCGTCCTCTTCCTCGAAGAACCGGATCGCCAGAAAGTCCGGCCGCGCACCCATATCGAACCAATGCCGGGTGCCCGCGGGCACCGACACCAGATCCCCGCCCTCGCACACTACGGCCGCCACCTCACCGTCCAGATGCAGATAGAAACAGCCGCGGCCGGAGGCGAAGAAACGGACCTCGTCCTCGGCGTGCCGGTGCTCGGACAGGAACTTCGCCCGCGCCGCAACGGCCTTGTCCGGCCACCCCGGATCGCTGTCGTCGGGGTGGATGCGCGCGACATCGATATGCCGGTAGCGGCCGTCGGCATTCAATTCCCCGATGCGCCCGGCGTATTCGGCCAGGATCTCCTCGGTCGGCGCATGCCCGTCCGCCGGTAGCGGCCAGCGGTCGAAAACAATGCCGCGCCGGGCCAATTCGGCGCCGATCACCTCGGAGTCGGCGGTCCGCAACACCACCTTCTCCGCGTCGGTATCGGTCATTACCTGCAGCAGCGTCATGTCGTTCTCCTCACGAACTCGGGTGCGCGCCAATGGCCCGGCACCCGCTCAGCGTCACAAGCTCGCACATCGCCTCCAGACATTCCGCCCGGTCGCGGGCCTGGGCCAGGCCCGAGCCCCACGCGGTGATGCCGTGCCCTGCGATAAACAGTACCGGCGGTGCCTGCGGATGCTCGATGAGATAGCGCTCGATATCGGCACCGATGCGCGGAACGTCCGCGTGATTGGAAAACACGGGGATGTCAATAACTTCCGCGGTTCCAAGGCCCTTGATGAGCTCGTACCCGGCGAACCGCAGCACGTCCGGGACGGCCGCCGCGCCTGCGGATGTGCAGGGCACGATCGACTGGACCGTGGCGTGTGGCGGATGAACATGCACCACGGCCCCGGCGCCGGTGACTCGGTAGATCGCGGTGTGGATGGCGGTCTCGGCCGAGGGATTGCGGTGTCCCGAAATCTGCTGCGAGTCGGCGATATTCACCGTAACCATGTCCGCGGCGCTCAGCTCGCCCTTGGATAGTCCGCTGCCGGTGACGACGGCGGTCTTGCCCGCGCGCACCGAGATATTGCCCGCCGTGCCCGGCATCCATCCGCGCGCATACAGCCCCTGCGCGATCACGGCGATCTGCTGTCCCCCATCCGATCCGAAATCATCTCCGGATGCTGGGGCGACAGCGTTCCTCGGCTGCATCGCGCCGGCACCGTGCGCGGCGGTGGCACCGACCACATCACCTCCGGCGGGCACCTGTGCAGCAGGTCCGTTCCCGGCGGCAGTACCGCTGACAACCCCGTTCTCGGTGACAACGGCCGTGACCAATTCCGGTGGCGTCACATCGAATGCGGGATTGAACACCGCGGTCCCCGCCGGTGCGGTAGCCACGCCCGCGACCTCGGTGATCTCCCGCGCGGCCCGCTCCTCCACGACAATCTCGCGCCCGGTCGCTGTGGCCGGATCCCGGGTCGATTCCGGCGCGACCACCACGAACGGTATGCCGTGGTGGTGCGCGGCCAGTGCGAGGGCGTAGGTGCCGATCTTGTTCGCCACCGAGCCGTCCGCGGTGATGCGGTCCGCGCCGACGATCACGCAGTCCACCTGGCCCGTCGCCATCGCCCACGCCGCGGCCGAGTCGATTGTCAGCCGATGCGGGATCCCGGCCTCGGCCAGCTCCCACGCAGTCAGCCGCGCCCCCTGCAGCAGCGGCCGGGTCTCATCCACCAGCACCGACTCGATCGCCCCGCGGTCGGCCAGCACCCGGATCGCGCCCAGCGCCGTGCCGAATGCGGTCGTGGCCAGCCGCCCGGTATTGCAGTGTGTCAGCATCCGCAGCGGCCGATCCGGGCACACCCGTTGCACCAGATCCGCCGCATGCCCCGCCGCGGCCCGATTGACCCGCCCATCCTCCGCGAGCATCGACAGCGCCTCGTCGAGCACCGCCTGCGCCCCCTGCGGCAGCCTCGCCACCGCCCGCCGCACCCCCCACGCCAGATTCACCGCGGTCGGCCGCGCCGAGGCGATCCGCTCGGCCTCCGCTCGCACCGCCGCCTCATCCCCGGGATCCGCAAACGCGGCAAGTACCACCCCGAACGCCCCCGCCACCCCGATCGCCGGGGCACCCCGGACAGCCAGCGTGGAAATCGCCTCGATGACCTGATCGACCGTCGTGATCCGCAACTCCCGCACCTCCCGCGGCAGCGCCCGTTGATCAACGGTGACCAGCGCACCCTCGACCCACGCGATCGAACTCTCACCCATCCGCACAACCTCAGCCCTAGACCCACATCTCCTGCATCAACGGTATCGAACCGGGCCCCGCAGATCCCCGCCAGGTTTGCGCTCACCGTGATCGGTAATGTGCCGCCGCCAGCGGATCATCTGGCGGGTTCCGACTCCAGGCCAGGTCCTGAATCAACGCCCGCATCGCGGGGGAGATCCATTCCCCACGCGCGAACCATCCGCCGATCTCCTGTGTCAGACCAACCACACATTCGAAGATGACAACTTGCGCCGTATTCGGAAGCGGCACTCTGAGATTCAGCGATTGCGCGAGCTCACTGGTGGGGGCGGTGACGTTACAGCGCCGGGTGGGCCCCGCTGGTGAGAACTATCAGGCGGCGTGCCCGCGGTGTGACAGTCGTTCCAGGGCCTCCGCCACCGCACGGCTCGCGGCCAGCTGGGCAGCTTCCAGCGGCACCATTTCCGGTTCGCCGCTGTACGCGGCCCGCAGATCGGCCTCGATCAGCTGACGGTCGAACTCCCCCTTGTCACCGCAGTCGCCGGCCGCGATCCGCTCGCCCACCCGCTTCTTCAGCTCCGTCAGCCGGTCACCCTGCGCGACGTAGATGTGCCAGGGCTGCAGATTGCCTCCCGACGGCGCGCGTGCCGCCGCACTCAGCACCCGGTCCAGCACCTCGCGGGTGACCTCCCGGTCGGTGAATGCTCGAATCGACTGCCTGCTCTGCACCGCGCGATAGACGTCCATGAAGGCATGCTACAAAGTCGGTAAACTAAGGGCTGCAACAACTCCCGAGCCAAGGGGCCCATCGCTCGGCACGACTATCTTCCCAGGCGCGTCAGCAGGACCGTGAGCATCCAGTCGAGCGCGTCCTCGTCGAGCCGCCCGATCGGCTCCCCGAGTCCCGCGGCGTCTACTACCGACAGGTCGTAGAGGCACACGACCTCGCTGGTGTCGCCGATCGGGACGGCGAGCAGGTTCAGCGTCGAGAGCACCTCCCGTGCGGGCTTGACCGCGGCGATCAACTTGCGGCGACCTCGCAGCGGCGGGAGATCTGCGTCGAGGACGACCACGCGGCGTTCGGTCTGACGTGCTACCAGGCCCGACAGCGGCCGAACCTCACCCTGTTTCGGCTCGATCACGCCGTGGCACCTCCGGTGCCGTAGATCGATTCGTGTAACTCGTGATCGGAGACTCCGGCGGCGTCGAGTTGCTTGTAGTCATCGGCCATCATTTTCTCGAGCACGGCCTTGCGGATATAGCCGGAGACATTGCCGTCGGAGGCAGTGCGGAGTTGCTGGGCCAGCCAGTCCTCCATCGTGATGTTCAATCGGGCCATACAGTCGAGGATACAGCGACGGGGCTGTATCGGCGCCGCTCAGTGCGAGGCGCCGCAACCCTTCGGATCGCGACGCCGATCAGTACCAGCGTGAAGACGACAAGGAGAGCGAGCCCCGGCGCACTACGGGCGTCCGCACCGGACGGTTTTCGCACACGCGCCGGAGCTCACCCCCGCGAGTACGGCAGCGACTGGTTGATCAGCAGCCGCACGGCCTTGGACACCCGCGTCGTGTCACCGGTGACCAGGCGATCCTGCAGCAATCCGCGGATGCCCGAAATCAGCAGGGTCGCGGTGGATTTCGGATCGGGGAAGTCCGGGTCCAGCTCGCGCAGGACCTTGGCCAGGGCATCGATCAGCACATGCACCGCATCGTTGGCATAGTCCGAGAACGGGCTGCCCGGGACCGAGGCCACCCCCAGCACCTGCAGCAACACGCTCGTGCTGCGCACCCAGTCGCTGGTGGTGTTCACGCAGAACGATTCGATCAGCCGGCGGCGCAGCATATCGATATCGTCGACCTCGTCGAACAGTCCGGCGATATCGGGGCGCTCGGTTTCCAGCGCGGCCACCAGCATCTGCTCCTTGCTGCCGAAGTAGTGGATCAGCATGCGTGAGCTGGTGCCGAGGTAGTCCGCGAGCGGGCGCAGGGACAGCTCGGTGAGTCCGCGTTCGGCGATGTAGGCGATGACTCCGGCGAGCAGCGCGGCCCGGCGGGCCTGATCGAGAGGGCGTGGCACGGGTTGACTGTAGCGTCCGGTACAGGTATCCATGACGCCATGGGTGTAACAAGTGCTTCATATTCGCCGCGCGGCGTCGTCGTCACCGGCATGGTCACCACAACCAGTTTGGCCCCCGATCTCGCGGGAACCTGGCCGGCACTATTGGCTGGTGAGAGCGGAATCGGCCCGCTCACAGACGATTTCGTCACCAAATACGATCTGCCGGTCCGCATCGGCGGCAAGCTGAAGCAGCGTCCCGATGTGCACCTGACCCGCATCGAGCTGCGCCGCCACTCCTACGTGCAGCAGATGGCGCTGGTACTGAGCCGGCAGCTGTGGGAGGAGGCGGGCAAGCCCGATGTCGAGGGCGAGCGGCTCGCGGTCGCCATCGGCACCGGCCTGGGCGGCGGCGACACCATCTATCACGCGATCCACGCGATGGAGGCGGGCGGCTACCGCAAGATCCATCCGCTGACCGTGCCCATGGTGATGCCCAACGGCTCCGCGGCCCGCGTCGGGCTCGAATTCGGCGCCAAGGCGGGCGTCTACGCGCCCACCTCGGCCTGCGCCTCCGGTGCGGAGGCGATCGCGCACGCCTGGCGCCTGATCGCGACCGGTGAGGCCGACGTCGTGATCGCCGGGGGTGTCGAGGGGCATATCGAGGCGATCCCGATCGCCAGCTTCGCGATGATGCGCGCGATGAGCACCCGCAACGACGCCCCCACCGCCGCGTCACGGCCCTTCGACCGCGACCGGGACGGTTTCGTCTTCGGCGAGGCCGGGGCCCTGGTGATGCTCGAATCCGAGGAGTTCGCTGCCGCGCGCGGCGCGCAGGTACAGGGCCGCGTCATGGGTGCGGGCATCACCTCCGACGGCTTCCATATGACCGGCACCGACCCTGAGGGCGGCGGTTCGGCCAACGCCATGCGCAAGGCGATCAACTTCGCGGGCCTGACCGCGGCCGATATCGGCCACATCAACGCCCACGCCACCTCCACCCCGGTCGGCGACGCTTCCGAGGCCAATGCCATTACCGCCGTGGCCAAGCATGCGAGCGTGTACGCGCCCAAGGGCGCGCTGGGGCACTCCATCGGCGCGGTGGGCGCACTCGAGGCGATCCTGACGATCTGCACGGTGCGCGACGGAATCGTGCCGCCCACACTGAATTTCGCGAATCCCGACGACGGCGTGGAGCTGGACATCGTGCACGGCGCCGCCCGCAAGCAGGACATCTCGTATGCGCTGAGCAACTCCTTCGGCTTCGGCGGGCACAACGTCACCCTCGCCCTCGGCCGCGCCTGAGCGGCCGACCCCAGCGTGTGCGAAACATGTGAAATCACAGGTTTCCACCGTTCCGGACTGGGGACAAGCTGCGGATCCCCGGGTGGCGCAACGGCGCGTCGCCCGGCATATCGTCGGTGTGCCGCCAGGGACTGCGATCGGGGCACACCCGGGGCGCGCACATAGAACTCGTTTCAGTATGGTTCCGGCATGGCCTTCGTGATCGACGACAGCGTGGAGATCGACGCCCCCACCGCGGTGGTGTGGCAGGTGCTCACCGACTTCCCCCGGTACCGCGAATGGAATCCGTTCTGCGTCACCGCCGAATCCACCCTCGAACCCGGCGCACCGATCGACATGCGGGTGAAACTGCTCGGCCCCAAGGAGAAGACCCAGCGCGAGTACATCCGCTCGGTCACCGCGGGCACCGGCTTCACCTACAACATGAAACCGATGCCACTGGGCGCCCTGCACAGCGAGCGCTCGCACACTCTGACCCCGCTGGGTGACGAACGGTGCCGCTACGACTCGCATTTCGAGCTCGCCGGCTGGCTGCTGCCGGTCGTCACCGGATTCATGGGCTCGGCCCTGCGCCGTGGCTTCGGCGAGATGACCGCCGCGGTCGCCGCCCGCGCCACGCAGCTATAGGGCGCGCCCCCGCTGGCCGATACGACCAACGAGCACAGCTATTGACCAGCTACCGAACGCCATCCTAGTGTTGGCTGGTGACCCTGCCACCAGCCTCTTCACTGGAGTACACCACCCTGTGCGCGCGCCGGCCGGGGCTGACCCGCGACCTGCCGCCCGGGACGGAAGATCTGCAATGGGTGTCCAACACGGTGACGCTGATCTTCGGCCAACACGATGCCGTGCTGGTCGACACGTTCCTGACCATCGAACAGAATCAACAGCTGGTCGACTGGGTGCGCAAACAGGATCGGAACCTGGCCTACATCTTCATCACTCACGGCCACGGCGACCACTTCTTCGGCATCAAACAACTCGTCGAGGCATTCCCCACCGTCACACCGGTTGCGGCCGCCGCGACCGCGGCCAAGGCCAGGATCGAAGGCACACCGCCATTCATCGACACCTTCTGGGCCGGGCGATTCCCCGGGCAGATTCCACAGCCACAAGTGTTTCCCACCCCATTGGACGGCGACACCTTCGCACTCGAAGGCCATCGGATGCAGGTGATCGAGACCGGTTTCACCGACACTGACGCCAGTACCGCACTGTGGGTGCCGGATCTGCGGCTGGTCGTGGCCGGGGACGTCGCCTACAACGGCATCCACCAATACATGGGCGAAACCACCGATACCACGCGGCAGGACTGGATGCACGCCACCGACATCCTCGCCGCCCTTCACCCGGCATCGGTTGTCGCCGGTCACAAGAACCCCGACCTGGGCGACGACCCGAAAATCCTCGCCGAAACCAAGCAGTACCTAGCCGACTTCAACCGCCTCAACGCCGAAACCAGCACTCCCACCGAACTTTACGAGGCAATGCTCGCACTGTATCCGTCCCGCGCCAACCCCGGCTCCCTATGGGGCGGAGCCGGCAAAGCCAAGAACTGACATCTCCTGCCCTCGCCGTCAGCGGGGAGTCGTCACAGGCCGGCGGTCTGCCCGGCAAGCCTGGGTAGCATCGCACGCAATCGTGCACGCACTGCTGCCGTGCACGATTACGGGCGTAATTCGGTCAAATCGTGCGTGGCACAGTAGGTTCGCATACCGGGGGCAATGGCCCCGAGAATCGAAGGAAGGTCACGAACGGTGTTCAGATCGACCGGCGGCGCCATGGCAGCGGTCGCCACCGCCTGCATACTGCTCACCGCCTGCGGTGCTGGTGGTTCGTCCCATACCGCAACAACGACGTCAGCGCCCGCTGCGGCGCAGTCGCTTTCGCCGAACTCGGCCCCGGCGGCAACGGCGCCCACCACCGCGACGCCGATCGCCAGCGGCGCACCCGGACCTGCGGCCGATTGCGGTGTGAATCTGTCCTCGCCGGTCGTCCGGTCCGCGATCGCCACACTGCCGATCGAACCGTTGACCCACGTCGCCTGGGATACCGACCCGGCCACGTTCGAGGGCAACTTCGACCCGTGCGCCACCCTCTCGACCGCGATCATCACCATCCAGGGCGCCACCGGCAGCTCCCCCAACCAGGCGCTGATGTTCAATAGGGGCCGCTACCTGGGCACCGCAACCACCAAGGCCTACGGCTTCACCGAACTCGACCGGCCCGCCACCACCGACGACACCGTCGGCCTGACCTACAAGACCCCCGGCAGCTGTAACGCCTGCTCCGACGGCACCTACACGCACGTGCGGTTCCATTGGGACGGAACGCATGTGGTGATGCAGGGCCAGCCGCCCAGCTAACCGGCGCTCAGGCGGTTCGCCTCGGGTCGATGGCGGATAGGGCGGCGGCTCGGCAGCCGCGCCGAACATCGAACACAGTCTGCCGAATGCCGCCGAACGCCTCAGCCGTTGTTGAGCTTGTTCAGCCGCTCACACGCCGTGAGGTACTCCTCGATGAGGCGCCGCATGACATCGGCGGACCGCTCGACCTTGTTCATCATGCCCACGACCTGGCCGACCGGATTGAAGTTCACGTCCTTGGCGGCCTCGGGGTAGCGGTGCCCGCGCTTGACGCCGTCGAGGGCGACCATCATCTGCAGCGGCATGCCCAGCGGGTCGGGGGTGTCGTCGCGCTCCCACGCCTCGGTCCAGTCGTTTTTGAGCATGCGGGCCGGCTTGCCGGTCCACGAGCGCGAGCGCACCGTGTCCAGGCTGCCGGCCTCGATGTAGGACTGCATCTGGGCGGGCGGCACATTGGCCTCCTCCACCGTGAGCCACACCGAACCGGTCCACGCGCCCGCCGCGCCCATGGCCAGGGCCGCGGCGACCTGACGGCCGTTGCCGATGCCGCCGGCCGCGAGCGCGGGCATATCGCCGATCGCGTCGATGACCTGCGGCCAGAGCACCATCGAGGAGATCTCCCCGCAGTGCCCGCCGCCCTCGGTGCCCTGCATGACCACGAAGTCCAGCCCGGCCTCCTTGTGGTGCAGCGCATGTTTGACCGCACCGCACAGCGCGCCGATCAGGCGCCCGGAGTCCTGGATCTGCTTGATCACGTCATCGGGCGGGGTGCCCAGCGCGTTGGCGACCAGCTTTGCCTTGGGGTGCCGCAGGATGACCTCGATCTGCGGGGCGACCGTGGTGGCGGTCCAGCCCAGCAGCTGATTGTGATGCTCCTCCTCCGGCAGGTGGGGGACGCCGTGATCCGCGAGGATCTTCTCGGCGAAATCACGGTGACCCTGCGGAACCAGCTTGACCAGTTGGGCTTCGAGCTCCGCGGGGCTCAGGCCCTCGACGCCCTTGCCCTCGTACTTGGACGGAATGACCAGGTCGACGCCGTAGACGCCCTGCACATGCTCGTCGAGCCACGCCAGTTCCACCTCGAGCTGCTCGGCGGTGAATCCGACCGCGCCGAGCACACCGATCCCGCCAGCGTTGCTCACCGCGGCGGCGACGTCGCGACAGTGGGTGAAGGCGAAGATCGGGACGTCGATGCCCAGTCGTTCGCAGATCTCGGTACGCATGGGTGGTGCACTCCTCTTGTTTCCGGCGCCGACAGTAAGGCCTGGCCGCACAACACTAGAACACGTTTCATATTCAGGCTAGCGGCTCAGTGGACACGACGCGAGTGCTTGTTGGCCGAATGCGCGATCAAATGCCTCGATAGGCCGATGGTGATCGGATTTCGGGACACAGGTGTACACCGAAAATCGCTCGCAACTCGTTCTAGTTTTGCGCATCGAAGCGGCGGGCGAGCGCGACCGCTCGCTCATTGCCTCCGCCTCGTGCGGCGCTCGGCGCGGCTGCGCGGGCGGCGCTCTGTGCACAGCCGATTGATCCGCGCCGGGCACTACGGTAGCTTGCTTTCAGTTACCTTCAATTAGGCTGTGTCTGAGCGTGTTTCGTGATCAACATGGAAGGGTGTTACGTGAAGAGGTTCACTGTTCGGCTCGGAATGGCCGGAGGTCTCGCGGCCGTGCTGACGTTCGCGTCGATGATGGGCTCGGCTCCCGGCGCGTTACCCCAGGCCAGCGCGGCGCCGGCCGCGCCGGTCGCGGATGGTCTTGCCACCCTGCAGGAGTTCGCGACCTTCTCCGACGGATCGAACGATCCCCGGCACACGGGCTACTGGTTCACCGCGAACGACGCCGACGCCGCGGCCGCGGTGAACCAGCGCCACTTCACCAAGGTGGAGGATCTCGGCCTGCTGCACACCGCCGGTGCGCCCGGCAGGCTCGCGGTGCACCGCCTGCGGCTCAAAACCGGCCCGCACCCGTCGTACATGCTGTCCACCGTTGCCGCCGAAATCGGCAGCAGCGCATTCGCAGACGAGGGAGTCATCGGCTGGATCGACAGCGCCCCGGGCCCGGGCGAGTTCGCACTGATGCGCGACAGCTACCAAAACCTGTGGCCCGCCACCCCCGACGCCTCGGGCGAGCAGGCGATACTGATGTCGTCCGGGTTCCAGGAGAACGGCGCGATCGGCTTCCTGCAGTCCGCGTCCTGAGGTTCCGGCCGAGCTGTCGTCGTCGATACCGCTTCCGCCGCGGCCAAACAGCGTAGAAAGAGAGCATGGGCAAGTCGGCAGTGCTGGTGCTGTACGTGGTCGCGATGGTTGTGGTCGTGGTCGGGGTAGACGTGCTGATCTTCCGACATCAGTTCTGGGAGCGACTGATGGTCAACGTCGGGATCATCCTGGTGTTCGGCGCGTTCTACCTGAGATTCCTAAAGGGGGCATGATCGCCCGAGGCCGGCAGCAGTCCGGTGTCGACCAGGTCGTCGAACAGCAACTGGTCGACCGGGGGCACGCGGTCGCGGTCGGCGTAGGTGAACCAGGCGATGTCGGCGATCTCGCTGCTCGGGGCAAGGGTACCTGTGTAGTCGGCGGTGTAGCACGCCATGCGCACCGAACCCGGTGTGGGGCCCGGGAGTTCGGCCTCGTAGGTGCCGACGTGGGTGACGGTGCCGGGGTCCAGCGCGACGGTCAGTTCCTCGTCGATCTCGCGCAACAACGTCTGCAGATCGGTCTCGCGGCCCTCGCGCTTGCCGCCGGGAATGTAGAAGACATCCTTGCCGCGCGGGCGGGCGCACAGGATACGACCGTCCTCGATCAGCACCCACGCGACCGTATCGATGAGCAGGTCGGTCGGCATGCACGCAGACTACCGGCAACCAGATAAGATACACAGCTGAATACGTGTCTTATATTCACGGGAGGTCGGGCGCGGTGGCCCACAGCAACACATCCCCGGTGCGGGACCTGATCGCCGCGCGGCTGGCCGAGCGCAGCGAACCCGGCGCGCGCACGGACGGCGCGCGGCTGGCGGTGGTCATCGAGGGCGGCTCCGCCCGCGGAGCCTATTCGCACGGCATGGTGATAGCGCTCGAGGAACTCGGGCTGCTGTCCTGCGTCGATGCGGTGTACGGATCCTCGGCCGGCGCGCTCAACGGGGCCTGGCTGCTGTGCGGGCGGGCCCGGCATTCACGCCGGGCCTGGCATGCCGACGTGGTGCGGCGGGTGATCAACCCCGCCCGGGCGCTGCGCGGTGGGCCCGTGGTCGATACGCGGTACCTGGTGCATGCGGTGTACGAGCGGATCGTGCCGATGGACTTCCCCGCGATCCTGGGCAATCCGGTGACCTTCCATCCGATCGGCACGGACATCGCCGACGGTTCCGCGGTCGATCTGCATCCGCATATCACCGACACGTCGTCGCTGCAGCGCGCGTTGCTGGCCACCACCTGCCTGCCGATCCTGGCCGGGCGATCGGTCGCGCTCGCGGGCCGGCGGTATGTGGATGCGGGCCTGTCCGAATCGGTACCCATCCATACCGCCCTGGCCCAGGGCGCCACGCACGCGCTGGTCCTGCGCACCCGGCGCCTGGACGAACCGCACACTCTCCCATCGAATCTGGAACTGCGTGTGGTGTCCCGATTCCTGGCCCGGCACGCCCCCGGAGTGGTGCACAACTGGCGCACCCGCGGCGAGCAGCTCGCCCGGGACGAGGTGACTCTCACCGACAATCCCGCGGTCCTGCAGATCCGTCCGCCGCTGGGTTCGCCGACGGTCAGCCGCGTTGCCCGCGATTCCGGGCTCATGATGAAGGCTCTGGACGTCGGCCGGGCGGCCGCGCTCGATGCCCTGGCGCGGTCGGCAAACGTGTAGCATAGCTCTGGCTGCAGGTGCCCGCTGCGGATTACCGCACATCCCTTGATCATCGTCACAATAGGCAATCCATGCATACTCGCGCATATGTTGCTACCCTGTGGCTGTGACTGCGAAACCGAACGAATCACCCGAACGGTTCTGGAATCTCGAAGCCCGGCTGGCCACGGCACTACTGATGTTGGCCGGATTCATCGGCGCCGCGGCCTACACCCACTCGATGGGATACTTCGTCACCTTCATGACCGGCAACAGCGAACGCGCCGTCATCGGCGGCTTCCTGGGCGATTACCGGCTGGCCTGGGGTGCGTTCTGCCTGATCCTGTGCTTCCTGGCGGGCGTGGTGATCGCCTCGATCTGCCGGCGCCACGTGTGGCGTAACCATCCGCACGGCGCGACCGTGCTGGCCACGGGCGCCCTGGTCGCCGCGGCGGTGCTCGATGCGGTGATCGACGGCTGGAACAACGCCGAGCGCGTGGGGCTGATCCCGGTGCTGTTCGTCGCGTTCGCCATGGGCTCGCTGAACACCTCGTTCGTCAAGAACGGCGAGACCGCGATCCCGGTCTCCTATGTCACCGGCACGCTGGTGAAATTCGCCCAGGGCGTCGAGCGGCACATGGCGGGTGGCACGCACCGCGAATGGCTGAATTATGCGGTGCAGTGGCTGTCGTTCGTCGCCGGCGCGGCGATCGGCGGCCTCATCAGCCTCGCGCTGGACGGGGACGAAATGCTCGGCGCCGCGGCGGTCGGCTCGGCCCTCGTGGCCGTCTACACCTGGTTCGCCGATATCCGCTGGGTGCGCCGCCAGGAACGAACGGACCAATAGGAATAGTCAGTGCGTGCATTCCGGCAGGCAATGCCGGAATGCACGCCGCGCCAATCCGATACGGTTCGGCTCCGGCGTCACTCCAGCAGCGCGGCCAGCTGGCGCAGGGAGGACTTCATATCGGCCTCGGCGCCCTTCTTCAGCCGCCCGGCGATGAGTTTGATCAAGGGGCTGTTGAATTCGTTCTCGATCGTTACCGAGGTGCCCTCCGCGAGGGGCTTCACCTCGTAGCGCAGCCGGGTCGCGACATTCATCGGCCCCTTGCCGCGTAGTTCCAGCACCCGCTGCGGCTCGTATTCGCTGACGGTCCAGGCGATATCGTTGGGCAGTCCCATATTGGTGATGGTCTGGGTGAACGCCGCATTCACCGTCACCGGCGAGGGCACCCCCTTCGGAAACGCGACGTGGACGTTGTTCCACTTCGGCTGGGCCGCCAGATCCCCGACGATCTCCCAGACCTGTTCGATCGGCGCCTTGACGACGGCACTGACGGACGCGGTCGGCATGTGGTGAGCCCTCCCTGCAACGGCGATAAGGTGCCACGACTACATCACACTGGAACGTGTTCTACAACTTGTGTTTCGGCCGTTTGTCCATGAGTCGCAGGATCAGCGGAGAGAAGATCAGCTGCATCGCCAGCTCCATCTTCCCGCCCGGCACCACGATGCAGTTGGGCCGGGACATGAACGAATCGTGCAACATCGACAGCAGATACGGAAAGTCGATCACCTTCGGATCGGCGAAGCGGATCACCACGAAACTCTCGTCCGCGGTGGGAATCGTGCGCGCGATGAACGGATTCGAGGTGTCCACCGTCGGCACCCGCTGGAAATTCACATAGGTCCGGGAGAACTGTGGACAGATGTAGTTCACGTAATCGGGCATGCGCCGCAGGATGGTCTCCAGCACCGCCTCTGCGGAATATCCCCGTTCGGTCTTGTCCCGGATCACCTTCTGAATCCACTCGAGATTGATGATCGGCACCACGCCCACGAGCAGATCGGCATGCCGTGCGACATCGACCTCGCCGGTCACCGCCGCGCCGTGCAGGCCCTCGTAGAACAGCAGATCACTGCCGGGGGGCAGCTCCCCCCACGGGGTGAACGTGCCCGCCGCGAGGCCATGGGGTTCGGCCTCGGCCGCGTCGTGCAGATAGCGGCGCACCAGCCCCACCCCGGTCTCGCCGTAATCGCGAAACAGGGCCTCGAGCTCGGCCAGCAGATTCGCCTCCGGCCCGAAATGCGAGAAGTGCCGGTTCGCGCATCGCTCGGCCTCGTCCATCGCCTGGCTCATCTCCGCGCGGTCGAAGCGATGGAACGAATCGCCCTCCACGATGGCCGCGGTGATCTCCTCCCGGCGGAAGATCTCCTGGAAAGTCCTGGTGACACTGGTGGTTCCGGCCCCGGACGAGCCGGTGATCGCGACCACGGGATGTTTGAGTGACATCGCACCTCGTTCTGATGTGGGGCGGGGCCCGCGGCGGCTCAATGGCGCGCATGCCGGAACAGGGACCGGGTGCCGAACAGCGAGGCATCGAATCGCGGCCCGTCCTCGGGCATGCGGTGATAGCGCTCGATGCGCTCGACCTCGGTGCGGGAGCCGAAGATCAACGGCACCCGCTGATGCAACTCCTGCGGCGGCACGGCCAGCACCCGCGCATGCCCGGTCGTCGCCGCACCCCCGGCCTGCTCCACCACCAGCGCGATCGGATTCGCGCCGTACAGCAGCGACACCCGGCCCGGCCGCGCGGGATAGCGGGTGTCGTACGGATACAGGTACACCCCGCCGCGGGTGAGGATGTGGAAGGTGTCCGCGACCAGCGAAGCCACCCAGCGCATATTGAAATCGCGCCCGCGTGGACCGTCCATGCCCTCGAGGCATTCGTGCACGTACCGGCGCACCGGGCGCTCCCAGAACCGCTCGTTGGCGGCGTTGATCGCGAAGCCCGAGGTCTCCTCCGGAATCCGCATGCGCGGATGGGTGAGCACGAACGCGCCCAGCTCCCGGTCCAGGGTGAATCCGTCGACCCCGTCGCCGGTGGTGAGCACCAGCATGGTCGCCGGGCCGTACAGGGTGAATCCGGCGCACACCTGCTGCAGGCCCGGCTGCAGGAAGTCCCGCGCGCCCGGCGCGCGGCCGTCGTCGGGCGAACGCAGCACGCTGAAAATCGTTCCTACGGGCAGATTTACGTCGATATTGGAGGACCCGTCGAGCGGATCGAACGCCAGCAGATACTTCCCCCGCCGGAATTCCCTCGGCACCGGATAAAAACCGTCTGCCCCTTCGCCGGCCACCGCAGTCGGTGGGCGTTCAGCAACGGCACACTCATCTATCTGCTCGGACAACAGCGCGGCCAGCGGGCCGGTCCACTGCGATTCGGCGACCATGATGTCGTTGGCGATGGCATCCATGCGCCGGTGCAGCGTCGGGGGCAGCGCATCGGCGGGCTGTGCGCCGAGTGATCCCACGATGCGCCCGCGGGTGACCTGGTTCGCAATGATCTTCGTCGCCGTGGCAAGCACATTCAGCAGCGCGGAGAATTCACCGGAGGACCCGAGATGGCGGTGCTCCTGCTCGATCGTGTACCGGGTCAGCGTCTTGAGTCCCTCGGGCATCGCGTTCGTCAACTCCTCACGGATCGTCCCCGTCGGCTATTTCGGCCGTCTCGCCCGCGGCGTCGAATACGCTGCTGCCGTACACATCCGCCGCGGTCAGGGTGATCAGATCGCCGCGCCGCAGTGGCCGGTGCAGCTCGACCAGCCGGCGTGCCTGCCGCAGCCGGCAGCGATCCAGCGCATTGCGCACGCTGCGGGCATTGGCGAAACGCGGCCGGGCCATCCGTAATTCGAGATATGCCGCGAATGCGGCCGCGCCGTCGGTGTCGAGGCGGAACTGCTCGCCCCCGACCATGAGCTCGGCAATGGCCATCAGCTCCGCGTGGGTGTAGTCCGGGAATTCGATGTGATGCGCCACCCGCGAGGACAGGCCCGGATTGGCGGAGAAGAAGGTCTCCATACGGTCGCGGTATCCGGCGAAGATCACCACTGGGCCTGATAGCGGTGCTTCCGAGGGCGCTGAGTTCACCCACCCCACCGACTCCGCAAGCTCCGTCGGCTTACCGTCCCCTACGTGGTTACGCAAGCTGCCTCCTCCGGGCCCGCCGGGCGCACCGCGATCAGTGCGCTGCGTCTCCATCTCCCCCAGCAGGATCTCGATGACCTCCTGCCCGTAATCGCGCTCGTTCTCCGGGCGGAACAGGTAGTAGGCCTCGTCGATGAACAGCACTCCCCCGGCCGCGCGCGCGAGGGCCTGCTTGGTCTTGGGCGCGGTGTGGCCGATGAACTGGCCCACCAGATCGTCACGTGTCACGGTGTGCACGACGGGTTTGCGGATATAGCCGAGCAGATGCAGCAGATCCGCCATGCGCAGCGCCACTGTCGTCTTGCCGGTGCCGGGGCCGCCGGTGAAGCTCATATGCATGGTGGGGCGGGTGGAATGCAGGCCGAACCGGCTGCGGGCGCGGTCGATCAGCAGCAGCGCCGCGATCTCGCGCACGCGCTGTTTGACCGCGGTCAGGCCCACGAGCTCCGCATCCAGGCGGGCCAGGGTGCGCTCGACGTCCAGCCCGGCCAGATCCTCGGAGAGGTCGAGCAGCGCGTCGTCGTCAAGAACCGGTGCGGGGCTTGATGGCTGCGCGGTCTCGCCGGGATCCGCCATGACCGCGGTACGCTCGTCGCTCGCCGGCACGGGCCCATGCACGGTCGCCGTATGCTCCGCGCCGGGCCGGTGCATCCGGAATCCCGTACCCGGACCGCCGGATCCGGCGTTGTTCGCGCTCATTCTCATCGCCCGTACCGCTCGCCCGGCGGCCGGTCGGTGGCATATGGCTGCAGGCTGTAGCGCTGCCGCCGATCATCGGCTTCGCTTCGCACCAACCTGAATCCGGGCTCATCGTCAGGTCGGTGTACCAGGAAACTCAGCGCCGTGGTCTGGCGGCCGTAGCTCGCGTCGTAGGCGGTGACGCGGACGTAGTGCCGGGGGAATGCCCCACGGCAGGCATTGATCTCGGCGAGCACGCCGTCGGGCTCGTCCAGATCGAACAACGGCAGCCCCCACATCTCCCAATACACATTGCGGGGATGCGGGTCGTCGGTGTACTCGATCGACACCGGCCAATTGTTCAGCAGCGCATACCGGACCTGGGCGCCGATCTCGGCATCGGACAGCTCCGGCAGGTGCGAGAACGTTCCCTGACGCAGATACATTGCGGGCCTTCCTATCTCGTGGCCGTCGGCACGGCATCGGGGGCATCGGTGGAGGTGTATTCGAAGGTGACCTCGCCCCACACCGCCAGTGCGGCCGCGAGCGGGCGGTTTCCCCGTGCCGCCGCGCGCAGCACCTCGGGGCCCTCCTTCAGCAGATCCCGGCCCTCGTTGCGGGCCTTGACAACCGCCTCCAGGCCCACCCGATTGGCCTCGGCGCCGGCCGCGATGCCCATCGGATGCCCGATGGTGCCGCCGCCGAACTGCAGCACCACATCGTCGCCGAAAAGATCCAGCAGCTGATGCATCTGACCGGCGTGAATTCCGCCCGAGGCGACCGGCAGCACGCCCGGCAGGCTCGCCCAGTCCTGGTCGAAGAAGATCCCATTGCCGGGGTTGGCCGGAATGTGGTTCTCGCGCAACGTGTCGTAGAACCCCTTGACGGTGTGCGGGTCGCCCTCGAGCTTCCCGATCACGGTGCCCGCGTGCAGATGATCCACCCCGATCAGGCGGCACCACTTGGCCAGCACCCGGAAACTCACCCCGTGCGTCTTCTGCCGGGTGTAGGTGGAATGCCCCGCCCGGTGCAGATGCAGCAGCATGCCGTTGCGGCGGGCCCAGTTCGACATCGACTGCATCGCGGTGTATCCGACCGTCAGATCCATCATGACGATCACGCTGCCCAGTGATTTGGCGAATTCCGCGCGCTCGTACATATCCTCCATGGTGGCCGCGGTGACATTGAGGTAATGCCCCTTCAGCTCGCCGGTTTCGGCGATCGCCCGGTTCACGCCCTCCATGGCGAACAGGTAGCGATCGCGCCACCGCATGAACGGCTGGGAGTTGATGTTCTCATCGTCCTTGGTGAAATCCAGGCCGCCCCGGCACGCCTCGTACACCACCCGGCCGTAGTTACGCGCGGACAGCCCCAGCTTGGGTTTCACCGTCGCCCCCAGCAGCGGCCGCCCGTACTTGTTGAGATATTCCCGCTCGGTCACGATTCCGTGCGGCGGCCCGGGAAAGGTCTTGACATACGCCACCGGAATCCGCATATCCTCGAGCCGCAGCGCCGCGAGGGGTTTGAACCCGAACACATTGCCGATCACCGAGGAGGTCAGATTGGTGATCGAACCCTCCTCGAATAGATCCAGATCGTAGGCGACGTAGGCGAAATACTCCCCGGCCCGGCCCGGTACCGCATCCAGGCGGTAGCACTTGGCGCGGTAGCGGTCGTGTGTGGTGAGCCGGTCGGTCCACACGACTGTCCAGGTGGCGGTGGAGGATTCACCGGCGACGGCGGCCGCGGCCTCGATCGGATCCACGCCCGGTTGCGGGGTCACCCGGAACACCGCGAGTACATCGGTGTCCTTGGGCTGGTAGTCGGTGTCGTAGTAGCCCATCGACGCATAGGACTGTACGCCCGGGTCCCAGCGATCGCGGGGGGATTCGCCGATCATGTTTCCTCCTGTGTCACTGGGATTCAGGTCTGGACTCAGGATGCGGCCACGCGCGGTGGTAAACAATTCGATTGTTTCTCGTCTCGCTCAACCGAATCGTTGAGTTTGCTACCGTCTGATAATGGGAACGGTGAGTGCGGCGCGCATGGAAACGTTCCTGGCGGTCGCCCGGCACGGCAGTATTCGCCGGGCCGCGGCCCAGCTGCACGTCACCGAGGCCGCCGCCTCGGCCTCGGTGGCCCATATCGAGAAGCAGCTCGGTGCGAAATTGATAGCGAAATCCGGTAGGGGGATTACCCTCACCGAGGCCGGCCGCATCTACGCCGAATACTGCCGCAGCATCCTGGGTTTGATGCAGGAGGCCCAGGCCGCGGTGCGCCGTGCGGAAACCGGACGGTTGCGAATAGGGGTTGTCGCCACCGCGGGGGAATATGTACTCTTGCGGCCGCTGGCCACGTTTCGGGATCGATATCCCGATATCGAGGTGAGCCTGTCCATCCACCCCCGCGATATGCTGTTCCTGGAATTACTGCACCACGAAACCGATCTGGTGATCGCGGGCCGGCCGCCCGGCGACGCCGGGCTGGTGGTGCGCGCCCGGCGCCCCAGCCGCCTGGTCGTCGTCGGATTCCCCGAACGCTGGCCCGATCCTCTCGCCGCCACCTGGCTGTTGCGCGGCGACGGCTCGGGCACCCGCGAGACCACCCTCGCCCTGCTCGAGCGCCTGCAGATCCGTCCGTCCACGCTGACCCTTGGCTCCCACGGTGCGGTCCTGGCCGCCGCCCGAGAGGGTCTGGGCGTCACCCTGATCCACGGCGATGCTATCGAATCTCCGGTAGCCGCAGGACATCTGGAGATCATCCCCGTCGATGGCACTCCCCTGGACCGCCCCTGGCATGCGGTCACCACGCGCACCCCCACCCCCACCGCGCGGTTGTTCATCGAACACCTGCTGCGCACCCCCGGCGCGACATTCGAGGCGGTCGCGCCGCCCTCCGGGCCCGCCTGAGGCCGCATGCTCCCGCTGCCGATCGCAGCGTGACCCGCGGCGCGGTCAAGGCTTTTGGCATCCGGTCGGATGAATAGCTGTGAGATAGGTTGGAATATGCTGTGGCCAAACACTATTCGTTCCGACTGAATTAGCCCGGAACGACCGTACCGAATGTCCGGTTCCGGTATTTTATTATCGTATGACGGAGCTCGGGCCCGGGGTTGAGGCCAACGGAACCGGCTCCGCCGGATGGTCCATCGAGGGCCGCATCCGCCACACCCTCGCGACCCACCCCGGCGGGCAATGGTCATACCACGCGGACGGCGAGTGGAATTACGTTGTGCCGCAGGACGGTTTGCCGCGATCGCAGGGGTGGAAGCTGCACATCTCGGGAACGGTGTTGTCCGCGAGGGAGATTCTGGATCGCATCCTGCCCGTCCTGGTCTCCGGTGCATCGGCATTCAAGGTCGCCCGCGATCTGGAGTTCCTGCAATCGCTGTCCGATATGCACGGCGCCCGGGAGAGCGCCGGGAAATTCGTCACCATCTACCCGCCCGACGATCAGGCCTGCGGATCCCTCGCCGCGGAGCTCGATGCGCGGCTGACGGGCCTGTACGGCCCCGTCGTCCTGTCCGACCTGCCGTACCGGCCCGGCAGCCTGGTCTCCTGCCGATACGGCGCCTTCCGCGCCATGTACACGGTCTCCGCCGCCGGGGATATCCGCCCGGCGATCACCGCACCGGACGGGACGCGGGTGGAGGATCGGCGGCAGGCATGGTTCCAATGCCCGCGGTGGGAGTCCCCGCCCGCGGCCTTCCGGCGGTCCGCCACGGGGATCGGCGAATCGGGCCGCGAGTCTGCCGGCCGGGTGCTCCTGGCGGATAGGTTCCTGGTCAGTCAGGCGATGCGGCTCACCGCCAAGGGCGGGGTGTATCTGGCCCGAGACCTTCAGTCGCACAACGTCGATGAACTTGTCGTCGTCAAGCAGGCGCGGCCGCATATCGGCCTCGGGGCCGACGGCATCGACGCCCGGTCGTTCCTGTTCAACGAATGGTCCGTGCTGCACCTGCTCGCGGGCACCCGGATCACCCCGGCGCCGGTCGCACTCTTCCAGCATGACGGCGATGTGTTCATTGCTGAGGAGTTTGTCCCGGGCACCCGTCTGGACCGCTGGGCGCGAGGGTTCCAGCCCGGCCCCTACCCGTCCGACGGCAGCGGCGAGGCCCTGCGCGCGGTCCTCGAGCGGCTGTGTGACGCGATCGGCGACTTCCACTCGCGCGGTCTCGTCATCCGGGACCTGAGCCCGACCAACATCCTCGTCGAGGATGCCGCGCAGGGGCCCGCGGTCAGGATCTGCGACGTCGAATACGCCGCGTTCGGCGGGACGGTGCCGCGCGTCGTCGGGACGCCGGGCTTCAACGCACCCGAGCAACGGGCGGGTAAGCCCGTTGCGCCGACCAACGATCTGTATTCCCTTGGCGCCGTGCTGTATTACCTGTGCACCGGCCGCGCACCGCTGCTCGCCCGCGACGATCCTCCGGGCAGGACGACCGCGTCGCGCATCTCGGCGCTGCTCGGCAGCGGCGCCCCGTCCCGTCGACTCGTGGCGATGACCGATCTCATCGTCGCGCTGCTCGACGATGATCCGGCTCAGCGGCCGTCGCTGGCCGATGCCAGGGAGCGGGTGCGCGCGGCTGCCGAGGGCGGGCTCGCCGGGACGGACGCGGGTACCGAGCGTGGAGCGGTCCCGGACGGTGCGGTCCGGGAGCTCGCCGACGACCTGGTGGACCATCTCGTCGCCACCTGGGAACCGGGCTCGCCGCGGCCGTGGAGCTTCGCGGACTACCGCAAGCACGAGGCACCGCTCGACGTCTACTCCGGGGTGGCGGGCGTTATCGGGGTCCTGGCCCAGGCCGCCGCCACCGGAAACTACCCCGGCGTGCCGCCCGTCCTGGCCGCCGCCGCGGACTGGCTGAGCGACCGCCGCCAGCCGGGCGGCATACGACAGCCGGGCCTCATGATCGGCGACTCGGGGATCGCCTGGGCACTCGGCCTCGCGCACGCCGCGACACGGGGTAGCGCGCGGGTGCCGAACGCGGCGATCATGACCCGCCTCTGTTCGACCTCGAAGCCGACCAACGATGACTTCCTCTACGGCACTGCAGGTTCCATCGTCGCGCATGCCGGACTCCTGCAGGGCGCGGCGAGGTTCGGTCTGACACCTACCGATCTCGCCGCGATACGAGACCGGCTCGCGGTGCTGTGCACCGATCTCGCGGCCCGGCAGGCCTCGGCCGCGGTGACCGGAGAGCCCGGCGCATCCGATACGCCGGAGGCGCTTACCGATCACGGCTTCGCGCACGGCACGGCGGGGATCGGCTATGGGCTGCTGGTGGGCGGGGTGATGCTGGGTGATCAGGCATTGATCGGCCACGCGCTCGAGTGCGGCCGCCGGATCGGCAAGGCCGCGCGCCAGTGCGGTGATCAGGCGTGGTGGGCCGAGGGCTCGCCGCGCTCACCGTTATATCGCGGGCACTGGTGTCACGGGTCGTCCGGCATGGCAACCTTCCTCATCCGGCTGTGGTGGTTCACCGGCGACGAGGAGGCGCTGGCTACCGCACGGTCCGCCGCCCGCGCCGCCCTGGCCGGGCGGACGGGAGCACCCGCCTGCATGTGCCACGGACTGTCCGGCGACGGCGAATTACTGCTCGATCTCGCCGCTGCGACGGGCGAGCCGGAGTACGCCGACGCCGCCCGGGCCATCGGCGATCAGTTGTGGCATATGCGAGTTCGCCGTGCGGGCCGCTGGCTCGTCCCAGACGAGAACGCCACCGGCATCAGCGCGGACTACGCCCTGGGAACCAGCGGAGTCGCCGCGTTCCTGCTGCGCCTCAGACACGGCGGCCGCCGGCCGTGGATGGCCGACGCCGTGCCGCACGGACCCAGGAGGGCCGAATTCCCGGCCTTCGAGAGCGACGACGGGAGGAGGTGAATCACCATGCCCAACAGTGCCATTCAGGTAGCCGAAACCACAGCCGACATCCGGGATCTGCAACGGATACCGACAACCGGCATCATCGATATCGAGATGGACTACAGCGCCGCAGTGTCCTACTGCGTCTGCGGCCAGGTCCCCTACACGGACACGCGGCCGAGAATCTGAGCCGAGGCGGTGACGTCATCCGCTCGCCATCCTCAGGCGGCGGTTCGAGTATCGACCACAGGGAGGGAGGTGAAATACTATGCCCAACAGTGTTACCTTGGTCTCCAAGGCCGCAACCGACATCCGGGAGCTACAGCGGATGCCCACGGCAGGCCCGATCGATATCGAGATGGACGAGCGTGCCGCAGTGTCGTACCGCGTTTGCGGTGGCGGCGAGTGGACGCACACGCGCCCGGAAGTCTGATCCGAAGCGGTGTCCATCATCTGCCCGCCGTCGCCAGGTGGCGGGCAGAGCATCGGTCACGCGCGACCGACATACTGGCGCTGCGCCACGGCGAGCTTGGCCGGATCCACCACCGTCCGGAACGCGGCGATCAGATCGCCGCGCACCTCGGGCACGGTCAGCCCGACCAGGCCGCCGTCGCGGATGAACAGCACCGCCGCAGTGCCATTGATCTCCCCCAGCGCGTAATCGGTCGTGGCGGCGAAGCCGACGATGCCCGCAATCGCGTTCCGCGCCAACTGATCCCGGCCGCGGAACTGCGCGCGCCGACCTGGACCGATGCCGGTCCAGGCCTGAACGTCCGCGGCGAGAAACGTCTCGAGCTCGTCGAGCGCCCCGCGCTGGCGAGGAAACGCTGGACCAGCGGGGTGGAATCGGATGCGGGAAACCGCGTCCCGCCGGTGTCGATATGCTTGTGCGCCCGGCGCAGCGCCTGCCGGGCGTACGTTTCGGAGATCCCGAGCAGGTCGGCGATGTCGGCGTACTCGTAGACGAACGCCTCACGAAGCACGAACACCGCGCGCTCCAGCGGCGTCACCCGTTCCAGCAACACCAGCAGTGCTGGCGATACCGACTCGCGCCGTTCGGCACTGTCCATCGGGCCCAGCGCGCCGCCGCCGGTGAGGACCGGTTCGGGCAGCCCGCCCGGGAGATCGTCTGCGCCGCCGAGCTGTTCGCGCCGCGCCCGGGCGGAGGTCAGCCGGGTCAGGCACAGGCGGATGGCCGTGCGGGTTAGCCACGCGCCCGGCGCGGCGACCAGCGCCCGATCCGCGCCGTGCCATCGCACGAACGCATCCTGCACGATGTCCTCGGCATCGGCGGCAGACCCGGTCATGCGGTAGGCCAGCCCGAACAGCCGGCCTCGATCGGTCCGATAGATATCCGGCGAAAGTGTCACAGCGCGCTCCCCTGTTCGGCCTTCACTGCGTCCGCCCAGGACCCGTGCCCGCCACCGTCCGCGCGGTCGACCAGCACATGCGCACCGCATTCCCCGACCTGCACTATCGCATCGACGACGTGATCACCGACGGCGAGAAGGTGGGCGTGCGCTGGACCATGACCGGCACCAACACCGGCCCGTTCTTCGATCGCGAGCCCACCGGCCGACCCGTCAGCGTGCGCGGCAATGTGTTCTTCGCGTTGTGGGAAGGGAGGATCACCGACCTCTGGCCGGTAATCGACATCCACAGCCTGCATCAGCAGCTCGGCGCGCGGTAAACCGCGGCGGCGCGCGGTATCCCGCAGGCAGTGCGCGTGCGGGATCTTCCGTGACTCGGGCACACTCGCTGCCGCTCCCCTACATCAGGTGCGGTGACCGGCAGCCCGCGAGCCACGAATCGATATCCCGAAGCGCGGGCGGCCAGGTTGTCCTCGAACCTATCGGCCATGCGGTGATCCCGGAGACGAGGCTCCGCCGATCGCCGAACCCGCCCTGTCAGCGATCAGGCATCTGCAGCGGCCACCGTTTCAAGTGGTATTAATGCTAGCTGTTCGCCCACCGCATCGGGTTGGCTCGGCGAAGCAGAAAGCCGGGTGACCGGTATGTGGAAGCTGCTGTGCACCAGATTGATTCAGGCCGAAATTGAGGGGGTGCGGATGTGGTCGAAAAGTTGCCGCGGGTGGGATTTTCGATAGGGTTCGAATATGTCTTCGAACAGCGAACCGGCCGAGGAGCCCAGCGCCGACGCGCTGCTGGCCGCGGTCGGTGGGCTGCTCGATCGGTCGTTGACTCCGTTGTCGGACAACCAGACTGTGGAGGTGTTGCGCGGGGTGGAGCGGGCGGCACGGATGCTGGCCGCGGTGCAGCATAAGGTGTTGATCGAGGTCGACGAACGGAGCATTCCCGCGCTGTCGGGGGCGAAGACGATCAAACGGTTCCTGATGGAAACCCTGCGCCTCTCGGCCGGTGAGGCCGGGGCCCGGGTGCATGCCGCGGCCTGGGTCGGGGAGTTCCACGATCTCAACGGTGCGGCGCGTGAGCCCGGACTTCCCCGCACCGCGGCGGCGTTGCGGCGGGGAGATATCTCGGTCGAGCATGCGCGAGGTATCACCACGGTGATGAAGAAAGTCCCCCGCGGAGTCAGCGCCGAGGATCGCGAAGCCGCCGAGGACGTGTTGGCTCAGTTCGCTACCGCGAGTTCCCCGGACGATATCGGGAAGGTCGGCGACCGGCTCCTGGCACACCTGGACCCCGACGGCACCCTCACCGACGACACCGACCGGGCCCGGATGCGGGGTATCCGGATCGGGCGCCAACGCCCCGACGGCATGTCTCCGATCGCCGGGGAGATCACCCCGACCCTGCGGGCGTTGCTGGATCCGGTGCTGGCGAAATACGCGCGCCCGGGTGTCGGTAACCCCGAGGATCCCACCAGTCCGGGTGCGGACATCGATCACACCGACCCCGCGGTGATCACCGCTGCCGCGCAACGTGATACCCGTACCGCGGCGCAACGCAACCACGACGCGCTGGCCTTGTTGCTCTCGGAGTTGGTGGATGTGGATCGGCTCGGGGTGCATCGCGGGATGCCCGTCAGCACCGTGCTGAGCATGAACCTCGACGATCTCGAAGACCTGTCGGGTGTGGCGACCACCGCGACCGGTGGCACCGTCCCGATCAGCGAAGCGTTGGCATTGGCGGAGAAGTCCCGCTTCTACCTCGGGTTGTTCGATCATGCGGGTGTGCCTTTGCATTTCGGGCGGATGCGGCGGCTGGCCTCGGCCGAGCAGCGCCTGGCGTTGCTGGCCGGTTCGCGGGGCTGCTCGCGGCCCGGGTGTGATGCTCCGGCGTCGCTGTGTCAGGTGCATCACGTCACGGAGTTCGGTAAGGACGGGTGTACCGATATCGAGAATTTGGTGCTGGCTTGTGATCACTGCCATGGACTGGTCAACGATGGCCCGAACGGCTGGAAAACGGTGACCCTGGACAAGGATTCACAGTATCCCGGCCGCACCGCATGGATCGCGCCGTGGCATATCGATCCGACCGGCACCCCGCGTGTGAACCACCGTCACCGTCCTGGCGAACTGCTGGCCCAGGCTGTGGCCGCGCTGCGTGCCCGCAAGGAACGCGAACGCGAAGAACATAAGGAGTGGCTCCGACAACACTACGGCGACACTGCAGCCTGAAGGGCGACCCCGGCGGAACACCTTCCGCCGGGGTACACGCACGAGTCCGGCAGCGACGGAAGTATCCCCGCATCGGCCTGGCGGCCCGCAGCATGTCGTGCGCAACAGCACTCAGCCTCATTAGATCCAGTAGTCCCACAAATCCGGGTGAATCCGGCACCGAAGCTGGCGACGCTGATCGCCGGGATGTGCGTTCACCATCACTCGAAGGTTCGCTGGAATGCGGCGAGTGTCGCGGCGGTCGGGGTGTTATCGAGGACGGCGAAGCTCACGTGTTCGAATCGGCCGGCGAAGCGACCTGCGAGCAGGCTACGAAAGGCCTCGGCGACCATCGCCGGATCGTTGCGAAAGACCCCGCATCCCCATGCACCCAACACGAGTCGTGAATAATGCTGCGATGCTGCTGTTTCCAGAACGCGCTCGGCGCGGGAGGTGAACGTATCGGGGATCCGGGCCACCTCGTCCGGCCGATCTCGCAGGATCACGCCCGCGTTCGGCGCTGCGACGGTCAGAAACCGGACGGTATAGGGAGTGTCGAGCAGAGTGCCACGATCGTCACGGAAAACGGGAACGGTGGGTGAGTGGATGACCCGGTCGCTGTAAAACGGGCTCGGGTCGTGGCGGTGATGGTCGTAGTACTCCGCTCGAGCCGTGAGCAGAGTGCGATACAGCGCGGAGCTTCGACACAGCGCTTCCTCCTGTGCCTGTGCACCGCTGAGATATCCGCCGCCCGGCTTGCGGGCCGACGCGAAATTCAGTACCGCAACGGGCTCGATGTCGGCCCCGACCAGCCGGGCGGCCGCTGCCATGCTGCTCTCGTCAGTAACCTCTATCGTCGTTGTCCGGGGTGGGGAGGGGATCATCGGGATCGGCCCCGGCCCGAACATGCGGGTGCCCGCTACCGCGTGGCCACGTTCTTGACGACATCGACCCACCCCCCTCCTGGGCCGCGGTATCGCCTGTATCGAGCAAGTTCTCGTTCTCGATCGCGATACCTCGTAGTCTTTCGCTCATAACGGGCAGGGTGCTCGCCCCTGGGGGACAACGCAACTGGTTAACTTGTGCGTGTTCGGCTACTGCCCAGCCATGTCGAGGCGAAGAACTTCTATAGCGCTTCGGTCATCAGTGCGTCGTGCGTCGCCATCAGGACCGCGGATCGAGCAGGGGGCGGATCTGTTGGGCGCCCTTGCGGCTGAGCCAATCTCGGAAGCTCATCAGTCCGGGGTGCAGCGCACGCAGTTCGTCGATGTCGACGTCGGGGATGCTGCCGTCGCCGCTGTTGAGCATCTCGTAGCCGCGAGCGAATCGTTCGTTGATGCGGCGTAGTTCCTCGATCGGGCGTTGGATGTACGGGACCTCCCGCCCGACCGCGGCGCTGACCTGGGCGGCAACCTCGGGTGGGGTCAGGGCGTCACCGACCAGCTCCAGCGTCTTGCCGCGGTAGCCATCCGGGTTGTGCAGCGCGAGTGCGGCGAGGGCGCCGATGTCGTCGAGCGCGATGAACTGCTGGCATATGTGGGGTGCTGCGGCGGTGCGCAGCGCGCCGTCCCGAATCCCCACCGTGGCCGACTGCGTGATCAGGTTCTCCATGAAGGAGCTCGGCCGCAGCACCGTAGCCGAGACTCCCGACGCGGCAATGTATTGCTCGATCTCCCATTTGGTCGGCTGCCCGCCCCGGTCCGCGCCCAGGCCCGAGCTGTAAACCAGGTGTGTCACACCGTATTTCATCGCGGCATCGGTTATTGCCTTGCCGGCCTTCACCTCGTTTTGCTCCGGCGCCAGCGGCCCGGGATGGACGCTGTACACGCCGTAGGCGCCGTCGATGCAGCGGTCGATTGCCGCGGGATCCTCCAGCGATCCCCCGATCACCTGCGCGCCCGCACCCGCAAGGGCCTGCGCCCGGACGCCGTCGGGGCGACGAGTCAACACTCGCACCTGCTATCCGTCGGCGAGTAAGCGGTCCGCGACCGCCCCGCCCTGCTGTCCGGTCGCGCCGGTGACGAAAACAACCTGGTCCATGTGTGGTCCTCCGCGAATCCATTAAACGGAGAAGCATCTCCGCTTAATAAACTATACGGAGACATGTCTCCGGTTGGCAAGGGCGGGCGTTACGATGGGGTGATGGGTGACATCGCCGGGCAAGGCGCCAAGCCGCTGCGTGCGGACGCGCGCCGCAATCGCGATCAGGTGCTGGCCGTCGCCCGGGAGATGCTCTCGGCCGAGGGCTCCTCGGCGTCCTTCGACGAGATCGCGCGCCGCGCCGGGGTCGGCGTCGGCACCGTATACCGGCACTTCCCCACCCGCAGTGCGTTATTCGAGGCGGTCATGCTCGGTCGCATCGAACAGTTCACCGAGCGAGCGCGCCTGCTCCGCGCCGCCGATACCGCACCGGAGGAGGCATTTCGCGGCTATTTCGCCTATCTTGTCGGCGAGGTCGCCCTCAATCAGGCGCTGTGCGAGGCACTCGACGGCAGCGACACCGCCATCGCGGTCCCCGGCCAGGTCCGGCGCGAGTTCGTCGAGTCGTTCGAAACCCTGCTTGCACAGGCAAAAGGGGCGGGGGCCGTGCGCCCCGACGTCGAGGTCGCCGACGCACTGGACCTGATCATCAGCCTGGCCGCGGCCGAGCGCCGCGCCCGATCGCGCAGCGCGCCGAACCACCTGACCGCAATAGTGCTCGACGGCCTCACGGCTACTCGCGCCGAAAACAATCGGTGGGCACGGCATCCCGATGGCACCCAGCTCACGGGCACCCGCCCGGAAATCCGATCCTAGGCGGTGGGAAGAGCCTCGATCACGCGTGACCGAGGCGTTTAATGTGCGTATGTCGGCGTCGGCGAGTTTCCTGCGTAGGGTTCGAATCCCGTCGACCCAGTCCGACCGCTACCCCTTCACCCTGCCCGTGGTGCGCCACCTCGCACGAACCGGCGGACTGGCGATCCCGGCCGGTGTGACCTTTGTCGTGGGCGAGAACGGCTCCGGCAAGTCGACCCTGATCGAGGCCGTCGCGGTCGCCGCCGGATTGAATGCGGAGGGCGGCTCCCAGAACTACCGCTTCGCGACCCGTGCAACGGAGTCCGAGTTGGGCGACCACCTCACCCTCGAATGGGGAATCCGAAAGCCTCGAAGCCGCTTCTTTCTGCGCGCCGAGTCGTACTACAACGTCGCGACCGAGACCGAACGACTCGGAGCGGAGCAGCTGGCGACCATGGGCGGAGTATCGCCGCACGAGCGTTCACACGGCGAGTCGTTCGTCGATCTCATTCGACATCGGTTCTTCCCCAACGGTTTCTATCTCCTCGACGAGCCGGAGGCGGCACTCTCCCCGCAGGGGTGCATGGCCGTGCTCGCGCGACTGTCGGACCTGGCCCGCCAGAACTGCCAAATGCTGATCGCGACCCATTCGCCGATCCTGCTGGCCCTGCCCGGCGCGAGCATCCTCGAGATCCCGGAAGACGGTGACATCACCGCGGTCGGCTACGACGAGGCGATGCCGGTCCGACTGACCAGGAGCTTCCTCGCCGATCCGGACCGGTACCTGCGTCACCTCACCGCAGGCGACCACAGTTCGGACTGATCCCGACGGTATCCACTCCATCCACGTGATCGAGGGGTTCGGCCATGACGGCTTCCCGGCGCCGATGATCGAACCGATGGCCCCATCACCCGAAGAAGGCAGTTAATGCCTCGGCTACTCGGTCCGGTTGCTCCTCGGCGAGATAGTGACCGGTGTCGGGAATTTCGATGCCCTGGAACGTAGTCGCCGTCTCGGCCAGGCTGGTCAGTAGATCGACGTGGCCGGGAAAGTGCAGAGCGGCGATCGGAGTCGTCAGGCGCGGATAGGCGGCCAGGTCGGCGATGTCCTGACCGAATGCGCGGTACCAGCCGCCCGCGGCGCGGATCGCCTCGGGGTGCGAGTAGGCGCGCGCATAGATGTCCCGATCGATGTCACCGATTGCGTGGGGGTTCCGGAGATTTCGTGCGCACAGGAAGTCGATGAGATACCGGGCGCGGCCCGCCACTAGCTGCTCGGGCAGTGACTCCACCTGATTGAAGGCGAACCACCAGCGCTGCAACCGTTCTCGCCCTGGCTCGGGGAGCAGTGTGAGCTCGTAGAGCCGCCTATCGGGATGCGGCTCCTCCATCATCGCCAGCTTGCGCACCAGCCCGGGATGGTTGGCGGCGAGGCTGAACGCGACCATCGATCCGATGTCATGCCCGGCGAGATTCACCTGGTCGTACCCGAGCTCACGGATCAGGGCGGCAACATCGGCCGCCATCGTCCTTTTGTCGTAACCCGTTGTGGGAGCGGATGACCCGCCCATGCCGCGCAGATCTACCACGATGACGCGATAACGATCACACAGCAGCGGCATGATCTTGCGGGCCTGCCACCACGTCTGCGGCCATCCGGGCAACAGAACCAGCGGAAAACCGTGGCCGCCCGCAACGTAGTGCAGCCGGGTGCCGTTCACCTGGGCGGTAGCGCTCCTGAAGTCACCGGGAGTGAGCGCGCCAGGGCGTCGGCGGAGTACAACTCTTCGGCCATGAACCGATTTAAGCGGTTCATTGAGAACCTGTCAAACCGGTTCTCGGATATGATCGAGGCATGAGATTCAGGGAAGGGGCGGGACGACTATGTCTCGACTACCTGCGCACACTGCGGCACGGGGCGCTGGAGGAACTCTCCGATGCCGAGGCGCTGGCCGCCTGGATCGAGCAGTTCAGCGTCGTCGAGTGCGTGACCACGCTCGCCGAAGTTCCCCGCCTGTGCTCGCCGAAATTCCCCACCCGTGAGCGGTCTCGATTATAGGGGCTCGCGGTTGCCGGTGGTTGCCCGGCGGAGGTTGTCGGCGCTGGCGTGGTGATTGCGGAGCCGGT